>Ga0207969_100005_pt1 | contig 238600 bp, 208 predicted proteins | sample LakWasMet25_LOW6_2_FD_183869 | JGI IMG/M metagenome (GOLD analysis project Ga0207969, IMG submission 183869) | Freshwater sediment methanotrophic microbial communities from Lake Washington under simulated oxygen tension - Sediment Metagenome... | ecosystem: Environmental > Aquatic > Freshwater...
ATGCAGGAGGTAGAGCAACGCAAGGAGCAGTTGCCGACGACTGCACGGACGCAGGAGGTAGAGCAACGCAAGGAGCAGTTGCCGACGACTGCACGGACGCAGGAGGTAGAGCAACGCAAGGAGCAGTTGCCGACGACTGCACGGATGCAGGAGGTAGAGCAACGCAAGGAGCAGTTGCCGACGACTGCACGGATGCAGGAGGTAGAGCAACGCAAGGAGCAGTTGCCGAGGAGCAAATATCTGTCCATGCAGTCATTCGTGTTCTCTGTGGTAAATAATCCTTTCAGCCTGATTTGGATAATACTTCCACAGTCTCGTACCGTTTTTAACTGCTCTCATGTTCTTTCTAAGCAATCCCACCTATTTTGCTTTTACCCTAATAAGTCTAGCATCTAGCTTAGCCTGAAAATACTTGATTAAACCGGCTATTGACCGGTTTGTCATGTGATTAATAAAGCTAGCACAGAGGAGTTACACTATGACTAATCTTTTTCTAACAATAGCATTGCTGTTACCTGTATCAACGCCGCCAAACGAAGAAGGCTGTCTGGCCAAGATCATGTTCGCGGAATCGAGAGGCGAGTCTATCGAAGGCGCTATTGCAGTCGGCCAGGCTACGGTCAATCGGGCCAAACGTACCGGCAAGACAATATGCAAGTTAACCGGCGTGTCACGGCTGACTCCGCCACGCAATTTAAGGTCCCATTACAAGGCATTAGCCAAATCAGTGATACACAGTAAGGATTCCATCGTGCAGAACTCAGACAGTTGGAATACCGGTACTAAGCCTAAGTACAAAGGTGCGGTCGTCAGGCATATTGGCGACCATGTTTTTTATGTGATGTCGAGACTGTAAAAAATAGCTACCAACCCGTGCTTGGCGCACCAGCATGATAGCGTATTCTTTATGGTTTCCGGATGGCCCAAAACCCTGGATGCTTGCTCGATTAAGGCAGCAGAGTTGCAGCCCTACTGGGATGTATCCATTTTGTAGCCGAAGCCACGGACGGTTTTTAAAAGCTTTAGTTCGTAATCGTCATCGATTTTTCGCCTCAATTGGCGAATATAAACATCGACCACATTAGTCAATGGGTCGGCGCTGTAGCCCCATACTTGCTCCAGGATTCGAGTACGGCTCAAGACTTTGCCGGGCATGCGCATAAAGCATTCCAGTAGGGCAAACTCCTTCGGCGTTAAGTCGATCAGCGTTTCTCCGCGCCTGACTTCATGGGTTTCGCCATTCAACAGCAGGTCGGCTATCCGCAGTTCCTTGGATTCCAATTTGATCTCGCCGCTGCGACGGCGCATCAGCACCTCAATCCGGGCCAGCAATTCTTCAAACGCGAACGGCTTGGTCATATAGTCATCGGCGCCCGAGCGCAGGCCGGTCACCTTGTCCTGTACGGCGTCCCTGGCCGTCAACATGAGAATCGGAGTCGTGATGCCATTGCTGCGCAAGCGCTCGCAAACTTGGCGGCCGTTGAAATCAGGCAAGCCCAAGTCCAGGACGATGACTTGAAACTGGCCTTCGCTACCTAGCGCGACAGCCTCCTTGCCGCTACGCGCGACCTCCACGGCATAGCCTTCGGCTTTCAGCCCCCGTTGAACAAAATCGACAATTCGTTCATCGTCTTCTACTAGCAGAACTCTCATGTAACCGGTATCCATTAGATTATTCTATTTAAGTTGTTGTTCATTTATCTCGTCATCCTGTTTCGTGATAATCAGCGGAAGCATCACCGTGAATGTTGAACCTGAGTTTTCAATGCTGGTCACGCTGATGCTTCCTCCGTGCGCCTTCGCAATCGCTCTGGCCATCGGCAAGCCCAAGCCCTTTCCGTCGTCCCGAGACGCCAGCGCATTCTGGCTGCGGAAATGGCGGTCGAAAATCCGCTCCAAATCCTGCTCAGGTATGCCTATGCCTTGATCGGCAAGGCTGAAGACTGCCATGTCCCCGTCTACTCCTAAGGCGACCGCAATGTGTCCGCCAGGGTTCGAATATCGGCAGGCATTGTCGCCAAGAATGAACAGCAGTTGCCGAAGCCGCTGTTTATCGCCGCGCACCCACACGGGCTCGGTCGGCGCATCCAGGGACACCGTCATTGAATTTTCCTCGGCCATTACTTGAAAGTTCTCGACGGCTCCTGCCATCAATTCGGCCAAATCCAGTCTATCCCAATCAAATTGCAAGTTGGCGGTTTCCGCGCGAGCTATAAACAATAAATCCTGGACGTATTTACCCAATTGCATCGATAGCTCGACGATGCGATGCAAGGCATCCTTATATTCTTCGGCATCCCGGTCCCGGCCCCGCAGGGTAACCTCAGCCTCGCCGCGGATAACGGTGATCGGAGTGCGCAGCTCGTGGCTGATGTCGGCCAAGAACTCTCGGCGCTCATTGTCCATGCGCTTTAATTCTTCATTTAAATTATGAAGCTCGAAAGTCCTTTCGGCCACTCTTTTCTCCAGCACGGCGCGGCCTTCGCGCAGTTTGTTTTGCTGAAGTTCCAGTTCCTGCGCCATTTGATTGAAATGACTGGCGAGGTAGCCGAATTCATCGCGGCTATTTAGAGCAATACGGTAATCCAAATTGCCGGAGGCGATTTCGCTGGTGCCTTTCATCAGTGCTTCGATAGGCTTTCTGACGCCGCGAAGCAGGAATGCCCCGGACGCAAGGCTGAATATCGCCGCAGCCAATGAGGCCATGATCGCGATCCAGCGCGACTGGGCGAGCAAATCCTCCAGTTCTTGCCTGGCTTTCCCGGCCTTTTCGCGTTCAGCATCAATGGCGGCGTCAATCAGTGGCTGGAATTTTCCGTCGATTTCTTCTTCCGAAAATTTCGATAGCGCCTGTACCGCCATGTCGTACTTGCCTTGTTGGCGCAGGCGTTCCACTTCATCGAAGCGGTATTCGCTGGCATCCAGAAAGGCAGTGAAATGGGCGACTCTCTCCAATTCGGCAGGTTTATCAGCCCCATCTTCAGTAGAGTCTTCCGCAGCCGGTGTCTTCACCGCAGTGTCTCTAAGGTTCTGCATCGCTTCATAGAGACGCTGTTTGGACAATTCAACGCCGGCTTCCGCAGTCGAACTGGTTGTGATCAATCTATCCATACGCTGTTTGAAATGACGATAAGCCTCTTGGGACAATCGTTCATAATGATCGAAAGCCTCATAGGCCATTTGACTGCGTTGAAAATACCGGTCAACTTGGTTTGAGCTCCAGTAGAGCGCGATTCCTAAAAACAGCACAAAACAGAACGAAACGACGATGACAACCGCCAAACGGAAGCGAAACATAGGTGCTAATTTGCGTCGCTGCTTTCGTCCAGGTGTTTTTCCATGGATCTGATGGCTTCCAGTTTTTCTCGCAACAGGCGAGTTTCATTTTTCTTTGAATCGCTTGTATCCTTTGATTCGTTGGTATCTTTGGAATCCAGTACTGATTGGACCGATTTTTGTTTACGTTCCAGTGTACCGACTTTTCTGGATACGTTTTGCAAGCGTTTTAAGGCTTCCGTATGAATAGCGACAAATCGCTGCATCCGTTCGTCGGGTATGCTTCCGGGTGGGATAGCGCTGACTCTGCTCAGGATTTTGTTAATATCGCCGCAGGTATCCGAAAGCAAGCGGCCTACCATCAGGTGCAAGTGCACCCCGGCACCTGGAGGATTTTTTTGGCGTTTTAACAAGGTATGGCAGACATCGGCGCGCGCTGAGGGTGAAATTTTGGACATGTTGGCTCCGAAAGCCAGCAGTTCATCAAAGTCGGACTGTGCATAGGGATCGCTATAGTAAGGATCTGAATACCCGTTCCAGCCGGACTTGAACTCGGCGCATCCGCTCAGCAGCAAAAGGCTTAGCGCTAAACTTATATTTCGGATAGAAAGTAATGACGGCATAGATAGTTTGATTCCCTATTTTAGGCTTTTCCGGTTAGCGGTATTTGCACGCGGATACGCGCCCCATTTTGATCTTGTCTTGAGTCGATAATATCGACTTTGCCCTGATGATTGATGACATATTCTTTGACGATGGCAAGCCCCAAGCCAGGGCCTTCGACACCATCCTCGCCTTGGGCGGCCTTGCCGCGGAAAAAAGGCTCGAAGACATGCGAACGTTCATCGGGTTCGATGCCCGGTCCTTCGTCTTCCACTTCCAGCTCCAGTTGCGAGCCGGAATCGCGAAGCATGATGCGTATTTCACCGCCCGTCGGCGAATATTTCACAGCGTTCAGCATTAACTGCTCGATAATGCTGCGCAACTGGTCATGGTTTCCGGATATTTCGACCGGCCTGACCAGCTTTTTCAAGCTGATGGATTTAGCCTGTAGACGGGTTTGAAAATCCTCGATGACCGACTCAAGCAGATATTTCATATTGACGGCTTGCTTGCGGTTCGTTTCCGGCTTCGTATTGATTTGACTGTAACGAACCAATTCCCCGGATACGGTTTTTAGCTTGTCGACATTGCTGACGAGGAGCTGTGCGACCTCATGTGTCGCATTGTCCGGTTCCTCATGCGCGGCATTCACAAGTCGTTCCGCAGCTTCGCGGATAGTCTCCAGCGGCAGGTCGATTTCGCGGGCCACGTTGTGTATGAACTGCTGTTTCGAAACTTCCAGTTCCATCAAATGCGTGCGCAGCCATTCAAGACGTTCGCCCAGATAGCGCAGGTCCGAAGGGCCGGTAACATCGATCGGCTGGTCAAGTTCCCCCGAGCCGAGACGGCGGATGGAAGTATCCAATTGCCGCATTGAACGCGAGAGTATGGCCAGCAGTACTGCGATGAAGATAAACGAGATGGCCAACAGAGCTGCGCCCTTGACTAATAGTCCTTGTTCAAGGGATTCCGACTGGCTGCGTAATTCGTTGAATTCATGATCAACGTAGCTCTCGAATTCGCGCGAAAGGCCGGCGGAAGATTCGCGCAGCCCCTGGAACGCTTCATCGACCGGCAATTTAAGCGTATCTTCACTGGCCGAGCCGATAATCTGCTGATAAATCAGATCTTCTTTTTCGGATAATTCATTGACCAGCAATGCGATTTTGTTTTCCAGATGCAGCTTTAGCAGCGAGTTCAAGGCTTGCTTGAATGATGCTCGCGTACTTTCATAAGATTGCTGTTCATAAGGCTGACGTACGGCCGGATCGGACAGCAGCACGAACAGTCTGGCTTTCCGCTCAATATCGGCGGTCTTCTGCAATACCAGGCGTATGGCCTTGGTCTGTTCGAAGACCTGCGAATTGATGGTTCTGCCCAATGCCGAAGTTTCGCGCATGCCGAAAGCCGCATACATAACGGCCAAAAAAAGCGGGATGACGGCAATGACAAAGCCGAGAACAATCAGGGATTTTAACGATAAAATATTGTTGAATTTTATCCGCTCGAAAGCAGATGCAAATCGTCCTTCGTTTTTGTTCAAGCTAGGTTTCGGCGAAAGTCGCGACCAAAGTTTCGACAAATCGGGTTTTCTGAAAATATCCAGAACAAAGTTGGCAATAGGTTCCTTCATGGATCTCCGGGTGTAATTGTTAAAAGTGATCCTTTCTTCAATAATCCATCCATGATGCCGGGCCGCAAGGAGAGCCGTTTTCCGGCGTCGGAAAGCCTAAATGTATTGAATACACTTGTTGGCTAGCCCGGCTTGATTCTCGCTATTATACACCATGTCACAAGCTCATCATTTTATTCCAACCCAAACTTTTACCGCCATGAAGCCATTGACCCTATTTCTTTTTGCATTACAGACGGCGCTGGTTGCGCTGGCCGGGACGACCGTTGCCAATGCCGATAACCTGCCCGGGTTACCCGTGCAGAGCACAGCCGAGCGGCCTGTGTTGCTACTGGATCTGGGCAGCGCGCCGCCGTCGGTTGGCAAAAGCGACAAGTCCACTCGGGTGTTTGTCGGTGACGTTTCTGCCCATGAAGGCGACGCATCGATTCAGACTGATAAAGATGAAATCAATTCCTTGCATCCCGGATTCGGCAGTTGGAAAGTCAGTTTCCGCTTCAAGGTCAAACCCGGCTTTCCGGCCAAGCCTTATACCTTTTGGGCACGCTGGCGGCAGGGCGGAGATCCCAATGTCTGCGTACAAGCCTTTGAAGTCTGGGCCGGTCCCGATCCGTCCAGGCTGGAACAGCGTGCCACGCTGTCCATGAAGCCCAAGGGCTGGGATTATGCCTGGATAGCGGGCGAGCTGCCGGTAAGCCTTAAGGCTAACGATGCCGTGATCGAGGTGCGCAATAACGGAGCCGGCCATGACGCCAAAGTTTTCGATGCTTTTCTGCTCGCCCCGCCATTGTCGGCTCTGCCGGTCAGCGGCACGAAGGACAAACCGCTGGTGCTGCTGGATTTGGGCAATACGCCCGCGCTTGCCGCAACGGACAAAGATCCCGCCCTGCAATTTTTACTTGGCACAGCCGCCGCCGGTCCGGATGCCGCGTCCGTGTTGACCGAAAAGGACGAAGTTCAGGTATTCCACCCCGGTTTTGGAAACTGGGGCGCAAATTTTCGTTTTGAATTCAAGCAGACGATTGCGCCGGGACAGTACCGTTTTTACGCCCGCTACAAAAGCGGCGGCGAAGTTTCCCAAGTCAGCCAGAATTTCACGGTCAAGGCCGGGGCAAAGCCGGAAGAACTGGCGGCGCGCGGCAATTTTGACCTGACCAATACCACGCCTTGGGAATATCAATGGCTGCAAGCCGCTTCGACCGTCACCGTGCTGCCGGGCGATCGCTGGCTGGAAATTAGCAATACCGGCAAGGCGGACGGCGCCAAAGTTTTCGATGCCTTCCTGCTGCAAATGGAAAAACCGTTGGGCGACTGGATGAACGCCGACCAGGCTCAGGCCAGGAACCGCTTTATGGCGCTGACCAAAACAATGCCTGATGCGAACCGGCGTCTTATTGTGCTCGACGGCAAAGGCGACAAAGGTGAAGTCCTGTTTCGCGGCTTGGCCTCGGATGCCGCACGGCCGAATTATGACAAGCTGTCGGTCTCCTATCTGGTAGGGCCGGAAGCTGAAACTCTGGCCCGAAGCTTGAATGTTTCCGAACTGCCTGCCGCGCTAATGACTGACGACCATTACACTTTATTAGGGGTATTGATGCAGCCCAACAGCGAACAGGAAATAGCCGGATTTCTCGTCGATCCGGGCAAAATCGGCAATATGCCTGCGCCGCCTGCGATTGCAGCCGATGCGCCCAAGCCGCTTAAGAAGGGCATACCGAATGCCTGGCTGGTGGGCGGTGTGCAGGACGGCTTATCCGGCGTTTCGGTTTTCGGACTCGATGGCGAAACCGTGTTGCGGCCGAATCCCGAACAGCCTTATCTCAGCCTGCAAATGATGGGCGGGGAAATGAAAACTTGGCATGCTGCGGCGACGCAAGCCGACGGAACTGCAGACATTGAGGCAAAGACTCAACATTCCTACGGCTGGTCGCGCGGCAGCGGCTATGCCCAGCTCTATCTGCATGTCGATCAGCCCACGCAAGCGCTGCTGCACCTGAAGCAATCCGGCATCAGAACTTTCGGCTGGCTGGATGGCCAAGCCTTGAAACTGACCGATGACCCGGAACCGCCGTCCGGGTTCAGTACATCCCCCGGCGAAAAAGTTAAAAAACTGCTGCACGGGCTGACTACCGAAGGCTTGGTCGCTACCGCACTGTCGGCCGGTCCCGAAGCGCAGCAGCTTGCAATGCTGGATCTGTCGCCGGGATGGCATAGCCTGCTGGTCAAGCTGGTGATGCAGCATGACCAAAACCAACGGTTTTATTTTGCGGGCTTGTTCACCGACCCGGCCGGCAAGCCGCTGAAGTCGACCAAGACGCAAACGGCCGACCCCGATGCCGATCAGGCGCTTAACCGGGTAGCCGCCAAGCTGCGGCCTCTGGTCTTTGTCGATGCGCCGGCCAACCTGCCGCATCCGGGCGATCTGCTTAAGCTGCGGGTGGATATGCGCTGGCATCCGGTTTTGGAAGAAACCGCTTTGCCTGCGCCGTTGCCGCAGTTTCCGGCAAAACTGCGCCTGCGTCTGGTCGATTATGACGGCAAAGAGGTCGCGTCGCAGGAAGTAAACGGCTTATTTCCCGACCAGGTCGAGGCAAACTTCGGCAAGCTCAGCGAACCCGGCTATTACGCCGTTTATACTTCTTTATATACGATTGACGGCAAGTTGATCATGAACTATCCCGCCGACGGTTTTTCCGTCGTGGCCGGAACTGCCGAGCAAAAGCAACGGTTGGGCAAGAAAAAGTTATGGAATAACGACTATTACGCCTTGGCCGACGGCGACAAGAGCTTCAAGCAGGAAGGCGGCTATTTTTCCTGGCTGGAGCGGATGGGGATTTACCAAAGCTACGGCAGCTATCCGGGCTTCGATTCGCAATACCGGGCAAAATGGGAAAAAGCCAAGCAACTTGGATTGGTTTTGTTCGCCGATTCCTCCGGCGATAGCGTCTGGCTGAACGACAATCAGGCCGACGGCGAAAAATTCATCAACACGGCCGCGGCATTTACCCGTTATTTTAAAGCGACCAACGAGATCGACATTCGCTCGGATGCCGAATGGCAAAAGCTGCGCGAGCCCACACATTGGGTGCAACGTGCTAAATGGGAATACGAGCAGGCGCACAAGCAGCGCAGCGACGCCCATTACGTCGGCGGCAGCCTGGTGCGGCCGGGCGAGACGGACTGGTTCAAGCAGGTATTGCAGCTAGGCCTGGATCGTTATCAGGACGCCTGGGACGTGCACGCTTATCCCCAGAAAGCGCCGCGTTTCGGCGGCCCGATCGGCAACGGCGAGAACGAGGATGAGCGCGGCGTGCTGGCGACTTATGCCCGCCTCGGCAAGAAAAACAGCCTGCCGTTCTGGCTGGGCGAGACCGGCGCCAAGGCGATGCACGGCTTGACCGGCCGCCGCTGGCAGGCCGAGCAGGCCGCGAAAATGATCGCCTGGGTCAACAGTCGCGCCGACTATTTAGGCATAGCGTTCTGCATAGGCCACGAATACGATCTGGCTTACGGCCGGATCTGGGACTACTCGATGGGCCACAAACCCGGCGAGGCGGCGCTCTATACTGCAAGCGCCCTAATCGACGGCTTGCCGTATAAAGCCGTTGATACCAAGGACGGCAATATGCAGGCGGCTTATTTCGGCGAAACCCTGATGGTCTGGCGCAGCGATGAGGCTAGTGGCAATTGGCCTCTGAAGCTTGATCACGGAAAGCCTTGGGTATTGGTGAATGTGGTGGGGCAGGTCAGGGAACTGCCGACCGACTCTTCCGGAAACGCCGATGTTCCGGTTTCCGCCAGCCCGGTTTATGTACTGTCGCGCGCCGATTACGAACGGTTGACCAGGAAGTAAAGTCAGCGAGATAGGGTACGAGTCTGTGAAAGTATTCAGTTAAGAAAAATCCAAGAGTAACCACGGAGGACACAGAGAACACGGAGTTTTTAATATATGAATTAACGGAATTATGTTCTCCGTGTCCTCCGTGTTCTCTGTGGTGAATTATCTTTTCAGCCTGATTTAGATAATACGTTCACAGTCTCGTAGGCAGTGCGTACCTTTGTTCTATTTCACCACTGAAAACTTATAGCTAGATTTTGTACGGTACTCTTGGCCCGGTTCCAAAATAGTTGAAGGGAACGCTGGCTGGTTGGGCGAATCGGGAAAATGCTGCGTTTCTAAACAAAAAGCGGTCCTGTAATCGTCTTTGGCGCCACTCTTAAAGGTGTTTTGGCTTTGCATGAAATTGCCGCTATAGAACTGCACTCCAGGCTCTTGCGTAAGCACTTCCAGCACAATGCCGCTTTTATCGCCCACGACAATCGCCGCAGTAAACATCTTGCCGGGCTTGCTGGTATTCAGCACCCAGTTATGATCGTAACCTTTGCCGTTTTTTAATTGTTCATCAGGTTGATCGATTCTTGAGCCAATCGTTTGCGGTTGCCTGAAATCGAAAGGCGTTCCTGCTACGGGTTCAATCTTCCCGGTAGGGATTAAGGTCGGATCGACAGGCGTATAACGATCGGCATTGATCTGTAGCCGATGGTTGAGGATCGTGCCGCTGCCTTCGCCGTTCAGGTTGAAGAAAGCATGGTTGGTCAGGTTTACGATAGTTTTTTTATCCGAGGTTGCAACATACGCCATCTGCAACTCGTTGTCGTCGGTCAACGTGTAAGTGACCTTGACATGGAGGTTGCCGGGAAATCCTTCTTCCATATCTTTTGATAGCCGGATGAACTGGATAGTATGATCATCAGGCATCGCGGCATCCCAGAAAACTTCGGAAAACCCCTGTTTACCGCCATGCAAAGTATTCGGAGCGTTATTGAGCGATGACGAGTAAGGTTTACCGTCAATCGTAAATTTTCCGTTAGCTATCCGGTTGCCAAATCTGCCGATCGTTGCGCCAAAATATCGCTCAGTAGCATTTAAATAGTCTTCAACGCGGCTAAACCCAACTACCACATCGGTCATCTTGCCGTTTTTATCGGGTACCCATAAGCCGGTCAGCCTTGCGCCGTAGTTTGTAAAGGCTGCACGCGCATTGTGTTTATTGATTAGCTCATACAGACCAGCCTGCTTGACTTTCATTGCCGACTTATCTGGATCGTTAATAGACTGCATGACTGTTTGCCACCAAGGACGTGCTGGATTTAGAGGCTGCGGCCTGTCAGTCAGCGCCGAATATTTACCAGCTAATAGCGAAATAGGCTACGAGATTGTCGTAACAACATATTTCTCGTTTAAGCTGGTAAATATCCGGCGCTGAAACTGAAGAATACTGGACGCTGTTTTACAATCAGAGCCGGCTCAATTTATCAGTGTGGCTTGTGAGGCTGCCCTGTATGGCCGGTTGCCAATCTTGCCGGCACGACAAAACCAAAATAAGCCGCTGCTAACGCTGTCAGCAGATGCAACCAGATGTCATGGCCGAAAAGCGGAATAAGACCGAAAGTTGTATTCAGCACAGGAATTAGCCCAAACACTGCCAGAACGCCATATAAAATTGCAAGGCTCCGGCAATAAGCACGAGAACCCTCAAAATCTTTATAAACCAGTAGGCCCCATGCGCCAATAGCCAAATGCACGATATTGTGCAAGGTATTGACTGGAAACATGCCCAATAGATAACCGTATGACGTTGACATGGCCGGAGCATTTGGCGGTGGAGCTGACATTAAGGCGGGGATGAATCCCAGCACCCCGACAACAACATAAATAACACCCATCGCTAGTGTGAAAGTACGTATATTCATCATTGCCTCCAATTAATTTAAAATTACATATCGAGATATAAATGGGAAAAGCCATTCAACCCATTTCCGATTTATCGCTTTCCGCCGTTGTTCACCGCCTGATCCTTTTCCAACTCAGTAGCCAGGTCATCCTTATGTCTGCTGATCCTTTTGCCTGATACGTCCGACTCCATGCCAATCTTTTCTTCTTGCCGCCGTAATAGCCAGCAATGATTAAAGAATACGGCCAGAGGGCTTTAACGTCTGTACGTTAACGTTCATAACTGGTGGATCGTTTGGCTGCTGTTAGCAGATGAATTTTGCTAAGAGGCACGGCTCCGATCGCAGACTATCCGATTTATTCCTTGCGGATAGTAAAAGCCGGTTCTTGACGAGCAAGATGACGTTGCGCTTTCAAATACTCTTCAAGATAGGGCTGACAAATGACGCGCCGCAAAATACCGCGTTCATCAGGTTCCATATCCCATAAGCCGCTATTGTGCCAGTGATGGTCATTCTCCCAGTCGGTACGGTCGACGATAGGGTATAGGCAGATGCCTTCCAGCGGTACGCCCATTTGTTGCGCCTTGTACACCTCGTCGGCCAGTTCCCGAATCCACTGTCCGCGCCCCTGGCCGACATGGCTGGTTTCGCCGATTAAGAGGGGTATTTGATAGCGGTCGTAAACTTCCTTAAGCAAATCACTCAGCGCTATACGCCGAGGGTCGCCAAGGTGCCAATGGAGCCTGTCGTTGCTCAGGTACTCCCACTGGTTAGAGTGATAATAATTGACGCCTATGATGTCGAGATACTTGGGGTCGCCGCCCAATTCAGGATCCTGGGAACCCCGAAGCATATCCCACGCTTCATACATGGAATTGCGCATCGCCAATGCGGCCTCTTTCAGGTCGGGGCGATCAGGCGGCGCAATAACATGGATGATGGGGTCGACATGGACGATGCGTGTCCGAGGGTCCACGACCCATAAAGCTTCAATAGCTTCGATGGAAGCGCGCACCAGTTGCCGTTTTAGTTCGTAATCCCGTCCTTTTCCGCGAACCGCGTAAGGGTACATCAGGTCGCTATGGCAGACTGCCCAGCAGATAAAGGATATTTCATTGATCGGCGAATAGAGGGGTTCGGCGTTGCTATGGTCGGCGATATATTGGGACACCTCGCTGACGAAACGGACGAAGCGGCGCACGAAGGTGGGCGACAACAGATCCAGATCGTCCGGGCACCCGTAATGGCATAGCGTCCAGATCACCTGAACGCCATGCTCGTTAGCCGCGCGCAACATGGGATCAAGCGAAGAAAAATCGAACTGGCCGTAGCGTTCGATCAAATGCCAGCGCACGCTTTCCCGTACCACCTGTATCCCGACATCGCGCAACATAGCATAATCACTGTCCACCAAAATATCGTGCTGAGTGGAGTGGACCATATCCAAGCGTTTGCCTGAAGAATTGATATGGCTGGCTCCTTCGAACCCTGCTATCCAGAAAGATTTTAAGAACGCCGGCGAAGTATGGGTGCTAGTCATCGGTATATCCTCCATTGAAACGGTTTAACCGGGGCTAACTGCATCGGGATCCGGTTTTTGTCTGTCCTCGGTATGGGATTTGGTACGGGACTCGACAAACGCCTTGAAGCTTTCCAGACTGTCCTCGATTTGAGCCGATACCATGCCAAGCGCCTCGGCCGCTTTTATTTCAGGACTCTCGACCTCATACTCGACCTCCACCGTCAGCAGAGTACGGCCATCGCCCATGGCCTCGAAGCGCAGAGTTCCATGGTTCGCCGGGGCGTTAGGATTTCTCCAGACGATCAGATAATCCTCTACCCGCTGGTTAATTTCGATGTCCGACTCGACAGGCTTACCGCTCAGCGTACCGCGCCAGTGCAGATGGCTATCATCCAACTGCCGAACTTCATGAACGGACTCTATAAATTCAGGCAATTGCTCAAATCGCGTCCATTGCTCATAGGCAATCGGCGCCAGCACGTCAATTTCCATAGCTTTAAGAAAATGGGCCATCTAGCTACCTCCAGGATAAAAATCAGGATTTACGGCGGATTTTGCATAGGTCCCGACACCAAGACACGGCCTTGATAGCCCTTGTCACCGTAGGCGGCCAGTATCTCTTCCCCAATTTTCGCGCCTCGTCCCGCCCGCGCCAGCGCAACGCAAGCGCCGCCAAACCCTGCTCCGGTAAGGCGGGCGCCAAAGATATCCGGATGGTCTTGCAGGAGTTCCACCAGACAATCGAGCGCAGGAACCGAAACCTCGAAATCATCGCGCAAGCTTCTGTGAGAAGCATTCATCAACGCACCGAACTCATCCGCGGAAACACCGGAGAGCGCCTTAAGCACCCGCTGATTTTCACTGATAACATGGCGCGCCCGGCGGTTCAGCGGTTCCGGTAAAACAACCGTCAAACCGGAATCGTCGAGGTCGCGAAGCATTGAAATGCCCAGCCTGTTGGCCGCTTCCTCGCATTCCGCACGCCGCTGGTTGTAGGCGCTGCCGGCAAGACTGCGCGGTACGCCGCTGTCCAGCACGACAAGCTCGCTTTGTTCCGGCAGCGGCAGCAACCTGCGTTCCAGCGTACGCGTATCCAGGAACAGCATATGCCGCTCATCGGCCAGACTGGCCGCCATCTGGTCCATGATGCCGCAACGCACGCCTGCAAAACGAATTTCCGCTTGCTGGGCCAGAAGGGCAATATCGATGTCGTCTATGGCAAGATCGAACAACTCACGCAAGCCTCGTAACGTCGCCACCTCTAACGCGGCACTGCTGGACAAACCAGCGCCCATCGGCACGTCCGAACTGACCAGGAGATTCACGGGAGCGATGGCATTGAACTCTTCTCGCAATACTTCAAAGCAGCCTGCCAAATAAGCGGCAAAACCTGGCGGAATAGCGCCGCCCTCGCCATAATGAACCAGTCCATTCATGTTTTTTGAACGGAACCGGCTCCATTTGTCCGGACTCCGGGACAACGCAACCCAGGTGCGTTGCGGTATGGCGATAGGCAGCACAAAGCCGTCGTTGTAATCGGTGTGTTCTCCCAGCAGATTGACCCGGCCGGGCGCACTGCTGACCACTTCCGGCGGGCTGCCGAAAAAATCCTTAAACTCAGACAGTTGTGTTTCCGTATCATTCATAAAACCACCTCTACCGCTTGTAACTCCTTCGCTTTTTCCTCCGGAAGCGCATCGTTGGCGAACATCCCCGCGGCAAGTTCGGTACCGGCCAAATATTTCAGACGGTCGGTGGTGCGATAAGGCGGATAAAACTCCGCATGCAGATGCGTTTCAGGATGCTGCTCGCCGTCCAGGGCTGACTGATACCACGCCATCAAATAAGGAAACGGACGTTGCCAGAGTCCGTCATATTTGAGCAGTACCGTTTTTAAGGCTCGGGCCAAATCCGTGCGCTGCTTTTCGGACAGCGCAGAAAATGACGTCACCGCCTCAATCGGGGCCACCCAAACCTCATAGGGATAGCGCGCCCAGGCCGGTATGAAAGCCACAGCATGGGAGCCAAGATAGATCAGTCGTTCCCGGCTCTCGATTTCCATTTCAATCAGATCCTGAAGTAGTGGCGATCCGACCAGTTTGAAATAGGCTTGTTCACTGTTCTGTATCAATTTGGGAACCGGAGGGACAAAAGGGTAGGCGTAGATCTGCCCATGGGGGTGATGCAAGGTTACGCCAACCTCCGCACCGCGGTTTTCGAACGGCAAGACGTAGAGCACGTCATCACGCTGGGCTAATACCTCAGTGCGGCGCGCCCAGACCTGAAGAAGCAATTCAATATGGTCCAGCGGCAATCGTCCCAACGCAGTCCCCGGATCCTGGGTAAACACCACGACTTCACACTGTCCCTGTGCCGGCAACGTGTCGACCAAGCTCTTCGGCGGGTCGTGGGCCTGACCGGTCAGAGCCGGAAAACGGTTATCGAACACGGCAATATCATAATCGCCGATCGGTAATTCGGTCGGGTTAGCCGGATTATCGGAAGGTAAAAATGGATTATATTCCGGCGGGGGATGGAAGGTGCGGCTCTGCCGGAAAGCCGCATAAGTCACCCATTCGCCGCGCAACGGATGCCAGCGTAGGTGCGGGTTGACGCCCTCAGGAGCCTCCAGCAGCGACGGCGGGATAGTCTCATCAATGGGCCGGCGGCTATATAAGCTAAAGTTACGGCCGTCGGCTTTTTGCCTTTCAAGGCTATACATGATGATCTCCACGCACCGCGCTAGCGATCTCTTCCAACGGTATTTTCGGCGTGCGATCGGCAAACAATAAACCGTTGGCCTCCTGGAAGGTATCGGCAAACTGGGTATAACAAAAGCCGCTAAACATCGCTGTGCAGCGTACCGCATCGATGACGACATGGATTCGACGGCGGAACTCCTCCGGGTCGTCAATCCGTTCATAACCCCAGCCTTGCTCGAAGCGCTCGTCATCCGGGCGGATATACGCCACGCCGCCGAATTCAGACAGCAGCACCGGCTGACCGCGATGAGGATGCCCATCGAGCGTCAAAATGCGCCCGGCAGTCCAACGCCGATCGAAGAATTCCTGCAATTTCACCTCAGGTCCGTAGCGGGCGCGGATGTGGTTCGGATCGGAATCGTAGTCGTGGATGCCGATGATGTCAGTGGCGGAACTCTCCCAACCGTCATTGCCGATCACCAGACGTGTCTGGTCCAACGAACGGGTCAAATGGTAAAAAGCCTGTACCGCATCCCGAGGCGCCGACAGAGTCGGTAGATCGGGCACTCCCCACGATTCGTTGAACGGCACCCAAATCACGACACAGGGATGGCTGATGTCCCGAGCGATGACTTCCACCCATTCCTGTAGTAAACGACTGATTGCCTTGCGGGTAAAACGGTAAGCGCTGGGCATTTCGCCGAAAACCACCAAGCCCAACACATCGGCCCAATACAAGTAGCGCTGGTCCTCGATTTTCTGATGCTTGCGCACACCGTTGAAACCCATGGCCTTGGCCAATTCGACATCGCGCCGCAATGCATCAGGGTTAGGCGCAGTCATCAACGACTCCGGCCAATAACCTTGATCCAGCACCAGGCGCAAGTTGTAGGGGCGGCCATTCAAGGTCAGGCGTTCGGACTGGACGCCGATCGAGCGCAATGCCGTATAGGAAATCACTTCATCAATGACTTGGCCATCGCGAAGCAGTTTGATTTCGGCATCGATCAGCGTGGGACGCTCCGGCGACCACAGCATTTCATTCCTGAAATCGTCAATCCCCGGATCGGATAAGCCAATCCGACGATCGACTTCACCGCCGATGACTTGGTAAGTATCCTCGGCCATCAACCGATTACCGCAATGGAGGCGGACAACCATTGAGGTTCCTTCCGGCTCGCTGCCGACGATGGACGCTTCGAAAGCAATGTCCCAGTGTTCCAGGCTTGGCGTCCAGCGGATATTCCTGATGTAAGTATCACTGACGAATTCCAGCCACACGGTTTGCCAGATGCCGGTGGTGCGGGGATACCAGATACTGTGCGGCTCCAGCCGCCAATCCTGCTTGCCGCGCGGCTTTTCCAAGTCATGCGGATCGTCTTCAGCCCACACGGTAATGCGCTGCCGAGCGCCCGGAATCAGTGCAAAAGTGATGTCGGCGCTGAACGGCGTATGACCGCCCTGATGCTCGACAACTTTTTGGCCGTTCACCCAGACGCGTGCCTGCCAGTCGACTGCGCCGAAATTCACCAGAACCCGGGACCCGTGCCGATCGTCGGGCAGGTCGAATTCGCGCTCGTACCAGCAGGCTCGGTGAAATCCGGTATCGCCTATCCCGCTCAGGGCGCTTTCCGGCGCAAACGGTACATTGATGGTCAACGGCCAGTCGGGAACATCTTGGGGTACCCTGAACTTCATATCATTATCGAACCGGAAACGCCACGGGCCATCAAGCGACATCCAGCTGGACCGGCATAATTGAGGTCTTGGATAATTACTGTCTATCATAACGTTCAACCTTGCCCGAGCTCGTTCGAAGCCCCGGCGGCAGCAACCGGTTTGGTCTGAAGTTCCCGAACGCTTTCGACAGCTCGCTTACCAGCCAGGAAAGCATGGTCGGAATTATAATATTCCCATTCACTGTAGCGGCCCGCAAGAATGATGTCGCGCTCAGCCAGCCAGTCCCGGATCAGCTTGACGTTGCTGGCGCGGTCATGATCGTAAATCACATAGGCATGCGGCATATCGACTTGGTTGGCGGCCCAGATCGGGTCTTCCTCGGAAATAATGCCCACCTTGCGACAATCCTGAATACATCGCTCGATCAGCGCATCGCCATCGCAGGGCAATGGTTTTCCCGGTGCATGGGTTATTTCGCAAGTCAGGCCGAAACCGCCCGGTGGGTTACAGTGCGGGCTGGCATTGCCTTGCACGAAGATACGGTGAAAGACGGTGTCTTCCGGATAGTAAATCCAGTGTTTTTCGGTGAGGTTGGGGCGCCCGATACCGAGATTCACGCAGCGCACCGAGATGTGGCGCAGGCTTTCCGCAGCCTTGCGGATACGGGCAGGTACTTCGCCGCGAATGCTCCGAAGCAGAACCGGCAACGGCATGGTGCTGATCAAATGGCCGTATTCCAGTTCCGCGCCGTCGCCCAGAGTCACGCGGTGCTGGCTTGGCGAAATTGACACGACTTGGGAGTTCAGACGCAGTCGCCCTTTGATATAAGGAAGAAAGCCGTTCATCAGGGACTGGAAGCCGCCTTGCAACGGATAACCGAAGCGGGCATTCGGCCCCATCGGCTTCGCTACCGGCCGCAAAGCGCCCTCGATCATTTCTTCAAGATCGGGCAACGGCACCCGCCCGCCCAGCCAGGAGGTTTCCATTTCCTTAAGATCGACAGCCCACAGTTTGCGGTTGTATGGAATCGCGAAATGCTTGGCTACACCTGCGCCCCAGACTTTGTAGATGAACTCTTCGAAGTTGGCATAAGGTTCGGCGGTATTTTTGGGAGTCGCTTTGGGCTTAACCAGCCGAACGGTGCTTTCAAGAACGCCATCGCCACAACAATCCTTGACATCGCCGACGCGGCAAGCCGAATCTTTATTATCGGCCGGGGCTTTCTCCAAGCGCTTGTTATCGGGGTTATCGAGCCCGCCGAAACGAGCCTCAATCGCTCCGACAATACATTCCTTGATCACATCATGCGGTAAGCCGTAAAGCGCGCCCTGGAACGGATAGCGAGTGTGCACGCCTTTGCTGTAGATCCAGGCTTCCCGGTCTTGCCAGTGGACGTTATCGCCGAGCAGTTTGTTGTACATCTCGTGAACATAAGGCTCATTGGAAAACATGATGTGGCCGGCATAATCGAAGGTAAAACCATTCTCTTCGATAGAGCGGCACCATCCGCCGACCGTATCATTGGCTTCCAGCAGCACTGAGTCCGGAGCGTGGAAAGCAGCCGATAATCCGGTCGGACCGGCGCCGATAATGGCCACTTTAGCGCGTTCTTTTTTGGCTCTCGTTCGGGCAAGCGCCACCGGGCCTCGGCCTTGCTGAATCTTAACGATCTCTTTTGCCATGGCGCGGGCCGTCATATCCCAGGACGTATTCAACAGCACTTTGCGCATCCCGGTCAGTTGCCGGTTAAACTGCCCGGCGGTTTGATTCAGCGCCTGGTCGCAAGCGGCGATGAAAGCATCGGCAGTATCGCCGATATGGACAATATCGCCATAAGGTTCGACCACGTCGGTAATCGGCGTACTAACGATCGATTTTTCTGCCGCCATGTATTCCAGAGTTTTGGTGGGACTGATGAAGCGGGTCGATTCATTAAGGGCGAACGGCAGCAAGCAAACATCCCAACCCGCCAGAAAAGCCGGTAGCTGGTCGTAAGTTTGTTGGCCTAAATAATAAATGTTCGGATGCCGGGGCAGATCCGCCGGATCGATTTTGGTAACCGGGCCTACCATGAGCAATTGCCACTCAGGCCGTTCACGAGCCATTCGGTCCAGCAGCGCCAAGTCGATGCGTTCGTCGATGACGCCGAAAAAACCTAACCGGGGCCGAGGCAGGCTCGATTGTTCGGCATGGTCAAACGCGTTATTGCGGGCTTTTCCGAAGTGGGCTGCATCAACACTACTTGGGAAACAATGCACATTGGGATGGCGGTCGCACTTGGCCTTGTATAGACTGGGGCCGCCGGTGAATACCAAGTCCACGCAACGATAGGCTTCCGCTTCCAATTCCAATAATTCCGGCGGAGCGCCTTTGAAAGCCGATAATTCGTCCATTACATCGTAGATCATTGCCAAAGGTTTGAGCTTGCGGGCGAGAGGCAAGGCCATAGGCGTATAGAGCCAAACCAGAATATCGCGCAGAGCTTGCTGATTAACCAGCTCATCAAGAAGAATACCGAGTTCATTCAATTGGCTGCCGCTGAAGCCAGGACTCTCAGCCGTCGTGAATGGAGTGCAGACCAACACGGACGAAACCGGCTGCTCAATGTTCCAGTGCGGAACTTGTCCGGCTTCGCAGGGCAACGGCTCTTCAATGAAAATGACAGGAAAACGCTTGGCAAGACGTGACAACAAATGTTGAGGGCGCTGCCATACCCAGTTCCAACGCAAATGTGAAAAGACGACGATCGTAGGTGTCTTATCCATAATCCCTCCTTAAGGATAGGGTGTGCTTGAATTGATTTTTACCTTCAGCTCATTGCAAGCCGGCTGATCGGCTTTTTCGGGACAGCACTATTTAAAGTGTTGCTATAGTGGTACTGGCAGGCGGCTGCACCAACCTGTGCCTAGTATCGGCCCGCCTTGCAGACAAACCATTCCCGCCTTGGCCGAAATGGCCACCGTATTCAGCAGAATTTCGTTTTCACCGTCCGCACAAAACTATTCATCCAATGGCAATTAAATAATAGGGTTGCCGGCCATAACGGTCTGTGCGCTGGCGTACAATGTCTTATGCGTTTGGATTGAGCCAATGTTTACGAATTGTGACAACTATGCTTGTTTGCCGGACGCCGGCTACTAAAACAAGAACAGAGCAGATAGATAATATTCGACTGTTGTTAGCGCCAAAGGATCTTCAAGAATGAATGGGGCAAGTTTGGGTTGAGGGTAACTTTTCGCTCGGCAGCATCTTAGGGGCGAGGAAGCTTTCGGCCCCAAGCGTCTGATTACTCACCGCTTCAAGCTCGACAGCATTCTGGAGGCTTACGGGACATTACTGAGCCGGTTAATCATGAAGATTACTCGCCGTCAATTACGTCTTCTGCTATCCCGGAATCAGCTTCGACGACTTTTTCAGTCAGCTGGGCTAAGCGGTCCATCAGAGATTTATCTCGCCTGGAAGCTTTACGGTAGGCTTTAATTAGAATTTTTTCGGCGGCGGTTAATTTGGTTTCTTCGTCATCGTCATGCTTAGCCTCGGCATGTGTTTTATCCTCGCTAGTGCTGTCCAGGCCGATGTATCCAGATCGAAGGCTTTTTAGCGCCTCTTTTATTTGTTCCGTATTTTCATCATACAGACCTGTCAGTAGTTGGACTATCGCTGCTTTGCATTTATCGGCTAATGCTAGTCCGGGCATTTTTCCCCTAGAGGCTTTAATTGCCGCTAAGAATTGATCATGCCGGGTTTGACCGGTCAGTATGTAATGCACGTCGACACCCGCTGAGGCCATAGCTCCCCAATAGTCGACATTGAGTGAGCTTTCGCCTGTTATATTTCGCCTGTTATATAATGACCGGATGCAGTTTGATTCAATCCTATCCGCTTACACTCTTCGCTTAATCTTTCTTCAACAGACATACACGTCTCCATGGTGAGAATTAGCATTGGCTGAAAAAACATACCTTGATCATAACTACAGTGAACTACCAGCGAATTTGATTATGTGGTCATTATTGGCCGAGTCCGGATTAGGCCATAGTTTCACTGTTTTAATAATTTTTCAAATCTGAAAGCGCTGCCAATACCTGAATCGGCAACAATATCCCGCTGTTTTCTTATCCCGGCCTTAAGCGAGGGCAAATTGTCTGTTATTTGAAAGACAACCGAAAAATAACAAGAGAAAGAGCGCTTTATGTTAGGTGCCGAACTGAGCGTAGCCGATCCTGGGCCTAGAATTTCAAAGGCACCTGCCATTTAATGTCCGGTTATCAATTGTGACCGGATTGACCCTCATCATTTTATTGTTCATCTGGAGAATTAATTATGAAAACAATCAAATCTTGTTCAACATTTTTCCTCGTTCTGGCATTAACATCAATAGCCGGTCACGGAACTGCGATATCCGCTGAAAGGATTGATGTGGCAGTCGGAAACGGTCAAAGCGCCGGCGATTATATTGACGATGCCATGATAACGACCAAGGTAAAAGCGGCCATCGCCGCCGATGACAAACTGAGTGCCTTCCAAATCAATGTTGAGACCCTTAAAGGCGTTGTGCAATTAAGCGGCTACGTAGACACGCATGATGAAATCACCAGGGCGGCAGAGGTTGCCCAGAAAGTTGAAGGGGTTAAATCAGTCACAACCAATATCCAACTTAAAGACGAAAAATCAAAATAAGCTCAGCAGGGAAATAAAGGCATGAGCTGTTCGGGCGAAGGCGGCACATCCGAGGCCAAGGCCACGGATGTGCCAGCTGACGCGATTTGTGATGAAAGCGGACTGCTGACCAAACGCACCCTGCTTGTAGTAACTGCCGGTTCCGCGGTTATTGCGCTGCTGCTGATGGTTTGGCAGGCGGCCCAGATTTTACTGCTGGTTTTCCTAAGCCTGTTATTGGCTCATTTTCTGCGAATCCTGGCAAACTTCATCAGCCGTCATACGCCGTTGTCCGTAGCTTGGTCGCTGACGCTGGTGGTCTTGCTGCTGATTAGTATCTTAGTATTGATCCTGGCGGTCTACGGCCCGGATATCGTCGATGGTTTCTATAAATTGTTCCGGCAGTTGCCGGCGGCGCAGGACCGGCTACGAAGCTTCCTTGACCGCTACGAGTGGGGGCCTGCCGTTATGGAGAGATTGTCCAGTGCGGGAAACGCGCTGACTAATCCCAAGCAAATGGCGAGAATTGCCGGGATTTTTTCGACGGCGTTCGGGGCGCTCGGTAGTGCGGTGGTTGTGGTGGTGCTAAGTCTTTATTTCGCGTCCGATCCGAAAACTTATATCACCGGCACGAAGCGCTTGTTTGCCAAAGAATACAGAAATCGTGTCGGCGAGGTCTTCGACAGGCTGGAGCATGCGCTTCGTTGGTGGCTGCTTGGCCGGATCGTCACCATGTTCATCGTCGGCATACTGACCAGTGGCGGGCTGGCAATACTGGGCGTACCGTTCGCCTTCATCCTGGGCCTGCTTGCCGCTATTTTGAATTTCATTCCTAATGTCGGGCCACTCATTGCCGGTGTGCCGGCGGTGATGGTCGGGTTTTCCCAGGGTGGCACGACCGTGTTGCATATCGTCTTGCTTTATCTGGTGATTCAGAGCTTGGAGGGCTATTTGATCTCACCCTATATCCAGCAAGAAGCGGTTTCCACGCCGCCAGCATTGGTGTTAATCGCCCAACTGGTGTTGGGGGCCGATTTCGGCATTCTGGGGCTTTTGCTGGCGTCGCCGTTGGTGGTTGTGATCATGGTGCTGGTGCAAATGCTGTATATGCGCAACGCACTGAAAGATCAGGTGAAGTTGCCTTGATGCGGTCAAAGCTAGCTTTGAACATATGATTTGAACGGCAATTTTGTGAAGTTTAAGCCAGAGACTCCTTGATATATGAGCGATCAATTACTGCTTGAAATTAATAATGCTATTCATATTGTTGCAAAAATTATCGAACTTTGCGGCGTTCTAACTATTATTGCCGGCGGAGTTGCCTCGACAGTGAATTACTTTCGATGTTTGCGAGCCAAGGAAGAAAACTCTTATCAAAAGTTCCGAAGCTCTCTGGGAAGAGCGGTTCTGCTGGGGCTTGAGTTTTTGGTTGCTGGCGACATCATTGGGACAGTGGCCGTGGAGCCCACTTTTAAAAGCTTAGGCGTCTTGGGACTGATCGTCATCATCAGGACTTTTTTAAGCTTCTCATTGGAAGTTGAGATCAATGGACGATGGCCTTGGCAGAATGCGCAATTGAAGAAGGAATAGAACGGCACAATGTCATTTGCCGTAGCCGTAATGCATCGGTAATGCCGGAATCGGGCTAAAAATCAGCGATAATACAGTTATCTTCGGCAGTAATGAAAGACCGAACAGCTGTTACACATCACATCGCGCTATGCCAAAAATACTTGGTTCCTGTTGGATTCCAGGGAGATCCCAAATGTTGTTGAAGCCTTGAATTTGAGTTTCAGCATTCCCATACAGGACAGAAACTGCCCTACATCAGCTATCAGATAAAGCCCAATGCCTGAAACCTTCGTACATTTGCGCTACGGGCCTGAAGCTGTTCCGCCTTCAATGTGGATCGAGTAGAATTAAGCTGTAGGGTAATAATAACCAGTCTGCGCAGCATATTTTTCAAGCACGATAAAAAAGCTATATCTTGACGCCAACTAAGCGAAAGGAAGAAGGCTATGTATTATTTTCATGTGGATTCCCATCTTGATTTGCTCAGCAAAGAATTTATCGATCAGGTGCCGGCCCGATGAGCGATACCAATACCCGAGAAAAGCAGGATAACCTCTCTGTCAAAGAGTCACTCGATAAGGAGCGCCACGAGCTACTTCAACGCATTGAGAACTGGCTCGAAACTCCGATGTTGATACTTGCCTTCGTGTGGCTGGCACTACTGGTAGGAGAACTGATCTGGGGCGAGAGCCATTTATTTGAGGTCATCGGAACGCTTATCTGGGTTGTATTTATCGTTAATTTTACGGTGGAATTTGTCCTGGCTCCCGCCAAAGCCTCTTATTTTAAAAATAACTGGCTAACCACTATTTCGCTATTAATCCCGGCGTTGCGCATCTTCCGTATTTTCCGGGTGTTTAGGGTACTCCGGTTGGCACGCGTAGGCCGAGGCATGCGTTTATTCCGAGTCGTCAGTTCACTGAACCGCGGCATGGGGGCGCTGGGCGCGAGCTTACAGCGTCGAGGATTCGGCTACGTGGCCGCCTTTACCTTGCTGGTTGTTTTCGCTGGCGCAGCCGGAATGTACGCGTTCGAGAGCGGAACTTCCGATGGCTTGAACAGTTACGGCGAATCGCTGTGGTGGACGGCAATGATGATGACGACGATGGGCTCGGAGTATTGGCCGCAGACGTTGGAGGGCCGCGTGCTATGCGTCTTTCTGGCGCTGTACGCTTTTAGCGTCTTTGGTTATGTGACAGCGGCGCTGGCTACTTTTTTTATCGGTCGCGATGCCGAAAATAACGAAGCCGAGCTAGCGGGAAGCAAGGAGCTTCTTGCCCTTCGGGAAGAGTTGGCCGCCTTGCGCGATGACATTCGCGCACTGTCGCGGCCACCTCCAGAAGTTTGAAGCGCGTTATTTAACAGGAAATACAACAACTGCTTATACAGCCCTAAAGGTAACGGCAGGTCGAGGAGCCCGATATTAGCCGAAGGTTGGGCCGAGGTACGCAACCTAACGCATCGACGCGGCACTTTTCTGGAGTTAAGATGGCCTGCCGATGAAAACTTGAGGAGGCCGTTATGAACAACTCTATAATATCCTGCGATTTACATGATTACCTTGAAATCGCCTGCATGTATGGCTATCAGATCCAGCTGACGCTCAATGACAATCGAATCATCGAAGGTAAGGCCATGAATACCATGACTACTGCTGACAAGCGCGAATTTCTGGTTATTGATAACGATCATGGCCATGGCCAAAAAGAGGAGATCGAGCTAAATCAAATCAGAAAATTGCAAGTCCTGACGCCAAACGCTAAATTTTCGGAAGTCGTCTTTTAATGGGATGTAAGGTGTAAGAACTTCGGTGTGCAGGCAGCGCACAGATATAAGGTTGGGCGTCTTGACTTCAGCCCAACCTGTTCATGATTCGGGAACTTCGATGCTCTGGTTTTGCCCGAGGTCGGCGCATCGAATAATCGGAGAAACGCCTTGCTTTCCAATCCGCTTGATCGCCGCTAAAACCTCTTCGATGTCTTCCAGACGGGTTTTAGGGTTCAGCAACGTAAACTTAAGGCAAACCCGTCCCTGGACACGCGTTTGCGCGATCACAGCCGTTCCTTGCAGCATCAGCGCAGAGCGGATGCCGGCATTGATGCGGTCCGCGTCCTCGTCCGATGCGCCTTCCGGCAGATAACGAAATACCACGGCATTCAGACTGGGCTTAGGGTTCAAGGCTTCGAACTCTGAATCTTCGGCAATGCGTTTAGCCACTGTCTCGGCTGTTTCCAGTGATGTTTCTATCATCGCCGCCAGCGTTTTGCGGCCGATCGTCTGCAAGGACATGAACAGCTTCAGGCCATCGAAACGGCGCGTGGTCTGGATGGATTTTCCGACCAGATCCAGTATATCTTCGGACTCATGTTCCGGCGGATTGAGATAATCGGCCTGTAAATGAATGAACGCGAAATTCGCCGGGTTCTTAACCAGGAAAGCGCCGCAACTGATCGGTTGATAAAAAAGCTTATGAAAGTCGACAGTAACCGAGTCCGCCTCGCTCAATCCATTCAAGCGTTTCGCGTGCTGGTCGCTCAACAGCAGCGCGCCGCCGTAGGCAGCGTCGACATGCAGCCATAAATTGTGGTCGCGGCAGATTTTTGCAATGGCCGATAAAGGATCAATAGCGCCGAAATCAGTGGTTCCGGCCGTGGCGGCCACGGCAATAGGACGCAGCCCCTGACTTGTCAGCGAGGCAATGGCGGCTTCCAGGACATCCGGTGACAGACGATGCTGTGAATCCGTTTTTACCGGTACCACGGCCTGTTCGCCGAGCCCCAACAGCGCGGCCGATTGGCGCACCGAAAAATGTGCGCCTTCCGAGCAGAGTATGCGGAACCGGCGCGCTTCCTCGGATACTCCGTCTTGCTGGATATGCAATCCGCATTGCCGCCCGGCGACTTCGCGAGCTAATAGCAGCCCCATGAAATTGGATTGCGTGCCGCCGCTGGTGAAAATGCCGTCGCCGTTTGAATAACCGACCAGCCCGGCCAGCCAAGACGCGACTTTCTGTTCCAGATAAGTCGCCGCCGGGGCCTGATCCCACGAGTCCATCGATTGATTCGTGGCACTGATCAGCACCTCGGCGGCCAAAGCCGGAATCAACGGCGGACAATGCAGATGAGCAGCGCACAGCGGATGGGATACTGCGACGGAATGAGCCAAAACCGTTTTGCTCACCCAGGCCATAACGTCCTCTAAGGGTTTGCCGGTTTCCGGGCAAACGTCCAGCGCCGCGACCGCTTCGGCGCAGTCCCGCGCCGAACGTCCGCTGTAAGGTTTTTCAAGCGAGGCGAAATTACGGTTGACTGCAGCTATAGCCGCAGCCATTGCGTCTTGGTAAGCCGTTTCGCTGCCAGCTTTTGGGCCTATGAAATGCACTGCCCAATCTTGCGAAGATGCCGTCATGATTATGCCTTTTGATTTAAAACAGCCGAGCGAACCGCTTTGGCGAACAGGTCGGCAATGGCATCCACGTCTTCAGGCGTCACAATCAGCGGCGGCAAGAAGCGCGCGACAGCGCCGAAGCGTCCGCCCAATTCAATAATCAGCCCGTGACGTAGGCACTCCTGCTGCACCCGGCGGGCCAAGCTGGTATCGGGCATAGGTGCGCCCATCCAGGTTTTGCCGTATTGATGATCGACAAATTCCACGCCCAACATCAGACCGCGCCCACGCACATCACCGATGCACGGGAATTCCGCTTGAATTTGGCGAAGATGCGACGCCAGCCGTTGGCCCATTTTTTCGGCATGGCTAGGAATATCGTTGGCCAGAATGTAGTTCAAGGTCGCCGTACCGGCGGCCATGGCCCACTGGTTGCCCCGGAACGTGCCGGCGTGCGCGCCGGGCTGCCAGTTGTCGAGCGACTGGTCGTAAATCACGACGGAAAGTGGCAGCCCGCCGCCGATGGCTTTCGAAAGGACCAGCACATCGGGCGTAATGCCGGCTTGCATGAACGCATACAATTGCCCGGTACGGCCCCAGCCGGTTTGGACTTCGTCGATAATCAACGGTACGTTGCGTTCGCGAGTCACCCGCCGAACTTCGCGTAGCCATTCATCCGGCGCCGGGTTGACACCGCCTTCGCCTTGCACGACCTCAAGAATCAGTCCTGCGGGCGAGACCCCGCTTTCGGGATCGCTAAGCACGAATTCAAGATAATGGCTGGCAACGCGATGGCTGGCTTCGCCGCCGCCAACACCGAAAGGGCAGCGGTAGTTTTGCGGAAACGGCAAAAACTGAACTCCGCCCATCAAGCCTGAAGCCGGCTCTCTCGGTCCGAGATTGCCTGTCAGTGCCAGTGTACCGTTGGTCATCCCGTGGTAGCCGCCATGAAAAGACACCATGCCGTGACGTCCTGTTGCCGTTTTGACCAATTTAATTGCCGCTTCGTTGGCGTCCGCGCCGCTGGGTCCGCAGAATTGAATCCGGCCTCGGGAAGCGAACGGCTCGGGCAATGAGGCAAACAGATCATCAACGAATTGATGCTTAACCGGCGTCGTAATATCCAGGGTCTGCATAGGCAGCGACGAGTTCATCGCTTGCTGCACGGCTTCGAGGACAACCGGATGGTTATGTCCCAGCACCAATGTTCCGGCTGCGGCTAGGCAGTCATAATATTGCCGGCCATCGGCGCAGCGAACTAAAACGCCCTTGGCTTCGGTAAAGGCAAGCCCCAAACGCCGGGCATAGGTACGGGCATTGGACTCTCTGTTTTGTTGATGTTCTTGAAACTCTAGGTTGGATGTCGGCTTATTGTCGACGCATACGGATTCGATTGACTGCATGATGAACTCTTTAATTGTTTTTTATTTTTAGAAAGGCTTTATTCGTTCGTATCAAGAAAAATAATGCCGGCGACGATCAATGTGACGCCAAGAAGTTTTTGAACAGAAATCGTTTCGTCGAATAACTGCCAGCCGAGAATTGCCGCAAGCACGGCTTCCAATCCTAGGACCAGGACATAGACGACACCCAGGTCGCCATACCGGAGAGCGTATGACTGAAGTGCTGCACCGACGGCAAAAGCGCATAGAAAGAGAAAAGTCGGTAAAGGCGCTTTGAGCCCGTCGGCATGCTTCATGAAGACGCCGCCCATGACGAAAAAGATGGACGCAGCAATAGATAACAAATATTTCGGGAGCATTTGGAAATATGAATCAGCTTTGGATGGAGTGATGACTTCGCAAAACCCAATTAACCGTTCGCTACGTCCGTTTTTGCTTATGTTTTTGTAATTATCTTACGTATTTTTACGTAGGACAAACCTGACAAAACGCAGCGATTCTAGCTTGAAAAAAAGAGTGGAGCAATTTTGCATCAAAAACAGCTCATTGATTTGCCGGACGAATAGCCTAACAGGCTGACTGTGCTTGATATTGGCGTTTATCGGCAACCGCCTAAGACGCAAACTGCCTGCCGTCCAAAGTCATCCCGATCTTCATCTGATTTTAATCAAACCCACAGGTTTACTCTCATCTTGCCTCTGTAATCTTTACCCAAACGTAGCGATCAGCGCTCAATGCCGGTCGCGATAACTTTGGGGATGAGCTTTGAGCGCTCATCATTGATCAGACAAAATAGGAGTTTCGCATATGCCACTCGGAATAGGTAGTATCTTCAACGGGCTCTTCAAGCAATATGGGCACACGGTGCTGCTGTTGCTGCGGTTCATCGATATAACCATGTTATTCGGCGCCGCCTGGGTTTCCCATTATTTCTGGCTAGGCCAGTTCGTCATCGATCAGGATTACCGCATCGTTGTGTCTTTGGGCGTTCTGGCGGCCATCATCTTTTTTGAAATCGGCCAGGTTTACCGCCCTTGGCGGAATGACGCGATGCGTGGGGAGATTCCTCGCATTGTCAGAGCTTGGGTATCCGCGATCGTGTCGGTTATCTCTATTGTTGCATTGATTCGTTTGCACTTCTGGTTCGGTTCCAGTTATCGCTGGATCGTAACCTGGTGGGTGCTGGGCTTGTTATTCGTCCTGGTCGCCAGAGCCTTGCTTTCTCAGGCGTTGAAATGGCTGCGCGCCCGTGGCTGGTCTCAGGGCCGCATCGTTCTGGTCGGATTGAACCAGATGGCCGTTGCGGTCACCAGGCAGTTGAACGATTCATCTTGGGCCGGTTTGCAAGTTGTCGGTTATGTCGATGATCGTGCTGAAAACCGGCAAGTGGGGAGTGATTTTTCACTGCCGCGTCTCGGCGGACTGAAAGACCTCGCTACCATCGTTACTAAGGAAGCCATAGACGAAGTTTGGATTGCATTCCCCGGCGAATCGCTGGCGGAACGTGCGCAACATGAACTGCGGCATCTGCCGGTCAGTATCCGTCTGGTGATCGACTGTTTTGCGTTCAAGCAAAGTAAATTTCTCAGCCTGAACACGGTGGCCGGCATTCCGACACTGGATTTCTCGGTTTCTCCATTGCATGGCGTCAACCGCTATATCAAGGAGATTATGGATAGATTGTTTGCGCTGATCCTGTTGATTCTGATCAGTCCGATACTGTTAGTGATCGCTATCGGCGTCAAGCTGAGTTCGAAAGGCCCGGTGTTTTATCGGCAGGAACGGGTCGGCTGGAACAATCGCTCGTTTACGATGCTGAAGTTCCGTTCGATGCCGGTGGACGCGGAAGCCAAAACCGGCGCGGTGTGGGCAAAACCCGGCGAACAGCGGGCTACCAAGTTTGGCGGCTTCCTGCGCAAAACCAGCCTGGACGAACTGCCGCAATTGATCAACGTGCTGAAAGGCGACATGTCCCTGGTCGGCCCGCGTCCTGAGCGTCCGGATTTTGTTGAAGTGTTCAAGGACCAAGTGCCGAATTACATGAAAAAGCACATGGTCAAGGCCGGCATCACCGGCTGGGCGCAAGTCAACGGCTGGCGCGGAGACACCGACCTGAACCGTCGCATCGAACACGATTTGTACTACATCCAGCATTGGTCGGTCTGGTTCGATCTGGAGATCGCGTTTCGCACGGTGCTGACCGGTTTTATCAATAAAAATGCGTATTGAGGAGAAAGGCGAAGGGCGAAAGACGAAGGGCAAAAGCCCATACGCGCCAACTTAAGAAAAAATGAGTAACAAATAAAATGTTAATCGAGTAGGGCGCGCCGTGCGCGCAGTTATATCATCGAAAAAAACATTATTTCTAATGGCAGTGACGCAACGAGGACAAATGGATTTGTCTTAAGTTGGCGCATATGGGGCAAAAGCCCCGTCTCCAAATCACGGCCTTTTAGCCTTTAGCCCTTTGCCTACTTTTAAAATAATTACAGGATCACATTTGCTATGTTTAGATTAACTTTTAGATCAATGCCCCTGATACCGGCCTTGCTGTTGCAAGCCTGCGCTTTAACGCCCGGCATGGAGATGGAAACCAACAGTCCGTTATCGCATATCGAAGTGCCGATGATGAAAGACGGCAAGCTGGTCAAGGAAAAAGCGAAGATTTCCCAGATTACCGCAGACCTGATCATCGACCGGGAAAATTCGAGACAGCGGAATATCAACAATCTTCCGTCCCAGAATGTCCCCGTGGGTGAATATAAGATCGGCCCGCATGACAGGCTGCAAATCACGGTTTGGGAGCATCCCGAACTGAACGATCCAGGCGGCGAGAAAATCGACCCCGAATTGGCGGGCAAGTCGGTTCAGGATGACGGCACGCTGTATTACCCCTACGTGGGCAGCGTTCCGGTGCAAGGCAAAACCGCCAGCGAGGTTAGGGAGATATTGACCCAAGGGCTTTCCAAATACTTCAAGAAAGTCAAACTCGATGTTCGGGTACTGTCATTCCAGAGCCACCGGGCGGCCGTGGTCGGCCAAGTCAAAATGCCTGGGATCCAGGCCATGACGGAAACGCCATTAACGATTACCGAAGCCATCAGTCGCGCCGGAGGCGTGACTGAGGACGCGGACACCAGCAATGTGACGCTGGCACGCGACGGCAAGCTTTATAAGATTGATGTGATGCGATTGTACGAAAAGGGCGGCGTTGACCAAAACCTGGTGCTGAAAGACGGCGACGTGCTGAATGTCTCCGATCGCAAGGACAACAAGGTGTTTGTAATGGGCGAGGTCGGCAGGCAGCAGGCGCTGCAAATCAACAAAGGCAAACTGACGCTCGCGCAGGCGCTGGCGGAAGCTTATGGCGTTGATTTCAATACTTCGCGGCCGGAAGAGATTTATGTGATCCGGACGGGCGAGATGCAGCCGGAGATTTTCCAGCTGAATGCGGAATCGCCGGACGCGCTGATTCTTGCGGACCAGTTTCCGCTGCAAGCGCATGATACCGTTTTCGTGGGCACTGCAGGCGTGACCCAGTGGTCCCGAGTCATGAACCAAATCTTGCCAGGCTCCTTTACCTCAATGATGGGGCAAGCCGCTATGATGGGAATTTAATGATGTTTCAAGACTCGGGTTTTCTTTTTTCATGACTGGGATATTAAAGACTATGTATTCACAAAATGAAGCTACTTTACAGTTACCGCCACTGAATCCGTCGCGGATTGAAGAGCATGGCGTCAGTATCCGCGATTATGTCGATCTGCTGATCGAAGGCAAAAAGATAATCCTGATGACGTTGCTGTCGGTGCTACTGGTGGCTGTGGTCTATTTAGTGTTTGCCCCACGCACTTACAAGGCTGACGCATTGCTGCGGATCGACAAGAACAAGGCGCTGCTTGCCGCTCCGCTGCGTAGCGAAGCGAATAAAGCCTCAACTGAAGCCGATAATCCACGGGCGCAACGTGAGGTTGAAATCTTGCGCTCCCGTTCGGTGCTCGGCAAGGTCGTGGAAGACTTGAATCTGATGGTGGAATATTCACCGCATTATTTTCCGGTTATCGGAGAGGCCTTGGCGCGACGGCATGATGCCCATGATGGGGTTGCCGATGCCTGGTGGGGATTCAGCCGCTGGGCCTGGGGCGGCGAGAAACTGAAGGTCGCCACTTTCAATGTGCCGGATCGTTATCTGGATAAGCCGTTTACGCTGATTGCGCTGGAACAAGGCCGTTTCCGCCTGCTTGGCCCTAAGGATGAAACCCTGGCCGAAGGGCAGATAGGCGATACGCTGACCGCCGACATGGGCGAAGCTGCACCTGTCGTTATCAAGCTCGCCGAGTTTGAATCTCATCCCGGCACGCATTTCGAGCTGACCCGGAAAACCTCGCTGGCGGCCATTGAAACATTGCAAAAGGCTTTTTCGGTCAAGGAAGTTTCCAAGGACACGGATATTCTCAGCGTTGAATTAAAAGGCCGTGAACCGGAGCAGCTCGCCAAATCCGTCAACGACATCGCTAATATTTATGTCAACGCGACCGTCAACTGGGAATCTGCGGAAGCTTCGCAAAAGCTGGGCTTTTTGGAAAGCCAGCTGCCGGTGGTCAAAGAGCGCCTGGAAAAAGCGGAGCAGGGCTTGAGCGTCTACAGGCAGCAGCATGGCGCAGTCGACATAACGGCCGAAGCTGAGATCCTGCTCAAACAGGCCTCCGAAATGGAGACATTAGGCATCCAACTCAAGCAAAAGTATGAAGAACAGAACCAGCACCTGGAGGCCGCTCACCCCGATATGGTCGCTACTAAGGCGCAGATCAGGCGCATCGACCAAAAATTGGCGAATTTGGATAAGCGGATTAAAGATTTGCCGCGCACCCAGCAAAACGTCGTAAGCTTGTCGCGGGATGTGCAAGTCAACACCGAGCTTTACACGTCATTGCTGAACAGCGCGCAGGAACAGCGCATTGCGGCGGCCGGTTCGTTGGGTAACTCCCGCATTGTCGATTTTGCGGTGGTGCCGGAAAAACCGTATTGGCCGAAGCCCGGCCTGCTGTTAGCTATCGCGACTCTGCTGGGGCTGACCGCTGGATCGGCGCTCGTATTTCTAAGACATTCTTTGCAGCGCCACGACAATTATCCGGCCATGCTGGAATATCAGGTGGGTTTGCCGCTTTTTGCCGCGATTCCGCACAGCAAAAAGCAGCGTAAGCTGGCCCGCCTGATCGATCAGGGCAAGGACCGTGAACCCGGCATTCTGGTCAGCCAAGACCCGCTCGACATTTCCGTGGAGTCGCTGCGCGGCCTGCGTACGACTCTGGAGGCGACGCTGGCCAGCGACGCGAGCAAAGTCATCATGGTCAGCAGTCCGGCACCGAGCATGGGTAAATCCTTTGTCAGCACGAACCTTTCCGCATTGCTGGCCAGCATCAAGAAGCGCGTGCTGATCATTGATGCCGATATGCGCAACGGCAAGCTGCACGAAACGTTTTCCGTCGACAAGGGGCCGGGGCTTTCCGACCTGTTGGCAGGCACGGCCACGCTGGGCGAGGTGATTGTCAGCCTGCCGGATGTGGGCATAGATTTGATACCGCGCGGCAGCATGGTGCTGAATCCGGCGGAATTGCTGGTACTCGGCAATCTGGAGGAAACGCTTGAGCAGTTGAAAAGCTTTTATAACCATATCGTGATTGATTCGCCGCCGATTTTGGGCGCGACCGACGCGGCGATCATGGGCAAGTATGCCGACGCCACGTTCCTGGTCGTTAAGGAAGGCCGCTACACCGCGCAGGAGCTGGAAGTCAGCTTCAGACGTTTCCAACAGGTGGGCGTGAAACCGAACGGTTTCATTATCAACGATATGAAAGAGGGCTCATCGTATTACCCTTATTACGGCTACGCCTATCACCGTAGCGATCTTGATGATAAGGATCCGTCGTTGTTTACGGCCGGGTATCAGGCGATTGGCGACTGGCTGGGAAAACGTCAGGAGCATGATTCAGAACGTCAGGACCCTGATTTTCTTATAGATCCGTATCATGACGAAGACGCGGACGGTAAGGCGGCATAGCATGAGGATCCGCTTCGAAAAAGACTTGCCGTTTCTGTTGTTCGCGCTGGTTTGCGCGTCGACAGTCGCTGCCTTGCCCCAGGTCGAGTCGGCTTGGTCAGGCGTCAAGGAGGTTTACGGCGAGCAGGATTTCGGGTTGCGTATTCTTCGCGAGTTGATGTTGCTGTTACTGGTGGCTTATGCGTTTTTCGAGCCGCGCTTGCGGAACGGGGCGTTGTCCAGCACGGTATTGGCTTTTTTGGCCGTTGTTGCCAGCTATGTATTGTTTGAGATTGGCTATGCGTTGTACCTGGATTTGCCGTTGGTGGTGCCGATGGCGGGGCTGCGCATTTTCGAATACCTGCCGCTGGCCTTGATCGGTTTCGTGACCAGCCGCTTGGGCGCGGGCGATTACATCATCAATCGCTTCGCGCATTATCTTCGCTATTACATTGCGTTGCAGGCGGTGTTGGCGATAGCGCAGGCGTTGTGGGCGCCGCCGTTGTTCGGGGTGTCGTTCTTCGGCGGCGGCCGGCCGTTCGGCACTTTTGTCAGCCCGAACCTGTTCGGCGCAACCATGGCGACTTGTGCGCTGCTGTTCGCGCTGGTTCCGGGGATGCGCAAATGGGTGGCTGTTAGCGTATTTCTGGCGCTGCTGAGCGGTTCGCGGACCGCATTTATCAGTTCGTTGCTGGTGGTTTATTTTCAGATTTATGCCGTGGTTCGCCCACGTGATCGCTGGGCTCTGGTTATGCCGGCGCCGATACTGGCTGTGGGTGCGCTGCTGCTGGCATCCAGCCCGTTGCTCAGCGGGCGGGATGATGCCGATCCGACTCAGGACGGCCGTATCGATTTGTGGCAGCGGGTATTTTCGGAACAGATGCATGGGCCGGCGGACTTGCTGTTCGGCTGGGGGCTTGGGCTGAGTTCCAACACCATTAATGTCCTGTACGGCGCGGAATATTTTAAGGGCCAATTCGACTCCGACAGCCTTTATTTATTCCTGCTGAACGGTTACGGGCTGATCGGCCTGCTGGCGTATTTATTGTTTTTATGGACGACGACACGGACGTCCGTCCACCCCAATAAAGGATTGGTGGTGATGTTTATCCTGGTTGCCGGGCTGACATTCAATATGTGGGAGTACTTTCCGCAAAACGCGATATTGATGTATCTGTGGGGCATGGTATTGGGCACCGGATATCAATCGGCTTCTGCCCCGGTGCAGGCTGAAACAATGTTCAGACCTTCCAGATTTTAAAAACCTGGAAGGTCTATCGTAGCGGCGCTCATTGAGTAATGACTGATTAAGAGACCTTATGTTAGGACTATTGAAAGACAGACGATTATTCGGTGACGCATTTTGGGCGCTGTTTGGGCAAGCGATGTCCGCCTGCGCTTTGTTGGCAGGCACTCGCGTCCTCACCGAACTGGTAACGCCCGATATCTACGGGCAAGTGGCTTTATTGAATGGTTTTGTGGCGCTGGGCGTTACGCTATTTTCCTATCCGTTTATTTGCGCCGGCATGAGGATCTTGCCGGAATGCCTGAATAAAGGCGAGCGCGCCGCTTTATATGGCGTTGTGGCGAAACTGACGGCTCGGGCAACGGCATTGGCGATCGCTTTGTTGACGCTGGGCGGCGCTGCCTACAGTTATTTTAAGCACAGCGATGTTTGGCTGTTTATGTTGGCGGGTCTGCTGTTGATAGTCACCGTCCGGCGCGAGTTGGGCATTCAGTTACTGATCGGCGATCGTAAACAGCGCGGCGCCAGTTTATGGCAGACCAGCGACAGTATTTTGCGGCCAGTGCTGGCGATTGCGTTGGTCGTGTGGGGAGGCCAAAAGGCCCAGTGGGTATTGCTGGGTTATATCGCGGCAAGCGTGGTTTCGAATACGATCTGGTCGTTAGCGCTGGGCGCTAAGGCCGACAAAAAAAGACCCTTTGTCGTCACGCGTAATTTTAAAACCGATGTGTGGACTTATGCCTTGCCGCTGATCCCGATGGAATTGGTATTTTGGATTAACGGCTTGGGCGATCGTTATGTGATCGGCTATTTGATGACGGCTGCCGAAGTGGGTTTATACACGGCTACTTATACCATTATCAACGAGGCGTTTAACCGTAGCGCCATGATTTTACTGCGTACTTTTCAGCCGGTTTATTTTCAGGCTTATTCCGAAAGCCGGTTCAGGGAAGGGTTCAGGATTTTATGGCTATGGATAGGGTGTGTTGTTGCTTTGGGTATTGTTGGCGTGTCGCTGTTGCTGGTTACCAAGGATTGGGTGGCCTCTATGGTGCTGGCAAAATCCTATCATTCGGCGATTGAGTTGATGCCTGCCATCGCGATCGGCTGTGCAGTGCATGCTTTGGGAACGGTAGTGGCTCAGCCGCTGCTGGCTAAAAAACGCACACGGGTAATGTTGTTGGGGCGCATCTGCGGGGCGCTGGCTGCGGCCATCAGCATTCCATTGATGGTAAAAAATTACGGCTTGCTCGGCGCGGCTATGGCCAATCCCATTTATTTCGGTGTTGAGGCGCTGGTTTTGGCGATGTTGGCCAAGCCTTGGCGGAGCGTCGGCGCAGTTTATGACGGACAGTTGGAACAGGAAAACTCAAACTGCGAGGCTGCGGTTTGAATCCGTAGGGTGTGCGTTTGTTGTTAAGTGACCATAGGTCAACAGGTAATAAAAGAGAAATATAAGGAGAATATTATGACGCATGTATCAACAGCTTCAGGAATCTATGGTGAGCTTTTACGTGAGTGCGTGGCTTGCAGAGCCGAGAAAATAAGATACTGGCGGCAGAAAAACTTCCACTATACCCAAAGCGCCAGCAACAAGGAGTTCCATATCTACCGTTGCGAAAAGTGCGGAACCGGTTTCTTAAACCGGCCGCCGCATGTGAAATGGCTGCAATCCATCTATCAATACTCAGGCCAGGCGCTGACCCAGGCGATAACGCTGGAGGACGTGCTGGCCAGAGAAGAAGCGTTCCCGAACTGTACGGTGGACGCCGAGCGCATGAGCCGGCAGGCCCATCAGTTCAACAAGTCGGGTAACGACCGGGCTTTGGACATTGGTTCGGGCTTTGGTTTTTATACGCAGGCGCTCAGGAAAGCGGGCTACCGGACGGTCAGCATCAATCCCGGCAAATACGAAAACGAAGTGTTCAAAAGCATGAATGGCGATGAGCCGCTGGAGCTGATGTTTGAACATTACGAACCTTCGGAGCCGTTTGGCGTGGTGATGATGTCGCAGGTGCTGGAGCATCTGCTCGAACCGGATAATGCGATCGGCAAGGTTGCGGATCTGTTGGCGCCGGGCGGCGTTTTGGCTTGCGCCGTGCCTAATTACAACTCGTTTTTGGTCAAGCTACTGGGCACCAAAGACAACGCTTGTTTATGGGTGCCGGAGCATGTCAATTATTTTACCGAGAACGGCTTAAAAGCCTTGATGACACGAAACGGCTTTAAGGTCGTCAAGGTGGAGCAAATAACCCGGATTCCATTCAATGCGCTATCCAAACGGCTGGGCCTGAAAGGAAAAACGGCTGCGGTCGTTGACGGTTGGGTCAAGTCTTTGCAAGCCCCGGTTGCCCGATTGATGCATCGCTTCGGGTTGGGCATCTATATCAATTTATATGCGGTCAAGAAATAAAACGCGTTTTTTACCACGAAGAACACGAACGACTGCATGGACGCAGGAGGTAGAGCACCAACAGTAGGCGCTTTAGGCGACGCAGGAGCAGTTGCCGAGCACACGAAGTTTTATATTTTCTTCGTGTTCTTCGTGTCCTCTGTGGTGAATAGCCAATCATAAATTCAGATAAATCTATGCTAACTATTGTTATTTTAACCAAAAACGAGCAAGCCAATCTGCCGAGCTGCTTGGCAGCCATCCCTGAACGCTATCCGATTGTGATTGTGGACTCGGGAAGCACCGATGATACGGTCCTCATCGCCATTAGCCGGGGGTGCAGAATTTATACCAATCCATGGCCAGGCTTTGCTGAGCAGCGCAACTTTGCGATCAATCAATGCGATATCCACACGCCCTGGATCTTGTTCGTCGATGCTGACGAAATCTATCCGCCGGCGTTTTACAACTGGTTTGAATCCGGGATGGCGGACGCCGATGCGATTGATGTACTGATGGTGCCGTCAATACTCTATCTTCGCGGCAAACGCCTGAATTACGCTCCCGGCTATCCGATTTATCACCCGAGACTGGTGCGCAGGGAAACGACAAGCTTTGTCCGCAACCACACCGGCCACGGAGAAGCCGTTGTCGATACCTGCCGGATCGGGTATTCCGATATTCCGTATGAACACTATTTCTATCATGGCGAGATCATCGAATGGATGCATAAGCATGTCGATAAAGCCGCGCAAGAAGTGCAGCTCCAACCGACCACAGGTGCAGTAATGACCACAAGAGGACGGTTAAGCGTGTTATTGGGGCGATCCTGGATAAGGGTTATTGCCCGTTTTTTATACCACTTCGTATTTCGGGGCGGGTTTTTGGACGGAGTTGCCGGGCTGGAGTTTGCATTGATGTTTACCTGGTACGAGGCAGCGATCTATTTACAGGCAAAAGCCGGAGTTCAGGCGAGGTGATGACTATGAAAATTTCACTGGTGTTAGCAACGCTGGGAAGAGACTGGGAGTTGGCTGATTTTTTGAAGTCTTTGGTAAACCAGACTTATAAAGACTTCGAATTGATTATCATCGACCAGAACAAGGACGGCAAAATCGACGCCATCGTCGAGCAGATCAGGAACTGCTTGGATGTGAGGCATGTGAAGGTGGATTTTAAAGGCAACGCCAGGGCCAGGGATTACGGCATCGGCTTGGCGCAGGGCAGGATCGTCGCGTTTCCGGATGATGATTGCGCCTACGATAAGGATGTCCTGAAAAAAGTGGTTGCCGAGTTTAACAGGCGGCCGAATCTTTCCATTCTGGTGGCGGGTTCGTATGATTTTTCAACCCGCCGCTTCAGCATTGGCGTCAACAGCCACAAAGCCGGGTATTTTTCACGCTTCCATATGATGGGGGTGGAGTTCACGCAGTTTTTCGATCGGAAAAAGATCGATAGCGAGCTTTTCCACCTGGACCATGATTTCGGGCTCGGTTCCAAGTATTCCGGCGGCGAAGGTTTTGAACTTTTGTATCGCTTGCTTCGGGCAGGCTGTGCAGCCTTTTATACCCCGGAGATAAAAATCTATCATCCGGATAAAGACCACTACAAGCTGGGTACCGGAAGAATGCTGATGTATTCCACCGGTGTTGGGGCTTATATCAGGAAATTCGCCGATCAGAAGGACGTTTACATCTTGTATTACATCGTCCGCAAGATGTTTGTCGCGCCGATGCTGAAAATGATGCTGGCGCTGGTTTTACTGAACCCGAAAAGGCTGGCTTATTCCTTTTACAACCTCGTCGGTATCTGGCGCGGGTTTCTGGCGTATGGAAGGTAACGTTCTACCCATTCTACGTCATTGGTTAAACAGATTAGCCGTAGGGCGTGCCGTGCGCGCCTAAGACGCCCTAGGCGCGCACGGCACGCCCTACCAGTTACCAATTATTTAAAGTTAGATTCAGGAGAAATATTATGGATGCAGGAATCGTTACCACGCATATACCCCCTGCTAAAGGTTACGGCGGGGTGTCCGTCACGGCCAGCGTTCTGACCAAAGCCTGGGCGGAGCGGGGCCATAAAATGGTGTTGGTCGCATCCGACGAGTCGATTGACGGCCGTTTGCGGCCCGAGCAGGTGTGTCTGGGCAAGGAGGTGGAGGTCAAGCTTTACCATTGCTATGGCTTCAGGCGCTGGGGCTTTGGCCTGGGCGCTATTCCGGCACTATTTAAACTGTGCCGCACGGCGCCGGTGGTCTATATCCACGGCATCGCAACCTGGCCGTCAACGCTGGCGGCGGTTTTTTGCAGCCTGTTGCGCCGCCCGTTCATGGTCGCCGTGCACGGCGGCCTGATGCCTGAGCATGTCGATCTGATTCGGCGGGAAAAGCCGCATAAGTGGCTGTTCTACAAATGGTTGACCTTTCCGACCTTACGCCGGGCCATTGCCGTGCATTGCACCAGTGAAACCGAGGCCGAAGGCGTGCACAACGTGCTCGGCGAAGATGCCCGCATATTGCTGGTTCCTAACGGCATCGACAGCAGCGAATTTAAGGTAGCCAAATATCCCGAAGGGGAAGGCATGCAGCTTTGCTTTCTGGGACATGTTCAACAGGAAAAAGGCATCAATGCGTTTATCAGGGCCTGGCTGAAAGTCCGCAATCCCGAGGATCGTCTGGTTATCGCCGGCAGAAGCGTGAACGGCGATTATTTTGAAGAGTTTCAGGCGCTGGTCGAACAGGCCCAAGGCGCAATTATTTATCGCGGTTACCTGCAGCGTCAGGAAGTGATGGACTTGCTGGCGTGCAGCCATTTTCTGGTGTTGCCTTCGGGATTGGAAGAAGCCGGCGGCATGCGCGAGAACTTCGGCAATGTGGTGGCCGAATCCATGGCCTCAGGCCGCCCTGTACTGGTCGCCAAAGGCTTGGCATGGGACCATCTGGAATCGTTCGGGTCCGGTTTTGTTTTCGACAGAACCGAAGCATCGGTTTGCGATGCGCTACGCAAAGCGCAATCTTTAGGGCGCTGGGAGTGGGAACGGATGTCGTTCAATGGCCGGCAGTATGTTGAACAACAGCTCGATCCGGTCAGGCTTGGCGAGCGGGTCTGGCAGGTGTTGAAAAAACCAGGACGGACTGAACAGCCGCAGACTGTGACCAAAAGGGCTTCGTTATGAGTAAAGTCGGTTTGATCGTACCTACGCTGAATGCCGGCAGTTTGTGGAAGTTCTGGCTCAAAGTCGTCGATCAGCAGACCCGGAAGCCGGATTTTTTGTTGGTGATCGATTCATCGTCCAGCGATGACACCGTCGTTTTAGCGCGCGTCTACGACTTTGAGGTGCGAGTCATTTCCAAGTCGGAATTTAACCACGGCGGCACTCGCCAGTGGGGTGTCGAAATGCTGCCGGAAGCGGATATTATCGTGTTCCTGACGCAGGATGCTTTGCTGGCCGCTCCCGATGCGATCGAGCGGCTATTGGCGGCGTTCGAGGATGAGCAGGTCGGAGCGGCCTATGGCCGCCAGCTGCCGCACGGGAACGCCGGGGCGATTGCGTCTCACGCCCGCCTGTTCAATTATCCGGCCGAGAGCCAGTTGCGCAGTTTGCAAGACCGGGAGCGTTTCGGTATTAAGACCGCATTTATCTCCAATTCGTTTGCCGCCTATCGGCGTAGCGCGCTGATGCAGGTCAGCGGCTTTCCTGCCGACACTATCATGAACGAGGATACGTATGTGGCCGGAAAAATGCTGGTGTCCGGCTGGAAAATCGCTTATTGCGCCGACGCCCAGGTGTTCCATTCCCATGATTACGGTTTTCTGGACGAATTTAAGCGTTACTTCGATATCGGCGTTTTCCATACTCATACGCCATGGCTGCAACAGACTTTCGGCGGCGCCTCCGGCGAGGGCTTGCGCTTTGTCATCTCGGAGCTCCGCTACCTGATGAAGTACGCGCCGTTGCTGATTCCATCCGCAGTGCTGCGGACCGGGTTGAAATGGCTCGGGTTCAAGCTGGGCGCATTACATCAAAAATTGCCGCTAACTGTCCTCAAATGCTTTAGCCTGCATAAGACTTACTGGCTTCGCGCTGTACCGTAAACTATCCGACTGATGTGATTTACTGACGTTACGCACGGTCTATAAGCGTCGTGAAAAAGATAGATTGCTGTCAGGAATATCTTGTTATATGTCTGGGAATATCCGCGTAGGGCGCGCCTTGGGAGCTAAGGAACAGGCTTAAGCAATGACCACGGCTTCGTAACTATTCAGCATACGCTGAGTCGTTACGAAACTTCAATCCTTCATGGTTTATAAAAAACTAGCTTACGTTATTTCATGCTCATTGCTAAGGCGCGCACGGCACGCCCTACACACAACCGTATCGGTTATTCACTGAAGCACCGTAAGGTACGCATCGCGTACCTCTTTCTGGGGCAAGTGACAAAAGGTACGCGATACGTGCCGCTACCGCTGGCTAAGAGCTTTGCCATAAACCTATCCGGCAAAAAAACGATGTGATCGCATCGAGTTGGATTTATAATCCGTTGAAATTTAATTAATTACGTAATGGAGCAACCTATGATGACATCTCCTAAAACTGTACTCGTGGTCGGCGGCGCCGGTTACATCGGCTCACATATGGTCTGGCTGCTCGGCCGGAAAGGCGTCGATGTTGTCACGCTCGACAATCTTTCCAGCGGACACCGCGATGCGGTGCTGCACGGCCAATTCGTCCACGGCGACATTGCCGACCGGTTGGTACTCGACAAAGTGTTCAGTGAGCACAACTTCGATGCGGTCATGCATTTTGCTTCGTTCATCCAGGTCGGCGAATCGGTGCAGGACCCTGCCAAGTATTACCTGAACAACTTCACCAACACCCTCAATCTGCTCAATGCGATGCGGACTCACAATGTCGGCAGGTTCATTTTCTCTTCCACCGCGGCGATTTTCGGCGAGCCGGAATACATCTCTATCGATGAAGCCCATCCCAAGCATCCGATTAATCCTTACGGCTGGAGCAAGCTGATGGTGGAACAGGCCTTGGCCGATTATGACCGCGCTTACGGCCTCAAATCGGTTTCTCTGCGTTATTTCAATGCCGCCGGCGCTCATCCGGACAGCCTGATCGGCGAACGGCACGATCCCGAAACGCACCTGATCCCGCTTATATTGCAAGCCGCCTCCGGCCATCGGCAGAACATTACTGTGTTCGGTCGTGATTACAAAACACCGGACGGCACCTGCATCCGCGACTACATCCACGTCCTCGACCTGGCCGAAGCGCACTGGCTGGCCCTGCAATACTTGCAGGCGGACGGGCAGACTACCGCGTTTAACCTGGGCAACGGCAACGGTTATTCCGTCGAGAGCGTCATCCAGGCGGCCAGGCGCGTTACCGGCAAGGCTATCCCGGTGCAGGAAGGCCAGCGCCGGGAAGGCGATCCCGCCCGGTTAGTGGCCAATGCCGATGAAATAAAGCTGAGACTGGGCTGGCAACCGGTCTACGCGGATTTGGATACCATCGTGGCGCACGCCTGGCAATGGGAATGCAACAGTCGGAAAGCGGGTTGATCTGCGTCTTTCCTAAGTATTTAACGATATACCTATCTTGCATTATCTGGCTTAAAGTATCCAATTTTTAGATCAGTTCTCAGTTGAGAATTTTGCGGGACAGGAGATGACGCTATGACGGCTAAAGAGCTGACCAAACAAGCCTTCAATCTTTACGACAGCATTAGGGCTCACAGCGATAAAACTTCAGACTGTGCAGAGGATAGGGTACGTTTGTATTTCTTGGGACGCAAAGCCTTCTGTCGATATAAACGCCGTCTGAAAGCCGAATAAACGATGAGCGGATATTCATTGATAGCCGCCTCTTGCGGCAGGGGCGCAAATACCGATAGACACTCGTGCGATCGCGTTAATGGCAGAAAACTGCTTAAAGAGGTCTGTAGGTTATATGACCGGCTTAACGACAAGATCAGGGAAGAGGGTAATAAAGTCTATGTTTCCATGAGCTTTATTAAACGTCTTGGGCGGCTTGCAGTTCTAGCCCATCAAAGATATAGGCGGGGCAAGAGCGTTTTCGTGAGGATGAGTAAAGAAAGCGTTCGCCAGCGTTTCAGATTTATCTGCACATAGCTAAGGCTAATCTTTCAAAATCTTCTCCGGCCGGCATCAGTTAAGCCGATTCATAGGCCACAGATAGCTCTCCTTATTTTCAGCCATGAACTTGTCGATTGCCTGAATGCAACTGCTTAACCGCTAGCGTCAAAGCGGTTAATTTGCGACGATAAGCAAAACTCGATATTTTTTGGAGCGCTTATGAGCCCACAAGACTTTTTGACGTCCGCTTACGGCGTGCGGATGCCGCGGATTATTTACGGCACGGCCTGGAAGAAAGAGCGCACGGCGGCATTGGTAGAACAGGCTATCGGGCTGGGTTTTCGCGGCATCGATACCGCCTGCCAGCCCAAGCATTATAACGAGACGGGGGTAGGGGACGGCATAGCCGCCTGTCTGCATCGCGGCATAGACCGCAGCGAGCTGTATTTGCAAAGCAAGTTCTCGCCGTTAAGCGGCCAGGACCCGATGCAAATACCTTATGATCCCAACGCCGAACTTCGTGAGCAAGTAGCCCAATCATTTCAGGCCTCGCTGAAAAACTTGAAGACCTCTTACCTGGATTGTTTGATACTGCATTCGCCGCTGACAAACCACCAGCATACCATGGAAGCGTGGCAGGCAATGGAGCAGCTCTTTCACAGCGGCGGCGCCAAGCAGCTGGGAATCAGTAATTGCTACGATCTCCGACAGTTCGAGCAGTTGTATCGAAACGCTGTAATTAAACCGGCGGTAATTCAGAACCGCTTTTATGCCGAGACCGGGTACGACCGAGCCATCCGCGATTTTTGCCGGGAACACCGAATTATCTACCAAAGCTTCTGGACGCTAACAGCCAACCCCCATGTTGTGGCTCATCCGACGCTGCAAAGGCTGGCGATGAACTACCAGCGTAGCGCCGTGCAAATATTTTTCCGCTGTTTGATCCAGATCGGCATTATTCCGTTAACCGGCACTACGTCGGAACGCCATATGAGCGAAGATTTGGCGATCTTCGATTTTGAATTGGCCTCCGAGGAGTGCGATGCGATAGAGAGCTTGCTTGAGTGATGATGGCTCATTCGATAACCCAGGCAGAAAAGCACGATGCCGGGCAGATTGCCGACCTGGTCAATTCGGCTTATCGCGGCGAATACAGCAAACAAGGCTGGACCACGGAAGCCGATTTAGTGGCAGGACGCCGAACCGAAACCGATGAAATCGAGCAATTAATCGCAACTGACGATTCGATGTTTCTGCTGTGCAAGGTTGAAGCGCAATTGATCGGTTCGGTGCATTTGCAGAAACAGGCTGAGCAGGTTTATATCGGTATGCTGGCAGTAAGCCCGCCGCTACAGGGCCGGGGTGTAGGCAAGCAATTGCTGTTTGCGGCGGAGCAAGCCGCGCAGCGGACATGGGCTGTCAATAAATCGCTTATGTCTGTTATTGAAAGCCGAAGCGAACTGATCGCATTTTACGAACGCAGCGGTTACCGGCGCACCGGAATTAACAAGGCGTTTCCGCTGAAGCCTGAGCTCTGGACGCCCAAAGTTACCGATTTGCGGTTGGAAATATTGGAAAAAATCCTGCCGGCGGATCGAAGATTTTGAACCCAAGCGGACTGTAAAGCGCAACTTTATTTCGCTGTTTTAACTGGACGGTGTCTAAAAATGGAAGTGAAACAAATCAATAGTATGACGCAAGTTGATTGTTCAGCCTGGAATCGGCTTGCCGGCGACGCCGATCCTTTTTTACGGCATGAGTTTTTACTGGCGCTGGAGCAAAGCGCTTCGGTCTGCGCGCAGACGGGCTGGGAATCAGCGCATTTGCTGATTATGGATGACGATGAACTGATCGCTTTTATGCCGCTGTACCTGAAACGGCACTCTTGGGGTGAATATGTGTTTGATCAGCAATGGGCTCAGGCTTACCGGCAGCAGGAACTCGATTATTATCCGAAATGGCTGACGGCCATCCCGTTCACCCCTTGCCAAGGAGCACGCATTGTTACGCAAGCGGCTGCCGACTTGCTTGAAATCACGCAATTATTATTGGATTTTATAAAACAGCTTGCCGATAAGCGGGATGTTTCTTCATGGCACTGCTTGTTTCCAACCGAGCCGCAGGCAGAGCTGTTGCGATCATTGGGTTTAAGTATTCGCGAGGGCGTGCAGTTCCACTGGATTAACCGGGGCTATCATGACTTCGACGCTTATCTGCAAACCCTGAATGCCGGTAAACGTAAAATGATCAAGCGCGAACGACGCAGGATCAGCGAGCAGGGCGTCAGTTTGCTGCGTATTGCCGGGCCGGATGTCAGTGAAGCGCAATGGCGGGCGTTTTTTCGGTTTTACGCGATGACTTATCTAAAAAGAGGCTCGGAACCTTATCTGAATCCGGCGTTCTTTCAGCAAATAGCTGCAACCATGGCTGAGCAATTATTGCTGATCCTGGCCGTTAAAGACGATAACCCTATTGCTGCAGCACTCAGCTTTGTCGGCGCGGACACCTTGTATGGTCGCTACTGGGGCTGCGATGAGCAATACCATAGCCTGCATTTTGAGGTCTGTTATTACCAGGGACTGGACTTTTGCATTGAACACGGCTTACAGCGCTTTGATTCAGGCGCTCAAGGCGAACACAAGATTGCCCGCGGATTTGAGCCGATCACCACTTATTCCGCACACTGGATCAAGGATGCCCGGTTTGCAAAAGCGATCGGGCGCTTTCTAGTCGAAGAGCAGCGAGCCATGCAGCTTTATAAACAGAATGCCGCCTCTTACCTGCCGTTTAAGCAAGTTTGAAAACCTTTCGGCTTCGGCTTGCTCAGGCGGTCTGTCGGGATTATGATCAAAAGAGCTGATTCGAATAAAGTCAATGCGATGGCTTCGCAAGGTGCCGTCATTACCTTTGTCCCCGGCTTGATTGAAAGCATGCCCTGAATATCAGTGAAATTGCTTATATTCACCCCCAGAGAGGCTGGCTATACTGGGCGACAGTAACCGGCTTGTATTCTCGGCAGGTAATCACTGGCTGAAGGATAAGCCTTAAAGTCAACAGTTGGAAGCATGTGTCCCTTGGATATGAAAGGCCGTCTCAGAAAACGCCTTTCATGCCTATTCGCCATCTGTTTTAGCAGACGGGAGCCGAGATCAAGCGGGCTATTCGAATAATTCGAAGTATTTATAACCCGGAAGTCTTCATGCTCGATTTTTATGGATCATTCGTAGACTATGAAAATCTGCTGAATTGGATGGCCGGAAAATATATCTATGCTTTAAAAAGACTGAATTTAGCCATAGATACGTCAAAAAAACCGGTTTAGGTCTAACCTTACAATAATTCCATAATATCGAGATCGGCTGTTTATCGCTATTTGCTAAATAATTGAATCATTAACACCTGTGAAAAAAAAATTATCAGATCACAAAGAATTTCCTATTGTGGCCATAGGTGCTTCAGCAGGCGGCTTGGAAGCACTACAACAGTTCTTTAAGGCGATGCCTTCCGATCAAGAACTGGCTTTTATTGTGGTGGTCCATTTGGATCCCAAGCACTCCAGTCTATTGCCTGAACTGTTGCAAAAACAGACGCCGAATAAAGTCGTTCAGATCGCTAACGGTATGCCGGTTGAGCCGAACAGAATTTACGTTATTCCGCCCAATAAAAGCTTGTCCATCTTCAATAAAAAATTGCAGTTGACGGAACTGGAGTTCCCTCGTTACAGGCACTTACCCATCGACTTTTTCTTTCGCTCACTCGCTCAGGATCAAGGCGACAATGCGATTGGTATCATTTTATCGGGCACCGGCTCCGACGGCAGTCTAGGGTTAACGGAAATAAAGGCGGCCAATGGACTGGTTATGGTGCAGGATGAATCCTCTGCCCAATACAACGGCATGCCCAAAAATGCGATCAAAACAGGCTCGGCCGATTATATATTGCCGCCAGGCGAAATGCCGGCCCAGTTAATCCAATATGTCCAGTTCCGGAGAGGGGTTCAAGGCTCCCCTATCAGTCAACAGGAAAGTACCGATGGATTTTTACAAAAAATATTCTTTTTGATCCGCAGTCAGACCGGCCATGACTTTTCGTTATATAAAAAAAATACTATTTGTCGCCGCGTCGAACGACGTATGCAATTGCATCAAATTAAAAACATGGCCGATTATGTGAGCTTTTTGCAAAAAAACGAGCAGGAAGTTAGCACGCTGACCAATGAATTGTTCATCGGCGTAACCAGTTTCTTTAGGGACCCTGAGGCCTATGACATTCTCCAGCAAAAAATTCTACCGGAGTTCCTTAATCAGAAGCCCAATGATTATATCTTGCGGGTCTGGGTTCCCGGATGCAGCACGGGGGAAGAAGCCTATTCCATGGCGATCATTTTTCAAGAATGCCTGGACAATATCAGTCATCATATCAACGTGCAGATTTTCGGTACCGATATTAATGAGTCGGCCATTGATATTGCCAGACGCGGACTTTATTTATCCAGTATTAATGTCGATGTTAACCCTGATCGCCTTAAACGTTTTTTTATCAAGGAAGACGACAATTACCGGGTTAAAAAATCGATTCGGGAAATGCTGGTTTTTGCCCCCCACAATGTGATTAAAGACCCGCCTTTTACCAAACTGGATGTTATCAGTTGCAGAAACCTGTTGATTTATTTTGGGCCGGAACTGCAAAAAAAAATCTTGCCGTCCTTTCATTACAGTTTAAAAGAGGATGGCATTATGTTTCTGGGACCTTCAGAAACAACCGGGCAATCGGATCATTTTTTTACCGTATTGGATAAAAAATGGAAGATATATCGTCGAAACAATTTAGCCAGTGCTATTCCCAGATCCATGACTCTTCGTGAAACACCCTATCCGATCAGCAACGATGACGTAAAGACGCCAAGCGTTACCCAAAAAACGGAAGAATTGAGCATCATACAATTGGTCGAAGCCATTCTCAGGCATAGCACAGTACCTCCCTGCGCCATTATTGATGGCCAAAGTAACATTATCTATGTGCATGGCAAACTGGGTAAATATCTAGAGCCTGCGGAAGGGAAAATCAGTGTTAACATTGTGGACATGGCCCACCATGGACTCAAACTGGAGCTGATGACAGCGATTCGCCAAGCGGCTCAGACCAAGAAAAAGGTGCAAAAAAAAGCCGGCTCGATTCAGCCTGATGGCAGTCAGTTCAGCGTCAAAATGACAGTCAACCCCATTCTGGAATATTCGTCAGTTGCCGGGCTGATGATGGTGATGTTTGAAGATGCGCCGCCGGAAGCCCAACTAAAAACGGCAAAATCAAAGTCTTTGCCGGCAACCACAAAAGAAATGGAAGCACTGCAAAAACAGCTGGATTTTACTAAAGAGAATTTACAGACCACCATTGAAGAGCTGGAAACATCCAATGAAGAACTCAAATCGACTAACGAAGAGCTCCAGTCTACCAATGAAGAATTACAGAGTACCAATGAAGAGCTGGAAACTTCGAAAGAAGAATTGCAATCGCTGAATGAAGAAGCGGCGTCGGTCAATGCAGAACTGCAAAGCCGGATCGATGAATTACAGTTTGCTAATGACGACATGAAAAATCTGTTTGACAGCACCCAGATCGCCACGCTTTTTCTGGACATCAACGGTTGTATCCGGCGCTTTACGCCCAAAGTCAAAGAGATCATTAACCTGGCAGCTGTCGATATCGGCCGCCCGATCGCTCATTTCGCTTCCGCTTTGTCAGGTATCAATTTAACTGCCATCACCAGTCACGTGCTCAAAACGCTCGAAAAACATGAATCGGAACTCTATGATGATAAAGGGCATTGTTTTTTCGTACGAATCTTGCCCTATCGCACGACCAATAATGTCATTGCCGGCGTCGTTATCAGCTTTGAAAATATCAGCCTTCGCAAGAAAGCCGAGCAAGCCGTTATAGACAGCGAAAAGCGCTATAAGAGCTTGTTCGATTTTAGCCCTGCACCAATGTTGGAAAACGACTTCTCTGATGTTGAACAATCCTTGCATGAGCTTCGCCGCCAAGGCATAACCGATTTAAGCGAATACTTGGCCAAGCATCCTGAAGTCGTGCTGGAGCTATCTCAACTTGTCCATATTCTGCATATTAATAATGCGGCGGTGAGGTTATTTAAAGCCGACAACAAAGAAAAACTGTTGTTAGGTGTTCCTGAACTGTTTATCCGTTGCTGGACCCAGTCTTTTATAACGCAATTGCAGGCTATCTGGGACCGTAATGGCAAAATCAGCTTCGATTGCCAGTGTAATGACCTGCAAGGGAATCCATTGGCTTTAAGTGTGCAATGGGTCGTGCCCAGCTATGACGACCAGCTAAATTATGCTAATGCGATCATGGTGCTAACTCCGTTAACACAACATAATCCTGGTCTGCCTTTATGACAAATAAACCGGACAAATTTTCTAATCTTAGAAAACGGGCAGAAGAATTACTAGCTGCGGCTCATCCATCATCCATGCCTCAGTCAATGAATGAATTATCCAGCCTGCTGCACGAACTGGACACCCATCGCATTGAATTGGAGTTACAGAACGACGAGCTGCTTAAAACCCAACGGCAACTTCAGGATACCACGCAGGATTATATCGATTTCTATAACTTTTCCCCCGTCGGCTACCTCACTCTCAACGTTGCAGGCCTTATCCTTAAAGCCAACATGACGCTAACCGCCATGCTGGGCGTCAAAAAACAGGCGGTTATCCATAAGCCCTTTTCCGACTTTATACTGGATCTCGATCAGGATATTTTGTACCTCTATCGTCAGAAACTGTTAAACAACAAAGGCATTCAAAGCTGTGAATTACGCTTGCGCAAACATAATGGTCAACCTTTGTGGGTTAAATTGGACGGCCTGTTTGCATCTGGCCATGAAGGGCATGATTTTAGTCTGGCACTCACCGACATTCATCATTTAAAAGAAACGGAAGAGTTACTAAGCCAAAGCGAGGCCAATCTGCGTGCCATTTTCGATAATGTGCTGGATGCGATTATCAAGGTTAACGAGCAGGGCATCATCGAATCGGTTAATGCCGCCGCCGAGAATATTTTCGGGTTTTCCATTGACGAATTGTCCGGTAGCCCTATCACTAGATTACTGCCCCAGCTTGATTGGAATGAAGGCCAACTAATCCATCCCAACAGCGATACTGAAAGTCAGATGACCGGCATCCGACGTGAGCTGGAAGGGGTTAAAAAAAGCGGTTCGTTATTTCCTGTCGATTTAGGCATCAGTGAAATCAGCGGCCAGCCTCACTGTTTTATTATTACCGTCCACGATATCGCTGAGCGCAAGCAAACGGAAATGGCCCTGCAACAGGCAGATCACCGGAAAAATGAATTTTTAGCCATGTTGGGGCACGAGCTAAGGAATCCGCTGGCGCCTATCCGTAATGCCGTACAGGTATTGAAAACTCAGAGCGTCGCGAACCCCACGCTGGAGTGGTGCCGAAAAATTATCGACCGGCAAGTCAGCCATATGGCGCTACTGCTCGATGACTTGCTGGATGTCGCCCGCATCATGCAGGACAAAATTGTGCTTAAGATGGACTGTTTCGACTTCAGCGAAATCATCGATAGCGCCATAGAGACCGTCTACCCGCTGATCGAATCACGCAAACAGGAGCTGGACGTTTCCCGCCCCGATAGACCGATGTGGGTCCAAGGCGACCGCGTCCGTTTGACTCAGGCGCTGTCTAACCTGCTGAACAACGCCGCCAAATATACTCATGAAGGTGGCAAGATCGCGCTGGAGATGGTGCAGGAAGCTGATGATTTAGTGATTAAAGTACATGATAACGGTTCAGGCATTACGCCAGAGATACTGCCCCACATTTTTGAGATTTTTACTCAAGCGGACTCGTCTCTAGCCCGGTCTCAAGGCGGTCTGGGCCTTGGCCTTACGCTGACGCGCAGACTGATCGAAATGCATGGCGGCACAGTCAGTGCCTCCAGTGCAGGCGACCGGCAAGGCAGTGAATTCGTTATTCGTTTGCCCTTATTTAATGCGCCCTCTCTCATGCAGGCACCGCAACCTGAAGTTGCTCAATCGCTAACCAAGTTGCGTATCTTACTGATAGATGACAATGCGGATGTCTCAGAAAGTCTTGCCCTGCTTTTGCAACTGGAAGGGCATGAGGTTGATACCGCAGACTGCGGATTGACAGGCATAGAAAAAGCACAGGCTTTCCGGCCTCAGGTCGTGCTGTTGGATATCGGCCTACCCGATATCAGCGGTTATGAGGTGGCAAGGCGATTGCGGGAATTGCCGGAAACACGACAAACCCTCCTGGTCGCCATCAGTGGCTATGGGCAGGCTAAAGACCTTGAACAATCAAAGTCCGCCGGCTTCGATCGCCATTTGCTCAAACCCGTAGATCCTTCGCATTTGTCTGATTTGCTGATGACTGTAATGAAGCAAACTTAATCGGACAGCCATCGATTTTCAGGCGTAACTGTCAGGTTAAATTCTGGCGCTCTTTTTTGTATGCCTTTCCGTAGCGTGTTTTGTGTTCGACTACAGCCCTTTTTATCCTGATGGATAAGTTCCTTTTCATACTGCGACAATCTGTCACGCGGTAATTTGTCACATTCCAACGTTTATCCTTTATCGCTAATATAGGCCCAATTCTTGAGATGCGATCTCGTTTAGAGACTTTAGAATTATATCCTTCTCTTAATGCGGCTTTTTAGCCGCATTTTTTTTGTCTCAAATTTTTATCGTAGTGGCGACAGACCGGTCACGTTCACAGTTAGCGGAATCCGTATTACCAAGTCCTGCCGGAACTCTGTGAAGTTATGCTAAAGAAACAGCCCTGACCTGAATCCGATTAAACGGGTGTTTGCCAAACTGAAAGCCCTGTTGCGCAAAACGGCAGAAGGATTTACAGAAAATCTTCGGCAAGGCTGGTTGATTATCCGATAAGTTTCAGTCCGATGAATGGCTGAATATCTTCAAAAATTCAGGGTATGTTTTCGATTAACAAATTAAGCGCTGTAATTAAACCGTTATGTGAGCATCAATAGCATAGACTGCTGTGGCAAGATAATGATGTTTAATAAAAAACTGATGTTATGCAGTCAGTTGCCTTTGGATTATGCCGGTTGCTAAGCAGGAGAGGCTGTGAAAGTATTATCCAAATCAAGCGGAAAAGATAATTAACCACAGAGGACACGAAGAACACGAAGGAAATAATTCAATTAACTCAACATATTAGAATCTCCGTGTTCTCGGCAATTGCTCCTGCATTGCTCTACCTCCTGCATCCGTGCAGTCGTCGGCAATTGCTCCTGCATCGCCTAAAGCGCCTACTGTTGGTGCTCTACCTCCTGCATCCGTGCAGTCGTCTGTGTCCTCCGTGGTTAATCTTTTAAACTGAATACTTTCACAGTCTCAGGAGCATATAAAACGGCACACAAACCAAAAGGCAAGTGGTAATAGAAACTTGCCAGTGGTAGGAACCCAATCCCGTATGCCGCGCCGAGTACCGGAGCTTTCACCGGGGACAGCCCGCTAGGGGTGCGGCAGGGATGCCGCACGTTGACGAAGGGGCAGGAGCCCCTTTCGTCAACCCCCGGTGAAAGTGAGGAACGCAGGATCAAAGCGGCAATCGGGTCGTCTTTTCTTTGGTTACTTTCTTTTCGACTGCATGGATGCAGGAGGTAGAGCAACGCAGGAGCAGTTGCCGAGGCAAAGCAAAAGAAAGTGACTCGCCTTCGGGGGCGAGACCCCGATTCAAATAACCGTCGCGTTAGCGACACCTTAAATATAAATTCGATTAACTGCGTAACATCATTAAAGAACTTGTTATCACCTGCCAATAATAAAGCTATTGCAACCTGTATAACGTTTTGTAAAATTACCTGATTTTTTATCAACCCTAACTTAAGAGTAACTGATTATGCAAAATGGTCTCACTATCCGACCGAATCTGAATCTAGCTGCCGCTTGCCTGGCTTTACTTCTTGTTGGTTGTGCATCCGACCCTGTGCCAACGCCTGACCCTATCCTTTCAGGCGATCAAATGTTGAGCGAAAGCCAGGGCATAGCGAACTTGGGCGATAGATGGAAAAAAGGCAAGCAAATGGTTGATCGCGGCAATATGTTGGTCCGCGAAGGCCAAAATAAAATTGATGAAGGCAATCGGCTGATTGCAGAGGGCGAAAAAGTGAAGCTCGAAAGTGAGGAGAGCTATAAGAATATCAAAAAATAAAACGGATACTGACGCGAACTTTGCCGAATCGGAAGATGATTTATATTTTGCGATTCGGATATCCCGTGATCTGCTTTAAGGCGCCCATAATTTCCATCGCATAATTCTCGGTGCGCTTTTAAGACGGAATTTGGGATCTACCCGTACATTTTCAGGAAGTGACGATTCCTGAAACAGGCTATAAATATTGCAGTAACGGTTGAAAAAAACCGCAGTGAACGGTTTTTTTCAACCGTTACTGTCCTCCCCAGCTATTTCAATCTGTCCCCACTCTCCAATAAGTCCTGATTTCTCTGATGTTATTCAAAGCTGTAATTTATGGCATGGAAATAGCTTAATAGTTTGTAAGTTTTAGTTAAAAGCTGTCATGTATTCAATATCTTCCTTACATGAAGTTGTTGAATAAATAGTTAACTTACATTTATAGAGGTAGGCTTGCCATGTTATTTGATGTCGTACTTGTGGGTATTTTTTGTATAGCCGTTTTTTATGCTCATGTTTTTATTAAAAAAATAATGACCGATGGATCAAATTTATAAACAGGTATTTTGACATAGGCTGAAGCCGGTTGTAGTTCTTGGCTATGGAAAGCAAAATAAACACAACCGGCTGTTCTCAGCAATGGATACGCTTAAGGCGCCCTGGATCTAATACGCTTTTTTCATGCTGAGCAGTTTTAAATGCCGCCTGATTCGAAAGCCCCGCTCATTTTTACCACTGCCTAGTGAATCTCCATATCGGCTGTTTCATTCGGATAAATCTGCACAAAGACAATGCGCGATTCATTCATTTTCCTGACCACGACATCGAACTGTCTAAATTCAATTCTTTGACCTTCCACCGGAATATCGCGCAATTTGGCCATGATAAGCCCGCCGATCGAGACTTCATCTTCCAGCTCAAGTTCTTCGTTTTCGATATCGATTCCCATAATCCGCTCCAGAGAAAATATCGGCAGGCTGCCTTTGCCGATCAGTGTGCCGTCATCGAGTCGCGTCCAATCGTTGTTGTTGGGGCGGAATTCGTCGCGTATCTCTCCAACCACCGCGCTTAACAAATTATCCAGGGTGATAAAGCCTTGCGGCTTGTGGCCTCTTTGTCCAATGAGGGCGAAATGTGAAGTGCCCATGCGGAATTGGCGGAATAATTCCAGCGCAGGCGTGTGCGGCAGGATATAGTGGATAGGCCGCAAGTAATTGCTCAAATCATCAATGATTTTGCCTTCTTGTTGAGCGAAAAACAGGTCTTTTAAATGAATCACTCCCAGCACATCAATATCATTGGTATCGAAGTACGGATAGCGGCTAAAGCGTTTTTCAGACATGGTTTGCAGGTTTTTCTGCAAGGATACTTTGCTGTGCAGGGCAACAAGTTCATGGATAGGACGCATCAGGTCGGACACTTCGAGTTCGCTGAAATCGAGCGTTTTCGCCAGAATGTTCCATTCGTCGCGGGTAAACCGTTCATCCGGGCGGTTGCCGCGCAAGATCAGTTTGAGTTCGTTTGCCGAATAGTGGGAATCGTGTCCATGAGCGCTACTCAAGCCCAACAAGCGCAGCACTAAATTGGCGCTGGAATTCAGCAGCCAAATCGCAGGATACATCAGCCAGTAAAATCCGTAGAGCGGCATGGCGCTCCATAAGCCGATTTTTTCAGGATTACGGATCGCCAGCGATTTCGGCGCAAGCTCGCCGACTACAATATGCAGAAACGAGATTATCGAAAAGGCAACAGCAAAGGAAATGCCGTGCACCATTTCCGGCGACGTGACATTCAGTCTGGCGAACACGGGTTCCAGCAGGTCGGCGAAGGCCGGTTCGCCGATCCAGCCCAAGCCAAGCGAGGCGAACGTAATGCCCAGTTGGCAAGCCGATAGATAGGCGTCGAGTTTTGCATGTACCCGCCCTAAAATGCGTCCGCGCCAGCCCTGTGTTTTAACAATCGAGCGGATGCGCGTTTGTCGCAGTTTGACGAGGCCGAACTCTGCGGCCACAAAAAAGCCGTTGAGTACAACCAGAAACAAAGCGGCAACGAGCGGTAGAAAATGGTTCATATGACCTTAAATTTTAGTGAAAAGAGAATATTGACGTCGTCGGACATATAGGACGGCGCTAGTTAAAGCCAATATGCAAAGCTATACAATAGAAGTTGTACTCTAAGCGTATGCTTAAAAGCCATCACCGCCCGTTTGGGCTTCTTCTTGCAGATAAGTCTGTTCTTGATAATGCCCGCTATACCAAACAAACCCCACTGCTGTTGCCAGCATCAAGGCGGCGAAAAACCAAAAATAACCGGCCCCGGCGAGATCGCTGGAACCGTCCGGATTGCCAATGAAAAAATTCACTGCGCTGGTGAACAGGTTTCCAAGCGCAACTGCCGCCATATAGAGGGACATCACCAGGGATTTCATTGATTTTGGCGCTTGAGTATAAGAAAACTCAAGGCAAGTGATCGAAACCATCACCTCGGCGGAAGTCAGCAACAGGTAAGCCAGCAATTGCCAGGCAATGTTGGGATGAAATCCAGCATCTATACGCAACTGTATGAAAGCGATCAACACAAACGACAGGAATGTGATAAATAGACCGATCGTGATTTTGTTCAGATAACCCAAACTAGTATGTTTGCCCAATTCCGGATAGATATACCGGTGAAACAGAGGGATGAGCAGGACGATCAGTAATGGATTGGCGGCCTGAATCTGCGAGGGCAATATCTCGATGCCGAATATCAGTCTGTCCATATGTTGTGCCTGCAAGACCCAGGATGAGCTGTTCTGATCGAATAAGGCCCAAAACATCGCAATGAACAAATAAATCCCGCTTAACCGGCCCAGAATACGCAGGCCTTCGCCGCTTAAGGCTTCGCGTACGAAATTCATGCCGGTTGGGGGTATATGTACAAACTGGTGCCGTCCCGACCAGAACAGCGCTGTTGCCGACAGCATTAACAGGCCGGGCACCAGAAACGCGATCGGTGCGCCCTGGGTTTTCAGCAGCCAAGGCACCAGCAACATGGCAATGAAAGCCCCCAAATTAATCGTCAGGTAAAACCAGCTGAATACCTTGCCAAGCAGATGCCGGTTGCTTGCGCCAAACTGGTCGCCAACATGTGCAGACACACAGGGCTTGATGCCGCCGGCGCCCAATGCGATCAATGCCTGCCCCACCAGCAAGCCGGTCCGGGTATCATTCGCCGCTAGGCAAAAAAGCCCCAAGCAATAGACGATGGATAATGACATGATAGTCCGGTACTTGCCCCACAAGCCGTCGGCCAGCAGCGCGCCTAAAATCGGCGTGAAATAGGTAATGGAAACGAATAAATGGAAATACGCCTGGGCTTCGGTTGAAGTCATCGGTGCAAGTCTGCCGTCGGTTCCCATCAGGTATTGGGTCATGAACACGACCAAAATCGCCCGCATGCCGTAATAACTGAAGCGTTCGGCAAGTTCGTTGCCGATGATGTAAGGAATGCCGGAAGGTATTTCGGTGGAAGGGACGGGGGCGGTGCGGTATGGGATTTTCATAAAATGATACACCTCATAGATTTTGATGCCGTTTCCGTAGTTTGCCCCATAACGCCGGATCGGGGGCAACCGGCTTGCGCTGGAAAAGAATTAGCGCAAGTTCAATGCGTACGATCGAACTTTATAAAGCGCCTGCATGGAGGTTTGATATTGATAAGGCGCCGATCAGCGACTGTTTGATTCTGTTGTGGCCGCCGGAATATAAAGATTAAGGCGGCCACTGCAATGTCGATTGATATGCGTCACTGCATACTATAGTCCGGCATTATTTAGCTTTAATCAGCTCTTTGTCGCCGCTGGAAAAGTGGCATTGTTTTGCGGTAAAAGCGCTGCAATCTTTCGATTCTTCAATCTTCGCGCCGTTCGCGCTGAGCTTAATTTTCAGTTCGCAGAAACTCGCTTCGCTTTCAGAGTGCTTTTTCAAAAGCAGCTCGTTTTCGCCGGTGCTTTTGGCTTTACCGGTAATAGTCTCGGAACAGTGAGATTTGTCGGCAGCAGATTCAAAGTCTACATCGGCGCTGACAACGTAATCATCGTTGGGTATTTGGGTGACTTTAAGGTGACGGACATAATCGCCGTCGCGCAGTACATAGTGATCGGTACCGGCAAAGACGTTACCGGAGATCAGCATTGATATAGTCAGAAACAAACTTTTTTTCATGATGTTACCTCTCGTTTGATTAAAATTTGATCAACATGGTAGCAGTCGATGGCTTGTTGCTGTTCATGTCGTCTTCGATGTATGGGTACAGCTGGGAATTATTGTACCTTACTGCAAGCCGTTACTAAAAGGCGATGCAATCAATTACATGCAGGCAGGTTATGAGCCGGTATCTTGGTTTTAGCTCGTACATTAGCCTGTTTATGTGTCTATAATATTGAAAGATTCCAGTCCTTCCGGCTGGCTGCGTATATATTCCACGCGATACGTGGAAACCAAATGTAAGATATTTAATGGCTAACAATTTGATTTTCTCACCGCAAATTCCGCAACAAAATAACCAAACGCTCATCTGGACGGGTTTGACAGGCTGCGGTGATTCTCTGGCACTGGCTTCGGCGATTAAAAATGAAGATCGTCTGTTTGTTATTGTTACGTCGGATAATCAGACCGCTTTGAGACTTGAGCATGAGCTATCGTTCTTCTTGAAAAATGAGCACCCCATCCTGCACTTTCCCGACTGGGAAACCTTGCCTTACGATGTTTTCTCGCCGCTGCCGGAGATTATCTCGGAACGTTTGAAAACACTGGCGTTATTGCCGCAAGTGAAACGCGGCGCGCTGGTGGTTTCGGTGACCACTTTGATGCACCGATTGGCGCCCCGTGAGCACGTCCTGGCCAACAGCTTTGCGGTTAAAGTCGGCGATGATTTTAACCTGGAACTTAACCGCATCAAGCTGGAAAGCGTGGGTTACCACTGTGTTTCTCAAGTCTACCAACACGGCGAATTCGCGGTCAGGGGCTCGATAGTCGATTTGTTCCCGATGGGCAGCAAGGTGCCGTACCGCATCGAATTATTCGATGAAGAAATCGAATCTATCCGCACCTTCGATCCTGAAACGCAGCGGTCGTTGGAAAAAATCGACCAGATTCAGTTATACCCTGCGCGGGAATTTCCGTTTACCGATGAGGCCATCAAGCGTTTTCGCCAAGCCTTCAGAGAGGCTTTTCCGGAAACTTCCCCCAAGAACCATTTTTATCTGGATGTCAGTAAAGGCATCGCGCCCGGCGGCATCGAATATTACTTACCGCTATTTGTAGAGCACATGGCGTCATTATTCGATTACTTGCCGAAATCGGCGGTGCTGGTGACGTCAGATACTTTCGATGCCACATCGCACGCTTTTTATGCCGAAGCCGAGGACAGGTTTCAGCAACGGAAATACGATGTGGACAGGCCGCTGCTGAAGCCGGAACTGTTATTTTTATCGACGGATGAACTGGCGCAAAGAACCGGCGCCTTTGCCCGGATTATTCTCGGCGGAATGGATGCGGCAGTTATTGCCGAGGACAGCATTGCTTTCAACTGCCGTCCACTGCCCAATGTAACCATCGATGCCAAGCTGGAGCAGCCTGCCCAGGCATTGCAGCAATTTGTTAGCGGTTTTACCGGCAAGATTTTGTTTGTCTCGGAGTCGGCGGGTCGCCGCGAAGCCTTAATGGACAAATTAAGGCAGTACAAAATCACCGTAAAACAGGTGGAAAGCTGGGACAAATTTCTGCAATCCGAAATATCGCCGTGCCTTACTGTTGCACCGATGGACCATGGCTTGCTGCTTGAGAATCCTGCGCTTGCCGTCATCACCGAAAGCCTGCTGTCCGGTGAAAAGGCTCAGCAACGGCGCAGACGCCGTAAATCGGGCGCGCATGAACTCGAAAATATCGTCAATAACCTGAATGAACTGACCATCGGTTCGCCGGTCGTGCACCAGGAGCATGGCGTCGGTCGCTACTTGGGCTTGCAGACGCTGGAGATTGGCGGTATCGCATCCGAATTTTTAACCCTGGAATACGCGAACAACGACAAGCTTTATGTGCCGGTTTCCGCCTTGCATGTGATCGGCCGTTACACCGGCATGAGCCCGGAAAATGCGCCGCTGCACAAGCTGGGCGGCGACCAGTGGAGCAAAGCCAAGCAAAAAGCCATCAAGCGCATCAGGGATGTGGCCGCGGAATTGCTGGAGATCCATGCCAAAAGAGCGGTCAAGCAAGGCCATGCTTTTGCGGTTGAAAATGTCGAATATGCGGCGTTTACCGATGCGTTCCCGTTTGAAGAAACGCCGGATCAGCAGACCGCGATCGAAGCGATACTGGATGACATGGCTAGCCCTCAGCCGATGGACCGGGTCATTTGCGGCGATGTCGGTTTCGGGAAAACCGAAGTGTCGATGCGTGCGGCATTTATTGCCGTGCAAAACGGTAAGCAGGTGGCGGTTCTGGTGCCGACCACGTTGCTGGCACAGCAGCATTACCAGAATTTCCGCGACCGTTTTGCCGACTGGCCGGTGCGCGTCGAAGTACTGTCGCGTTTTGTCACTCCAAAACAGCAAAAAGAGATTACCGACGACCTGGAGCAGGGCAAGGTCGATATCGTGATCGGTACGCACAAGCTGTTGTCGAAAGAGATCAAGTATAAAGCGCTGGGATTGGTAGTCATTGATGAAGAGCACCGTTTCGGCGTGACCCAAAAGGAACACTTCAAAAAGCTGCGCAACGAACTGGATATGCTGACCCTGACCGCAACGCCGATACCGCGCACACTGAACATGGCGATGTCGGGCTTGAGGGACATTTCCATTATCGCCAGCCCGCCGCCCAATCGGCATGCGATCAAAACTTTTATCAGCGAATGGATAGACTCGCAGATCAAGGAAGCCTGCTTGCGGGAAATCAAGCGCGGCGGACAGGTGTTTTTTTTGCATAACGACGTTAAATCCATGGAGAAAATGGCCAGGGAACTGGGTACGCTGGTTCCTGAGGCGCGGATTGAAATAGCGCACGGGCAAATGCCGGAACGCGAGCTGGAGCGCATCATGCTGGATTTTTATCATCAGCGCTTTAACCTGTTGTTGTGTTCTACAATTATCGAAAGCGGTATCGACATTCCCAGCGCCAATACCATTATCATCAACCGCGCCGATAAATTGGGGCTGGCGCAGCTGCATCAGTTGCGCGGTCGGGTAGGGCGTTCACATCATCGGGCTTATGCGTATTTTGTCGTGCCGCCAAAATCCTTGCTGAGCAAAGACGCTATCAAGCGGCTGGAAGCGGTCGAGGCCTCCGGCGACCTGGGCGCGGGATTTATGCTGTCATCGCATGACATGGAAATTCGCGGTGCAGGCGAATTGCTCGGCGATGACCAAAGCGGGCAAATTCAGGAAATCGGCTTTACCTTGTATACCGAACTGCTGGAGCGTGCGGTCAATGCGCTAAAATCCGGCAAGCAGCCGGAACTCGACACGCCGATAGACCGCGGGCCGGAAGTCGATCTGCAAACGTCTGCGTTGATCCCGGAAGATTATCTGCCGGATATTCATGGCCGTCTGGTGCTCTATAAACGCATTTCCAATACTGAAACCAAAGATGAGCTGCGCGAGTTGCAGATCGAAATGATCGACCGCTTCGGTTTATTTCCGGAACCTGTGAAAACATTGTTTAGCGTCACTGAACTCAAGCAACAGGCTGAGAAACTGGGCATCAAGAAAATAGAGGCCAATGTCGGCGGCGGGCGCATTATTTTTTCGGCAACACCTAACATTAATACCGATCAGCTGATTTCTCTGATACAAACCCAGGCGCAGGTTTATAAATTTGACGGTGCCGATAAGTTAAGGTTTATCAAGCCGTTTGAAGCGACCGAGCAGAAGCTTGAGTTTATAAGCGAGTTACTGGACAAATTAACCATCACATCGGCAGACAAAAAATGACGATGCTTAAAATAGTGGCTTACAGTCTGGCGGCAATGCTGTTTTGCAGTCCTGTTTTAGCGGAAGGCGATGCGTATCAGATAGAGCTGATAATATTTTCGCAGGCCATGCCCAATACCGAGGTGTTTGAGCAGATTTCCAGCCAGATAACATGGCCATCTGATTTGACCGAACTATCGGCTTATAAAAAACCGGATTCTACGATGCTGGGCGACAGTTATGCGGCATTAGCTAAAGATTCGACTTACAAGCCTATCATGCATGTTGCCTGGATTCAGCCGGTCGGGACAGGAGGATCGAGTGCGCCTGTTCGTATTCAGGATAACGACGGAAAATTAAACGGTTACCTGCAAATCGAACAAGGCCAAGGTTTACAGTTGGCTATTGATCTTGAGCTGGCCACTAATTCGAGCAATGGGTCGATAATTTACCGGTTAAATGAAAAACGCCTTATCAAACTGAATGATGTTCATTATCTGGATCATCCAAAGTTTGGCGTTATTGCAAAAGTTAGCCCCTATAAGATCTAGAGCCCAAAAGTGCGAGCGTTTTTGCCCGGAAAGCTACAAATATAGTCTAAAAATCATTAAATCCGGTCGAAAATAATGGGTTGGTTAAACCCTATAATAAATACTAAAAATAGTGTAGAAGGATTTTTTATGTTATTAAAGGCGGTTAACTTGGACGTTAATAAACAGCTGCGTAGCTAAGGTCTTTTTGTTAGTTCAGTTCGGACTGTTTCCGCAAAGGTAACTTAGACGCGGTTTGTTTTGATTGGTATCGACCAGTATCAATCAAGGTTTTAGTATGTACAGGGCTATTTATCTGGAGCTTAATAAAAATAAAAGAGGTTAACGAGCTTGCTACAGGGATTGCTGATATTGTTAACCAAATATTAACTGATGACTGCAGAGACGCAGGAGCAATTACTGAGGAAGCATAATGAAGAGAAAAGACATAGTCCCGACAAGTATGGAACGGGTGATGCGGGAAAATGATTTTATTGTTTCCAAGACGGATATGACCGGACGAATTATCTACGGAAATGAAATTTTTATCGAATTTTCCGGATATAGTGAGGAAGAGCTTCTGGGCAGCCAGCACAACATCATTCGCCATCCCGATATGCCTCGAGCTGTGTTTAAATTGCTGTGGGATTATTTGGTGGAAGACAAAGAAATTTTTGCCTTTGTTAAAAATATGTCAAAAGATGGCGGCTTCTATTGGGTATTTACCCATGTTGCTCCGATGAAAGACAAAAACAAACAAAAGGTTGGTTACACCTCTGTCCGGCGCATGCCTAATCCAAAGGCGATTCCGATCGTGACGGATGTGTATCGCGCAATGCTGGATGCTGAACGAAATGCCGGGCCGAAAGATGCCATGGCAGCTTCAGGGGCCGTTTTGGCTAGTGTTTTAAAAGACAAGGGTGTCACTTACGAGGAGCTTATCAATGTATTACAGTCGCTTTAAGAATAATGAGAGATTCGCACTAGCGGCTATTGCTATTGCATGGCTAGGGGCGTTGGTTTACGGATGGATGCCTTTTCTGAGCGGGGCTGGTGAAGGATTTATTGCACCCTCCTTGCTAACGGCTGGAGCAGGTTTATCCATCGCTTGGTGGCGTAAATCAAAAGTAGCCGATCGACAATTGATGGAGAAATTGCTTAGTGTAAGTCAGGAGTGGCGGAAAGGGTCGGTAGACGTGCGGCTTACCCATATCGGCGGAAAAGAGCGGCCGCTTCAACAGCTTGCCTGGTCGCTGAACGATTTAATGGATCAGGTGGAAACTGCACAGGTCGATTTGTATTATTCTATGGCCTATGTCATCTATGGCGATTTCTCTAGAAAGAGCTATCCGCAAGGATTGCACGGCGGGTTCGCAACGGCTCTGAAACAGCTTAATGCGGTTGCCAAAACCTTGGCCTCCACTACAACTGCCATTACCAAGCTTATGAATGCCATGGCTGAAGGAAATTTTAACGAAAAAGTTGAGGTTAATATCGAGGGTGAATACAGGCTTGCGGTAGACAATGCTATGCAAGCCATGCGAACCATGCAGACCATGCTGGGCGACGTAGGTAAGGTCATGGGCAATGTTGCACAAGGAGATATCAGTCAACGCGTTCAGGCTGAAGGGCACGGCGACCTCGGCAAATTGAAAGAAGATATCAATCTTTCACTCGATGCCCTGGGTAGTCTGGATGACATCGCGCTTATTGCAAGCGCATTGTCCGACGGCGATCTTACCCAAACTATCAGCAAGAACTATCCGGGTACTTTCGGCACAGTGATTTCCAGCATGAACGGTACTGTGGAAAATCTCAGGGGGTTGGTGGGAGAAATTAAGGATTCCACCGATAATATCAACACCGCTGCCAAAGAAATAGCCGCGGGCAATAATGATCTCTCGCACCGCACTGAAGAGCAGGCGGCGAGTCTGGAGCAAACCGCCGCCAGTATGGAAGAATTGACTTCCACCGTGCAGCATAATGCTCAGAATGCCCAGCAAGCCAACCGGCTTGCTGTTGGTGCAACGGATATTGCAGGCAAAGGAGTTACAGTAGTCGATCAGGTTGTGCAGACGATGGAAGGTATTAATGAGTCTTCGCGTAAGATCGTGGACATTATCTCGGTGATTGACAGCATCGCCTTCCAGACCAACATCCTGGCGCTGAATGCCGCCGTGGAGGCGGCGCGCGCCGGTGAACAAGGCCGGGGCTTTGCCGTGGTGGCCGGAGAAGTGCGCAATCTTGCCCAGCGCGCTGCCGCTGCCGCAGGAGAGATAAAAAACCTGATTGGCGATTCGGTAGAAAAAGTCGAAGACGGCACCAAGCTGGTCGCCCAAGCCGGGAAAACCATGGAAGAAATTGTCAGCGCCATTCGCGGCGTTACGGCCATTATGTCCGAGATTAGAGCCGCCTCTGTAGAACAAACGTCCGGTATCGAGCAGGTCAATCAAGCGATTGGACAAATGGATGAAGTGACTCAGCAAAATGCCGCGTTGGTCGAGCAGGCTGCCGCCGCAGCGGAATCACTGGAAGAACAGGCGCAAAACTTGTCGGTTACAGTTGGTCGTTTTACTGTCGATACCGGCACATTGAGTCGTTCTCCAGGCACTTCTCGGGTAACGCCGGCGTTTAGTAAAAGCTCCGTACGGGGAAACGCAAAACCTCAGCTACAGTCAGCCGGTGGCGAAGAATGGGAAGAGTTTTAAGCCGGCTGTCAACAGTCCATTTTGTAGCTGGAACAGCTCTGCTGTCGCGCACGCGAAAGGTATACTGCATGACAAGCTGGAAGCGCAGTCCCGCGGCTACGCTTTTTGTTTAAACGCTCTTCAGGTTATAATAATAGTCAATATTAAGCCTTGGTCGATTGTCCAGGGCTTTTTTCATTGCTGTATGGTGGCTTAGCACCGCTGTTCCGTCCCAATAAAATCAAGAAACGGGGGTGTGGCCTCAGTGATTTTTAAATGATTTAACTATTTAAGATATGACACAAAAACTTTATATTCAAACCAATGGTTGTCAAATGAACGAGTATGATTCCGATAAAATGCGGGATGTGCTCAATGCCTCACATGGATTTGAATTAATCGATGATCCTAAGCAAGCCGATGTTCTGTTGCTGAATACCTGCTCGATACGCGAAAAAGCCCAGGAAAAAGTATTTTCGGCTTTGGGTAAATGGCGCAAGATTAAAGATAAACGCCCTGAGGTGATTATTGGCGTTGGCGGCTGTGTTGCCAGTCAGGAAGGTGCAGCGATTCAAAAGCGGGCACCGTTTGTAGATATCGTGTTCGGACCGCAAACCTTGCATCGCTTGCCACAGCTACTGGATCAAGCGCGCAGTCAGCAAAAACCTGTGATCGACGTTTCCTTTCCCGAAATAGAAAAATTCGATGCTCTGCCTGAGCCAAGGGCGGAAGGCCCGAAAGCGTTTGTTTCGATCATGGAAGGTTGCAGTAAATATTGCACGTTCTGCGTTGTGCCTTATACACGAGGTGAAGAAATCAGCCGTCCGTTGGATGACGTAATCGCCGAAATTACCGTTCTGGCTAAACAGGGTGTGCGGGAAATCAATCTGCTAGGTCAAAACGTCAATGCTTATCGCGGCGAAATGGACGACGGCGACATCGCCGATTTTGCCTTATTGCTGCATTATGTGGCGGCAGTGGAAGGCATAGATCGTATCCGCTTTACCACCTCTCACCCGATGGAATTTACCGATGAGCTGATTGAGGCGTTTGCCGAAATTCCGCAACTGGTTGACCATCTGCATTTGCCGGTGCAAAGCGGCAGCGATCACATTTTAAAAATGATGAAGCGCGGCCATGTGCGTGCCGACTATCTCGAAATTATCCGCAAGTTGCGCGCGGTACGGCCCAATATTTATTTGTCGTCCGATTTTATTATCGGATTCCCCGGCGAAACCGATGCCGAATTTGAAGAAACCATGTCTTTCATCGAAGAAGTCGGTTTCGACTTATCGTTCAGTTTTGTTTATAGCCAACGCCCTGGGACACCGGCGGCGGATCTGCCGGACGATGTGCCTGCGGAAGTTAAAAAACAGCGTTTGGAACGTTTCCAAAATCGCATTAACGAAATGACGGCGGCGATTTCAGAAAGCATGATCGGTACTGTGCAAACTGTTTTGGTTGAAGGACAGTCTAAAAAGAATCCGTTGCAAATGCAGGGCAGAACGGAGAATAATCGGGTGGTTAATTTTATCGGGCATCCCCGCTTGGCCGGACAGTTTGTCGATGTGCTGATTGCCGAGGCTTTGCCCAATTCTTTACGAGGTCGGATGGTTGATGCTTCTATTAATAAAATTGTTGGTAACAGTTGATTTATGATTTCACAGGAAATTTGTCTGGCGCCCGCCGATAGCAACCGCTTATCTAATTTTTGCGGCCAGTTTAACGCGCATCTGCGGCAAATTGAGTCGCGCCTTCAGGTCGAGATTGCCAATCGCGGCAATCAGTTCAAGGTTACCGGCTTGGATAGTTCAGTCAAGGCGGCCTGCGCCGTTATGCAGAAGTTATTTGAAAGTACTGAAAAAGAACACCTGACCTCTGAACTGGTGCATTTGGCCATGCAGGATTCATCCATTGAAGAACTGTTGGATGATCCGGCAACATCGCCCCAACCCAATGTAAGCATCAAGACCAAATGCGGCATGATCAGGGGACGGGGAATTAACCAGCAGGAATATCTGAGGAAAATTGTGACTCATGATATCAATTTCGGCGTGGGACCTGCCGGAACCGGAAAGACCTATTTGGCGGTGGCTTGCGCTATTGAAGCGCTGCAGAGCGAGAAGGTCAGGAAAATCATTCTGGTGCGTCCTGCGGTAGAGGCCGGAGAAAAGCTGGGCTTTTTGCCGGGCGATATGGCGCAGAAAGTCGATCCTTATTTGCGGCCTTTGTATGACGCATTGTACGACATGCTGGGCTTTGAGCGGGTTGAGAAAATGATCGACAAAGGCATTATAGAAGTTGCGCCGCTGGCTTTTATGCGCGGCAGAACGTTGAATGATGCGTTTATTATTTTGGATGAAGCGCAAAATACCACCACTGAGCAGATCAAGATGTTCCTGACCCGTGTGGGGTTCGGATCGACGGCTGTGGTAACCGGCGACGTGACCCAGATCGACTTGCCTTCGGAAAAAATGTCCGGTTTGCGGCATGTGCTTGAGGTGTTAAAAAATGTTGAAGGCATCAGCTTTACCTTTTTCAATGCCCGTGATGTGGTCAGGCATCCATTGGTGCAGCGCATTGTTTGCGCCTATGAAGCCTATGAGAAGACGCACAAGGTCGAGCCGTGAACCAAATAGAAATCCAGGCTGTTTTTGAATCGGCAGGTCAGCCTGATCAGCAGAAAATCCAGCTCTGGGTGGATGCGGCGTTGACTGATTACGATCAGGACACCGAGATTGTCGTGCGTATTGTCGACGAACAGGAAAGCGCCGAGCTCAATGAACAGTATCGCCACAAATCAGGCCCGACCAATATTCTCAGTTTTCCGGTTGATTTGCCCGAAGGCATTGAGCTGGATTTGCTGGGTGATTTAGTTATATGCGCGCCGGTAGTGGAAAAAGAAGCGCTGGAACAAGGCAAAATATTAGAACACCATTGGGCGCATATCATTGTGCACGGTGTGTTGCATTTGTTAGGTTATGATCACATCGAAGATGATGAGGCCGAACTGATGGAAAACAAAGAGATAGCAGTTTTGAATAAGTTGCATATAAATAATCCCTATATAGAGGTAAAAGCTAAATGAGTGATGAACAACCCCCAAGTAGAAACTCCCCGCAGAAAAGCTGGGTTGACAAAATCAGCCATCTACTGACCGGGGAGCCGCAAGACCTTGAGGATCTACTTGAGATATTAAGAGAAGCCCGCGAAAAACGCTTGTTGGATACCGATGCGTTATCCATGATCGAAGGCGTTTTGCAGGTGTCTCAAATGCGGGTCAGGGATATTATGATCCCCCGCATTCAAATGGTTGTCGTACCCAAAGACGCCGAACTGGAAACCATCATGCCGCTGGTTACGGAATTCGGGCACTCGCGCTATCCGGTTATTGACGGCGATCGGAGCAAGGTGGTTGGTGTCCTGCTAGCCAAAGACTTGCTGGCCCGTATCCTGGATAATAAGACCCTGAAAGTTCATGAAATAATGCGGCCTTCCTGCGTTGTGCCGGAAAGCAAGCGCTTAAACGTACTGCTTAAAGAGTTGCGTACCAACGGTAACCATATGGCCATTGTTGTCGATGAGTACGGCCAGTCGGCCGGTTTGGTCACCATTGAGGATGTGTTAGAGCAAATTGTCGGCGAGATTGAAGACGAACACGACGATCATGAAGACGAAGGTTATATTTTTCAGCGCAGTGCAAACGAATATATGGTTAAAGCGTTGACGCCTATAGATGAGTTTGATGAATATTTTTCCACACATCTGACAACTGATGAATACGATACTATCGGCGGTTTTATTGTCAGCCAGCTTGAACATATGCCCAAAAAAGGTGAGAGTCTGGTCGTGGATAATATGAAATTTGAAGTCATCAGAGCCGATAGCCGACGCGTACACCTGCTAAAGCTGAAAATAATTGAATAGAGCTGTCCACGAGAGATACGAAAATATAAGGCTAAAGGCTAAAGGCTAAAGCTCGGCGATGTTGATACGTGGTTTTTTCGTCTTGGGCCTTTTGCCTCTCACCTGATTTTCAATCCCCTCTTTCATGGGTAGAATGCCTATTCGCGTCATCCGTGTTCTATTATCCAACCTAATCGTATTTGATGTATTTAAACCTCGGGTCATCGGGTGTCCCTTCCAATGAGCCGCCTTCTTTGCCGGGCTGCCACATCACTACCTCCTCGATTTTGCGGGCCAATTCAAAATCTTTGTTGGTTATGCCTTTGGCTGCATGATTCATGAGCTTGACGATCACGAAGGCATAAGAAACGGTGAGGTCCGGATGATGAAATGCCGCCTCGGCCAAGTGTCCTACCGTATTAACAACCATTAATGTCGCTTTCCAGCCGCTGGTTTTGTATTTACGCCGAATCCAGCCGCCTTCAAGGTACCAGTGCGGCAATTCCTCTTTTAAACGCAGTTCGGTATCTGCGTCGGAATAAACAGCGTCATGTGTGCGTTCTCTCCAACCCATAATGCTTCACCTCTTGTTAGCTTAATTATGAAAGCCCGGATAACCTTACTCTAGTTCTCCGGCTCCTGGTGCGTGGCTTCGCAGCCTTGCTGATAAAAGATTAACGACGGAGCAAATGGAACAATATCAATCGTTAAAGTTGTTTCTTTTTGGAAAAGTTTAACGGGCTCGGCTAGGTTACTGCGGAAATTTTTGGCCAATTGTTTGGATAGTTTTTCTTGCGCTTCATCGGCGCCCAATGAAAAAGGATCTTCTGCAAGGTTGGTGTCATTGAGAGCCTCCTGAAAAGCTTGTGTCGCAATCATTTCAATTTTGCTTTCGAATTCACTGAAGATTTGCGGTCCTTTTTCACGTTTGATTCGCTCTATGTCGTCTGGATAAGCATAAACAAGAAATGCGCCTTTAGCGCCTTGAAAATCATTTTTACAGGCTCCTCCATCCATGATCCTAACCAAGTTTAATGTTTTGTCATCGCTAGTCATGGTCATTGGTGGATTTGGACCTGAGCTTTTCGAGGCATCCTCTGTGATTGCGGGCATTTTATCGGGAGCCGATACGGCTTTTTCATCATGTTTGACCTCTTGAGTCGAACACGCGGTCAGTGCAATAAATGCCATGCCCACTAAAATTTGTATGTTTGATTTCATAAATTACTCTGCGTCCTTAAGTGAGATTATGCGGTCTTTCAGGCATTTTAATCTTTAAAAAGTCCTAAGGTAAAAAATATGTTCAACAAGCTTTATAAATAGATAAAACAGAAGCCCTTGTCTGCATGGCTATCTAACTGGTTGATCTTTTTAAAAATGAATATCAGAGGACTGGGTATCATGAAGTTTTATGACGGTTGAATAAAATTTCGCTTTACAAGCTCGTCATAAGTAATTAAAAAGTGCATTTTTTAAGGCTAGATTAAATTACGACTATGAAAGTATCTAAATCCGTTCCAGATAAATCCGCGCCTGAAGCCGGTGTCGACAAAAGCAAAGATGATGTTGATCTTGATGTTGAAGGCTTCGATTTGGGTTTGAGCAGTGAATATATAACGCTTCCTAACGAAAGTGAGCGAGCAGCAAAAAAAATGGCTGCTCGCAGAAAAATTGAACTGTACTGGGAGAAAAAACGCCTGCAGGAACAGCTAGGTGATTTCGATGAGGAGGATCTTGATTTTTAATGTAGCAGTATCAGCGGAACAGGAAGCCGCTTATCCATGGCTGGGTAACAATAGGTTTTTTGTTCAGTAACAGACTGTTGGGCATGGTTTTTGGCTGATACCCGGCCTTATAATCATGCTCGGCCGATTTTTCAATCCGGTTTTACATGTTTTTCGGTTAATATTGTCGCCCGTTGGTGAGTTTCTCTTTATTTTAATCCGGATTTCATGACCATTTTTACACCTGTTGCAGCAGCCAATCGCTTAAGTAAAGCGTTTTTTTTATTTTTTCTTATCGGTTTTTTCGGCACGGCATTGGCGAAAGAACATTCCTTTGTAGTTCTCAATTATCACGACATACTCAGTGCGGAAGAGGCTAGACGTTCTCTCAATAAGATGGATGTTGGCGTCGAGCATCTTGAACAGCACTTGAACTGGTTGAAAAATAAAGGCTACAAGATTATCAGCGTGCAAAATGTGCTTGATGCAGCTGCCGGTCAAGGTACATTACCTGATAAAGCCGCGCTGTTGACCTTTGATGACGGTTATCTCAGTTTTTATACCCATGTTTTTCCTCTATTAAAGAAATATCATTATCCCGCTACGGTTGCGTTGGTCGGCACCTGGATGGATGGCAACGTGACTGCTGACGAGCCGGGTAAACCATTGCTCAACTGGGATCAGGTCAGGGAAATGCAGCAATCGGGCTTGGTAGAGGTCGCCTCGCACAGTTACGATTTGCATAAAGGTGTGAATGCAAATCCGCAAGCCAATTCGCAGGCCGCCGCAGTTACCCGTTTATACGATGATCCGATGCTGGTTTACGAAACTGATGAGCAGTATCGTGAACGTATCAATGCCGCTTTATTAAAAAGCGCTGAGTTTATTTTTCAACATGCCGGCGTTAGACCAAGGGTTATGGTTTGGCCGTATGGAGAATACAATCAACTCACCGTGCAGGCATCGCGTGAAGCCGGGATGCCAATGACGATGGGACTGGTAGACGGCCTTAATACATTGGCGGATATGAGCGCCTTACGCCGTTTGATTATGGTCGATAATCCCGACGTTAACCAATTTGCGGAACTTGTTACCGGTCTGCGAGTTGATAAATCTATACGAGTCGCTCATCTGGATATGGATTATCTATACGATAAAGATCCTGAGCAAACTGAGCATAACCTTGATGCCGTGATTCAACGCATCAAAGACATGCGCATCAATACTGTTTATCTACAGGCCTATGCCGATCCTGACGGCGACGGCAATGCTGATGAGTTATATTTCCCCAACCGTCATTTACCTGTAAAGCAGGATTTATTCAGCCGGGTTGCCTGGCAATTGAAAACTAAAGCAAGGGTTAGAGTTTATGCCTGGATGCCGATTATGGCTTATGAGGCTAAAGTGCCTGAATCCTGGTATGTTCAGGAATGGCGCGACGGCAAGGCGCAAAGCGCCAGCCATATTTATACCCGGCTGTCGCCGTTCAATCCTGAAGCGCGTCAGTATGTAGCTGAAATTTACGAAGACTTGGCCAAACATTGTAATTTTGAAGGCATCTTATTTCATGATGATGGAATTTTATCGGATTATGAAGACGTATCACCGTTAGCGCTGGCGTATGCGAAAGAAGTAGGAGGGTTGCCCGATCAATTTGAGCAATTGCATGCAACCAGCCAAATGCGCATGGCTTGGGCACAGCAAAAAACTGAAGTGATTAGCCAATTTACCGATGAGCTGGCCAGTCGGGTGCGTATTTACCGGCCCGGCATAAAAACGGCGCGTAATTTTTATGCACTTCCTTTGTTAAAGCCTTATAGCGAGGAATGGTACGCGCAGTCTTTTAAATCCTTTCTGGCGCACTATGACTATGTTGCCATTGAAGCTATGCCGTTTATGGAAGAGGCGGAAGAACCCAAACAGTGGCTTACTCAATTGGTAAAAGCAGCGGCTAAACAGCCGGATGGCCTGAAAAAGACCGTATTCGAACTGCAATCGGTCAATTGGAAAACCGGGCAGAAAATCCCGATGCCGATATTTGTCGAACAACTGGAATTGCTGAAAAAATTGGGCGTCAACCATATCGGTTACTATCCGGACAATGTCTTTGAGGATCAGCCGCGCCTAGCGGATTTGCAACAACATTTCTCACTGCCTAGCCAGCCTTAATCATGCATTTTGTTTTAATCAACCCGAGTAGGGTGGCGCCAACAGTAGGCGCTTTAGGCGATGCCGTTTGCCCTGAGAAACCGTGAATATTTCATTGAAGAATCTGACCGCATTACTACAAACCCAATGGCATGATTTAGCTTCTGCATGGGAACCCTTGGACGACGTAATCGAAGGATTCGTTTATTACTATCCGTTGTTTATGGCCTACATCTGGATGTTTGGCGCGCTGATTTTTTATTTCCGTCATGAATGGCATCAACAGGGTAATGATGAGCACCTGCCGGAATTAACGGAATATCCTCCGGTCTCCATATTGATACCCTGCTATAACGAAGGCGAGAATGTCCGCGAAACCGTGGAAATATTGCTGCGCCAGAAATACCCGAATTTCGAAATTATCGCGGTTAATGACGGCAGCAAAGACAATACTCTGGCCATATTGCAGGAGTTAGCTGAAAAGCATGACAGGCTGCGCGTGGTCAACTTGCACACCAACCAAGGTAAGGCGATGGGCTTGCGTACCGCCGCATTGCTGGCGAACAGCGAAATCCTGATATGTATCGATGGCGATGCCTTGCTCGCTCCCGAAGCTATCGCCTGGATGGTGCGGCATTTTCAGGCTAACCCCAACGTCGGCGCAGTGACCGGCAACCCGCGCATCCGCAACCGCTCTACGCTGTTGGGCCGGATTCAGGTCGGCGAATTCTCTGCTATCGTCGGCATGATCAAACGGGCGCAACGGTCTTATGGGAAGGTGTTCACCGTTTCCGGCGTGATTGCGGCGTTCCGCAAATCCGCGTTGCACGATGTCGGCTACTGGAGCAACGATATGGTCACCGAGGACATAGACATCAGCTGGAAGTTACAACTGGCCGGCTGGTCGATCTATTTTGAACCGAACGCTTTGTGCTGGGTGCTGATGCCGGAAACCCTGCAAGGTCTATGGAAGCAGCGGATGCGCTGGGCGCAGGGCGGAACCGAAGTGTTGCTGCGTTATTTCCGTTCGCTGTTCCGCTGGTCGTCGCGCGGCATGTGGCTGTTATACGGCGAGTGCCTGATCAGTGTTGTCTGGGCCTTTTTGATACTGTTGCATCTGCTGTACGCGCCGGTGGCATTGTTTAGCGCATCGGCTAATGAATCGTTGCACGATCTTAGTCCTAACTGGACCAGTATGTTGCTGAGCCTGACCTGTCTTATACAATTCGGCGTCAGTCTGTTCATTGATTCGCAATACGAATACCGTACCGGCGGCGTCGCCCGGTATTATTATTGGATGGTCTGGTATCCCATCGTGTATTGGATGATAAATGTCGGCACCACCATCGTCGGCTCGATCCGGGCAATAAAAAAGAAGCGCGGACAACGCGCAGTTTGGGTCACCGTAGACAGAGGCTTACGCGAAAAATGAAAGAATACATAATTAATGCTCCGAGACTGCAAAGCCTGCATAAACGGATGGGAGCTTTATTGGTCTGGGCTGTTTGTTGGGTGATGTGGGTTTATTTGTTGATCCCATTGATTCCCTTGAGCAGTTGGGTGCTCGGCGACAGAAAGATGATCAACGAAATGCGCTGGTTTGGCGGCTACAAAAGCTTACTGGAACTGATGCAGATTTACGTGGCGACTTTGCTGGTCATGGTTGTGCTCTGGTTGTGCTGGATTCTCTACCGCACTTTGCGGAGTAGGGCGACATTGGCGGTGCATAAAATTGTCAGCGACACCGAGCTGTGCGCGTTTTATCAGGTAAAAGCCGGTGAATTGCAGCAGTGCCGGGATGCAGCCATGATTACCGTTTATTTTGATGATCACGGACATATCGTTCATCTTGATCCGCATGTTGATCGGTAGTTTTTGAATGGGTATTCTGGTTCGTGCGTAGCAGAATAGGGTTGATAGAGCCAAGCGCTAAGTATTGATACCAATTATGTCGCTGATGAAATTAGAATACATTTTAAACTGAATAACAGCGATGGAATGGGATGGATGTGAAGCCCATCAATCGCAAACGAGGGCTTCCTTCGTCAGCTTGTCCTATAGCGCTTTAATAACTTGGTTTTTGTTAAATCAAATGCTCTGCAAAGCGTTTATCACGAAACAATAGGTGCCGATATGTCGAAAGAATCCTTTCCCTTGTCCAAGGTCTACGGCCTGCTTGAGCCGGGGCCGGTTGTGCTGGTTTCGACTGCTAGAGAGGGGCGAGCGAACATAATGACGATGTCGTGGCACATGATGTTGGAGTTTGAGCCACCGCTGGTAGGCTGCGTAATCAGCAGCAGGAACTACACGTTCGATATATTGAAAGCAACCAAGCAATGCGTGCTCAACATTCCAACGGTGGAGCTGTCGAAACAGGTAGTGGACTGCGGGAACACGTCAGGGCGAACGGTGGATAAGTTCAAGGAGTTTGGGCTGACGCCAGCGGTCGCCTCAAGCATTAATGCGCCGCTTATCGATGAATGCTATGTCAGTCTTGAATGCCGTGTTATCGATGACAAGATGGTTCCTCAATACAATCTTTTTATTCTTGAAGTTATCAAAGCCTGGATTGATCCATGCAAAGAACATCCGCAGACGATTCATCATCTTGGCGAGGGAACGTTCATGGTTGCCGGGGAGACGATTCATTTACCGTCCAAGATGAAATAGCTAATCCAGCCACTCAATAATGTGGTCTTCCAGATCATCAATCTCAGATTCTTTCATCGCATAACTGCTGATTGAAACGCCGGCATCCTGGACGCTATCAGCGTTTTTCGATAACAAGGGATGCCAAGCGGGAAGCGCTTCTCCATCACTTAATAACCGGTACGCGCAGGTTGCAGGCAACCAGTTGTACTCGGCAAAATCATGTTGTTTTAAGTCCAGGCATTCAGGAACTAATTGAGTGCGTTCAGTGTAGCGGGTGCAGCGACAGGTATCCAGGTCGATCAGGTTGCAGACGACGCTGGTAAAGTAAATGTCGCCGGTGTCTTCGTCTTCCAGTTTATGGAGGCAGCATTTGCCGCAGTTATCGCATAATGACTCCCATTCTTCGGTTGTCATTTCGAATAATTTCTTGGTTTCCCAAAAGTTCATGTGGCTGTTCTCGTTAGCAGGATAAGTTTGCGGTTGGGCTTTAATTAAGCAGTTCCCATACCGGTTTGATGCTCTCAGGCAGCGGCGCAAGCCTACCTAATTCGACCCATAGGTTAGCCGGACTATGAAAGTCTGAACCGACGGAACCGGCCAGCTCAAAGCGTGTCGCATAACTGGCGGCCAGTCTTATTTCATCGCTATTACAGCGACCCGTTACGACTTCTATTCCTGCTCCTCCGGCTTCCTTAAATGCCGCTAACAGGCGTTTCATCCAGCTGGCGGTCATGTTATAGCGTAAAGGATGCGCTAATACCGCAACGCCGCCGGATTGGGTAATCCAGCTTATCGCCAGTTCCAGTTCGGCCCAGGTTGTCGGGACGTAAGCGGCTTTTCCGGAGCCAAGATAGCGGTCGAAAGCTTCCTGTTGGGTGGAGACATGGAATTGCGACACCAGGAAATCGGCGAAATGAGTGCGGGTAATCATGCCTTCGCCTGCGGACTTTTTGACAGCTTCCAGCGCGCCGGAAATGCGTTTTTTCTCCAGTTTGGCGGCGATTTTTTCGGCGCGCTCAATGCGCATAAGCTGCAGGTTGCGGGTGGCCTCAGCCAGTGGCGGATGCATGGGATCGATACCTAGTCCGACAATGTGAAAACATTTATTCTGCCAGCTGGTTGACAATTCAATGCCGGGGATCAATTTAATGCCTACTGCGTCTGCTGCGGCTTTTGCTTCGTTGAGTCCTGCGACGGTATCGTGATCGGTTAAAGCCAGCGAGGTGACGCCGCATTGATGGGCGCGTTGCACTAATGCCGTCGGTGATAATGCGCCATCAGAGGCAGTGGAATGGCAGTGTAGGTCGTAATGTTCGGTCATAGTTTTTCTAGCTTAAAGGGGCAAGGTTAAAGGCGGCTTAAGGATATTGATTTTCCTTGCGCCCTTAAGCTTTGTTATTGGTACTCACCATAAAGTTTGGCATAAAGGCCGTTTTGGCTGAGCAGGGTTTCATGTTCTCCATGTTCGCAGATTTTACCCTGCTCAAAAACATAAACATGGTCGGCCTGTTTAACGGCGCTCAGGCGATGGGCGATGATGATGGTGGTCCGGCCTTCTAAAAATTCAGCCATCGCTAGATGTAATTTGTGCTCTGTTTCGCTGTCCAGCGCCGAGGTGGCTTCATCCAGTATCACGACTTTGGGATCGGCGACGATCATTCTGGCAATCGCCATGCGTTGCCGCTGACCGCCTGAGAGCCTCATGCCCAGTCGGCCGACAATGGTGTCCAGTCCTTTATTCATATCCTGCACAATGTCGTTTAATTGTGCGATAGCCAGCGCATTCCACAATGCCTCATCGGTGGCCGGTTTGCCCAAAGTCAGGTTGGCGCGTATGGTGTCGTTAAAGAGCACGGGGTGTTGCAATACGGTGACGACATTTTCCCTGACCACTTCCAGGCCGATGCGGTCGATCGGAACTTCATCGAAATAAATCTGGCCGTGGTCGGGCGGATAGAGGCCGATCAGGGTTTGTATCAATGTCGATTTGCCGCCGCCGCTGGCGCCGACCAGCGCCACCTTTTCGCCGGCCTTGATTTTTAAATGGATGCCGTCGAGTATTTTTTCATGCTGGGCTGTCCTGCCCGGCACCCTGCGGGTAGATGCCAATTCGCTCCCGGCGAATTGGTCTTCGCTGTAGCTGAAATGCAGGTTTTCTACACGCAAAGACACGGTTTTTTTATTTAAAAACGGATTTTCAAGGTGAGGGTAGCGAGGTTCCTGTTTCAGGGTATTAAGACGGTTGATGCGGATCAGCGCCGCTTTGGCGGCATAAAAAGCATACTGAATGCTCAGGATTTCCTGCACCGGAGCCATCATAAACCAGAGATAGCCGAACACCGCCAGCATTTGCCCGATGCTGAGGTCGGAATAAAACACCATCAGCATCGCACAGGCGCGGAATATATCGAAGCCGAACAGGAATACCAGAAAGCTCATGCGTGTCGCTGCATCGCTTTTCCAGGCGAAAGCGGTCGAAGAGTCCTTAACGGAGCGGGCCGATTCAATTAGCTGCTGGCAATAATGCTTCTCGCGATTGCTGGCGCGTATTTGGTGAATGGCTTCCAGGGTTTCGGTTAGGGATTGCTGGAAAACTTCAAAGGCGGAGTTTTCTTTTGATTTAAGGTCCTTAACGCGGGAACCGATCACGCGGGTCAGATAAATAACCACGGGATTCAGCAGCAGGATAAACAGGCCCAGCTGCCAGTGCATCCATAACAAGATAACCGCAGTGCCGATAACGGTCAGCGCGGCTACCAGCAGTTTGCTGACGGTCGTGCCGATAAATGTGTCGATGGTGTCAAGGTCTTTAACCAGATGGGTCACCACCGTACCTGTGCCGAGACTCTCGTATTCGGACATCGAAATGTTCTGTAAATGCCCTATCAGGTTGGCGCGGATGCGGAACACAATATCCTTGGCGATGCAGGAAAATTGCCGGGATTGGATGATGTTGAAAATGATCGCAATAATGCGCAGGATGACGCTGACCAGCAAGATAACGCTGATGTAAAGAATCGGAAGTTGCCAGCTTACAGGAAACAGCTGATTGACTGTTTGAATAATAATGCCGGGTTTATGCAATAAAACTTCATCGACCAGTAACGGCATCAGCAACGGTACCGGAACGCTGGCAATAGTTGCCAGAATGGCGATAAAATGGGAAATGATCAGTTCTTTTTTGTGCTCCAAAGCAATCTGGTAGATAGTGCTCCAACTGTAGGGTTGGTGGGCTTTCTTGGGATGCACAGAATTCGATAGGGATGTTTTCATTAGCGCTTGATTATATCTGTCTGAAACATCTTTAGGAATATATTACTGTGAGTGAAATATGAAATACGTGGCGTGGATTGTATTGTTGTATCCGCTTCTTTTTTCCGATGCAGTATTGGGCAATACGCTCGACCAGCAAAGAAACGATTTTTTACAAGCGGAAAAACTGCTTGCTCAAGGCAATGATGCGACATTCATGCGCGCCAGTGCTGCCTTGATCAATTACCCCCTGTATCCTTATCTGCAATACCAATGGCTGAAAGAGAATCTGCATCAGGACGATCAAGTTCTGTCTTTTCTAGCGGCTTATAAATCAACCCGTTATGCTGGGCTGTTACGGTCCAAATGGCTGGATTACCTGGCTAAAAACGAGCGCTGGAGCGATTTTGTCCGGTATTATGAGGCCACCGAAAATACAGCCCTTGAATGCCAGTACAATCTGGCAATCTATAAAACAGGCAATCGGCAGCAAGCAATAAATGAAGCCAAACGTTTGTGGATAACCGGAGATTCACTGCCGCAGGAATGCGATCCGCTAGTATCCGAATTGGTAATGTCGCCCAGCTTTACGCGCGAACTTATCTGGCAACGCTTCGAGCTGGCTCTGCACAAGGATAATATCTCGGTGGCTGAATACGTACGTCGTCTGATGGATGGTTCAGATCAGAATATTGCCGATATATGGTTGCGGGTACATCAAAAGCCGGCTCTGATCGGTGATAACGACATTTTAAGTCCGCAAATGGGTCGGCTTTTCGCTCATGGCATACATCGGTTGGCAAAATCTGATTTGAATACGGCCGTTCGATTTTGGGATGATAAAAAACACGCTTTCCAGATAGATGATCAGACTATCCTGCAATTGGAGCGCAGCCTTGCACTTAGCTTGGCGCACAGCCGAAGTCCGGAGGCTTATTCCCGTCTTAGTCAATTGCCGGCCGTTGATGTGGAAGTTAATGAATGGAAAGTCCGTGCGGCTTTGCTTGAACAAAACTGGCAACATATTGCCGAAGCACTGTCGGGTTTGACGGCCCAGGAACGGCAGGATCCTAAATGGCAATACTGGCTGGCCAGATCATTGGAAAAAGCAGGGGATTCCCTGCAGGCGCAAAATGTCTACGCGAAGCTCGCTGAGGACCGGAGCTTTTACGGGTTTCTGGCTGCCGATAATGTTCACAAGCCTTATCAGTTTTCCAATAAACCGGTTCTTCTGGCGGAAAATGAGCTGGAGCAGTTGGCCAGTGAAGCCGACTTTAAAGTGGTTCGGGAGCTTAATTTACTGAACAGGGAGCAAGAGGCCGAGCGGCAGTGGTGGTATGCGGTAAAAAAACTGAGCAAGGAACGGCGTATGGTCGCTGCCAAATTGGCGCAGCAATGGCATAAAGATCAAATTGCCATTAGCACATTGGTAAAAGCCGATTATTGGGATGATCTGGGGTTGCGGTTTCCCGTCTACTATTCGGCTCAGGTTCAAAATAATGCCTCTTTGCATAATCTGGATCCGGCCATTGTTTTTGGCCTGATTCGGCAGGAAAGCATATTCAATAAAAATGCCGAGTCAGCCGTTGGTGCGCGTGGTTTAATGCAGGTTATGCCCAAGACAGGGATGCAGATAGCTCGAGATTTGAAAGAAAAATGGCAGTCAGACAATAGTCTGTTTAATCCTGATGTTAATGTCAGGTACGGCGCTTTTTATTATAAGCAGTTGCTAAGGCAGTTTAATGGCCATTTTGCATTGGCAATTGCAGCTTATAATGCCGGGTCGGGACGAGTAGCAAAATGGCTGCCCATTGCTGCGTCCGTGCCGGCAGATATCTGGATAGAAACCATCCCTTATAAAGAGACCAGAAAATATGTCACTTCAGTGCTTTCTTATGCCATTATTTATCAGCAGCTCATGCAAAGAAAGGCTCTGAAGATAAAGGAATTGATGCACGACGTGCTGCCCGGCTAAAATTTGAGCTGATTTTTTTTGGCGTCTGTTAGATAATGCACAATTTATAATAATAATAACCACCACGTTAAGGTATTAAAGAGTATGGGTAAACAGCACAGTTTTACGCGCGAAGAATTGTTGAAGTCCGGCAGGGGGGAACTGTACGGGCCAAAAAATGCGCAATTACCTTTACCGAATATGCTGATGATGGATCGTATTACCCTTATTACGGATGAGGGCGGCGCATACGGGAAAGGCGAGATTATTGCTGAGCTGGATATAACGCCTGATTTATGGTTTTTCGACTGCCACTTTCAGGGCGATCCTGTAATGCCTGGTTGCTTGGGGCTGGACGCGATGTGGCAGTTGGTTGGCTTCTTTTTGTGTTGGATGGGCGGGCCCGGAAAAGGCCGAGCTCTAGGCGTTGGTGAAGTTAAATTTACCGGCCAAGTGCTGCCTACTGCCAAGAAGGTGATTTATCGGGTCAACTTAAAAAGAGTGATAATGCGGAAGTTGGTTATGGGTATAGCTGATGCCACCATGGAAGTTGATGGCAAAGTGATTTATGAGGCCACTGATTTACGGGTTGGTCTATTCACTTCCACAGAAGATTTTTAGAGGCGTTAACAATGAAAAGAGTCGTAGTTACCGGTTTAGGCATTGTTTCCAGCATAGGAAACAATCGAGCCGAAGTTGTCGATTCGCTAAAGGAAGGCCGTTCAGGGATTGCCTTTGCAGACGTGTATAAAGAAATGGGCTTCCGTAGCCATGTGCACGGGCCTATCAATATAGATTTAGACGAATTTATCGACCGTAAAATAAAGCGCTTTATGGGTGATGGCGCTGCGTTCAATTATATTGCCATGCAGCAAGCGATTGATGATTCCGGTCTGGGTGAATCAGAAGTTTCGAATTTCAGAACCGGCCTGGTCATGGGATCCGGCGGTCCTTCAACATCAAATATTGTTGATGCTGCTGATATTTTACGCGACAAGGGCATCAAAAAAGTCGGGCCTTATATGGTGCCCAGAAGCATGTCCAGCACTAATACTGCATGTCTGGCAACGCCTTACAAAATCAAAGGTGTCAATTACACGATCAGTTCGGCGTGTGCGACCAGCGCGCACTGCATTGGTCATGCGATGGAATTGATCCAGATGGGCAAGCAGGATGTCGTGTTTGCCGGCGGCGGCGAAGAAGTGCATTGGACCATGTCGATGTTGTTCGATGCGATGGGGGCCTTGTCCTCCAAATACAACGACACGCCGACTACGGCGTCGAGGCCTTATGATGAAACCCGCGACGGTTTCGTTATCTCCGGCGGCGGCGGTGTTTTGGTCATTGAAGAACTGGAACATGCCAAAGCACGCGGCGCTAAAATCTATGCTGAGCTGACCGGTTACGGCGCAACTTCAGACGGTTATGACATGGTCCAACCGTCAGGCGAAGGTGCAGTACGTTGCATGCAGCAAGCGATGGCGACCATTGGCGGCAGCAAGATCGAGTACATCAACGCCCACGGCACCAGTACGCCGGTCGGCGATACCAAAGAACTTGAAGCTCTGCGCACCGTATTCGGCCAGGATAACGTACCGTTGGTCAGCTCGACAAAATCATTGACCGGTCACGCACTGGGCGCTGCGGGTGTTAACGAAGCGATTTATTCATTGTTGATGATGGAAGAAAACTTCCTCAGCGCTTCAGCCAACATCAGTCAGCTCGATCCGGGCGCAGCAGGCATTCCGATAGTGTGTGAACGTAAAGACAACATCACATTAAACACGATCATGTCGAACAGCTTCGGATTCGGCGGTACTAACGCCACATTGATTTTTCAGCGTTACAACGGCTAAAAAAATCGTTTATTCACCACCGAACGACTGCATGGATGCAGGAGGTAGAGCGCCAAAAGTAGGCACATCTAGGGCGATGCAGGAGCAATTGCTGAGACACGAAGGGCACGAAGTTTTATTTCTTCGTGCCCTTCGTGTCGCCTAGAGGCGCCTACTTTTGGCTTCGTGGTGACAAGCTTTTATTCTTTCTTTCAAATAGATCATATCTCTGACCATGTCAGATCTAAACGAAAAATCCAGAACCCAATTTAACAAACTGCAAAAGAAATTGCGGCACACGGTCGGCGATGCGATTGCCGATTACAATATGATCGAAAATGGCGACAAGATCATGGTGTGCCTGTCCGGGGGCAAAGATTCATTTACTTTGCTGGACATTCTGATGCATTTGCAACAAACGGCGCCGGTCGAGTTTGAACTGGTCGCAGTCAATCTGGACCAGAAGCAGCCCGGTTTTCCCGAGCACGTATTGCCTGAATATCTTGAATCATTGGGTGTGCCTTATCATATTATTGAAAGAGATACTTACAGCGTGGTCAAGCGGGTCATCCCCGAGGGCAGCACTACCTGCGGACTGTGTTCACGCTTGCGGCGCGGCACCTTGTACGGTTATGCCGAAGCCAATGATGTCACCAAAATTGCTTTGGGCCATCACCGCGACGATATTCTTGAGACTTTTTTCCTGAATATTTTTTATGGTGGCAAGTTAAAAGCGATGCCGCCCAAATTATTAAGCGACGACAAGAAAAACATCATCATCCGGCCGCTGGCGTATACCCGTGAAAAAGACATCGAGCGTCTGGCCGCATTTAAAAATTACCCGATTATTCCGTGCAACCTGTGCGGCTCTCAGGAAAACCTGCAACGCCAAGCGATGAAAACCATGTTAAACAGCTGGGATAAGCAGTTCCCGGGACGTCTGGAGACCATCTTCACCAGCTTGCAAAATGTTGCGCCGTCACAGTTGGCCGATACTCAGCTATTCGACTTTGTCGGACTAAAGCGCAACCCGCGAAGCGAAGAGCAGGTGCTCGAGTTTAATGCCGGGCTGGACGTATTGGCGCAGTGACCTGCGTCGTCCTTTTTACCGATTTCGGGCCGTCCGGCCCTTACACCGGGCAAATGGAAGTAGTATTGCGGCAGAGCGCACTGAATGTGCCTGTCATTAATCTGCTGAGTAATGCGCCGACGGCCGACTCTCGTCTAAGTTCCTACCTATTGGCTGCATTGCGGCACAGCTTTCCGGTAAACAGCATTTTTCTGGCCGTGGTTGATCCTGGCGTCGGTGGTGAACGTAAAGCCGTTGTTTTACAGGCCGAAGGGCAAACGTTTGTCGGCCCGGATAACGGCTTGCTGAACACTGTCGCTGTTCAGGCTAAAGATGCGCAATGGTCGGAAATTGTCTGGAAACCGGAGCATTGCTCGATGAGTTTCCACGGCAGGGATCTATTTGCCCCTGTTGCCGCAAAGCTGGCTATCAATGAGGCGGACGGCCTGTTGCAGCCATTTGAGCGGAATGATTTAAGCGATTGGCCGCAAGACTTGGCGGAAGTGATTTATTTCGATCATTACGGCAATGCAATGACTGGATTGCGGTATCAAGAAACCTACTCCGGTAAGACTCTAACCGTTAACGGTGTCGAGATCAAACAGGCCGGTACATTTAGCGAAGTCGAAGAAAAGCAGGCTTTCTGGTATAAAAACTCCAGCGGGCTGGTCGAAATTGCGGTTAATAAAGGCCGTGCAGAACAACAACTGGCTCTGAAGCTGGGAATGCAAATCAGACTTTCATGCGCTTGATAAGCAGTGTGGGCTTAAAGTCGCGGCCCTAATGCTCTCAAGCCGGTAACTTGGGATGAACCGCTCAGGCTTATAGTTTATAATCACCCTCTACGTAAAGTTTTTATCGACCAAAAAGCTCATCCGTGCATTGGTCTCGACTGTCATTGGTTAAATACACCTCATGCAAGAAATAAATCCGATCAAAAACAAAATAGCCGACTTAAAAAGCCGTGGCGATGCCCTTAGGAGGTATCTTTGACTTTGACGTCAAGAGCGAACGTTTAATCGAAGTTTTAAGGGAGCTGGAAAATCCGCTTATATGGGATAACCCTGAAGAAGCGCAGGCTCTGGGCAAAGAGCGCGGCCAACTGGAAGTTATCGTTAATACCATTAATGACCTGGAACGCGGCCTTAGCGATGCTGAAGAACTGCTGTTGATGGCGGTTGAAGAAGGCGATGAAGAAACGGTTGATACCGTCGTCGATGATCTGGAGGGTTTTGAAAAAAGAGTCGCAGACCTGGAGTTTCGCCGCATGTTCTCCGGGAAAATGGACGCCAACAACGCCTTTTTGGACATACAGTCCGGCTCCGGCGGCACCGAAGCTCAGGACTGGGCATCGATCATCGAGCGCATGTATTTGCGTTGGGGCGAGCAGAAAGGTTTTAAAACCGAATTGATCGAAGAGTCGCAAGGCGATGTGGCCGGCATCAAAAGCGCCACGATCAAGTTTGAAGGCGAATATGCGTTCGGCTGGCTGCGCACCGAAACCGGCGTGCACCGTTTGGTCAGAAAATCGCCGTTCGACTCAGGCAACCGTCGCCATACCTCGTTTGCATCGGTGTTTGTATCGCCGGAAATTGATGATGATATCGACATCGACATCAATCCCGCCGATATACGAGTCGACGTTTACCGTGCCAGCGGCGCGGGCGGTCAGCATATCAACAAGACCGAATCGGCTGTGCGTATGACCCACAACCCGACCGGAATAGTCGTGCAGTGCCAGAGCGACCGTTCCCAGCATAAAAACCGCGACACCGCGATGAAGCAATTGAAAGCCAAGTTGTACGAGCTGGAAATGCGTAAACGCAGTGAAACGGCTCAGGCCTTGGAAGATACCAAGTCGGACATCGGCTGGGGCAGCCAGATCCGTTCCTATGTTTTAGATCAGTCTCGGATCAAGGATTTGCGCACCAGTGTCGAAACAGGCAACACTCAGGCTGTTCTGGATGGCGACCTGGATCAGTTTATCGAGGCCAGCTTGAAGAGCGGCCTGTAATCTATTTAAACAAAGAGTTAACAATAAAATGTCAGAAATTGAGCACGACGAACAGGAACAAATCAGGCAACGCCGCAGTAAATTAAACGAGTTACGCGAAAACGGCGGCATTGCTTTCCCAACTGATTTTCGCCGCAATGTGGTGGCAGGCGAGTTGTTGGCTGAATATGCGGAAAAATCCAAGGAAGAACTTGAAGCAGAACCCTTGCGGGTGAAATTGGCCGGGCGAATGATGACCCGTCGGGTGATGGGTAAAGCCAGCTTCTGCCATATCCAGGACATGTCCGGCAAAATCCAGCTGTATGTGACGCGCGATACACTGCCCGAAGGCTTTTACAATGAACAGTTTAAGAAATGGGATATAGGCGACATCGTCGGCGCGGAAGGTGTGCTGTTTAAAACCCAAACCGGCGAGCTCAGCGTCAAGGTTGACGATATTCGCCTGTTGACCAAAGCCTTGCGGCCGTTGCCTGAAAAATTCCACGGCATTGCCGATCAGGAAATTAAATACCGCCAGCGCTACCTGGATTTGATCATGAGCGAGCAATCGCGCAACACCTTTTTGATCCGTTCCAAGGTCGTCGCTTATATTCGCCAATTCCTGATTGAGCGTAGTTTCCTGGAAGTTGAAACGCCGATGATGCAAATGATTCCAGGCGGAGCAACGGCGCGTCCTTTTACGACTTTTCATAACGCGCTGGATATGGAGCTGTATTTACGTATTGCGCCGGAGTTGTATTTAAAGCGCCTGGTGGTCGGCGGTTTTGAGCGGGTGTTCGAAATTAACCGCAACTTCCGCAATGAAGGCTTATCGACACGTCATAATCCCGAGTTCACGATGCTGGAGTTTTATCAGGCTTACGCCGAATACCACGAATTAATGGATTTAACCGAAGCCATGCTGCGCGGTGTTGCAATTGAAGTGTTAGGGCAAACCTTGATTACCTATCAAGGCGAGCAATACGATTTCGGTAAGCCCTTCGACCGCATGACCGTGTTCGAGTCGATCCTGCACTTTAACCCGGATTTAACGGCGGAAAATATCGCTACGCGTGAAGCGGCCGTTGAAGTCGCCAAAAAGCTGAACATCCCGGTTAAAGACGGTTACGGGTTGGGCAAAATCCAGATCGAGATATTTGAAAAGACCGTTGAAAGCCGCTTGATGAATCCGACTTTTATTACCGCTTATCCGGTTGAAGTATCGCCCTTGGCAAGACGCAACGATAATGATCCGCATGTTACCGATCGTTTTGAGTTTTTTGTCGGCGGACGGGAAATCGCCAACGGCTTTACCGAGCTGAACGATGCCGAAGATCAGGCCGCGCGTTTCCAAAAACAGGTGGAAGAAAAAGAGGCCGGCGATGATGAAGCCATGCACTTTGATGCCGATTATATCGTCGCGCTGGAGCACGGTATGCCGCCGACAGCAGGCGAGGGCATAGGTATCGACCGTTTGGTCATGCTGTTTGCCGATGCGCCGTCAATCCGCGATGTGCTGTTGTTCCCGCATATGCGGCCTAAGGCTTAAAGTGACAGAATTCACCACGAAGGACACGAAGAGAAAATATAAAACTTCGTGCTCTTCGTGTCCTTCGTGGTGCCTCTCTATGATTTTTGCGACATCAGTTAAAAATTGTCTTTCAACTGCCTGACTGCGGCAAATACTTCCACTGGCTTTTTCCCTGCCATCTGAATGGCTTCCTGCAACGCCAAACTGTCTTCCCTGAAAAACGGATTGGTCGCCAATTCCTGCTCTATCGTCGACGGCACAGTCGGCAAGTGCTTCGCCCTCTGCTGATTGATAACATCCATCCGTTGCTGTAATTGCCGGTTATCCGGCTCTACCGTTAACGCAAACCGACCGTTAGTCTGCGTGTATTCATGGGCGCAATAAATCTGGGTCGATGCCGGCAACGCCTTCAATTTCTGTAGCGAATGCCACATCTGCTCGGCAGTGCCTTCAAACAAGCGGCCGCAGCCCATCACAAACAACGTGTCTCCGCAAAACAGCAGGTTGTCGCCAGTAAAATGATAAACGACATGGCCGTTGGTGTGGCCCGGCGTCCAGATAACCCTGGCCGAATGCTTGCCGAGTGTTATCACATCGCTATCAACAACGCCACGGTCTAAGCCGGGGATTCTATGCTGGTCTGAAAGGGGCGCAATGACGATACAGCCGGTTTTTTGCTTCAGCTCCAGATTGCCTCCGACATGATCCCCATGATGATGGGTATTTAGAATCATGGTTAGCCGCCAGCCTTTTTGATTTAAAACCTCCAGAACCGGGTGGGCAACGGCAGGGTCAACCGCAGCGGTTTCGCCTGACACAGGGTCGTGAATCAGGTAAATGTAATTATCGTTTAATACCGGAAGTGTCTGGATGGTTAACATGTCTTTAGGCCAAGATAAGGAGCGTTCATCGCGTGGATGGGAAAATGGTACGCGATGCTATTGAGCTTGATCAAGTGTTTTGGATCTGCAAAAAGTTAGGTATGGCAATCACTGCATGCCTTTTATGGGCATAAAAAAAAGGGCGACCTTTTGGTCGCCCTTTTTGATCATTACCTCAGAATGCTTTTACGCGCAAAACTTCTCAGCCTGAGCAAGAATTCCCTTGGCGTCTAGATCGCACAGCGCCAGCAATTCCTCCCGGGTGCCTTGCTCGACAAAGCTGTCCGGCAGGCCGATATTCAACACCGGCATCAGGATATGCTGTGCTTGCAGGAAGTCATTGACGGCACTGCCTGCGCCGCCGGCGAGCACGTTTTCTTCGACGGTAATCAGCACTTCATGGCTCTTGGCTAACTCAAGAATCAGCTCGGTATCGATAGGTTTAACAAAGCGCATGTTGACGACAGTCGCGCCCAACTGCTTGCCCGCTTCCATAGCGGGAGCCACCATGCTGCCCCAGGCCAAAATGGCAATGCGGCTGCCTTGATGTCGAACTTCGGCTTTACCTATCGGCAATGCGGTCATGTCTTTATTGACGGCAACGCCGGGACCTTTGCCGCGCGGATAACGTACGGACGCCGGGCCTTCATGAATAAAGCCGGTGTAGAGCATTTGCCGGCATTCGTTTTCATCGGCAGGCGCCATCACCAGCATATTCGGAATGCAACGCATATAGCTGTAATCGAAGCTGCCGGCATGGGTCGGGCCGTCCGGGCCGACAAGACCGGCGCGGTCCAGCGCAAACAACACGTCCAGATTCTGGATCGCAACATCATGAATCATCTGGTCATAAGCGCGTTGCAGGAACGTCGAGTAAATAGCGACGACGGGCTTTGCGCCTTGGCAAGCCTGTCCTGCAGCCAGCGTTACTGCATGTTGCTCGGCAATGGCGACATCGAAATAACGTCTAGGGTAGCACTCCGAAAATTTAACCAGTCCGGAACCTTCGCGCATAGCGGGGGTAATGCCCAATAAGCGCTCGTCAAGGGCTGCCATATCGCAAAGCCATTCACCAAACACTTCCGTGTAAGTGGGATGTGGGGAAGGTGCGGATTTAGGCAGGCAATCCTTGGTCGGGTCGAAAGCCGGGACACCGTGGTATGCCAACGGATCTTTTTCGGCGGGCGGATACCCCTTGCCTTTTTGGGTGACGATGTGTAAAAAGCGCGGCCCGGTAATATGCTTCAGGTTTTCCAAAGTCGATACCAGCATGTCGACGTCGTGCCCGTCAATCGGGCCGATATAGTTAAATCCAAGCTCCTCAAACAAGGTGCCCGGCACGACCATGCCTTTCATATGTTCTTCGGTGCGTCGTGCCAGTTCCCAGACGCTGGGCATGCTGCTCAATGCTTTTTTGCTGCCTTCGCGCATTGACGAATAAAATTTGCTGGACAAAATCTTGGTTAGGTAATTATTCATTGCGCCGACCGGTGGCGAGATCGACATGTCGTTGTCGTTCAAAATCACCAGCAGATTGGCATCCAGGGCGCCCGCATGGTTCATCGCTTCAAAAGCCATGCCGCCGGTGATGCTGCCGTCGCCGATAATGGCGACCATTTTCTTGTCTTCACCTTTTAATTCGGACGCAATCGCCATGCCCAAGGCCGCGCTGATCGAGGTGCTGGAATGGCCGACGCCAAACGCATCGTATTCACTCTCTGCCCGATTAGGAAACGCCGATACGCCGTCCTTGGTACGAATAGTCGTCATGCGCTCTTTTCGCCCGGTCAGAATCTTGTGCGGATAAGCCTGGTGACCCACATCCCAAACCAGCTGGTCGGAGGGCGTATCGAACACATAATGCAAGGCTACCGTTAACTCAACTGTGCCCAAGCCTGCGGAAAAATGGCCACCGGAAATGCTCACAGTATGGGTTAAAAATTCGCGTAGTTCTTTTGCCAGGGGCTTAAGCTGGCTTTTCGACAGCTTGCGTACATCCGCCGGTGAATTGATATCTTTAAGCAGTGGGTAGTTATGTAATGTATTCATATTAATAAAGAGGTTCGCGATAGAACATCAGGATGAGGCCAATCTGAAACAGGGCGGCAACAGAAATAAAACCGGCAATGTCCTTGCCCGGTCTGTCCAATTTTAATTCCAGCCAACGACCGCTTGCCAGAATCAGAGAGAAAATCCCCATCATGGTATGGCCGACCTGGATAAGAAAAGCACTTTTGGGTTGAAAGCCGACATGTGAATGGGTCAGCAGCATCAAACCGCCAAAAGCCGCCAGCAATGGAAAAACAAACGGTAATTTGCTGGTTGGGTTTTTGGTTATTCTGGCACTGAGTTCCATGATGCCGAGCACAAATACCAGTAGGGTAGCAATCCGGTGCTGCAATACTTCACCGTTATTAAAAGTACTTTCCCAGAAACCTATCGGACCCAGTGGCCAAGTTTCGGCATCGCTGCGGAAAAATAGGAAGATACCCAGAGCGACAAAGCCCAACGGCCAGTATTTGAAGATTTCAAATTCCGCTTTTTTTACATAAGACAACATTGCAAAAAAGCTCATCACCGTTAGGAAAATACCGGCAATGTTATGGTTGTAGTTGGACCATTCGGTTGCCGCCAGGGAAGGTACTTGGCCGACAATGGCGACGCGTCCTGCTTCGCCTGCAATCAAATCGGTATGCGTTGGCGAGCTGGTTTGAGGTATTTGCGGGCTGAAGGTGTTCAAGACTTCCTGCCAGCTTGCCGTCAGGCTAGGAATGTCGATAGCCGGAGGCTGAGAAGCCAAGCTCGCGGCAGTAAACAGCAAAGTGACCAGAACAAAAGTTTCCGCTTCAATATAATAAGGAACGCGGTTAGTTAATGCGTGGCTATTGCCTGAAAAACCGAATGCCGATACTGCGGATTTGTTCAAGAAGGCAAAGCCCAGGGCGATGCTCATTAAGATTATTTTTACCATCAGCAAATTGCCGTAGCCGGTACCGATCAGGCCGTTCCAGGTGTCGATGTATTGCAGAGCAATAGGCAGACCCGAGATCAGAATCATTGCAACCGAAGCTATGCCGAACATAGAGAAACGCTTAAGCAACAAAGGCCATAGTCCGGCATCAATTTGTTTGCTGCTGCGTAACAGCCACAGATAGACCAGTTGAAACACGCCGCCGATCCAGGCCGCTGCGGCCAACTGATGGATGACCGTCAGTGACATTAATATAAACTGATTTTCAAAACGTCCGGCGCCATGGACTAGCCAAGCGCCGGAAATAATCATCGGCAAAGCTACAATGCCGGCGGTTATCCAGTGCTGTTTGGAGTCAGGATTTTTGCTGAGGTATTGATAACAGTAACCCGCTAAAATCAAGGTCAATATTGTGCGTATTATGCCGCCTATGAATTGCGTAGTTCCGGCGAATTCGGGAAACGGCCAGCGCTCAAGTACGGCGGTCATCAGCCAGACTTTGAGCACAATTTTGAAAAGTTGGGCCGCAGCCAGCCAAAAGCCGCCTTTGTAAATAACAGTGACGGTTTTTTGCAGTAATACCGTATTGTAGCCAGAGTTATTGGTCCACGGACGCAACACAAAAAGGCCCCAGAACAGGCCGCCGATTGCTAATGAATAACAAATCAGGTCAAACCCGCCAATAAGGGAATCGAGAAAATCAGCTATGCCGGCCATGGCTAACTCCTAGTTGGAAACGGAAAAATGAATAACGTCTTCGGTTAAATGACCGTCGGCAGCGAAGACTTTAAATCTGAGGGCATAATCGCCAGTGTCCAAAGGCGGAATCTGGATAACAATCTGACCTTGTTTACTGCCGTTAGTAGCAGTCAATAATTGATGTTTGTCGCCTTTACTGACCAGGAAAATCTGCGACAAACCCAGTTCAATATGGGAATTAAACGACAGTTCGACATTTCCAGGAGTATTGGCATGAATCGGCGTGATTTTTAGCGAATAATCGGTTATCACCGCATGAGCGGCCGCCCAATGTGAAAAGCACAAAGTGATAAATAATAAGCATATTGGAAGGATTTTTTTCATTGCTTTTTCCAGTTTGTAACTATTTTCAAATGCAGGCTAATAATAGAACGCTGTTAACTATCATTAAATAAGATTAATAAAACTATCAGCGTTCATCATATTCATCTGCGTCGCCTCGGCAACTGCTCCTGCGTTGCCCTACCTCCTGCGTCCATGCAGTCGTAGAGGCACTTACTTTTAGCGTTCGAGTTCTTTTTTCTCTAGCCTTTTTTTCCTTTCAAGGCATGTCCCGCCAGATTCTTGCCCAAATCCCAGATGGAGCCGGGGATTTGATGGGTATCGGCGATGGTTGAATCGAATGAATTGACGATGGTGTCACGGTCTCTTTGCGTTAAGTTTAACGGCGGCAACAGTTTGACCACGTTCATGCCGTGTCCTGCCACCTGCGTTAAGATGTGGTGTTCCTTAAACAAAGGAATGGTGATCATTTGACAGAACAGGCCTTTGTTGGCCGCTTCCAGCATCGCCCAAGCGGCTTTGAGTTTCAGGCTCTTAGGTGATTGGAATTCAATCGCAATCATCATGCCTTTGCCGCGCGCTTCTTTCAGGAATTCATATTTTCCGGCCATAGCGTTCAGGCTGTCGATAATGTCGGTGCCGACTTTCATGCTGTTTTCGACCAGTTTTTCGTCTTCCATCACATGCAGCGTGGCAAGTCCTGCCGCCATCGCCATATTGTTTTTGGAGAAGGTAGAGCCATGCACGACAGCCCGGTCCATACGGTTATAAACGGTATCCATGATTTTTTGGGTGATGGCAACCGCGCCAACCGGTACAAAACCGCCGGACAGGGCTTTGGCCATACAGATCATATCGGGTTTGACGTTCCAATGATCGATTGCCCAGAATTTTCCGGTGCGTCCCAAGCCGGTTTGGACTTCATCGGCGACAAACAAAGTGCCGTATTTTTTGCATAAACGTTCAACTTCCGGCAAATAATTGTCATCAGGAACATTAACGCCTTTGCCTTGAATAGGTTCGACGATGAACGCGGCAACGTCTTTGTTGCTTAAAGCTTGTTCCAGCGCGGCAAGATCGTTGAAAGGAACGGCACTGCAACCGGGCAGCAAGGGGCCAAAACCTTCGCGGAAAATATTTTCGCCGTTTAACGACAATGATCCCATGGTCAAGCCGTGATAGCCGTGTTCGCAGAAGACGATTTTTTCACGCTTGGTGGTGTAGCGGGCAAATTTGATTGCAGCTTCCACAGATTCGGTGCCTGAATTGCAGAAGAACATCTTGTTCAGGTTGTCCGGGGTGGTTTTCAGGATTTCCTGTGCCAGCAATCCGCTGAGTACCGATACATCCATTTGCACCAAATTGGGTAATTCCAGTGTTAAAGTCTCGGTCAATGCGCTGATAACGGACGGATGATTGCGGCCGATCGCAAACACACCGAAACCGCTGAGCAAGTCCAGGTATTCAGTGCCTTCTTGATCGTAAAGGTATTGTCCGACAGCTTTTTGGTAGTGGCGATCATAACCTATGGTCTTTAATACTCTGACCATTTGGTTGTTTAAATGCTGTTCGTGCAGATCAAATTTATCAGTGCTGTGTTGAGAAAAAAGTTCGGCGATGCTGAATGACATTAGATACCTCAAAAAATTAAATTCTTTTGCCGCTGAAAGCAGGCAGGACTATTAGAGAACACATCACTGTGAACGTAAGGCCTATGGCCAATACTAAACCCATGCTTGCCATGCCCTGATGGGCGGTGAAAGCAAGGCTTGAAAAACTGCACAAGGTCGTTATGGAGCTGAAAATAATGCCTCGGGTGGTGCTGCTTTGCAGCAAATTCTCATCTTCGCCCGAACTGGAGTGGTGTCTGTGCATGATCAGGATACTGCTGTCGATACCCATGCCCAGCAGCAAGGGCAGGGCGATGATATTGGCAAAGTTGAAAGGATTATCCAGTAACACGTTGGTTGCACCGGTTAGCATTGCAGCTAGCAGTAATGGCATGATAACCAGTAAGGTCTTTCTGACGCTTCTGTACATCAGCAATAATAACACCACAATGGCAATAAAAGCACCGCTGAAGGCATTAATAAATGCCTTGACAATAGCATCGCCACCCGCCTGATTGATAATCGGCAGGCCGGAAACCGAGTTATCAATATTTTGCACTTGCGTAACAAATTCTTTTAAATTCTCAGGTTGGTTTTGATCTTTTTCCGGCATGATCAGTACCCGATAGAGTCCGCTGGCACTGATCCAGTGCGATCTTATCTCCGACGGTAAATCATCCAGTCCAAATGCGCTTGCTGTTAGGCTGGTTCGTAGGCGTTCTAAGGTAAACGGCAGCAAGCCTAAAATGTTTTTTTCCAGCTGCACGTAACTTGCAGTTGGGTTCTGGTTGGCATCGGCCTGCCTCATAAACGCTTCGATGCGCTGTTGCAATTGTTGCAAAGTTTGTTGCGGCGCATTCGGAGATTTGTCAACAATGGCTTTTTTTAACGCGTCATTGAATTTGATTAATGCCGCTTGCTGGTTGGCGGTATCGAGTATATTGTCGAAGTTTTCAAGTTGTCCGCCCAGCATCATATTTAAATCTTCAATCGTCGCCAGTTTTTCATCCTGATCTTTAGCTACAAAATTCTCCAAGGTGATGGATTCATGTACTGATGGTTGCTGTTTAAGTTGGCCGGTGACTCTTTCGGCTTCTTCAAGATTATTTGCCAACGCAGTCAGCGCAAACGGGGAATCCGTTTTGGACTTTAACAATTCTTTAATGGCTAAGACCGATTCGCTGTTTGGATCCCTGAGATTGATAGGGTTGTAATCAAAAGTAAGATCGGTCAACACAAAGCAGGCGCCGATACCCAGCAATATAGAAACGATTCTGATGCCGGTTGAAAAGCGAAACGGGAAAGTAATAATAAATGCCGGAGTTAACGGCGAGCGTATCGGCTGTACATTGTTGACGGAAAAAACGCTGAACAGGGCGGGCAATACCGTTAATGAAATAATCAGGCCGATAAAAATGCCTCCGCCTGAAATGATGCCCAATTCGGATACGCCGGCATAATCGGTGGGGATAAAAGCAAAAAAACCGATTGCGGTGGCTAATGCGCATAAAAACAGGGAAGAGCCAACATCGCGGATACTGTCCAGGATGGCTTCGCTGTTCGTTAAACCGTTAGCCTTGCCTTCGCGATAATGCAGGCAAATATGAACTGCATAATCGACTCCCAGTCCGATATATAAGCTGGCAAAAGCGATTGAAATGACATTCAAATGCCCCACGGTAATGGCGGCGAATCCAGCCGTCAGTATCAATCCCATAACCAGGACAATATAAGTTGTAATCAACAACTTGACTGAACGCAGTCCTATCCATTGAATCCCAAACACTAAAACCAGAGACAATAAACCGGAGAAGGTGGCCCCTTTGGTAACGCTCTCAAGTTCTTCGTGTTCCAGGGCTGTTTCACCGGTTATACGGATGCTGATCGATGGATTTTCCGCCATGATGGCGTGGCTGATTTCGCGTGCGGCTGAAAGTGCGACATCTGCGGGCAGCATCTCATTGAAATGCATTTTGGGTTTGGCGATGACGATAGTCCGGTTGACTTTGGTTTTCGCCTCTTCTTTGTAGTTGTCGGCAGACAGTATGTTTTGCCAGGATAAATAATGCGATTGGCCAGTCAGCTGACTCTTTAGTGCGTCGTCAATGGCAAGGAGTATCGGATTCAAGTCCATGGGCAAGGCATGATCATGACGATTGAGCGCTTGGCCGATAATGCCGAAGAGGCCTTCAAGATGGTAGTTTTGAGCCAGATGACCTATAAAAGGCTGGGCATCGGTGAGTTTCTGGGCAAAATTATCCAGATCTTTTTGATCGAGATAGAGCAGGGCCTGCTGCCTGAAGAAAGCATTATCTGTGGGGATATAAACAGATTCAAAACGATCGTTTTCCTTATCCAGTTGTTCGACCAGCTTGTTCGCGGCTTGAGAGGATTCTTCCGGCGTTTCGGCCTCAACCACTAAAATAATGGTGGTGGCATCCTCCGGAAATGCCTGATTAAAACGCGCCTGGTTCTGCTGAAAAGGTAAGTCGGGCGACAGCATTTCAGCCGTGTTGGTGTTGATCTCCAGATTTTTAATGGAATAGTACAGCGTGCTGCCGCACAGCAGCAGCGAAAGCAATAACAGCGTCCATGGGCAACGCATGATTTGTCGCTCGCACCAGCCGAGAAGGGTGTTAAAAAAAGATGACATGTGGCTTTTACTGGGCTTGGCTGGCTAGTGCGGTCAAGCGGTCGAGTTGTTTGGCGACCAATTTTAGCGTATTTTTTGCGGCATTGAAATGCAGGCCCAGCTTAATAAGTCCGGGTAATTCGGTAGGGTGTAATGCGATAAATGCTAGTAACTTAGCTAAGACAACATCGCCCTCATCATTAAGCGAGTGATTGATGGCTTTAGGCAAGTTCATGTGAGCCGGATCAGCAACGGTTCGAATGGTTAGAAAAGGTAGGCCGTTTTGCCGGGCAACTTTGGCAACAGCAGTGCTTTCCATGTCCAATGCAATCGCGCCGGTTTGAGTATGCAGGTGTTTTTTGTCCTTGGCCTCCGCTACGATGGTTCTGCTTTCGGCTAAACTGCCGATATGGGCTTTTACATGGGTTGAAAGCAGGGTGTTGGCTAATCCGATCCATTCAGGATGAATGTTAATCTGAATGCCTTCGGCATCTATCAAGGTATCGGCCAGGATCAGATCACCGGGCTTTAACGATTCGCTGAGGGCGGCTGCGCAACCCCAGCTGATCAGGCGGGTGACGCCTTGAGCAAGTAATAGCTCGGATGCTGTTCGTGCATTGTCGGCGCCGGCGCCGGAATAGGCGAGGACGATTGTGTCGGTAATAAAAGCACAGCACCCTTTGTCGATCTTTTTTGAGGTCAGGGTGCTGAGTTCTTCCGGTAAAGCTACAACAATGCCGGTGATCACTTTCTATTGAGCTCATTACGGTAGCGAGCTAATGCCCATAACGGGAAGAACTTGTCGTAACCGTGATATTTGAGATAAAAAACTTTCGGAAAGCCGGGCGCGGTAAAACATTCGTCATTCCATACGCCGTCAGCTTGCTGGTTGCGCAAAATAAAATCGATACCTGCTTTTACCTCGGGGCTGTGAGCTTCACCCGCCGCCATCAGCGCCAAAACAGCCCAAGCCGTTTGGAACGCGGTGCTGAAACGGTATTTGCCGCTGTGGCTTATATCATGATAGCTGTAATTGTCTTCGCCCCAGCCGCCATCGGCGCGTTGCACGCTTTTCAGCCATGCTGCGGCTTTGGTGTAGAGTGGATCGCTTTTAGGCAGGTTGGTTTGCTCCAGGCCAAGCAATACCGACCACGTGCCGTAGATGTAATTGGTGCCCCAACGGCCAAACCATGAACCGTCTTGCTCCTGTTCGCTACGAAGATATTCGATAGTGCGCTCCAGAGCCGGTAGATATTCGTCGTGATCCTTGGCGACTCTGGCCATCAGCATTGCGCAACGCGCACTGACGTCGGATGTCGGCGGGTCTAACAGCGCTCCGTGGTCGGCGAACGGAATTTCATTCAGATAATAGTTGGTGTTATCAACGTCAAACGCACCGTAGCCACCGTTTTTAGACTGCATGCCGACTATCCAGCGGGTCGCGCGATGAATCGGTTCATCCAGCAGAGGCAGCTTCGATTCCGCCATCGCAAAGGCAACAACCGCAGTATCGTCGACATCCGGATAATGCGGGTTTTCAAATTGAAACGCCCAGCCGCCGCCCGCCAAATCGGGCTTGGAAATCCGCCAGTCGCCCGGCTCGTCGGATAATTGTTTGCTCTTTAGCCAGTCATAGGCGCGGGTCAGGCTTGGGGTGTTGCCGATTTTGTCGGCTTCCTGTAAAGCCAGCGCGGTCAGCGCGGTATCCCAAACCGGAGATAAACAGGGTTGACAGTAAGCATCATGTTCATTGATGACCAGTAATTTGTCGATGGCTTTGCGTGCGGTGACCACATGTTCGTGATCTTTAGGCATGCCCAGCAGCAACATGGCTTCATAAGCGTTGACCATCGCCGGGAAAATCCCGCCCAGGCCGTCTTCGCCGTTTAGTCTCTCAATAAACCAGTCTTTAGCTTTCTCAATTGCCAAGTCATGAGCTTTTTTCGGGATTAAAGGGCGGGTTACCCGGCCCAGCTTGTCCAGGCCCAGAAAGAACTTGTTTAATAGGGTTCTCTCAGGAAAATAGTGCTTTTCCTTGTCAGGATGAGTGATGAAAAGCTCTAGTATATTAATGTTGTTAGGGTTTTTTGCCGTTGCTTTTAAGGTGCAAAGAATAAATAACGGCACCATAACGGTTCTGGACCAGTACGATACCTTGTCCAGATGGAACGGAAACCAGCTGGGGAACAGCATGATTTCGACAGGAATATACGGAACGCCGCGCCAAGGCAATTGCTCAAAAGTTGCCAATGCAATACGGGTAAATACGTTGGCTTTGGCTGCGCCGCCTTGATTGAGGATGTAATTTCTCAATTGAACCATATGTGGCGCGTCGATAGAATCGCCGGCCATCTTTAACGCGTAATAGACTTTAACGCTGCAACTGATGTCGCCGGGTCCACCGGTAAACAGCGGATAACTGCCGTCTTTGGATTGGCGAGGTCTTAAGTAGTTGGCAATTTTAGCTTGCAGCGATTCATCAATTTCACCCAGATAGTGCATCATCATGATGTACTCTGATGGAATCGTGCAGTCGGCTTCCAGTTCGAATACCCAATAACCGTCTTTATCTTGCAGGCTTAATAATTTGTCCTGTGCTTTGTTAATGGCTCGGTTAAGGTCAAATGCGGGGTTATTAACAGTATTCGATGAACTCGAAGTAATGCTGGTAGTGTCTTCTGAAATAGTTTCATTAAACATAAGTTACGTCCTTAAAGTTTTGCCGTGGCTTTTGAGGATGGTGTTGAATACGTCCAGTCGGGCGTTTTGAGTTCATTGCTTGTTAAATTGAAAAGTAAGCTAAGCATGGTGTTGCTGCGTCCGGTTAATCGAGTTGCGAGAATGGTCGCTTTAACACTGTTGCGAGTGATTTTGACCTGATTGGAATTGTTGAAATCCAGATTTTGCTTAATTTTCTTTAAAGTCAAAACGGCCATGCCTAATGCCCAAAGGCAGAAGTTACGGATGCCGGTTTCATGTGAGGGAAGCAGTTGTGTATATTTCAATGCGTTATGCAAGTGACCATGAGCAATACTGATCAAGTGTTCCAGGCCCTTCCTGAAGTTTTCGTCATTAGTTTCCGGTGTCAGGTTTTTAAGGTCAAACCCTGTTTCCGTAAAAATATCCTGGGGTAGCCAGCATACGCCCCGTCCGGCATCGTCCCAGATGTCTTTTAATATATTGGTCATTTGCAGGCCTTGGCCGAAAGACACTGAGAGGGGAAGCAGTTCGTCTTTGTGCTCTGCGATTTCCGGCGAGTAATGGCAAAAAAGCTTGGCCAGCATTTCCCCGACGCATCCGGCAACGTAGTAGCAGTAAAGGTCCATGTCGGCCATGGTGGCAAGGCCGCCGTGCAGATCCAGAGCTTGGAAAATCGGCATGCCTTCGGCCATGGTTTCCACGCAGGTAGCCAATGCCTCGATTTGGTCGGGATCGAATTTATGGGTGATTTCAATCACTCTCGGCAGCACGTGAATCAAGGTGTGCTCGGCGGGAATGGTTTGATCTGAAAGTAACGGTGCAAGATCTACCGCAAACGTCTCTGAATTGTTGCCGGTTTTTACAACATTAATAAACTCGGAACAAAAATATTTTTTCTGTCCTGGAGATAAAGAAACTTCATCTTCTATTGTGTCGACTATGCGGCACAACAAATACGCATTGGCTACGGGGCCGTATAACTTTTCCGGCAGTTGGGGGATAGTCAACGCAAACGTTCTGGAGACGCCTTCAAGTAATATAGCCTGAAATTGATCATCAGATAATTTGCTGAGTGATTTTGGGTTATCCAGGGATATTTGAATTTCACTCATGGTATTTTTGATGTTGGTCTGCACGGTTATTTTAAGTTAATAAATGGCAATGATAGACTGTTTGTTGGTATTTTGCAAAGCAATGTTGTTTTGTTGCAAATATGTGAATTCGGTGGTTTTAAGGGGGAATTATTTGTTAGTAAAAATAATCGCTTAGCGGGATTTTTGTTGTATTTCTACAAGGGTCTTGAAGGCGTAATTCATACAAGCTATTTGCACATGCACACTATAAAACTGGAGTCGTCAGTTAAAAGATAGTATTCTAATCAACATAGATAAGCGCTTGTATTATATAACAGGCTGGTAAATATTCCTCGACTCCTATCGTTAATAAAGCCGTATACGGTTGTATTTTGGATGAATATTGCTTGTTGTTTTATTGGTACGGTTTTTGTCGTTCCATAGGGTATGTGGTTTTCAGGGCGATCATTTTTATGAGCGTCATTAGTTTATTAAAGTTTTTGGAGGGTTTGCTTGTGGGAGTTCCTTTACGTCAACAATTGACTGTAGGCAGTTATTTGATTAAGCAGAAGTTGAAAGGAGTTAAGAAATATCCTTTGGTACTGATGCTTGAGCCTTTGTTTCGTTGCAATTTGGCCTGTGCAGGCTGTGGTAAAATCGATTACTCCGATGATATTCTCGACAAGCGCCTTTCATTTGAAGAATGCATGCAGGCTGTAGATGAATGCGATGCACCGATGGTGTCCATTCCAGGAGGCGAGCCGCTTATTCATAAAGAAATGCCTCAAATTGTTGAAGGCATCATTGCACGGAAGAAATTTGTTTATCTGTGCACTAACGCACTTTTGTTGAAAAAGAGAATTGACGACTATAAGCCATCTCCCTACCTGACATTTTCGGTTCATTTGGATGGTATGAAAGAAAGACATGATACCTCCGTTTGCCAGGAAGGCGTTTTTGAACGGGCTGTTGAAGCTATAAAACTGGCGTTGGGCAAAGGCTTTAGGGTTACTGTAAACTGCACGCTGTTTCAAGGTGAAAATGCCCAGGAAGTAGCTGAGTTTCTTGATTATGCAATGGAACTGGGCGTTGAAGGCGTAACCATTGCTCCGGGCTTTAGCTATGAGCGCGCGCCTCAGCAAGACGTATTCATTAAAGGCAGTGATGTTAAGGATTTGTTCCGGGGTATTTTCAAGATTGGCAAAAAACGCAACTGGAAACTAAATCATTCATCGCTATATCTTGATTTTCTGGCAGGTAACCAAAATTATAACTGTACGCCATGGGGTAATCCGACCCGTAACGTATTCGGTTGGCAAAAACCTTGCTACTTGTTGGCGGATGAAGGCTATGTTTCAACTTTCCAAGAACTTTTGGACACCACTCCTTGGGAGAAATACGGCACTGTTAATAATCCTAAATGTGCAAGCTGCATGGCACATTGCGGTTATGAGGCAACCGCAGTTGAAGATATGTTAAGTCATCCTTTGAAAGCATTGTTGACATCAATCAGAGGTCCAAAAACCGAAGGTCCCATGGTGCCTGAAGCTACGCCTCAGTATGCAAAAGAAGAGGTGTCATCAACCATTGCAGGAATTCCTGTAAGAGTAGAGATTGCCGATTAAAATGCTCGCCACGCTGTAGGCCTCATATTGCTCTATTATCCACAGGGATGTGGTACACGGTAGGGTATATTTCCCAAACAGCTTGCTGATTATGCAAATGTGGCAGCTCTGTAGCGTTTAAAGACGCTTATGAATACGTATTGGTTTTTACGAGGTTTTGATTATGTTTCTAAAAAATATGAAGGTAGCTGTAGTTTTTATGTTCCTTTTATTCGGCGCAGTAAACGCTTTTGCTGCGGATGAGGGACCGGCAACTGCAAGACAGGTTGTAGAAAAGTTTCAAGCCGATCTTATTGCTGTCATGAAGGAAGGCAAGAAATTAGGCTATGCAGGAAGATATGAAAAGTTAAAGGAACCGGTTTCCAATAGCCATGAGCTGACCAAAATAGCCCGCATTGTGGTCGGTAAGGAGTGGGAGAAATTATCCGAAGAGCAACAAGAAAAGCTGGTTGATGTATTCAGCCGATTGAGCATTGCTTCTTACGCGCATAATTTTAAAGATTATTCAGGTGAATCATTTGTATTTGATTCGGAAGAGGAAACTACAAGAGGCGGTGTTGTTGTGCATTCCCACTTTGTAATTCCTGGGGATAAGCCCGTTAAATTCGATTACATGCTGAAGGAAAAGGGCAATAGCTGGCGCATTATTAATATTATTGCCAATGGTGTAAGTGATCTGGCATTGAAAAGATCGGAATACACCACCATTTTGCAACGCGAAGGCTTTGACGCGTTAATTAACAAGATCAATGAGAAAATTGACAATTATTCAAAACAATAGGTTTATGCCAATGATGAACAGACCACACAACGGCAATCGTAGCGTTAAAATGCAACAAATATTTTCAAGCGTGCTGTTCGGAGCCGCCATCACTTTGGGCGGCTGTGCAACAACAGAAGTCGTGGAACAGCCAACTGTAGAGAACAAGGTTGATCCTTATGAGAACTTCAACAGGAAAATGTTTGGTTTTAACGATCGCGTTGATAATTATGTCGCTGAACCTATCTCGAATGCTTATAAATGGATAACTCCGCAGTTTATGCAAACGGGCGTCTTCAACTTTTTCAATAACCTGAAAAACGTCAATGTAGTGCTCAATGATGTTTTGCAGGCTAAGTTTGCACAAAGTGCTGAAGATACCGGACGTTTAGCTATCAATACCACTGTGGGAGTGGGAGGTCTGTTTGATGTGGCTAAGCATGTAGGACTGGAACAAAATGAGGAAGATTTTGATCAGACCCTGGCAGTATGGGGCGTGCCTCAAGGTTCTTATCTGGTGTTGCCATTTCTGGGACCGTCAACTGCACGTGGTATTCCGGGAGCGGTATTTGATACGGCGGCAAACCCGGCCACTTATGTGGGCATGCCTGTGCAATTGGTGGCTATGCTGAATGCACGGGCCAGTGCGGAAGGCGCATTAAAATTTATCGATGAAGCCGCGTTAGATCCTTATGTGTTCACCCGCGAATCTTTTTTGCAATGGCGTAATAACCTGGCTACCGACGGGAAATCCGAAGTTTCTACGGATATTGATGCTCTTGGCGACGATCCGCTTGACGGCGATAAAGATACTACCGGACAAGGCGCGTCTGCTGAGGCCGGCACCAGCAATAAACCGGGTTTTGCTCTGCGCCTGGACGCTGATACACAAAAGATCGAACAAGCTTCGCATTCGTTTAGCAGCGTTGCTCAGTCATTTGATAGTACCGCCAAATCGTTTGAAGATGCCGGTACTAAAGTAGATGAATTAAAAAAATCAAAAAAATACAGAAGATAGTATTTTTAATGTGAGCTACAAGGAGGTAGCTCTAATAGTGCAATAGAGAATGGACTTCGTAATTCCCTAGTTTTGCTCTTCCTTCCAGAAAATCCAGTTCTACCACAAACGCGCACGCTTCTACTTTGGCGCCCAGTTGCTCAATTAATTCGCAGCTTGCTTTTGCAGTTCCTCCGGTAGCCAACAGGTCGTCAATTAATAAAACATGATCGTTCGCATCAACCGCATCGATATGCGCTTCCAGGGTAGCTGAGCCATATTCAAGGTCATACGATACGCTTTGCACGTCATACGGTAGTTTTCCCGGTTTTCTCAGTGGCACAAACGGAAGCCCTAATTCCCACGCGACCAAAGAGCCGAAGATAAATCCGCGCGCTTCCATGCCGGCAACCACAGTAATATTTCTGTCTAAGAAAGGCTGTATTAACTGATGAACGGCAAGTCTCAACGCGGCATGATCTTTTACCAATGGGGTTATATCCTTGAAGATAATGCCGGGTTTTGGAAAGTCAGGTATGTCGCGGATTTTATCTTTTAATCTATTCATTATTTTGTATGAGTTTAATGTGTATAAATTTCAGGTTAGGTAAAAGGTTATATCGATTTTACTGTTTAATTTTAGCATTAAAAACATAACAGAATAATTGGGGCGCGGTTTTAGTATTCGAACACAAATAGTAACAATCGCCTCGCGGTCAGGGTTTATCGGCCAATTTAATCGCAGCACTTTATGATGAGAGATTGACCTGGCTAGCACGCAACTTTAAATGCCCGGATTAAACCTTTAACGGAAAGTTGAGTACAATAACCGACATGCCTATCAAGGCAGCTTTTTGGCTTTCCGGTTTTCATTTTGATTATTAGAATTTCCCTGTTGTTGATTTTAGCTTCATTGCCGGTATTGTTATTGGTGGAGCTGTTGCTGTGGTTAGCGGTGCCGGGCTTGCCGGACGCAGTAACCATGCTTGGGTCGGCAATGCTGTTAAGCGCGTTTGCACTGTTGATAATCGCAGGAGTATGGGGCGTTTCTAAAATAATCGTCCGTGCTACGTTGGATTATTTTTCGGCTAAACAACGAGCACAGCGTCGGTGGTGGTTTGTTCAGGCCAGACAGGACCAAGTTAAGCGTTTGTTTTATTTTAAAACGCAGCAGATCAAATATTTCAGCGAACTGAACAGAAAACGCCTGTTAAAGCGTAATAATCGCAAGCATATCCAGTCGCTGTCCAAGGCCATCGATAAAGACCTGCAGTCGATCAAGTCCAAGTTGCCGGCAGCAACCTATCAGCAACTGCAACAAGACAATGTCCGCTTCCGGAAGCAGCAGGACATCGAATCGTTGTTGAAGTTGCAGCAAAAAATTTCCACTCTTGTTAGCGTATGACTATTTTAAAAAGCTGGGTTATAAACATTGTTAACCTGTTCCATTCGGTCAAGGATGAAAACCTGAAATGGCAACAGGTTAATCAGGATGCTCAGGCAAAGCTCAAGCATGCCCGTGTCTTGGCCGAAAAAGCTCTTGAAGCCGAACTGAAAAAGAAAAGCGTAAAGCTGGAACATGACATCAATCTGTTAAAAACTAAACACGATGCCGAATTGTCGATGTTTAAAACCAAGTGCAAGCAGGATATTAAAGACTATAAACAGTATCTGGCCTCGTTGGACCAGCTTAAAGCCTCAATCCAGGTCAGCTATACCCATCTGCCCGAGGCGGTTGCCTTTACCATTCATCATCATGCGAAATATCTGTTGAATAAAATGTGGGAAGCGGAAGACTTTGAACAGAAAATGCAGCACGAGATGCAGCTGATCCGCTTTATGACGACAGTGCATGAAGATGCGCGTTTGTATTTGGAAGGCGAGACTAAGGATAATCTGCCGGAAAGGACGTTGAATTTGATTCGCCAACAATAAAAATACAGGTAGGGGCAACCCTTGTGGTTGCCCCTTGCATTGATGTTTCCCATATGCGCTGGGCTGTCTTCTGTCTTCGATGAGGGCGCCCACAAGGGGCGCCCCTACTGTTTAGCCTAACTTAGCTTTCAGAAAATCAATAACCTCCGCAAACGGGATTTCCTCGTTGCCTTCAGCCGTTCTGGCCTTGTATTCAACCGTGCCGGAATCCAGGCCGCGGTCGCCTAACACGATGCAATGCGGAATGCCGATCAGTTCCATATCCGAGAACATAAAACCGGCGCGAACCTTTCTGTCATCGAATAGTACATCGATGCCCGCTGCCTGCAAGTCCTTATACAGCTTCTCGGCGGCCTCTTTCAGGCGCTCGGATTTATGCATGTTCATCGGACACAGCGCGACCTGGAACGGCGCAAGATTAGCCGGCCAGATGATGCCTCTACCGTCATGGTTCTGTTCTATCGCAGCGGCGACAACGCGGGAAATGCCGATGCCGTAGCAACCCATGATCATGATCTGGTTTTTGCCTTCTTCATTAGTGATGCCGGCTTTCATGGCTTCGCTGTATTTGGTGCCGAGCTGGAAGATATGCCCGACTTCAATGCCTCGTGCCAGCGTGATTTGGCCTTTGCCGTCCGGGCTAGGGTCGCCTTCAACCACCATACGCAGGTCGGCGACATGCTCAGGAGCCGGCAAATCGCGTTCCCAATTGACGCCTTTGTAGTGCTTGCCGTCCTGGTTCGCGCCGCAAACAAAATCGGACATCAAGGTCACACTGCGGTCGGCGATGATCTTGATATTCAAGCCAATAGGGCCGATCGAGCCGGGTTTGCAGTTGCAGACGCTGGCCACTTCCTCGTCACTGGCGAATTGGAGAGGGGAAGCGATGCTGTCAATTTTGATAGCTTTGATTTCGTTAAGGCTGTGGTCGCCTCTTAACAGCAGCGCCACCAGCGTGTCTTCTTCGCCCTTAACGATCAAGGTTTTCAGACACTGAGTATTTGGAATGCTTAAAAAGTTGCAGACTTCTTCGATGCTGTGCTGGTCAGGCGTATCGACCAGTGTCAAAGATTCGTTTGCCGAACCGCGAGAGCCCGCAGGCGCCAACGCTTCGGCTTTTTCAACGTTAGCGGCGTATTCGCTGTCGGTTGAGAACGCAATCGCGTCTTCGCCGGAATCGGCCAATACGTGAAATTCATGCGATACCGCACCGCCGATAGAACCGGAATCGGCAACTACCGCGCGAAACTTCAAGCCCAGGTGGGTGAAAATGTTGGTATAAGCCTGATGCATCGCATCATAAGTTTCCTGCAATGATTCCTGATCCAAGTGAAACGAGTAGGCATCTTTCATGATAAATTCGCGTGAACGCATCACGCCGAAACGGGGGCGGATTTCGTCACGGAACTTGGATTGAATCTGGTAATAAGTGATCGGCAATTGCTTGTAGCTTTTGATTTCGTTGCGCGCCAGATCGGTAATGATCTCTTCGTGGGTCGGCCCCAGGCAAAAATCGCGTTCGTGACGGTCCTTTAACCGCGCCAGTTCCGGGCCGTATTGTTCCCAGCGTCCGGTTTCCTGCCACAGTTCGGCGGGTTGCAGGCCGGGCATCAACACTTCCAGCGCACCGGTTTTTTCCATTTCCTCGCGGGTGATTTTTTCGACCTTGCGCATGACTCGCAATCCCAAGGGCAGCCAGGTATAAAGGCCCGCGGCCAGTTTGCGGATCAGGCCGGCGCGGATCATCAGTTGATGGCTGGCAATTTCGGCATCAGCCGGCGTTTCTTTTACGGTATTGAGCGGGAATTGAGTAGTACGCATTATGTTTTAATAAGCTGGTCAATAAAAAACCGCTATTTTACCGATTTAATGCCGGTTTAGTCATCCCGTTATCATAATTAGCTCAGATTGTTGAGGTTTGTTTTATCGTTCCCACGCTATTGAGGCTGTGAAAGTATTATCTAAATCAGGTTGAAAGGATTATTTACCACAGAGAACACGAACGACTGCAAGGATGCAGGAGGTAGAGCAATGCAGGAGCAATTGCCGAGGACACGGAGAAAATCAATATTAAAACTCCGTGTTCTCAGTGTTCTCTGTGGTGAGTCTCTTAACCAGAATACTTTCACAGTCTCACCTATATTGGGAATACCGAAGTAGACGCTTTAGCGTTCTCCAATGCTGGAAACTAAAAATGAGTTGCCTTTATATGTTTGGTCGCCATCAACTTTCGATAGAACTTACACGTACATGTTGGACAAAAAAATTTTAGACGTAGGACTAAATTAAAACTAAAATCAGTCCTAACGATTGCAGTAAAGACCTAAGGCCACATCATGAAATTCTCATCCCAAATCAAACCCATCAGCTACCTCAAGAGCCACACGGCCGAGATCGTCAAAAACCTTTCGGAAAGCCGCGAACCCTTGCTGATCACTCAAAACGGCGAAGCGAAACTGGTTGTCATGGATGTGAAAAGCTACGAAGAACAGGAAGAAACGTTGGCTCTGTTGAAAATCCTGGCGCTCGGGAATCGAGAAATTGAGCAAGGCAAATTTCGCGATGCAGAGACAGTGTTTGCCGAACTGGATAAACTCGATCATCCATGAGTTTTAAAATCATCATCCTCGAATCGGCCGAGCATGACCTAAAAGAGCTCAGGCGCTACATCGTCAAAGATTTCTCCCAAGAAACTTGGCAGAAAACCTTCGACCGGATAAAAGAGGCGATCCGCAACCTGAAGACTTTTCCTTATGCCGGTTCCATCCCAGAAGAGTTCGAGAAAATAAACCTCAGCCAATACAGGCAGGTTCTATCGGGAATGAACCGCATCATCTATGAAGTGCGCCAGGACAGCGTCTACATTCACCTGATTGCAGACACGCGGCGGGATTTGAAAGCATTGCTGACAAGACGACTTTTACGAACCGTTTAGTGATAAAAGGTCACTACTTACCTTATTTGAAAATAATGAGAACTGCTTGGGTAACCGTACCAAAGACCTTCCAGGTTTTTAAAACCTGGAAGGTCTTAATCGAGCTCCGTAGTCCGGAATACCCATAGGGCACAAGTAAGCCGGTTCAAGCGGTAGCAAGATGATCTTATTTCCGGCCTTGCTTGGTTAAACTCTAAGATGCATAGCGTTCGAGCCTGTCAGGCACAACAAGTCTTATCTTTGAACTCAATATGAAAACAAACCCGTTAATCCAAAACCTGTCCGCCGAGCATTTATTGCAGCATATGCCGGTGTCGGCGTTCGTGTTGAACGCCAAGCATCAGGTGGTGATCTGGAACAAAGCCTGCGAGCAATTGACCGGCCTGAAAGCCGAGGACATGATCGGCACCGATCAGCATTGGCGCGGCTTTTATGCCCAAAAACGACCATGTCTGGGTGATTTGCTGCTCGATCGCACCTTGGGCGAAGTGTCCAGTCTTTATGAACATGCCAGCAATTCCACATCTTGCAGCGATATATATCATACTGAAAACTGGTGTCCGATGCCGGACGGACGCAGGCTTTATCTAGTTATCGATGCGGGTACCATCACTGATGAGCACGGCGAAGTGGTGGCGATTGTCGAAACCCAGCGCGACCGCACCGAGCAACGGCTGATGATGCAGGCGCTGACCGAAAGCGAACAGCGCATTTCCTCGATCTTGGGTTCGGCGATGGACGCCATTGTCACCGTCGACCAGCAACACCAGATCACATTGTTCAATGCGGCGGCGGCCAGAATCTTCCGCTGTGCCGCCGACTTTGCGATCGGCCAGCCGGTCGAGCGTTTTATCGCGCCGCATTGCAGCAAGCTGTTCGAGCAGTTCATCGATTTTGATAACGCCAGCGCCAAAACCCATGCCTGGGCGCCGGAAGGCCTGAGCGCCCGGCGCGCCGACGGCGAGGAATTCCCGATCGAAGCCACCTTTTCGCTGCTGGAAGCGCACGACCAAAAACTCTACACCATCATCTTGCGGGACGTGAACGACCGCCTCGTTGCCGAACAGAAACTGGATCGTCTGGAACAGGAAAAAGGCTACCTGCAGGAAGTCATCAACGACGAGCACAACCCCGATGATTTTGTCAGCGGCTCCAAGGCGATGCGGACCGTCATGGAGCAGGTGCGGATGGTCGCGCGCACCGATACACCGGTATTGCTGCTCGGCGAAACCGGCACCGGCAAAGAGTTGCTGGCGCGAGCGATCCACGAGTTCAGCGACCGCAGCGCGGCGATCATGGTCAAAGTCAATTGCGCGGCGCTGCCCGCCGAGCTGATCGAGAGCGAATTGTTCGGCCATGAAAAAGGCGCGTTCACCGGCGCAACCCAGCAGCGCAAAGGACGCTTCGAGCTGGCCGACCGCGGCAGCCTGTTCCTGGACGAACTCGGCGAACTGTCCTTGTCGGCGCAGGCCAAACTGTTGCGGGTGTTGCAGGAGCAGGAATTCGAGCGGGTCGGCGGCAGCGAAACCGTCCGCGTCGACGTGCGCGTCATCGCCGCCACCAACCGCAATCTGGCCGATGAAGTCGGGGCAGGGCGCTTCCGTTCCGATCTGTATTACCGGCTCAATGTATTTCCGATCGAAGTGCCGGCGTTGCGGCAACGGGCGACCGATATTGCATTGCTGGCGCGGTTCTTTCTGGACAAATACGCCAAAAAGTTCGGCAAGCGCTTTGACGACATCGATCCCGCCGGCCTGGAACAGTTGAAAAACTATGCCTGGCCCGGCAACGTCCGAGAATTGCAAAACGTCATCGAACGGGCGGTGATTTTGTCCCAGGGGCCGCTGCTGGAGATCGCGCTGTTGCAACCGGCTCGCGCCCATCCCGAAGCATCTACGGGCAAATTACAGACCTTGGAAGCCGTCGAGCGTGAACACATAACGCGTACCCTCGTAGCCACCGGCTGGCAGATTTCCGGCGCCAAGGGCGCGGCGGCGATATTGGGCATGAATCCGAATACCTTGCGGTCGAGGATGTTGAAGTTGGGGATTTCTAGAGTGGGCTGAAGACTGCATGGACAGATATTTGCTCCTGCAATATCTACATTCCCTACATCCCTGTAGGTTATGCAGGAGGTAGAATCGCGTCTGGAACAGCGATCGAGAGCAGCGCAGGGAGCGGTTGCCGAGGCGATGCAGGAGCAATTGCCGAATGCAATGAAGCCCAACAAAATCCTCCCTCGCCACAGATAATATTTTCAAGAGCAAGCCCGTAGGGCTCAATAGCGATAGCATATTGCGCTGTCGCCGTCAGAATCTATATATATGATCCGTATTTAAGTCGATGATCAATTTTTCGTGCATTTGCCAAATTTATTATTTTCTGCTTTTGCTGTTCTGTTGCATCGCTCCAGTGAATAATTTCATCAATGCTGCGAAAACAACCAAGACAGACATTTTCATCATTCAGGCAGCAGTTCCTTACACAGGGTGAAATAATATTTAACAAGGGAGAATCTCTTTTCTCGTTCTTACGCGCTGCGTGGGAATGCAGTATCGGCGCGCTATGCCGCGAGCCATGACCAACGTCTTGTGCATACGGGACGTAGCGCGTGGGAATGCGAGAATGCTCATTAAATTTTCACATTCAACCCGGCTTGCTTAAGAATCGCATTAGCAGTCGGCTTAGATTTGATCGTAAATGGAACGCTAAAGTTTTTCTGGTTAACCGGGCTTTGCCAAATCTCATGACTGCCTTTTCCCTGTCGAATAAAAACACAGCCGGCGGCCCGAAGAATAATAACTAACTCAGGGTAAAGCGTGGATGTCATCATCCCGCTAATCGATTGAACGACTGCTCATGATAAAAGCGCAATCTAATGCTGTCTGAATCCAGGCCTACATGATTAAGTTCGGCAAGTTCAGGGGCAATTGCTCCGGCGCGTTCAGTCAGTTCTTCATAGCTGGCAGCCTCGGTCACTAAACCCAGTTCATCGCACTCAGCAGTCCAAACACCATCACAAACAGATACATCGATTACAAAAATAGTAGCCATAAAACCTCCAGCATTATTAACGATGCAATTTTAGGTTAATTTGGTGAAGTTTGACACCTCAATTCCGGCATTATGCTTTGGACAGTAGCCCATATTGGCAATGATGCGGGTTGGCCTCTCGGTTTTGCTAGAAAATCAGCTTCATGTTTTAACTTGCCAAAAAGGTTGCTATTGATTTTTAGATGCCATAGCATCAGGCCTTACGGACTACCGAGGCCGTATTACGCTTCGGTTCGAGATTTAATATCCATGCCAAAGATGCCTGCTTTACGTCAGGCGGGTCTTTTTCCTTTGTTCTAAGCAATTTATTTCGGAGGAGCTCATGAAAAAATCAGACTATTCTTTTATGTTCCTGTCGGCGCTACTCATAACCCCATCCGCCTTTGCCGAAGGCACTATATTTGCGCCAGTTCCTGAGACTACGACAACACCTGTAACTACAACAAATCCTGCGATTACGACAACCCCTGCTGCGACTACAACAAATCCGACAAGCAATTTGTTTTCGGCAAGTCCAGCGGCTACGATAAGCCCTGTGACTACGGCAACCCCATTTGCTCCGACAACTCCAGTGACTACAACGGGTTCTACCACTACGACGACAGGTTCTATGTTCGCGGAGACTCCTACGACTCCGTTAAGTCCTGGGGTTACGGCAGGTCCTGCGTTTGAAGTCAGCATTACCGGCATAGGCCCGGCCGTGGATGTGGCTGCCTCCGATACCGTGCGCCAAGTTATTGGACATGCGGTAGCCAGCGGCGTAATAGATAAATTTATTGTATTGGGGCAAGGGGTTGAAGGAGGGTTCGCGGCCTGTGCAGAAGCAGGAGCCGTTGGCCAGGTGGACAACCTTAATGCTGTTATAAACCAGCTTAATACTATTCGTCCTAATCCGCAGACCACGGCCTATTCGGTGACTCCGGTACAAGGGTGCAATAACGAAACGGTCTTTTGTACTCAGGATGTAAGCCAGTGCGGGGACGGTTCGTTTGTAGGCCGTGTGCCGCCTTCTTGCGAGTTTGCCGCGTGTCCGGGAATACAGTAAGCATTACGGGTGCCGGCGGTTGGGTTGTCGACTGTGCAGAGAAATGACTGGCTTATTTCTTGTCCTACGGCCTCAGCCCAACTGCCGGCGATTAATCAGAAGAATATTAAATTGACATTTATAAGAGAATGCTTATAATTCAGCCTTAGCTTGAAGATCTGATTTATTCTCTGTTTACCTTTTCGATGTTTCTCCTCGTAGTAGCTCGTCCTCGTTTCATTAAGTAATTTCTAAATTTCTCTGCTTTACTCGCCTTAAAGGCTTTATTACTTAATATTTATAGGACTCATTATGTCTACAATCACTACTGGCATCGTTAAATGGTTTAATTCTGAAAAAGGCTTTGGCTTTATCGAGCAGCAATCAGGCGCCGATGTTTTCGTGCATTTTCAACAAATCCAAAACTCTGGCGGCTACAAATCTTTGGATGAAGGCCAAAAAGTACAGTTCACCGTAGCGAAAGGCCAAAAAGGCCTGCAAGCTGAAAATGTAACTGTTATCTAAGTTAGATTGCACAGGACACAGAAAATCTGTGTCCTGTTTTTAAAAATCTGATCTTGCCCGATCTGGGCAGGCGCTCGGTTAATTCTATAACCGAGGCCAAAAAAAACAAATCACAACGAATCAAATACTCACGCTGTCCGTAACAAATACACAGCAGTGCGGTTTTGGCTCGTCTATTAATCAGCCGTGTGGCCATGTAGGGTACGAGGCTGTGGAAGTATTCGGTTTAAGAAAAAATCCACGAGTAACCACGGAGAACACGGAGATTCTAATAGGTTGAGTTCATAGAATTATTTTCTCCGTGTTCTTTGTGTTCTCTGTAGTGAATAATTTTCTCGGCCTGATTAAATATAATACTTTCACAGTCTCGTACGCACTGCGTATCCTACCGCCTGCTTCCTTTCTATTTGCCGTAATTCTGCGCCAGATAATCGATGATGATCTGTTTATCGGCAGCATCGATCGGCGCGCCCATAGTATTGATCATCTTGCCGACGGTTTTTTCCCAGCCGGCCCTGTCCAGAACCGTCGCGTGTTGAGTGATATAGTCCAGGCTGTGGCAGATTGCGCATTGTGTGGCGACCTGGTTTTTGCCCGGCCTTTCTTTCAAAAATATTTGGTTTTCTCCGGCTGTCGCCGTGGCGGTGAATAACGATAGCAATAAAATCAGTGTTCGCATCCTATTCTCCTCAAACCGCTTTAACGGTAATTTTCTGTACGGCGTTGTGGTGATAACCGGAAGGGTTCGGGATCGGCTCCAGCGGTTGGCTGGCGCCGGAATGGCTGGTGGCTCGCGCCATGATTGGGTATTGTCCGGGATGTTTAGGTGTAAAGACCAACTGCCATTGGCGCCAGGAGAAGCGGCCGTAATCCTGCTTTAATGTAGCCTGCTGCCAATTACTGCCGCCATCTGTAGAAACTTCGACCCGCGCGATGCCGTCTCCGCTGTCCCAAGCGACGCCTTTGATTTCGATTGGTTTGGATTTAGGCAAAGTCTGTCCGTCTACCAGATTGGTGATCAATGAGTTGATCAGGATTTCCGTGATCGGCATATGGGTCTCGGTTTCCTGTGAGCTAAATTGTCCGCTTGGAAAGCGATCCTTGGGGACGCGGTAGGCGGTTTTCATCCAGAAGTCGTCTAAGGGTTTGGATATGACATTAATGGCCGTCAGGTGCTTCATCCAATAAGTGGCGGTCCAGCCGGGAACGATCAGTCGGGCAGGGAAGCCGTTCCAGTGGGGCAACGGTTCGCCGTTCATCTCAAAGGCGATCAGGGTGTTTTCGTCCAGCGCTTTAGTGAGCGGCAGGCTTTTAACAAAGTCCGGCGTTGTGGGTAGTACCCCGGAGTCTGACCCGGCCAGACTCACTTCCAGCGCGGACGGGTCGATTCCGGCCTTCTCAAGTACGTCTTTCAGGCGAACGCCGCGCCAGAGCGCATTACCCATCGCGCCGGAACCCCACTGTAACCCCGGCGCAGGCGGTTCAAACGCTGCTCGACGGTTACCGGAGCACAGACACAAGGCGGGGATTTCGACTTGTTCAAAATCCTTGCGTAATCGTTCAAGGGTGAGTTTCAACGGCGTGCGAGCAGCATCGCCGCCGATATGCAGTCGCCATTCGCTGGTTTTTATCTCGGGAATGACCGCATTATGGTAACGCACAAAGAACTGGTTATTGGGCGTAAAAGGCGCATCGAAATAACTGATCGGCGTTTCGTAATTGGGCGGGCGGAAGGTTTGTTTGATCAGCGCCTCTTTGCCGGGCAGGGTATCCATGATCGGTAATTCTGTTGCAGCTGCCAGACCCGATCGTTGCAATAGGGATAGTCCGCCGAGTGCTGCAAGGCTGCTTGCGATGTTCTTGATAAAGTGTCTTCTGTCGACCATGAGATATCTCCTCGGTTTGGCTACGCTATCGTTAACCCAATACTATTGCTATATCAATTAATTAAAAAACCGCAACGGTGACCGCGATCAGCCTATGTAGGCTGAATTATAAACTCATACACATCAGCGGCTTTTAAAGCTGGACGCTTTGTTAAGCAACGGATGAGACATATTGATCAAATCTATCATAGATATGCAGAAAACACGGAGATTTCTGTGCCTCTTGAAAAGAGTTTATGTCGCGAGTGAAATATATTTCCAAGAATCGATGAGGCTATGCCATTCTTGGTGTATAAAACTTTCTGTATGGAAGCCGATGTTCTGGCTACCGTATAATCCAAATAACTTTTTCCCGAATTGGCTGTAAATTCCCGGAGGTTTCGATGGCGACAACTAAAGTTTTATTAAAGAGCTTCTCAGGTTATCACGCAAAGAAAAGCCTGACTGGATTGGCAGGGATTTTAAGTCTGCTGTTTTTGCTGAGCGGCTGCCAAACCGTATCGACTCCCGAGCAGGTGACTGAGGAATTTTGGGAAGCGATGGCTGATGACGATCTTGACGCAGCCAGAAAATACGCCACTCGGGATACTCAATATCTGGTGAGTACACAGCCGGCTCTGGAAGATGCGACAGTAAAGACCGGGACAGCTTTAATCGATGTCTCCAATGCAAAGGTAGCCACGTTCATGACGTTAAAACAAACCGAGAGTAACGATGCCTTGTCTTTTGATACGGTTTTATTAAAAGAAAACAATCAATGGAAAGTCGATTATCAGCAGACGCTCAATAATCTTTCAATCCTGCCTTTGGGAGACATTTTTAGAAGCTTGCGGGCGTTGGGCGAAACTTTTAATAGGGAGTTGAGGCAGCAAATTCCTTTGTTTGAAAAACAAATCAGATCCTTCAGTCAGGATTTGATACGACAATTGGACGAATTTCGCCGTCAGATGGAAAAAGCCTCCCCGCCTGAAAAACAAAGGCCGTATCACAGCATATAAGCGCTTATTTGCGGGTTCAGGGCGCAAAGCCCACAGAGGGCTTATAAAACAGCCTCTTTCGACTCCTTGGTTTTGTACATCGCTGTATCCGCATGATGCAACAGTGTTTTGGCGTCGGTTCCATCGTCAGGATAAATGCTCACTCCGACGCTGACGCCAATTTCGATATCGTAATCATCAATCTGATAAATGCTGCATACTGTATTAATAATAGGGTAGAGCATTTTTTCAACCATTTCCCGGCTGGTGACGTTTTTGAGCAATACGACAAATTCGTCGCCGCCCAACCGGGTGACAGTATCGGATTCACGAACGCTTCGAGTGAGCCGGTCAGCAACATTCTGTAAGAGCTTATCTCCGATCTTATGCCCGAAATGATCGTTAACCGGTTTGAATTTATCCAGGTCCATAAACAATACGGCAAATTGGGTGTTGTTGCGGGCTGCCACTTTGATGGCCTGCTTAAGCCGGTCATTGAACAGCACCCGATTGGCCAATCCGGTCAACGGATCATGAAGAGCGATATGGCGCAGCTGCTCTTCTGCCGCCTTGCGTTCGGAGATATCCGACATGATGGCGACATAATGGCTGAGTTGGTTGTCGCCGTTTTTTACCTGGTTAATACTGACTCGCATCGGAATTAAGGCGCCGTCTTTTTTACGGTCAATAACATCGCCTTGCCATTGGCCGTTTTTATTCAGCGATTCCCACATTTGGGTATATTCTTCGCTGGTGGTATAGCCTGATTGCAGGATTGACGGACGTTGGCCCAATAATTCGCTCTCATCGTAGCCGGTCATGGCGCAGAGCGCATGATTGACTGAAACGATACGTGCCGATGAATCCGTAATTAAAATCCCGTCGCTGGTGCTTGCAAAAACCGTTGCCGACAACTTTAGTTGTTGCTCCGCTTTTTTGCGTTCGCTCAAGTCTATGACATAGGCAATGCCTTGTTCCCGACTACCGGCCAGCATCGCTGCGCCAATGAGTATCGGTACCCCATGACCCTGTTTATGAATCAGGACTTTTTCGAAAGGTTCGCAGCGACCCTGTGTCAACAGCTCATCGATGGCTTGCTGGTCGCGGCGCTGAAATTCAACGGGGGTAATATCTCGCCAATTAACGGCCCCGGTTAAAAAATCCGATCGGTCGTAGCCGGTCATGGTTAAAAACAGATCGTTGGCCTCTTCAATCACGCCATCCATCCGCCACGAAATGATGCCGATCGTATTCGATTCCTTGAGGCTGCGAAACCGCGATTTGCTGATAATCAATTGTTGTTCCGCTTTGGTGATGCTTTTGACTATCTGACGGCTAACGAATAGTGCTATACCGATAAAAGTGATCAGTGCCAGCATGGTAACACGCCATGCCATCTCTTTAACCCATCTTGCTCCTGCACTCAGGATCAGTGAAAAGCGGTTCTCCAGTTCATGAAGCTTGTCATTGAGTTGCTGCAAGCGTTCCCGCAAGGCGGTTATTTTTTCGGCGTTTGAGTTTGATGCATTAAGTTCAATCCGGATTTGCTCGCTGAGTTGCTTCAATTCGTCAATTATTTGATCGGCGTATTGCCATGTAGAGATAGCGTCTCGTAAATAGGAAATGCGCTGGAATGTTAAAAAGAACTCTATCATCGATTCTATGTCGTCAGGATGATTTTGCCCTTGCAGAAAGCCTCTTCGGGCTTCTTCATAATTTGGCGGAGATTCCAATAACGCCAGTCGGGCATTTTTATCGCCACTGATGACCTGTAGGGCTTGCTGATAAGCGAGGTAATCGCTTTCCGAATGATTATAGGAATAACTGCCCAGATAGCTTACGGCATCTTTCTGTGCTTTGGCCCACAAACCTTCGCCCCTGACATAGGCGCGCACGCCGTCGAAAATATTGCCATACCAAAAAAACATCCCGCCCAGCAATACTAAGATCAGTACGAATAGGGAAATGATAAAAACAACTTTTCCACCAGTGGAAAATAGAGGGAGCTTTTTAGGTACCATGGCATTCTAAAAGCTGTGTATTATCTAGCGTCTTGGTGGGTGTTGCTGCTGTTCATGGGACGTGTCCTTATTTTTTAAACAGGTTTTAATGCCTGGATATCCTGTCTTTAAGATTAATGGTAAACCGGTTCAGCACTGCTTTCCAGTGTTGTAGCCCTGTCAGCCGGAATAAGCCCGGTTGAAAGTAAACAAAAAACGACGTTCGAGATGTCGCCTTTGTCGGCTAAGTACAGGTATTGCCGGTGTTGCAGAAACAGGATGCAAAACAATTCGGGGGCGATGTGCGGTCATCGTGGCCACCCAGCGTCATCCAGCCAGCTTAGGCTGGGGCGGTTTCGTTCCGATCTGTATGCAAAAACTTATAGCTACCGCTTAAGTGCGCTTGATTCTATGGAATACGTAAATGCTGTCCCGGAAATATCCGGTCCGGATTACTTAAAATATCCCGATTGGCATCGAAAATACGCGGCCATTGATTGCCATCGTTGTAGAACTGCTTGGCAATTTTAGAGAGCGTATCGCCACTGGATACGGTATAGGTCCGAATGGACGCCGTAGCGGCCGATCCAGTTCCTGTATCAACTCCCGCGACGTTTGCATTAGTGGCTTGTGGTTCGGAGTCGGGCAATTGTTGCTCATCCTCATCCTTGCCGAAATACGAAGCGGCCGCTTTTGCTGCAAGCGCCGCCCCCGCGCCGCCGAGAAGCACTTTGCCCCATGTTGCAAGGTTGCTTGAATCGGGGGCTTTTCCATCCGGTGTCAGTTTGTCGATCATGGCCGGTAAAATTCGTGACAGTACTGATGCTCCCTGAGGTTGAGGGATGCCTGCCTGTTGAGCAACAGCATCAACCTGGTCTCTGCCCAGTACATTAGCCAGTTGCTCGGGATTGATGTTCTTGTTCTCTCCTGTGCTAATCCAGGACTCGGCAATATCGCCCATTCCGGATTGCTGAAATTTCTTAGCCAGTCCTTCTATGCCGCCCATTTTTTCCAGCATTCCCAACGAGCTATTCAATAAATTTTGAGTTTTGTTTTCAACTTGTCCTGAAGAATCATTTTCTCCGGTAACGGATTTAACAATATCTGTAAAAAGGCTCATAAGCTTTCTCCGAGTGAAATTCGTAGAACATGACTGCAACAGCAGGATTCAGGTTTTTGCCGCAAGCAATAAGATTCCCAAATTAATCTGTTTAGCTTAATAATTCTGGCGGAATATTGCCGCCGTTCTGTGCGAGTTTTTGCAATACGGTTTTATGCAGCCACATATTCATCTGCGCTGAATCGGCCATCATTTGCGTAGGACAGCCCAATTCTGCCGCAAGGTCTTTACGTGCATTTAGACTGCTGTCCAGCCCTAATAACTTTAATAAATCGACAATGGAGGTTTTCCAGTTAAGTTTTTCCGGATGGGAGGCGGCTAAACCTTCCAATTTGGCGACGACATCGATCGCAGGAATTCCACTAGCCGGGGCGGCAGACGGCGTTGGTTGTGTTTGCGGCTGCGGTTGGTTTTCATCAAGTTTTTTCGCAGCGGCAGCACTACGAAAGCCCAGTTTTTCAAGAATGGAATTAAATAGACTCATGGCTACTCCTTTACAATGAAAAGTTGAGTGAGGGGCAATGTTGACGCTTGTCGATTAAACTAAGTTGTACCGAAACCGGTCCGGTCAGGGCATTTGGATTCAGAACAAAAGTAAATATTGAGCTTCCGGATTCTTGGAACAGAATGAAGTATCCAGATACTGTTTTGGCTGTAAAGTTCCATTCCATTATCTGGCTAATAAACGCTAAGAATTTAAAACAACGATACCTAAGATTGAATTCAATACACAATAAGTATAATTACTTAAATAGGGCTAACTGTAACTGTCGGTAGCTTTATTAATAGTGCCAGCCGAGTCGCAATCTTAATATATTGTAAATAAATAATTTATTTATATTCAGGTTCGGCTGCTTTAATGAAAGCTTAATGTTTAAGCACTTTAACAGCGTTGTTATGCGATAATTACGTATTGAATAAAACTCAATAAACGCTTATGGCTAAATAAATAAGGAAACACCATGTTCTCATTACAAACCATCTTCGGCAAAGGTGATAAATTTTATGGCTTGCTTGAAGCCAGCGCCGGGTCCGCGCATACGTCGGCTAAGGCATTGATCGAGCTTGTAAGCACGCCAGCGACGCAACAATCATTGGAAAAGTTTAAGCAGGCGCGCCGCCGGGAAAAGGATTTGTTTGCACAAATCAGCGAAGAGTTGGTCAATACTTTTGTTACCGTGCTTGACCGTGAAGATATTGAAGCTCTTAACGGCGCCCTTTATAAAATTCCTAAAGTCGTGGAAAAGTTCGCGGAGCGTTATACGCTAGCGTCGGAGCGGATTGGTGATGTTGATTTTACCAGTCGTGCCGCCATGCTGGAGCAAGCCTGCGGCGTTGTGGAACAAATGGTCGGGCTGTTACGTAAAGGCATGAATCTGGATCAAACCAAAAAATTAAACGATCAGTTGCAAACTATTGAAGCTGAAGCTGATCGTTTAATCCTTGAATTGTATCGGGATGCCTATGCCAACGAATCCGATCCGATCCGTTATTTGGTAAAAAAGGATTTGTTTGAGATCCTCGAAAAAGCGATTGACCGCTGCCGTGATGCCGGTAATGTCATTTACCATATCGTTCTAAAAAATTCATAAAGGGTTATCATGCTGACTTTGCTCTTGCTTGTCATTCTGGTAGCTCTGGTATTCGAGTTCATTAACGGGTTTCACGACACCGCGAACTCCATTGCTACGGTTGTTGCCACCAAAGTATTGACACCTACGCAGGCGGTAATACTCGCCGCCGTTACCAATTTAGCCGGTGCGTTATCGGGTACCGCAGTGGCTAAAACCATTTCCTCGGGATTAGTCGATACCGGCTTGGTGAATATCACTTCCGAAGTCTTGATCTGCGCGCTGATCGGCGCGATTATCTGGAATCTTATTACCTGGGCATTGGGGCTGCCGTCCTCTTCCAGTCATGCCCTGATCGGCGGCTTATGCGGCGCAGCGCTGGCAGCCGGACATAATAATTTCGATGTTTTGATCTGGTCAAAAACGGCGGCGGACTGGACGGCCAATAAAGGCTTGCTGTGGAAAGTCGTGATTCCCATGATCAGTTCGCCGGTTGTCGGGTTTACCTTGGGAGTTGTTATCATGGGCGGCCTGATGGCTATCATCAGCGGTATGAATTCTGCCGGTGGCACCATGGCCCGACTGGCGCGTCCAAAATGGGTCAATGCTCTGTTCGGCAAGGCTCAACTTGTGTCGGCCGGTTATATGGGATTTGCGCACGGCAGCAACGATGCGCAAAAAACCATGGGCATCATCGCTTTAGCCATTTTTGGCGCTAACAGCGCCGGTACGCTTGATCAGTTGCCGGGTTGGGCCGAATTCTTACGGCCGGATGGCGGAGAAAAGGATATCGATACCTGGATTGCCTTCACTTGCGCTTTGATCATGGCGCTTGGTACTGCGGTAGGCGGATGGCGCATTATCAAGACTCTCGGCCATAAAATGGTAAAGCTGCACCCGATTCACGGTTTCGCGGCGGAAACCAGCTCAGCGACAATTCTGTTGACGGCGGCTCATTTCGGAATGCCGGTTTCGACTACGCACAGCATTTCAACAGCGATTATGGGCGTCGGTTTTGCCAAGAATCCTCACGCACTTAAGCTTTCCGTCATCGAACGGATTGTTTGGGCATGGGTTTTAACGATTCCGGCGGCGGGTGGAGTAGCCTGGATCTTAGTGAATTTGTTGTTTATGTTTAATTAGAAAAATGTAAATTGACAGGTTGGGCTAATGGCTTCATGCCAGAGCCCAACAATTCACTGTACACCGCCAATAAAATCTTCAAGAATCAGTGGGAATAGATCCCACTGATGACTCTGACTCCTTCAGTTATTTCCAGAATGTTGAGTTGCAAAAAACATGCAACCCAATCTATGCAACTAGTCAGCCTCCGAGCTTAAGCTTTCGGTTTGGATTGATTAGGAAAAATCACAAGTTCCGCTCAAGGCATCGTCAATGCTGATTGCAGCAGATTGGCTGTCATTGGTCCGCTGGCGTTTTTAACGTAATCGACGACCACCGGAATAAACTGGTTAACCATGTTGGGCGACAGGTTCAATTGTTGGAACGAGGAGGCCAGCGACGCCATGCTGTTGACAGTGCCGCCTACACCATTCACCGAAGGCGCTCCGGGTAAAGGTTGGCTAACTTGCGGGGCTGCGGCAAGTATTTCGGGCATGCCGGAAATGGATTGAGACAGGTTGTTGAAGGCCTGCGGCGCCATCTTGGCTTTGGCGACCTGAAAAATTGCCCCGGCGCCGCCGAGCGCTTGTTGCTGCGTCACCCCTAATTGACTAACCAGAGCATTGGTCAAACCGGCTTTGCTAGCCGGGACTCCGGTCGCGGCGGTTTTGCCTGCCTCAATGACAGCCCTTCCTGTTTGCGCGGTTTGCCCTACGGTAGCCAAACCGCTATCGACGGTACCGAAAACGTTCTTGCCATCGGTGCTGGCGCAGCCGGCAGCAATAATCGAGATTAACAATGGTGCGATTAACATATGGTTTAAACTTTTCATGACGATAACTCCTCAATGTTTGGTTCAACACATACGGTCAATTTTTAACTACCTTTAGCTCAAAAATATTTGAGCCGTCACGTCAAACGCCGACCGATTTAAAATAACGAAATCTTTAAAATTTAATTCACAGCATCCGGATAAATTTTTAAACAGTCTCAAACAAAGGAATCGAGTCTATCGTCGCAAGACTGTATATTGACGGTTGCTTATAAAAAGACCAACTCATCGTTAACAAAGTTCATGTTAGACTCATTATCGATAAAAGAACAGGGCGAACTCATTCATATTCAGGGCCTTCTGTTGGACTGAATACAATGAAGCCCAGCAGAAGAATCAATGGGAAATGCTCCAAACAATAGGGCATAGTGAGCTAATTTATAAGACAGGGCTTCCTTTTTCGATATTTGGCTGATTTCGGCTAATCGAAACAACGTCAAATAAAACCTCTCTCTTTTCAAGAATTGACAGGTTACCTGGAACATGTGGAGTTGCCGAGCATCAGGCAATGCAATTGGCCTTATGCATACTCCAAAGGCAACGAACGGCTTTAAGTCACTATATTTCGTAAAATTCACGATATTTAGTGAACCTCTGTTTGTATAGCGTTCTGCTCCTTCTGATTTAATTTATTAAGTCCATGATTCAATTATATTAAAGCGGCTTTGGCCAGCTCCGGCACGGCACTTGCAATCATGATGGATAACATCCCTTAGTTGCGAGTCCAAGGAGACTCAAAGCCATGACCTCAATCGATAAAAATGCCCGTGCCGCCTGGGCTACCTTAACCCACGACAGCCTGAATAACGGCCATACCGGCAAACACGCGCTGACCGGCTTACAGTTTTTCTTCCTGAACTTCGGCTTGCTGCTGGGTAACGTTCTGGTGTTGTTCAATACCGGAGCGTTCGCTTCCGTGGTCCTGCACGCCACCGGCGATTTGGGCGTCAGCCCCAGTCATGCCAGCTGGATGCAGACCTATTATTTCATTAGCCTGGCCTTGTCGCTGCCGGTCAGTTCCTGGCTGGCTAACGCGGTTGGAGAAGTCCGGTTGTATCTGTGGTCCATGGTCGCGATGACGCTGGCCTCGCTATTGTGCGCCGTAAGCGGCGATTTGTTCTGGTTTTTGTCGGGGCGGGCATTGCAGGGCTTTTTCGGCGGCTTGACCATCCCATTGTCGCAAACCTTGCTGATGCGCGAATACCCGGAATCTTCCAAATCTTTTGCGGTGTCGCTGTGGAGCATCGCCGCGCTGACTCCGTTCACGCTGGGCCCAGCTGCAGGCGGCTGGGTCGCTGACCATTTGGGTTGGCGCTGGCTGTTTTACCTGAACGGGCCGTTGCCGATGCTGGCTGCGGCACTGGTCTGGGCTTTGCTGTTCGACAGGCAATCGCTGCAGAAGAAAATACCGTTCGATCGCGTCGGTTTTGCATTATTGGTTGCCGCGTTGGTGTGTTTACAGACCGTGCTGAACCAGGGCCAGGATGCGGATTGGTTCAATTCGGGCTGGTTGGTAACGCTGGCGATTGCAGGTTTGCTGCTGCTGGCCTGCTTCATCGTTTGGGAGCTGGCGGAACGTACGCCACTGCTCGATTTGCGGCTGTTCGCGCGGCGCAATTTCGCGATCGGCAGCATCATGCTCAGTGTCAGTTTCATGTTGATGTACGGATTGTTGTCGGTGCTGCTGGTGCGTTTGCAGGCGGTAGCCGGTTACACCTCGTTCCTGGCCGGGAGCGTACTGTTGCCGCTGGTGTTTCTGGCTAAGCCTGTGGCCAGCGTGATGCACCGGGTTGTGCATCGCTTCGATGCCCGTTTGTTGGTCAGTTTAAACATGCTGTTGTTTGCGCTGTATTGCGGCTGGGTCAGTCGGTATGACTTTTTCGGGCGCGGCGGCTGGTTTACGCAGCCCTTGTGGGTGCAGGTATTGGAAGGCTTTTGTCTGGGGGCATTATTCGTGCCGCTAACCACATTGTTCCTGTCCGGTCTGACGCCGAGACGGCAAACCCAGGCTGTGGAGCTGGGCGGCATGCTGCGGGTATTAGGGGGCAGCATCGCTTCGCCGATATTAAGCGTGTTTTGGGAGCGGCGAGCCGCGTTTCATCAAGGCCGTCTGGTCGAAAGCTTTTCACTGCACGATGGTGGGGCTAGCGAAACTATCGCTCGGCTGCATGCCGCCGGCTTGCAGGGCCAACAACTGGCCACCGCCAAACTAGCAGGAATCGCAGGCCAACATGCCGCAATTCTTGGTCTGGACGATACCTTCCGTCTGGTAGCCTGGCTGTTTTTAGGGCTGGCGTCAGTGGTCTGGTTTGCCGATCCGGTCGGGCCGAAACCAATCGCCACAGCTAAAGAGAATAGCCGCAAAGCGGCTTTGGAAGAGCTGATGGAGGAGCCGTAATCATGTTCAGGTTCAACAGAACAACCGTGCTGACGATGAGCCTGTCGCTGCTGAATGGCTGCGCACTAATGCCCGAGGACGGGGAGCGGGCCAAACTGTTGGAAACGCCCAGCCTGAAGCAAACCCTGAGCAGCGATGCCAAGGCCGATAAGATCGTCAGAGAATGGCCGAGGGCGCAGTGGTGGCAGGAGTTTCACAATGCCGAACTGAACCGCTTGATAGATGCCGCTTTAAAAGACAGTCCAAGCCTGCACGCGGCATCGGCACGTCTGACCCAGGCGGAAGCGGTAGCCGATTTTCAGGCCGCCGAAATGCTGCCGATCATCTATGCCAACGCCGAACTGCATCATCGCCGCTTTTCAGCCACCGATTTTTACGGTCCTGCCGGCGGCCATACCTTCACCGGCGCCTATATCGACCCGGTGGTGTTTCGCTATCACCTCGATTTGTGGGGCAAGGACAAGGCGGCCCTGGAAGCGGCGTTAGGCAAGGAACGGGCCCAAGCTTCGGAACTGGCGATGGCGCGGCTGATGCTGAGCACCGCCATCGCCCGCAGCTATATCCGGCTGTGTTCCGCAGAAGAAGACATCGAACTGGCTCAGGCCCTGATCAAGCAAGCCGAGGAAAAATTGCAGCTGGCCGAACTGCGCTGGCAGCGTGGATTGACCAGCCAGGATTTGGTTTATGCCGGCCGGCAGCAGGTTGAAGCGGTAAGACAGCGCGAAACCAGCCTGCGCAGCCAGGCGCAAGTATTGCGCAACCGGCTGGCGGCGCTGGCCGGGCAGGGGCCGGATTGGGGCAAAAACATTCGTGCAGAGGAGATCGAAGTTGCAGGGCACTTGCCGCAGCCGGAAGCGTTATCGCTGGGGCTGCTGGCGCACCGCCCGGACGTCGCAGCGGCTCTGTGGCAGGTGGAGGCGTCGGCTCAGTGGATCAAGGTGGCGAAAACCAATTTTTACCCGGACGTCAATCTGGTCGGTTTTGCCGGTTTGCGCAGCCTTAATCTGAAAGATTTGTTCCTGTCCCATGGCGCCAGCGTGGCTTACGGCATGGGGCCGACCGTTTTGCTGCCGATTTTTGAAGGCGGACGGCTGGAAGCGGATTTGAAAAACCAGCAGGCGAGTTACGATGCTGCCGCCGAAAGCTATAACGGCACTTTGCTGGCAGCGGTGCAGCAAGTCGCCGACAGTCTGGCAGAGTGGCGCAAAACCGTCGAACATGATGCCGCCCAGGAACGCGCGCTGGAAGCCGCCGAAGCGGCGTCAACGCTGGCCGGAAAACGTTATCAGGCCGGTCTCAGCACTCGTGACGGAATTATCGATGCCGAAGCGGCGTTGATCCGGCAGCGCCTGACCGCCAGCGAATTGCGCAACGCCCATCTGCTGGCGGCGGTCGGCCTGATCGAAGCACTGGGCGGAGGGTACGAAAACACAACCCTGATTCAGGTCAGCAAGGTAGACAACCATGACTAATACCCAGACCAAATCCCAGCGCCATTTCGGTTTTCATCAACGCAGGCAGCATCGAGGATACAGGCTGTTGCTGGTGACTATCGCCGCGTTGATGACAGGACTGATTTATCTGCTGTACTGGTGGAATTTTGCCAGCCATATCGTGGTCACCAACGATGCCTATATTACCGGTAACTTGGCTCCGCTGAAATCGCAGACCAGCGGCACGGTGGTGGATGTGCGGGTCGATAACACCCAGTATGTGCAGCAGGGCGATGTGTTGGTGCGCCTGGACGGTTTGCAGGCGCAAGTGGCGCTGGAGCGGGCTGAGGCCAATCTGGCCGATAGCGTACGGCAGATCGAAACGGTGTTCAGCCAAGCCGACATGCTGCGCCAGAAAATGGCCGCCAAAGAGGCAAAGCTGCATCGCAGCCAGCGTGATTTGGCCCGGTATCGCAGTGTCGCGAATGACGGAGCGGTATCGGCACAACAGATTGAGGACAGCGAGTTTCAGGTCCGCGAACAGGAAGCCGATGTTCGCCAGATTCGCGCCGAGCTGGCTGGAGCCGAGGCTTTGATCCAGAACACCAGCCCGGCCGATAATCCCAAGGTATTGCAGGCGGTCGCCACGCTGAAACAGGCTTATCTGGATAATGCCCGGCAGCAGATCGTCGCGCCGGTGTCGGGGTTCATCGCCAAACGCACTATCCAGCCCGGTGAGCAAGTGCGCCCTGAAACGCCGCTGCTGGCTATCGTGCCGCTGGATTATTTATGGGTAGAGGCCAATTTTCTGGAAAATGAACTGGCCGATGTTCAGCCCGGCCAACCGGTGGAAATCACTGTCGATCTGTACGGTTCCAATGTGGTTTACCACGGCGAAGTACAGGGACTGGCCGCCGGTACCGGCAGTGTATTCGGTTTATTGCCGCCGGATAATGCGACCGGCAACTATATCCATATCGTCGAGCGGGTGCCGGTACGGATCGGCTTGCGCGCGGAAGAACTCAAGGCCAACCCGCTACGTCCGGGATTGTCGGCAGTGGTGCGGATCGATACCAGCCATCCTGGCCGTTCGGTGCTGGAGCCTTTGACCACGACGCCCGCTACCGCCTATAAAACCGAAGTTTACGACCATCAGCTGGATGGTGCGGAGGTGTTGATTAGGAAAATTATTGATGGCAACAGGCAGTCAAAAAAGCCGGGAGTTAGTCTGTAGTATGCAGGATGGGTACGACTGCAAGGATGCAGGAGGTAGGCAGAAAACCGCTCCTGCGTAAGCTGCATTGACCTCCAAGGATGGAGGAAATGCCGCAAGATTGCCTGGAGCAATCGCGGCCGCCACATCCATCCCTGTGGTTTAGCAACGCAGGAGCAGTTGCCGAGAACGCAGTGACTCGTTAGAGCACGCAGTGAAATCCATCTAATGACTTAAGAAAATTCATGCCCGGATAACTGCTCGATAAACCAGTGCAAGACTTTGCCTTTGTTGGTTGTTTTCCAGGCCATGTGCGAAGTCTCTATTGGTGCCGCGTCTTCTACAGGCAAAGCGATCAGCAGGCCTTGTCCAAGCAGAGGCTGTATCCGGTGAGCGGGTAAAAAGCCGATGCCTAAACCTGAGCGCAAGGCTTTTATTTTTTCCGCCACCGACGGCACGCTGAGTACCGGCCGCTTGCTGAATACCCGGTGGCTTTGCGGAGCCTGATTTCTGGATGAATCCCTGACCACAATAAAGCGGTGCTGTTCAATCTGCTGTCGGGACAGCGGCAGTGGTGCGTGGACCAGTTCATGATCCGGCGCAACGGTAAATACCCATTCAATCTGCCGGATTTTTTGATATTTAATGCCCTGATTCGGCGTGGATACAGGGCCAACACCAATGACCAGATCGGCGCGATTGCTGCTTATCGCTTCTTGCGCACCGCCTAATACTTCCTCAAAAATATTGATCTCAATATCCGGCAGTACCTCGTAAAACTTGGCGATTAACGGATAGATGAAATCAAAATCCAAAATCGAATCTATCGCAATATTGAAGACAGGCTCCCAGCCGCTATGGGTCTTTTTGGCGGCTAGTGCCAAACGCTGCGTTGCGTCCAGAATCTCCCGCCCTTGCTCCAGCAGCACTAGGCCGGCCTGCGTTAATACGGCTCTTCTACCTTCTTTGCGAAACAGGACCACATCCAGGTCCTGCTCCAGTTTCTGTACGGTATAAGAAATGGCCGAAGGAACCCGGAACAGTTCATTCGCCGCAGCGGCAAAGCTGCCTTTGCGGTCTATTGCATCCAGTACTTCCAGCGCATCGAGAGTGATAGGATATTTCATGTTTTTGTTCAAATATTTTGAATATATTGAGCAAAATCTAACGCTTTTTATTCTTTCAGGCAATTCTATAATCAACTCGAAGTTTCAAATTATTAAACATTAATGAGGTCGTCATGAAAAACTTAATCAAAAAAACACTTGTTTCCGATGCGGGTTGGGAAGCCCTTATATTGCGCGTTCCTATCGGTTTGATTTTGGCCGCGCACGGCAGCCAGAAATTGTTCGGCTGGTTTGGCGGTTACGGTTTGGAAGGAACAGGGCAATGGATGGCATCGGTGGGTTTAAATCCAGGGTTTTTGATGGCGTTATTGGCGGGCGGCGCCGAATTTTTCGGCGGCGTCGCGCTGATACTGGGTTTACTGACGCGCCCGGCGGCGGCGATTAGTGCGGTTACGATGCTGGTTGCGCTGTTTTGGGTACATTGGGGCAAAGGCTTTTTTCTCGATACGCACGGCATTGAATATGCGCTGGCTTTATTATCGGCAACTACAGCATTGGCATTTATCGGCGGTGGGCGGTATTCGCTGGATACTCTGATCGTTTCGGAGGCTAAAGATGAGTAGGCAAACACGACAACTCGGGGCTGTAATAACCGGCCAAAATACCTCGGATGGGGCGGGCGTCAAACTGAAGCGCATCGTCAGTCAGCAGCAACAAAACGCTTTTGACCCTTTCATTTTATTGGATGAGTTCGGTTCGGATCAGGCAGCGGACTACATCGGCGGTTTTCCCGATCACCCGCATCGCGGTTTTGAAACGGTCACCTATATGCTCGCAGGCGCGATGCGGCACCGCGACCATTTAGGCAATGAAGGGCATCTGCGAGCCGGCGACGTGCAATGGATGACTGCTGCGCACGGCATTATCCATTCGGAAATGCCGGAGCAGGAAAATGGCTTGCTGCACGGTTTTCAGCTATGGATTAACCTCCCCGCCAAAGAGAAAATGAAGCCCCCGTATTACCAGGAGTTTGCCGCCGCTCAGATCCCAAATGTTGCCTTAGCGGATGGCAGTTACATCAAGGTCATCGCCGGAGAGTATGTGAGCGGCAACCAAAAAATATACGGCCCGGTAACCGGTATAACGACGCAGCCGCTGTATTTCGATGTATCGTTAAGTCCGCGTCAACAGCTCGATATACCAATAGATGAGCAACATACGGTCTTGGTCTATGTTTACCAGGGCGAGCTGGCTATCGGTGAGTCAAACAAGATTTTAAAGGCCGGGCAGAGCGGACAGTTACAAGATGGCGATAACATACGACTGGCAACGCAGGATCAGCCTGCGCAATTTCTGGTGCTGGCCGCGCGGCCTTTGAAAGAACCGGTGGTGCAATCCGGCCCGTTTGTAATGAACAGCAGCGAAGAAATTGAACAGGCGTTCCGTGATTATCGTAACGGCGTGTTGACGCAGTAAATCCGTTTTTATTCAACCTATAAAGGAGATAACGATGCAGCAAAAACCTGCAACAACCCGTGTAAAACTTCATGACATTATTCAGGCGCGCTGGAGTCCCAGGGCTTTTGATCCTGACAGGCCAGTCAGTCATGATGATTTGCTGGCGCTGCTGGAAGCCGCGCATTGGGCGCCGTCTTGTTTTAATGACCAGCCGTGGCGTTTTGTGGTGTGCAATAAAGCTGCCGATGAAACCGGCTGGCACGATGCGCTTTCGGTCCTGGCTGAAAAAAACAGGCGATGGGCCAAGAACGCGCCGGTGTTGATACTTGCGGTCGCCATGGAAAATTTCAATCATAACGGCCAGCCTAACCGTTGGGCGATGTACGCACCGGCGCTGCCAGCGTCAGCTTAAGCTTGCAGGCTACCGCACTGGGAATAAGCGTCCATCAGATGGGCGGCTTTGATACTGAACAAGCCCGCGAGGTTTTTAAGCTTCCGAACGATTGCAGGCCGATGGCGATGATGGCTGTCGGCTATCAGGCCGAGGCGGATGTGCTAGACGATGATTTTAAGGAAGCTGAGTTAGCCGCACGTTCCAGGGCCGCTCTGAATGAACGGTTTTTTGCAGGGCAATGGGGCAGGGGAATTGAGTGATTTGTTGATGGTTACCGTCTACTCATTAATTTCCTCATCCTTACCGCCGCCATTGCTACGCAATATAGTTACGGTTTCGTGCAACCGGAGCAGGGAGGCTTCAAGAGCCGCTATCTCTTCCGGGGCGTAATCGGCAAATATCCGGTTAATGAATATCAGATGTTCAGGATAAGAGCTTTCATATAAAGTCTCGCCCGCCGCCGTCAGGCGCACAATCTGACTGCGGCCGTCCGTTTCCGAAGCAACCCGTTGCACCAGTCCTTTATCCTCCAGACGGCTAATTACGCCGGTTAACGTTCCCTTGGTAATTAAGGTTTTCTCGCCGAGTTTTTTGAAGCTCATGCCGGGCGTGCCGCCCAAAGTAATGATGATATCGTACTGCGGCAGCGTCAGGTCCAGCGTGTGAACATGAGTAGCCGCATAGGCTAAAAAAGCTTGATGCGTGCGCAGTAGTTCGCGCAGCACCGTTGGAAATGTTGAGGTGGAAGTCATATTTTTTAAGGTTAATAGTTTTAATTAGTACCAAATGGTAGCCCTAACTAAAATTAACCTCAAGGTTTTTAATGATTAAACAGTTCGCGTGCCATAGGGATGGTCCAACGTGCCTGTTAACCGACAGTAACGGGTAGTTTGAAGCGGGCTGTCAACCTCATCATCCGATAGTCATTAGCTGCTAATGTCTGATTCATGCATAGGGCGGCTAAAGGAATTTTCGGCAAGACTTGCCGGTCATGCCGTTTCAGACTAACGAAGTCAAAGGCTAATCCATCTTATAGAAAAGTACAGCTAATAGGTTGATAAATAAAACCTACTTCTATGGTCAGGAATAGCAAATAAACAGGGAAAAGCAAGTCTCATAAAAAATAGTTCTTATTAGAACAAAATTTAGTTCTAATAAGAACTAAATCTGCTAGACTATATCCATACCTAGCGATGAACTTGAATCTGCCAGATATAAAAGCTCATTAATCGTTACGTATTAATATCCTGTTTATCTATGTGAGGTTTACCCATGAACACATTCAAAAAAATCCTGTTTTCTTTGGTTATGGCTGCAATGACATCAAGCGCTTTTGCGGTAGCCAATCCATCGTATGAAGACGTGAAGGCGGCAATCGATAATACGCTGGCCAAAGTAGAAGAGGCTAAAACCGCCCTGGACAATGGCGCGAACAACGAAATGGTGATAGACATGGTGACCGATGCCCGTCAGTTGCAAAAAGATATCGCCAATAACGTGCTGGATCTAAAACGCAACCAAGCCAGCAATGTGTTGAAGCAAGCGCGTACGGCTCTGCTGAACAATGAGTCGCAATCAGCTAAAGAGTCTTTGGCGGATGCGTTGAACCGTTATAAGGAAATTAAACAGCTGTATGCAGCTAACCACTAAGCTAAAGGTGGCCGGGCTATCAGGCCAGCCACTTTAAAAGCACCTGCAAACCAAGCCCTTATTCGAGCTTTCGAGTAAGGGTTTTTTGTTTTTATGGTTTCGTGAGGATGGGTATCTGGTAGCTAGGGATTAATCAGCGACATCAATTGTTCTTCATCAATAGGCCGGGTTAGGCAGCAATCAAACCCGGCATCCAGAGCTTCAGCTCTTTGATGGTCGACAGCAAAAGTGCTGATAGCGGCGGTTTTTAAAGGGTTATGCTGTTTTCTAAGAATCTTTATCATTTCCAGCCCAGACATGACCGGCATGCTCAGATCAATCAGCGCGAATTTATAGTGATTTTTACTGATGAATTGCAGGGCTTCGGCACCGTCGGCGGCAGCGTCAACTTTGTAACCGTTCAGTTCGAGCATGTTAGTCAGTATCAAGCGGTTTATTTCGCTGTCATCGGCAATCAAAATGCGGTCTTCGGCGATGACTTGGCTCTGATGATGTTCGATAGCCTGTTTTATTTGCATAATTGACGACGCATTCAATTGCGCCGTTCTATGATGATCCACGCATAACGCGCCCCTGAAGCCCAGGTAATCTGGCTGGTAAGACATCAATTCGGCGACGTCGTCCAGCCTGAGCGAGCCGGCCAAGCCGCAGAGCAAAGCCCGGTCTTTTGCCAATCCGGCAAACCGCGCTATGTCGGTCTTGGTCATGACCTGAGTCAAGGAGCCGCGGCTTTTGTCCATGGTATCGAGCATCACGCCTTTGAAACCGGCGTTTTTCAATGAGTCTATGATGGCAAAATCTGGTTGGTTATCTGCAAACAATACCGCAATCAGGTTCGTCGTTTGTGAGAGCGTGGCAAGTTTTTCAATGGTTTTCTGCCAGTCGCCGCCGGGAAAAAAGCCGATTTTCACATAATCGACGCCGGTTGCGGCCATGGACTGGACGGCCTGGTAAACAAGCTCCGGCTGCATCGGCAGGTCGCCAACGGTTGCGCTGATAGGGCAGCGGCCATTGATTTCCTTAACGATGGCTTTAACCAGATCGGTTTCAAGCGCGCCTAAAGCGCCTAAAGCCGGCTGTTTCAGGTCGATAATGTCGACGTTCGCGCTTAATGCCTGCAAGGCTTCTTCTATGCTGTTGACGCTGGCGAGCATTCCTGTCATGGCATGACCTCGGCGATTGTTGCGCCTGCTTCCGGCTGGCTTGCGACATAGGCGATATGTTTTTCAATGACCGTCATCAGCCAACCCCAGGCTTCCAGTTCCCGCTCGCCGGCTGTTTTCTCAAGGCCGATACGCAGATAATCGAGTTCCGCCTGTATTTTTTCCAAAGGCAGCATGTTTAAGCGGCTGACCAGAATTGCCGCTTCCAGCACCGAATATTGGGCGCGGTTAAAACCTTTAAAAGGCGCATGGTTGGCTGTATGTACGGCTTTGCAGAATAATTTGGGCCGGGTTTCGTCGTCTTCAATGCGAACCAGTTCGACTTCGGTATGCGCCAACGCGCAGGCAAGCACTTGGCCGTTGATTTTTTCCGCCGCTTTTAACGGCCAGTCGCGCCGCCCGGTCAGGCATCCGGCAAAGACCCGGACATCATCGCAATAGTTGATGACGGCGGTTTTGCTTTCCAACAGATTGTTCAGCGTGGTTGAGGGCCGGAACGGCAGGATAATGAATTCGTCTCCGGTTGTCTGCGTATGGACGCCCATCGGCGCAATATGCGCCACCCCTGAACTGCTTTGTGTGATGACTATGGTTTCTTGAATCATTTGTAGGTTTTTATTAATAACAGGCAAAGCAAAAAATTTAAAAGATTATCACCACGAAGACACGAAGAGATAAAATCGTGCCTTCGCGGTGAATAAAAAGCTTTTAATCACCTGTTCACCCGCAGCAAGTTTGATTTTGAATGCAGCCATTGGGAAATGAGAGGATGCGATCATTAATGCTTTTTTAATGTGGTTCCGGCCGGTTTAAAGGTATGCAGGTCAACGGTGGATTCTGCGCTCTCGGTTGCGCAGCCCCATTGCAATGCCTGATCCTGGGTATAGCGCTTGCCCAATTGCCAGGCTATTTCAGCCCGGGCCAGCTCAACGCCCAGATAAAAAGCATGCCCGCCGTCCGTTTCAACATGCAGTTTCGGGAACAGGTCGAAGGGGTCGGTAGCGCTGTGCAGGCCGTCGCGGTTGAAAATATGCACGCCTTCGGCGCTGATTTGCACGCGGTAACTGGGGTCCTTTATTTGGCCGGCCAGTTCCTTGATTTCGTCCAAACTATAAGGGAAAGGCGACGGCTCATGCAAAGCCATTAAGCCGGGATCGATATGTTTGGGCAGCATCTCATGCTCTTTGGCGGCAAACATGATGCGGCGGGCCAGATCGGCTTCTTTGACCGCCCGGCAGGCATGTTTACTGACTTGGGTCGCCAGGATGCTGTTGATGTTGAGCTCCGAGCAGATACCCAGCAGCAATGCATTCATGCCCACGGTATCGGCATGGGTCAGTTCGGTGATGTTGCCGACGCCCAGCATCATTTCGATATCCGGATGGTTCTTCCTGACTTCATGATAGCGCACGAGAGAGTGCGTGAAGCCGAAATGCAGCGGATCCAAAATCGGGTCGACGATGAACTCGCGGTTTTTGGCTTGCATGGCGTTGATGGCTCTATCCAGCGAAGCTAAATCTTCATGCTTTTCCGGAATCAGGATAGGTGTTGCAGCGACTTCGTCGGCAACCCACAAGGTGCTTTCGTGCAGGCTGAGCATGTAATCGGCACCTGCCTTGCCGCCTCTGAGCAGATCATCCGCTTCAAGCGAATCGATGCTGACGGTAAAGCCTTCCTGTTTCAAGGTGCGGATAATGTCTTCCATATGCGGAAAATCGGTGCTTGGCAAGCAGCCGATATCGATCACGTCTGCGCCGTTTTGTTTGTAGTAATAGGCGCGCTTGATCACCTCGTCAACGCTGACGTTGGGCGCATCGACGATTTCGGCAAAGATTTTGACGCTGTAGCGGTTTAAATCGATTTTGTGTGCGGCCTGGCCGAAAAACATCGGCAAGTCTTTGAGTTCTTCCGGACCGCGTTCAACCGGTAAACCTAAGTCTTTGGATAAGGCTTCCAGATCGCCGCGGCAGCGTCCGGGTACGAGTATCCGGTCTGCGCCGAAGGTGTCGGTCAGGCGACGGCCGATCATGTCTGCGGTCATTAAGGCTGCGACCTTAAGCCCCAGTTCATGCACGGTATAGGTGAATTCCGGCTGCATTTTTTCGAGAATGCTATGCAGCTGTTTTTCCGCCAGTCTGCCGGTAAGAAAGAGGATATGTTCGCTCATGTTAACGATTTTAGCCGTTCTTTAACTGTGATCATCAAGTCATCGACACTTTCAACGACGGTCGTGTATTCAAAGCTGCGTAATTTGTCGGTGCCTTCCAGATCGATTTTACGCGGATAAACCATGACTTTCCCGCTCGGCGCGGTGGTTTCCATTTCCGGCGCTATATCGCACGGGTAAACAATGCTCGGCACCCGGCATTTTCCGGCCTGGGAATAAAGATTAGTCACCAGCGAGTCGGCAATGCCCAGTACGCATTTGGCAACCGTATTCGACGTGACCGGCGCCATCACAAAGGTATGGTAGTAGTCCTTGTAGAAAAGCCCGACCGGCGGCGCTGAAGCGGTTTTGTCGCGGTACACCGGCATTTTTTTGCGGATGTCATCGAGTTTGATGCCGTACATAAGCAATACTTCCTCTCCGGCCTGACTGAGGTACAAATCAACATCGTTCAGAGTCATCAGGAAGTCCAGGCATTCTTCTATATAATGACCGGATCCGGTGATGGCCCAGGCTAATCGTGGCTTATCCATTAAATTTAGTTAGAGTCGAAAACATTTGGTTATTATACATGAATCAATATGCCGATTTCGTACACAGGAGTTTTTAGGGAATGTTCAGTCAAGTCAAGCGTCGAGCCGGTGCCGGTATAGATACTATCCATGATGGCAGACCGCTGATTATGGGGATTTTAAATGTAACGCCGGATAGTTTTTCCGATGGCGGCAAATTTTCAGGCCTCAATGCGGCTTTGCAACAGGTTGAACTGATGCTGTCCGAAGGCGCCGATATTATCGATATCGGCGGCGAGTCAACCCGTCCGGGCTCCGACCCGGTTGCGGCCGGAGAACAGATTCAGCGGGTCGTTCCGGTGATTCAGGCCATCAGGCAACAAGGGAGCGATGTCTTAATCAGTATCGATACGACGCTGAGTGAAGTGGCGAAAGCGGCGTTGGATGCGGGGGCCGATATTATTAATGATGTTTCAGGAGGCAAGGATGACGCGGCTATATTGACGCTGGCGGCTCAAACCGGCGTGCCGATTATTTTGATGCATAGTCAGGGTGCCCCAAAAACTATGCAGGACAATCCGCAATATGACAATGTCGTGCAGGAAGTGCTCGATGCTTTGGATGAATGCATTAATACCGCATTAAAGGCTGGCATTAAAAAAGAAGCTATTGCCATTGATCCGGGCATAGGTTTCGGCAAACGCAAACAGGACAATCTGGACTTGCTGGCGCATCTGGATGTGTTAACGGCAATGGGTTTTCCGGTTCTGCTAGGCACCAGTCGCAAGCGTTTTATGGGCACTATTTGCGACGTGTCTGAACCTTCGGAGCTGGTTACAGCCACCGCAGTGACAACGGCTCTAGGCGTTATGGCGGGGGTGCGGATGTTTCGGGTGCACGATGTCAGGGAAAACCGCCAGGCTGCCGATGTGGCCTGGGCCATTAAACAGAGCCGGTCATAGCCATCAATTTAAGTCAATTGATGTGTCACCACGAAGACACGAAGGCCGCGAGAAAAAATCCCGATAAAATTTCGCGTCTCGGCACACTTCTACGCAGAAGCAGTTGCCAGGGAGAAAAATTCTATCTTGTAGCCGTTCATGTCTTCCTGGTGAGGTAGCTTAAGCTGATGTCTATCGGGCTGGCATTTTTGTCTGCTTAGTTGTCAGACTTATAAGTTTTGCCGGTGTCTGTTGGATGAATCTCTGACGGAGCCCGATAATCGCCTTCGGATAAATAAGTAAGAAACATCGGTAGTAATATAAGAATGGCTAAAACCAGCATCACGCCGCCGATGGATATTAAAAGCGTTTTAAAGCTCCCCGTAGTTTCTGAATCATTGTCTGAATCCCTTAAAAACTGGGGTTGGTCTTTCTTGTTGGAAGGGTCGTTTTGATCTGACATAATAATCTCCCGGTAACGTATTGAAAGAATAAATGAAACGCCACTATATATTTACGACTGGTCGTTGCCATCCTAATCCCATCATCAACTTGCTGCAACCACTTAATTTTTTATAAAACAACATAGTAGGTGAGGTTGAGGATGCCTTTCCGGCAATTCTGCTTGTTTTGTATCGACAAAATTTAATTCTTAATAAAGATGATTTTTTAAGATTTATAATTGCCGCCATTGTGGTTGTTAAAAAGTGTCGGGCATAGCAGGGGAAGATTATTTACAGCAGCAGGAGCAACAAGCTGATAAACATGCTTTTCAACGCCTGTTGGCTAAGATTCCAAATCGGGAAGTACAGTTGTGCGGTGAGCTGTAACAGATAGGTAAGCGTAGCGAAACCCATCACATGACGTTATGATGGGTTTCGCTACGCTCTATCCATCCTACGAACTGAGAGTTTAATGACCAAACAAGAAAAATCCTTGACCATGACGGTATTGATGACGCCGGATATGGCCAACTTTTCCGGGAATGTTCACGGGGGGTCTTTATTGAAACTGCTGGATCAGGTGGCTTATGCCTGTGCGGCAAAATATTGCAAAAAATATGTGGTGACGGCGGCGCTCGATCAGGTGTTTTTTAAGCAACAGGTCAATGTCGGCGAGCTGGTTACTTTTTATGCGCATGTTAATTATGTCGGCCATTCATCGATGGAAATCGGCGTCAAGGTTTTCGCTGAAGATTTGAGAACCGACGAAAAAAGGCATACCACGTCCTGCTATTTTACGATGGTGGCGATGGATGATAACGGAAAAACTGTGGAAGTCCCTAGATTGCAATTGGATAATGATGTGGAAATAAGACTTTACGAAGCGGCGAAAATGCGCAAAAAACTACGCCAGGAAAGCCTGGAGAAAAACCGTGCCATGCACGTGGAGATATTGAAGGATGAGTTGTAAGTTATGAATATGCAGGTGAATTTTGAACAACTGCCGTTAAAGGATTTTGCCGAAAAAGCCTACCTGGACTATTCCATGTATGTGATTTTGGACCGGGCTTTGCCGCATATTGCCGATGGCTTGAAACCGGTGCAGCGGCGTATCGTTTATGCAATGTCCGAGCTGGGTCTGACAGCAACGGCCAAGTTTAAGAAGTCGGCCAGAACCGTCGGTGACGTGCTGGGTAAATATCATCCGCACGGCGATTCCGCCTGCTATGAAGCCATGGTATTGATGGCGCAGGATTTTTCCTACCGCTATCCATTGGTTGACGGGCAGGGCAACTGGGGGTCGCCGGACGATCCCAAGTCTTTTGCCGCAATGCGCTATACCGAATCGCGATTGACCGCCTATGCGCAAACTTTATTAAGCGAATTAGGACAGGGTACGGTTGAGTGGGCGGATAACTTCGATGCCACCCTGAAAGAGCCGGTGTTATTACCTGCGCGATTACCCAATATATTGCTGAACGGTACGATGGGTATCGCGGTCGGCATGGCCACCGATATACCGCCGCATAATCTGCGGGAAGTCGCCAATGCCTGTATTCAATTGTTGGACGATCCGAACAGTACCCTCGAAATGCTGTTTGCGCATATCAAGGGCCCGGATTATCCGACCGATGCGGAAATCATCACCCCGGCTGACGAAATACAAAAAATGTATCTCAGCGGCGGCGGCTCGATCAAAATGCGCGCCAAATACGAACAGGAAGACGGCAATATCGTGATCACCGCGCTGCCGCACCAAGTTTCCGGCGCCAAACTGATGGAACAGATCGCTGCGCAAATGCTGGCGAAAAAATTGCCGATGATTGAAGATTTGCGCGATGAATCGGATCATGAAAATCCCACCCGTCTGCTGGTCATTCCGCGCTCGAAACGGATCGATGTGGACGAGGTGATGTCGCATCTATTCGTCACGACCGATCTGGAAAAAAGCTATCGCGTCAATATGAATATGATCGGCCTGGACGGCCGACCCAAGGTTAAAGGGCTTAGAGACATACTGGTCGAATGGCTGACGTTCCGTACCGACACCGTGCGGAAACGCCTTCAATACCGACTCGATAAAGTGCTGGCGCGGCTGCATATTCTCGATGGTTTGTTGATCGCCTATCTGAATATTGATGAAGTCATTGCGATCATTCGCAATGAAGACCATCCAAAACCGGTGCTGATGGAACGTTTCGGCATCACCGATATTCAGGCCGAAGCGATACTGGAATTGAAGTTAAGGCATCTGGCCAAGCTTGAAGAGATGAAAATTCGCGGCGAGCAGGACGAACTGGAAAAGGAACGCGCCGCGCTGGAAAAAACGCTGGGTTCGCCGCGCTTGTTAAATCGCTTGATCAGGAAAGAGCTGGAGCGCGATGCGGAGAAATACGGCGATGACCGCCGTTCGCCGATTGTTGCCAGAGAAGCTGCGCAGGCACTGGAAACAACGGCGTTAATAACCAACGAGCCGTTAACCGTTATCCTGTCGCAAAAAGGCTGGATCAGGGCCGCAAAAGGGCATGACATTGATGTCGCCAGTTTAAGTTACCGTTCCGGAGACAGTTTTCTGGATGCGGTCAAATGCCGGACCACGCAGCCGGTTTATATTCTTGATTCCACCGGACGGGCTTACAGTACCGCGACACATGATCTGCCTTCGGCCAGAACGCAGGGCGAACCGTTGACCGGACGGCTCAATCCGCCGCCGGGTTCGTTATTTGTGCATCTTCTGGCTGGCCAGCCGGAAGATTGGTATGTGCTTGCCAGCCATTTTGGCTATGGCTTCCGGGTTCAGCTCAAAGAATTATTAAGCAAAAACAAGGCGGGCAAACAACTGATCACCCTGCCGGATGGCGCCAAAGTATTAAAACCGGTGCCGATAAGCAGTGACGCCGATTCGCTTGCGGTGGTGACTTTGCAAGGCCGTCTGCTGGTTTTTCCGGTCGCGGAATTGCCCGCTCTGGCGAAAGGCAAAGGCAACAAGTTGATTCAAATCCCGACAACCGACTTGGCGACTGGAAAGGATTACGTGGTTGCCGCAGTGGCGTTGCCTGAAGACGGCCAGCTAAAAATCATTGCCGGCAAGCGGCAGTTGACACTTAAAGGCGCGGATATTGAGCATTATTCCGGCGATCGCGCCAAACGGGGCTTGGCGTTGCCCAGAGGCTTCCAGCGGGTTGATGGTTTAGAGTGTGGGTAATGAAGACGGTTTGATTGAAACTATCAATTTAAACTTGTCGATTAATTAAGTGATTGTTTGTTATAGAGATTAACGGTCTTGGAAAATTTAATTAGAGAAATAGTCAATGATCCAAAGTTTGTTCAAGGGGATGCTTGGAAACGTTGGCGTTTTCGTGCCAATGAAATCATCGTTAAGGAAGGCGATGTAGCCAAGTCTTTGTTCCTGATTGAGGACGGTCAATTGCGGGTATCTGTACATGTGGAACTGGAAGAACGCCAGAACGTGAAAACGGGGGTCGGCGATTTGATTAAAGGGGACATTTTTGGTGATACATGCCTCCATGAGTCCTCTGTACGTACTGCTTCCGTTATAGCCACTACCGACGGCTGTTTGCTGGAAATCAACGGGAAAAGACTTAGCCAGTATCTGGATAGCCATCCCATTAAAGGCTATGCATTTTACAAAAAGCTGTTTGAAGTACTATTTAGACGTTTGGACAATGGCAATCGCAGGATTGAATACCTTTTGGCTTGGGGGCTTAAGGCGCGACGTTCTGCTGAAAAATCAATTCCAATTTTCCGGAAAATCTAGCGCTTTTTGTCAGCCGTTTTTAGCCTGACGATAAAGCGTCGATAATCGTCTTCACTTAATGCATCGTTGACAATGAGCACGGACTGCTTAGGGGCATTTTTGTCAACATGCAAAAATATCGCGAACAGGGTAATGACTGTTGAGTTAAGGATCCGGACCGGTTTGAAGTCATTGCCGCTGGCTATTTCCCAACCCGATGCTTCGGAGTGTTTGATGATGCACTGTTCGCTTTTCAAGCGCGCTAATGCAAAGTAAAGGTTCAGGCCAATCCCTATCACCAGAATTAATTTGACGATAATCGGTAAGGCATTGGCGATGCTTGCAGCCAATGCCAGCAGATGCATAACAACCAGCGCCTGTTTTAAGCGTTTAGACGGTTTTAATTCTAACAACAACGGGGATTCGTGTTTTTTTGGCAAGTTCGAGCTCCTTATTTCCCATTGATGATACGTGTGTTTCAGCGCAATACAAATGATCGGATAGGTTTTTTGTCTTTGTGCAAACAGCGATATAATCAAATTTTAACTATTATCTTTGTTTGCCGATGAACCTCAACTGGAAAAACTTCCTGATTTCTAAAAACGCAGTATTTGCCAACGATACCCACGTTGTTTTTCCGTCATCCGAACATGAGGATAGTCAATTTATTTATCCAGTTACTTATCTCGGGATTTTGACAGTTTCAGGAATTGACGCGGCAAAATTTTTACAGGGACAAATTACCTGTAATATTAATGACATAACCGGTGCAAAAAGTAGTCTTGGCGCATTATGCAACCCCAAGGGCCGGGTGATTACTACTTTTTTGCTGGTTAAAAACGGCGATGATTTTTTGATGATTTTGCCTATAGGATTATTGGAATCAGTTAAAAAAAGACTACAAATGTATGTGTTGCGGTCAAAAGTAACCTTAACCGATAGCTCGGATGAATTGTGTTTAATCGGCTTAAGCGACGAGGCAATGCAATCCGGCGAGGTACCGGAACAGCGCTTTGCAACCGACAAGCGGGACAATATAGTCGTTGATTTTCAGGGTCGTAGCTTGGTTATTGCCGAGGCCGATAACGCTCAGGCGCTTTGGGATGAACAGGTTAATCTAGGCTTCCAAGCTGAGGATTCAGCGCAATGGCGCTATCTCGATCTGCTTTCAGGAATTCCCTGGCTTACTGCGGAAACATCGGAAGAGTTTATTCCGCAAATGCTCAATCTGGATAAACTGGGCGGTATTAGTTTTAACAAGGGGTGTTATACCGGCCAGGAAATCGTTGCCCGGACTCATTATCTTGGCAAGACTAAAAGAGAAATGTTTCTGGCTGAATGTGATGTTTTAACGCCTCCTGAGCCTAATACAGCCATCATTGATGACAACGCCGGCGCAGAGCAAAGCGTAGGTAAAGTGCTGTATGCGCATAGAGGGCAAGATACTTGCAAAATGCTGGTCGTTCTGCAAAGTGATGACATCGCCGCTTATAATTTAAAGCTAAAAAATCAGAACCAAGATAAAATTACTTTATCAACCTCATAATTCTGGTGTGTATTATTTGTCAAGAGCTGCAAGCCTGCTGAGAGTGAATTATTTTCCACCGACTTTTATCTACCAAGCTCGGATTCCAGCAACGCTGCAATACTGGAAATTGCCCGAAGCATGTTCTCCTAAAAATGTTGAAAACTTATGATTAGTACTGAAGCCGCCACACGTTTTCGCCGATTGGGCACTATTACAATTTTTGCCGTTTATTTTGTCATTCTGGTAGGTGGAATAGTAAGAGCATCAGGGGCAGGCATGGGCTGCCCCGATTGGCCGACTTGCTTTGGTCAGTGGGTACCTCCTACCGATGAATCACAGTTGCCTGCCAATTATCACGAGATTTATGCGCAACGCGGCTATGAGAATACTCAGTTCAACCCGGTAAAAACCTGGACTGAGTATACCAATCGACTGGTCGGCGTAACGATCGGTTTTTTGATTTTTCTGACGGCCTGGTCATCGCGCATCTACCTTAAAACAGACAAAGCCATTTTTTATTTGGCGGTCAGCGTGTTTTTGTTGGTCGGCTTTCAGGGATGGTTGGGGTCTTCCGTGGTGGCGAGCAATCTTAAGCCTTTGATGATCACTCTGCATATGCTGCTGGCTTTGTTCATCGTCGCATTGCTTATTTATACGATTGCCCGTTCGCAACGGGAGGCTATCGCCCGGATTGATGTCCGGCCACTGCCGGATAAATTCAGAACCGTGTTAATCGCGGCAATGGGCATGACCCTGTTACAAGTCGCTATGGGGACTCAGGTCAGGGAAGCGGTAGATTTTATCGCCCATAATCATGCTTATATCGAGCGCCAATACTGGCGGGATGATTTTCCGATTATTTTTTACGTACACAGGTCCTTCTCCTCGATTATTTTATTCACCAACCTTTGGTTAGCTTGGAAGATTGTCCGGTCTGTCGATAAAAAAAGCTTGTTACGGCGTGTTGGAATAACTTTAGCCGCTTTGGTCATCACGGCCATTATCGCAGGCATCAGCCTCGACAGGTTAGGTATGCCTCCGGTCGCCCAGCCGATACACCTGTTGATGGCTAATCTCATTTTCGGTGCGCAGTTTTTCCTTTTTACCTGCCTGAAGTATGCCTCGGCGAATGCTCCCGGCAACAGCGCCACTATTCCTGAAAGCATACCTTCGAATCAGGCTTAAGGGGAATATTGTCAAAAACAAGCTTAATTAATGATGTAATACAGGGCGCGGAGACAGCGGCTAACATCAATCCGCTCTGCGGTTGATTTTCAAAAGCCGTATTAAACGTAGAATGACGCAAACAAATATAAGAAACTCCGATCCATGACAACTCAAGCTCAATTCGCAAGTTTACGTTTTTTAAGAGACTCTTTTAAGTGTTTTTTACCCAATTCTCAAGCCGTTGCGCTGGCTGTCATTCTGATTGTCAGTTTTGTGCTGATTTATTCATTGTCGGGCTTATTAATGCCGGTTTTTGTGTCGATTGTGCTGGCGTATCTGCTGGAAGGTATGGTGGGTAAGGCTGAAAGCATGAATGTGCCGCGCCTGCCGGCTGTGTACCTGGTATTTTCGGCGTTTATGGCCTGTTTGGTATTTTTATTGTTTTATTTAATGCCGATTGTTTCCCAGCAGGCTGTCGAACTTGTTCAACATATTCCGGAGATTCTGAACAGGGCGCAAACCGGAATTATGAGTTTGCCGGAAATGTATCCGCAACTTATCTCGGAAAGCAAAATCCAGCAGATGATGTTTGCCGTGCAGAGGGAATTGTTAACTTACGGGCAAAGTATATTGTCGAATTCAGCAGCATCCGTTATGGGGCTGGTCAGTGTCATGATTTATCTGTTCCTCGTGCCGATGATGGTCTTTTTTCTTTTAAAAGACAAACAGATATTAATAGCCTGGTTTTTGCAGTTTATGCCCAAAGACAGGAACTTGACTGTACGTGTTTGGGAAGAAGTCGATATGCAGATTGGGAATTATGTGCGTGGCAAGTTCGGCGAAGTTTTTATTCTTTGGGCTGTCAGTTATGTCACTTATGCAATGATGGGGCTGAATTACGCCATGCTGCTGGCTGTTTTGATGGGCTTGCAGGTCATTATTCCCTATATCGGCGCAACGTTGGTCACCTTTCCTGTTTTAGGAGTTGCTTTTTTTCAGTGGGGATTAGGCGGCGATGAGTTTATGTATGTTGTCATTGCCTACTCAATTATTCAGGCGCTGGACGGCGTTTTATTAGTGCCGGTGTTGTTTTCCGAAGCAGTCAATCTGCATGCCATCGCCATTATCGTCGCCATTTTGTTCTTTGGCGGCTTGTGGGGTTTTTGGGGTGTTTTTTTGGCGATTCCATTGGCGACCGTTGTTAAGGCGGTGCTGACTGCTTGGCCGCGAATTGGCGATAAAAGCTTGAGCGCGAATATTTAAAGGCTTTGCGCCCGAAACTGCGTATTCGCCTAATCTAGCTGACAGTGTTACAACATGTCTGAAGCATAATCGGCCAGGCGTGAGCGTTCACCGCGCCGCAAGGTGATATGAGCGCCATGTTGCCAAGTTTTAAAGCGGTCTACAACATAAGTTAGCCCTGAGGTTGTTGCCGTTAAATAAGGGGTGTCGATTTGTGCCAGGTTGCCGATACAGATGATTTTTGTTCCGGGGCCAGCCCGGGTTATCAGCGTTTTCATCTGTTTTGAGGTCAGGTTCTGAGCTTCATCAATGATCAGGTAGCGGTTGAGGAACGTCCGGCCGCGCATAAAGTTAAGCGATCTGATTTTGACCCGGTTCATAATGAGGTTGCTGGTCGCGCTTTGCTCCCATTCGCTGTGTTCCGCATTCTGGCCCAGCAGTTCAAGGTTATCGATTAACGCGCCCATCCACGGTGCCATTTTTTCTTCTTCGCTGCCGGGCAGAAAGCCTATGTCTTCACCGACCGGCATGGTTTCGCGCGTCATGATGATTTCCTGGTAGGTTTTGTTTTCCAGGGTCAAGGTAAGTCCTGCGGCCAGGGCTAACAGGGTTTTGCCGGTGCCCGCCGTGCCCAGTAGGGTAACAAAATCAATTTCGGGATCGAGCAGGACATTGAGGGCGAAGTTCTGTTCCCGATTCTTTGCCGTTATACCCCAGACATTGTTATGTTTTGCGCGATAATCCTTTGCCAATTCCAACACTGCAACTTCGCCGTCACAGGACCTGACGATGGCTTCAAAATTGCTTTCGTCTTCTATGTACAAATATTGATTGGGATACCATTCGGTGACTATGGGGTCTTCCAGCTTGTAAAAAGTGCGGCTTTTTTCCTGCCAGGATTCCATCTTATTGCCGTGCACAGTCCAGAAATCTTTTTCCAGCGCCATTGCGCCACTGTATAGCAGGTCAATGTCATCCAGGGTCTGATCGTTATGGTAGTCTTCCGCAAGCAACTCTAAAGTCGCTGCCTTGATGCGCATATTGATGTCTTTTGACACCAGAATAACTTCGGTTTCGGGCAATTCTTTGGTCAGCGCCAGGACGATTCTGAGTATGGAGTTGTCCGCCAAGGTGCCGGGCATGCTTTCCGGCAGTAGCGCAGTCATTGCGCTGGTTTGGAAATATAAGCGGCCGCCGTCAGTTGCTTCGCCTTTCGGTCCGTGTTTTATGCTCGACAGCGGCAGGCCGTCGTTGATGGTTTGCTGGTTGGCATCCTGAATTAATTCATCCAGAAATCGACTGACCTGCCTTACATTGCGCGCCAGCTCGGTCAGGCCTTTTTTGGCATGATCCAGCTCTTCAAGAACAATCATCGGGATAAAAATGTCATGTTCCTTAAAACGGAAGATGGAGGCTGGATCATGCATCAGCACGTTGGTATCCAGAACAAACAGCTTTTTATCCAGTGATGAGTGAATATTCATGTTTAGTCGCCTGTGAGTTCGTGTAAGACGTGCAGTACTTCGTCACAATGACTTTTGACTTTTACTTTGCGCCATTCATGGACAAGTACGCCCTGTGGGTCGATTAAAAAAGTGCTGCGTTCGATGCCTCGAACTTGCTTGCCATACATGTTTTTCATTTTGATAACGTCAAACAACTGGCACAGTTTTTCATCCGGGTCTGACAACAGATCAAAAGGGAATTCCTGCTTGCATTTAAAACCTTCGTGGACGCGAACAGTATCACGGGACACGCCTAGAATAACTGCGTTAAGTGCGGTGAATTTTTCGATATTATCGCGAAAGCTTTGGCCTTCTTGAGTGCAACCGGGCGTATTGTCTTTCGGATAAAAATAGATAATCAGGTTTTTACCCAGATAGTCGCTTAGATTTACCGTTTTGTCGCCGGTAGATAAAGCCTCAAAATCGGGTACGGTGTTGCCGAGAGTTATCATTATTTTTTACCGTTTTATGGGTTCAAGAATGGCATCGATATTTAACTGATCGCAAAAATCCAGAAACTCCTCCCGTAACGACAACAGGTGAAGTTGCGGCGGGATCAAAATTACAAATTTGGTTGAAAACACTGAGGTTTGAATATAGGGAGCTTGATAGCAGCTGCCGGTTATTTCCTCAATATCTATTTCCCGATCAAACAGAAAGGAAGTAATGGATTCAGTAACATTATCACGATCCAGGGATATGGTTTCCAATGAGTAGGGAACGCACTCTTTAACCTTGTCTTTCTGCTCGGGTCTTAAAGTATGAATTTTGATGTCCAGCCGCCTCTGGATAATATCCAGAGTGCTTTCAAACTTGGCAATTTGACTCCAATTGCCCTGAATAAGCAGATATGCCGCGGTAGACTGAGCGAGGCGGGATGATCTTATTTCCAGAATATTACATTTACAATCGCGCACGGCGGGCAATATTTCGGCGATAAATTTAATCTGATGGTTGCCTAAGGCTGTGATGGCTAGTTGCATTTTTTTTCTTAGAAGTTTTTTTTAGAGTTTATCATTAAATAGCTGAAACTTGATGAACATTCAGTTTATTTGGTATTAGAATGCTTAGAATTACTCCTTCGCCGATAAACGCGCTGGCCATTACATTTAAACTTCGTGGTTAGCTTACAACTCATTACCGAGCCCAATATGACCGATTCAATAGACAAAAAATCAAAAGAAAAAACCAATCTCGATGTTGATTTGGATGCCATGCTGGACGATGCGGAATCTTCTCTAGCCCCAATAAATGAGTTTCAGGACGATGAAGATGCTCTTGATAGGTTGCTGATGGATGTCGGTTTTGATTCGGATGACGAACTATTGCAGCCAGAGGTGAAGGATGGTGATGCCGTGAATGATATTGGCCTGCATGATGATCTGGATGAGTTTTTAGGTTTTGACAGCTCTGGAGGCGGTTTCGATCAGCCGGAAAAACCTCAGGTAGTTGTGGAGCCGAAACAGGCTGTCGAGGAATTTTCGCTTACTCTGCCAGATAAGCATCAGGATGACGAAGATGCCATCGATAGGTTGTTGATGAATGCCGAGGTTGATGGTGAGCCAATGCCTGTAAGCGATGATATTAATGCGTTTGAAGAACTGGATGAGTTCTCTGATTTTAGGGATTTCAATGAGCCGGACATAGCTCCTGTACTGGAAACCGACAAGCCTGAAGCGGTTGTGGCGGAAATTGAAGAATCAGGTGTGGATGCTGTTGATACGGATGAAGAACCGGATGAGTTTTTGGATTTTAGTGATTTCAATGAGTCGGATATAGTCCCGATACTAGAAGTCGATGAGCCCGAAGCGGCTGTGGCAGAAATTGAAGAACCAAGCATTGAAGAACCAGGTGTGGAGGATGTTGTTGTTGATACGGATGACGGGCTGGATGAGTTTTCAGACTTTAGTGATTTCAATGAACTGGATATGATTTCGGTAGAAATCGATGAACCTGAACAAGATACAGAAGATTTATCCGAATCTGTTGCTGCTGGGCTGCCAGATGAAATAGATGATTTTTCCGGCTTGGGCGACGGTTTTGACGAGACAGGGATGATTCAGGATGATGAGATTGATGCATTGCCTCTTGCTGAAACGAATTTAACAGCAGCCGATACGCAACAGCAGTCGGCAGTTAGCGAGTCACTTAATGATTTGCAAGGTGATGAAAATGACATTGATGATCTGCTTACGGATTCAGGTTTTGATTCAGAGGATGTGTTAGCGCAAGTGGACGGAAAGAAGGATGAGTTATTGGGCGATGATGTGGATCTGAGCGAGATTTCTGATATTTTTCAATTGGATGGGGAGAATGAGGGATTTTCCAGAGAGACAGAGGAGAATCTGCTGGCAGAGATTACGCAATCGGCTCAAGATGAAGACGATTTTCTTTTACCTGACTTTGACATTACTGCTGATATGGAAATATCTGACGCGGAAAGTAATGCAGGACTTAAAGAAGGCGATCTGGCTGCCGCTTTTAGTAATGCTGACTTCTTGAACGATGATAATGAAACTGTGCAGGCTTTTGAGCCGGAAAGAACTGAACTCAAACCGGAAGGTGACGAAGCGGTTCTCGATTCTCAACCAGAACAAGATGTCGGTGTAGCGGTAGAAGATATTAAAAATGAAAATGTGAGTCCTGTGGGATTAGATCAGGAAGACATTAAAAAACAGCTGGAAGACGCTGAAAATAAAGTTAAAAAAGCAAAGCGTATCAGTTACGCAGCGTTAGGATTTGGTGCTGCTACGCTAAGCGCAGCCGCCGGATTGGGCGTGATGACTTATAGTGCAAAGTCTGAAGTTTCAAAATTAACCGAGCAAGTTTCAAGTCTTGAGGCAAGTTTGGCAAAAAATGTTGAAAATAATCCGAATGAAGAAATTAACGCGGTAATGAACTCAGTTGTGCAGTTGAATCAGCAGGTCTACGGGTTTATAACTGAGATGAAAGAAACTCCTCAGTTCCCTGTTGATTTATTGAATAACAAAGTCTCTGATATTGTAGTCAAGCAGAATATGGTAAGCAAGGCGCTTGACATGTTGCAGGTTAAAATTGGAGGGGAGGAAAGAAAAATAACTTTCAAGCCATTGGTTACTGAATCCGCTAAAGTCGAGGCGACGCATGAGCCTGCTCCGGCTAAAGAAGAACATGTACATGACATTACGCCGAATAAAATCGAAGCCGTTAAAGAGCATGCTCCAGCCAAAGCAGAACCCGCAAAAGAGGGAGTGGTAAAGGCGCACACCGCAACCAAAGAGCAAGCTGCGCATGACGTGATTGCGCCAGTTAAGGAGAAAGCCAAGCAGGAAGTAACGCCTGCTAAAGTAGAGACTGCGCCCGAGCCCGTACCTGCCAAAGCCAAGCCCCAATCCGAAGCCGTGTCAGCCAGTCCCATAGTTCCGCCGAAAGCCGTTGCTAAAGAGGAACCTGTTCAAGCAAGCAAGCCAACAGCGATTGATGGAAAGTGGGGAGTGAATCTGGTGGCGTTTAAGCAGGAATGGTTTGCAAAAAGCAAAGCCGCTGAATATGCAAGATTGGGCGTGATTGCCGAAGTAATCCCCGTTCATGAAAGGAACTCAACAATGTATCGATTGCGAGTCGGAGGCTTTAAAAGCAAAGCTGAGGCCTTTGCCAATACCGATAGGATAAAAAAGGTCCTTGATCTGGATTCGGTCTGGGTAAGCGATAACTAAGTTAATGCCGGTTATGAGGAAGAAAAAGCTTGTTGTCGCGGTATCGTCCAGAGCGTTATTCAACCTGGATGAATCGCATGCAATATTTGAAACGCAAGGCAAGGAAGCTTTCTGCCGTTATCAAATAGAACATGAAGATGAAATATTGGGGCCGGGTTACGGTTTTTCCCTGATTAAAAAAATATTGAGCTTAAACGACAGCTGCCCGGACGACCCTCTGGCGGAAGTCATCCTGTTGTCGCAGAACAGCGCTGATACGGGGTTAAGAATCTTTAATTCTATTGCCCATTATCAATTGGCGATTGTTCGTGCAGCTTTTACCAGTGGCGTATCACCGTATGGCTACATTCCCGCCTTTGGCGCGCATTTGTTTTTATCGGCCAATGCAGATGATGTCGCCAAGGCTTTGTGTGCGGGTTTTGCGGCGGCGACCATTCTGTGCGGTCCTTCCATGACGCATCATTCCGATCAATTGCGTATCGCTTTTGATGGGGATTCCGTGCTGTTTTCGGATGAATCGGAACGGATTTATCAAGAACGCGGTTTGGATGTGTTTATCGAAAATGAACGTAACGAAGCCAAGAAACTCTTGCCGGGCGGGCCTTTTAAGGATTTTTTAGGTGCTCTGCATCATATTCAAACGCAGTTTGACCCCCAATCGTCGCCAATCAGAACGGCATTGGTGACCGCCCGATCGGCTCCCGCGCATGAGCGGGTAGTGAGAACGCTAAGAGCCTGGGGTATTCGTATTGATGAAGCGATGTTTTTGGGCGGTATCGACAAAGGCGCTTTTTTGAAAGCCTTCGGTGCGGATATTTTCTTTGACGATCAAAAAGGCCATTGCGAATCTGCCGCCCGGCATGTCGCCGCTGCCCACGTGCCGCATGGCATTACTAACCGTGACGGTTAAGTCACAACAGACTCTGTTTTGAGGCAGCTCCGGCCTGTTCTTTAACCAGCTTTGGAACCAGATAGCCGGGCAAGGCAGCTTGAATTTGCCGGACAAGCGCCAGTGCTTCCGTTTCAGGGATTTCGAAATGTCCCGTTCCCGTCGCCTTGTCCAATAAATGTAGATAATAGGGAATGATGCCGTGGCTGAACAGTTGTTCGCTCAGTTCGCATAGGACTTCCGCATTGTCATTCACGCCTTTTAAAAGCACCGATTGATTAAATAAGATGATACCGCTATTTTTCAGCGAATTGCAGGCAGCAATGACTCGATCGTTGATTTCATTGGCATGGTTGCAGTGCACGACGATGATGATTTGTTTGGGGCTTTGTTTCAGTGTGCTAATGAATTCGTTGGTGATCCGGGCAGGCAAAACGATGGGTAGGCGGCTGTGTATCCGTATGCGTTTCAGGTGTGCAATGCCGTCCAGTTGCCTGATAAGCCGTGTCAGTCGCGAGTCACTGAGCAGCAGAGGATCGCCTCCACTCAAAATTACTTCCGAGATGCTGGTATCGTTTTGTATGGTATTGATGGCGGCATCTTCCTGTTGTTTACTCAATTGCAAATCTGCGTACGGAAAGTTGCGGCGGAAACAATACCGGCAGTTAATGGCGCAGCTGCCGGTGTTGATCAATAAAACCCGGCCATGATATTTATGCAAAACACCAACTTGGGTGGCTGCCGCAAGATCGCCGACAGGGTCGTTGCTAAAACCAGGATAGGCGATAAGCTCCTCTTTTATAGGTAAAATCTGGCGCAATAAAGGGTCGTGCATATTGCCTTTTTCGATGCAGGCAGCAAAGCTTAATGGAACGCGTAGCGGAAAATTTTCAGCAGCGGCGGCCGAAATCGGCAAGTGGTCAGGCGATAAATTCAGGTAGCGGCAAAGGTCGTCAATGTTATTAAAAGCTTCGGCAAGTTGTTGTTGCCAGTTTTTACTAAAGTGGTGGATTTCGGACTGTGACTCAGGCATGAGAGATTATTAAAGTTTCTATCGGTTGGTGCCTCTATTATAATGGCTAAGTTTTACATTGTTTGTCATCTTTGAGGATAAAATGGCCATTTATAGCACTAACGAGTTTAAAGCCGGGTTAAAGGTTATGTTGGATAACGATCCCTGCGCAATTATTGAAAATGAATTTGTAAAACCGGGTAAAGGCCAAGCTTTTAACCGGGTAAAAATCAGGAATTTGAAAACTGGCCGGGTGATTGAAAGAACCTTTAAATCAGGCGAATCGCTTGAAGGCGCCGATGTTGTCGATGTCGAGATGCAATATCTGTATAACGATGGCCAATTCAGGCATTTCATGGTGCCGGATACGTTTGAGCAGTACCAATGCGATGAAAAAATCGTCGGCGATGCAGGTAAATGGCTTAAAGACCAAGATTCTTGCACGGTAACTTTATGGAACGATTCGCCCTTGGCTATTTCTCCTGCCAATTTCGTTGAGTTGACAATTGTTGAGACAGATCCAGGCGTACGCGGCGATACTTCGGGCGGCGGCGGTAAGCCGGCTACTTTAGATACAGGCGCCGTGGTCAGGGTACCTTTATTTGTGCAACAGGGTGAAGTGATCAAAGTCGATACCCGAACCGGCGAATACGTTTCCCGCGTAAAAGAATAGTGTTACACGACTGGCGACCGACCTGCGCCATAGAGCTTCTGCATTTAAGGGCGCAGATGCTTGCCCGGATACGCCGGTTTTTTGCGGAAAGATCGGTTCTGGAGGTAGAAACGCCGCTGCTTAGTCACAGCATCGGAACAGATCCGCAGTTGGAATTTTTTACAACTGAGTACCTCTCCTTGCCATTGCGGCAAACGCTGTTTCTGCAGACGTCGCCCGAGTTTGCAATGAAACGGTTGCTTGCGGCCGGTAGCGGCTCAATTTACCAGATAGGCAAAGCATTCAGGAACGGCGAATCAGGGCGGTTTCATAATCCCGAGTTTACGATGCTGGAGTGGTATCGGGTTAACTTTACATTGCCTCAATTAATGGATGAAATCTCCGATTTGATTGGCGAGCTGTTTAGCGGTCACTCATTGCAAGAAACACAAAGAGTCAGTTATCAGGACATATTTTATTCGCTTACCGGTTTAGACCCTTTGGTGTTTTGTTATCAGGACTATTGTGCTTTTGCCAGGGCTTGCCAATTACCTGAGGCCGTGGATATTTGCGGACACGATCATGCCATGTGGCTGGACTTTATATTTAGCCATAAAGTCCAGCCGCATTTGGGCGGCAATACTCTATGCATGGTTTACGGCTATCCGGCTTGTCAGTCGTCATTAGCAAGAGTCAATGAACAGTTCCCTTTGACTACAGACCGGGTTGAATTGTTTATCAATGGCATTGAGCTAGGTAATGGTTATTATGAGTTGTCTGATGCCGAAGAACAGGATAGACGTTTTAATAAAGAGTTGGCTATCAGGCATCAACAACAACTCCCTGTTTCCGTTAAAGATAATCGACTTATTTCGGCCCTGGAATCAGGGTTGCCGGAATGCTCAGGTGTGGCTATAGGTTTGGATCGCTTGTTGATGCTGTTGACAAATAGCGCTTCTATTGAGGATGTGCTGAGTTTTTCTATTCATAGGGCTTAAGCTCGTTTAAATTTTTCCTGTGATATAATCCGTCAGATTTTTAACATTGGGCAACGCCGTTTATTTTTATACTTCTACATGAAATTGAATACTCTTTCTCGCTTGCTATTGTTATTTCTATTTGTTTCCCAAACGGTTAAAGGTGAGGAAGAGTTTGTCGTAGAGGATATTCAGGTCAAAGGCCTTCAGCGCATCTCGGTAGGTACCGTTTATAACTATCTTCCCGTTAATGTGGGAGAAAGATTTTCTTTGGATAATGTGGCTCCGGCAATTAAGGCATTGTTCAAAACCGGTTTTTTTAAAGATATTTCTTTGGAAAGAGAAGGATCGACCTTGATTGTTAATGTGGTAGAGCGACCTTCCATTGCAAAAATCATTTTTGAAGGCAATAAGGACCTCAGTAAGGATGATTTAACCAAAGCTTTAAAGAAAATCGGTTTGGCTGAAGGCAAAGTGTTCGACCAGCAGGTGCTGGATAAAGTCGAGCAGGAATTAAGCCGTCAATATTTCAGTCACGGTAAATACGGCTTAAAAATTACTACCGAAGTATCCAACCTCACCCGAAATCGGGTCGGTATTCATATCAAGATTTCCGAAGGTAGAGTCGCCAAGATCAAGCAGATCAATGTTGTCGGCAATAATGTTTTTGATGATAAAACGCTGCTGCGCAATCTTGAATTGAACACCTCCAATCTGTTGTCGTTCTACACCAAGGACGACCAATATTCCAAACAAAAGTTGCAGGCGGATTTGGAAACCTTACGTTCCTATTACCTGGACCGCGGCTATATCAACTTTAATATTGAATCCACGCAGGTAGCCATTACGCCGGACAAAAAAGATATCTATGTCACTATCAATGTTAAAGAGGGTGATGTTTATACGCTGGAAAAAGTGAAATTAGCCGGTAATCTGGTTGTTGATCCTCAAGAGCTCATTAAGCTGATGAAGGTCGGTCCGCAAGAGATTTTTTCCAGAAAAAACGCTACTGAAACCTCAAAGGCAATTTCTGATCGTTTAGGCGATGACGGTTACGCTTTTGCAAACGTTAATATGGTGCCGGAAATCAACGAAGCCAAAAAAACAGTGGATATGACTTTTTTCGTTGATCCGGGCAAACGCGTTTATGTCAGACGCATTAACATGAAAGGCAACAGTAAAACCCGTGATGAAGTGCTGCGCCGCGAAATGCGGCAAATGGAGTCCAGCTGGGCCTCAAGTTCAAAAATCGAACGTTCGAAAACGCGCCTTGAACGTTTGGGCTATTTCGAAGAGGTCAATGTGGAAACGCCCCCGGTTACGGGCACTGCCGACCAGATTGATGTTAATTATTCGGTAGTTGAAAAGCCTTCCGGTAATTTATCAGCAGGTGTTGGCTTCTCTCAAACCCAAGGGATAGTGTTGAATGCCAATATTGCCCAGGATAACGTATTCGGGTCGGGCAAGCGGGTGAACGTCGCCTTTAATAACAGTTCTTACGCTACCAGTTACCAGTTCGGTTTTTATAACCCTTATTTCACCGTGGACGGTGTAAGTCAGGGCTATAACTTGGGTTATACCAAACGAAATGCCGGACAAATTAACATTGCCAATTATTCAACCAATGTAATGAATGCCGGGGTCAATTTCGGCATACCATTGAATGAATTCGATAGCTTGCGTTTTGATGCCGATGTGAAGCATACCGAGTTAAGCAAAACTGACTTTACGTCCAATGAAATTCAGAATTTTATTAATAAGCAAGGTAATAGTTTTTTAACGCTGGCGCCGGCAGTGGGCTGGACCCACGATACGCTTAACAGGGCAATCTTCCCGAATAAGGGGCAGCAACAGCGTTTTTCCGCGCTGGCGACAGTTCCCGGTAGTGATCTGGAATATTATAAAATCGGTTATAAACATCAGCTTTATTTTCCGTTGGCTAAAGACTTTACATTCAGACTGCAGGGTGAAGTGGGCTATGGCGACGGTTATGGCGATACAGGCGACTTGCCTTTCTTTGAAAACTATTTCGGCGGCGGGACCGGATCTATACGCGGTTATAGAAATAATACGGTTGGGCCGAGAGACACCCCGTATGGCAATCCGCTTGGCGGCTCCAGCAAAATTATCGGCAATGCCGAAATGTTTTTTCCGGTACCTTTTATGCCGGAAACAAAATCAGTCCGGCTAGGCACTTTTATGGATGCCGGAGCCATTAATAATAGCTTTAAAGTGGACAACCTGAAATATTCTGTCGGGGTTTCAGGGGAATGGTTGTCGCCGTTCGGCGCTTTATCCGTTAGTGCCGCATTACCGTTAAATGCTAAGTCTACAACAACGGCAGCAGATGGCACTATTACCGGGGATCAAAAACAGATGTTCCAATTTAACTTCGGGCAAAATTTCTAGAAGAAGTTGTTTTTGTTTTGTAGGGGGCTACCGGCCGGTAGCCCCCTACGGTTATAATCTAACGAAATAGTCGCATTTTTAATTATTATTTATTTTAATTTCACCAGAGATCTGTTTAACAATGAAAACGAAAATTGCTTTATTCTTAGGACTGTTGCTTGTAGCTAATGCGAGCTATGCTGATTTAAAAATTGGCTTTGTCAATATACCGGCCGTTCTGGAAAAAGCACCTCAGGCGGAAAAAGCCAAAAAACGTTTGGAACAAGAATTTTCACCGCGTGACAAGCAACTCGTTGCTCAACAAAAAGAAATTCAAAGCATGGACGAAAAATTGGCCCGTGATGCAGCTGTGATGGGCGAGTCAGCCAAAGCTAATATGGAAAAAGACATTCTGAACAAGAAAAGAGATGCAAAAAGAGCGCAACAAGAATTCAGCGAAGATTTTAATGCGCGTCGTAATGAGGAGCTAGGCAAGTTACAACGTCGTATCGTTGAAGCTATTCGGGAAATAGCCAAGGCTCAAAATTTTGACTTGTTACTGACTGATGGCGTTATTTATGCCAGTGAAAAAATTGATGTAACGAGCCAAGTTCAACAAAAGTTGTCAACTATGCCTGAATAAATTTTACGGGTTTTTATTTAATCGCATAGCCATCAACTTTTAGAGAATTCTCCTCAAATATGTCCGTTAAACTAGATATTTTACAAATCCAACAATTTTTGCCGCATCGTTACCCTTTTTTACTAGTTGATAAGGTTATTGAATGCGAACCTGGCGTTAGATTGCTGGGAGTGAAAAACGTTACTTATAATGAACCGTTTTTCCAAGGACATTTTCCACAAAAACCTATCATGCCGGGCGTGCTGATTCTGGAAGCTCTGGCTCAAACTACGGGATTGTTGGCATCGGAAACGGCAGGGGATGAGTTGGCCGGAATGATTTATTATTTGACCGGTATTGATAAAGCCAAATTTAAAAGACCCGTGGTACCCGGTGATCAATTGATGCTCGAAGCAAAGTTCGTTAAAAGCAAGCGTAATATATGGGCCTTTGAATGCTGTGCAGAAGTTGACGGCGAGTTCGTCGCAAGTGCCGAAATCCGTTGTGCAGCAGTGGTAAATTGATTTGATTGACCCAACAGCAATAATCGACAGTAACGCGGAGCTGGCTGATGACGTGTCGGTTGGCCCATTTACCGTGATAGGACCCGATGTAAAAATCGGCGCCGGCACAGTCATAGGCTCGCACGTTGTTATCAAGGGACCTACTACAATAGGCCAACAGAATCGCATCTATCAATTTACGTCTATCGGCGAAGACCCTCAAGACAAAAAATATGCGTCTGAAATAACCCGGCTTGAAATTGGCGATAGAAATACCATACGTGAGTTTACCTCGATGCACAGGGGAACGAAGCAGGACCACAGTCTTACCAAAATAGGCAACGATAACCTGTTTATGGCATATACCCATGTGGCGCACGATTGCATCATCGGTAATCATGTCATTATGGCTAACGGAGCCTCATTGGCCGGCCATGTGCATTTACACAGTCATGCCATCTTGGGTGGGTTTACCTTGGTGCATCAGTTTACCCAGATAGGCCAGTACAGCTTTGCTGCGATGGGCAGCGCCATTACCCAGGATATTCCTCCCTTTGTTATGGTTGGCGGCAAGCCTACCAGGCCGCACGGCATCAATTCAGTCGGCATGGAACGCAACGGCATTTCTCCTGAAGACATTAGGTTAATCAGAAAAGCCTATAAGATAATTTACAAGACTAATCTGCGTCTGGAAGATGCCATTGATCAAATGGAAGATCTGGCCGGTGAAAGTAAAGAATTGTCCGATATGGTCAGCTTTCTACGCAATGTAAGCCGCGGCATATTGCGCTAAAAATCCGCCTTGGCTAGTAACGGTGTTTAAACTGTCTTGGAATGGAAAATGGTTATGGATGAATTTTCAATAAAAGTCTCTCAAGGCCTTACCGTCGCCGGAGTTGATGAAGCAGGCCGCGGGCCGCTTGCGGGTCCGGTCTTTGCGGCAGCGGTTATTCTTGATCCCATGCGGCCGATAGCCGGATTAGCCGATTCTAAAACCCTTAGCGAAAGCAAACGGGACAGCCTCTATCTCGCCATCAAAGAAGCCGCTTTAAGCTGGTCAATTGCCGAGGCCAGTGTTGAGGAGATTGATGAGCTTAATATTCTTCAAGCAACGCTATTGGCAATGCAAAGAGCGGTCAATGGGCTAAATGTCCAACCCGATGAAGTATTAGTGGATGGTAACTGTCTCCCTAAATTGTCCATGCCTGCTCAGGCTATCGTAAAAGGCGACAGTAAAGTGCAGGCTATCAGCGCGGCCTCGATATTGGCCAAAGTCGAGCGGGATAAGCTAGTCAGTGGTTATTGCGAACAATATCCGGATTTTTCCTTTCATTTGCACAAGGGTTACGGTACCAAGCAGCATCTGGCTGAGATCGAGCGGTTTGGTTTTTTAGCAGTCCATAGGAAAACATTCAATCCGGTAAAGTCCATGCTGATGAGGCAGGAAAGATATTAATTTTGTCCACGAAAAGCACGAAAGGCACTAAATTAGCTGTTCACTCTTTAGGTCACGGTTTACAGTTTCCATCTCTTTGAAAGCTTTCGTGCTTTTCGTGTCGTCTAGAGGCGCCTACTTTTGGTTTTCGTGAGCGAAATGATTAACTCAACTCAAGCGGCCCTTCATCCATTAACGCGATTTGTTCGCGCAGTTCAATAATTCTATCCTGCCAGTAACGCGGCGTGTCAAACCACGGAAACGCCAGAGGAAAAGCAGGATCATCCCAGCGCCGTGCGATCCAGGCAGAATAATGAATCAGGCGCAAAGTGCGCAAGGCCTCTATCAGATGCAGCTCCCGGCTGTCGAAGTCGTAAAACGTCCGGTAACCGGCCAGCAAGTGGTTTAACTGCACCGTCATTTCAGCACGATCCCCAGACAGCAACATCCATAAGTCCTGTATGGCCGGCCCCATCCGGCTGTCATCGAAATCAACAAAATGCGGGCCGTCAACGGTCCAGAGAATATTGCCGGGATAACAGTCTCCATGCAGGCGCAAGGTTTTCACCTTGCCTGCGCGTTCAAAGCAGCGTCTCACGCCCTCCAGGGCATGTTCAGTTACGCTACGGTAGGCTTCGATAAGATCGGCAGGGATAAAATGATTCGCCAACAGGTAAGCTCTGGGTTCATCGCCAAAATTGGCGATATTAAGAGTCGGGCGCTCCTTGAAAGGCCTTAAAGCGCCGATAGCATGAATGCGAGCGATAAACCGTCCCATCCATTCCAGTTTTTCGCGGCCTTCAAGCTCAGGCACACGTCCGCCTTGTCTTGGAAATACCGAAAACCGGAAACCGTCGGCATGGATTAAGGTCTGGTTATCGTCTAAAGGTATTGCCGGTACGACCGGAATTTCAGCCTCGAATAATTCCTGAACAAACGCGTGTTCTTCAAGGATGGCGGCATCTGTCCAGCGCTCCGGCCGGTAAAACTTGGTGACAATGAAAGAAGCGTCAGCCATGCCGACTTGGTAGACGCGATTTTCATAACTATTGAGCGCCAGCAGTCGACCATCGCCATGAAGGCCGATACTGTCGAGCGCGTTTAAAATGATATCGGGAGTTAGAGCTGAAAACGGAGTCAGATTAGTATTCATGGTTACCATTGTAACGCCGAATTCAGCTTAGCCTGATTTAATTGGTCATGTATATCTGTTACTGGCTAAAATGCATAACCTCGCCTTCTTGCATTATATTGCCGGATGTGGGGCTGGTCTGTTGATAAGCGCCGCCTCCAAGTTGCTCATTGATCTGCCGTGCTACATCAATTCCCAAACTTTTAGAAACTTCCGATACAACTCTGCCGCGGCTCGGTGTTACGCGGCTTACGCCGCTCACAACGCGGACATCTTGCCCTTCACCTGTGGCACTAAATGCGGCTTTTACTTCATAAGTGCGAGTGTTGATCAGGCTGAACTCCGCCACCAGCATCAGGCTGAAGGTGTTGGACAGAGTGTCGGTGCCGATGATGGGATTAACCTCGTCGCGAAAATCAAGTTCGCTGACCGTACCGAACAACACATAATCGGCGCCGGGATAAGCGCCTTTTTTGATGCGTTCGATAATGTCGTAGATTTTTTCGCTGCCCTTGGCTGTGTATGGCTTGGCCTGAGATACCTGAAAATCGCCGCTTTTAAGAATTTCCCCTTTAATATCGCCGACAAACTTACGCAATTCGCCATATTCGATATAACTGTAGCTGCTTTCGACCTCGGTATAATCAGTCTGTGATTTTCCGCTATATGATGAGCGGCTCGATGCTGAAGAGCTTTCGAAACTGTCATGTTCACGCTCGCTCTGACTGGCTCTCGCCGATGACTTATTGTGAAAATCAACCAGATGAAAATAACCGCTGACCCGCTCGGCATAAGCCAGGTCGGTCACAGCAATTTTGGCTGCTTGAGCGCTGCATGTCCCCAGCAACGATGACAGCAAGAATAACAAACGTAACTGTTTCATATGCTATGCCATTAAAACATGGATTTATTGGAAGTTTTGCGAATCTCTTTTTCATCCGCCCATTCCATTACGCCGGATTCATTATCCACCAGTTGTAGGCTGAATTTGTAATACACGTCCTTGACATCGCCGGCGCGTTTAACGATAGAAGTAATCGTGCCTTCGATGCGAAAATCGGCGCCTTCCATATTACCCATTTTTTTGGACTTGCTCTTTTTGTACAGGCCCGTTTGGTTTTGCCGGGTCAATTCATCGACTTGTGTTTGCATCGCGCTGGTATCAACCGCAAAGCGCACCATGCCGCTTTTCAGGATCTTGGCGCGTATCGAATCGGTGATCGATTTTGTGTCAATGTACTCGCTGGTTCTGTTTTTTACTTCCGCAACAGTCACTAAAGGACGTGATTTTCCAAACAAGGCAGGGGATTGCAATAGCGAGCTGGACATAGACTCCGCTATGGTTTGCAAATCAGTAGAACCAAACTCGTTGGTTAGGGTTTCAACCGTTTTGCTGTCGCCATACTCAACATTGCCGGAACTGAGCGTTGGCGATTGCGTGGCACAGCCGCTTAAAATCAGCATTAGCGTTGTGGCTTTGAAGGCGTTTGAATATTTTTCCATTGAGGTATCTCTCTTAATGCAGGGCGGTTTAAACCGCTTAATATGTTAACGGGCAGCTCAAGCCGCCTCTACAGTAAATTATTAGGTTGGGTTTGGTTTAAGGCAGTTCGCCTGTGTTATCCGGACTTTGCACGACCAGCTTAAAGTCAGTAACTTGGGGCGATGGCGCGACCGCCGACAGCGTTTGTTTTTGATAAGCATAGACCAGCACCGGCTTCCAAGCCTCTTCCCCTCCGACCGTAAAACCAGCCGCATCCAGCCATTTGAAGCGATAGTACAGTTGTTGATTATCCGAGTCCGTATTGTTGATTTCTGCCTGCACCGTTAAAAGATGATTGCGTTTTACGGCACGCAGGTCAGTCACTTGCAAATACGACATTTCACTTAGCTGTTCGACCTTGGAGTTGATGCTGCCGGGTCGTGGCGGAGGATTTTGGCTGGCGCAGGCGCAGAGCACGGATAAAGCAATGGCTAACGGAATATTTTTAAATAAATTCATGGCTTACCTTTTGGCTTGTTGGATAAGTTTTTTGGCTTTTTTCTTTTTGGCTTTTGCAGGGGCTTTCTGCTCCGCTTCGCTTGCAGTATTGGCGGGTTCAATTACAGCGGGTGCGGCATAAACAGGCATTTGCGGCCCGTAAGCAGGTTGCGACCAGTACACCTGATTACCGAACAACCGTGTAACGACAATGGCGTGTGAGCCTTGAACATCGACCGATTGCTTGCTGTTGCCTATAACGATGTCATGCTTGCCGGAAGGCAGCGTGGCACGGCCAATGCTGATGGTTGCCGGCAAGGTGCGCCAAGTGCGCTCGTCCGCAGATTCTGTAATGACATTGGCAACATTTAACGCAATGCCGGCAATTGCTGCACCGCCGCCTTGATCCATCAAGGCTTTTTGCGACATGGTTTTTGCCGCAGCACGAACAATACCGCGAACAATAATCCCCGGCATGTCATCTCTCAATGCCCGTTTGGACATCGCATCCAGGCTGGTAACGGCGGCTAACGGCAGGTTGTCCTTGCCGTCAATGCCGATAGAACTGGGCTGCAAGATGTGAGTTGGATCCGAATGCAACACCGGAAAGGATATGGGGATAACACCCAAATTGCTGACGATCACCGGTACCGGAATGGTGACTGAGCTAAGTGCGGGCGCAGTGCCGGATTCAACCACAAATAACACATCGGTTTCGGTGGGCCTACGAAGGCTGGGACGCGTTTCTAATGTCGCCAAGCCGTCTTCCAGAATTTTTATATTGGGCTGTAGTTCAATCGCCTGCCGATAACCGGGTGAGGCAAGCCCGGGTTCATTCAAGGCTTCGTACACAAAACCGGCCAAATAATGACTAAAGGCGCTTTGGTAGCCGTTTTTTAGCGCAGTAACTTCGGCCGAGTTAAGTGTTTCAACCGGATAACCATTCAGGTCCTTAAAAGTTGTGGTGATGCCTTTTTCCTTGCTTTCTTCTTCCAGCGCCTCGGTGTCTTTCGCGTTGATTTCCGCGATAACGGCTTCTCGTTCATGCGTTTTTTTGATCTCGGTTCGGGCCGCATTCCAGTCGCCAGACAATAAGTGATCCAGAGCGAGTTGGGTCGACAACATAACTTTTTCATAATCATGGCCATCGTAGCGCCGGGTTTTATCATTTAGCATCACAGCACCGACATTTTCCAAAACGGCGCCGGCCCTGATTTTAGCTTCATTTTCCCATTCATTGACTTTTTGATCGGCTAGCAGCCATGCAGCTGCGCTGTCTTTGTATTGATTTTTTAAGCGCAATAATTCGCCTTTTTCAAGGTAGTAAAGTAAATCGAAATTGCCGCCGGTGTTGTTGGATTCATGCAGAGTTAAAGCTTGGTCGACTTGGCCTTGGCCGATCAGATTAATGGTTTGCTTGAGTTCATCATCGTAACTGCGCATTGCAGAGCAGCCGGACAGCGTTAGGGTTAGTACGAAAGGCAGCGCTAGGCTGGTAGGGCGGATAAAGGAAGGCATGTAAATTCCTTGTTATTATAATTTATTGGTGTTTTGTATCCGATAGCTTGGATATGGTAGTAACCAACGCCCCGGTACAGGGGAAATTATAAAATGTTTTTCCTGATACCCCCCCATTTTTTATTTAAGTAAATATACTTACTAATTCTTGAGGATTAGCGATCTGTTTGAGTTTTATTTGGTATTATTTTTAACGCGAGTTCCCATCAGATAATCGAAGCACGGCCAAGTAACACACCAGTTTGCGGAGCTTTTGACGCCAATTATGCAGTTGAAACAAACTACTACGTCAGTGTTGGCAACAACTAAATAAGAAACAGACATCCATGACCGTTGTTCATGGGTAGAAGCATCAATATGGACGAAACCGATGTTGACAGCGCTGGAAAACGGCGTGAAGGGCGGCAAATGGTTTAGCTTGATGGACAAGGTTTATGCGATGACCACCTTGCAAGCGGCTTGGCGACAAGTGCACAGCAACCAAGGCAGTCAGGGCCTGCATCAGCGAATGCCGAATGCGTTCTTTGCTGACTATGGGCTTTTCACCATGGAAGAGGCCCATGTCAATCCCGATGAGGAAATTCTCGACTGGAGAGCCGTGTGCGGGAAAACCGCACGCACGGTTCGGAGGGAGGGGAGAGTCGAAAGGTTCTTCTCTACCCCTATCAGCTTTGAACCTTAGCTGGAAGCTTATAAGTACCTGTGCATAATTATTCAGTCGACAACATAAGTCATGTCGTTGTTTTTATTCACTACTTTTCGCAAGCAGACCTAAAAAACACCAGGTTTATTTTGCACATGTACTTATTCAGGTGCTTATAATACGCTTTCCTCCTGATTTCAATCCGTATTGAAAATATTGCCAAGCAAAGACTTTTGCTGGGCTCATTTCGGCTCCGAATCAAATACCCAAACGTAGCAAATTACAACAAAGACTGGGGCAAATAATTGTCTTAGAGCTGGATTGCAAGATTTCCTTTTTTAATCGCTATAAAGTATATAAAATTACTAGGTTTTTATTTATTAGGTGATTATCAGCATGAACGTTATAGAAAGAATTAAAGACCAGATTGAAAATAATCAGGTTGTTTTATACATGAAAGGGTCACCGGATTTTCCTCAATGCGGCTTTTCCGGCCAAGTGGTACAAATATTGAGAGCTTGTAACGCGAAATATATGCCCGTTAATATTTTTGAAGATCCTGAACTTCGTGAGGCGCTTAAAGAATATTCAAGCTGGCCGACTTACCCCCAGCTTTATATCGGCGGTGAGCTGGTTGGCGGTTGCGATATCGTTATCGACTTATACCAGAAAGGCGAGCTGGCAAAGATGTTGGCTGCGGTTGATGCTATAGAAGCGTAATTGTTGATACACGGATGACCTCGTGTCATCCGTGTATCGGTTTTGCTATCCGTTTTCGTACGATTCCAGCTGTTTCCAGCGGTTGACTATCATGCAAAACAGTTCCGCTGTCTTTTCAGCGTCATAGAGCGCTGAATGCGCTTTTTCATTATCCCAGTCCAACCCGGCCGCTTGGGCCATTTTTGCCAGCACGGTCTGTTGATAGACCAATCCTCCCAATGTTGCAGTATCGAAGGTGCTGAACGGATGAAAAGGACTGCGTTTTATTTGGGTTCTTTGAATGGCTGCATTTAAAAAACCGATGTCAAAAGCGGGATTATGACCAACCAGAATTGCTCGAGTGCAGTTGTTGCGCTTGACTGCCTCCTTAATCGGTTTAAATATCATGTGCAGCGCTTCTTTCTCGTCAATAGCCATACGAAACGGATGATATGGATCAATTTTATTGAACTTGAGGGCTGCTTCGTCCAATTCGGCATTTTTAAAAGGAACGACGTGCGTTGTATAACGTTCGGTAATTTCCAGTTCACTGTTGCTGTTAAGTTCGACGATCACAGCCGCAATTTCCAGTAGTGCATTTTTTTTGGGATTAAAACCGGCTGTTTCAATATCGATGACTACCGGGAGGAAGCCCCGGAAACGTTTGTCTAGGGGAATTACAGGTGTATCCATTTTTTGAGTTATGCTAAGAGATGTCGAAATGATGAGGAGAAAATGTGATAATTTATGGTATGTTACGCGAAAATAGACCCATTATGAAAAATAATAGCGCTGAGGAGTAGATATAATGCAACCTAAAAAATTGATAACTCAACTCGGATGCCTTGTTTTACTGGGTATATTGGAAGCGTGCGCAACGACTGCGAAAGACCCGCAAGATCCATTGGAAGGTTGGAATAGAGGCGTTCAGACATTTAACGATAAACTCGATGAATATGCGATGAAGCCTATCGCCAAAGGTTATCAGTGGATAACGCCATCATTTGTCGATACTGGCGTCAGTAATTTTTTTAGCAACATTAACGACATCGGCGTAACTATCAATGACTTGTTACAGTTTAAGATAGAGCAGACCGGTATGGATGGATCACGTTTTATCGTTAATACAGTTGCCGGTGTTGCCGGTTTTGTTGATGTTGCGGCGATGATAGATTTGCCCAAGCATAATGAAGATTTTGACCAAACAATGGGTGTTTGGGGGGTACCTTCCGGGCCTTATCTGGTACTGCCGTTTTTTGGGCCAAGTTCGCCGCGAGGCGTGGGCGGCCTGATCGGCGATGCGGCAATGAATCCCATCAGCTATCTTGACAGCGGTGTTGTCAGCAGCGGACTGTTTGGAGTCAATGCTGTTGACCTGCGTGCAGACAATTTGGCTAATGAAAAGGTAGCAACGGAAGCGGCTTTAGACCGGTATGCGTTTTTTAAGAGCGCATATTTTCAGCAGCGTAAGTACCTGATTTACGATGGCAATGTGCCGGAAGAAGAATCAGACTTACTGGAGCTTGATGAGGAGGATCTTAAGGGTAATCTGGCACCGGTTAGGCCTTATTAAAAATCAGGCGAAGGGCGCAAGATAGGCTGTTATTTTAAGCCTCGAACCCTTCGTCTTTTGCCCTTAGCCCTTCGCCAACTTCCAACACAACTCTTCGTTTGCCTTCAGCGGTGTGATCGATAAATCATTTTCACCATACGCGGACGGCACTTTCCAGGCGGTTTTTTCTAACGTGACTGTGCCCGAGTTTCTAGGCAGCCGATAAAAATCAGCACCGTAAAAACTGGCGAAGCCTTCCAGTTTGTCCAAGGCATCCGCCCGCTCAAATGCTTCCGCGTAAAGTTCCAAGGCCGCATGAGCGCTGTAACAGCCGGCGCAGCCGCAGGCGGTTTCCTTTAATGAAGTCAAGTGCGGCGCGCTGTCGGTACCCAGAAAGAATTTCGGATTGCCGCTGGTTGCGGCCTCGACCAAGGTCAAGCGGTGAGACTCGCGCTTGATAATAGGCAGGCAATAATGGTGCGGCCTGATGCCGCCCGCCAGAATCGCATTGCGGTTAAACAGCAAATGCTGGGGAGTGATGGTTGCGGCGATATTAGTGCCGGCAGCTTGTACAAATTGTACTGCTTCTGTCGTGGTCACGTGTTCGACGACGATGCGCAAGCCGGGGAAATTTTGGGCGATGTCGGTCAGGTAACTATCGATAAATACCCGCTCCCGGTCGAAAATATCGCAAGCCTCATCGGTGACTTCGCCATGAATCAACAACGGGAGATCATGTTGCTCCATTGCGGCCAATAACGGATAAATAGCTTTGATATCGGCAACGCCGGAATCGGAATTGGTGGTGGCGCCTGCGGGATAAAGTTTAAAGGCGTGGACATGTTCGCACTCGGCGGCTTTTTTGACTTCATCCGTTGTCGTCGAGCCGGTCAGGTAAAGCGTCATCAGCGGCGTGAAATCGAGACCTTCAGGAACCGCGGCTAGAATTTCTTCCCGATAAGTCAAGGCCTGAGCCACTGTCGTAACCGGCGGTTTGAGATTGGGCATAATGATGGCGCGGGCAAATTGCCGGGCAGTATGCGGCAGAACAGTTTGTAAAACCGCGCCGTTTCTGACATGTAAATGCAGGTCATCCGGCTTTGTGATGGTTAATGTTTTCATTATTGAATGCAAATTCTGTAAAATAGGCGGTTATTTTATAGTAAGTGCCTTGAAAAACTAAACACAGCACTTATTGTTGCTTTTATTTTTGTTATCGGAGTGGTTAATGCCAATATACGAGTACCAATGTCAATCATGCGGTCATGAGCATGAAGCTTTACAAAAACTCAGCGCCGAGCCCCTAGTTATCTGCCCAGCCTGTAGCAAGCCGGAGCTAATGAAAAAGATTTCTGCTGCGGGATTCAGATTAAAAGGCAGCGGCTGGTACGAAACTGATTTCAAGAGCGGCGCAAAGAAAAATGTAGCCGGCGAGGCGGGTTGCTCAAGTTCCGCAACATCTTCCGGCAGCTGTCCAGGCGGTGGCTGTACTAAAGCCCATTAATAAATAAAGCAAGCGAAAGGCAAAAGGCGAAAGGCAAACTTCGCCTTGAGCCTTTCGCCTTTCATCTTAACCAAATTAACAGGAAAATTTATGCGTACTCACAAGTGCGGAGAATTAAACACACAACAGCTAGGCGAGACTGTTTCAATCTGCGGTTGGGTGCACAGACGCAGAGACCATGGCGGCGTTATTTTTATCGATCTTAGAGACCGTGCCGGATTGGTTCAAGTTGTAGTCGATCCCGACGTAGCTGAAACTTTCGCTATTGCTGAAAGCGTCCGCAGTGAATATGTATTACAAATTACCGGCCTAGTTCGCGATCGTCCTGCAGGCACAATTAATGCCAACATGCATTCCGGCGCGATCGAGATACTGGCTAAAAACATCGTTGTGCTGAACGAATCGGAAACCCCGCCGTTCCCGGTTGAAAGCGAAATCGAAGTCAATGAAGAATTGCGTCTACGCTACCGTTATATCGACTTGCGCCGTACCGAGATGCAAGAAAAGATGAAAGTGCGCCGTGATGTGACACGGGTATTGAGAAACTTCCTGGATGACCACGAATTCTTCGAGATTGAAACGCCTTACTTAACCAAAGCGACTCCCGAAGGCGCGCGCGATTACATCGTGCCGAGCCGTACTCACGAAAACTCGTTTTTCGCACTGCCGCAATCGCCGCAATTATACAAACAAATCTTGATGGTGGCGGGCATGGACCGCTATTACCAAGTCGTGCGTTGTTTCCGCGACGAAGACTTACGCGCCGATCGTCAGCCCGAATTTACCCAGCTCGATATCGAAACCTCGTTCATGGATGAACACGAAATCATGCACGTGATGGAGGAAATGATCCGCCAGTTGTTTATCAAAGTGATTGGCGTGAACCTTGGCGATAAATTTCCGTGCATGACCCACCAGGAAGCCATATCGCGCTACGGTATCGATCGTCCCGATTTGCGGATTCCGCTGGAATTGGTCGATATTGCCGAGGACATGAAAGACGTCGATTTCCAAGTCTTCTCGGCTCCTGCGAATGACCCGAAAGGCCGCGTCGTTGCAATGCGCGTACCGAATGGCGGCGAACTGAGCCGCAAAGATATCGATGCATTAACCAAATATGTCAGTATTTACGGCGCAAGAGGTTTGGCTTACATCAAAGTCAATGATCTGGCCGCCGGCGTCGACGGCTTGCAATCGCCTATCGTTAAATTCGCTCCTGCTGAGGTTTGGGACAGCGTGCTGGCTAAAACCGGCGCACAAAACGGCGATTTAATCTTCTTCGGCGCGGACAAAGCCGGCATTGTCAATGAAGCGATGGGTGCATTGCGGGTCAAATTGGGCCATGACCTGAACCTGCTGGAAGGCGAGTGGAAACCGGTTTGGGTCGTCGACTTCCCGATGTTCGAGTGGGACGAAAAAACCAACCGCTACAATGCGATCCATCATCCGTTCACCGCGCCAAGCTGCTCGGTCGAAGAACTGGTTGCCAATCCCGGCGCAGCATTATCGCGCGCTTACGATTTGGTGTTGAACGGTACCGAAGTCGGCGGCGGTTCGATTCGTATCAATCGCAGCGCCATGCAGCAAACCGTGCTTGAAATCTTAGGCATCGGCGAAGACGAAGCCAGGGAAAAATTCGGCTTCCTGCTGGATGCATTGAAATACGGTGCGCCTCCGCATGGCGGCCTTGCGTTCGGCCTTGACCGTCTGGTCATGCTGATGACAGGATCAACGTCTATTCGTGACGTGATTGCTTTCCCTAAAACCCAATCAGCGGCTTGTCCTTTGGTTAGCGCACCGGCGGTCGTCACCGATGAGCAGTTGAAAGAGCTGGGCATTCGGTTGATTAAACCGGCCGGAAAAGAGAAAGCCAAACACGATTAAACCGGCTAGGGTACGCATTGCGTACCTCTATTGAGAAGCATGGTACGCACTGCGTACCCTACATTAAATTCACCGCGAACAGTGCGCTGTTCGCGGTGAACTAATCCTACCGAAGTATTCTCCCTAGAGGAGTATTATCTATGACCAATACCCCATTTCCGATTCAAGATTACGCCTTACTCAGCGATGAAGAATGCGATGCCCGGATTGTTGCCGCCAAAGCCAAGCTTGGCAGCCGTTGTGTGGTGCTCGGGCATCATTACCAGCGCGATGAAGTGTTCAAACATGCCGATTTCACCGGCGATTCGTTAAAACTGTCCAGGGATGCTGCAAAGTCCGACGCCGAATACATCGTGTTCTGCGGCGTGCATTTTATGGCCGAAGTCGCCGATATCCTGTCCCGTCCCGACCAGATCGCCATTCTGCCCGATATGGCGGCAGGCTGTTCGATGGCCGACATGGCCAATCTGATCAAAGTGCAAAAGTGCTGGGATGAATTGGCGCAAGTGATCGATGTGGAGGCGGAAGTAACGCCGGTGACTTACATTAACTCGGCTGCCGATTTAAAATCTTTTTGCGGCCAGCATGACGGCATCGTCTGCACCTCGTCCAATGCGCAGAAAATATTGGAATGGAGCTTTGCCAGAAAACAGAAAGTGCTGTTTTTCCCCGACCAGCATTTGGGACGCAATACCGGTTACCGGATGGGTATTCCGCTGGACGAGATGGTTACTTGGGATTTCACCAAGCCGATGGGCGGCCTGACCGAGGAGCAAATCCGCAATGCCAGGATCATTCTTTGGAACGGCTATTGCTCGGTGCATCAGGTGTTTAAGCCCGAACACATTGATCAGTTTCTTCAACGTTTTCCGGAAACCAAAGTCATTTCGCATCCGGAAGCCGCGTTTGAGGTCTGCCAGAAATCGGATTACATCGGTTCCACCGAGTACATTTTAAAAACGGTGCGCGAAGCCGAACCCAACACCCGCTGGCTGGTGGCGACCGAACTCAACCTGGTCAACCGTCTGCACGAAGAATGCAAGGCACAAGGCAAAAACGTGCATTTCATGTCGCCGACATTATGCATGTGCTCAACGATGTTCAGAACCGACCCGCAACATCTGGCCTGGGTGCTGGACAATCTGGCTGCGGGTCATGTCGTTAACCGGATTTCAGTGCCGGAGGACATAGCGAAGAATGCCAAAAAAGCACTGGATAACATGTTGGGGGTGATGTGATGACAGTCGATTTTAACCGGCTCAAGCATTTCTCCATGACCTATGTGTTCATGGACGAAGATAATATAGCCTGCGAATATGAGCAGACCGAGCAAAGCCCCCTCGTTGCCCCCGACGGCAACAGCGTCAGTTTTAGTTTGAGAAATATCGATCAGAACGAAGATCAGGATATTTATTCGATCGAGCTGGTAAAAGAAGGCGATGACGAGTTTTATATAAAAACCGATTATTTTGAGGATGAAGGCGAACCTTACCCTCTCGATGTCGAAATTTCCGAGGATGACGTGAAGTTCATCCTGGAAGGCGAGGACGAGGTGATGTATTTGTATGGGTTTTTTGAGTAAAGTGGCTGCCGCTGGCTGAACAGGTTAGCGGCAGAAGAAAGTCGGTTTTTGGATGTATGTTTCGGAGCATAGATTGGCTGCGTTATTAGCGCAATTGAAAGCCGAGTTTTCCTGTTCGGATTAAATATTGGGTACTGCCGGTGATTGAAGACGGGGTGATTTGATATGAAAGTCAGGGCTTGAGCTGATAAATGCCAAAGTTGGTCTTATCTGTATCAGGCATTGACTGTCTCAGTTCGAGACCCTTAGTGGTCTTATCGGGCAGCTTTATGATTGGCTGGTTAGTGTCGCATTGCAGACCACCACAAGAGAAGCAGATTCAAACCGAAGACTATTCCTGAGTTTATTACCTAGACTCCGGTTATCATTGAAGATATTGTCCCTTTTTGGTGGTCTGCAATGCGACAACAACGGCTATACACAAAACGCTATTCGGCCCGCAGCCTGCGATCATCAAAGAACACAAAGCGGGTTTCGCGCTTTAACCCCAAGCAGAACGCTCGTCGTTACACACAAGTATCTACGAGACACCGTCGTTCTGGTATGGATGCCGGAACCCAGGCACAGGGATGTGAAACTATCGGCTGGCATGGCGTTGATCAAGCACATGCAATATCCGAGTTACCGTCCATGGCGCTGGATACCGGCATCCATGCCGGTATGACGACTCTGAAACACACTTGTGTATAACGGCGAGAGCAGAACGGGGGGCAATGCGGTTATTAACGTTTCTACGAGGTCTGAATAGTCATATCGAAATCGGGTAGGGCGTGCCGTGCGCGCCAAAGGGAGTGTAAGATTTTCAAGTATCGGGGAAGGCGCGCATGGCACGCCCTACGGCTGTGAGAACTTAGATCATTGTAGTCATGCAAACCTAACCGGCTAAACTTTACGATAATCCGCCAAATTAACCCCATACTTTTTCAGCTTGCTGTAGACCGCGCGCGATGTAATGCCCATCTCTTCCGCCACTTTTTTTACGTCGCCCTGATGCTGTTTCAGGGCGCTTTTAAGAAACGCTTGTTCTGCCTTGGCAAGCGCTTGCTCCTTGATGTCTTTCCATTCCTCAATGTTTTTTGCTTTGGCCGGAAGCGGCAAATCCAGCTCGGTCATTTCTTTGCCGGTGGCAAATAAAATGCTGCGCTCAAGGATGTTTTCCAGTTCACGGACGTTGCCCGGCCACGGGTAAGCCCGGATTTTCTGCATCACTTCACGGCTGACCGATTCAACCGCTTTGTTATATTTCTTGCTCAGGCGCTGCACGATCAATTGCACCAGGTAAGGCAGGTCTTCCGGGCGTTCGGCCAGCGGCGGGATGCTTAAGCGAACCACGTTGATGCGGTAATACAGGTCGTTGCGGAACAGTTCTTGGCTGACCAGTTTTTCCAGGTTGTTGTTGGTTGCGGAGATGATTCTCAAGTCGACCGACAAGGTTTGCTTGCCGCCGACTCTTTCCAGTTCGCCTTCCTGTAGCACGCGAAGCAACCGGGTTTGTGCGGCAGGGGATAGCGTGTCGACTTCATCCAGAAACAGGGTGCCGCCTTCGGCCCGCTCAAAATAACCCTGATGCACTTCGATGGCGCCGGTGAATGCGCCTTTTTCATGTCCGAACAGCGCGCTTTCGATCAAGCTTTCGGGAATGGCGCCACAGTTGATCGGGATAAAGGGTTTGTTGCAGCGGTCGCTCATCGCATGGATGGCGCGCGCAATCAATTCCTTGCCGACACCGGTTTGGCCTTGAATCAGAACGGTTGCCAACGTTGGTGCAATCACTTCGATGGATTGCAGGATTTTCTGCATGGCTGGCGACTTGGCAATAATCGCCGGGGGCTGGTGTTTTTTTGCCGGCTGTTTGCTTTGTTGCCGCCAAATCTGCTGCATGCTCTGTTCGATGCGCGAGTGCAGTTCGTTAATATCCTGCATTTCCTTAACGGGTGTGGTGTCGGTGTATTCAATACCCGGGTGGTTTTTTGCCGCGTTCGGGTTGGTGTATACGCAAACTTCGCATTTGCCGTCGTGGCGGGCAATGCTTTGCTTGATTTCTACTTTGGCGTAACCGAAGTTCCTGGCGGCAATGCCGCCGAAGACGCTGGACGTCATTCTGCACAATTCAGGAAAATTGGTGACCCGGTCGCCAAAAGGACAGCTTGTATTGGTAACGGTAATGCAATCGGGGTTGCTTGAAACCAGTGAAAATTTACCGCCGATATTGTTCTTGAGTCCCAGAATCAGCTCGGTGTAGCTTTCCTTGTCGAGCAACTCGCTGTTATGGGCGGCTTCCCGGTAAGTTTCTTCAAAAAAACACCCGGCAGTCTTGGCGATATGTTCAATCAATTGCTCGCAATGCTTTTGACCTTGTTGTTCGCTGGCGTGCATTAACTCGAGGATAAAAGTTTGCAGGAAGAAAACGGGTGATAAATCGGAAAGAGAGTTGTTGGTCATGATGATCTGTGAAGTAAATTTTCACTCATTGAAGCACAGCTTCCTTAATCGGGTAAAGCGAAAATTCAAGTAATTGTATTTTAATAAGAAAAATATTGTTAATTGCTGGCACAACACTTGCTGCAATTGAATTTTAACCAATAATAACGAGGAGTTAATAATGAGCCAAAATAAACCACCTTTAGATCCGCATCCTTTAAGTGAATATGTCGCTTGGGCCGGAAACCGCAACCGCGAACCGCTGCTAGGCGTTTTAAAAGAAAAGCTGCCTAAAGACCCTGCAAATGTGCTGGAGCTCGCCAGCGGCAGCGGCATGCATATCAACTTTTTTGCGCCGCATTTTGAGCACTTGCATTTTCAGCCTTCCGATAAGGATGAAGAGGTTTTTGACAACATCAAGAAACTGTCGGTCGACCACAAGAACGATAATATAGCCGATCCCGTTCATCTGGATTTAACCAATCCCGATACCTGGTTTAACGCCGGTAAGCCACATTCATTTTCGGCAATTTTTTGCATCAATATTTTTCAGGTAGCGCCCATCTCCATTGCTGACGGCATGATGAAATGTGCTGAAAATTTACTGGATGATGAGGGTATTTTACTGATTTACGGACCGTTTCAGGTGGAGGGAACCTTTACCACCGATTCCAATAAGGAATTCCATGAAACATTGAGCTCGGCTGGGGTTTCAGAGTGGGGTTTAAAGGATGTGGCCGATCTGAAAAAGGCGGCGGCGAATCATGGCTTGGAGTTAAAAGAGCAGATCAATATGCCTGCTAATAACTTTTCGCTGATATTTGGTAGAAAGGGTTAAGAAAGACGAAGGGCGAAGGGCGAAGGGCGAAAAAAAGCTTACATTTGGACTTAAGGAGCGCTGCAATTTTTAGCCTTTAGCCTTTAGCCTTTAGCCTTTAGCCCTTCTTCAATGATGCTCAATTTAGGAAATTAACGATGGAGAAAAAATGTTCAGCCGTTATTATCGGGGTTGGTCCAGGACAGGGTCTGGGCGCTACACTCGCCAAATATTTTGCAGCAAAAGGTTTACACGTTTATATAGCGGGTCGAAGTGAGGACAAGCTTCAACTGGTTGCCGACGACATTCGGCAAAAAGGCGGCTCAGTCAGCGCGGTGCTCGCCGATGCCACTGTTGAGCGTGATGTAGAGCACTTGTTTAAAGTGGCGCGGCTGGATCGCCGTAGCATTGATATTGCCGCCTATAACGTTGACAGCAATATCCCATCGCCTTTGTTGGAAACGGATGCGGAAACCTTTACTGCGCTGTGGCGGCAAAACTGCCTTGGCGCCTTTTTTTTCGGCAAGGAAGCCGTCAATGCCATGAAAGACAGGCATCAAGGAACGCTGTTTTTTACCGGGGCGACAGCGTCACTCAGAGCCAAACCGCCGTTCACCGGATTTGCTGCGGCCAAAGCCGGTTTAAGGGCATTGGCGCAAGGCATGGCAAGGGAATTTTCGCCGCAAGGCATTCATGTGGTGCATACTATTATTGACGGCGTGATTGATGGTGACAGGGCAAAGAGCCAGTTCCCGGATTATGTTAAGGCCAAAGGCAAGGATGGTTTGTTACAACTGGATGCAATCGCTGAAACTTACTGGGCCATTCACAAACAACATCCCAGCGCATGGACTCATGAGCTGGATTTGAGACCGTTTAAAGAGCCGTTTTAGGAGGTGTGATATGTTGAAAACCAAAAACTGGATCTTGCAAGGTAGCTATTTTGAAACCTGTAATTGTGAAACCGCTTGCCCTTGCGTATGGCTGCAACCGCCGACCCAAGGTGATTGTAAGCTGTTGGTGGCGTGGCATATTGACCAGGGACATCTGGATGATCAGTCGCTGGACGATTTGAATGTTGCGATGGCCTGTTACTCGCCGGGACACATGAAGGACGGCAATTGGCAAGCCGCCTTATATGTCGATGAACGAGCTGACGACAAGCAATTGGATGCGATTGTGGAAATCTTTAGCGGCCAACAAGGCGGACACCCCGCTATTTTAATGAGCTTTGTCAAGGAAGTGTTGGGCGTGAAAAAAGTCAAAATCGATTATCAGGAACAGGGCGACAGCCGGCGCGTGATTATTCCCGGCATAGCCCAAGCCGATATCGAAAGTATTCAGGGTATCACCGGCGGACAGGCGACCGTCAATAATCCCCCTTTGTGCGTGGTAACGAGCCATCCCGCAATTGTCGCCAGATCAAAAGACTACCAATATCAGGACTATGATAAAGACTGGCAGTTTTCCGGGCGTAACGGTTATTTCTCGGCATTTGTTTATCAGCCGTAATGAATGGGTTCAAAACTCAGACTTCAATTTTGGCGATGGTGCTGGCATGCGTTTTTGCCGCCTGGAGCTATCTGTTTTATCAACACAAGCAAATGACATCTCAACCGATGTCGACTATGTGGATGCCGCCTTCAGAGCCCTTGGCATGGGGTTTTATCGACTTTGCGCTGGTTTATTTTATGTGGGCGGTGATGATGGCGGCAATGATGTTGCCTTCCGCCATCCCGATGATTCTGGCATTCGCCCGCGTGTGTCGGCAGCAAAATAAAGCGCTTTATCAATTGACCGGCCTGTTCTCTTCGGGCTATCTGGGGATATGGTTGTTATTCAGCACTGTGTTGACATTACTGCAATGGCAAATGCATGGCTTGGCTTGGTTGACACCGATGATGAATAGCCAGAATTTAATTTCGGCAGCCGGTATTTTGTTTCTGGCAGGTTTTTATCAGTTTACGCCGATCAAAAATGCCTGCCTGATGCATTGCAAAACCCCGATGGGCTTTTTATTAAATGAATGGCAGGACGGGGCAGCCGGCGCTTTCAAAATGGGCTTAAAACATGGCGCATACTGCATAGGTTGTTGCTGGGCGCAAATGCTGATCATGTTCGCCGTGGGCGTAATGAATCTGCTGGGAATGGCTTTGATAACTTTATTGGTCATATTGGAGAAGACCTTGCCTCTGCAAGCAAAGCACATTTGCAATGGGGTCGGCGTCGTTTTTATCGCCTGGGGAATTGCTCTGTTAATTGTTTAAAGATTTGTCCGCTATTTGTTAATAAACCCGGGAAATGACCATAATGAAAGTTCGTTCACTGTTTGCTTGTTCCATTTTATTGTCCGCTATCGGCGGTATGGCTAATGCCACGACTTATACTTTGCCGGAAAACAGCAATGATAGCGTTATCGCTCAATTTCAAGACGATGTGCCTTTAACGCGAGCGGAACAAAACGAGACTTTGCCGGATGTGGCAAGACGTTTTCTTCTGGGACAAACGGAAATAGTGCGCTTGAACCCGGGAATTGACCGCTGGCAAGTCAAGAAAGACGAGATTGTCCGGTTAGCGAACAGGCGTATTTTGCCGGATACGCCGCACGAAGGGATAACCTTAAATATCGCCGAATACCGGATGTATTATTATCCGCCTGCCCAAAAAGGCGCTGCGCCGCAGGTCATGTCTTTTGCTCATGGCATCGGCCGTCAGGATTGGAAAACGCCTCTGGGCAAAACCACTATTGTGCGGAAAGTTAAAGATCCGTCATGGCATCCGCCGGAATCGATCAGGCGAGAGCATGCCGCGAATGGCGATCCGTTGCCGACCGTGGTACCGCCGGGGCCCCATAATCCTTTGGGAGCTTACATGCTGCATCTGGCCGTACCCGGAGGCTACCTGATACACGGCACCGATATAGATAAGATTTACGGTATCGGCATGCAGATCACGCACGGTTGCGTGCGCATGTATCCTGAAGATATTGAGGCTTTGTATAACTCGGTCCCGGTAGGAACGCCGGTGTACATGGTCAAACAACCGATCAAGGTCGGATGGCTGGACAACACGCTCTACATCGAAGCGCATCCCGATTTGGAAGGAGAGGAAACAACGATGGAGCAGAAATTAGATACGGCGTTGAAGCTCATTCAAAAAGCCAATAGCCGGATATTGCCTGAATTTGACCGAACTGCGTTAACCCAAGCGCTTACCATTCTGGATGGAAATCCGGTAGCGCTGTATCAAAGATTGCCGGTGACATTGCCCGCAGCAGGCAATGGTTTTAACCTTCAAGCATCTACACCAATGTTATATCAAAAAATCTTAGAGGAGTTTCGCTCAAAGTAGCAAATTCCTCATAAAAGTAGCCATTCAGAATTTTCTGTATGGAAAAGAGGTATCTATCCACAGTCCAGTTACGGTCATATCTGTTTTTTACCCAATAAGTGTTTACACAAAAAACTTACTCCTCGGAGCGGAGGAATGATAAAGTTTTATGATGCTTTTTTAAATTTACGGCATTTTGTAATTGAGAAAGCTTTTTAGGCTATCTCATGTACGTTAGGCACAACAAGGAGAACATTGCCGAGTATCTATGTTTTTTGAATTGTCATGACTGCGATAAGAATTTTTAACTAAGTGAAGCAAGCTAATGTGGTTATGAACGAAAGCCAATATGACGATTTAATCGGAAAAATCTACGATGCTGCGGTCATGCCGGAGCTATGGCCGGTTTTTTTGGAGCAGTTGTCAGAGGCTTTCAACAGCAAGGGTACCGTCATTTATCTGATGGATTTTGCCAGCCGCAGTCCCACTTGCCGTAGCGATGAAGTTTCATTTATTCAATCCGCCCGTACCGACCCTGAAACCATCGTGTCTTACGAGCGCTATTATTCTAAGGTCAATGTCTGGTTTGAAAACTCCAGCGATTTGCCGGAAGGTGAACTGATAACAACCGATCGCTTGTTTCCGGTGCGGGAACTGGTCAAGACTGAATGGTATAACGATTGGCTTAAACCGCAGGGTTATTTTCATGCGATGATCGGGCATCTTCTGAAGCAGGATACGCTGGCGGTGCGACTGTCGATGTTTAGATCCAAACAGCAACCGTTTTCCGCCGACGAAACGGCACTGTTCGCCCGCTTGGTGCCGCATTTGCGCCGCTCTTGCATGATCCATAAAAAACTTTCTGAAGTTAAACGCATGAAGGCGACTGACGCCGAGCTCTTGAACCGCCTGCCGGTCGGGTTGATCTTGTTCGATAAGGGCGGCCAAGTCGTGTTTGCCAATCATATGGCGGAAACCTTAGACGGCTTTCGTCTCAATGCCGCAGGCCGCTGTCTGACGGATAACGCGAATGAAACCCGCGCCTTGCGCCGGTTAATCGACAATGCCGCAGAGCTGGGGCAAGGCATTGCGATGAGCTTGTATCGGAACAATTCAAACCGTCCGTTGTCGGCCATCGTGGTGTCGCTGCAAAATCGGCCGTTACCTTTTACCGGATCGACGCCGGTCGTTGCGTTATTTATTGGCGACCCGGATATGCCGCTCGATTTGGACGACAGCCTGTTGACGCAATGCTACGGTCTTTCCCCGACCGAAGCCAAACTTGCGGCCGCTTTGCTGCGAGGGCAAACGCCAGGCGATTATGCCCAAACGCGAGGCATCAGCAATAACACCGTAAAAACGCAGCTAAAGCAGGTACTGGCAAAAACGGGAACGCATCGTCAGTCCGAACTCATGCAATTGCTGGCAACAGGTTTCGGCATGCTTGCTGCTCCGGCCAAGGTTGCCGTAATAAAAGATTGATCTTCGGTTGCTTATATTCGTTGGGTGAAACCCCTCTCCGGATGGAGAGGGCAGGGTGAGGAGGATTAAAACCTTTTCCTTATTTAAATTCTCCTCGGCAACGGCTCCTGCATCGCCTCAAGCGCCTACTGTTGGTGCCCTCGATTGCTGTTCTCGACGCAATTCTACCTCCTGCATCCTTGCAGTCGTCACCCAACCCTCTCTCCATCAGGAGAAGATGTCAAGCCCTACCAAAATGAGAAGTGACTGCGATACAACATGGCTTCTTCTGTACGCTGAGTAGTTACATCATTTTCCTTTTTCACCCGAACGGGTGACGCGCTGTTAAATCGATTGGTTTAAATTGTTTTCCCGTAGGCATTACATTGTTTTGAACGCAATGCCGATTGTCCAATGAAAACTTTTTTCAAATACGTGTAACTGTATTATTAAATTGAAGCGCAAATGATTTTTCGCAAATTTATCTGCTCAGCCGCAGGAGCGGGCCATGCCTGCAATGAAGACGCTACCGTTACGCGGGTTCCCAAGCTCCAGCTTGGGAACCCGGAGGGAGAAGCTCCAGCTTCGCGAGACGGGAAGCTGGAGCTTCCTGCACTGAATTCCCAAGCTGGAGCTTGGGAACTAGCAGCAATAAGATTGTTCGCGTTCCCACGCGCTACGTACCCTCTGAGGCATAAATGGGAATGCGGTCAAGGCGCGCTGCGCCGTGAGTCACGTCGCCTACACGGGACGCAACGCGTCCAACACTGCATTCCCACGCAGCGCGTGGGAACGAGGGCTAATGACGCGGTGTTCCGAAGACACGTTTATGGTTCCCACGCGCTGCGTGGAAACCCAGTCAGGGACGCTCCGGCGCCCCGAACAGCTGAGCGGTTCGGGCTGCATTCCCACGCAGGGCGTGGGAACGATAACTCGGGGGGTACTGCCGACCATATCTTTACCTCTATCAATCTAGTAATAAGCCTGATGCTTTTGACATTGGCGGGGTGCACGCATCAAGACCAAGACCGGCAACTTCCTCGCCCGGTTAACGTTATTCGCATAGCCGATCAAACGGCACAGAGCGACAGGCCGTTTCCCGGCGAGGTTAAGGCGCGTTTTGAGACAGCTTTATCGTTTCGCGTGGCGGGCAAATTGATAAACCGTGCTGTCGATATCGGCGCGCAGGTGCATAAAGGCCAGGTGCTGGCAAAGCTTGATCCCAGCGATTACCGCTTTGAGGAGCAGAACTTCAAAGCCCAGCTGATAGCTGCTAAAGCCGACCGCGAATATACCCAAGAAGACTTAAGCAGATACCGGGAATTGTTCGACCAACACATCATCAGCCGGCCTGAACTGGATCGTCATCAAACGCTCTACATTAATGCACAGCAAAAGGTTGCAGCGCTCGAAGCCCAGCTCGGACAGACCGGCAACCAATTGGCTTACACCGATTTACTGGCCGACCGCGACGGCGTGGTGACGGCGCTGGAAGCCGAGACGGGGCAGGTCGTCGCTCCCGGCCAGCCGGTCATCAAGTTAGCCCGGCTCGATGAGAAGGAAATCGCTATCGACATTCCCGAGCATCGCGTGGCCGGGATCAAACTCCAACAGGAAGTCGGCGTAACCTTGTGGGTCGACGGCGACAAGCGGATCAAGGCTCGCATCCGCGAGATTGCGGCGGCAGCCGATCCGGTCAGCCGCACCTATCGGGTTAAAGCCACGGTCCTGGAAGACCGGGACGATGTGCGTTTGGGCATGACGGCGACGGTTTGAATTTCTTCACGCACGCCAGCCAATCTCACCGTTCCGCTCTCGGCCGTTTTTACTTCCCAAAATCAGCCGGGACAGTCTAGCGTCTGGTTGGTTGACGAGCCCACCGGAACGGTCAAAGCCGTGCCGGTACAGGTTGGCGATATTCGTAGCGGTGAGCGAGTTGCGGTGACCGGACTGGCAGCCGGGCAACTGATCGTCAGCGCCGGTGCAAACCGTCTGATCGAAGGTCAAACCGTGCGTTTGCCGCAAACACTTACGCAGGAAATAGCTGAGGAAACGCGTCGATGAAAGAATTCAACCTCAGCGCCTGGACCCTACAGCACCGCGCCTTCACCGGCTTCATGATGGCATTGCTGCTGCTCGGCGGAATATTCGCCTATTTCCACCTCGGCCAACGGGAAGATCCCGAGTTTACATTCCGGGTCATGGTGGTCAAAACCCTCTATCCGGGCGCGACGGCGCTGGAGGTCGAACAGCAGCTGACCGACCGTCTGGAAAAGAAAATCCAGGAATTGCCGAACCTGGACATTTTGCGCAGCTATTCCAAACCGGGCGAGTCGGTCATTTTTGTGACTCCGCGCGAAGACGCGCCGCCCAAGGAAATCCCCAATCTTTGGTATCAGGTGCGAAAAAAAGTCGACGACATCCGCCTGACTTTGCCCCCCGGCAGCATCGGACCGTTTTTCGACGACGAATTCGGCGATACCTATAGCTTGATCTATGCCTTCTCGGGAGACGGCTTTAGTTACGCCGAGCTGAAAAAAGCGGCCGACTCGGCCCGTCAACAACTGCTGCGGGTCAAGGATGTCGAAAAAATCGACCTGATCGGCACGCAGGAAGAAAAAATCTACATCGAATTTTCCGACAAAAAACTGGCCGAACTGGGCTTAGATGCCAACGCGGTCGCCGAGGCCTTGCAAGCGCAAAACAGCATGACCTCGGCGGGCATCGTGTACACCGCCCAGCGCAATTTGCCGATACGCATCACCGGTCAATTCGATTCGGTGGACAGCATCGCCAAGCTGCCGGTAACTATTAAAGGCCGTACCTTGCGCGTTGACGATTTCGCCCAGGTTAAGCGCGGATACATCGATCCGCCGGAGCTCAAAATGCGCGTTAACGGCAAGCAAGCCGTAGGTCTCGGCATCACCATGAACCAGCGCGGCGATGTACTGGAGCTGGGCAAGGCGCTGGACGCCGCCAAGGTTCAAATTGAGAGCGAACTCCCGCTGGGAATAGACGTCGATCAGGTCGCCGATCAACCGCGCGTCGTCAAAACAGCCATCGGCGAATTCCTGTCCACTTTCTTCGAGGCCTTGGCTGCGGTGCTGCTGGTCAGCTTTTTGAGTCTGGGCTTTCGCACCGGCTCCGTGGTCGCGCTGACGGTGCCGCTGGTGCTGTCGGGCACGCTGCTGTGCATGCTGCTGTTCGGCATGGAAATCCACCGCATTTCATTGGGCGCTTTGATTTTGGCGCTCGGTTTGCTGGTCGACGACGCCATGATCGCTGTCGAGATGATGGCGCGCAAGCTGGAGGAGGGCTGGGACAGGATCAGTGCGGCGACTTATGCCTATCGGGCCACAGCCTTCCCGATGCTGACCGGAACCTTGATCACCATTGTCGGCTTCCTGCCGGTGGGTTTGGCCGAGTCGCAAGCCGGCGAATACACGGTTTCAATATTCCAGGTGATGGGGATTTCGCTGTTGCTGTCGTGGATCGGCGCGGTTGTTTTTACGCCCTACCTGGGTTTCTTGTTACTCAGAGTTCAACCCCATAGCGCGCAAGATCACGACTTGTTCGACACGCCTTTTTACAATCGCCTGCGCCATTGGGTGGCGTGGTGCGTGGAGCATCGCAAAAAAGTCATCATAGCGACGGTCGCATTATTCGGCATAGGCGTGGCAACGCTGACCCAAGTTCCCGAACAGTTTTTCCCGCTGTCGAACCGGCCCGAGGTCATCGTCGACCTGTGGTTGCCCGAAGGCGGTTCTTTTGCAGAAAGCGAAGCAGCCGCCAAGCGCATGGAAGGCATCTTGAGCAAAGACGAGGATGTGGTGAATTACACGGCCTATATCGGCGGCGGCACGCCGCGCTTCTTCTTGTTGATCGTGCAACAGCTGGCCAATACCAATTTGGCCGAATTCGTGGTGATGACCAAAGACAATACCGCACGCGAGCGGGTCATGCAGCGTATTCGGCAGGCTTTTGCGACCGATTTCCCGCAAGTGCGCGGACGCGTGATGCGCCTTAACGTCGGTCCGCCGATGGATTATCCGTTGGTGTTCAGGGTGATCGGCGAAGATCCGGTGATTGTCCGGAACATTGCCGACCGGGTGACCGAAATCGTGCGCGCCAGTCCCAACACCGTGGAGGTGAACGACGACTGGCACGACCGGATTCCGTCGCTACGCCTGGTGCTCGACCAGGACAAGGCCCGCGCGCTCGGCGTCTCGACCGCAAGCCTGTCGCAAGCCTTGCAGGCACACTACACCGGTGTTCCCGCCGGGCAATTCCGGGAAAACGACAAGCTGATCGACATCGTTTGGCGAGCGCAAAACGACTTGCGCACCGCCGCCGAGCGCTTACCCGACGTGACCGTGCGCACCGGCAGCGGCCGGACCGCGCCGCTGTCGCAGTTCGTCAAGTTCGAAACCGTGTTCGAGGACGGCGTGCGCTGGCGGCGCAACCGCTTTCCGGCCGTTTCCGTGCGCGCCGACGTGATCGACGGCAAAATGGCGCCCGATGTCGCGTCTGAGATTGTCCCAAAACTTAAACCCATCCAGGAACAATTGCCGGCCGGTTATTTCATCGAAACAGGCGGTTCCAAAGAAGATGCCGGGACCTCCCAGAAGTCGATCCTGGTTTGGATTCCGTTGGTCCTGATCGTGACGCTGATCCTGTTGATGATGCAGTTGCAGAACCTGTCCCGGACCTTTTTGGTGTTCGTCACCGCGCCTTTAGGCGTCATCGGCGCGGCGTTCGCGCTGCTGCTGTTCCGGGCGCCGTTCGGCTTTGTGGCATTGCTCGGCATCATTGCCTTGTCCGGCATGATCATGCGCAATTCGCTGATTCTGGTGGACCAGATCGAGCAGGACCAAAAAGCCGGACTCGATACCTGGGCCGCCATCGTCGAATCGACGGTGCGGCGCTTCAGGCCGATCCTGCTGACTGCGGCGGCGGCCATCCTGGCGATGATTCCGCTGTCGCGTAACGATTTTTTCGGTCCGCAGGCTATCGCGATCATGGGCGGATTGACCGTCGCCACGGTGCTGACGGTTTTTTTCCTGCCGGCGCTTTATGCGGCTTGGTTTAAGGTGAAACGTGGGCCGGCCAATGCCTACGATAACGGAGTTTTCCAATGAAGCTAAAAGAATTAATAGGTCCGCGAAAAGCACGAAGGGTACGAAAATGTCTGAATAGATACCTAACTATTATGCAGGTGGTAGAACTGTGCCGGAAAGATCATTACTCAAAGAATGAATGGTCATGCAAATACAACCTCTCGTTCCCGTGTAGCGCGCTCGTCGTTATACACAAACGTCTGCGGGACAACGTGGTTCCAGTAGAAATGGCGAACTGCAACGTAGGGCGTGCCGTGCGCGCCTTTTGCTCCCAAGGCGCGCATGGCACGCCCTACCAGAGAAATCCGCGCTCGTTCCCACGCGGCGCGTGGGAACGAGCATCTCTTGGGCATTTGTGTATAACGACGAGCGCTACGTGGGAACAATGGGTAAATCAGTTGATGTTTTTAGTGTCTTTCGTGTTTTTCGTGGATAAACTGCCGCTTTTCAAGATTACCAAGCAGCATTGGCCAGCGATTCCTATTCTGGCGATGCTGCTTGAATTAAGCGCTTGCACCCCCACCCGTGTCGACAATCCGCTAAACAGGGTAGCGCTGCCTAAGGATTGGCATCATGCTCCCAATGCCCGAACGAATTTTAATCCGGCAGACCTTAAAACATGGTGGCAAGGGTTTCAGGACCCGAAGCTGAACGCCCTGGTTACCCAAGGCTTGGCGAACAATCACGATCTCAAGATCGCCGTAGCGCGTGTCCGCGAAATCAAAGCCATGATCACCGTCGCCGAATCGGCGCTTTATCCGAGTATTGACTTGACCGTGTCCGGCGGCCGGGAAAAAAAGATCGACCGGGTTATCGGCGTACCGAGCAATCAAGGCCTTGGGCTGTTCATACCCACTGCCGATATGATTAGCGGCGGACTGGCCGCACGCTGGGAAATCGACCTGTTCGGCGCCAGGCATCTGGAAGCGGAAGCTGCTACCGCCCAGGCCGAAGGTACCGAAGAGGCATTGCATGCAGCCCAAGTAGGGTTGCTGGCTCAGGTGGCGACGAATTATTTGGAACTGCGCGGCGTGCAGCAACGTATCGGTATTCTGCGGGAAAACATCAATACCCAGCGGGAGCGATTGAGAGCGCTACAGGCGTTCAATCGTACCGGCTTGAGCAACCAATGGGACGTCGCCCGTCAGGAAACCCTGCTGCGCAGCAACGAAGGCTCGCTTCCGGTTCTCACGAGCGAGGCGTTTAACCTGATCCATCGCCTTGCCGTGTTGTTGGGCGAGCCGCCGGAAAAGCTTGAAAGACGCTTGGTTGATGCCGGTCCGTTGCCTGAAAATTCGCCGGACATCCCCAGGCTGCTGCCTTTGGGCTTGCTGGAACAACGGCCGGACCTGCGCTTGGCGCGAACCGAAGTCAGTGCGATGGCGGCCGGTCTTGGCGCGGCGAAGGCCGATTTGTTCCCGAAATTAGTGCTGTCGGCGAATGGCGGTTTCGGTGCGCTGGCGGTGGGCGGAATGCCGAGTCTTGCCGAGAGTGTTTATGCGCTCGGTTCGGGACTGACTGCGCCGATATTCAGCGCCGGACGCATCCAGGCCCACATCACTGCCGCGGATGCCCGTCTGGAGCAAGTTGCGGCGAATTATGAGAAGACCTTATTGTTAGCCCTGGAAGACGTGGAGAACGCTTTCGTCGCGCATGTGTCAGCAGAGGAGCGCCGCAACCGGATATCCGAGGCCGAAACGGCGGCAGAGCAAGCCTACCGGCTTGCCAATGCCCTATACCGGCAAGGGGCTAATGATTATTTGTCGGTGCTGGACGCCCAACACAGCAAACTCGCCGTTGCCGATGAACGGGCCAAGGCCGATACGGTAGTGCGTGTGTCTATAGTTTCATTGTACCGGGCTTTTGGCGGCGGATGGACAGCCGAAGCTGCTGTTCAATAATGCGCACTCAGGATCATCCTTTTGTGGGGTTTGGGGAACCTGGATGTCGATTTTGTCGGACTCGATAATTTTTGATCTTTAAATAAGCTCTTTAAGGTTTGTTGCAGTATGTCGGTTGACGTTGTTTCGGCCAGCCATTTTGCGTTTGCTTCGGATGAGATTAGCAATCCGCCGGTCGCAATCATTGAATAACCGCTTAGTGCAATGGACTTCTTGATAAATGCTGGCTGTCGGTCATGCTTATGTTTTCCCGGCTTGGTTTGAAGCGTTTAACGAGTGAATAAGGCTTGATAAGCCCGGGCCGATTGTTCCGGTTGATCGTCGAATATACCGCCGATGACTGCCAATAAATCAGCCCCTGCTGCAAGCAATTGCCCGCCATTATCAGGAAGAATGCCGCCTATCGCGACAATGGGAATGGTCAAGGCAAGTTTTGCCTGCCGTAATGTTTCAATCTGGGCGGGCGCCGCCAGCGGTTTTGACGAGGACGGGAAAAACCGCCCGAACGCCGCATAAGTTGCGCCTTCCACCTCGGCGGCTACAGCCAGTTCGACAAAGTTATAACAGGACACGCCGATAATGGCTTCGCTGCCCAGCCGCTTTCTTGCCTGGGTAACAGCCCCGTCTTCTCTGCCGAGATGAACGCCGTCGGCGCCGACCAGCGCCGCAAGTTCGATGTCGTCATTAATCAATAAAGGCACATTATGCCGATGGCAGATTTTAACCAGCTCGCGGGCAAGAAATGGCGCATCAACCGGGTTTTTGTCCCGGTATTGCACAACGGCAGCACCGCCTTTAATAGCCGCTGCAACTTCGCTGATAATGGTGTCCGGGGATTTGTTCGCGGTTTGGGTGATCGCGTACAGTCCTTCGGTTGGAAACTTAATCACTCTTCGTCCATCCAGAAAAATCGATCGGGAATATGCTGGCCTTGGCCCGGCCGGTAGGCGGCAGCTAATGAATTCCAGGTGTATTCCTGGGCCTCCATGACCGCTTGCAAGGGCTCCAGGCCGTGCGCGATTAATGCCGCCATGCTGGAGGCCAGCGTGCAGCCCGAGCCATGATAGCTGAACGGCAACCTGTCCCAGGTGTAGGTTTCCCAGTTGCGCCGCTCATGGAACAGCTGGTTGCCGACCGAAGGCGTATCTTCATGGCTGCCGGTAATCAGCACATAGTCGCAGCCTTTTTCCAGTAATGCCAAGCCACAGTCGTTAAGGTCGGTTAACCCTGCAAGCTTTCGCGCTTCTTCACTGTTCGGCGTAAGCACGGTAGTGCAGGGCAGCAGTAAGTCAATAATAGTGGCGATGAGCCGGTCGTTCGACAGCTCGGCGCCGCCCCCCGCCGCCAATACCGGGTCCAGCACCACCGGAATATGCGGGTGTCGTTGAAGTATCTCGTGGATGGCGGCCGCAGTTTCATGATGACCGATCAAACCGATTTTAAAAGCCTTGACCGGAAGGTCGTTCAGTACGTTGTCGGCCTGACTGATAATGGCTTCCGGGCTCTGCGGAATGAGCTTTTTCACATTCCGGGTGTCCTGCTCGGTTAAGGCAGTGATAACGCTGGCGGCATGGCAACGATGACTGACCAAGGCTTCAATGTCGGCCTGAACCCCAGCGCCTCCGCTGGGGTCATGACCGGAAAATGAAAGCACAACGGGGCGGTTTAAGCTCATGGTGTTATTGTGGGTAATAATAGGGTTGCTGCTGAGGATACCCTTGTTGTGGATAGCTCTGCTGCTGAGGGTAGCCCTGCTGTTGCGGATAGCCTTGTTGTTGAGGGTAACCCTGCTGCTGAGGGTAACTCTGCTGTTGCGGGTAACCTTGTTGCTGCGGATAGCCTTGCTGCTGAGGATAACCCTGCTGTTGTGGGTAACCTTGTTGCTGAGGATAACCTTGCTGTTGCGGATAACCCTGTTGTTGTGAGCCCCGCTGCGCCCCCGCATTATTATTGGCGACGATAGCCAACTCTACCCGGCGGTTCTGTCCGCGATTGTCCTCACTCACATTAGGCACTTTCGGCATTTTCTCGCCCATGCCCTTTTGGGTAAGACGGGAAAAATTTACGCCATGTTGGGATAAATAACTTGCAACGCTGGCTGCACGTCGTTCGGATAACACCTGATTATAACTGTCTGAGCCTTTATCATCGGTATGCCCGGTGACGTTGATCGTCGAATCCGGATATTGATTTAATACTTTCGCAACTGAATCCAAGGCGCCTTGTGCTTGCGGCGTTAAATCTGCCGAATCAAATGCAAAAGTAACGTTGCTCGGCATGGTCAGGTTAAGCGTGTTTTCCGACGTTCTTTGCACTTCAATACCGGTGCCTTGCAAGGATTGCTGCATGTCTTCTTGCTGGTTATCCATATACGCGCCCACCGCTGCTCCAAGCGCGCCGCCGGCTAAAGCGCCCCATCCGGCATTCTGAAGATCGTTGCCGCCAAATAAGGTGCCCGCGCCTGCACCAACTGCGGCGCCTAATCCGCCGCCCATGGCTGTCTTGCTGAGGCTGGATTGTCCGGTATTAGGGTCAGTGACACAAGCGGTCAAGAGAACTGAGCTTATACCTATCGTTAATAATTTCTTTTTCATAGGAATCTCTTTAGGTTGATTGAGATAAGACTTCTGGACGAAGCCGTTTAGCGCTCTTTTAGAGACGGTATTAACATTATATAACGCGGCGAATAAATTAATTCTGAACATTATCGGCATTTTTGGCAATGCAGTATCAACGAGGCTAAGATTACCGGCAAAGCCTGTGTGGTATGCTTGGCTTCAATAAAACGAATGGCAAAAACAGTGAAGTTAACAGAAACAGATAACCAAGCCTATTTCGATAAAAGCAAGGCCAGAGAAAAAACCTGTGCCGACTGGCTAAAAGAACAAAGTAAAACGGTTCGCAGGCCCGTTTTGTTTGCCGCTATGGCGGGCATTACCAACGGCTTGGGCGTGATTGTTCAATCGGCATTGCTCGCTTTTATCCTGCAAGCTGTCATTATCGATAAGCTGCCGTGGACGTCTTTGATTATCCAGTTCATAGCGTTGGCTGCCGTTTTTATGCTGCGTAGCGCCTGTGTTTATTGGCACCAGACCTGGGGCTTTGAAGCCGGAGCGCAAATCCGGACATCGGTTCGAGAGCAGTTGTTCGACAAGTTTTTAGCGTTGGGACCCGCGGCAATCAAACAACGCCAAAGCGGCGAACTGGCGGCCGTTACCTTGGAACAGGTCGATGCGCTGGAAAATTATTTTTCGCGTTATTTGCCCCAGCAAATGATCGTTGGCGTACTGTCGATCATCATGATTATCGTAGTCATGCCGGTTAACTGGGTGGTCGGCTTGATCTTTTTGGTAACCGGGCCGCTGGTGCCGGTTTTCATGGCTTTAGTCGGCATGGGAGCAGCCTCCGCAAATCGCAGCCAGTTTTTGGCGATGGCGAGAATGAGCGGCTATTTTCTGGATCGATTGCAAGGACTGACAACGCTGAAACTGTTCGGCCAAGCGACCCAAGAGCTAAACAATATCAACAAGATCGCCGATGATTTTCGGGAGAAAACCATGGCGGTATTGCGTATTGCCTTCCTGTCGTCGGCAGTTCTGGAGTTTTTCAGCGCGGTCGCGGTTGCCCTGGTGGCCGTGTATGTCGGGTTGGGCTTATTAGGACTGGTGCATTTCGGCCCGGCTGAAAACATCAGTTTGAGTGAAGCGCTGTTCGTGTTGCTGCTGGCCCCCGAGTTTTTTATGCCGCTCAGGCAGTTGGCGATCAATTATCATGACCGGGCCGCGGCATTGGGTGCGACCGATGCGATTCTGGCGATACTGGAGCAGAATGCTGAAGTGTCGGATGCCGACGAAAGAGACGCATCAATTGCGAACGATACCCTCAAGGGCACAAGTGCGCTTCGCATCTCAGAGACATCCAAAGATAATTTTCTTATCGAATTTAATAATATCGGTAAATCCTATGGTGAACGTCAGGTCTTAACCGACATCAATCTGCATATCGCAGCCGGCGATAAAATCGCCTTGGTCGGCGAGTCGGGTGCCGGAAAAACGACACTGTTAAATCTGCTCTTAGGTTTTGAAGCCCCAAGCGAAGGCCGGGTATTGCTTGGCGGCCTGGTCGTCAACCGTGAATACGCCGCAAAAACCATTGCCTGGGTCGGGCAGAACGCCTACATCTTCCACGGCAGCATCAAAGACAATATCGCTCTGGCCGATCCGGGCGCGACGGAACAACGCATTACCAATGCGGCGCAGGCGGCCGGCGTCACTGAGTTCAGCGCGCAATTGCCGGAAGGTTTATTGACCCAGATTGGCGAGCGGGGCTATGGCTTGTCAGGCGGACAAGTGCAAAGAATTGCGCTGGCCAGGGCATTTTTGAAAAATGCCGACATCGTATTGCTGGACGAGCCTACCGCCAACCTCGACGCCGCCAACAAAACGCTGCTACTGGATGTGATCGACCGGTTGTTTGCCGATAAAACCTTGATTATCGCCAGCCATGATCCGGAAGTGATTCATAGAATGGACAGACGGATAGCGTTGCAGCAAGGGCGGGTCGTCGCATGAAAGATTTATGGTTTTTCCTGAAATTGTTCAAACCGCATAGCGCCTGGTTAGCGGGCGGAATTGTTTTAGCATTGCTGACCGCATTGGCTTCTATTGCTTTGTTGACGCTTTCCGGCTGGTTTATCAGCGCTTCGGCTATAGCAGGATTAATTGCTATTGACGGCAATGCGCTGGTCTTCAATTTTATGCTGCCGGCCGCGCAAATACGCGCTTTGGCGATCACCCGTACTTTGGGCCGCTACGGCGAGCGCATCGTAACGCATGAAGCGACTTTTCGGGTATTGGCGGGCCTTCGCAGCTGGTTTTTTCAACAGCTGATTCCGCTGGTTCCGGGGCGGTTGTCGATGATGCGCAGCGGCGATTTACTGTCACGCATGACGGCCGATATTGACGCGTTGGATGCATTGTATTTGCGATTGTTGGCTCCTGCCGTTGTCGCGGCGCTTGGCGTAACCGCCGTTACCGTCTTTTTGGCTTTTTATGCGCCGGTCATCAGTTTAACTACCGGGCTGATGTTGGTGATTGCTTCGGTTTGGGTGCCGTGGATTTTTAATCGTCTGGGTAGCGCTGGGGCGGAAGAGATCGTGGTATTGGCGGCTAATTTCAGGATTCGGCAGCTCGATATGATCCAAGGGCTGGCGGAATTAATTGCCAATCAGGCTTACGGACGGTTTAGCGATTTTTTAGTACAGTTTTCCGATTTGATGATCAACATCCAACGCCGGAACAACCGCTTGTCGGCAATTTCTTCGGCCTTCACCTTCTTGCTGTCGCAGATAACCTTGTTGATGGCATTGATGCTTGCGGCGATCGCCTTTAAAGACGGTCGGCTATCGGGAGCGGATGCCGCCTTAGTCGTTTTTTGCGTGATTGCGGTTTTTGAATTGGTGACGCCGTTGCCGCAAGCCCTGCAAATGCTGGGAAAAACCCAAAAAGCCGCCCGGCGCATCCGACAAGTTACCGAAATGCCGCCGACCATTACTCCGCCCAATCAGCCATTGGCATTGCCTGACCGCTATGATTTGCAGTTAAACGAAGTGAGTTTTCGCTATCCGGATCAGCAGGAGCAGGTGCTGAGAAATATCAGCCTGACTATTCCACAGGGCGGTAAAGTCGCCATCGTCGGCCCCAGCGGTTCGGGCAAGACCACCTTGTTGCAACTGCTAATGCGATATTACGACCCCGAACAGGGTAATGTGTTATTGGCAGGACAGGACATCAGGCAATTCGATGCCGGTGAACTCATGAGCCGTTTTGGCGTTTTGTCGCAGCGCAGCCAATTGTTTGCCGCCACTATTAAGGAAAACCTGCTAATGGCCAAACCGGACGCATCGCTAGCGGAACTGAATGCAGCGGTTAAGGCCGCAGGGCTGAAAGATTTTATCGGTTATTTGCCGGAAGGTCTTGAAACCTGGGTCGGCGAAAGCGGCGTTAAAGTTTCGGGAGGCGAGGCGCGGCGCATTGCCTTGGCGCGGCTTTATCTTAAAAATGCACCTGTATTGATTCTGGATGAACCCACCGAAGGCTTGGACACCGATACGGAGCAGGATGTCTTTAAAGCATTGTCGGATTTTGCTATCGACAAAACCGTGGTGATGGTGACCCACCGTGAGGCCGGGTTGGGATTGGTCGAGGTTGTTTATGGCATGGACCAAGGAGTTTTACGTGAGCTGTAATTTTACTCGATTTTAGGTCATACAATATCTTGGTCGTGTTGTCGCCGGTTTATAGCCGTGTCGGGATTCCAAAAGCTTAAACCTAAACGGAGTTATACCATGGAGCAGAAGCTGCCGATCAGTTCGATGATGTTTCAGCGACTTGCCAAGCCTCATGGGGCGTCCAGTTTGCTACCCAGTTGGGCAGGTCGGACGCCGGCATCGGTCGAGCGATGCCATATCCTTGCGCCAGCACACATCCCATCGGCAACAATTGTGTGCCGTGGGCGACTGTTTCTACCCCTTCGGCGATCACTTGACGGTGAAAGGTTGTGCCCAAGCCGATGACGCCGTTTACGATAGCCATAGCATCTGAATCAACAAGCATGTCTCGCACGAAACTCTGGTCAATCTTCAGTATATCTGCCGGCAGATGCCTCAAATAAGTCAATGAGGAATAGCCTGTTCCGAAGTCATCCAGTGCAAAATGCACGCCCAGTTCTAAGCAGGCACGCATGGTGGCGGTAACCTCAGTGATATTTTCCAGTGCGCTGGTTTCCAATATTTCTAATTCCAGAGAATTGGGATTAACATCCGGATACTTGGCCAATAGCGCTGACAGACTGGAAACAAAGTCTTGCTGCTGTAATTGGTATGCGCCAACATTCACGCTAACAGGGATGTTCAATCCCTTGGCTTGCCACTCGCTCATCTGAGCCAATGCGGTATCAATCACCCATTCACCCAGGTCCACGCTGAGCGGATGGCCTTCGATGAAAGGCAGGAAGTTTGCCGGCGGCAGTAAACCGAGTTCAGGATGCTGCCAGCGGATTAGCCCTTCGGCGCCGATCACTTCGCCGGTCTTCATGTTGACTTTCGGCTGGTAATACAGCACGAACTCTCGCTGATTCAGGGCATGACGAATATGTTCGAGACTATCGCGCTGGGTTTTTAAGGCTTCATCACGGCTGATGTCAAACAGGTAGTAACGGTTCTTGCCCAACTGTTTGGCCATATACATGGCCTGATCGGCATGGCGCATCAAGAGGTCAGCATCTGCGTCGTCTCGCGGATAAAGCGTGATGCCTATGCTAACGGACACTTGTAAGCTGACATTATCGATCATGACCGGTTCGGCAGCCGCTTTTAGCAGACGAGCCAATACCGGTTCGAAGTCATTCATGTGTTCCAGATTGATCAGCACTGCCACAAATTCATCCCCACCAATGCGGGCTAGCGTGTCTTCTTCACGTATTGCTTCTTGCATGCGTTTTGAAACTATTTTCAGTAGTTCATCGCCTACTTCATGACCATGGATGTCATTCACCGCCTTGAAGCCGTCCAGGTCGAGATAAGCCACAGCCAGCGACTGGTTGTGTCGTTCGCTCTGAATCATAGCCTGTTGTAGACGGTCAGCCAGCAGTACGCGGTTAGGCAGGCTGGTCAGCACGTCGTAATGGGCAATATGTTCAAGTTGTTGCTGATATTCTTTCATCGCCGTAATGTCATCTATCATGCATAAATGACGCGCTGACGTATTTTCTTCCCTGAGCGGTACAATCGTCATATTGATCCAGACTAAGGAACCATTCGGCCGTATATACCGTTTGTCCATCCTGAAACCCGGAATCTCTCCGGCATTAAGTCGAGCCATGTTGTCCAGGTCCTCCTGCACATCATCCTGATGAGTGATACTCATCCAGTCTATGTTGGCCATTTGTTCGATAGTTCTGCCGACGATCTCTGCGAACCTGCGATTAAGCTCGTAGATTTTCCCGGTATACGAGTCAATCAAAGCAATGCCAATCGGAGACTGGTTAAAAATCGCGCTAAACTTTGATTGACTTTGCTTGAGGGCTTTTTCCGCTACCTTGCGGCCTGTGATGTCAACATTGGTGCCGAGCATCCGCACGGGTTCCCCGCTATCGTCGCGGAATACCTTCGCCATTGCCTTGATGTAGCGAACTTCACCATTTGGCCAACATACACGAAAATCTGTGTCGAAAGGCCGTCCTCCCGCAAGAGCAATCTGAAGTTCCTGTGCCGCACGATCACGGTCATCGGGATGTAATGATTTCTCCCAAGCTTCATATACTTCAGAGAAGTCTTCACTGCGAAGATGGTAGAGCGCGAACATTGACTCGTCCCATATCAGCTCCTGCGTTTTCGGGTTAAAGTCCCAGATGCCAACGCCATTATGGAGGGTGGCTAATGACAGACGCTCTTCTTTTTCTTGCAGTGCCTCCTGCGCAAGCCGACGCTCAGTAATTTCAGCCTGTAATTGAAGATTCTGATTGTCGAGATCGTCCTGCGTTAGCCGGTAGCTTTTCTCTGTCAACACTATCCACCAAACAACCATGCCTAGCAGAATCAAGATTGTGAAATAAATGCTTAAGAAGCTCTTTTTAAGTTGTGCCAACGTATCGGGTGTAACGGATGCTGTAATCTCTTGCTGTATGTACGCCATGCCGAAAGCCACGCCGATCAGGCAGGCAAGGAAGCCGAAAATATAAAAAAAGCGAAATCCTCCGGATGCTTTCAGCGCCTCAAACCAGTGTGCCAGCCAGAATGTTGGGGGGATCTTTGGCTTGCATGCATCATCGCAACGTGCATCCAGAGTGCAGCACAGCGAACAAATGGTGCCGTTATATTCGGGGCAATAGCTTGTGTCCTGATGCGAATAGTGCTGACTGCAAACGACACAGTCACTTGCCACATGAGTCGCCGCATCACTGGGCCTTAATGCAAGATAGAACCGGCTTTTGGTCAAGACTGCAAGCACTGGTACCAACACAATAGCTAATGTCAACGCAATAAAAGGCGAGAACGCCTGTGGTATGGGCCCCCATGCGCCTAGAAACGCGCTTATCGATACTATAGATGCGATCAACATGGCGACAGTGCCCACCGGGTTGATACGGTGCAAATGCGCGCGTCTAAATTCGATATAAGCAGGGCTTAGGTTCAGCGGCTTGTTGATCACCAGATCGGCGGTCAGGGCGCCAATCCATGCCACGGCCACATTGGCATAGAGCCCGAGCACTTTTTCGAGCACGACAAACACATTCAGTTCCATCAGTAGCAAGGCGATGGCGATATTGAATATTAGCCACACCACTCGCCCTGGGTGACTGTGCGTTAGCCGGGAAAAGAAGTTCGACCATGCCAGCGAGCCGGCATAAGCATTGGTTACGTTGATTTTAATCTGTGAGACAACAACAAACAGGACCGTCACTGCCAGTGCAACGTCTGGACTGGAGAATACATAGCCAAAACCGGTCAAATACATCTGCGTGGGTTGGTGGGCATCGGCGATGGAAATACCTTGCGATATAGCCAAAAAGGCCAGAAATATCCCACCCAGTTGTTTCGCTACTCCCAGAATAATCCAACCAGGGCCGGCAACCAGCAGTGAAAACCACCATCTTTTATGATTATGCGAACCTTTATCAGGCATGAAACGCAAGTAATCGACCTGCTCGCCAATCTGCACAATGAGAGGAAACGATACAGTAGCGGCAGCGCCAAATAAGAGTAAGTCGAAACTTGCGCCACTCGGCGATTTGCCGGCAAAAGAAAGCCATTGATGAAATGCTTCCGGCGCCTTGTGATAAATGAAGGCGTAAGGCGCCACCAGTAATACCAGCCACAATGGTTGTGTCCAGGCTTCCAGTCGATTGATCTGGGTGACGCCAAAGAAGACTAACGGAATGATCAGTAAAGAGCACAGCACATAGCCGTAGGCTACGGGCAGATGAAAATACAACTCCAGCGCCTGCGCCATGATGGCCGCTTCGAGCGCAAAAAAGATAAAAGTAAATGAAGCATAAATCAGTGAGGTGATGGTAGAGCCTACATAACCAAAGCCGGCTCCCCGTGTCAGCAGGTCAATATCCAGATTGTATTTTGCTGCATAGTAAGAAATAGGTAAATTGGTTAGAAAGATGATCAGCCCCACCACCAGAATCGCCAGCAAGGCATTGCTAAAGCCATAACTAATGGCGATGCTGGCGCCAATGGCCTCTAGTACCAAGCATGAGATGCCGCCGATTGAGGTGTTAGCAATAAGCAGCTCCGACCACCTTCTGAATGTAGTTGGCACGTAGCGTAGCGCGTAATCTTCGATAGTGTCTTCAGTGACAAAACGATTGTAATTACGTCGATGCGTGCTGATGCGATGGATTCTCTGGTTGTCTATATTCATTTCATCGAGGCGTGGATCAAGTGCATCAAAAACGGATAGCCAAGGATAATAACACGTAAGCCAAAAGGCACTATCGAGAAGTTTAGTGTCCAATACAGAGATTAAAGCCACCTCTTCTCTCCAGCCGGTTAGATTCAATTTGGAAAATAACGAACTCGTACTCAGTTTCTGTTTTGGTCTTTTCGTTCGCATAAGGGCTTGCCCTTTTCCCACGCCCACAGCCTTGGCGCGGCTTTATCTTAAAAAATACGCCGGTATGGGGTCTGGATGGACCTACGAAGGCTTGGACGACGATACGGAGCAGGATGTGTTCAAAGCACTGGCAAATTTTACCAAAAATAAAACCGTAGTGATGGTGATGCGCCGTGAGCCGGTTTGGGTGGGTCGATGTTATTTATAGCGTAGAGCAGGGAGTTTAAGGAAGATACAGTTTGGAAGTATGAGAAATAAAACCAAATAAATAGAATACCTTATGCGTTTAACCGCTACCTAAAAATTTGCAATAAGAGTTAATAAGGGATAAGTTGTACGTAGCTATTCAAAAACGCTTGCACTGATTTGCATGATGTTAAAAACGATAAACTGAAATGGTGGCTATCACTATGAATGGCAAGTTTTTTAGCTCAAACAAGGATCAGCAATATTGGCCGATAATACGCCAGTTCATTCTCATATGGGCGCTGCTAACGCTGGCCTTGGCCATCGCGTTGTGGAGCGTTTATAAAACCCAAGAAAAATCAATGCTCGCCTACATACGCGATGAACAGCGGCAAACTATAAAAGCGGGCAGTCAGTTTATCGTCGAAGAATTGCAGGAATTGCACGACGACCTGTTTTATCTAAGAGACAAGCCGGCGCTGTATAATTGGCTCGATCAGGAATCCTCAGTAAATAGAGCCAATTTAAACGCTGATTGGGTTACTTTTGTTAAATACCGGAAGCGCTATGATGGCATCGTGTTTCTGGATGAGAAAGGACAGGAAAGGGTCCGTGTCGATCGAGCCCAAGGACTGCCGGTCGTTGTGCCGGAAAGGGAGTTGCAGGATAAATCCCAGGTCTATTTTGTGGAGCAAACGTTGGCCCTGGATAGGGACAGTGTTTATATTTCTCCATTCGATCTTGCCATTGAGCAAGATAAAATCGAGCAGCCGATCAAGCCTGTGATCCGGTTCGGTACGCCGGTGTTTGATAAAAACGGACAAAAACGCGGCATTATTCTCCTTAATTACTGGGGGCAGCGGCTGATTGAACAGTTTCGGGCAATTTCCCAGCAGAGCATCGGCAGCTTATGGCTGCTTAATAACGAAGGTTACTGGCTAACCGGCGCTGATCCTGAAAAGGAATGGGGTTTTATGTACCCGGACCGCAAGGGTACGCGCTTCGCCGATGACTATGCCGAAGCTTGGGCCTCTATTATCGAGCATCCCGAGCGCCAGCAGTTCATGGCTAATGGCGATTTGTTTACTTATAGCGAAATTTTACCGAAAACCCTGTTCGGAGACATCCTCGAAAATGTTGTTAGCGGTGATGAACGCTGGTTATTAATTGCCCGTGTACCGGATGAAAAACTCCTTACCCAAAATGTGTTGCAAGCCAGGTTGCTTGCTTTCATCGCGTTATCGCTGTTGTCGGGCGTAGTCAGCTGGTTCATTGCCCACTACCGTACACGGCGGCAACAGGTAGAAGAAGAAGTGAGCGACAGCGAAGCGCGGTTTCGCAATTTGGTGGAGTCGGCGCCCGATGCCATTATTATCGTCAATGGGGAAGGGCGCATCGTATTGGCCAATGCGCAGGCTGAAAAGTGGTTCGGCTATGCCCGCAGCGAGCTGCTCAATCAGCCGATCGAATTGTTGGTGCCCGAGCGTTTTCGTACCCATCATCCAGATTATCGTCAGGCTTACATAGAAAATCCGGTTGTTCGTGCGATGGGAGTGGGCCGTGATCTGTATGGCCGACGTAAGGATGGCAGCGAATTTCCTGTGGAGCTTAACCTGAGTCCGCTGGAAACGAAAAAGGAAAAACTCGTGACCAGTATCATCCGAGATATTTCGATACGCAAACATGCAGAAGAAGAACTCCGCGCCAGCGAGGCTCGATTTCGGGGGCTGCTCGAATCGGCGCCTGATGCCATTGTCATTGTTAATGATAAAGGTTGTATTGTCTTGGTTAATGCGCAGGCCGAACTTTGGTTCGGCTATAGCCGCGACGAGTTGCTCAATCAGCCGATCGAATTGTTGGTGCCCGAGCAGTTCCGTACGCGCCATCAGGACTATCGGCAAGTTTATACAGAAAACCCGCAAGTCCGTCCGATGGGAGTGGGTCTTGATCTGAGCGGTCGCCGCAAGGACGGCAGCGAGTTTCCTGTAGAGATCAACTTGAGCCCTCTGAAGATAGGGCAGGATCTGTTCATAATCAGTATCATCCGGGATATTACAGTCCGTAAGAGAGCTGAACAGATGCAACGCGAGGCGCAAGCCAAGTATCAAGAGCTGGTTAACAATCTGCGGGTTGGTGTTTATCGTCACTCGCCAACTTCGACCGGATGCTTCCTGGAAGTTAATCCAGCCATCGTCGAGATGTTCGAAGCAGAGTCCGCCGAGCAGCTACAGACATATCCTGTCAATGACTTGTGCCGGGATCAGGGCTGCTGGCGGGAGTTTGTACATAAAGTTAGGCAGAAGGGATATATCGATAACGAAGAGGTACCGCTAGTTACTCTAAAAGGGCGAGAGTTTTTTGCATCTATTACAGCCGTCATAAAAAAAGACAGCACAGGCAATACTTATTTTGACGGCATCATCGAAGACATCAGCGAACGCAAAGAAATAGAGCGCCGCATCCAGCAATTGAATACCGCGTTACGCGACCGAGCCATGGTTCTCGAATCGGTCAATCACGAGCTCGAAGCCTTCAGCTATTCGGTCTCCCATGATTTGCGCGCGCCGTTACGCGCTGTGGACGGTTTCAGCCGTATCCTGCTTGATGAATACGCCGGCCGGCTGGATGACACGGGCCGGGACCGGCTGAAACGGATACGAGCCGCCGCCCAGCGCATGGCGCTACTGATTGACGATTTGCTTAAATTGTCACGCATCACCCGTTCCGAACTGAAACGCGGAGACATCGATTTGAGCCTGATTGCAACTGAAGTGATTGATGACTTGCGCAAGCAGGAGCCAAGCCGCGCCGTACAGTGCATAATTCAACCCGGCTTGATTGTCTGGGGCGACGGCCGGCTATTGCATATCGTGCTGGACAATCTGCTGGGCAATGCCTGGAAGTTCACCGGTAAGCGGGCTGATGCGCGGATCGAATTCGGCATGGAAATGCAGAACGATGAACCAGTCTATTTCGTACGCGACAATGGCGCCGGCTTCGATATGGCTTATGCCGAAAAACTGTTCGGCGCTTTCCAACGCTTGCATGGTACCGAGGAGTTTCCCGGCACCGGCATCGGACTGGCAACTGCACAACGGATTATTCATAAGCACGGCGGACGAATTTGGGCCGAAAGTAAGGTCGAGCAGGGAGCGACCTTTTATTTTACGCTGGAAGCTCGGGAGAATTTATGAAAAATAAAGTTATTCTTTTGGTAGAGGACAATCCTGATGATGAGGAGCTTACCCTACATGCCTTTGAGAAAATTAAAATCAACAATACTATCGTTGTAACGCGCAACGGCGCCGAGGCACTGGATTATCTGTTCGGAACAGGCGCTTATGCCGGGCGCGATCCTCGCGACTTACCCTTGGTTGTGCTGTTGGATCTGAAGTTGCCCAAGATCGACGGTCTGGAAGTGCTACGGCGAATCCGCGCCAATGAAGAAACCCAGTTGTTGCCGGTTGTGCTGCTGACTTCATCCAATGAAGAGGAGGACCGGCTTAAAGGTTACATGCTGGGCGCCAACAGCTATGTCCGCAAGCCGGTTGACTTCGACGAATTCGTTCGAGCAGCCAGCCAGCTCGGGCTTTACTGGATACTGCTCAATGAACCGCCGCCTCCTTGTCCGGACTGTAAAAAAAGGTGACGTTATGCTGAAGCGGACAAATGAAACGCAGCCATTGCGGGTTCTGATTGTTGAAGACTCCGAAGATGATACGTTGTTAGTGGCGGATCAATTGGAGCTGGATGGAGGGCGGCCTGTCGAATGGCAACGGGTTGAGACGGAACAAGCCTTAACCGACGCATTGCAACAGCATTGGGATATTGTACTGTCCGATTATACGATGCCGCACTTAAGCGGCATGCGAGCCCTTGAAGTGGTCAGGCAACACGATCTTGATCTTCCTTTCATCTTTGTATCAGGTACGATTGGCGAAAATACCGCCGTGAAAGCGATGAAATCCGGCGCCCAGGATTACGTCATGAAAGACAATCTATCCCGCCTGATGCCGGCTGTAGAGCGCGAACTTGAAGAAGCGCAGCAGCGCCGGGAACGTCGTCAGACCGAACAGAGATTGCGAAAACTGTCTCTGGTCGTGGAGCAGGCGGCCGACAGCGTACTCATTACCGATCCCAACGGTTTTATTGAGTATGTCAATCCGGCTTTCGAGCGAATGACCGGCTATAGCCGCGCTGAAGCTGTAGACGGTAAGCCTTCATTGATAAAATCCGGCCGGCATGATCAGGCTTTTTATCATGGTATCTGGGAAACGGTGACCAAGGGCGATATATTCAGGGGAACTTTGATCAATCGCAAAAAGAATGGCGAGCTGTTTTATGAGGAGAAGGTCATCACGCCTTTAAAAGACGAGCAGGGGCATGTCACCCATCTGGTCTCTACAGGCCGCGATATTACTGAACGCGTAAAAGCCGAGGAGGCGCGTGCCCAGCTGGCTGCCATCCTGGAGGCTACAACCGACTTGGTTGCTATTTTCGATCTCGATGGTTGCCTGAATTATCTTAATCATGCCGGCTACCGCTTGCTTGGCCTCGATCCGGCGGTGGATCTCAGTAAGTTTTGCCTGAAAGAGCTGTTTCCCGAACGCATCAAGCAGCAATTGCAGAGTGAGGCGTGGCCTATCGCCTATCGCACAGGCAGTTGGTCCGGAGAAACTGCCTTGCGGCGCATGGACGAAATAGAAGTCCCGGTATCGCAAGTCCTGCTGGTGCATCGCGATGCAGCAGGCGAGGTCGAGTACCTGTCCACGATTGCCCGCGATATTTCCGAACGCAAACGATTCGAAGCCGAATTACAGCATCAGGCTACTCACGATATTCTGACCGGACTGCCGAACCGGATTCTGCTGATGGACCGGTTGGGCGCAGAAATGGAGCGCGCCCGGCATGCCAATAATTTCGTTGCGGTATTATTTTTGGATATGGATAACTTTAAAAGGATCAATGACAGCATGGGGCATGCGATCGGCGATGCCTTGCTTCAGCAGATTGCCGGCAGGTTGCAGGCCGCCTTACGCCCTAACGATACCATTGCCCGTTACGGCGGTGACGAATTTGCGATCATAGCGGGCGATTTGACGCGTTCTGAGAGTGTATTAGCGGTGCTGCGCAAGATTTACGCGGTTTTTGAACGTCCAATGTCGCTAGGTTTGCAGGAAGCCTACATTACCTTCTGTACCGGTATCGCAATCTATCCGCACGATGGCGCGAATGTTGAAGACTTATTGCGCAATGCCGGCACGGCCATGTACCGGGCCGTCGGAGCGGGCCATAACCAGTACCGTTTCTATGCCCCGGACATGAACGCTCGCAGCCATGAGCTGTTAACACTGGAAACCGATCTGCGGCTGGCCTTTAAACGTAATGAATTTATTGTCTATTACCAACCTAAGGCGGAGCTTAGCACCGGCCGTATCGTCGCGGTGGAAGGGCTGATCCGTTGGCAGCATCCGCAACGCGGTTTGGTATCGCCGGCCGGCTTTGTGTCAATGCTGGAGGAATCAGGATTGATTATATCGGTTGGGGAATGGATTTTGAGTCAGGCTTGTGCCGAGTTTAGGGAAATGGCGTTTCAGGGGATGCGCATTTCTGTCAATGTCTCGGCCTCTCAGTTTAACGACCCGGAGCTGCTGCACAAAGTCAGCCATATCATGAGACAGGAAAATATGCCTCCGGATGCGCTGGAACTGGAAGTGACCGAAAATATCGTCATGCAGGATCCGGCAGCGGCAGCCGACACTCTGAGAAAATTACAGGCTCTGGGTATTCGCATTGCCATTGACGATTTTGGCACCGGTTATTCATCGCTGTCCTATCTCAAGCGCTTTCCGCTGGATGCGATTAAGATCGATCAGAGCTTTGTGCGCGACCTGATCCTTGATGCTAATGATGCGGCTATCGTCGAGGCCAGCATCACGCTTGGCAAAAAGCTCGGTCTTGAAGTTGTCGCCGAAGGCGTGGAAACTAAAGAGCAATTCGAATTCCTGCGCAGCCATGGCTGTGACTTGGCTCAGGGCTATTTTGTCAGCCGTCCTCTGAGCAAGTCCGAATTGATCGACCTGTTACGAGAACAGGCTGGTAAATAAACATAGGTCAGACAGGGTTTGCTGCCAGCTTTACGGTCGATTAAGCATCCGAAATATCAACGCCCGCTGTCGTCATTGAATTAGGTGGAGATGCTTCGCTATTTTTCTTCTTGACGTTCACTATCTTCCGGGCATCCGTAATGCTTGGCCGTGTAAGACAATATCAATATGGAAACGCTGAGAATGGCAATGGCGACGGTTATACTGAGCAGTAAATAGAGATGGAAACTATCGGCCACTTTTTGTACATCAATAACTAAATGGCGTGATAACGCAGTGATGGCGATATAAATCAAAAACTGTACCGGTAATCGACGGGTTTTAAAATAAGTGCCGACCATAGCGCCTAGTTCAAGATAAATAAACAGTAACAATATATCTTCCAGACTGGCATGTCCCGATTTCATCATCCCCATATAATCATGAATAGCGGACCAGACTATCGTGGCGCCAATGCCGAATAATGCAAGGTAATGAAAACTATCGACCAGTACATCGCCAATTTTATGAATGCTAATGGTTTTATTGATCATGAACGATTTACCCATCAGTTATACTCAAACGCTGTCTCAGCTAAGGATTTTGTTAAGCGGTTTTTATCAGGAAGGGTACGAAATTTTGTATTTTTCTCCGAGTCCTGCGTGGCATTAAAAATTCTAAAAACACGACCATTCAAGGTGTTACTTGAAGACGGACGGATTTTTGTAAATCCGTCCGTAGAGTTTGCGCCTGGTTTTATACGCTTTTCTGTTGTGCAATTCTGATCAATTCGTCCACTTCATTCACTGTAGCGGAAAGTTCATCAGGAGCGGTGGGCGAGGAGTATTCCGCAACCCCTGTTCCCACATCAACAACCAGATGGGGCGCTTTAACACATGCTGTAATTTCATGTTTAATCTGCGCCGCGACCTGTTCGGCTTTTTTTAATGGAGACCCCGGCAGCGCAATAAGAAAATCCTGGTCACCCATTCTTGCTGCAATATCGACACCCGGTCTGATGTCTTCTTGAAAACAGTCGGCTACGTTGCGTAACACCGCGTTCATTTCAAATTCGGATAAATTATTTTTGGCTTTAAAGTTCTTTAAACTGATAAAAAGAACAGAAAAAGGAAAACCGTTGCGTTTGGAGTTCTCAATTTTTTCTTTTAAACGGACCAGCATTGTCTCTTTCGTTATCAACTGGGTTAGCGGATCCAGGGGGATATGTTCCTTGTCCCATGTTTCCTGCGCCTCCAGCCGAAGCACATTGATAATGCCTAATGAGCAGGCCAGCAATACTCCCAGTATCCAAGTGAAATACCACATAGTTATCTCCTAAATAGCCGTACGATCGGTTTGATGATTCTGTTCCGGTGTTATATCAACTTCGTGAATTTGCTCCGCCGTTATCTTGCCGCGCAATACACGAAATACCCAGGTGGTGTAAGCGCCAATGATGGGTAAAAAAATCACCGCAGCCCAGAACATGATTTTTAAAGTGCTCAGGCTCGAACTGGCATCCCACACGGTCAATGAGCTATTTGAAGCTGAGCTTGACGGCAGCAGGAAAGGAAACATCGCTATACCCGCGGTTAAAATAATGGAGGCTACTGCTAATGAGCTGGTTATAAATGCCAGTCCCGGGCGTTCAATTTTTGACAGCAGAATAGTCACAGCTCCGGCAACAAAAGCCAATGCGGGAATAGTCCACAACACAGGATTATTCTCGTAATTGTCCAGCCATAATCCTTGTGCTTTGGAAACTGTTTTCAATGCTGGGTTGGACGGTGCATTTGGGAAAACTTCAGAAGTGATCTGATACCCGTCAATATTAGCGACCCAGATGCCGGCCGCAGCAAAAATTGCGAGTGCGATGACTGTGGAAAAAGCGACTACTTTTTTACAACGCCGATTAATGTTGCCCTCTGTTTTAAGCTGTAGATAGACGGCTCCGTGCATAATCAGCATCGATAAGCTAATCAGTCCCGAGGCTAATGCAAAAGGGTTTAATAGTGCCCAGAATGATCCGGTATAAAAAATACGCATATCGTTATCCAAGTGGAACGGTACGCCTTGCAGTAGATTGCCAAATGCAACGCCGAAGATTAGCGCCGGTACAAAACCGCCGATAAATAAAGCAATATCCCAGTTGTTGCGCCATTTCTGGCTGGGTAATTTGCTGCGGTAATCAAAACCTATCGGTCGTAAAAATAACGCAAACAAGGTCAGCAGCAATGCAAAATAAAACCCTGAAAAAGCGACGGCATAGGCGGCAGGCCAGGCGGCAAATAACGCGCCGCCCGCAGTGATAAACCAGACCTGGTGGCCTTCCCAGGTAGTGCCTATTGAATCAATAATGATGCGGCGTTCGGTATCGTTTTTGCCCAAAAAGGGTAATAAGATGCCTACGCCCATATCATAGCCGTCAGTAATGGCGAAGCCGATCAACAAAACACCTAATAGGGCCCACCAGATCAAGCGCATGGTTTCATAGTCGAAAGTCATAGTTATGCTCCTGTGGCAATTTCAAAATGGTAACGGCCTGTATGCAGGCTGCTGGGACCTAACTTGATGAATTTGAGCATCAAGAACATTTCGATGATCAAAAATACCGTATATAAACCGATATAGCCTGACAGACTCAGGTATATATCCAGTTCGGTTAAAGAGGATGTGCTTAAAAAGGTCGGCAAAATCTCCGCAATAGTCCACGGTTGACGACCGAACTCGGCCACAAACCAGCCCAGTTCAGAGGCAATCCAGGGTAAAGGAATCATATAAAGGCTGGCACGTAACAGCCAATCTTGTCGGCATTTACGAATTGAGCTGGCGACAACCGCTAAAACAAAAATCACCAACATGATAAAGCCGCAAGCCACCATGACCCGAAACGTCCAGAATAAAGGCACGACTCGAGGTATTGAATACTGCACCGCCAGTTCTATTTGCTGATCGGTCGCATCGACTACTTTTTCCGTATAACGTTTAAGCAACAGACCGAAGCCCAGGTCTTGTTTATAGTGTTCAAACTCGGCACGGACAATGGGATCTTTGTTGCCTTCTCTTAAGTTTTGCAACAGTCCGTAAGCCTTCATGCCGTTATGGATGCGCAAACGATTTCTTTCCATAATCTCCGATAAACCGATAATCGGCTCATCAATGGAACGAGTACCGATCAAACCCAATAACCAGGGGATTTTTATAGCGTACCGCGTTTCCATGGCTTCCTGGTCTGGAAGGCCGATAGCCGTAAATGCCGCCGGTGCCTCTTCAGTATGCCATTCGGCCTCAATAGCGGCCAGTTTGGTTTCCTGGACTTCGCCGTCGGTATAGCCGCTTTCGTCGCCCAACACGATAACCGACAGGATGGCCGCCAGGCCGAATCCTGCGGCGATGGTATAAGAGCGTTGCGCAAAGGCGGCATCGCGACCTTTGAGCATGTAGTAAGCGCTGATGCCCAGCACAAAAGCAGAAGCGGTGGTGTAACCTGCGGCAACGGTATGAACAAATTTAACCTGGGCGGCCGGATTAAATAACAAGTCGGCAAAGCTGGAGAGTTCCATGCGCATGGTTTCATAATTAAAGTACGCTCCAGTCGGGAATTGCATCCAACCGTTAGCGATTAAAATCCACAATGCCGATAAATTGCTGCCTAAAGCGACCAGCCAAGTCACCATTAAATGCTGTCCTTTGCTTAATTTATCCCAGCCAAAGAAGAACAGGCCGACAAAGGTCGATTCCAGGAAAAACGCCATCAAGCCCTCAATGGCAAGCGGCGCGCCGAAAATATCGCCGACATAATGCGAGAAATACGACCAGTTCATGCCGAATTGGAATTCCATGGTCAGGCCGGTGGTCACGCCCAGCGCGAAATTGATGCCGAATAATTTTCCCCAGAATTGGGTCATATCCTTGTAAATTTGTTTGCCGGTCATGACATAGGTCGATTCCATAATCGCCAATAAAAACGATAAACCTAATGTCAACGGAACAAACAGAAAATGGTAAAGAGAAGTTGCCGCAAACTGCCAGCGAGATAGATCAACCACAGCCTCTGAAATCATAAATTCCCCTTGATTTGGAATCTTGTAGATCGGAACTTGAGAAAGCGACACTGACTATGCATGTCAATGTCTCTTGCGTTTTAAGCCACTATTTTAAAAAGGCAACTTTGCCTAAGTTTTAGTTTACACTAACATTTGCACTTGGATGCAAAGACAGTATTGTGTTATTGTCTATCAGCATTTGCTAATATACAAACTTATTTTTAAGCTTTCGGTACTTCTGTCTGATCGGTTACGGGAACTTTTTACTGCTCAGTGTTGGTATCGGTTCACTTTGAATGGCATTTTCAATTAATCAGGATTAATTGAAAATGCAAGAAACATAATAGTAACTATTATGAGGAGGTTATCATGGCTCGTATTGTAATTTTAGGCGCAGGTATTGGCGGCGTACCAATGGCTTATGAAATGAAGGAAACGGTAGGAAAAAGTCATGATGTCATTGTGATTTCCGATACGCCTACTTTTCATTTTGTTCCGTCAAATCCCTGGGTTCCACCTAAATGGCGCAAACCTGAGGATTTAAAGATCGAGTTGGCGCCGGTGATGAAAAAGAAAGGTATCGAATTCATCCAAAAGGCCGCTGCAAAAGTCGACCCCGCTAATAATCAGGTGCTGCTGGATGACGGCTCGGCCGTTGCTTACGACTTTCTGGTTATCGCGACAGGGCCGCGCTTGGCTTTCGATGAAGTTCCCGGCTTAGGGCCTGAGGGCTATACCTCATCAGTCTGTCACGTCGATCACGCCGAAGCGGCTATCGGGGATTGGGACAAATTCATGGCAGATCCCGGTCCGATTGTTGTCGGCGCGGTTCAGGGAGCGTCCTGCTATGGTCCCGCCTATGAATATTTAATGATTATCGAAACGGAATTGCGCAAAAGGAATATTCGCGACAAAGTGCCGATGACTTTCGTTACCGCGGAACCTTATATCGGACATTTGGGCTTAGGCGGCGTCGGCGATACTAAAAGCCTGCTGGAAAGCGCCTTGCGTGACAAGACCGTCAAATGGATAACCAATGCCAAGGTCGATAAAATCGAGTCCGGCATGATGTATGTGACTGAAGTCGATGATGAAGGCAAGGAAAAGAAAAAACATGAGTTGCCGTTTAAGCACTCAATGATGTTGCCGGCTTTTACCGGCGTTGACGCAGTGCGTAATGTGGACGTTGAGGGGCTGGTTAACCCACGCGGCTTTGTTATAGTGGACGAGTATCAGCGTAATCTTACCTTCAAAAATATTTATTCTGTCGGCGTTTGTATCGCCATCCCACCCGTTGAAGCGACGCCGGTACCGGTTGGTGCGCCAAAAACCGGCTATATGATTGAATCGATGGTGACGGCCGCCGCGCATAATATTGCCGATGAGCTGGCCGGCAAAGAGCCGACACACCGGGCGACGTTGAATGCTTTATGTCTGGCCGATTTTGGCGATTCCGGAGTGGCTTTTCTGGCCAAACCGCAAATTCCGCCGCGCAATGTCACCTGGTCGGCCGAAGGCAAATGGGTACATTGGGCTAAAATCGGTTTCGAGAAATATTTCATGCGTAAAATACGTAAAGGTATCAGCGAACCTTTTTATGAAAAATCAATGCTCAAATTGATGGGTATAGTCCGGTTAAAAGGAAAATAAGATGAATATTGATCGCACAGTTTTTGCTGTGGCCGGCAGCTTTATTTTGATTAGCTTGTTACTGGCGCATTATCATTCTGAATTGTGGTTATGGTTTACTGCTTTTGTCGGCGCTAATTTGTTGCAGTCGGCGTTTACAGGATTTTGCCCGTTGGCAATCATACTTAAAAAGCTAGGTTTTAAATCGGGTACCGCATTCTAATTGCGTGCAGTTTTATATAAGTTTTTGTGTTGTATTTTTGCCATGAAGACACGAAAAAAAGCATAATTCTTCGTGTCTTCGTGGTAACAAAAATTCTAAAAGACTTTTTGCTGATTTCTTAACAGGTACGTGAAGATTATGCTTAAGATAATAACAAACAAACTGGCATTAAGTCTGTTATCGATATTCATGCTGCCAAGCGTTGCAGCCATAGCGGAACAAGTACCTCAAAACCCTGCCGATAAAGCAGTACAGCTAAAGTTAACCGCCCAATCCTTTACATTGGATCAGGCTATTGAGCACGCATTAGCCAACAACCCCGATATGCAAATTGCCGCGGAACGCATCAGCCAGGCTGAGGCGCAGTTAGGCGTAGCGCTATCAGCGTTTTATCCGCAGGTAACCGCCAAAGTCGGCTATGACCATTCCAATAATCCCGCTCAAGTTTTCTCAATGGTTGTGGCGCAAAGGGATTTCACTTCCGACTCGATCAATAACATTAATAATCCCGGTTACCGACAAAACTTCCGCCCCGAAATCATAGGCAAATTATCCCTGTTCCGTGGCGGGCAGGATTATCAAAACAGCAAGGCCGCAGAGCTGGGGATCAGTGCGGCGGAGTTTGAACGATCAACCGTGCGCAATGCCTTGATTGAAGCCGTCACTGCTTCGTACTACGCCTATCTGGCCGCGCAGGAGGCTCACAAAGTCGCCCAGGAGTCCATTTCGGCAATTGACAGCGAGTTAAAGCAAACCAAACTCAGGTACGAAGCCGGAACCGTGCTTAAATCAGATGTTTTATCGCTGGAAGTCAAGCTGGCTGAAGCGCAGGAAGCCCAGATCAGAGCCGCTAACGCCATCGAGGTTTCCAAAACCGGTCTCGCTATGCTGCTGGGTCTATCAGCGGATCAAGCATTTACTATCGCATCATCATCCTCGACGCTGCCCGATCCCAAGTTGACCGCTTCGTTTAACGACTTGCTTGAGCTTGCCATGACACAACGCCCGGAAGTCAAAGCGGCCGCCAATCAGGTGGAAATCAGCCAGCGCTTGGTCAAAAGCGCACAGGGCGCCTATTTGCCTAAAGCCGATGCTTATGTGAGTTACGGTCAGAACAGTCGAGACCCCGGATTTTACAGCAGCAAGGATAATGTCACCGCCGGAGTCAGCGTCGAAATGGATTTGTTTTCCGGGTTGGAAACCAAAAAACGAGTCAGTGCTGCGGAACGAAAGGCCGCCGAGACCCGTGAAACTGAACGAAAAACAAAACTGGCGATCGAGCAGGAAGTCAAAGTTGCTTTCCTGAAACTGGAAGAAGCCTTGGCTCGCATGCGCGTTACCGAAGCATCGGTGGCCGCTGCCGAGGAAGCGTTAAGGCTGGTTAATGAACAGCGGCGTGCCGAGACAGTTGTGGTCACGCGTTATATCGAAGCGGAAGTCGCTAGAAACAAGGCCCATTCCAACACGATTGCAGCGCATTACGATGCGCTGAGCGCTGAAGCGGCATTGAAAAAAGCAGTCGGCGACTGGAAATAAATTTTCAAAGATGTAGGCCGGAATAAGCCCGCCCGGCGGCAGCAAGGGTGGGTGTTGCCTACATGGATGTAGGTAAGGGGCGTGAGCAGGAGCGGAAGCTTTTCCGGCATTTCTGAACATCCGAATGCCGGAAACATCGGTTCTCGCTATCGCTCGAACAGACTTATTCCGGCCTACATCCGAGTTGTATATAACAGTTAGCTTCGCGGCATGGAAACGATAAGATTTATTTCGAGCCTTTCGTAGGCAAATAATTTGCAAAGATTAAGGACATCCTATGTCACAACTTGAATCCAAAAATATCAACAAAATCGCCGCTATTTCCGCAGCCGTCTTAGCCTTGATCCTATTATTGCTCTACATGCAGGGCAGCTTTGTCAGCAAAGTGCCGCCCGGACAGAGCCCGCAGGCTACCGATTCCAACCCGCCCGGCAACACGGCGGTGGTCGAGAAAAAACAGGTTGATGATATTCTTGCTTGGCCCGGCACGGTAAAGTCGAGAACCGTTGCCAATATTGCACCCAAAATGACCGCACGGATTCTTGAGATCAAGGTCAACGCCGGTGATAAAGTCAAAAAAGGCGATGCAATTGCCCGACTTGACGAACGCGACGTTAAGGCTCAGGAGAATGCAGCCCTCGCCGCGCTTGCCAGTGCCAAGGCCCAGGCAAGCCGGGCCCAGGCTGACGCGCAACGCACTCGCAGCTTGTACGCTAAAGAGGCGGCAACCCGGGAAAGCTTTGATGCCGCGGTCGCCAGGGCAAAAGAAGCTCAGGCTGCTGTGGATCAGGCAAGCAGCGCTGTCGCTGAAATCAGGACCCATGTGTCTGACACGAATCTGGTCGCGCCTTTTGACGGCATTGTTGTTAAACGTCTTAAGGAGCCCGGTGACATGGCGATGCCCGGCGTGCCCATAGTGACCTTGCAAACACCGCAAGGATTAAGGCTAGAGGCCGATGTGCCGAACACCTGTGCAGGACGTTACAGTATCGGCATAGAGGTTAATGTTCGCATTGATACGCTGGGCGTAACCACCCAGGCGCAAATTGACGAGATCAGTCCCGTAGTCGACCCGCAAACCCGCACCCAGCTGATCAAAGTCGCGCTGCCCGCCATTGAGGGCTTACAGCCCGGCTATTTCGGCTGGCTGGAACAAGCCTGCGGTCAGCATGAAGCTTTATTGATCCCTGCCAGCGCCGTGCAGCATATCGGTCAACTGGAAATCGTCAAGGTGTTTGCGGAAGGGAGGCAATTGACGCGGCATGTCAGGACCGGCAAAATTTTCGGCGATCAAGTCGAAGTCATTTCCGGTTTGCATGCCGGTGAAACCGTCATAACCCACTCTGAGCAGGCGCAGTAATGGACAGCCTGCAAAACGAAAGCCCCAAGCGAGGATTGACGACCCGAATTGTCGAGGTTTTTACCACTTCCCAACTATCGATACTGTTCCTGATCATCTCGCTGCTGGCCGGAGCCGCGGCGCTGATCCTGACGCCCCGTGAGGAAGACCCGCAGATTGTTGTGCCGGTGATGGATGTGCTGGTTGAATATCCGGGCGCTTCCAGCGAAGAAGTTGAAAAGCTGGTTGCCACGCCGCTGGAGGTTCTGCTCAAGCAGATTGAAGGCGTGGAATATGTGTATTCCATTTCCAGGCCGGGCGCTGCGGTTGTCACCGTGCGTTATTTTGTCGGTCAGGATTCCGAAGACAGCTTGGTCAAGACTTGGGATAGGATGATGTCCAACCAGAACCTTATTCCGCCTGGCGTAACGCACTGGAAAGTGTCGCCTGTTGAAATCGATGACGTGCCCATCGTGTTGCTGACGCTTTCGGCGCAGAACGATAATTACGATTCGATGGCGTTAAGGCGTATCGCCGATGAATTGATTACTTCACTGAGAACCGTCGGCGATGTCGGTAAAAGCTGGGTTGTCGGCGGCGAGCCGCGGCGGGTGTCGATTTATGCCAACCCTGCGGCGTTGGCCGCGCATGGCGTAACATTGCTCGAAATTACCCAGGCGCTATCCAGTGCCAATGTCAATCTGCAAGTCGGCAGCATTGAGCGCGGCAACCATGAGATCCTGCTCGAAGCCGGGCCGCATTTTGAATCACCGGCAGAAGTGGGCGCGACCGTCATTAAGAGCGTTGCCGGACGGCCTGTGTATCTGCGAGATGTCGCGCGGATTGAAGACGGCCCGGCCGATGTTGATCATTACACTCGCATTGGCTTTGGCCCTGCTGTCGATGACATGCCGACTATCGGCAAAGCCGCCGGCAGCCGGCTGCAAGTCGGGCAAGAGCGTCAGATGGTCACCATTGCCGTCGCCAAACGCAAGGGCAGCAATGCTGTCGATGTTGCCGAAGCCGTTATCGCCACCGCCGAAAAACTGCACGGCACGTTGGTCCCGGAAGATGTGTTAATCAGCATCAGCCGCGATTACGGCGAAACGGCCAACCACAAGGTCAACGAACTGGTTAAACATTTGAGTTTTGCTGTCGTGATTATCGTGGTATTGCTGGCTTTTTCGCTGGGGTTGAAAGAGTCGTTCATCGTGTCGATTGCCGTGCCGATGACCTTGGCGCTGACTTTGTTGCTGGATTATATCTCCGGCTATACGATCAACCGCGTTACCTTGTTTGCGTTAATCCTGGCATTGGGTCTGTTGGTCGACGACCCGATCGTCGATGTCGAAAATATTCACCGGCATTATAAATTACGCAAGGAATCGCCGTTGGATGCGCTGTTGACGGCGGTTGATGAAGTCAGGCCGCCGACCATCCTGGCGACTTTTACGGTAATCGTGTCGTTCCTGCCGATGTTTTTTATCACCGGCATGATGGGGCCGTACATGGCGCCGATGGCGTTTAACGTGCCGATCGCGATGATCGTGTCGCTGGTCGTCGCCTTTACCGTCACGCCCTGGGCCAGTTTCAAGCTGCTGCAAAGCGAATATCACAATCACAGCGAAGAAGCGCCGCTAGAGCTCAAGCAGACTTTTATCTACCGGACTTATCGCTCGGCGCTCGGCCCTTTGCTTGAAACTACCGGACGCGCGAAATTATTCCTGCTGATCGTGCTGGTCGCTTTTGTGGCCTCAACTCTGTTGGCTGTGACCCGAGCCGTGCCGCTTAAATTATTGCCTTTCGACAATAAAAACGAGCTGCAAATCATCATCGATATGCCGCGCGGCTCTACGCTGGAGCAAACCGATGAAGTTGCGCGCGCCTTGGGCAGCTATTTGGCTACCGTCAATGAAGTCACCGATTATCAAACTTATACCGGCCTAGCCGCGCCGATGGATTTTAACGGCATGGTTCGGCACTACTATTTGCGCAGCGGCGGTCATGTCGGTGAAGTCAGGATCAATCTATTAGCTAAAGACCGGCGCGAGCAGCAATCGCACGAAATCGCGTTGCGCATTCGGCCCGAAATAGAACGGCTCGGCAAGCAATACGGCGCAAATCTTAAGATTACGGAAATTCCGCCGGGACCGCCGGTGCTTTCCGATTTGGTCGCGGAAATCTACGGCCCGCCTGAAGCCAGCATCGGCGATCTGGTTGCTGTCTCCAAACGCGTCAGGGCCGATATGGAAAAAACCGAAGGGGTGGTTGATGTTGATGATTATTCCGAAGCGCAGCATGAAAAAATCCATTTTCACCTGAACCGGGAGAAAGCCGCGTTGTCCGGCGTCAGCGTCGAACAGGTCGCCCAAACCCTGCGCATTGCCGCCGCTGGCCAGACGGTCGGCATTGTGCATCTGGACAGCGAGCGCCAACCGCTGGAAATTACTTTGCAACTGCCTCGCGCGCTTCGCTCATCGGTTGCCGATTTACTGGCGTTGCGCGTTAAAACCGGGCAGGGCGATTTGATTCCGCTAAGCGAAATAGGCACAGCCAACATAGAAATCGAAGACCAGCCGATTTTTCATAAGAACCTGCAACGGGTGAATTATGTGATTGCCGGAATGGCGGGGCGCAGCCCGGTGGAAGCGGTTTTCGATCTGAATGACATCATGGACGAGCGCCCGTTGCCGGAAGGTTATACCGCCGAATTGGCCGGCGAGGGCGAATGGAAAATCACCGTCGATGTGTTTCGCGATCTTGGCTTGGCTTTTGCGGCCGCACTGGTGATGATCTATGTGCTGCTGGTCGGGCAAACCGGATCGCTGAGCGTGCCGCTGGTGATGATGATAGCCATTCCGCTGACCGTGATCGGCATCATGCCGGGTTTTTGGGTGCTTAATCTGTTTGCGTCGCCGATTGCCGGTTATCCGAACCCGATTTATTTCACCGCCACGGCAATGATCGGCATGATTGCGCTGGCCGGTATCGTGGTGCGCAATTCGATTATTTTGATCGATTTTATCGAACGTATCCGTGCCCGTGCCGACGTGACGCTCTCCGAAGCGTTGATTGAAGCCGGTGCAATACGCTTGCGGCCGATATTTTTGACTGCGGGAGCGGCGATGTTTGGCGCGTTTGTGATTATTCTGGACCCGATATTTTCAGGTCTGGCCTGGAGCTTTATCTTTGGGATTTTTGCTTCGACCTTGTTTTCACTGTTAGTGATTCCGGTGGTTTATTTTTTGATTAATAAAGAAAAGTGATTTTCATCACGAAGAACACTTTTTTTCGTGTTTTAGTAACTGTTCCAGCAATATCTATCTATTCCGGAAAAAATTTATTCGCTAAATAGGAGCGTCCGCCGTAGGGCGTGCCGTGCGCGCCTTGTAAGGACTTGGTTAAAAATAACTTCCGGAAATCACTATTTTCGGCCGTCAAGCCGTTCGTGCTGAGCCCTTCGGCTATGCTCAGGGGAGCCCTGTCGAAGCATGAGCGGCTGCGGTAGGCCCGGAATTTTTCCGCCACCTCATTCGACAAGCTCATGACAGGCTTCGACAAGGCCTTTAGTCCTGAGCTTAGCTGAAGGGTCAGAGCGAACGGAAATCCATATCGGGAAGTTATTGCCGGCCATATCCTAAGCCCAAGAAGGCGCGCACGGCACGCCCTACTCACTGCCGCCTCCATCCGTTGCGTCCATCAGTTAAGGCACGTTATTTATTATCCAACCATCTTTTCACGATTTTCGCGGACGATGCCCAACATCAGTTACTAACTGAAATTGAAAACGATAGTTGAATTTGCCGTTTATAAATTCCTATTTTACCTTAGCGGGCATCTGCAATCTATGGTACAACATAAAAAGCCGAAGTATGTAGTAATCTGGTTTGACAGCCTGAATTTGGAGTAACAGGCAAGGTTAAAATAAAAGATGGAGTCTCCTCTTGCTACGGTTATTGCATCGAATTTTGATTTGGAAGATTATTGAAGAATACAACTACCGGATGACATTATGGCGATACACACTAACAGACCCACTTCCCCGCATCTACAAGTCTACAGATTGCCTTTAACAGGTATTATTTCCATCACTCACCGCATGACCGGCATGATGCTTTCAGCCGGATTGATCTTATTCGTTTATATCGTTTCGGCGCTGGCCGGTGGCGGAGTCGCCTACGACAACATGCAGACGCTTATGAGCCACTGGTTGCTCAAATTAATAGGTTGGGGGTTTATTTATGCGTTGTTTTTTCACCTCTGCCACGGCGTTCGCCATTTGATTTGGGACACAGGCCACAGCTTTGACGCTGATACCTTGAACCGCTACGCCATCATTGAGCTTGCGGCTTCGTTGGTGCTGACTTTAATGACTTTTGTGTGGGGATATTATGGATTATAGAACGCCTTTAGCCAGAGCCAAGGGCTTGGGTTCAGCCAAAAGCGGAACCGGGCACTGGTGGATGCAGCGCGTGACTGCCGTAGCGTTGGTGCCGTTGTCTTTCTGGCTGATTAAATTTCTGGGTTTGAGCTTGACGGCTCCCTATCAGCAAACTGTCGATTGGCTGGCGTCGCCGGTTAATACTATCTGCATCATAGCCTGGATTATCGCCGTTTTTTATCACGCCGCGCTGGGTTTGCAAGTGGTGATTGAAGACTATGTCGCCGCCGAAGGCGTCAAAATTATCTCAATATGGGCCGCTAATCTGGCATTCTTGTTTTTGGCGATGACGGCTTTGCTGGCCGTGTTTCGCGTCGTATCGATAGGGTGATGCATGGCAGCAGATTATAAAATTATTGAACATACTTACGATGTGGTGGTAGTCGGTGCAGGCGGAGCGGGGCTACGCGCGACTCTGGGCATGGCGGAAAAAGGCCTTAAAACCGCCTGCATCACCAAAGTTTTCCCGACCCGCAGCCATACCGTCGCCGCACAAGGCGGCATCAGTGCGGCGCTAGGCAACATGGGCGAAGACGACTGGCGTTTTCACATGTACGACACCGTCAAAGGCTCCGACTGGCTCGGCGACCAGGACGCGATTGAATACATGTGCCGCGAAGCCATTCCCGCCGTGATCGAGTTGGAGCATTACGGCGTGCCGTTCTCACGCACTGCCGACGGCAAGATCTACCAGCGCGCATTCGGCGGTATGACCACGCATTACGGCACAGGCCTGGCGCAACGCACTTGTGCAGCAGCCGACAAGACCGGCCATGCGATATTGCATACCTTGTATCAGCAGTCGTTAAAACATAGAGCCGAATTCTTCGTTGAATACATCGTGCTGGATTTGATTATGCAAGATGGCGAATGCCGCGGCATCCTTGCCTGGTGTCTGGATGACGGCTCATTGCATTTGTTCAAATCCCAAATGACCGTATTGGCGACCGGAGGTTACGGGCGCACATTCTTTTCCTGCACTTCGGCGCATACCGTGACCGGCGACGGCAACGCGATGGTGTTGCGCGCAGGTCTGCCGTTGCAAGATATGGAATTCATCCAGTTCCACCCGACCGGCATTTACGGCGCGGGCTGCCTGATTACCGAAGGCGTCAGAGGCGAGGGTGGTTACCTGACCAACTCCGAAGGCGAGCGCTTCATGGAACGTTATGCGCCGTCAGCCAAGGACTTGGCGTCGCGCGACGTGGTCAGCCGCGCGATGACCATCGAAATCCACGAGGGCCGTGGCGTCGGGCCTTTGAAAGACCATATTTACCTGCATATCGAGCATCTCGATCCTGCTATCATCCATGAACGCTTGCCTGGCATATCCGAAACCTCCAAGATTTTTGCCAATGTCGATGTGACTAAAGAGCCGATCCCAGTGCTGCCGACCGTGCATTACAACATGGGCGGCATTCCGACCAATTACAAAGCCGAAGTCGTGACCTTGAAAGACGGTAATCCCGATGCGGTCGTGCCGGGCCTGATGGCCATCGGCGAGGCGGCTTGCGTTTCGGTACATGGCGCCAACCGGCTGGGCTCAAACTCGCTGCTCGATCTGGTCGTGTTCGGCCGTTCCGCGGCGATCCGTTGCGCCGAACTGATCAAGCCGGGCTCAAGGCAGAAGCCCTTGGCGAGTAATGCTTGCGACCAAGCTATCGCCCGTTTCGATAAAATCCGCAACGCCAAGGGCAGCCGCAACACTGCCGATATTCGCCTGGACATGCAAAAAGTCATGCAAGCCAAAGCGGCGGTGTTCAGAACCGGTTCCACGCTGGCCGAAGGCATTCAGCAAATGGCCGAAGTCAGAAAAACTTTTGCCGATGTCAAAGTGACCGATCAATCCTTAATCTGGAACACCGACTTGGTGGAAACGCTGGAACTGGACAACCTGCTGAGCCAAGCCACCGTGGCGATTAACGCGGCAGCCAATCGTACCGAAAGCCGGGGAGGCCACGCACGGGAAGATTACCCGAACCGCGATGACGCAAACTGGTTGAAGCACACCTTGACCTGGTTAACAGACGATCACGTTAAAATCGATTACCGGCCGGTACACATGTACACATTAACCGATGAAGTCGAAGTAATTCCACCGAAAGAGAGGGTGTACTGATGGCTGAATTTACCCTGCCTAAGAACTCGGTTTTAATCAAAGGTAAAACCTTTACAGCGCCTGCCGGAGCAACCAATATCCGCCGCTTTGAAGTGTATCGATGGGATCCGGAATCCGGCGAAAACCCGCGCATCGATGCATTCGAATTGGATATGGACAGCTGCGGCCCGATGGTGCTGGACGCGATCCTGAAAATCAAGAACGAAGTCGACAGCACCTTAACCTTCCGGCGTTCCTGCCGCGAGGGCGTGTGCGGCTCCTGCGCGATGAACATCAACGGCAAAAATTCTCTGGCCTGCACTAAAGCCATCGATTCTTATCCCGGCACCATCAAAATATACCCGTTGCCGCACATGCCCGTCATCAAAGATCTGGTGCCGGACACGACCCATTTTTTTGCCCAATACGCCTCGATCAAGCCGTGGATAGAAACCCAAACCCCGCCTCCGGCCGATTCCGAGCGCCTGCAAAGCAAGGAAGACCGCGAAAAACTGGACGGCTTGTACGACTGCATCCTGTGCGCCTGCTGCTCGACCAGCTGCCCCAGTTACTGGTGGAACAGCGAGCGTTACCTGGGACCGGCCGTGCTCTTGCAAGCCTACCGCTGGCTGGTCGACAGCCGCGACGAAAACGCTGGCGAACGCTTGGACGAACTGGAAGATCCGTTTAAGTTGTATCGATGCCACACGATTATGAATTGTACCGATACCTGTCCGAAGGGCTTGAATCCGGCTAAGGCGATTGCTGAAACCAAGAAGCTGTTGGTGAAGAGAAAGTTGGGGTGATGGACGAGCTGGCTCGGTTAAAGTGGCAATGTCGGCGGGGGACTAAGGAGCTGGATTTTTTGCTGAATCGGTATTTGGAAGCGGGGTATCTGACAACGAGCCGGGAGGAGAGGATCTTGTTTGAGACATTGCTAGGGCTTGAGGATGATGAATTGACTAGTGTTTTACTGGGCGAAAAGGAAGCGGGAGAAATGAGGTTTTTGGTGGAGAAAATCAGATGTAGTTGCGTAAGCTAGAGTTCGATCCAGTCCTACTAGACTTAAATCGAATAAATAAAAAATAAAGCTGGATAACATGTTTATTTTGTACGTTATCCAGGTTCAGATAATAACTTGTTAGGCAACAGAGGTAGATGCGGTCATGGCGTGGGATGGTATCCGTCGAATTATCTGGGCGAAGAACTTCGATGAAATGGAGATCATTGGTACCCTGCATTTTAGTGTCGCCGTATCTATCGAAGCTGACCCCGAATTCAAGGCCATGATTCTGGCTGCCGGTGTGACTCATTCAGCCGGAAATTTATCGATCGATCACATACTAAAGAGGCATCGCGACGAATTTCTTGAACGATTCGATTCCGATCGCACATGTCCTCCGGGTTGCGTTAAAGAACTGCTGCTCGTTATTCGCGGCCTTACCGTTGAACTGGCTGGCAGCCTAAGTGCTATAGGCACCCCACCAGCCCAAAAAACCGGAGCGGTCGCAGCGGTGAATGCTCTTATACGTCTACAGGCAACCTTTCATGCAGCGGTGCAACTTATCGCTAACGGCCTTGGTATCGAAGCAGAGGCGGTAATTCGTCAGGGTCTAGAACAAGTTGCATGGAGCCTGAGCGTAATGAGCGAGTCGAGCCATGACCGTGTGAGGGACACAAAGGCGAACGCCTCGATTTCAACGCTGAAACGATTGTTCCCCGGATCTGGAGTTATCTATGGACTGCTAAGTGATTCCGCACACTTGGCCCCACGAACGCATGGTCGCTTTGTCACGCTGTCAGAAGATAAGTTAACAATCACCATCCGAGATCCAGATGATTGCGCCGCATCCACCTTTTTTCTGCTGCTATTGTTGGACGCCTACGTTTCCGTGGCGCAAGAACTTCTCAACTCCTGGCGACCTCCAAAGTGGAGCCCCGAGCTTCCACGAATCGAATGCACCAGCTTAATTGAAAAGTACAAAACAGTATTACCGGGAAACAGCGATGACTTGTATAGCAAGTGGCGACGCAAAAGTGCCTAATAAGCGAGTAGTCTGGATGAAGCGTAGCGGAGTCCAGGGCTTCAGGGCACGGCTCTGATGTTGTCTGGTTCCCAATTTTGAAGCTAGCCGAGTAGGAGGCGCATCGCGCCCCCTACATCTCGGTTATGCTGTATTTGGATTGGTTTAATGAAACTACATTGGATGGGCTGAATCATGTCGAATTACCGGCGGTGTTACGTCCCTGGAGGCTCTTATTTTTTCACTGTGGTGACTGAACGGCGGGCAAGAATTTTGGGTAACGATCTCACCAGGGATTTATTACGGGTGGCTTTTCAGGACTGCTTTCAACGCTGGCCGCCGTTTCGCGTGGATGCGATGGTGATGCTGCATGACCACATGCATGCTATCTGGACGTTGCCGCCCGGTGACGCCGCTTATCCAAAACGCTGGGGCGCGATTAAAAAACATTTTACTCAATCCTGGCTTGCGCTGGGCGGCGCGGAACAATCGCGCTCGTCATCCCGCATCACCCGTCGCCGGCGAGGTGTCTGGCAACGTTACTATGCAGAATATACCTTGCGCGATGAAATAGACTACCAACGGCATTTTGATTACATCCATTACAATCCTGTAAAACATGGCTTGGTAGGAAGCCCTCGCGATTGGCCCTATTCGACTTTCCACCGCTGGGTAAAACGTGGCGTGTATAATTCTGATTGGGGATGTTCACTAGAAGGGCCGCTAGATTTTTCGGATATAAATTCGACCGCAAGTGAATAAAAAGCAAGCCCGCTTAGGTCCGATAAGCGTACCGTAATCTGACCTACGTCATTATTTATAAAAAGGCGGTCATTATGAGCTTAAGAATCTTCCAACCCTGCGACTTGCTGAAACCTTATGTAACGGCAATTTGGGATTATGAGGATTTGCTCAAGGGCGATAACACGGCGTTGTCTATTCTGCCGGATACCGCGACTTATCTCTGTTTTTTATACGCCGACCTGCTGACTACAGCGCACAAAGAGCGAACTTATACCACGCGTAGTGGACTGGCCGGGTTCCAAAGTTTCCGTAGCGATCTCGGTGTTTTGGGCGGCAAAGTATCCGGCGTTTCTGCCCGCCTTACGCCCTGGGGCTTAAATGTATTTTGCCGCGGCATTGTCAGAGATTGCGCTGAAAGACGGGTAGACTGCCGGGATATTTTTCCTAAATATTCGATTGAAGAGATCGAAGACCAATTGGCGGTTAAAAAGGACGCCAACGAACGGGTGCAGTGTATAGAGCAGTTTTTGTTGTCGATGTTGAACCGGCACAATGAGGACTTGCTGATTCAAACCGCCTGCAAGGCACTGGATCGCTCCAACGGAAACTACTCAATTACCGAGCTTGCCAAAACGTTAGGTTTATCCAGGCGCACACTGGAACGACGCTTCCAAATCCATACCGGCGCCACGCCTAAAAAATATGCTCGCGTAGTGCGTTTGCGGAATGCGCTTTTTCAGCGTAAGACCCAATCAAATTGGGCCGATGTCGCATACGCAGCCGGTTATTACGATCAAAGCCATATGATTCATGATTTTCAGGCGCTTTACGGCATGTCGCCCGATTCTATTTACCCGCAAATGGAAGCTTCCCGAACTATGGAATTTTCCGGACTGTTAAATTTATACCGACCCGAGCATTTCAGTCCGGCTAGTTAAGATTGTGCCAGTTTAGCTTGTCGCTTTTTTCCAATACCGGCAACCCGCTTGTTGCTAAAGTGCGCTACGAAGTTTCCCAGTGCTTGCAGCCTATAGGTACAGGTGGGAAGCTACTGTCAAAAATTTTAGTTAATGGTAAAAGTAATTCAGGAGAGACCGATGCTGACTAAGCAACCTATTACAAAAAAACTGAATGTACCCGCAGAAGTGGTTTGGGACGCGATCCGTAAAATCGGAAGACTTGATGTTTGGTTTCCGTTTATTGAGACGTGCATAGTGGAAGGCGAGGGGGTCGGCGCGCTTCGTTATATGACCGTTGCCAATGGCGGAGGCGAAATTAAAGACACCATTGAAGAAATCGATTCAAAAAACATGAAATTGATATATCTTCGCCCGGTATCGCCATTTCCTGTGACTTATTACAAAGGCACAGTCGAAGTGTTCACCTCTTATGATGGGCTGGGCATCGTAGTCTGGACAATTGATTTCGAGTCAAAGCCTGAAGATAGTGCCTCAGTTGCGGAATTAGTGCAAAGCGCTATCAGTGCCGGCATTGATGGTATGGAAAAAGATTTAATGAAATAGAGAAGATGCAGCTAGCGAGTAGCCTGGCTGGAGTTTGGGGAGGGCTAAAGTGGCGATGCCGCAGGGGAACCAAGGAGCTGGATTTTCCGTTCAACCGCTACCTATATTTAAACCAATAACTCCGAATCAACCCAATCAATTTGTTTTTCTACGATCGTGCTTAATTCCAACAGTCCCAGCGAAGAGGTCATGTTCAGTTCTGATTCGACCTCTTTCAGCTTCTCCATCTGTTCCAGCAACTCAAACAAATCCGTTTGGTTGATATTCTTCTTTTTCCTAGCTCTCGTAATTTTCTTCATTTTTAGATCAAAGATGGCTGATATAACCATCATCTTTTAAATATTGAATGTGTCAAACCGTAACCGATTAAGTTTACCACTTGGTTAATTTGCTATCGTCCTTTTTTTGGTGCGTTAACGCTGTGCTGTGATGAACATAGGCTTGAAACCTTTTCTAAGCGGGGATTTTTATGGCCGACGATATTGGATGGATTAGCCCCACCACTACCCCGGCTAATCCGGGCAGAATCCGGATGCCATAAGGCTGTGTGCGGAAACGTACAGACTACCTGAAACGGGAGAGCTTATATAGATGTGCCAGATCGTATTTAGCAATCGTTTTTCTTAAAATCCGTTTTTATAGGAGTTCTGCCATGCGTAAATTAATTGCGGGATTTATTCTGATTATGGCTTTACCGATGGTAGGTTATGCCCAAGAGTCCGGTGACGTGCCACGTCCGTCTTCTGAAACTATGCCATCCGGCTCCAACCCTGGGCAGAGCACTGGCACTGCCGATGAGCAAAATGAAGCTTACAGTATCTGCTTACGCGCTACTCAGCTCTTTGAACAGCAAGAAAAGGCTAAAGGGAACAAGCAACCTGCGGAAGCCTCTATAACGGCCTCGTGCAAAAAAGAATTGAAACCGGCATCGTATTGGCGGTGTATGGAAAAAGAAGCCATGCAGAAAACTGATTTTAATACGGCCCATTGGCGTTGCGCAAAACAAACCAATATATTGGAATAACGCCGTAACGCGGCCGAAAATTTAACAAAAACTGAATCTGTTTTTGCGTTTGATGGGGACGATAATATGGCTGATTGGCCGGCTAGGTCAGAATGCTTGACAAGCAATCAGCCTGGATGAAAATGCGGTTCAGAGTCTTGCAGTCACCACTTAACCTGGCATTGCGCTCAACCGGAGCGAGGTTATAATGGCCCTTTTCAGTTTTTCGCGGTGTGCCCGATTAGCTCTTTGTTAAGGCGCGTAGCAATATGGCGACCGCTATGCAATTGAAGGCCAATCCATTGCTTGGAGTCATGGCGGTTTTATGATGGAATGGCGGATGTTTTAAATACATAGCAAAAAAGTCGGGTTCTTGCGTTGCGCATTTTCATGAGCGTTCAGGTTGCTCGACAAGCATCGAACATAGATTACACATAAAAGAGATACTTATATGCAAACATTAAAAAAACAATTAAAACAAAATCTGACTTTGATTCTTTTCGGCACTCTGGTTTCCGCTTATCACCCTGCAATGGCAAAAACAGACTTTGAAGCTCAAGAAAGCTATCTCAAAGCGCGTGTAAAAAGCCATCAGCAAGAAACCGATCATTCAGCCCATGTAGCGCCTATCGATAAGAGCCTGGATTTTCGTGGCGTTTTTTACGGCTATCTCCCTTGCAACGATTGCAACGGGATTAAAACAACACTGTCGTTAAAGCAAAATAACAATTATTTGTTAGTGACTCAGCCGGCAAGGGACTCCTCAAGGGAGTATTACGAAAAAGGAAAATACAGCTGGAATGATGAAAACCGTACCGTTGTTTTAACGCCGAACAAGGAAGCGGCCATACACCAATATCGCATTGAAAATGAAGGAACGCTCATTCAGCTCAATAGCGATGGCGGCAAGATGGTTGGCGATGAAGAGCGCTATACCTTACGCAGAAGCGATATGGCAAAAACGCGTGAAGTACATATTCACTAAGCTTAACATTCCTCATTAGCACGGCATGGAGCTTCCGAGCAATTGCCTCGGGAGCGGGAAACCCTAAGGACGGGGTTGCTCCCCGTCCAAGTGAAGATGTCCACTTGTCCTCTATTCCTCGTTAACGCCTCATAATATTCCACAACCCGCGCCGCTTTACTGTGCGCATCCAAGCCTTCTGCCAAAACGATGTCATCTGATGCCGTTTTAGCGATAACCTGATAGTTGATGTGATGGGTAGCACCGGACTGACTGCTGCCGTCGAACAATTGTCGCCATGCTCTTCGCTTTCAGGTAAGTCGCTGGACACTTCGAAACGGTATTGCAGGCAGATGCCGCTAGCAGCGTTCCTAGTGTTTCCGGCCAAGAAGCCATATGTGCAGCATCGTATAGTGTGGACACGGTGGAGAATAACAGAAAACCTGCGCCGACACAGAAAAACGGAAGCCCGAACAGGGCGATAAACCAACTTTCGCAATTATTTTAGCGGATCTAGCGCAATGCGCTAACGGATGGAGTAAGTCATGCACGATGAACACTATGAACTGGCGTGGCAGAAGATAAATGTTTAATGAGAAACACCATTCTTATTTATCGACTTGAATCTTAACGCTATAAGGCGGATATTGGTGGAGTCGATTTACGTTTGGGAATCCCGTCCACTGCGACAGGTTGTCATCGGTATGAGACATGATCGGGATGATTTTTATCTGATCCCCTCATGGATTTTTTGGCAAGTTGTGCATGAACATCATTTCATCACTGATGGGTAACCCAACGTTACATTCGCTCCCAATTGTTATTTAACATAGGAGATTCTCATGTTTAAGATTATTTTGGCACTCATCATTACTCTGGCACTGGAAGGCTGCGCATCGACCCGTCCGATCCTTTATCCGAATCAGCATTTCAACACCGTTGGCTCAAAGGCCGCGGATCGGGATATCGAGAGCTGCATGAATCTTGCAGAGGCTGCCGGTGCCGACTCCGGCGGCAGCGATGCAGGACGTGCGGCAACTAATACCGTTGGAGGCGCTGCTATCGGCGCTGCATCGGGTGCCGTGGGAGGCGCGGTGGTAGGCGCTGCGGGCTCTGGATCGGCGATCGGAGCGGCTTCCGGCGCGACCGCAGGACTGCTGCGCTGGATATTCAGCGAGCCGGAACGCAGCCCTGCCTATGAGAACTTCGTAAACAGATGTCTTCAGGAGCGCGGATACCAGCCTGTTGGCTGGGACTAAACGGTCATCACTGGCGATGACTTTGTGCCCGTGTGTTTGTAAATAACGAAGATCGAAAAATTATGCCAAAAAACAGCTACACAATAAGAACGATGACCCGTCAGGAAATTAATCTCGCAGTCGATTGGGCTGCCGAAGAAGGATGGAATCCTGGCTTGTATGATGCAGATTGCTTTTACGCAGCCGATTCAGGCGGTTTTCTTGTCGGATTGCTTGGCGATGATCCTATCGCAACAATTTCAGTTGTGAAATACGGCAATTCATTCGGCTTTCTCGGGTTTTACATCGTCAAGCCTGAGTATCGCGGCAAGGGCTACGGCATCCGGATATGGAATGCCGGGATGGAGGCGCTTAGCGGCCGAGTCATCGGTCTGGATGGCGTTGTCGCCCAGCAGGACAACTACAGAAAATCGGGATTCGCATTGGCCTATAGCAATGTCCGGTATCAGGGAATCGGCGGCGGGCATTATCCGGCTGACTCCGGCATTGTGCCGTTGTTCGCGCTGGCTTTTGAAGATGTTTATGCCTACGACAAAGCTTTTTTTCCTGACAATCGCAGGGAGTTTTTGAGGTGCTGGATTAATCAGCCGCAAAATACTGCATTAGGTATCCTGCGCGGCAACAAACTGGCTGGTTATGGGGTTCTGCGCATCTGTCGCACCGGATTTAAGGTAGGGCCGTTGTTCGCAGACAGCCCGGAGTGTGCTGAACAGCTTTTCCTGGCTTTAAAATCTCATGCTACGGAAGGTGCTCCGGTTTTTCTGGACATACCGGCAGTGAATGCGGCAGCAGTGGATTTGGTGAATCGGCACAACATGACAGTTTCGTTCGAGACGGCTCGCATGTATGCGGGGCCAAGCCCTGATTTGCCGGTAAACAGGCTGTTCGGCGTGACGACTTTTGAGCTTGGATAACCGCAATTTTCAGAAACCTTCTGTTAGAGGGTAGGGGTATCAAGACTTTACTCGCGGCTGTCGAATGATTTTTACTGCTGGGGCTGGGATGCCCAAACCTTCTATAAAATAGCGACTCTGTTACCCGGTGTAACCTGTGATTCGTCGTTGATCTTAGGAGATCCAAATAAACGTTATTGATGCGAGTCGTAATGTTAGGTCTACAGAAAACCCCCTTAAAACTCCCGCATATTTTCCTCCGTTATTAATCAAAGATGAGTGACAAAAAGAGTTTCGTCGGTGCAGGTGAGTTCATTTGTCGCACAAAAAAGACACACTTATTTAGGAGGCTAAGCAAGTCCGGATTGATGATTATTTTGCAAGGCATTGTAATCATTAAATAAAAAACAAATGCGATTCGTGTGGGGATTTTGGCTCAGCATTTGCTTTCAATATTACAGGCAGTTTCTAAAAGAAGCTCCTGTGATTGTCATGAGATCTTAAACAAACCGTCATATTTTTGTTATAGATAAGTTTTAACCTGTATCCGAAATTAAAAACACTGTTCAAACGGAAAATTTACGTTTTTTATACGGTTTCTTCAGGAGAAGGAAATGAATCTACTCGGCTTTATTCAAAAAGAACTCTACGCAACGTGGGATGAAGTTACCCGTCCATTATTTCCGGAAGGCTCTGATAATGATGAGTTTTATACCGAACTGTTTAATTACTATCATTCACTCCAAGGTAAGACGATTGATACAAGCCGTGGTGAATCGTTATTTCCACCAACAGTCGACAATATTCATTTGGTTAATAGACACCATCTGCATATCATTAAAGAGAAACTATCTGAAGTATCGGTTCCGGCGGGTGGTTTCCATGAAAGAAATTGGAAGGCTGTTTAATCCTGAAAATCCGGATGCCAGATTAAGTTAGCATCCGGATTCTAACCTCTGTTCAATGATTGTAAGAATTGTAAAGATTCGCATCGCAGTACGTGGAACCAGTCTCTGCCCGGACTTTTGCGAACGAAGACTCGCTATCTATCTATTCAATCTCGCCTAGAACTTCAGCTCCACCTCTTCTACATGTTAGTGTAAAAGTTTGCCTTCGCACCGTGCACTTATTGCCGATACGACAACGACACGTCGAGTGTGAGATACCTAATCAGGATTATTTTTTCTTGCGTCTTTTAGCGTACATATTTCTGGTTTTGCTTGTTGTACTCTGACTTTGCTTTTCCGATGAAGAAATGCCGTAAGGTTAATTTCAGAGAGGGCTTCCCCTCAAGTTAATTTAAAAAATTGAGGAAAATCACATGACTCAGCAAAGATAGGCCGTAACAATTAGAAACATCCAGTTATCAATCATCGCCTTGATTCAATGAATAAAGAGAAATTTGGTGATATGTGTTGAATATTAATCTCCTAACGATCTGTTAAAGCCCATGAATCCAAAAGATGAGTTAAATCAGGAAAAGCACGACCATGTAATCCCTGTGCTTAAGGAACAGCTTCATGTTGAAAAAAGACTGGAAGAAGCTGGAATTGTGCGAATCTCAAAACAGTTAACGGAACATGAACAAACAGTAACCATACCTTTGCTTGCGGAGGAGATACAGGTGGAAAGGATTGCTATTAATCAATTGATTGATTCGCCACCTCCAGCCCTGAGATATGAAGGGGAGACGATGATCATTCCGGTAATAAAGGAAGTGGCGGTGGTTGAAAAGCGCCTTATGCTCGTTGAAGAGCTACATATAGTTAAACGCCAAGGTCAGAAGCAGGAAACCCAACAAGTAAAGTTAAAAGAAGAGGAAGTAAAGGTTGAACGAATCAACGCCGATAGCCCCGATCCCAAAGGATCGGACAGTGAATAAGTGACGGCTGATCCATCACTTCTTAATCATTAAATTTTTAACTTGCGAGGTTAAAATTATGAAACAGACAGTAATAGGTATGTTCGATGACGTTGCCGATGCGCAAGACGCCGTACAGCAACTTTTAGATAACGGTTTCTCACGTGCGAGTGTTGATGTTTCAACCCAAAAAACCAATCGGGAAAATAACGAAGGTTTTGCTAACTTTTTCAGCTCCTTATTTGGACAAGAGAAATCAAGCTCTTATGCTGAAGCGGCACGGCAATGTGAAGCGATAGTCACTGTCCATGCTGAATCAGAAGATGAAGCGTGGCGCGCTGCAGAAATTCTTGATGACTCAGGCGCTTTGGATGTGGACGAGCAGGCTGAGCAATATGACCGTGATATATCGGAAAGGGAAAGAGCTGTCGCTGAATCCGGTAGGGAGGAGACCACCATTCCGGTTATTGAAGAGCAATTAAACGTAGGGAAAAGGGAAGTCGAGAGAGGTAGGGCGAAGCTTCGCAGTAGGATAGTTGAACGCCCTGTGGAAGAAAGCCTCAGACTTCGTGAAGAGCATGTGCATGTTGAAAGAATGCCTGTAGACCGACCTGCAACCGAAGCAGACTTGGCAAGCTTTAAAGAAGGCGAGGTAGAACTTACCGAACACACCGAAATTCCGGTAGTGTCTAAAGAGTCCCGTGTTGTTGAGGAAGTTCGGGTTGGCAAAGAGGTTAAAGAACGCAAGGAAACTGTGAAAGATACCGTCAGAAAAACTGAAGTTGATGTGGAACAAACTGATACTCCGCGCCGGTAAATGGTTATTTAAAGCGGTGAATATTTATTTACCGCTTTCTTTATTATTTTCAGGTTAATAACTCCATGAATTTTTACTTCCACGAATCAGCTTTTAATCTGCTGATTTTGAGATGGAGCCTACGGAATCCGAGGTTTTATTGCTGATTATCTCGTATTCGGACCCGGATTGTGTTTGAAGAGTTTCGTCTTTAACAAAGATCACACTAATACTGCAAACCGTTAGATCATTGTCTCAGGTGTACCGTCTTTTGTGGCAATGATCTAATAGCTCATTTTATTTTTCAGGATCAGACTTTTCCAGTTCTTCCAGTTCTTCCAGTTCTTCTTGTTCTGGATTTTCGGGTTTAAACAGTTCGGCGATAAGCTCAAGATGAGGTGCTAATTGAGGTATTTCAGGGATTTTCCACGCTTTTCCTGTGATACGAGACAGAATATTACTCAACCAGATCCGGTTCGATTCCGCTTTTTGAACGATTAAGTGGTAGGCTCCGTCATCGTTAACGATAGCAAAATCCTCCATCCAAACGTCAATCGTTTCGGATTCACCGACGAGCTGAATTTGAACGTATGCCGCCCGCGGTTCAAGGTCAAAACTAAAATCTTTTAATTCTGCAATGCCCTTTAGGATTATATTTGCCACCCATATAATCATAATATTAGGCGTGCATTTTATTGCCATTTTTATCAAGCCGGTTTTAAAACTCATATTGCCTCCTTTTCAGTTTGATGGTGGATTTTCTTATTTGATTGTTCTTTGCTTCGAGCATTTAAGCACAACACCAAAATGTTGCCAAACTCTCCTTTTTTCAGGACATTGCATCTCCTGATTAAGCAGCTGCGCTTAACCGGATAAAACAATGTCTTGCGTTTAAATGGAGTTTTTTATGTAATCTAAGGGCATCATATAGACCATCTCAAAGGAGGTGCTTTATGAATATCGATTGGAAGACTATTTTTTTACCTGATATTTCTTTGATCGAAACCGTATTGCGCGGGTCGATCATGTATCTCGCGCTGTTCATTTTGTTACGCGTTATTCTTAAACGACAGTCCGGAACGCTTGGAATAACCGACTTGCTTCTGATTACTCTTCTGGCCGATGCTTCGCAGAATGGCATGGCAGGGGAGTACAATTCTCTTTCCAATGGCATAGTGCTGGTTGCCACAATTATTTTCTGGGATTTCGCGCTCGATTGGCTGAGTTATAAATCTCCCCGCTTACAGCGTCTTATTGAACCGCCGCCGCTCCTTCTGGTACAAAACGGTCAGTTATTACGTAAAAACATGAAAAAGGAATTAATAACTGACGAGGATTTGATGGTGCAGCTTCGCGAGCAAGGCGTTTCCGATATTTCCAAAGTGAAAGAGGCTTATATGGAAAGCGATGGGCACATAAGCGTTGTTGAAAGAACAGAAAACCATCATGAAAAAAAAGACAAATAGGTAAAAAAGGCTGAGATTGGGAGAATTGCAGATCACCCATCGAGCGCATCCAATGTGCGGTGGCGCACAGACTTATGGCATCCTCTCGCTTAATAATTCCTCAAGCTCAACACTGCGGAGAATCAATATGACCCTTGCTATCACCTCGGCTGCTGGCGAATATACCGTTCCTCCGTCGTTGATACTTTTGATGTTGGGGCCGGGTTTGGTTCAATTCACGGCCTCACCATGGACATGCAGCGACGGGAATATAGCGATCTTGGGCATATCAACTGCTCTGCGGCCGGCTGATTTTATGGGGTATCGTTGAACAGCGAAATTCACCGCCTTGTCGAGCAGATTACCGCGCCGCTCGATCTATACGCTTCCGGATACTGGATTCTCAGCGCTGTTGAAGTATGCGGCATGCCGAAAAAAATCCAGAAAAAAAAGGCGCTTGCGACGTTAATACCGGTAAGCGAAATGCCAGGGGGACGTGCCGAAAATGCTCGTCGGTCCGGCTCGGGCGTTTTCGGTCATCGCGGCCATTACACCGGAGCTATCGGCAGACCCACTATCACCGTTTAAGCAAATTGCCGACTATGGCCACCCACCTCACCAAGCTTGACCTGATCCTCAATACTATCACCGACGGCGTTTTGGTTGTTGATAGCCACGGTGTCGTTCTCTATGCCAACCAGGCGGCCGAAAGCCTGTTGGCACGAACACCGTTGGTCGGGCAATCGCTGGCGGTTCCGGTCAATACGGGTAAAAACAGCTATCAGGATATAAATTTGATCCGCCCGAGCGGAATCGCTTGGGCGGAAATGCGTTCCGCGCCGCTGGAATGGGACGGACGACCCGGTTACGTCATTGCCCTGCGTGACATTACCGAACGCAAGTCGGCGGAAGAGGAGATCAAGCGACTGGCCTTTTATGATGCACTGACCAAGCTTCCTAACCGCCGGCTGCTACAGGAGCGGTTGAATCACAGCATTGACGTAGAACGCCGCGAAGGCAAGCAATTGGCGTTGTTGATGCTCGATCTTGATCGTTTTAAAGCGGTCAACGACAGTCTGGGACATCAGGCGGGCGATGCGTTGCTGCAACAAGTCGCGGAAAGAATCACAAACCGTTTGCGCGATGTCGACATGGTGGCCCGTCTGGGCGGTGATGAATTTGTCGTATTACTGGAAGATATTGCTTATCCTGACGATGCTGCACGAGTCGCCGAAAAAATTATCACTGATTTAAGCAAACCGTTTCAATTGCCCCAAAGTGACGATGTGCGGATTGGCGCCAGTATTGGCATCAGCCTGTATCCACAACACGGAGACAACTCTGAAATGCTACTGGATTATGCTGACGCAGCGTTGTATCACGCCAAAGACAGTGGCCGTGGCTGTTTTGCCTATTTTTCCGAAGATCTGACAATTTCCGCCCGCGAGCGTATTGACATGGAAAACCGTTTGCGCCGGGCGATTCAGCAACAGGAACTGCTGTTGTTTTACCAGCCGCAAATTGACATTGCCAGTGGCCGTATTATCGGTGCTGAGGCATTGGTACATTGGCAAGATCCCAATGAGGGGCTAATTGGACCCTCCCGCTTCATCCCTATTGCTGAGGAAACCAGTTTAATTGTGGAGATCGGCGAATGGGTGCTAAGAGAAGCCTGTCGCCAAGGCCGGTTGTGGCTGGATATGAAGTTGCCGTCATTAACCATGGCAGTTAACGTTTCCTCGCACCAGTTCCAGCGTAGCGACATCAGTACCTTGGCTGCAAGAGTGCTGGCTGAAACCCGTTTTCCGGCAGGGCAATTGGAATTGGAAATAACGGAAAGCGGATTAATGGAAAATCAGGACAAAACCACGGCGATTCTCAACAGCCTGCATGAACAAGGCATTCATCTTGCCATTGACGATTTTGGCACCGGTTATTCGTCACTGGCCTATCTCAAAAGTTTCTCCCTGGATGTGTTGAAAATCGACAAGAGTTTCATTGCTGAGATTCCCCATAATACTGACGACATGGAAATTGCCGCGACCATCGTAGCGATGGGTCATACCTTGGGTTTCAAGGTGCTGGCAGAAGGCGTTGAAACTCCGGAACAATTGGCATTCTTAAGCAAAACCGGTTGTGACATTTATCAAGGCTTTATCAAAAGCCCAGCCTTACCAGCGCAAAAGTTTGCCGAGTTATTGTGTAAGCAAAAATGATAGGAACCGAGTTTAAATGCAGACTCATAAGCAATCACGCAAATTAAGCGATTCGGGCTCTGCCGCAAAATTGCTTAAACCGGATGGCATAGCTGACAGGGTGCTATGATCTGATCATAGTCAGTAACATCTTAAAATGACTGGCGGCTTTTAAGGCGTGCGGTTCATGGGCGGGTATTATAATGATCTCGCCTTGTTTCAAATGAAACAGCTTTCCGGAAATCTTGATTTCCACCTCTCCGTCAAGAACCTGAATCAAAGCATCAAAAGGCGCTGTGTGTTCACTGAGTCCTTGGCCCAGGTCGAAGGCAAATAAAGTCACCGTTCCTGTATCTTTCTCAATGATAGTTTTGCTGACAACCGCCCCCGGCTGATAATTAACCAAAGCAACCAGTAAGTCCGGCTTTACTTCATTATTCATTATCTCTCTCCGTTCAGTTTATAGAAGCCTGATGTTACGCTAACCTGCGTCACGTCAAAAAGATCGGCTGTTGAACCGATTTGTTCGTGATTCAATTTTGGTTCGGAAGAATTCGCCGGAGCGCATTGTCTCGTACAATGTAATGGTGAAATAGTGCGGCAGCGGCATGTAAGCCTATGAGAAAGTAACCGACTGTGCCACCGGTTTTATGTATCTCTTTGATCAACTTCGCCAAGGGCTCGTTTTCGCTGATCAGCGCCGGTAAATGCAATCCGAAAAACGGTATCGGCTTCCCGGCAGCGCTAAGCATCAGCCATCCTGCCAGCGGCATTCCAATCATGAGTACGTAGAGCGCCGCATGCATAACTCTGGCGAATAGTTTCTGCCATTTTGGCGGATTAGGCTCAATATCAGGAGTGGGGCCAATGCTGTGCACTGCCAGGCGTACCGAAACCAGAGCAAGCACGGATAAGCCAAGCATGTAGTGCCAGATTTTCATTGCTTCGCGAGGATCGCTCCCTTTGGGGAAAAGCCCGCGCAATTCAATGCAGGCATACGCTGCTGCGATCAGCAACAGCATTAACCAATGCAAACCGATAGAAATAGACCCGTAACGGGCTGTGTTGTTACGCCAGTTCATGGTGTTGATCCTAAAATAAAAATTATTTGACGGCAATCAGGCAAGCGAAGTTAAGCCAGCGAAAGTAGGTATCAATACGTTTAAAACCGGCCCGCTCCAGTAAGAGATAGTTTTCATCAAGCCGGTAAGGAATCAGCACATTTTCCAGCGCTTCGCGTTTGCGCTGATTTTCAGCGTCGGTATAGCCGCTTTGCGACTTTTTAAATTGCAGGTAATGATCGATATAAAGACGATTTAAGCCGGCATCATTGCTTAAAATCTTTTCCGATAAAAGCAGCACGCCGCCCGGCTTCAGCGCGGTATAAATGTTTTTAAGCAAATGCTCCCTGTCAATCGGGCGCACAAACTGCAAGGTCCAGTTAAGAATCACCGCATTACAGGCCGGTAACACGGGCAAAGCACTCAAATCAGCGATCAGTAGAGACACTCTTTGTTCTGCAAGGGCCGTTGATAATTTGGCGCGTGCCTTGTCCAGCATGGGTTCGGAATTATCATAGCCGATAAACCTGGCCGTTTTTGGGCATTGAGGGTGATTGATGATGTGCTCGATAGTGGTTCCCGTTGAACAGCCGAGGTCACAGACTACACCGTCCTGTTCCGGTAAAAACGCCATGATCAGATCTGACTGTAGGCGCTGAATTTCACTATAAAAAGGCACGCTCCTGGCGACCATGTTATCAAACACGGAGGCAACGCGTTCATCAAAGGTAAAATCTTCCACCTGATTGATTTGCTGAAAAATTCGATCTTCCTGAGTCATTGATTTGCTCTTTTTCATGATGTTGTTAATGGATTCGGCTATCTCATCGATATAAGACGCTCGGATTTGCGTCAGAAACGCAGAGCAGCCTATGAAGCAAGGTCCACCAGTGCTGTCCGATATTTTGTTTTGATCCAGACTGTCTGCAAGTTTAAGTTTTCGGGTAATTTATCCAAGATAAACCACCAGCAATGTAAATAGTTTACCGTATTCTTTAACGGTCATCGCAGGCCAGTCAAACTCATAATGATTGATGGTTTCGTGCAACGCTTTCAGCCGGAGCAAGCGGCGCGATAAATCGATAGATGCCCTGTTCAGTTAAAAGCCGTTCACTGAAGACGACAGGCCGGTAAATTGCCATAGAGCTTAATGAACCGACAATGCCGGCTATAAGAGCAGGAAACAGCGCATTGGGTGTGAAAGAACAAATTCCCTATCGGTTGAATTAATCCGTCATCGTTGAGTACCCATACTGTTACCGGCATTTCATTACATAAAGCATAAGGGGTAGGGTACTGTCGTTCCGTCCGAGGATAGCATATCTTCATTTTTTAATCTTTAGATGACGCCGGTATAAGTTTGAATTCGGATTCATCTATTGGGCAGTCGTTTCCGATAAAGCGCTCGCAGAAATGCGAGCGCTTTGACTAGTGCAAACAGCGCTGACGAATAGCTCGTAAAGCCTTTCAGAAGGCAATACTGAATATTGGCTTCTGTGCAGTTTTGGCTATGCATATGATCTTCAGAAGATGTTACGTAACAGTCGCCATCCGATTCTTTCCGGCTAATCAAGGGCGTTATTTTGGGACTCGGATCGGTACAGTCAATCGATGACTTGTGATGTTTTTAAAGTGTCTGGCAGCCTTTCTGAGTTAATGCTCGAAACAAAATATAGATATAACGCATATAAGTTGTATAAGTGATATTAAATTGCTATGCTTCTCCTGTCGCCAAGCGTATTTGGCTGCAGACAGGCCTTATAACAACTAGGGCAATAAAAATTCACATATAAAACAACGGGGAAAAACCATGAGTAAATCTCTTTATGAAAGAATAGGCGGAGAGCCGGCAGTTAATGCCGCCGTTGATATTTTTTACCGTAAGGTTCTGAATGATGACCGCATCAGCCGTTTTTTCGACAATGTTGATATGGAAAAACAAGCGGCCAAACAAAAAGCTTTTTTGACCATGGCATTTGGCGGTCCTCATCACTATACCGGGGAGGATATGCGTAAAGGTCATGCGCATCTTGTCAAAATGGGCCTGGATGATAGTCACTTCGACGCGGTTGTAGAAGATTTGGGAGCGACTTTGGAAGAGTTAAACGTCCCGCAAGAACTGATTACCGAAGTGGTGGACATATGTGAAACCACACGCAACGATGTCTTAGGCAGATAAACATAACAACATTACGCCATGATGTTTTGACGCAAACATTATGGCGTCGGATTTAACGGTAGAGCCATGTATAAACTAACGATTGAAGACCACGCGTATTCCTGCCAGCCGGATGAAACAGTGCTCGACGCGTTATTGCGCGAAGAGGTTAATATTTCTTATGCCTGTAAAAAAGGCACCTGTCATAGCTGCATGGTGCGCAGCCCGGATACTTTTCCGCCGGAAGCCGCTCAGGCTGGGTTAAAAAATACCCTGAAAAAACAGCATTATTTTTTGGCCTGCTTGTGCCACCCGGAACGGGACATGCTCATTAAATTGCCGGATCAATCAGAGTTTTATACCGAAGGGACGGTTGTTGCTAACGAAATGCTTAACCGAAATACGTTGCTGCTGACCGTAGCTTTTAAGGATGCATTCGAATTTAACGCCGGGCAATTTGTTAATTTACAAAGACCCGATGGCTTAACGCGCAGCTATTCGATTGCTAATACGCCGAAAGAGTCCAATACCGTAGAATTTCATATTCGTCGCTTAACCAACGGCAGGTTTAGCGAATGGTTACATGATGAGCTCAAAGTAGGGGATACCCTTGCCGTATCCGAACCGCGTGGACACTGTTTTTACCTGCCTGAAAGACGCGACCAAGGTATCCTGCTGGTCGGGACCGGAACAGGCTTGGCGCCACTGGCGGGTATTTTGACCGATGCACTTGCGCAGGGTCATACCGGCCCTATTTACCTGTTTCACGGCAGCCGTGAAGTTGAGGATCTTTATCGGATCGATGAGATGCGCCAGCTCAGCAAAGAGCATGAAAACTTTCATTACATTCCTTGTATATCAGGCAGTCATGTCCCTGAAGGCTTTTCCGGCGGACGTGTCAACGAGGTTGCGTTGGCTTCGTTTACAGATCTCAAAGGTTGGCGCGTATTTCTTTGCGGTCATCCTGAAATGGTCAATCACATGAAGAAAATGACCTTTCTTAAAGGCGCCGCATCAGCCGATATTTACGCTGACGCCTTTTTGTCCACGCCGACCTGAGCAATTTGAAACCGAGATTCATTGAATTATTGCCCTGTGCGACGCTGTGTAAACCAGCGCCGTTGGGTTTTTAAGTTACAACTTTAAACCGGCAGTCGTTGCGGCTACGTCAGCAACATACCCCGCATGCAAACAGATATTTCCTGCTGATTAACGACCGATGATTCTGTTGCTTTTACACAAAAAGCATACAAGAGCGCTTTATGTAAAATCAATACTAAACACTTCCCTGGCAGCCAAAGCCAACCCAAAACAGCTTGTTGCAGACTTACAACGGGTAGGCTGGATGTTGGCCAAGGCACTGAAAAGATTAGCTTCTTCGTACTTAATTAATAATCAAATCACTTGTCTTGCTTGTTTATCGGGACGAGTATTTACGTTCGAACTAACCAGACAATATGGAGTAGCTAATCATGAAAATTATCAAGGTAATAATTTTACTAGTCTCTCTTTTGGCGATAGCCGGCACGGCTTTTTTTCAGCTTATTGTCTTGTTGGCAAATAATCTGTTCTTCCAACAGAATTATTATCGGCATTTCCCTCGGCAAGGGTAAGTTCATGGTGAGAAGCTCGAGGTCTTATGCTTTGGCCATCTACTGCTGATGAAGTCGAACTTTTGTATGTATTGACGATAGTGAGTTAACGGATATTATGAAACGCGCAGTTAAGAATTGGTTGGCAACAATCTCATCCTGAAAAAATGGGTGTCGTTAGCTTGCCATCATGGACGTTTTAATACATACACATGGCAATAGTGAGAGGAAAATTATTTATGATACTGGCTGGAGACATCGGTGGAACGAAAACGGTATTGTCTATTTTTACCCGGGACGCCAACGGCTCACTGATATGCTTGCAGGAGCAAACTTACTCAAGCCAGCTGTTCCCGGAATTCGACGACCTTTTAACGGACTTTTTACCCGCTAACGCCACGATCACATCGGCGTGTTTTGGCGTTGCCGGTCCAGTCGT
>Ga0207969_100006_pt1 | contig 208608 bp, 167 predicted proteins | sample LakWasMet25_LOW6_2_FD_183869 | JGI IMG/M metagenome (GOLD analysis project Ga0207969, IMG submission 183869) | Freshwater sediment methanotrophic microbial communities from Lake Washington under simulated oxygen tension - Sediment Metagenome... | ecosystem: Environmental > Aquatic > Freshwater...
GGTAGGCGACCCCGTGCAGCAGCAGCCGGAAGGCGTTGGCGACGTAGCGGGTGCACGACAGTCGGTCGGCGTGCAGCGCGTTCTTGAGGTCCTTGATCGCGTTCTCCGCCTGGCCGCGACCGCAGTATGCCCACTCGTACACCAGCCGCGGCGGGAACTCCGTGAGCGTGGTCACCACGAACCGCGGGTTGGGTCCCTGGGCGAGGTGTTCGGCCTTGGCGACCACGTGCCGCGGGGCGGGCCAGCTCCTGGCCGCGTAGGCGAACGCGACGAAGGTCCGCGTGGGCTGGCCCGTCTGGGCGTGCTGCGCGGCGGCCACGGCCTGGGCCTCGGCGGCCTTGCGCTGCACGGCGGCGTTGCGCTGCAAGCCCAGCACGTAGTCGATCCCGCCGAGCTCGGCGCGCAGCGCGTCGAGTCGGTCGAGCACGCGCGGTACGCCGAACCCGGCGTCGCCGCGCACGACGATCGCGACGGCGGGGAAGCGCGCCTTGAGCAGGCGGATGACGCGTTCGAGCATGGGCCCGGTGTAGCGGTAGCTACCGGCGTTGCCGGGCCGAAGGCGCAGGGTGACGAGGCGACCGTCGCCGTCGAAGACGAGCATCGGGAAGAGGATGGTCTGGTCGTAGTGACCGTGGAAGAAGGCGAAGGCTTGCTGGCCGTGGGCGGGGTCGGCGGTGGCATCGACGTCGAGCACGACGACGTCCGTGTCGGTGGGGAGCGAGGCGACGTAGTCGCGCTCGAGCGCGCGTTGCAGGGCGACGACCTCGCGGCCAGTGACGCCATTCTCCAGGCGCGACAGGGTGGGCTGCGAGGAGAGCGTCGCGTCGGGCGTGGGCGTCCGATCACAGGCGACCTTGAGCAGGGGGTCGTGGCGCAGGGCCGTGGCGTCGTTGGCGTCCTGGTAGCCGAGGGCGATCTGGAAGACCCGCTGGCGCACTTGCTCCAAGCGGCTGTGTACGACGCGGTCGGGGTCGCGGTCGTCGCGGAGCACGGCGGCGACGCGGGCCGCGAGACCGAGCTGGTCGTCGACCTGACGGAGTAGGAGTAACCCTCCATCACTGGAGAGCTGGGGCCCGTCGAAGGTGACGTCGACCGGCAGGTCGGGGTGGAAATCGAGGCGGGTTTGGGCGATGCAGTCTGTCGTCGGCACGACGGGTCCTTGAGTGCGTGTGGTAACCCTCAAAACCCGCGTGCCGACTCATCAATTCCCGCGAAGTGAACGTCGGCCTCGCGACTATGGTGAATAATCCGGGCTAGAGCGGTTCTCGCGGCGACGGAGGCGTTCTTGGTAATGAAACCACATGAAGACGTGACTCGAGAGCACCGGTGTCCCAGCTGCGATCGGAAACCGCTCTAGGTTGACGGCGGCGCGCTCTTCCAGACGCAGGCCGCGGCTGAAAGCGGCAGTCCTCACACCCAGTGGGGACGAGAGAGGCCATGGCCCCGCGGGCAACAACGAGCTCCACACCGAACCCCCCACCGCTGCCGCGCCCGCGGTACAACCTCCCCTCCCCCAACACCATGCCGCGCCCCTCCGCCCCCGACCCGGTCGCCGTCCACCGCGCGTGGCTCGGCCTGCTCCAGCCCGATGGCATCGTCGCGTCGACCGCCGCCCTCGTCGACGCCGGCCTCACCCCCGACCCCCTCGGCTACGGCGAGCGCGACCGCCTCCGCGCCCTCTGCGGCCTCGGCCCCGTCGCCGACGCCCACCGCCCCCGCGATCCCGCCGACGCCCCGCAGCTCATCGGCCACCACGCCCTGGCCCGGCTCTTCACCGACGTGCTCGGTTGCGACGCCGACGACCTCCGCGGGACCAGCACCCACCCCTTCTCCGACGACGAGCTCGCCGCCCTGCGCCGCGCGCTCACCGAGTTCAACCTCGAGGAGCTCGTCCCCACCTACGCGCTCGCCAACCCCAACCGCGGCGCCGCCCACGCCGCCCGCCCATGGCTCTGTCTCCTCAAGCAGGTCCCCGCCGGCTGGGACCTCGACAAGCCCCACGGGGACCACTCCAACGCCCACTGGGTCGCCTCCCCGATGGCCAAGTTCGAGCGCCTCCTGCGCGAGACCAACGTCCCCGTCGGGGTGATCTCCAACGACCTCGAGCTCCGGCTCCTCTACGCCCCGCCCGGCGAGGGCGCCGGCGTCCTCTCCTTCCCCCTCGCCGTGCTCCTGGGGCCCGACAGCGAGCTCGTGCTCGGCGCCTTCGTGATGCTCCTCGGGCGCTCCCGCTGGTTCGACAACACCCCCGACGGCGCCGCCCTCCGCGACCGCAACAAGGCCTTCCTCCCGCACCTCCTCGAGGAGAGCCGCAAGTACCAGAACACCGTCTCCACCGCCCTCGCTGAGCAGGTGCTCGACGCCCTCTGGGAACTCCTCCGCGGGCTCCAGTCGGCCCACGCCGCCACCCAGGGGGCCCTCCTCCGCGATTGGGTCCATGACCACCCCGACGAGCTCTACGGTGGCCTCCTCGCCGTGCTCCTCCGCCTCGTCTTCCTCCTCTACGCCGAGGACCGCGAGCAGCTCCCCGCCGTCGGCTTCTACCCCGCCTCGTACGGCGTGCGCGCCCTCTACGAGAAGCTCCGCGACGACGCCGGGCGCCACCCCGACACCATGAACCTCCGCCTCGGCGCGTGGGCCCGGCTGCTCGCCACCTTCCGCCTCGTGCACGACGGCGGCGGCCACGGCGACGTCCACCTCCCGGCCCGCGAAGGATCGCTCTTCTCCCCCGACACGCACCCCTTCCTCGAAGGCCGTCCGCGCGGCTCGCTCGCCCCGCGCGGCGAAGCCCTCGAACTGCCCGCCATCCCCGACGGGGTGATCTTCCAGGTGCTCGAGAAGCTCCTCCGCGTCGGCCGCGAAGACCTCTCGTACAAGACCCTCGGCGTCGAGGAGCTCGGCTCGGTCTACGAGTCCATGATGGGCTTCACGGTGCTCACCACCGCCGGTCCGTCGCTCGCGCTCAAGCCCGACCACGTCGTCGTCGACCTCCGCGCCCTCCTCTCCCTCCCCGGCAAGGACCGCGCGAAGTCCCTCGCCGACCAGGCCGACGCCACCGTGTCAGGGAAGTCGGCCGAAGCCCTCCGCGTGGCCACCACGGTCGACGAGCTCGCCGAGGCCCTCGCGAAGTCCCGCTCGCCCCGCACCCCCGCGGTCGTCCCCGCAGGGTCGCTGGTGTTGCAGCCGACCGCCGAGCGACGCCGCTCGGGCTCGCACTACACCCCTCGCACGCTCACCACGCCCATCGTCGAGAAGACCCTCCGCCCCGTCTTCGAGGCCCTCGGCGAGGCGCCCACGCACGAGCAGATCCTCGCGCTCAAGGTGTGCGACCCCGCCATGGGGAGCGGCGCCTTCCTCGTCGCCGCGTGCCGCTGGCTCGGCGACCGGCTCCACGAGGCCTGGCAGCGCGACGGCGGCGCGGGCAAGCCCCTGGCGGTCGCGAAGATCACCCCCGACGACGACGAGCGCGTGGTGGCCCGCCGCCTCGTCGCCCAGCACTGCCTCTACGGCGTCGACAAGAACCCCTTCGCGGTCAACCTCGCGCGCCTCTCCCTCTGGCTCGAAACCCTCGCGAAGGAGCACCCCTTCACCTTCCTCGACCACGTGCTGCGCGAGGGCGACTCGCTCGTCGGGGTCACCCGGCAGCAGGTGCAGTACCTCCGGCTGGAGCCCATCACCGCGGGGGTGCAGCTCCCGACGCTGCCGATGAGCGTCTTCGAAGGGGTGAAGAACGCCGAGGCCAGCCGCGCGGCCATCCGGGCGCTCGCGTTGTCCGACGACACCGCGGAGAAGCGCCGGCTGCTGGATGAGTCCGAGGCGGGGACCGCGTTCCTGCGGGCGGTGGGCGACGCGCTGGTGGCGACCTTCTTTGCATATGGGAAGGACTCCGAGCGGAAGAAGGCGATGACCGCGCTGCGCGAGGCGCTGTTGGCGGACAAGGACGCCAACGTGGTGCTCACGGTGGCGAAGGGGATGGCGCTGCGGCCCTTCCATTGGGAGCTGGAGTTCCCCGAGGTGTTCAGCCGCGAGAACGGCGGCTTCGATGCGATCGTGGGGAATCCGCCGTTCGCGGGGAAGAACACGATCACCGCGGGAAGCCCGGATGGATACATCGACTGGCTTGCGCTGACTCACGACGGCTCCCATGGCAATGCGGATCTCGTCGCGCACTTCTTCCGCAAGGCCTTTGTTTGTCTGCGACTTGGCGGCACCTATGGGCTGATCGCCACGAATAGCATTTATCAGGGAGACACGCGTTCAACAGGCCTGCGATGGATCTGCGCCAACGGAGGAACGCTGTATTCTGCGACACGTCGCCAACCCTGGCCTGGACTCGCGTCGGTCGTAATCAGCGTCGTTCACGGATATCGCGGAGCCTGGGCGGGCGTTCACGAACTCAACGGGACACAAGTCCCAAAGATCACCGCCTTCCTCGCCAGCCAGGGTGGCGACGATGACCCGGCGACCCTTGAAGCGAACGCGAACAGAGGCTTCATCGGAAGCTATATCCTCGGAAAGGGCTTTACATTTGACGACCACTCGAAGGACCGCGACTCGGTCAACAGCCTCAGCGACCGCGAACGACTACTCGAAACTGACGAGCGGAACCAGGAGCGGATCTTCCCGTTCTTGGGCGGCGAGGAGCTCAACGAAGACCCAAGGCAACTGCACCACCGCTATGTAATCAACTTCGGGGAGATGGACGAGGCTGAGGCACGAAGATGGCCCGACTTGATGGCGATCGTTGAGTCGAAGGTAAAAGGCAGCCGAGGATCTCACTCAACTTCGCCATGGTGGCAATTCGAACGATCGCGTGCCGACCTCTACGAACTAGCTCGCAAGCACTCGCGTGTCTTGGCGACTGCTCGCGTGAGCGCTACGGCTGCGTTTGTATTTCTTCCACCAGACATCGTCTACAGCGAAAAGGTAGTCGTCTTTCCGGATGACAGAAACGCGTTCTTTACGATTCTTCAATCGCGTTTGCACGAGTTGTGGGCCGTCTTCTTCTCCTCGACGATGAAAGATGACCTTCAGTACACGCCTTCGAAGTGCTTCGAGACCTTCCCCTTCCCGCCCGACTGGGAACGCGACGACGCCCTCGACGAGGCCGGACGCGCCTATCACGAGTATCGCGCGCAGCTCATGATCGCCAACGACGAGGGCCTGACGGCCACGTACAACCGCTTCCACAGCCCCGACGAGGACAGCCCCGGCATCCTCGAGCTGCGCCGCCTCCACGACGCGATGGACCGCGCCGTGCTCGCCGCCTACGGGTGGACCGACCTCGCGCCGACGTGTGAGTTCCTGCTGGAGTACGAGGCCTCGGAGGAGGAGGGCGGCGGTCGGAAGAAGAAGCCGTGGCGCTACCGCTGGCCGGACGCGCTGCGCGACGAGGTGCTGGCGCGGCTGCTTGCGCTCAACGGCCAACGGGCGGCCGAGGAGCGCGCGGCGGCGGAGGCGAAGGCCGCGGCGGAGGCGAAGGCGGCGGCCGAGGCGAAGGCATTGGCGAAGGCCGCGCGGGTGCAGGGCAAGGCGGCGGTGGGTGGGGACGCGGCGGAGAAGCCGAAGAGGGCGAAGCGCGCGAAGGCTGCCGCGGAGAGCGACGCCGAGGGCGGGGAGAAGCGGCTGCCGGGAACGGACTGACCGGAGGGGTCGACGCGTCGGTCGGGAGAGCGTCGGCTCAGGCCTCTGGGGCCGTGACGGTGGTGCTGGCGTGGGGCAGCCCGAGCTCCTTGCGCATGCGGGCGAAGCGGTAGGCCTCGATGAGGGAGAGGATCGTCGCGACGGCCATGCCGACGAAGAACACCTTCCCCCAGACGGGGTGGTACCCCACCCGGCCGTTCGGGCCCGCCGCCGGAGAGGGATCGTAGCCGCTGAGCCCCGCGACTGCGACGACGAGGTGGCCGAGAAGCCCGATGAAGGGCGTCCAGAGAGCGACCACGAGCGTCCGCCGCATCGGGTGTTCCGGCGTCAGCGACAGGGTCCAGGGCGGCAGGCTATCGAGCCCGTCGGCCTCCCGGTAGCGCACGAAGACCCCGCGGCGTTCGTCGAGGAGCACCCGGGTCACCTGGCAGCTCACCAGCAGCGCGATCGGCCCGAAGAGGCTCAGGGTCGCGAACCAGAAGTCGAAGGAGAAGAGGCCGTTTTGCGTCGTCCCCGAGCTCACGTCGACCCGTCCAGCGAAGAAGCCCACGGCGCGCTGCATGAGGTAGACGCCGGCGACGACGCTTCCGGCGAGGCCGAGCACCGCGAGCTGGGAGGTGAGCTTCAACGAATCGAGATAGGTGGCCTTGGGGTCGTCAGCCATGGGGATTCATCCTCGGATGGGTTGGGCAGCACGTGGAATCACTCGGAACGACCCCGGCCCCGCGTGAGGCACTCGTCGAGGGAGAAGCCTCGACCGGGCCGCTGCTGGGACTGCTCGTACCAGCATCCGGTGAGGTACCCCGTCTTGTAGGAGACGAGGTCGCCGGCGGGGGTCACATCCCGACAGGCGGCGTCGTCGCGGAACGCCGAGCCAGAGCCGTCGGACGCCACGACGAGGTGGGACAGCTCGTGGGCGAGCGTGTCGACGAGGAGAGCCCGGATCGAGGGGTTGTCCGACTCCCAGTCAGCGATCCGCCCGGGGTCGATGGCGATGGCCCGCCGCCGCGGGTCGGTCTCGGCGTAGGTCCGCGGTCCGAATGAGCCGTAGTCCAGCACATGGAACTCCGGGACCGCACCCTGCACCACGCGATCGAGGACCTCCCGGGCGGAGACGGGCTCGGGCACGCTGCGAGGTGGGCGCTCGTGCGTGGCGGTGCAGCCGGCGACCCAGTTCGCCTCAGCGGAGATGCGCCGCTGGAAGCCCGGGTCGCTTCGGATTCGGCAGATCTCGGTGAGGGCGGCGCGGAGGGCGGCGCGCTCGGCCGGGCCAGGATCGTAGAGGTACACGGTCAGGCAGGCGCTGCCGTCGGGGTTGGGGATGACGTTCCGGCTCCAATGGGGAGGTGGGTCGCGCTGCTCGTGATAGCGGAGGAAGGCACAACTGCAGAGCGAAAGGCCCACGAGCGCGACGCCGACAAGGGCCCGGGAGTGACCGAGGGGGTGCATCGGGGCGAAACCCTACAGCAGGCGGCGAGCTGACCGGCGAGATCCGCGTCGGGCTCCAGCGGACGCAGCGACGGCGGACCTTGCTAGCGCGCGCACTCTTCTCGCTCGCGCTTCGATGGGAGAACCGGCAGGCGTTGGCGGGGCCCGCTGCGGCAACGATGCTGCGCCTCCCGCACGGAAGTTCGTGTACATGGGGAGCTGTTCTCGGCGGCGTCGCGATCTCGCGACAGGAGCGCATGGACTTCGATGATCTCCCTCGCGCTCCGCGGCAAGACGCCTATCTCCGAAGACGTGCTGACCGCGGCGTTGTTCGATCACCTCCGGCGCGTCGCCGACCCAGCCCTGTTTCGCGCCATGCTGCACGCCTCACACCCCCAACCGGAACTGCCGTCCTTCGAGGCGGTCGAGATCGAGCTCTGGCCCCGCACGAAGGCCGGGGAGCCCGACGTCCGCGTCCACCTCCGCGAGGGCGCGTCGACGGTCGAGACGTGGCTCATCGAGGCGAAGCTGGGTGCCGGCAAGAGCGGCGAGGGCGAGGTTGCCGCCGACTACACCTCCGGCGACCAGCTCGCCCGGTACCTCATCGCAGAGGCAGCGGCTCACCCTGCTCGCCGCGTCTCCCTGCTGTATCTCACCCACCACGCCGGGCGGCCCGACGAGGACCTCGCCGCGTCCGCCGCTCACCTGTCGGCCCACCAGGGAGCGGACCTCGCGAAGCGCCTGCACTGGCTGTCCTGGTGCGACGTGGAGGGCATCCTCGCGTCGACCCGAGATGACCCGTACCTGGGCGAGGTGCGGGAGCTGCTGCGACGAGCGGGGATGTATCGATTCAAGGGGATGCAGTTGACCCCCCTCGGCGAACTGTTGACGACATCGGAGTGGCGGTACGGGACGCCGTACCGATGGACGCAGGCCCCGACGGGCCCCGTAGCGGTGGACTTCTACAAACAGAAATGAACATGAATCAAGAAGTGCAGGCCTGGCAGAGGGATGCCAAGAAGGCGTTCGACTGGATCGACGGGTTGTACGGACAAGCCGAGCGAATCTGGAAAGACGCCAGGGGACTGTTCACCAGCGCGGGGTGGCGGTTGATTGTCACCAACGGGGCGGGCGGCCTTGGCGGGATGGCGCAGTCCGCCGGCGATCTCAGCGACTGGCCGTTCTGCTTTTTCAAGGCCTTCGGCGCGGTGCCGACCAAGGCGGGGAACCTCCATCCGAATCGGGCAGCATTCTTCGGGTTCGCCTTTCACGGGCGCGCCGACGGTGCGGGACCGACGTGCGTCGCTGGAACGGTCGATCGGGGTTCCCTCGAAGCGAGGTGCGACCAATGGTGTCTCGCGGCGGCTGTGGGCATTGAACCCGAGAGTGACCTGTTGAACGTCTTTGAGGTCACGGGCGACGGTGTTCGCCGCTCGGCGCCGTCTCCCACGAAAGCATCCGCAGCCCCGGGGGTGGAGGCCGTACGCTGGTTCGAGGTTCCGCTCGGCAGCATCGACTCGGCGGAGCGCCTGAAGGCGATCGTCGATGCCGCGATCGCACTGCACGCCGACGACGAAGCTCCTGCGCGGAAGCTCGTCGCGTCCAGCGCGGTGGCGCCGTGACCCCCCTCGACGAGTCCATCGGCAAGAACCCGATCCGCAACAAGCTGAGCCTCGACGCGCCGCCGGTCGCCGTCGACGAGCTCGTGCAGATGGTCGCCGTCGGCCGCGACCAGTTCCACAGCTACATCGCCAAGACGGTGAAGTGCACCTACCGGCGACCGCCGATCTACCTGGTCGACGACTGGGTCACCGACGCGCTGGGCCTCTTCCAGGTGAGCCCCGATGTAACGCGAGTCCGCGGCGACCTCTCCGCCGACGGGTCGGGCAGCGGCCGTCCGGTGATGGAAGACTTCGGCCGCCTGCACGCGCTCTTCGGCCCGCTGGTCGAGCTCTCCCGCGCGCTGCGGGCCCTCGGCGTCGTCCAGTTCGACGTCGCCATCGAACCGCTCTGGGACCTCGCGCGCAAGCTCCCCGGGCTCACCGACGCGGCGCCTCGCGCGAGCTGCATCGACGACATCCGGGTCACCCTCGAGGTCCTCGGAGAGCTGGTGCATCGGCTCTTCGCCCTGGTGCGCGCCGACCCCGAGCTCGCGGTGTTCTGCCGGGAGGACCTGCTCGCGGACATCGATCGGTTCATCGCGAGCATCCGGGAGGAGCTCGGTCGGTTCAACCTCCGGAAACCGACCGCCCTGCTGCGAGGCTTCGGCTCCTCGCGGCACTCCGGGGTGATCTTCGAGGACATCCCCGCGCTCGACATCGAGGCGCCCGCGATCCTGCTCTCCCCCTCGGCGATTGCCCGGTGGAGCAAGGACATCCTCCGGCGTTCGCCCGTGGTGACCGCCAGCCCGTGGCTCGGCAACGCGCGCCCCGACGGCGCCCTCCTCGCGCTCGCGCTCGGCAACGTGGTGCAGCACGAGCTCACCCACGCGATGGTCGCGCTGCCGAGCGGAGCCGACCCCGATCGCGAGCAGATCGTCCACCAGTGGGCGCTGTATCGAGAACACCCTGAGATCGAGGAGGGGATGGCGAACTTCATCGCGGCGATCGTCACCGCGAACACCATCGGCGTCGCCTCACGCAGCCTGCGCCACCACCAGGTCGTCGACTTCAAGAAGAGCCCGCACGCGTGGAGCAGCCTGCGCGACTTCGTGGCGTCGACCTACGCCGGCCGCGACGCGCCTCCTAGCGAGGCCTACGTCCAGACCTGGGAGCGGCTCGGGTACTCGATGGGCGACTTCGGCGGCGCGCTCCATGCGTTCTCGACGCACGCGAAGGACACCGACTGGCTGCGGTTCATGGACGCGCTGCACCACGGCAGGATCCTGCTGGCGAACGGAGTGTAGTCGCGCTCGACGCGCTGCTGCGGGCGTAAGCCACGCGGTGGTCTGGCAGGCCGACGCCCGCGCGTGGACCGAGGCCCGCGGGCACGGTCTGGACACTACGGGCCCCGGGGCTCCGACGTGGCGACGACAGAGCGCGTCGGGCGTCACCGCAGATGGTTTGGGTGGTCGCATGACCGCGAGCGTCCCAGGTCCCCGCAACACCTACTGCCATGGGGATTGCGCACCGCGTACCCTGAACGGCCGCGCGACCACTACGCTGGACGACCGAGCCGCGACGCGGCCGCGCGTCAGGGAGCGCGTCAGGGAGCGGGGGCAAGGCGTCAGCGCCCCGTGGCTGTGCCATGCTCACCGGTCCCGATGACCCTCGCGATCACGCGCCGACGCCTGGTGCAGGGAGCCCTCGGGGCCGCGATCGCGGGCTGCGGCCCGGCGCCCGACGGGGCGCCCGACGCCGCGGAGCCGGACGCCGGGCCGGCGTGCCCCGACCCCTTCGCGGGCGGCGAGCGCGTGGGGCTCGCAGCCTTCGTCAGCGAGCGCCGCCAACCCTTCGGGGAGCCCTTCGGCGCGGGCCTCGACGGCCGCCTGTACACCGACCTCGCGGCGCTCACGGCCGACGCGATGGTGGTACCCAACGAGCGCTTCTACGTGCGCACGCGGACGCCCGGCCGCCTCGACCTCGCGGACCCTGAGCGCGTCCGGCGCGGGTGGCGCATCGCCGTGGGCGGCCTTGCGCTGGCGCCCCGCGACGTCACGCTGGCCGAGCTGCTCCCTCGGGTGGGGCCGCGCGGGACGACCCTGCTGGAGTGCTCGGGCAACGGAGCGCCGGCGGACTTCGGGCTGATGAGCGCGGCGCGCTGGGCGGGCGTCGCCCTGGCCGACGTGCTCGCGCTGGTGCGGCCGCTCCCGGAGGCCACGCGCGTGCTGGTGGCGGGCTTCGACGACCACCTGGCGCCCTCGGCCACGTCGCGGGTCGGCGCGAGCTGGGTCTTCGCGCTCGCCGACGTCGCGCGCTACGGGGCCTTCCTTGCGACGGAGATGAACGGCGCACCGCTCCCGGCGGACCACGGGTTCCCGGTGCGGCTGGTGGTGCCGCGCTGGTACGGCTGCTGTTGCGTAAAGTGGGTCGACCGCGTCGCGCTCGTGGGCGACGACGAGCCAGCGACCGACCACATGCGCGAGTTCGCAGCGCGTACCCACCAGGACGGCGTCCCGGAGCTCGCGCGCGACTTCCGGCCCGCCACCATGGACCAGGCCGCGATGCCCGTTCGGGTCGAGCGCTGGCGCGTCGGGGCGCGCACGCTCTACAAGGTCGTCGGCGTGATGTGGGGCGGACAGCGGGCGGTCGACGCGCTCGAGATCAGCTTCGACGACGGCGCGACCTACGCCCCCGTCGCGGTGTGCCCGGCGCCGGCCACCAACGACACCTGGACGCTCTGGTCGCACCCGTGGTCGCCCGCGGCGCCCGGCCGCTACCGCGTGCGGCTGCGCGTCGCCGACCGGTCGGTCCCGCAGCGCCGGCTCGACGCGGGCTACTACGCGCGCGTGGTCGAGGTCACCGCAGCGTGAGCCGGGCGCAACGGCGAGCCGCCCGGGGCGCCCGACACGGACCTCGCCGCCCTCCGCCCAGCACGCCAGCCAGGCCCCGCGGTGCCGCACGGTCACCGGATCGAATGAGAGGCCCGCGCTCGGCGGGTGCGCGTGGGCGATCGGGGCGCGCCCGGTTCAGGGGATCACCACGCAGCCGACGCGCCCGTTGGTGTTGGCGATCTGCGAGGGCCTCGTCGGGTTACTGTTGCCGACGAACACCTCGTAGGTGCCCGGAACGACGACGGACGTGTAGTGCGCCTCGGGCAGGGTGGTGAGGCGCGCCGTGTCGGCCGCGTCGCCCGCGCGCCGGACGAAGAGGTAGGCCGAGCCGTCGCGGCCGGTGACGCCGTTGAGGGTGACCACGCCGCGCAGCAGCGACGCGGGCAGGTCGATGTCGAGCGTCGTCGCAGCGGTGATGCTGATGCCGCGACGCAGGACGGCGTGGCGGTTGCGCAGGAGCGACGAGCCCGGCGACACATCGGGCGAGCCGGTGGCCGCGTAGACGAGGTCGTAGGTACCCGGCATCAAGAGCACCGAGTAGGGGTTGGTGCCCATGACGTTGGCGATGACCGGCCGGTCTTCCGACGCCACGCGCTCCAGAGACACCTGCCCGAAGCCGAAGGTGGGGGGCGCGCCGTTGCGGGTGACGGTCCCGGTGAGCGCCACCGGGGTCACGTCGATGGGGTCGACGGTGCCCGGCAGCGTGACGCCGGCGCGCAGCAGGAAGCGCTGGTTGCGGAGCGTCCCCGTGGTGGGGGCGGTCGGCCCGGACCACATCATGTCGTAGGTGCCCGGCACGATCAGCCCGCGGACGTTGCTCGTGGTGCCGACGGTCGCAACGGACGCCGAGCCTTCGCCGTTGCGGAAGTAGATCCCCCCTTGGCCTGCGACGAGCGCGCGGCCGAGGAGCGTCGCGCGGAAGCTCACGGCGACGCTGGGCACGCTCACGCTGTACGTGCGGTCGCCGTCGACGCGGAGGCCGGTCGCGAGACGCGCGAGGCTGTTGCCGACCGTGTTCCCGGTCATCCCGGTGAAGCGACTGGCGTAGAAGACGTCGTAGGTGCCGAAGGGGACGCTCGCGGTGTAGCCGGCCGACACTCCGCTGATGTGGACGGTGCCCAGGTCGATGACCTGACCCGACAGCGACTCGTGGAGTTCGACGTAGCCGGCGGAAAGGATGGCCGGAGGCGGCGACACGAGGCTCCCGCGCAGCGTCGCCGAGTTGAGGGCGACGTCGATGGTGGTGTCGCCCGCGACCACGATGCCCGCGCGCAGAATCGGCGAGGGCGGAGTGGTGGCCGTGGTGGCGCAGCTCTCACTGTGGAGGTCGTAGGTCCCGGGCAGGACGAAGGCGTCGAGCAACCCGCCGGTGCGGACGTCGAGATCGGCGCGGTCGCCGTTGACCGGGTTGATGAGCGCGACGCAGTGCCCTCCGGGTCGGCCGTTGGAGGTGATGCGCCCCGTGACGTGCGCGCGTGGGATGTCGACGACGAGGTCGGTGGGCCGCTCGATGCGGACGCCGCGGCGGATGAGCCCGTTGGTGTTGACGGGCAGCACGGCACCCGTCGGGAAGAACCCCGCCTGGTAGTAGAGGTCGTAGGTCCCCGGCACGATGCCGATGGGGGCGGACTGGCCGACGGAGATCGAGGCGAGCCGGGCGGAGTCGCCGCTCACCGGGTCACGGAGGATGAGGGAGGCGCTTTCGTCGGTGACCGCGACGCCGCCGGAGGTGGTGCGCACGGTCACCGGGTGGGCCGTGATGTTGAGGTTGTAGGTCTCGCCCGCCGCGAGCACGACGCACGCGCCGCCATCGACGTTCGGGGCGCCAGCGTCGGACGCCGCGGGCACATCGACGACGTCGCGCACATCGACGACGTCGGGCACGTCGACGACGTCGAGCGCTGCGGGGACGTCGGGCACGTCGACGACGTCGGGCGCTGCGGGGACGTCCGGCACGTCGAAGACGTCGAGCACTGCGGGGACGTCCGTCGTCGCGGCCACATCGGGGACGGCGGGCACATCGGGCACATCGGGCGCATCGGGCACGTCGACGGCGAGCACGTCGACGACCACGGGCACGTCGAGGGCGGCGTCGGGCGCGGCGACCCCGTCGGGTGACGCACAGCCTGCGAGGAGCAGCCAGCCGACCAGGACGCTTGGGCGCTTCATTGGATGGCGGGAGGGCAGCAGAGTCGCACGGCCACCGTCAAGCGGCGTGCGGGGGGCACAGGGCCCTCAGCGGAACTCATACGGCACGGAGAACGCCGGCCCCGCGGGGCTCCGGCTGTCGACGGTGAGCACCCGCAGGCCGGGTCCCGCGGGCAGCGCGGCGCTTAGGCGCGACCGCACGCCGCACGAGTCGTCCTCGCACCGGCCCTCCCCCGTCGCGGCGTCGTACCAGCCGAGGAGCGAGTCGAACTGCGCGCTGCCCGGGTCGCAGGTCGCCGCGGTAAGGGTCCCCGCCGGGGCGTTGATGCACGACACGAACACGAACGACCGCTGGGGTCCCGGACCGCACGAGCCCGCCACGTCCGACGCGCCGGTGAGCGTCCCGGTGAACGTCCCGGTCGCGGGCGCGCGCAGGTTGACCACGACCTCGCCGGGCGCGGTCGGCGCGTGGAGGATGTGCAGCTCGAACCCGTCGCGCGCTGCCGCGTTGTTGCCCTGGACCGCGAGGATCCACGAGCCCGCAGCGAGCGACCCCGTCGCCTGCGACGTGCACGCGGGCGACGCGCAGAAGGTCGTCCCGCTGCACCCCGCGACGAACGACACCTCGTCGACCACGTCGCTCGACCCGAGCCAGTTGACGAGCACCGTCTCGCGGCGAGCGAGCTCGAAGCGGTAGAAGACCGTGTACGCGCCGCCGAAGCACAGCGGGCTCGAAACGTCGGACCCCGCGAGCGTCCCGCGCACGGTCGTGAGGCCGGCCCCGAGCACGATCGGCGTGGCGCTCGCGCAGTGGTCGTTGACGGGGGCGCCCGCCACCGCGGTGCACCGTCCCTCCACGCAGTGCTCGCCGCGTCGGCACAGCACGCCGAGCGCGCCGCACTGCTCGCTGTCGACCTGCAAGGCGACGCACGAGCCGCCCCGCGGGGTCAGCCCCCACGGACAGGCGCAGCGCCCCGCCACGCAGAGGCTCCCGCACTGGGTCTCGCAGTTGCCGCAGCGCGCGGCGTCGCGCGTGGGGTCGTAGCAGCCGAAGTCGCAGCCGATCTGCCCGGCGGGGCACGCGACGCACGCCCCGGCCGAGCACCGCTCGCCGTCGGTGCACGTCCGGCCGCACGCCCCGCAGTTCGATCGATTGTTGCGGAGGTCGACGCAGGTGCCGTTGCACGCCGTCAGGGACGCCGACGAGCACCCGCAGCGGCCGTCGTTGCACTGCTCGCCCACGGCGCAGCGCACCCCGCACGCGCCGCAGTCGAGCGTAGAGCTGTACGGAAACGCGCAGACGCTACCTCCGCTGCACGAGATGTACGGCGACGCGCAGGTGCAGGCGCCCGCCACGCAGGTGGGGGCCGTCGCCGGGCACACGTTGCCGCACGCGCCGCAGTTCATCCGGTCGGTCGCCGTGTTGAAGCAGGCGCCGTTGCACGCCGTGCGCCCCGACGTGCAGGCCACGCAGCCCCCGGAGACGCAGGCGCGGTTCGCCGGGCAGACCGTTCCGCAGCCGCCGCAGTGGAGCGGGTTGGACGAGGGGCTGACGCAGCGCCCGTCGCAGAGCAGGGTGCCGCTCGGGCACACGCAGGCCCCCGCGCGGCACTCGAAGCCCGCCGCGCAGAGGTGGTGGCAGGCGCCGCAGTTGTACTCGTCGGTCGCGAGCGTCACGCACTCGCCCTCGCACGACTCGGGGCACCCGCGGCACGACCCGCTCTGGCACACGCCGTTGGGGCCGCAGTCGTTGCCGCAGCGCCCGCAGTTGTGGCGGTCGGTGCTGGTGTCGATGCACGCGCCGTCGCAGAGGCTGCGGGGCCGGGCGCAGCGGCAGACCGTCGAGCACTCCTCCAGGGCGGTACACGCCTGGCCGCAGGGGAAGCAGCAGGCCGCCTCGGTGCAGTTGGCGGCGCAGCTCGAGCCCGCGTACGTGCACGGCGTGCAGTAGCCGTCGTTACAGCCGCCGCCGTGGGAGCAGACGTTGCCGCAGCGCCCGCAGTTGCGGGCGTCGGTGTTGAGGTTGACGCAGGCGCCGCCGCAGACCGTCCGCGCGCAGCCGCAGACGCCGCCGCTGCAATACTCGCCCGGCGCGCAGGCGCGCCCGCACGCGCCGCAGTTGCCCGGGCTCGTCGTGAGGCTGACGCACTGGCCGTCGCAGAGCGTCTGACCCGGCGGGCAGGGCACGCAGTTGCCGTTGACGCACGTCCGGTCGGGCGGGCAGACGTTTCCGCAGCCGCCGCAGTTGCGCGCGTCGCTCGGGATCAACGTGCACCGGCGCCCGCACATCGCGCGGAAGGCGCCGCAGTTGACGCACGCGCCGCGCACGCACTCCTGGTCGGACGGACAGACGTGGCCGCAGCTCCCGCAGTGGTCGGGGTCGTTGAGGCGGTCGACGGCCCGCCCCCCGCACATGATCTCGCCCACGCGGCACGCCGCGCAGGCGCCGGCCCGGCACGACTCGCCGGTGGCGCAGGCGCGCCCGCACGCGCCGCAGTTGGTGGCGTCCGTCGTCAGGTCGACGCAGCGACCGCTGCACAGCGCCTCGGTGGCCGCGCACGACGAAGTCCGATCGGCGCGCACGTCGGTCGACGCCTCGGGCGCGTCGCGGGCGTCCGGAACGTCCGGCGCGTCGAAGACGTCGGGGGCGTCGAGACGTACCCCGGTGTCGCGGGGCTCGGCGACGTCGGGCGCGGCGGGCGCGTCGTCGACGGAGGTCTCTTCCGCCGGGACGTCGACCGCGTCGGGTGCCCTCACGTCCGCCGCGCCCGCGTCGACGGGCTCGTCCGGCGATACGTCGGGCGCCACCTCGGACCCGACGACGTCCAGCGCCGCGACGTCCCGCGCTGCGGCATCCGCGGCGTCGGGGGGCGGCGCGGGCGTGGGCTCGCTGCAACCGAGGCCCAGGGCCAGCCACACCGCCGCGAGGACCGCGACCGATCGAAGTCCGCCCCACCCCCAGGATTGCGTCATCACCGGACGGGATGCTCCGCGAAGTCGGCGCGCGGACGCAAGCGCACGAGCGGGTGTATAGGGTCCGGCCATGCGGAGGGCCGAAGGCGCAGCGGGGCGGTGGTGGATTGCGGGGCTTCTTGCAGGCGTGGCGGCAGGTTGCGCCGACCCGACCGTGCTCGCGGACGGCGCCACGGACATCCCGACGGCTGACCGCGTCGCCGTCGACGACGTCCCCACGACCGACGCGACGGCTCCCGTCGATGAACCCGCGGTGGACGCCGCGATCGACGTTCGCCCTCCCCCAGTGGACGCAACCGACGCGGGCGATCCCGACGTCGCGGTAGACGTTTCGATCGAGATGGACGTTCCGCCGCCGCCGGTCGACGTGCCCCCGATGGACGCGCCCGACGTGCCCCCGTTGGGCGCGCCCGACGTGATCGACGTACCCGACGTGTTCGACGCGCCGAACGTCCGAGACGCGTCCGACGTTGCGGCTCTGATCGACGTGCCGACGGCCGATCGCGGCAGTCCCGACGGGGGGGTTGCGTCGACTGACGGCGGCGCGTGCGTCGCGTGGCCGGCGTGCACGGGCCCGGGCTTCGGCACGGCGCTCGGGTCGGATCTCATGACCGACCGCGTTCACTCGGACCCGGACCTCGGAGACTTCGACGGTGATGGGCGCCTCGACCTCATCACGCTGCTCGGCTACCCCCTCGGCTTCTCCTGGTCCCGCGGGATGGGCGGCGGCGTGTGGGGTCCGTCGAGTCGGATCGCTTCGGCGGCGTCGGAGATCGAGCTCGTCACCGGCGAGTTTACCGGCGACGCCTACGACGACATGGTCACGCGGGTCGGCAACTCGCTCGGGATGTGGCGCGGCACCAGCGCGGGCCTGGTGCAGACGACCGCGCTGTCGTCGGCGACGGTGACGACCGGCACCCCCGTCGTCACGGCCGACTTCGACGGAGACCGCCGCAGCGACATCGCGCGCGGCGGCGTCAATCTCGCCAACACGCCCGTCGTCGAGGTGTACCTCATCGGCGCCACCATCCGGCGCGTCGAGGTGCCGCTCCCCGCGGGCCCGTACCACCTCGGCGCGGGCGACCTCGACGGCGACGGGCGCGCCGAGCTCATCGCCACCACGACCGACGCCAACACCATGGTCGCGGTCTCGAACATCGCCACCAGCCCGACGGTGACGACCATCCGCGGGGCCGGCGCTCGCGTCTCGTACCTCGTCGCGGCCAACCTCACCGACGCGCCCGGCCGCGAGCTCGCCGTCATGACCGCGTCGGGCCTCCAGCTCTTCGAGCGCGAAGGCGGCGGCTGGGTCGGCCCCACGGAGCTCGAACCCATCCCGGGCTCGACGCTGGCCGTGGCGGACTTCGACGGCGACGGGCGCGAGGACGTCGTCAGCACCTTCTCCTGGTGGCGGCCGTTCCACGCGATCCACGTCTACCGCGGCGCGGCCCGGCGCGAGGACGTCCGGGCGAGCGTGTACCCGATCAGCGACGACGTGCGGGGGCTGGTCGTGCGCGACGTCGACGGCGACCGCGCCCCCGACATCACCCTCGTGCAGTCGCGAGGGCGGACGTACGTGTCGTTCCTGCGCAACCGCGGCGGACGCTTCGACGTGCCGGCCTTCCTGCGCCCCGGCACGACGAACACCACGGCGGGCGAGCCGCGGACCTCCGCGGGCGACCTCGACGGCGACGGCAGCCCCGAGGTCGTGGCCACGGACGTCAGCGCGCCCGAGGCGGTGGTCGTCTACCGCCGCGAGGCCTGCGGCTATACGCCGGTGCAGCGCGTCCCCCTCGCCCGGCGGCTCGCGCGCTTCCAGCTCGTCGACATCGACCGCGACGGCGACCTCGACTTCCTCGGCAGCCACGAGGGCGGCATCACGATCTTCTGGCGCGAGCGCGGCGCGTTCAACCCGACCGCGACCACGCGCGGCGGAGCCAGCACGATCGCGACCTACGTTGGCGACCTGGAGGGCGACGGCGACCGCGACATCGTGACCCAGCAGGCGGGCGGGGTGGTGATCCACCGCGCGTCGGCGCCGGGCGTCTTCGACCCCGCGACCGCGCCGAGCGCGATCAGCATCTTCGGGCTGTGGGACCTCGATGGCGACCGGCGCGCCGAGGTGATCGAGCGGACGACCAACGGGTTCACGGTCACCCACGAAAACCGCGGGACCTGGAGCCGGGGCTGGGCGTACGCGCATCCCGAGACGGCGCAGGTGGAGATCCGCACGGCCGCCGATGTCACGGGAGACGGTCGCCTCGACCTGCTCGGGGTGCTGGTCGTGCGATCGACGACGACGATGGTGGTCTTCCCCGGCGCCGCGGGCGGGACCTTCGGCGCGCCGCTGACCTCTCCGATCGCCCCGCCGCCCGGCGCGACGCTGCGGCTCGGCGACGTCAACGGCGACGGGCGCACCGACGTCGCGTGGCACCTCTCGACCACGCAGATCGGGTTGGGTGATGGGACCGGGCGCTTCACCACCGCGCCGGGCCTCTCCACCCTGGCCGGGGGTCAGACCTTCGACCTGATCGACCTCAACGGCGACGGCCGCCCCGACATCGTCGGCGGCGACCCCGCCGGGACCGCCGTCGTCGTCGCCCACTGCGCCCCATAGCCGGCACCGAAGGGTGAGGGGCGCGGGTCAGCGAGAGTCACCCCGGCGGGCGACGACGACGCGTGATACGCCGCCCAGCCGAATGCAGCCCTCGCATCGCAGGGCCTCAGCCTCGCGGGCCATGTCGCTCTCCCAGGCTCGCTGGGTCCCTTCGGGGAGACCGTCGAGCAGCCGCGCCATCCCGAAGGCGCGCGTCCACGCGACTATCCAAGCGCTTCCGTCGGCCTCCGGCTCACGCGTTGACACGTCTCCTGCTGGAGCGCGTAGCCTAGTCCGATGGTCGATCGCGCACCGACGACGGCCTCCGAACCCCGGGTCGATCGATGCGGTCACCTGAGTCCTCGGCGCGACTCGGGCCGGCCACGGTCCTCGCCGATCGTCATGCTCGCGGTCGCGAGCGCACTCCTCTCGTGCCACCCGCACGAGTCCCACCGGACATCGCGCCGTGATGCCGCCCGTCCGTCGCCCGTCCCGACTGCACCCGAGGCCGGCTCGCGCCCTCCGCCTCCCATCGAGGTGTCGTCTCCCACCACCGCCCTCACCTCGCTCCCCGTCGTCGATCAGGAGACGGTGCGCGTCGCGGCCACCCCCGACTCGGTCGCCGTGATCTGGCTCGGGCACCGACTCGAATCGTGGCCGCGCCGCCGTCTGGGCGAGCGCATCGCGACCCGCGTCGCGTGGTGGCCCTCGGTGCCTCCCTCGTACGAACCCAACCGCTGGGCGCACGTCAGCGTGACCTTCTCCGCGCTCGGCGGGCAGGTGCTCGGCGTGCGCGCGAACGGCTTCGCCCTCGACGCGGTCGGCGTGCAGGCTCATGTGCTCGGCGAAGACGACGTCCGCCAGGACTGTGTGGCGGGCCACGCCCCCGGCGAGCGCGCCCTATGCCCGCAGTACCTCCACGACCTCGTGGTGACCGCCGCGGGACCGCGCGCGGTGTTCGCGCACGTCGCCCAGCACCGCGGCCATCCCTCGGACCGCCCGACGGGCCCGTTCTGCGTGGGCACGCTGCTGTTCCCCAGGGCCCGCCGGTCACCTCCGCTGACCGAAGAGCGCGTCGGCTGTGTGGCGTCCTCGGAAGACCCGCGCCGCTGGCCGCACCACCTCGCCGCCGCCTTCGACGAACGGGGCGGCGCGATCGCGTGGCGCTCGGGCGACGACGGGTACTTCGTGCGGCTCGACGCCGCGGGCAGGGTGGCGGCCGCCCCCACACGCGTGCCCTCGCGCGGTGTCGTGACCGACCTCGCGTTGGGCAACAGCGGTGACAGGGTCAACGTCGGCTGGTGCGAGCGCGACGCGGCCTCAGGCGAGCGACGGCGCGTGGTCCTTCGCGGCGACGGCACGCCCGCCCGGGTGGGCACATGCTCGCTCCTGGCCATGGTCAACTCCGCGAGCCGCCGTTGGACCGCGTGGGTCGAGCCCGGCGACACCGGCGCCGACGTCCTCCGCGTCGGCGGTGATTGGCAGTCATCGATCGATGCGGCGTCCACGATCGTGGCCCGGGGCGCAGCGATCCGCTCGGTGGCGATGACGGCGGTCGGCGAGGGTGCGGTGCTCGCGTGGCTCGATCGCGAGGCGGCGGCGGCGCGATGGGTGCGGGTGCGCCGGTGAGGGGCGTCGCGATCCTCCTCCTGGCCGACCGCGACCCCGAGACCCCGCCGCGACCCGCGTTGGCTACTACCGGACCGTCGCGGCCCGCGGCGCGCCGCGCGGAGATCCGGCGGCTAACGGCGCCGCAAGCGCACCGGCGTCCGGAGCGGTTGCATCGACTCGCGGTCTACACTGGCGAGCGCCATGATCTCACCGTCGTCCGGAATCCCGTCGGTTCCGTCGGCGCGCGAGCTACTCCGGGAGGGTCCGTCCCCCCGCTGGCGGCGCGCGGCTCAGGGGCTCCGCTGGATGCGCCTCGCGATCTACGCCCCGATTGCGGGCTGCGTGCTCGGGATCCTTATCAGCCTGGGTGCCGGACAAGGCTCGCCCACCCGCAATATCGCGGGCTACCTGTTCGGCGCTTCTTACGTCCTGGGCTACGTCGCCTTCGCCGCCGGGCTGTGGCGCTTCGGGAGCGTGCCGGCCTCCACCGGCGCGGCGCGCCCCGCCCGCCAGGCGTTCGCATGCCTTGCCTCGGGGCTGGGGCTGCAGCTCCTCTGCTGCTTGCCCCTCGTGTGGCCCGCCCTCGTGCCCATCCCCTTCGGCCGCTTGCTGATCGGCTTCGTCCTCCTGCTAGGGGCGATCACTCCGATCACCCTGACCGCCGCCTGCGGGGGGCTCCTGGCCCGTGCGCTGGGCGCAGTTCTCCGGTCGTTGGACGAGAGGCCGCCCACCTGGGCGCAGAAGGCGCTCGGCGCGTGGGTTGCCTGGTGGATCCTCACACTCACGCTCACGCTCGCCTTCTGCCTCGCGATCACGACCGGGCGCCCGTCCGCGCTCGTGCACCTCGTAGTGGTCCTCCCCGACGTCGCGCTGCCCGTGGTGTGGGGGCTACTGCACGCGGGCGGGGGCGCCATCGCGCTGGCGCTCGCCTCGGTGATGGGACGCACGACCAGAGCCGTCGCCCGCCCAGAGAGCCCGGAGAGCGCGCCGCGCTGAGGAGGGCCGGACCCTGAAATGAGACGCCCCCGACCCTCGAGGGCCGAGGGCGAGCGACGCGGCGACGAGGGCGAGCGAAGTCGCGCCGCGGTCGCCCACGTCAACGAACTCGCGCGCGGCGAGCGCGTCGGCGGGCTCTTCCACTCCACCTGCTGACCGCCGCCGCGCGGGAACCTTCGCCCGTCGCGCGCTGTCCGACCGCGCACCATGTCGACGCCGCGGGAGTCCCCCTACCGCTCCGCTCCCCTGCGCATCGACGAGTCGTCCGACCCCGCGACGTGCCTGGAGGTGGTGGCCCGCTGGGGGGACGAGGTACTCGCGGTCGCGCACCTCGCGCCGGGCGAGCGCTTCGTGATGGTCCCCTCGTCGACGCACCTCGCGCGCGACGCCCACCGGCTCGTCCACCCCGACGTCATCGCGCCGTGGACCTTCGCCGAGCACACGCCCGACGGGCGCTGCGTCGCGGCCGACCACCCCGAGCCGATCGTCGCGGGCGTGACCGTTCGACGCCGGGAGGGCTCCGTCGCGCTCACCGCCCGGCGCGTCCCGATGATGGCGACGCCGCGACGCGAGCCGGTCGATCGCGGGGCGCGCCGGGTGCTCACGCTCACCGCGTCGCTGCTGGTGGTCCTGGCCGTGGCGGTCGCGTTCGGCTCGGTGCCACCGGCCCGGCGCGGGGCGGGCGCGGACCGACCGGCGCGCTCGGCCGAGGGGATGCGCCTGCTTCGCGCGCTCTCGCGGCGGTGGCCCGAGGCCGCGGCTCCGCCCGCGAGGAGCGGGCCAGAGGTCGCGGCTCCGCCCGCAAGAGGGTTTCCCGATGTCAGCGATCCATGGAGGCTCGGTCTCTGCGGCTGCTGCCACGGTCCCTGTCAGGACCACCGCTGGCAGGACGACGTCCTCGACCGGCAGCCCGCGCCGGGACCTCAGCGTCCAGAGGTACATCGATCCCGGGACCTGCCCCGCTACCTAGCGTGCGCGCACGAGTCCTCTCTGGACTGGGCGGCCTCGCCCGCGCTCCTGCGACAGCTCCGGCGCTTGGCCATCCCGGGCTTCGGGGGCCTCCGGATCTGGTGGCGGATGCGGGTGTCCGCCGCCGGCCGCATCACCGCGCGGGCGTTCGCACCGGGCCCCGCGATCGACGACCTCCTGGGCGCCATCCGCCGGCTCCGTCCGCCGCGGCGCTTCTACGGCGGGCGCTTCGTGTGCTTCGCGGGCGCACCCGCGCCGGACCTGATGGGTGTGGCCGCGTCCCGTGATTGATGGGAGCCCGACACAAGCCGCGCGAAGGCGCCTCCGCCCTGCTCGTCGATCGCTTCACGCAGCGGGTCCGCGAGCGCTTCCCCGCCGCGCCGGCCGGCGAGGCCCGCCGCATCGCCCGCTACGCCTGCGGCCGCGGGACGGAGCGCGTCGGCGTTCTCGCCGGGCCCGACGGGTACCTCGACCACGCGGTCGAGCTCGCGGTGGTCGCCCACCTCCGCCACCGCTTCACCGAGTACGAGCCTCTCCTCGCCGCGGGCGTCGACCGCGACGACGCGCGAGCGCGGGTGCAGCCCAGGGTGCTCGCGCTCCTGGGTCGGTGGGGTTCGGGCTGCCGCCCCTCCGGTGCCGCGTGAAGGCGGGCTCTGTCCGGGAAGGCGCCAGGGTAGAAGCCGACGTGAGGGTCTCGCCGCACCCTGGGCCCCGCGCGCACCCTCCATCAAGCAAGGTGCGCGAGACCTACCAAACCGGGGGAGTTTCAAACAGCCGCTCGTCGGACCGGACGGCGCGGTCTGGGGTGCGTGCGGTCGGCTCCCTCCCCGGCCCGCACGGCCCGCACGGCTCGCGCGGCTCGCGCGGCTCGTGGTGTTCTCGATCCTGTCGGTGGCGTCCCCGGCGATGGACCACAACGTGCGGGCGATGCTCGCCCTCGAGGTCTGCACGGCGGAGTGCCCGCAGCATGCTCTCGCGCGATGACCCTCGGGCCGAGGCGAGTGGCGCGGCGTCCCATGGCCGGGACGCTGCTGCGGTCGACCTCCGACTGGGGCGGCGCCCGTCCTGACCTACTCGACCGCCCCGTGCGATCCGATGATCCCCAGCCCATTGGCGACCGCGAAACCCGCTCTCAAGGGGCGGCCCGACGCGAGCCAATCCGCGGCGGTTTCGCCGCAATACGCGAGGCGCTCAAGACGGAAGCGACTCGCGCGTGCCGATGCAGGCGGCAGCCACAGCGCTGCCAGAAGCGCGAGGGCGCCGAGGAGGCCGACGACGTATTGGGCCACACGTTCCACGGGGTGAGCCTATCGCCGCGCGACCTTCCCTGTCGCGCGCCTCCCTCTCCGCGCAGGCCTCTGCCACGATCCGCCCACCCGTCGGCTGCGCTCTCGCGGCGCTTCCTCCCGCCTTCGCTCTCCGAACCTCCCCGACCGAAGGCGCGCATTGGCCCCCCGCGGGAACCTCCGCAGCGCTCCGTTGTCCACCGCGCTCACGAGGTGAAGCGGTGACGAAGACCTGGTCGGCTCTCTGTGTTCTGGTCGCGCTGGCGGGGCGGCCCGCTCCTTCCAACGCCTGCGACAACGTGATCCGCCGGGTGATCGACCCCCAGGTCGAGGCGCTGCAACGCGCCGAGGGGCTCCTGTTCTCGGGGCGCGAGGCCGCCGCCGCGCAGGCCGTGGCGCAGACCCACGCGCGCGTCGCGCAGTACCGGGGCTCGCGGGGATCGATCGAGTCGCGCGCGGCGCGGGTGGTGGCGCTCGCTCTCGTCCGCACCGGCGGCAGCATCCCCGGGCTCGCCGGCTTCCCCGCGTCGACGCCCGCGCGTCGCGACGCCGCCGTGGCGTGGGCCGTGGCGCGCCTTCGCGAGCTCCGCGACCTCCGCCCCACCGCCGCGGTGGCGCAGACCGACTACGCCGAGGCGCTCGCACGACAGCCGTCGACCCGCGCCGCCGGCGTGGCGATGCTCGACGACCTCGCCGCGCGCGGCGTCGTGGCGTCCGCCCACGCGTGGGCCCTCGTCGCGCGGGCGCGGGAGGCCGACCGCCGCTGGTCCGAGCGTGACACCGCCCTCCTGCGCTGCCGGGCGATGGCCCGCGCCGCCACCATCTGCCAGGTCGGGGCCGCGGTCGCGGCGCGGTGACCCTCCGCCTCGCGACCGCCCTGCTCCTGCTGCTCGCCCTCTCCTGCCGCCGCCGCGACGGCACCCTCACCCGGCGGGACCCCGCCCCGGCCCCAGCGGGCTCCGACGCGGCCGGAGGCGCGGCGCTCGCGGAGCGCTTCGAATGCCACCGGTGCCACGAGGGCCTCGGGCTGCCCGCGGTCCCCCTCGAACGGCACTGCGTGCGTTGCCACACGCAGATCGTCGACGGCACCTCTCCCTTCGGCGACGCTGACGTCCGGCGCGGGTGGCGCGAGCGCATCGTCCACCTGCGCGAGGTGCCGTCGCTGCGGGCGCTCGGTCGGCGGCTCGATCCCCGCTGGGTGCGTGCGTTCCTGCGCGAGCCGCACGTCGTCCGCCCGGCGCTCGGCGCGCGGATGCCGCGGCTGGCGCTCACGGCGGCGGAGGCCTCGACGCTGGCGGCCTGGCTCTGCCGCGAGCGCGGTGAGCCGGGCGCGGTGACCGGCGACCCGGCGCGGGGGCGTGCGCTCTTCGTCGCGAAGGGCTGCGGGGGCTGCCATCGCTTCTCCGGCGTCGCCCTCGACGCGGCGCTCCCGCTGGCCGTGACGCTCGCCCCGGCGCAGGCGGAGCGGGCGCGCCGGCTCGCGCCGGACCTCCGCGAGACGCGCGACCGCTGGGTCCCGTCGGCGGTGGTTCGGCAGCTCGTCGACCCGCGCTCGCTCGACTCGGACGCGCGGATGCCCCGGCTCGGGCTGCGCGCCGACGAGGCGCGGGACCTCGCGGCCTTCGTGCTGACGGCCCCGCTCGCGGCGCAACCGACGGTGCCGACCCCGCCGCGCGGCGAGGCGCTGCGTCGGCCGGTGGGCTACGCGGAGGTGGCGGCGCGGGTGCTGCGGCGCACCTGCTGGCACTGCCACGCGGACGTGGACTACGCGCGCGGCGAGGGCGGTCCCGGCAACGCCGGCGGCTTCGGCTTCGCGCCCCGCGGGGTGGACCTCTCGTCCTTCGAGGCGGTGCACGGCGGGGCGCTCGACGACCGCGGCGAGCGGGTGTCGATCCTGCGGCCGGGCGCCGACGGGACGGCGACCCTGGCGCGGGTGCTGCGGGCGCGACAGGCGGAGGAGGCGGGGCGGCCGGTCCCGGGGGTTCGGGGGATGCCGCTCGGGCTGCCGGCGCTGAGCGACGAGGAGATAGCGCTCGTGGAGCGCTGGGTCGCCGAGGGCGCGCCGTACGCGGCGCCCGCGGAGTAGGCCGTCCTGGGAGTTCGCAGCCGTCGGGTGGAGGGACGAGCGGGTCACCGAGCGACGCCGGCTCGATCCTTCCCCGGCCCGGCAGCGAGCCATTGCGTCCGCCGCCGGGTCACCGTCAGCGCGTGTCGGTGATCCGCCATGCTGGGCGGTGCAGGAGGACCCGGCCGCCACTGCGCGGTGGCGCGAGGTGATCGCGGCGGTGCTGCCATTCGCCCAGCGGGTCGCCTTGGGGGGCGTCCGCGATTCGCCAGGCTGCGGGCGTACGCTCGCGCCCGTGGACCCCCCGGGCTGCGTTCGATGCGGGGCGGAGCGACGGTCGGGGCGCCCCGGGTGCCGCGGCAGCGTCTCGAACCAGTCCCGCGACCGCATGCTTCAACGTCGGGTCCGCTACAGGGAGCGCGAGTTCGGGCGGGCGCCGCCGTGGCGCACGCGGCTCGCGGCGGCGCGCAGGCCCGAGCGCGAGCTGGGCGACGACCACGGCGAGCTGCCGCTGGAGTGAGCGCCCGCGCGATCAGGGCGCGTTGTTGTCGATGTACTGCTGGAACGACGCCACCCGCAGCCCGTCGGGGTGGCTCCGGATGTACGCGCGCATCGTGCGCATGGCGTCGGCCGGGCGCCCCATCGTGCGGTAGGTCACCGCGAGCAGCCCGAGCTCCGACTCCGTCGAGGCGCGCCCGCGCAGCTCCCCGAGCACGCACTGGTTGCCCGCGGCCATGTCGCGGGGGTGCTCGCGGAGGCATCGGCGCGCCCGGTCCATGGGGGAGCCGCCCGCGGGGGGCGCGGGCGCCGCCGGTGTCAGGGGACGCGGCGGGGCGGCGGCCGCGACCGACGCGGGCGGGACGATCAACGGCTGCACCCGCGGGGGCTCGAACGGGAACGCGGGCGCCGCCGACGGGCACGCGCAGCGACCGAAACGCCCGTCGCCCCCGCAGACCCGCACGCCCGGCTCGCCCCCGGGGCAGGGGCACGCCTCCGTCGACGCCGGCTCGCAGCCCGCGGGTTCCCGCCGCGCGCACGCCACCAGCGCCGCCGCCAGCACCGCACCGAGCCACCGTCGTCGCATCGTCATCGCTCCCCCTCCTCCGCTCAAAACGGGAACAACGTCAGGTCGACCGCCAGCATCGCGCCCACCCGGAACACGCTCGCGTCGGCGCTGAACGCGGCCTCGCCCGCGCTGGCTCTCGCGCGCGCCTCCCGCACGTGGCGCGCGAGCGAGGCCATCGACGCGCCCGCCGCGAAGGCGAAGGGCGAGCGCCCGATGCACCAGCGGAAGTAGAGAGGGCGTCGACGCACTCCCCGAGGCCCCACCGATCGCGCTCGCTCACTCGCTGGAATCGGTCGAGGTGCGCCCGGAGCATCGGAGGGGTACGGCGACTCTTTCACGCCCCGGGGGCGCGGCGCAATCGCGGGCCCCGACTCAGGCCTGAAGCAGCGGCCCGAGGACCTTGTCGAAGTAGTACGTGCTGGTCGCGCCGTCGCCGAAGGTGCGCGCCGAGCGGGCGAGCCGGCGCAGCACAGCGTCGAGCTCCGACTCGCTGGTCGGTCGCAGGAGCAGCAGCGCCCGGAGCACCGCCTGGAGGTAGCGGTACAGCGGCGACTGGTAGCGCCCGTCGGGGCGGCGCCGCAGCTCGGAGAAGAGCTTCTCGAACTCGGCGTCGCGCACGGGCGCGGCCGACGCCGCGCAGAACAGCGCCAGCGGGCGCTCGATGAACGCGAAGACCGGGTCGTACTCGCCCGGCGGGGTGCTGCCGAACTCCGCCACGACGCGCCCGCCGCGGTAGAGGGAGCGCAGCGGCGCGTCGGGGAGCGCGCGGAACTCCATCGCCCCGACGGCCCCGCGGCGGACGATCCAGGGGTGGTCGGGCGCGGCGGGGCGCCCGGCGTCGTCCGAGGGGAGCATCACCTCCCAGGTGAGCAGCTCCAACGGGGCGAGCTCCGAGGCGGGCAGCGTCGCGAGCGTCGCGGGGTCGATCGCGGCTTGGATGGACTTCTCGCTCATCGGGAGGGAGTGAAGACCGGTCGTGGCCGCCGCGGCAAGCCCTGTCTCCGGCCGCTTGACCGTCGATCCTCCGCGTCGTGTCCTCGCGCGGTGCTCCGACCGCTGCTCCTCCTCGCTCTGCTTGCGGGCTGCGCCTCTACTGTCGGGCTCACCGACGCAGGTGCCGCACCCGACGCGGAGTCCCCGCCGGTCATCCAGGTGGCGAGCGCGGGCACGTCGACGTGCGCCCTCCGCCGCGACGGTCGCGTGCGCTGCTGGTCGTGGTACTGGCCGGACGCTAACGCCGCCCCGCCGCTCGTCGTGCGCGAGGTCGCGGGGCTCGATGACGCGCGCGAGATCGCCGTCTACGGCAACCGGACCACCCACGGCTGCGCGGTGCGCGCGGCGGGCGGGGTCGTCTGCTGGGAGGGCTCGGCGACGGCCGCGCTAGCGGAGGTGCCGGTGGCCGTGCCGGTGGCCGTGCCGGCCCAGGCGCGGCACGTCGCCGCAGGCGCCGGTCACGCCTGCGCGATCGACCAGGACGGCGCGGTGTGGTGCTGGGGCGACAACAGCAGCGGGCAGATCGGCGCGGGCGAGTTCGCGGCGCACCCGACCCCGACGCGCGTGGCGGGTCTCGGGCCGGCCATAGAGATCGACGCGGCCGTGCTGCAGACCTGCGCCCGCACCGGCGACGGTGCCGTCTGGTGCTGGGGGCGCAACTACGCCGGGGCGCTCGGCGACGGGTTGGTGCGGCACCGATGCGTGAGCTTCGGACCCGACGAGGACTGCAGCGCGGTGCCGGTACGCGTCGCGGGCATCACCGCCGCCGACGGCCTCTCGGTGGGCATCAACGGCGGGTGCGCCACACAGCGTGGAGAGGCCCTCTGCTGGGGCTGGGGCATCGGCGGGCGCCTCGGCTCCGCCTCCGACGAGGACCAGCCCACCCCGCGCGCCGTGCCGGGGATCACCGACGCCACCGCAGTGTTCGTGGGCACCTTCGACGGGTGTGCGATCCGCGCCGGCGGCGTGTTGACGTGCTGGGGCCTGGACTTCGGCGACCCCGCCGACCCCGACGGGGGTGTTCAGCCGCGGCTGGCGCCGACGGCGATCACGGCGCTGTCGCGTGTGGTCGGCGTGACGGGCGGCTGGAACCACAAGTGCGCGCTCCAGGCCGACGGGGCGGTGCGGTGCTGGGGGGCGCGCAGTGGGGTTCCGCCGACGCTCCCACCGATCTCGCGCGCGGCCCCGCTGGCCATCGCGGTGCTGTGACGCGGAGCTATCGGACCTGGGCCAGGCGCGCCTCCTCGCGCAGCGCCCCGACGACCGCCACCGCGGAGGGCTCGCCCGGCTCCCGGGGACTGTAGATCGGGCGGCCGACCGCGGTGCCGTAGGGCTCCTCCCGGACGCGCGTGATCGCGAGGCGACGATGGCCCCGCTCGTGGATCGACAGCGCGCCCGGCGACGGGTGGCACGCCGCCGCTCGCAGCCGGGGCTCCGCCGCGTCGCGGCCGGCGGTCAGCAGCGGGGCGACGTCGGCGAGCACCCGCGCGCCGTCCGCCGTGGGCGCGCCGAGCGCGGAGACGCACGATTGCAACCGGTGGGACCCGAGCGTAGCGTCGCGCCGGAGAGCGGCGGGGGAGGCCCACAGCGTGTCGACGAGCATCACGGAGGAGACGGAGTCCGGGGATCCGTTGCAGCCGGGCGCGATGTTCGGCCGCTACGCCGTCGTGCGGAGGATCGGCACCGGAGGGATGGGGGCCGTCTACGAGGCGACGCACGTCGACCTCCAGAAGCGCGTGGCGCTGAAGACCCTCCACCCCGAGTTCGCGCGCGACCCGACCATCCGGGCGCGGTTCCTCCAGGAGGGGAAGGCCGCGTCGCGGCTCCGACACCCGCACGTCGTCGACGTCTCGGACTTCGGCGTGCAGGGCGGCAACGCCTACCTCGTGATGGAGTACCTCGAGGGCGAAGGGCTCGACGCGCTCCTCGAGCGCGACGGGGCGATGGCGGTCGAGCGGATCGCCGAGGTCCTCCTGCCGATCTGCTCGGCGGTGTCGGCGGCCCACCGCGAGGGGATCGTCCACCGCGACCTCAAGCCGGAGAACATCTTCCTCGCCCGCAACGCCCTCGGGCAGACGCTCCCCAAGGTGCTGGATTTCGGCATCTCCAAGATCGACGACCCGGCGTCGGGCTTCGCGCGCACGGGCTCCTCCGCCCTCCTGGGGACGCCCTATTACATGTCCCCCGAGCAGGCGCAGGGGGCCAACCACGTCGACGCCCGCAGCGACCAGTACGCGCTCGGCGTCATCGCGTACGAGTGCGCGACCGGGCGGAAGCCCTTCGAAGCCGACGCGCTCTTCGTCCTGCTCAAGCGCGTCGTGGAGGGCGCCGCGCAGCCGCCGCGCGCCCTCCGGCCGGACCTCCCGATCCCCTTCGAGGGCCTGATCCTCCGGGCGATGAGCGTCGACCCGGCCGATCGGTTCCCGTCCGTCGAGGCCCTCGCGGGCGAGCTCGTGGCCTTCGCGGGCGCGCCCGCTCGCACGACGTGGGAGCCGCTCCTCGCCCGCACCTCGGCGCCCGCGCCCCCGGTCGACCCCGGCCGCGCCGCGCCCACCAGCACCCTCAACCACATCGCCGCGGAGATCGCGGCGCGCGCCCCCGACTCCCGCCGCAACGCGCTCGCCTGGACCGGCGCCGCCGTCGCGCTCGCGGTCGCGCTGGTCGCGGCCGGCGCGGCGTTCACCCGACGCGGTCCGGCCGCGCGTCCGGCAGCGCCGGCCCCGGTCACGGCCCTGCGGCGCGAGGCCGTCGAGGCGCCCGCCCCCGCCGTCGAGGCGCCGGCCCCCGCCGTCGTGGCGGTCGTCGCTGCCCCGCCGATGGCGCCCGCGGCGGCGCCCGCGGTGGCGCCCGCGGTCGTCCGGCCTCCGGTCGGGCGTCGGCCCGCCCGCCCGCGGGAGCGCGCGCCCTCCGCGGCGAGGCCCCGCCCCGATGCCGTCGAGCGTGGGACCAATGGCGCGTCCATCGAGGAGTGACCGATGAGAGTCTGGACGAAGGGTCGGATGACGGCGCCCGCGGTGCTGCTCTCGTTCGCGACGGCGACGCCGCTCGCGGGGGCGCAGTCCGGCGCCTGCGCGGGCCCCATCCACGCGGGCGTCGAGCTCCGGCGGCAGCGCCGGGACGCCGAGGCGTTGGCGGTGTTCCGCGCGGCCGTGACGGCCTGCCGTGAGCCGCGGCTCCGGGTCCAGATGGCGCAAGCCGAGCAGGCGCTGGGGCAGTGGGTGCCCGCGGCGCGCGATTTCCGCGAGGCGCTTGCCGCGGCCGGAGACGCCTGGGTGGAGCAGCGCCGGCCGCGGCTCCTCGAAGAACTCCGCACGATCGAGCAGCACATCGGCGGAGTCATGGTCGTCGGCGGGGCCCCGGGCTCCGAGGTGCTGCTCGACGGCGAGCGCGTGGGCGAGCTGCCGATGGCCCGCGCCGCGCCCGCGGTCGCCGGCACGCTGCGACTCGAGGTCCGACGGCCCGGGTACTACGTCATTTCGCGGTCGATCACGGTCGAGGCCGGCCGCGACTCGCAGGAGTCCGTGGAGATGCGCCCGATGCTCGCAGAGCAATCGCCGCCGGCCACGCCGCCCGCCGCACCGCCCGCCGCGCCGCCCGCCGCACCGCCCGCGACGGTCGTGGCACCGGCGCGAGATCCCGTCCGGCCGTCCCCCGCAGCCGAATCCCCGCGGCGCGCGTGGGCCCTCGGCCTGGGCGTCGGCGCGGGGGCCGCGCTCGTCACCGGAATCGTGGCGCTCGCGGTGCGCGAGAGTCGGGCGTCGGCGTTCAACGACAACCCCGCGTGCTTCGAGTACCAGGGCGCCGCCTACGGTGGCGGCGAGTGCGAGCGCGCGCAGGCCGCGGTCGACACCACGACGGCGCTCGCGATCGGAGCGCTCGTGGCAGGCGGCGTCGCGGCCGGGGCCTCGGTCGTGCTCCTGCTCGCGGGTCCCGGCCGGCCGCGGGAGACCGCGCGCGGGGTGGTGAGGTGTGGCGTCGGGCCCGGCGCGATCGGCGTGGCGTGCGGCGGGACCTTCTGACGGAATGGAATCGAGCGCTGTCATGAACGCGAACCGATCGAACCTCTTGCTGCTCGCGGCGCTGGTGGGCTGCACGGGACTCCGTCAGGGCGTCCCGGACGCGTCGGGCGGAGGGGACCTCGGGGGGTCCGAGGTCGCGGACGGCGGAGCCACCGACGCCCAGCCGGAGATCCCCGCCGCGCTCGACGCGCCGGACGCCCAGGCCCTGCCCGATGCCCCGACCGTCGATGCGTCGATCGACGTCCCGCAGGAGACGGGCGCCGACGCTGGGAGCGGCGACGTGGGGCGCGTCGATTCGGGCAGCGACGCCGAGGTCGGGACGGACTCCGGCGCCGTCGATGCCGGCGCGGCGGACTCCGGGGTCGTGGACTCCGGGGTCGTCGATTCCGGGGTCGTCGATTCCGGGGTCGTCGACTCCGGGGTCGTCGACTCCGGGGCACCCGACGTGCCGCCGTCGGTCGTCCCGGCGCCGCGGCCGATCGCGCCGCTCTCGACGGCCACGGTCACGTCGCGTCGACCGACGCTGCGCTGGGTCCTCGCGGCCGCCACCGACGGCGCGCGGGTCGAGGTCTGCGCCGACCGGGCGTGCGCGACGGTCGAGCGCACCCTCGTGGCCTCCGGGCGCTCGGCCGCGCCGACCGCCGACCTCCCGCCGGGAGTGCACTTCTGGCGGCTGTTCGGGCGCGCGGGCTCGGCCGCCGGGGCCGTCCCCGGGCCCACCTGGCAGTTCACCGTCGGCGCCAACAGCGCGCCCGTCAACGCCAGTTGGGGGTCGACCACCGACCTCAACGGCGACGGCCACGTGGACCTCGTGATCGGGGCCGACGGCCTCGATGCGAGCGGGGGGCGGGCCTACGTGTACCCCGGCGACGGCTCGGAGCTGTCCGCGCTGCCCGGCGTGAGGCTCCTTGGCGGCAGCGGCTCCAACGCCCACTTCGGCTACGCGCTCGCGGGCGCCGGCGACCTCAACGGGGACGGCTTCGCCGACCTCGTCGTCGGCGCGTACGGGGCCAATAGTTCCGCCGGACAGGTGTCGGTCTATCGCGGGGGGCCGACGGGCATCGCGGCGACGCCGGATTTCGTCCCGATGCCGCCGACCACCGGAGCCAACGCGCTCGGGTGGAGCGTCGCCGGCCTGGGCGACGTGAACGGCGACGGCTACGGCGACCTGGCGCTCGGCGCGCCCGGCGCGCGGTTCACCGCGGCCTCCGACGGGCTCGTCTTCATCTACCTCGGGCGGGCGACCGGCCTCTCCGTGGGACCAAGCACGACCCTGTCGGCGCCGGGCCTGACCCGCGCGCAGTTCGGGGTCGCCGTCGCGAGCGCGGGCGACCTCAACGGTGACGGCTTCGGCGATCTGGCGGTCGGGTCGGAGATGGCGGACTCCGAGGCCGGGGTGGTCTTCGTCTACCTCGGCTCCGCCGCGGGAATCCCCTCGGCGCCGAGCGTCACCCTGCCGGCCCCGGACGGGGCCGCGGGGCATTTCGGCGCGGCGATCGCGTGCGCCGGCGACGTCGACGGCGACGGCTACGCCGAGCTGCTCGTCGGCGCGCCGCAGTGGAGCAGCCGCACCGGCCGTGCCTACCTCTATCGCGGCGGCGCGACCGGGCCGTCCGCCGCGCCGAGCGTCACCCTCGCCCACGCCGGCGCCGCCGATGACCGCTTCGGGCTGGACGTCGCGAGCGTGGGCGACCTCAACGGCGACGGCCTCGGCGACGTCGCGATCGGCGCGTCCGGGCTCAACATCTCGACCGGCCGGGTGAGCGTGTACCTGGGACGCGCCGCGGGTCTCTCCGCCACCCCGACCATCACGCTCGGGAGCCCGCACGGGTACCAGTCCCGCTTCGGGCTCTCGATCGCGGGCGTCGGGGACGTGAACGGCGACGCGCTGGACGACCTCGCCGTCGGCGCCCCCGCGGGGAGCGGTCCAGGGTGGACCGACATCTACCTCGGCACGGCGAGCGGGCTGACCCCGACGCCCGCCCGGGTCATCGCCTGCCCCGACGGGTCGTTCGGGTATTTCGGCAGGGCCGTCGCCGGGGCCGGACGATAGGGCGCGCGGGTCCGGGTCGATCGACCGGACGCGCCCGCCTCGCGGTACGCCCACCTGCCTGGTCGTCCTCTCCGCGCGCAGCGGCCGGGGCCTGCTCAGCGGGGCGCGGTCTCCGGGCCCTCCTGGCGAGCGAGGGCCCTGGCCGCGCGTCCCATCATCGAGGCGAGCGGCAGGGCGATGGCGCCCGCGCTCGCATAGACGAGCCCCCACGTCAGGCCGAACGCGACGGCGAGGCGCATCGGGCGGACGTGGGCGGGTGCTCCCCAACCCATCAGAACCCCTGCAACAAGGCCCCTGGACTCTCCACCGATCTCGTCCCTGCCCGCGGCTCACACTGAATGATCCCGTTCATTCCGATGAGTAGTCTTCGGACGGGAGTGGATTCACACACGCAGCGGGGGAGTCGTCAGTACCAGCGGCGGGTCTCGCATGCGCGGATGTCCGCGTCCGACAAGGGCGGGTCGCGGCGCTGCGTGGTGGCGTCGCGACCGTCGACCGCGACGTTGCCGCGGTAGCAGGCCTCGTAACCGGGGGGCGCGATGCGGTCGTGCGCCATCAGGCGATCGTCGCTCCCGCGAGAGCGCGGCGGCCCCCGCGCGATCACCCGGTCGTTGAGTCCGAAGAGGTCGATCACGGCGACGTTCGGCAGCACCCAGCCGATCACGCCGACCGTGTAGGCCGGGAGCGTGGGGCGCTGCGCCCAGGACACGCGCGCACCGACGTCCCGCGGCGGGAGGGATGCCACCGTCGTGGCGTGGAAGACCTTGTGCTCCTGCTGGCGCATGCAGACATGGTGGTGGATGAGCCAGTCTTGGAGGGCGTCCCAGCGCGCGACCACCGGTCGCAGGGCTGGCGGAAACTCGCCCGCCACGGGAACCACCATGAGGTGGGTCTCGGCGCGGGTGTTTCGCTCATGGGTGAGCGACCAGTGCACCCACGGAATCGGGAGTGACGCCGCGACGAAAGTCGTGAGCAGCGCCGCGGCCACCCCGGCGCGCGCGCTGAGCCCGACGGCCATCGCAGCGGCGGACACGAAGAGGAGCGGAATCAGGTGACTGTAGACCCGGTACTCGAAATGGTCGCCGCCGATGATGAGGGTGTAATAACCCCAGTGAGCCGCCAGGACAGCAATCACCACGATGGTCGGGAAGGCGTTCCGTAGTACCGCGTGCGGACCCGAGCGGAGCGCGCGGTACACGGCGACGGGGACCCAGGCTGTGACTAGCGCCAGCCACACGCCGATGCCGTACTCCAGCGCGAAGGAGGCGGCGTAGCGAATGCCGCTCTCCGGCCACGGCCGGACGTTCTTCGCGTAGTAGGTGTTGGGCAGCCAGGCACCGTAGGTTGCGTGGCGCCAGAGCAGGTGAACGGCGACCAGACCCAGCGGGAGCAACTGCCACATTCGGTGGCGCGGGAGCGTCCCATCGGCGGCCGCTGCGACGAGCAGCAGGAGGGACGCCGCGAACGCGATGAGCCCGTCGGGGCGCGCCAGCGTCGCGAGGCTCGCGAGCGCCGTCAGACGGAGCGCCCACTGAGAGGGGCGCGCGCGGGGTGGGGTCGCGGCCACGTAGATCCAGGCCGTGAAGAGGAGGTTGAAGAGGGCCGTCTCCAGGCCTGAGCTCAACGATGTGAGGAAGGTGCGATTGAGCAGCGTGCCCAGGAGGACGAGCACCAGAAGCGCCAGGCGGAAGGGCGCGTGCGCCGCGGGGAGCTTCATACGGGCGACGAGGCGATCGACGAGGAGCAGCGTGCCCGCGCCAAAGAGGAGTGAGAGCGGGTTGGCTGCGGCGGGCGGCTCGACTCCCGTCAGCTGCCACACCCACCGCAGAACCTCGACCCAGAGGAAGCTGGTGTAGCCCTCGACGGCCCGGAAGGGCGCCGGATTCCAGACGAGCCCACGCCCCAGGAGCGCGTTCGACGCGTAACGAAACTCGATGTAAGCGTCATCGGTGAGAAATAGGAACGTCCGCCAGCCGACAAAGAGCGCCACGGCCGTGACGGCGGCCAGCGCTAGCCGCACCCCGGGGATCGAGGTCGCCCTCCACGGATCGGGCTCTGGCAGGTCGTCGGTCCTCGTCTCGTTCACGGCGTGAGCCGTACCCCGTTGGGCGAGTGGGCTTCAACTCTTCTGGGCCCACCGAACCAATTGGGGAACGATTCGGCCGAGGTGTCGCCGACGGCCCCGCAGCGCCGTCAGCAGGGCGTCCCGAGTGCGCGCGACAGTTCGCCGAGGGAGTCGACCACGGCGCGCACCACCCGCGCGCCAGCGGGCTCTCCAACGAGCGATTGCTGTGGGCCAGGCGATGCTCAGGTGGGCGGCGGGGTCGGCTCGTCGGACTCCGTCTTCGCGGGGGACGAACTCTTGGGCGCGAGGGCTCGCGCGGCGCTTACCAGCGACGGAAACAGCGCCTCACCCTGCCCCATCGGCGCCAGGAACCTCCCCACCCACTGCATCTCCGCCCACGTCTGGAGCAGCAGGGGCCACAGGCCCGACTGGGATTGCATCCAGTGGGCGCTCCTCAGCCCGACCGCCCTCACCTCCCCCGCCACCGCTTGTCCCGCGCGCTCGGCCCCGTCGACACCAGCGCCACCGCCGCGCCCGTCTCCTCCTCGATCGCCGCGAGGTGCGCCTCCTCGTCGCCCGCCCTCGTCGTCACCACGCACTCCGGCGTCGCCGCCCCCAGCGCCGCGGTCATCCTCGCCCGGTGTTCGGCGCATAGGAAAAGCAACGCGGCACCGTCGCGGGCACCGAATAGCTCCTGGTGACAGGTCACCCAGACTCCGTCGTTCGCGGTGTCCCACGCTGTCGCGTGGATATCCCGGCGAGCTCGGTGGGGAGCTCAGTGGCCCGAAGGAGTCGCGCGTGGCGCCGACGGCGGCGTCGCCGAAGACGAAGTCGGCCGCGGCGCCGAAGCCGGCGGCCGCGAAGAAGAAGGCGGCGAAGAAGAAGCAGGCGAAGAAGCGGAAGAAGAAGCCCGTGGCGGTGAAGGCGGTGCCCCCGCCGCCGACGCCGGGCCAGGAGCTGCTGACCAAGGAGCTACGCGCCCTCGGCCACAGCGACGCGGCGATCAGCAAGATGCTCACGGAGGGGCGATCGAGCGGGTGGCCTTCGGCTGGTACCGCTGGAAGGGCTGACGCGCCGGCCGCGACGTCAGCGGATCTCGACGGTGAGCGTCGCGGTCTGGGAGCCCACCGGGGCCTGGAGCACGATGCGTCCGGGCCTGACCTCTTCGCGGGTGAGCGTGAGGGTGAAGTGGGCGATGGGGTCGTCGTCGCCCTGGAAGAGGGTGTGATCCCTGTCGTAGACGTCGAAGCCGATCGGACGCGCGAGCTCGTCGGCGGTCAGGTCGTCGCCGAGTTCGTCGTCCCAGCGGGGCTCGAGCGTGTCGGAGAGTTCGGGCGTCCGGGTGCGATCGAGGTCGAGCGAGGATGACACCACCACGTACGGATCAGGGTTGCTCGTCGTCGTCGCCCCGTTGCAGTCCCAGGTCGAACAGCCGCGCCCGCTCGGGTCGATCGCTGGCAACGACGCGCCGACGACGACGAGCGAATAGCAGGGCTCCGAGCAGCAGCCCGCGAGCAGCGCCAGCCCGGCGAGGCCGCCCACGCGCAACGGGAGGCCGATCGAGCGGGTAACGTTGGATCGCATGCGCAGAGCCAGAGCACCCGGCGTGCCCGGAGCGGCGGCCTGCATGCAGCGGAATTCGCGCTGCGCCGAGGCGCGCCGGGTGGCTACGCGAGTGGCCAGCACGGGGGCGACGGGGAAGGGGCGTCAGCGCGCGCGGCGGGGTGTCGTGGCGGCGTGCATGGCGAGGTCGACGAGCCAGGCAGTGAGCACGCCGACGCCCGTCCCGAGGACGTCCCAGGTGAGGTCGCGCCACGAGGGGTCGCCCGAGCCGGCAGCGTCGGCGATCTCCTTGGCGATGCCGAGCGAGAGCGCGAAGCCCGCGCCGACGCCGAGGCGCACGGCAGTGCGTTCGGTGACGGGCGCGGCGGCGGCGTAGCCGGTTCCAGCGAGGAGCGCGCTGACCGAGAAGTGCAGCGCCTTGTCGGCGCCGAACCAGTCGTCGACGGACTGCGCCCGGGCCGCCGTGGCGGCGCAGAAGAGCACCGCCACCAGCAGACGCACCGACCGACGACGGGCGCGGAACGCCGTCACGCTGGTAGCTCCGCCGGCCGTCGCGCCCATGGCACCGGACGGTACCATCGCCCGCGCGACCAGCGCCCGTGCGCCGAGCGCGTAGGGAAAGCGGCTCATGGGACCGTCGGGGCGAAGGGGCCCGCCCGAGCCGGGCCTGGGGCCGTCTACGACGTGAGCGTTCCCATCGAGCTGATGACGCCGCAGCTCTTCCTCCTCCCACCTGCCCGAGGCGACGAGGGCCAGTCGCGGCCGTGCTCGCAGCACATGCAGCGCGACGTGTCGTTCACTGCACCCGCGCTCAATGGCAAGTGGAGAAGCCCCAGTGAAACGGCTCCGGGGGCGGTCCGAGCACGCGGAGGTCGAGCGAGAAGGCGGCGCCCAGCGCGATCATGCGCCCGAGCACCGTGGCGCCGTCGAGCGCGCGTCGCGAAGGCGGAGCAACCCCACGCGCGGGTGATGGTGGTGCGACCGCCGAAGGTGCTGACCGAGCTGGTCAACACGCCCATCGACCGCCACGACGCCCTCGGCCCGGAGGCCTACGCCGCGGCGCTGGCGGAGCGCCTGCTCGACCCGAGCGCGGCGGAGGATGTGGTCGTCGAGCTCGCGGTCAGCACGACCCCGGTCGCCTGAAGGCCCCGGGCGCACGCCCGTCGCTGCCCACCGCGCCATCGGGCTGATACCGTCGCCCGATGCGCCTCAAAAATCTCGTCCCCTGTATGGCAGCGGTGTGTCTGCTGGGGTGCAGCGGCGCCGACGACACGACCGTCTCCTGCACGGCCCTCGTCGACCGCCTCGCGCCGCAACTGCTCTCGGCTTCCGAGGGTCGCCCCGCCTGCACGGTGGTCGTGCGGCTCAGTCAGGCGACGCTGCGGCCGGTCGGCTACCAGTCGTTCTGCGGGCCGACCGCGAACGCGACCGAGGCGCAGGCCCGCCAGCTCGCCGTGGAGCAGATGATCCCCCACGTCGACGGCGACAGGCTGTCGATGATGAACGCGCCGGCGCCCGACGACGCGTACGTCTTCTACGCGTCGCCCAGCGACTTCGGCGGCATCGTCGCGGTGAGCCCGCGCGTCGGCCGGACCGTCTTCGCGGCCTCGGTCGTCTACGCCGGGGTCGGCGACGTCCTCTCCCCCGCGCAGTGGCGCGACCCCGCGGAGCTCGGCGCCCGCTGCGAGTACGGGGGCGGCATCCCCAGCGCCCGCGGCTACGACCCCTACGACCTCAACGGCAACGGAACGCTCACGGCGAGCGCAATGGCCCCGATCCTCCGCGCGGTCGAGCGCACCGCCCTCCCCGCGGCGCTCGGGCGCGGCGGGACGGTGCTCGACGCGGTGGTGTTCCCGTACGTCCGCAGCACCGGCGGCCTCGAAGACCCGGCGCCCGAGTGGGTCGTGATCGTCAACGCGGTCCGGCCGGAATAGCGCCGCGAAGAATCGTCGGGGGCGTTGTCGTTCGCGGGGTCGGTCGTTCGCCTCCCCGGTAGGAGGCAGTTCATATGGTAGGTGGATGAGCAGTCGGGGTGCCATCGGAGCGCGGCGCGCGTGTGCTCCTTGAGCTGGTCGCGCTTCTCCCGATCGTAGAGCGCTTACCAGGCGAGGGCGTTCTCGCGGTGCTTCGCGGCGTCAGGGTGATGCTCGAGGAAGGGCTCGAACACCTCGGGCCGAAGCTGGTGGGCGAGCGGCTCCGTCGCACGAAGTTCGACCGCACGTTGCCCCCGGGTCATGCGCCCACGCCGGGCGCCATCTGGCCACGGCGCCGGGAGCCTCAGCCCGTCGCGCGTGCGCACCTCCTCGGCCCGTCCGTGGCCAGCGTGGCTCTCTCACAGTTCGACGCGCCCGCAGCCCGCGTCGGCCTCGAGGCGCGCAATCACCTGCGCGAGCGCCGCGTTGCTCGACCCTTCGAACGTTCGATGGTCACGCCAGGTCGACGACGAGCGCGGCGTGGTCGCTGACGCCTGCTTCGCGGGCGGTCTGGTCGTGCCAGGCGGATGAGACGCACGGAGCGAGCGCCGGGCTCGCGTAGGCGTGGTCCAGCCGGAAGCCGTTGCCCGCGTGGCTGAACCACGTGAACTCCCGGGCCAGCAGGTTCCGGGAGCGCCAAGGGTCGACCCAACCGGCGCCTTCGAGCGCGTCGATGCAGTCCGCCGAGAAGAACGTCGCGCCGTCCTCGTCGACGCGGTGCTTGCCGGTGTTGAAATCCCCGATCACCAGGCACGGTTCCCCGACGCGCGTGGCCATGTATGGGAGGAACTCCGTGCGCCAGAAGCGGTCCTTGATCTCGCTGCCGGGGAAGTAGGCGCCGACGATGAGCGCCCCGCCGACGGCGATCTCGACGACGCGATGCGCGTGGGCGGACGTCGTCGGCAGCGGGGGAGGGCGCAGCGCTCCATCGCGCGCAGCGATCAGGACGCCGTTGACCTTCTCGGGCGCGCCGCCGTGCGAGAACCGTCGGTAACCCCGCTCGTGGAGCCGGGCGGTCAGCTCGTCGGCCCGCCGCCCGATGCGGAACTCCGTAAGCACCAGGACGTCAGCCTCGAGCTGGCCGAGCACCCCGCAAAAGGCCTTCACCCGGCCGCCGCCGCCGTGCTGAAGGTTCAACGTCGCGACGCGCACGGCGCCGATCCTGCCACGGACGCTACCCTCGCAGCCGCGCAACTTCAGCGCGTTCGCGGCACCGCGTGCCGTCTCGTCGCTGGTGGCGAGTCCGGGTCTCCCCGCGCCGCATCGACCCGACGCTCAGGGCGTCGGCCTCGTGCAGTTGCGACCGCGGGGCAGCGTCGACGGCACCCGGAACGCCAGCGTCCGCGTCCCGTCGGTGACGGAGTACTCCCCGGCGGCCAACGGCTCGGTCACGCACTCCGCCGAGTGGACGGCGCAGTTCGTGGTCAGATCGTCTCCGCCGCAGTCGACGTCGACGACCACGCGGCCGCTCACCCGGAAGGCGTTGCCTTCGCGGGTCAAACGACACGACCGCTCCACGACGGTGTCGCAAGGGAGGCGACAGGGGGGCGAAGCGTTCTGGGCGACGAGATGCACGGCGGCGCCCTCCCTCAGCGCATAGCCCCCGTCGGGCTGAAACTCCCCCGCGACGCAGAGCTCATCCAGCGCCACTGCCTCGCGCACCGGTCCGCAGCCCAGGATCGCCACCGCGCTCGTTCCCGCGAACCACCCCACGATCCAGGTCTGCACGGTCTCGAAGCTACCGGAGCGCATCGACGCCGACCATCACGCCTGCGGAACCCGTTCGCGCGGTGAGCGGCGCGCCCACGGTCGGCGGGCGTACGATCGCGCCGATGAACCCGACGGGCTGCCCTCGATGCGTGGCGGAGCGGTGGGCGTGTCGGGGCCTGTCCGCCGCGACCGCTGCCGCTCGGGTCGCCGTCCCGACCTTCTTCGGCTTCGCGCTGGCGGCGTCGACGCACCACGCCGACTTCCTGGCGCCCGTGAGCGAGCGATGGGTCTATGGACTCGCGCTCCTGGCGTTCGCGTTCGCGTGCCTATCGTTGACCGCGAGCGGCCTCGCGCGCGCCCTGTCCCGCCGCGCCTCGACGCCGCTCCCGCCCCCCTCCGCCGACCCGCTGGCGACCTACCGCGAGGCGCCGGCGGAGTGCCCGCGGCACCCGTTCGCGCGGTGAGCACTCACCCCGTCTCCGCATCCTCCGCCAGCAGGTAGACCACCACCCGCGGCCCGCCTCGGCCTCGTGGCGCGCGATCTCGCCCCTCCACCAACTCCCCCTTCGGTCCTCCGTCGCAGCCGCGAGCGCCTCGGCTACACGACCTGAAGCCAGCCTTCTCTTGGCGCAGATGCAGCAGTGTCAAACAGATGCTCGCGTAGAGCATCGGGGAAGGTCGCATCGTAGAGCGCAGGGTTGACGGCGCCCTCAAGCTCCAACTTCCTGCCACCACGCAGGATGGAGAGCGCCTCGTCGCCAAGCATCGCTGCCAGATCGAGGCCGGTCTCGTTCTCGACCCAGGCGAACAAGCTCCGCTCGAACGGCGACAACGTGAGCGTGCAATCGGCGAGGTCGCCCTTCCGATGCCTGCGACAGAGCGAGACCCAGCGCGAGTCGACCCCGCCGTACTCGACGTCGAACCCGAGCGCCCGGGCCCTCTGGCGGGTGAGCCAGAACATCGCGATTGCATGAGGATCGAGGTCGCCGATGAAGTGCACCGGGCAGCGGTACAGCTCGCGCAGTGCACGAACGGCGTGGAGCTGGACGGTGCTGGGGGTCGTCGAGACATGCACGATGACGTGATGAGGAAAGGCCGGATCGGCCATCAGCCAGCGTCGGACCGAATACCACTTGAACCAGAGCACGACGGAGCGCGGCTCGCTGGAGGCGAGGTGAATGGATGGTGCGAAGTAGCCATCACCACCGAGCGGCACCTCGTCGTGCTCCTCAGCCGTGGAAGCAAGCGCCGCGAGGGACGCATATGCCCGGTCGAAGTCGCTCGAAGTTGGGGACACGCGGGGAGAATACGCTCGCAGGCCCCGAAGGGGGGTCGATGCAGGGCGAGCGCATCGGTCGAGACACCCAGCCAGGCCGCGAGACGCACCGGGTCACGGTGCGGGGAGCGCCTCGACAAGCAGCGTGCGCTCCCGCCCATGACCTTGCGGCGATCGGGGAGGGCGGCGTGACGGGCTGGGTGATCTTCGTCGGCGCGGCGTCGTTGGTCGGCTGGGTCGCGAGCCGTCACGGTCGTGGACCGATCCTCGGGGCGGCGATGGCCCTCATCGCCTCGGGGGTGACCTCCGCCCTGGCGGTGCACCTGGCAACCGCCCTGGTGGCGCGCTCGGAGTCGGCGGCCCTCGCGACCGTCGTGCTCGCGCCGTTGCTGGGCCTTGTCGCCGTGGTCGCCGTCGGGCTACTCGCAGCCCGTCCCGTCCCGCCCGACGATGCGGTCGCCCCCGCGGTCGAGTCCACACCGGAGGAGGTCATCCCGATGGTGCAGCTGCCGAGTGCGCCGCGCGACGGCGACGGGGGATCGCCGTACCGCACGGAGACCCGCTGCCGCCTCGTGCTCGGCGCGCGGATGCTCACGCTGGAGGGGGAGACGCCGGCACGCAGCTCGCTCGCCTACCGCCTCGTCGCTGCGAGCGCCGCCGATCCGGACGTCCTGCGCCTCGCGTGGACCAACCGTCACGGAGAAGACGTGGTGGTGCTCCTCCGCCCCGCTGACGTCGACGCCGACCAGCGCGCCGAGATCGTGGGCGCTGTCATCCGGCGGGTCGCGGCGCGGGACGAGGAGAAGCAGCGGGTTTGATCGCGGCGGCCTCCCGCCGCCGCACGCGACCCACTGGCGACCTGCTGCGAGGCGCCGGCGGAGTGCCGGCGGCACCCGCCCGGGTGCCCGTCTCTTCGCGAAATGCCGTCGTTCGCGCCTCGCCCTGCGCGGCCAGCGCCTCCGCCCGGGCGACGCTGGCGGCGTCCACCGCCATCGCGACGCACGCCGCCATGGTCGGCGGCGGCGGCCCGCGCGCGAGATGCACCAGGAAGCGGTGGAGTGGCGGCCCGCTGGAGGCGGGCGACGTCGCGGGGCTGCACCCCGCCCGTGGTCGACCCCGCGGAGGCCGGGCGCGCGGCCGTCGGCGCCGTGTATCGCCGACGCCAGTGCTGGCGAGCGCGCCTGAAACGGACGATTGCCCCGCGAGCGACGGCCACGAGAGGAATCGGCCCGAGCTATGGCCCGAGGTGCAGGTCGGGGATGAACGGCAGCTCGGCGAGCTCGCCCCAGCGGCGCAGGTCGTCCCGGTCGTAGATGCGCGTGTCCATGCCGGCCGAGACGAGCGCCGTACCGAGGGCGCACAGCGCCGCGAGGAGCGCCGCCAGCGCGGCCAGACGGGTGCGGCCCGGGGGCTCCGGCTCGACGGGCCGCGAGGGCGCGTCGAGGACCCGGATCCGCTCGCCGCCGCCGACCTCCGCGCGGCGAAGCGCGGCCCGGGCGGTGAGCTGGCGGGTGAGGAGTTCCTGGTAGCTGGCGCGGGTGGTGGTGAGGTCGGTCGAGAGGCGATTGAGCTCGGCCTCGACAGCGACGACGTTGCCGCGGGTCAGCGGGTCGGCCGGGCCCGGCGCGCCGTCGCCGCGGGGGAGGACGCCGCCCGCGGCGCGGTCCGCGCGCTGGCTCCCGGCGAGCTCGCCGCGCGCTTGCTGGAGCTCGCGCTCGACCGTCGCGAGCCGCCGCTCGCGCTCGGCTGGGGGGAGGCCCGGCGCCGACGGTGCGGCCCCGCGGTGACGCGCGACGGCGGCGTCGAGCAGCGCCTGGGCCCCCCGCAGCTCCCGCTCGACAGCGGCGCGCGTCGGGTGCTCCGGCGTGAGCCCGCGGTCGCGCAGGCCCTCCGCCTCGGCCCGCTTCGTCCGCACGCGCTCGCGCAGCGCGGCGAGATCGGCCGGCTCCTCGGCGGGGGCAGCAGACCCGGCGGCGCTGCGCAGCGACCCGGCGCGCTCCGCGAGCTGCGCGACGTGCGCCTGGAGCCGGCGGGTGCGGTCCGACGCGCGGACGGGTGCCGCGGGCACTCCACCGCCGCGTCGCGGTAGGTCGCCAGCGGGTCGGAGGCGGGCGGTGGGAGCGGGGTCGATGCGCGGCGGAGGTCACCCGAGCGGGCGGCTCAACCGTACCCAGCAGCGAGCTTCACATCACGGGGCAAGTCGTGGGGTGTCGCGAGTCGTCGATACACCCGTTGGCGTTATTACAGGGGTAGGATGGGGCCGGCAACGGCCGCGGGGGGCGGCACACACTGCCGAGATCCTCTCGGTTTTGCACCCAGCAGCACTTACCGTTCGACGGACACCGCTCGCCGCCCTCGGGTGCGGGGATAGTGCAGCGACACAAACCGTCGTCGCGAAGCCGATCCGGCGGACAAACCCACACCGGCGCATCGACCGTGGCGCCGGCGTCCGATGGGAGGCGAAGTTCTGTGCGGGTTCCGCACGCTGCGAGCAGCAGCGATACCCCGAACCCGCGCGTCGTTGCCTTGCCCACAGCGCGAGCGTACGCCCATCGAGGCGCACGCGGTGGGCACGGGAAGCGATGCGGCGCTCGAGCAGGAGATCGCGCGTCCCGAGGCCGACGCGGGGCGCGGGCGGGTGGTGGTCTACCTCCGGCCGAGGGCCCCGCGACGGGGCGAGTTCTCGCCGCGCGAACAGGTGCCGTGGGCACTCCCCCGTGTCCTCACATATTCAAAGTGTTGTACCGCGACGACTCCGCTCGTGAGCCGCAGCGAGGGCGTCGTCACCGGGCCGGCGAGGCGACCGCTCGGCGACGCATGTATTCGCGAATCAGCGGGCTGTAGCCGCCCGTGTTGAGGCGCCAGATCGCGCTCCAGCGTGCAGCGCTCCAGAGCGGGCCCCGCGAGATGAGACGGACGGCGTCATAGAACTCGTGGAGCGAGGGATCAACGATGCGGTTCTGCCCGAGCCGTACCGAGTCGACGTAGCCTTCCGGGAGGACGCGCTCGACGTGTCCGGGATTCCAGTCCCGGCCGGGCTCCCGCGGCAGGCGGGCCACCAGCGGGTCGGTGAGGCCGAGGACGTCGATGATGTGCTTGTCGGGACCGGCCGCGAAGCCGCAGTAGCCCATGGCGCGCCCGTTGGCGAGGCCGCCCACGTGAACGCGCTCGGGGGACAGCCGAAACGCCCTCCCGGCCTCGTACCAGGAGTGGTGCGGAAGGCCCCTGGGGATGTGGAACGAGGAGAGGGACGCGCCGCCCTCGTTGAACGTCATCTGCCGGAGGTCGAGCACGTCCCAGTCGCCGGGGCCTCCGAGCTGGTAGGCGGGCGTGCCCACCTTCAGGGTCGAGGCGGGCGTGACCACCGCGAGGATCACGGCCAGGCCGACGAGTGCGCCCGCCTCCCGGGGCGCGCGCAGCCGGGACGCGCAGACGAGCGCGGCGAGCATCATGGGCCCCGAGAAGTAGCGGCCCATCATGTGCGTCGTCGCCGCCCCGACGAAGGTCACGTAGAGGTAGTAGACGACGATCCCCGCGGCCGCGACGCGCTCCCGCCGGGTGCCCTCGCGCACCGCAAGCACCACCGCGAGCGCCATGACGATGAACGTGATCGGGTCGGCCGTCAGGGTCTTGTAGGAGTAGAGGAACCCTGCCCCGAGAACTTCCTTCGAGGTGAGGCCCACCCCGCGGAACTTCGCGAACAGCGTGTTCGGGTACGGGGACCCGTAATACACGACTGCGAACATCACCCAAGCGACGGCGGGCAGTGCGCCGAGCAGAACTGGCCGTCGCAGTGCACGGCGCCAATCCCGGCGGTGTGCGTACAGGAGGTACGCGCAGGCGGGGAGCATGAGCAGGAGGGTGTCCTGCCGGTTCACGAACGAGGCACCCGCGAGCACGAAGAGCCGGGTGTTGCGCGGCCCATCCCTCCCCTCGGGCCTGAAGAGGAACTCACCGTAGAAGAGCGCCAGGAGGAGGTTGGTGAGGGGGTTCTCGAGCCCCGACGACGACCAATCCATGATCGCCTTGGACGAGACGAGGAGGGTCACCACGAGCGCCGCGGACCAGTCGGGCATGGCGGCCCGCGTGAACGCGTGCCGGACCGAGGCGAGGCTCGCTAGGCAGACCGCGAACGACAGCAGGATGATCGTGTAGAACGACTCGCGCGTCACGGCGTAGGGGATGCTCATCAGGAACATCCACAGCGGGTGCGTGTACGCCTGCACCCGCTCGCCGACGTTCCAGACCAGCCCGCGGCCGCTCACGAAGTGATCGACCGTCCGGAGGGTGATGTACGCGTCATCGACCATCCACGCGTGCGTCGCGAACAGGTAAGTGAAGACGCAGGTGCTCAGCGCGTACAGCGCGCTCGGGGGTCGGCCGGGGGCGCTCCGTTCCGGGGCCTCGGCAGGGTGCAGGTCGCTCATGGGCGGGCGGATAAACGCAGCACTCCCCAGCGCGGTCAAGGGTCGCGCCGCGGCCGTCAGCAGCGGGTCCAGCCGTCGCCCAGCGGCGCGACGCGCGGGATCTGGTCGAAGAGGTCGTCGTGGGGGTCGGCGGCGGGCGGGTCGGGGCGAGCGTCGTCACCGCCGTAGAAGAAGTACACGGCCTCGTAGAGGAAGCGCGCGCTGAACTCCCAGGTCCACACCTCCAGGTCGAAGCGGAACGACCGGTGGAACGGCACGCGGTCGATCACGTGGAACCGATAGTCGATCGTGGATCCGGAGAAGTCCGCCGGGCTCGCGAGCGTCTGGCCGAGGAAGGGCGTGGAGAACCGTTCGGTCGAGCACCACGCGTACCCGAAGTAGTCCTCGGTGCCCGTGCCGTGCTGGCTCGGGAAGCTCTCGTCATCGACCCAGAAGCGGTGGTCGCCTTCGCCCCACCATCCCCGCGATGAGTTGAGCACGCGCAGCACCGTGCCGACGTAGACCCCCGAGCCGCGCACGGAGGCGAGATGCCAGTCGCGCGGCAACGGCGCCGTGAAGAGCGTCCGCCCGGTCCACCGCGCGTGCAGGTACATCGTCGAAGGGGCGACGGTGCGCCGCCGGACCAGCGCCCGCACGCGCGCCCCCGCCACGCCCCCGCCGCGGTCGCGCAGCGCGATCCGCGCGCTCCGGCGGAAGGGCATCGGGAGCAGGAGGGTGAAGTTTCGTTCTCCATCGCTCGTCATCGCGACGGAGGCCACGGGCCGCGAACCCGGCTCTGTCGCGAAGAGGAGGCCCAGGGGCGCCTCGACAGTCTGTACGCCGTCGAACGAGGCGGTGACGACCGTGCGGTCGAGCGAGCCCGGGCCCTCCACGTGGAACGAAAGGCTCGTGATCTCGGCCCCCCCCGCCGCATCGACGGTCAGCGCGTCGGCTCCATCCGCGCGGAGGACGCGCTCGAACGCCTCGCCGTCCGAGCGGGCCGTGGCGAGCGCGGCCCTCGCGCGGACCAGCGCCTGGTCGATGCGCTGGCGCGAGACGGCGGGGTCGCCGTAGGACCGCACCGCCGCGTCGGCGTCGTAGCGGCGGTACTCGATCTGGTGGAACAGGTAGTCCGGGCTGGGCGTGACCGTCACCCGGACGTGACGCGCGAAGGGTACGGGGTAGAAGACGTTCAGGCGGAGGGCGCCCTCGGTGACGAACGGCGGGCCCGGGCGACCGGGGCCGTGCGCGAGGAAGTCTCCGAAGTCCTGGTCGATCGCGGGCGTGGCCGCGCCGTCGATGAAGACCCGGAAGCGACCCTGCGGGCGGGCGGACCAGAAGTGGACGAGCGCGCCGGGGCCATCGACGTCGAGCAGCACGCGCTCCTCCCCTTCGATCGCCTGGCTCCCCGTGGCGTCGTCGTTCGAGAACCACCCGGGCTGCGCTGGCGACCGCGACGCGCGATCGTACGATGACGCGAGGAGCGTGCGGAACTGGGAGCGCTGGGGATCCGACAGCGCGCCGACGTCCGCCACCTCCTCGATGAGCGTGGCTTCGTCGATGACGCCGGGGCTGATCTCGCCGGCGGAGACGGGGAATTGGTCGGGCGCCTCGTCGCACGACATGAACGCGGTCGTGAGTGCAAACAAACCCGCGACTCGGCGGTCCTCGATCCACCGCCGGTCGCTGGGCATCTTGGCCGACAGTGTGCACACGCTGCGGTCCCGTCACAAGCCCACGCGGCGCTCGCCGCACTCCACGCGGTCGGCACTCGATCGAAAACGTGGCCCAGCGACGGCCTCGTCAAAGACTTCGATGGCGAGCCCGATGAGGGCAACGACCTTTGCGGCGCCGAGCGCACCTGCGAACGCGCAGATGCGCTGCCTCGACCGGTGCGGCGCGTCGGCGCAGCGCCCCGCCGGGACGGTCTGCACCGCGAGCGCTGCGTGCATCGAGAGCGCCTGCCTCGACGTGGCTTGCCCGTCGCGCCAGTGATACGCCGAGGGCCGTTGCATCGACCTCTGCCAGGGCGCCCGGTGTCAGTGGCCACCAGGATCTGCGTCTACCGCACTGGACGTGAAGGTAGTTGCGCAGGCGCCACCGGTGAGAGCGCGACGAGGCGGGCAGAAGTGGGCGTGAGCAATCGGGCACTCCGCCCAGTTGGGGCGACGGAGTCAACCCTGGCCCCATGGACATACCCGGTGGGAAGGCGCTCGCGGCACGGCTGCGGTGGCGGAGCGACGCGGCGCTCGCGCGGGAGCGCGCGCCTTGGCAGGCCGACGTGGGACGCGGGTGGTAGCTTTCCTGCTCGTGCCGTTGCCGTGGGCCCTGCGGGCTGGAAGGGTCGTTGGGTGAACGTGTGGCCAAGGCGATGGGGGTCCTCGTACTGCTGGGATCGCTGGGCGGCTGTGCCTCGCCTGCCGCGCACACCGACGCGCGCGCGCCGTCCGACGTCGCGGACGGGTCCGCGGACGGCAGCGCTCCTTGCGCGAGTCTCCGGGCGAGCGCGCTCTGCGCCGGACAGCGCGGGCTGACTCTGGCGTACCAGGTGATGTCCGGCCTCAGCCGTGTCGAGCCGGGCAGCGCCGTCCTCCACGACAACGGCGCGGCGTTCTTCCTGCTGCGCGGCGATTGCCACTACTGGGCGCAGGAGAGCACTCGCACCGACGCACGGGAGGGGGTCACCACCGCGGCGGAGGTCGAGCGACTCTTCGGCCTGCACCGCCTCTGCGGCATGGGCGGCGTGGTCCGCGGCGCCTCCCGGGACGGCGCGACGGTCCGTCTTGCGGCAAGGGGCATCGCGATCGACTGCACGCTTGGCTGCTCCGGGGGCGACGTACCGGCGTCGCTCCGGCAGGCGTCCCTGGACGCCTTCGACGCTACCCGGGCGCTCTGGGGGCGTGGGCAACCCCTGACGAGCGGCTATCGCCTGGTCGCGGTGTCGGGGCAGGAGTGGCCGCCGACGGTTCGCCCCTTCGAGTGGCCGCTGCGCCGTCCCCTCGCGGCGTTCTCATTCACACCCGAGCAGGCGATCGGTCTCGGCCCCGGTCGCGGTCACGCCGTCTCCGACCCGGCCGAGGTGGCGGCGCTCACCGAGCTTCGGCGGCAACACCTCGAGCTGTCCGAATACCAGCGCGGCCCGAACATCCGCGTGGCGTCGACAGGCGAGAACCACGCCGTGTGGATGCGCCCAATGCTCCCATTGGAGGACGAGGGCGGCGTCATCCCGGTGGCGGCACTGCTCGGCGCGCCTTCCGACTGACCCCGGTCGCTCGTCGACCGGGCAACGCGTCGTTGCGGCCTCGGACACCCCGGACGCACCCAGAACCGGTGCGCCGGATGCGGTGGACGCGGCGCGGCTGCGGCGGAGCAGCGACGCGGCGCTCGCGGAGGAAAACGCCCGCCCCGAGGCCGCCGCGAACCGCGGGCGGGCGGTGGTCGACCTCCCCACGGAGCAACGGCGGCGTCTGCGGGCGCGCGTGTGCGACCGGCCCGGCGTGAAACGCCCGGATGGGCGTGGCCCTCGCCGTCGACGCGGCTGCGAACGTACTGCGATGCCGAGCCCTTCGAGCGGGTGCGATGAGCTACGCGCCCCAGGCGAAGTGGGCCTGCCCCCCGGTCGTCACGGCTCACGGCACGCAGCGGTCGGCGACGACGTCGCACCGCAGCCCGGCGTCGCAGGGCGGCGCCGCGGGACCCTTGCGGCAGAGGGCGCCGCGGCTGCCCAGCACCCGGCACACCTCGCTCGCGCACGCGCTGTCGTCGCGGCAGGGCGTCCTCTCGTCGCTGAGCGAGCAGGGCTCGCCGGGATCCCGCACCCGCACGCACTGCTCTCGGACGCAGCGCAGGCCCTCCGCGCAGCGACCGCTCGCGCACGGCTCCCCGTCGCGCGGCGCGCGGCAGACGCCCGCCTCGCAGGTGAAGCCCCGCTCGCAGCCGTCGATGCGCCCCGTCGGGTCGCACGCCTCGCCCGCGTAGCGCAGCGGAACACACTCGCGCTGGCACACGAGACCCGGCCCGCAGTCGGACCGACCTTCGCACGGCGCGCCGAGCGTTCGAAGGCGACGGCACACCCGGGGACCGGCCACCCCCGGCCCGCAGCCCGCGCCCTCGCCGCAGCGCGCATCGCCACCCCCGCACACCGTGCCATCCGCCAGCGCCCCGACGCACACGCCGCCCACGCACGCGGCGCCCGGGACGCACGCGTCGCGCGACGGGCCGGCGCACGGTCGGCCCTCGACGCCCACCCGCGTGCAGCGGGGCAACCCGCCGGCGACCGCGAGGCACTGCGTCCCGCTCTCGCAGCCTCCGCGATCGGCGAGGTCGCAGGCTTCCCCCTCGCGCACGACCGACCGACAGCCGCTCGTGCCGCAGACGAGTCCCGCGTCGCAGAGGTCGGCGAGGGCGCGGCGGCAGGGCTGTCCCCTCCCCCCAGACGCCCGGCACCGGGGGTCGCTGCCGAAGACGCAGCGGGTGCCCGCCGGGCAGAGGCGGGTGCTCCCGTCGCAAGCCGCCTCCAGCGAGACCACGGTCGCGCAGCGGAGCGTGGAGGGCTCGCACGCCAGCGGCCCCTCGCAGCGCGCGCGGCCGTCGGGGGAGCGAAGGCAGTCGCCGTGGAGGGCTCCGGCGGACGCACCGGCCCGGCACGTGCCGACGCGCTCGCCGTCTTGCGGCCACGCGCAGGCGGGGCTCCCAGGGACGCATCCGTTCGCCGGCGCACACGCGAGGCCCGGCCCGCAGACGCCGTGGCGCCCGGGGGTGCCCCGGCACGTCGCCCCGTCGCCCAGCAGCGGGACGCAGCGGTCGACTTCGCAGATCAACCCGTCGTCGCAGGGGGCCGACCGGTCCAGCCGGCAGCGCCCGTCGCGCGCGCCGACGGCGACGCACGCCACGCCGCCGCCGTCGAGCGCCGTGCAGTAGCGCCCCTCGCCGCAGGGCTGCGCGGTCGCGCCCGAGCGGTCGCACCGGCCGTCGACGACGCACTCGCCCTCGCGGCACGTCGACCCGGCCGGGCACCCGCCGGTGCACGCGACGGCGGTGGTGAAGCACCCGTCGGGTCCGCCGAGGCGCGAGCCGCACCGGAGCGGCTCGGTGCAGACGCGGTCGCCGTCGCCGGTGCAGGGCGTCCCGATCGGGGACACTGGGACGCAGCGATCGACGCTGCAGCCGAGGCCTCCGTTGCAGCGGGGCGCCTCCACCCGGCACGGCGCCCCGAGCCCGCCCGGGACGCGACAGATGATCTCGCGGCTGCAGCGCAGCGGCGACGCGCAGGCCCGCTGCGAGGTGCAGCGCTGCCCTTCCGTCGGCGGCGTGGCGCACACGTACGCCGCGCACGTGAGCGGCGCGGGGCAGTCCACCTGCCCGCCGACCGGCGAGCACGGGTCTCCGAGACGGCCCGTGCGGCTGCAGACGGTGTCGGAGCACACGAGGCCTTCGCCGCACTCGGGGAGGTCGCGGGTCGACAGGCCGCACCGGCTCCCCTCCCCCTGCGTGGGCACGCAGACGTCCGCGGTGCGCCCGCAGTGGAGCCCCTCGGCGCAGAGGCGGCGGGCGCCCTCGACGATGCAGGGGCCGCCCGCGTACCCGGGCGGAACGCACCGCGGCGGGTTGCCCGGCGCGCATCGGCTGCCGGCGGCGCAGGGGGCCTCCCCGTCGCAGACGCCGAGGCGGTCGACCGGGGGCGAACACCGCCCCGCGCCGTCGCAGCGGAGCCCGGGGTCGCACGCGCTCGCGGCCTGCGCGGGGACTTCGCGGCAGCGCGCGCCGAGGGCCCCGGCTGGCGCGCAGACGAGCGAGAGGCCCTGCCGCGCGCACTCGGTGTCCGCGGGGCAGGTCCACGGGCCGCCCGGCTCGCAGCGGGTGCCGACGGAGAGCAGGCGCGCGCACTGGCCGCGAACGCAGGTCTCGCCTTCGGCGCAGCGATCCCCGGGCGTCGGGCAGGCGCCCGGGGCGGGCGGGCGACGGACGCAGCGGGCGATCCAGCCGGGGTCGCCGACCGCGCTGCAGGTGAGCCCTGCGGCGCAGAGGCTGTCCCGCCCGTTCCCGGACGGCCGGCACGGGGTCCCGAGCGGCAGCGCCGGGAGCACCGCGAGGGTGACCGCGAGCCGTCCGAAGCTCGCGGGGAGCGCGCGCCCGTCATCGGTCGCGATGCCGACCACGACGTCGACCTGATCCCCGGCGCTCACGTCACCGAGGAGGCTCCCACAAACGTTCGGCGCGGCGCAGAAGCTCTCGGCCTCCTCGCAAGTGAAGGCAGCGCCCGAGGCGTCGCAGCGCCCCATCCGGCGGACGAGCGCGGTGTCGACGCGGCGCGCGCCGTCGACGGGCATCACGAAGAGGCGTCCGTCGCGGGGCGCGCGAAGGCGCAGCACGATGGGCCGGTAGATCCGTCCGCAGGCAGCACCGTCCGCGTCGAGCTGCACCTCCGGCGCGGCCGCCTGATCGACGACGACCCCGACGCCGAGCTCCGTCGAGAGGCCCACGCGATCGAGGTCGATGACGCGGTCGTCCGCGCACGGGTTGCTTCCGCCGGGCGGTCGCAAAACGTCGGCGGTGTTGGCATCGTCGGCCTCCCGCGACGCGTCGACCACGGGTCCCGCGGCATCGACATCGGCGTCGGCGTCGATCGCCTCGGGCGCGGCGTCCGTCGCGGCGAGGGTGCCCGTCACGGTGCTGCTGCAACCGAGCGCGAGCACGAGCAGCCCGCCGACCCACGCCCCGGGCTTGTCCATCACGCCACCTTCCGCCGATGTCGTGCGGGGGGCAACGCGGATCTCGGCCCCTCCACCGGATCGACCGCGGCGGACCACTCGTCCAGGCGCAGCGCTGCTTGCTTCGCCCTCCGGTACGATGCCGCGTGGCTTCGCTGCTGGCGCAATACCGACGACAACATCGATGGCGGGACTGGGCGTCGGTCTACGCGGCGCTCCCCATCCGGCGCGGCGAGACCGTCCTCGACCTCGGCTGCGCGACGGGCGGCCAGGCGCGCGACCTCGCCGCCCGCGGAGCGGACGTCATCGGCGTCGACGGCAACGTCGCACTTCTCGAAGCCGCGCGAGCCGAGGGCGGTCGCGTGGAGTACCGCGAGGGCGACCTCCGCGACCTGACGCCGCTGGCCCTCCCCCGGGCCGACGGCCTCTGGATCGCCTTCACGGCGGCCTACTTCCCGGACCTCGCGAGCCTCCTCCGCCGCTGGTGCGAGCACCTGCGCCCCGGCGGCTGGGTGGCGCTCGTGGAGGCCGACGACATCCTCGGCCACACGCCCCTCGACGAGCCGGACCGGGGTGTCGTGCAGCGCTACTACGCGCGGGCCCTCGAGCGCGGCACCCATGACTTCCGCATGGGCTCCCGTCTCCGCGCCGAGGCGGAGGCCGCGGGGCTCGCGATCGAGCGGGAGCTGGTCCTGCCGGACCGGGAGCTGTCCTTCCAGGGTCCCGCCGACCCCGAGATCCTCGAGGCCTGGGCGGGTCGGCTCGACCGGCTCGGGTTGCTCGACGAGCTTTGCGGTGACGGGGCGCCCGGATTCCGCGCGCGCTTCCTGCGCGGCCTCGCCGACCCCGAGCACCGCTCGCACGGGCGCGTGCACTTCGTCCTCGGGCGCTCGCCCGGGAGCCCCGTTCCGGCCTGACCGCGGGCGTCGGGTTCACCCCACGACCGACCCGGCGCACCCCTTCTCGGACGCGCTCGGCCCGCAGTCCGTCCGCCTTCCGACTCGACTTCCCATACCCTCGGCTTCGGCGGGGCCCACCGTCCATCCATGCGCGGGGCGGTGATCGTCGCGATCGCGTGCAGTGTGTGCGCGTGCAGTGTCGCCTCCGAGAGCGGCCCGCCGGCCGCGGACGCCGATGGCGCGGACGCGCAACCCCCGGCGACGTTCGGCGCGGGTTCCGCGGCCACGCTCGACGCGTCTGCCACGCGACGTCCCGGTAGCCCCTCCTCGGCCGGGAGACCGGGTCCCGGCTCAGGCGCCCGTCGCGCGCACGTCCGCGGTGACGACGGCGCCCGGGTTCACGGTGATCTCGCCGCCGGCAACCGTCACCTGGTAGTGAGGCAGCGGGACGCCCGTGCTCCCCGTGATCACCGTGCCGTTCCCGTCGTAGGTCGTGAAGTGGGCGGGGCAGCGAGTGATGCCCGTCGTGCTCACGGCCGTGCAGCCGGTCGGAGCCGCGCACTCGCCGGGCTGGCGGAACTCCACCGGGGTGCCCTGGTGGGTGCAGCGGGTGCTGTACGCGAAGTACCCCCCCGCGTCGCGCCCGACGATCACCTGCTGCCCGGCGAAAAGCTTCCAGACCCCCACGGGGTGGTCGGCTACCCGGCCCGCGCTGAACGGCGCCGGCGGGTCGTCACCGCCGCAGCCGGCCATCGCGCTCGCGGCGACCCCCGCCGCCCCCATCACGCACAGGAACGTCCTCCGCTCCACCCGCTTCGCTCCGTCTCTCATCGCCACGCTCTCGACCATCACTACCACGAGGCGCGGGCGCAGCGGTCTCCTGCCCCAGCCCCACGCGGTCCAGCACCGCGCGGTTGGGAAGGAGGACGTGCAAGCATCGAGTCGACATGCGCAACGCCGAACTCCGTTCGCTCCTCACCGTGATCCTGCTCTGCTTGTCGTGCGGTCCGTCGACCTCGACCTGCGCCGCGTCGGGCGGGCGCGCGGGGGCATGTGCGGCCGGTGAATTTCAGTACAGCGACAGCTGTTGCCAGGGACCAACGCCACCCGACAGCGGGCTCGTTCCGAGGTGCTCCCAGGTCGGCGACGGCCTCTGCTATCGCCGCTGCGGGAGCGACGCGGATTGCACCGAGCCCTGCGCGCGTCACTGCGTGACCCTGGGGCTGTGCAGCGGTGGTGACTACACATGCAACCGGCGGGAGCGCGTCTGCAGAGCCGAGGCCACGAGCCCTACGTTCTGCCCGTAGCGCCCGGGCGCCGACGGCATGCCCGCGGCACTCGTGCGCGCGGTGAGCCGTGCGGCGTGCTCAGCGGCGCCGAAGCACCCCGCAACGCACTGCGGGGGCGCACGCGTCCGTCCTGCCGCTGGCCCGGCACTGGAGGTCGTCCAACGGTCGGCCGCGGCCCCGAGCGCGAACGCGCCGACCGCTCCTGCGACCAGCGACGACGCCCGTCGTTTCATCCGCCGCACGGACCCCTTCCGCGATGGCCCGGCGACGCTCCATCGCGTGAGTTCCCCACCGCGCTCTCCCGCAACTCCACGCCACGCCTTCGACGTCGGCGCGATGATCGAGGTACCGTTTCACGCTGCTTCGCGCCGGAGGTCCGATGGTGTGCCCACGAACGCTCGCCTGGATCGCCCTGCTCCCGATCGCCAGCGGGTGCGCGTCGACCGTGGGAGCAAACGTGGCAGACGCGAGCGCGGCACCGTCTTTCGAAGCCGGTGGGGCCGATGGCACGGTCGACATCCCGGCCGACGTCACACCCGATGCCCGCGTGTGCCCGCCGATCGCCGAGGACGACGTGCCCGCGACGGACGTCCCGACGACGGGCGCCCCCCACGTCGTCGAGGTCGCGTTGGGACTCCTCCACCAGTGCGCCCGCATGAGCGACGGCACGGTGCGCTGCCGCGGCTTCAACTCCTACGGCGCGCTGGGGCTGGGGACGGTCACCTGGCGCGAGCTCGACGCCGTCACCGTCCCAGGCCTGACCGACGTCGCGCAGGTCGTCGCGACCGTGACCGATGTGACCTGCACCCGCCACCGCGACGGGACGGTCCGCTGCTGGGGGTCGAACCGCGCGGACATGCTGGGCACCGGGCACGACGGGGACTCGTCCGCCTGCGAGCCCAACGGCGCATGCCGTCCGAGCCCGACGCCGGTTCCCGGACTCACCGGGGTCACGACCCTCGCCGCGGGTTCGCAAGCGATCTGCGCGGTGCGGCGGGACGGGACCGTCTGGTGCTGGGGACGCGGCGACGACCTGCTGCCCGCGACCGGCTCCGCAACGCCCGTACGGATCACGGCGCTCTCGGACGTCGCGGCGCTCTGGCCGCTCCTCGGCGGGTGGCTCGTCCACCACCGCTCGGGCGGGTACGTCGCGTATGGCGTCGGGCGCGGGACGGTCGTGGGGCTGACGATCCCCCCAGCGGCTCGCATCGACGCCGAGAGTGGCCCCGCCCCGGTCTGGCACCTCTGCTACCGGCTGGGGGACGGCTCCGTGCGTTGCGTCGGCCAGAACTCCCGGGGACAGCTCGGGAACGGCGTGATGACGACGGACAAGACCTTCGTCGTGGAGCCGGTGGACCCCGGACTCTGCGGCGTGCGGTCGGTCGCCAGCGGCACCCTCGGCACCTGCGCTCTGATGGCCGACCGCTCGGTGCAGTGCTGGGGCGACGGCGTGACGAGCCCGACGCCGGTCGCCGGACTGGGTGGCGTCGAGGCGCTGTTCCTCGGCTACCTGGGGCGGTGCGCGCTGCGCGTCGACCACAGCGTGTGGTGCTGGGGACGGTGGAGCCCGTACGCTGAGTCGCGTACGCCGACTCGGGTCGAGTGGTAGTCGCACGGAGGGGCGATGCTCTGGGGATCGAGGGCCGCGGTGACCGTCAGCGTGGCCGACGCCGGACGGCATCCGAGCATCCGCACCGAGCGCGCCTGCCGCTCGCGCTTGTGTGTCGGCGGGCCGGCCGCCGGGGCTTGACGCGCGGGGCGCCCCGCCGTTCCTAATGCGCGCCGGTCCCTTTGTCGCCCCGCGCCCACCCGCGTCGCCCGTCCTTCCCCTGCGCCCTCGGCGCCGCCGCGCTCCTCCTGGGGCGCCGCGCGGAGGCGATCGACGGGGCCCCAGGGGCGCGGCTCTCCTGGGTGCGGGCCGACGGAGCCGACGCGTGCCCGTCGCCCGACGACGTCGCCGCGCAGGTCGTGCGGCTGCTCGGCCGCGACCCCTTCCAGGCGCCGGCCGCGCAGCACCTCGAGGCGGTCGCTGAGCGCCGCGACGGGCGGTGGCGGGCGAGGCTCTACGTGCGCACCGACGGCCTCCCCGCCGCGCCCCCGAGGGAGATCACCGACGACGCGCCCGACTGCGCCCCCCTCGCCGCCGCGGTCTCACTGGCCGTCGCCGTGAGTATCGACCCCGCGGCCCGCCCGTCCCCGCCCCCGACCCCGCCGGCGGCCCCGCCGCGGCTTGCACCCGCGCCCGCTTCCGCCCCGCAGGCGGCCCGCCCGGCCGTGGCGTCCACCGTCGCCCTGGGGGCGTTCGGTCAACTCGGGCTCCTCCCCGGCGCGGCCTTCGGGGTCGAGCTCTCGGCCGAGCCGTGGGCGCGCGGCCCGCTGCACGTGCGTGTCGGCGGGATCTTCCTGCCCGAGGCGCGCGCCGACCGCCCCGGCGGCGCCTTCGTCTTCGGCGCCACGGCCCTCTCGCTCTCCCCCTGCGTCCGCCTCCTCGGCGGGGGGCGCGCCTCGCTCGCCGCCTGCGGGACCCTCGTGGTCGGCGCCGCGCACGCCCTCGCCCTCGACCGGACATCCGTCGCCCCGGCGCAGCGGGGCTGGCTCGCGCTCGGCGCCTCGGTGCGGGCGGCGCTGCGGGTGGCCGGGCCCGTCTCCGTGGAGGCGCGGCTCGACGCGATGGCACTGCCGGTGCGGGTGCGCTTCGACCTCCAGGGCGCGGCCTTGCCGGTCTACGAGCAGGCGCCGGTGGCCCTGAGCGGGTTCCTGGGCGTGGGGCTGTCGTTTCGGTGAAGGTCGGTGGGCCCGGCGCGCAATGGGGGGATGCGGTGGCCATCACCCTTCGCCCGATCCCCGCCGCGTTCGTGAGCGAGGCCCCCGATGTGGGTGGGGTCGTGGCCGAGCACGGCGACTTCCTCTGGAAGACCCTGCAGCGCTGCGGGGTCCGCGAGTCCGACGTGGCCGACGTCCTGCAGGAGGTCCTGATCGTGGTGCACCGCAAGCTGCCCTCCTACGACGCCGCGCGCCCGATGCCGCCGTGGCTCTTCGGCATCTGCCTGCGCGTCGCCACGGCCCACCGGCGGCGGGCGTGGGTCCGCCGGGAGCGGCCCGTCGAGCACGCCCCCGAGGACCCCTCCCGCCCCGCCCCGATGGACCCCGAGGAGGCCGCCAGCCGGGCCCAGGCGCGGGCGCGGCTCGCGCGGGTCCTCGACGCGATGGACCCCGACCAGCGGGCCTTGCTGGTAATGTTCGAGATCGAGGGCATGGCCTGCGACGACATCGCAGCGATCGTCGGCGCGCCGGTCGGGACGGTGTGGTCGCGCCTGCACGCCGCGCGGCGGCAGTTCGAGGCGGCCCTGGCCCGGCTCCACGCGCGCGAATCGCGGGGGGCACGGTGAGCGAGCCGCGGCGCTGGCGCGAGGACGGCGGCGCGTCGCCCGAGGTGCGCGACCTGCTCGCGGCGGCGCGGGCCCCCGGCGGGATGAGCCCCGCCGATCGCGCCCGCGCGACCCGCCACGCGGCGCGCCTCGCCGCGGCCCCCGCGGGGTGGTTCGCGTGGTCGGGCGCCGCCAAGGCCCTCGCGGCGTCCCTCGCCACCGCAGCCCTCGTGGCGACCGCGCGGGTCGTTACACCCGCGTCGCCCGCCCCTCCCGCGGCGCCGCGGACCGCGCCACCCGCGCGTCCGTCCGCCCGTCCGGCCGCTCCTTCCCCGGGGCCGGTGGCCGCACCGGCGCCCCTCCCCGGCGCCGCCGCCCCGCCGACGGTGTGGGTCGCGCCGACGGTGCTTCGCGTCGAGTCGCCGCGCACCCCGACGACGCCCCGCACCCGCCGCGCGCCGCCCCCCGGCGCGGGCGCCCTCGCACCGACGCCGGCCCCGCCGGGCGCGACCCCGCCCGCGGCGATGGCGCCCCCGCGGGACGAGTCGCTCGCGGCCGAGGCCGCCCTCCTGGCGCAGGCCCAGCGCTCGCTCGAGCGCGACCCCGCGGCCTCGCTCGACCTGCTCGAGGCGCACGCGGGGTTCGCCCGCCCGCGGCTCGCGGAGGAGCGCGAGCTGCTCGCGGTGCTCGCCCTGCAGCGGCTCGGCCGCGGCGAGGCGATGCGCGCCCGCGGCGAGGCGATGCTCGCGCGCTGGCCGTCGGGGGCGGCGGCGCAGCGGGTGCGACGGCTGCTCGGGCCGACGAGCCCGCCGTAGCCGCGGGCGATTGTCCGAAGGGAGCGGGTCGCTCCGCGCAATGGGGGAGCGAGGAGCCGTGAAACGAACCGTGACGACCCGAACGCTTGCCTGCCTGGGTGCGACCTTCCTCCTGGGCTGTCTCAACACCGTGACGTTTGCGGCCCCGGCCGACGGCGCGCTGGACGCGGGCTCGCCGCCCGCCGAGCTCGGCGCCCCCGACGTCGGGACGTCGGTCGACGCCGGGGGCCCCGCCACCGCCGTCGACGTCGCCCCCCCGCGCGACGCGACGGCGACCGGCGACGGAGGGGAGGCGCCAACCGTCTCCTGCGCTGCGACCCGCTGCGCCACGGGCGAGCAGTGCTGCCTGACGACGGGGCGGTGCTTCGACCCGCGTCTCTCGACGGGCGCGTGCACGGCGCCGCCGCAGGACTCGCGCCAGGAGCGGACGTGCGCGTCCAACGCCGACTGCGCGGCGGGCGAGTTCTGCGGGTCGGACCGGGGCTTCTGCCTCGGCGCGGGCCACTGCGCGCAGCGCGGCAACTGCGGCTCCTGCAGCAGCAGCACCCCGGGCGCGTGCACGGTGTGCGGGTGCGACGGCGTGAACTACCCTGACATCCAGAGCTCGTGCCTCGCGGGCGTCCGCGCCGTCGCCGCCGCGCAACGCGCGTGCGGCACGGCGCCGACCGACCCCGACGCCGGCCTGGCCCGCATCCCCTGCGCGACCGCGGCGCAGTGCCCCGCCGGTCAGAGCTGCTGCGCGATCACGGGCGTCTGCTTCGAGACGGCGTGCTCCGCCTGCTGCCGCGAGCCGCCCGCGGGGACCCGCTTCCCCTGCGTTACCAACGCGCAGTGCCAGCGGGGGGAATTCTGCCGAGGCGACGGGTGCGACACGCCCGGCGGCTGCGTGCTGATCCGGGGCCCCTCGGACTGCAGCGGCGTCGTCGAGCAGGTGTGCGGGTGCGACGGACGCACCTACGTCAACGCTTGCTGGGCGGCCTCGGGCGGCACCCGCGTCGCCCACCCCGGCGCCTGCCCGTAGCGCCGGGCACGCAGGGCGCACGCGCGCCCTTGCATCGTGGCAACGCCGCACCACGGCGATCGTCACATCGCCTCGAACGCTGCGAGTGCCCCCGCCACCCACGTCGGCTCCTGCACGTCGAGCACGTCGCTGTATTCCACGAGAGCGAGGTCCAACACCCGCAGGCTCACGGCCGGTCAAGCGACACCCCCCGTCACATCCCCTGCGACGAGGTACTGGGAGCCGAAGCGGTCGCCCTCCGCGGCACCTTCGAAGAGGCGGTCCGGGGCGTGGGCGGTGTGGGGACGCGACGAACGGGCCCATCGCCCCGCGGCGGTTCGCTACCGCCCGCCCATCTCTACGGCAGGACCGGCGCTCATCCTGTTGAAGTCCCGCGCCCGGGGTCCAGCCGCGCGCTGGGGGGCGCCGCATCGGGTTGTGGCGCTGAACGCGCCGCCCGGGGCCTTGGGACGAGTGCGCCACCACCAGGTCGCCTCCGGGGGCGCCGACGCCGCCCGCAATGCGAGATCCGGCGCGAACCGTGCGATCATCCACGCCGTGGGAAGGGAACAACCGATCACCGGAGCGACGCGTCACCACCCGCACCCGATGCTGGGACCGGCGCTCACGCTCCTCGCCCTAGGCTGCGTCGAGCCACGAAGCGGCCCCCCCGACGATGCGGGAACGCGCGACGGCGGCTCCACCGACGTCGTCCGACCCGATGCGGGCTCGGTCGACACCGGCGCGACCGACGTCGGTTCGATCGACACCGGACCCGCCGACGTTGGGCCGGTCGACGTCGGCTCCCCCGACACCGGGCCGGTCGACGTCGGTTCCATCGACGCGGGATCGCTCGACGTCGGCTCGCCCGATACCGGTCCGACTGACGTCGGCTCCCCCGACGGCCGCGCGACAGACACCGGCCCGACGGACACCGGCGCGACCGACAACGGTTCACAGGACGCCGTCTCGCCCGACGTCGGCACGACCGACGTCCCGTGCGTCGGGGGCACCCGGTTGATGTGTTCCGGCCGGTGCATCAACCGCCTGAGCGATCCGGCCCACTGCGGGGTCTGCGGGCGCGCCTGCACCGCGAGCGAGAGCTGCGCCAACGGCGTCTGCATCGACACCCGCGCCGATCTGATCTCCCTCGGCGCGCGCCACAGCTGCATCGTCACGCGCGAGCTCGCCAACGTGCACTGCTGGGGCGACAACAGCAGCGGGCAGCTCGGCGACGGCAGCGTGATGAGCCGCGAACGCCCGACCATGGTCCCCGCGCTGATGAACGTGCAGGGCCTCGGGGCGGGCGAGCGGCACACCTGCGTCGGCCGACCTGGCGACGTAATGCAGTGCTGGGGCGACAACGCGAGCGGACAGCTCGGCGACGGCACCACCGCGGCCAGCCGCAGCCCCGTGCGGGTGCTCACGGTCGACTCGGTGCGCTTCCTCGGGGCGGGCGGGGCGCACAACTGCGCGTGGCGCTCGCCCGCCGCGCAGGTCTGGTGCTGGGGCGACAACGGCAATGGGCAGCTCGGCGACGGCACCACCACCGCCCGCGGGACGCCCGCGGCCGTCGCCGGGGCGGGCATCGCGCTCACCGTGGCCTCCGGGGCGGCGCACACCTGCGTCCGCGACTACGACGGCAGCGTCCGCTGCTGGGGGCACAACGGCTTCGGGCAGCTCGGAGACGGCACCACCGTCGACCGCGCGCGCCCGACGCTCGTGCCCGGCGTCAACGGCGCTACCAGCGTCACGGTGAGCATCGCGCCCGTGCGCGGCGCGCCCCCCACCGGCAGCCACTCCTGCGCGGTCAACACCTCCGGCACGGTCTACTGCTGGGGCTACAACGGCTTCGGGCAGATCGGCGACGAGAGCACCACCAACCGCCCGTCCCCGGTGGACGTGCGCATGCTTCCTAGCGCCTCTGCGGTGGCCGCCGGGGGCTTCCACACCTGCGCCGTCGCCGCGGCCCGGGTGTACTGCTGGGGCGCCAACGACGCCGGGCAGCTCGGCGACGGAACCACCACGGCGCGCTCGGCGCCCGTCGCCGTGGCGGGACTCCCCGCGATGCGGGCGGTCGCCTGCGGCCTCCGCCACACCTGCGCCGTCGACAACAGCTCGCAGGTCTGGTGCTGGGGAGACAATGCCGCCGGGCAGCTCGGCGACGGCACGAGGTCCTCCCGCCCGACGCCCGCGCGCATCGTGTACTGAGGCGCCGCCGGTCCCTTTCGCAAAGTGGCGTTCGGGTATAGTCCCGCGCCATGCGTGGGTGGAGGATGGGTTTTCTGGTGGGCTCATTCGCCCTCACGGTCGGGTGCCCGGCGCCGCGGATGGGCGTCAATCCGACGGACGCGGGCGACGACCACGGCGCAACTCCCGCCGACGCGGGCGACGACGTCGGCGCGGCGGAAGATCGCCCGACGCAGACCGTCGACGCGGGTCGCGACGTTCCGACGGCGCCGGTCGACGGGACGGGGGACGTCCCCGCGACGGACGTCGGCCGTGACGTGCCCACGGCGCCGGTCGACGCGGGTTTCGACGTGCCCATGGCGCCGGTCGACGCGGGGCGCGACGTCCCTCTGACGCCGGTCGACGCGGGGCGCGACGTGCCCACGGCGCCGGTCGACGTGGGCGCTGACGTGGGTTTCGACGTGCCCGTCGACGCGGGGCGCGACGTGCCCGCGGCCGTCGACGTCCCGACCGACCGCGGGCCGTGCAGCGCGCCCGGCCAGATGATGTGCGGGACGACCTGCCGCAATACCCGCACCGACCCCGCTCACTGCGGGTTCTGCGACAACCGGTGCACCACGAGTTTCGGCTCGGCGCAGTGCAACAACGGGCGATGCCACGAGGAAGCCGGGTACATCGCCCTCGGCGCGCGCCACAGCTGCACCGCCGGCGCCGCGGGGGCGATCATCCGCTGCTGGGGCGACAACAGCGACGGGCAGATCGGCGACGACACGACCACCCTGCGCACCCGCCCCGCGCTCGTGGCGCGCATCACCTATGTGCGCGAGCTCACCGCGGGCGGCGCCCACACCTGCGCGCACACCGAGGCCGACGTCTGGAGCTGCTGGGGCGACAACAGCGCGGGCCAGATCGGCGACGGCAGCATGACCGACCGCCGGGCACCGACGCCGATCGGCGACTTGGAGGACTTCTACTACTACGTGGGCGGCGGCAATTTCACGTGCAGCGCCACGCGAGGGGGCGTCCAGTGCTGGGGCGCCAACAACTTCGGGCAGCTCGGCGACGGCACCACCACCCCGCGCAACCGCCCGGGCGCCGCGGTGATGAACTCCGGCGCTGCCTTCATCGGCAGCGGGCTGCCCGGCTCGACGCTGGGGGCCGGATCGAGCCACGCGTGCCTGCTGGAGTTCCCCACGTACGCCCCGCGGTGCTGGGGGCACAACGGCTTTGGCCAGCTCGGCGACGGCTCCACCATCGACCGCCGCGCGGCCACCCCGGTGGTCGGCATCACCGGGGTCGGGAGGCTCGCCCTCGGCGGCGGCACCACGGACGCGGTCGGCGGCGACAACGCGGCGCACACCTGCGTGACGATCGCCGGGGGCGTCGTGCGCTGTTGGGGCAGCAACAACCACGGGCAGCTCGGAGACGGGTCCACGATGGGGTCGTCGATCCCGGTGTTCGCGGGCCTGACGGGCTCGGCGCGCGACCTGTGCGCGGGCGGGTACCACACCTGCGCGGTGCTCAACACGGGGCGCGTCTGGTGCTGGGGCGCCAACGACCGCGGGCAGCTGGGCGACGGCACCACCACCGAGCGCACGTCGCCCGTGGAGGTCGTCGGGCTCACCAACGCCGACCGCATCTCGTGCGGGCTGCGCCACACGTGCGCGACCGCCGACGGCAACGTCCTGTGCTGGGGCGACAACACCTTCGGCCAGCTCGGTGACGGGACCACCACCACCCGCAACGTCCCGACGGAGATCCTGTGGTAGCCCGCTCCCGTCCCGCCCTCGCGCTCTCGCTCGCACTGCTCGCGCCCCTGGCGCGCGCCCAGCCCGCGCCCGACCCGGTCGAGCAGTGGATCCGTCACGGCGCGGAGCTGCGGCGCGCCGGCCAGGACGACGAGGCGCTCGCGGAGTTCCGGCGGGCGTGGGAGGCGGGGCACGGCGCGCGCGCCCTCGCGCAGATGGCGATGGCCGAGCAGGCCCTCGGCCGCTGGGCCGACGCCGACGCCCACGTGCGCGAGGCCCTCGCGAGCAACGACCCCTGGATCGCCCGCAACCGGGCTCAACTCCAGGCCGCGGCGGCCGTCGTCGACCAGCACATCGGCCGCCTCGACGTCCGCGGCACGCCCGCCGGCGCGACCGTCACCGTCGACGGGCGCGCGGTCGGGGCGCTCCCGCTCCCGGAGGCGCTGCGCGTGATCGCCGGCACCGTGACGGTGGCCGTGCGGGCCGACGGGTACGTCGAGTCGTCGCGCTCCGTGGCCGTCCCGGCGAGGACGGTCGTGCGCGAGACCATCGAGCTCTCCCCGGCGCCCGTCGCGGCGCCCCCGCCGGCGGCGGCGCCGGCGCCCGCGCGGGTGAGCGTCGAGGCCCCCGCGCCCACGGCCTCCACGGTCGCCCCGCCGCCGACGAGCGACGCGCCCGCTCCGGGCGGCACGCAGCGCGTCCTCGGCTGGACCGCGGTCGGCCTCGGCGGCGCGTCGCTCGTCGGCGGCCTGGTCGCGCAGCTCGTCTACGCCAGCCACATCTCGAACTTCAACGCCGACCCGACCTGCCGCATCTACGAGGGCGCGGCCACGGGCAACGCGGGCTGCGCCGCCGAGTACGACTCCGCGGGCACCGCGCAGACGCTGGCCTGGGCGGGCTTCGCCGTCGGAGGCGCGCTCGCCATCACCGGGGTCGTGCTGGTGCTGACGGCCCCGTCGTCGTCGGGCCGCCGCGCGGCGTGGACCTGCGCGCCGACCCTCGGCGGGATGGGCTGCGCCGGGCGCTTCTGATCACTCCAGGAAGGGCGCGCCGTTGATGCCGACGCTGGGCGCGGCCGACGGCTGCGCCGGACGCGCCGTCGGCCGAGCGGCCGCCGGAGGGGTCGGGCGTCGGGACGCGGCGGGCGCGGCCGCGACGGGGGCGACGGCGACGGGAGAGACGGCCGGGGCGGGGACGGCCGCGAGGGTGATGATGCGCGCCGGCGGCGCGTCGCGGAACGTGATCGACTGGGTTTCGTAGCCCGGCGCGGCGACGCGGAGGGTGTGGGCGCTGCCGTCGCGGGGGAACTCCCGCCGCAGCACGCCCGTGGCCGCCGCCTCGCCGTCGAGGGCAAGCGTGGCGGTGGCCGGCGTGACCTCGACCTCGACCTCGTACCGCGGCGGCGCGACGGGGGTCGGGGGCGCCTGCACCGTCGGCGCGACGGCGGGCGCATGGGGCGCTGGACGTCGGACCGCCGCGAGGGCGACGACGCCCGCCACGGCGGCCGCGGCGAGCGCGAGGGCGAGGCCGCGCCGCGACCGGGCGGGCTTCGGCGCGATGAGGTTGGCGCTAGGCTGGAGGGTGTCGCCGAGCGCGAGGGCGGGGTCGCTCCGGGGCGGCGCCGACGCTGGCGCGGGCGTGCGCAGGGCGGGCCCGTCGGCCACCGCCGGCGCCATCGGGACGACCGAGGGCGAGCCGAACACGCGGTCCCAGACCATGCGGGTCTCGGGGCCGGCCCAGGTGAGGAGCTCGCGGCCGAGGTCGCGCACCGAGGCGAAGCGGTTGGCGGGGTCGCGCTCGATCGCGCGGAGCACGGCCCGCTCGCAGCCCTCGGGGAGGCTCGGGTTCAGCGCCCGCGGCGGCACGACCGTCGCCGACATGATCGCGTGCATGAGGTTGTAGAGGCTGTCGCCGTCGAAGGGCATCGACCCGGTGAGGCACTCGTAGAGGATCACCCCGAGCGCGTACTGGTCGGTGCGCCCGTCGACGTTCTTGCTGCCCTGGGTCTGCTCCGGGGACATGTAGTGGGGCGTCCCCATCATCGCGGAGGTCGCGGTGAGGTTCTTGTCGTGCTTCGCGTCCGTGACCTTCGAGATGCCGAAGTCGAGCACCTTGGGGACGACCATCCCGTCGCGCGTGCGGGCCAGGAAGATGTTGTCGGGCTTGAGGTCGCGGTGCACCACGCCCTCGGCGTGCGCCGCGGACACCGCCGCGAGCACGGGGATCATCACGTCGACGGCGGCGGCCACGTCCATCGGGCGCTCGCGGGCCATGCGCGCCGCGAGGCTCTCGCCCTCCAGGTACTCCATGACGAGGTAGGGCATCCCGGCCTCGACGCCAACGTCGGACACGTCGACAACGTGCGGGTGGCGGATGCTCGACGCCGCCTGGCCCTCCTGGAGGAAGCGGGCCCGCATCGCCGCATTGCGCGCGATCTCGGGGTGCAGGGTCTTCAGGGCGACGCGCTTGCGGAGGTCGCCGTGCACGGCCTCGTAGACGGCGCCCATGCCCCCGACGCCGAGCTTCTTCGCGATGGTGTAGCGGCCGAAGACCGTGCCCGGATCGAAGCCGGGCGGGTCGGGCGACTCGCCCCCGTCGGACGCGGACTCTGGGGGCGCGTCGGTGTTCATCGGCTCTGGTCCCTCTCGCGGTTCTCTCGGCGCGGAGGGCACCACCCTGCACCCCGGGCGTCAAGCGCACCGCCCTCGCCCCGCGGTGACCGTCACGCCCCGGCGGGTGGTAGCCTCACGGCCGGAGGATTCACCGATGCCCCACGATCACGCCTTCCCGGCCCTGGTGCTCGCCCTCTGCTCGCTCGCCGCCTGCGCCGACCCCGCACCGCCGCCGGCACCCCCGGCGCGCGTCGCGGTGCGCCCCTCGCGCGCACCGGCCCCGCCCGCGGCCGCCCCCGAGGCGCCCGCCGCCGGGGTCCGCGAGGGCCTCCCCCTGGAGCGCTCGCTCACCATCGCGCCGCCACAGCGCGCGCGCATGCCGGGCTCGTTCCGCCTCGCGTCGACCGACCCGCGCTGACCGTCGGCGCCCGCCGATGCCCCTCCCCCTCCCGCTCGCCATCTTCGCCCGGATCTGCCTCGCCACCCTCGCGCTCGCCTTCCTCCTCGTCCGCGTCTGCGCGCCCGACCTCTGGCGCCACCGCGCCGCCCGCGCCGCCCTGGCGGCCTTCGCCCTCGTCGTCACCGCCGGCCTCTCCGCCGCCGCGTTGGGCGGCGCGAGCCTCGCGTGGCCGTCCATGCTCGGCACCCTCGTCGTCGTCGCCGTCGCCCTCCCCGCGCTCCTCCTGCTCCCCGCCTCGGCGCTGCTGCGCCGGCTCGCGCGCGTTGCCCCGCCCGCCGACGTCCCCCGTCCGCTCGTGTCCCGCCGCGCGCTCGTCGGGTGCGTCGCCGCCGCACTTCCGCTCGGCGCCGCGGCGCTCTCCGCCAACGCCGTCCGCTCGGCCCGCGGCGCGCCGGTGCTGCGCCGGTTGCCCTTCGCCCTCCCGTCGCTCCCGCCCGACCTCGACGGGCTCCGCATCCTCCAGCTCACCGACCTCCACCTCGGCCTCGACCGCTCGCTGCGCGACCTCGAAGCCCTCCTCGCGGCGGCCGCGCCCGCGCGGCCCGACCTCGTCGTCATCACGGGCGATCTCGCCGACGACGTCACCCTCGTCGAGCCCGCTGTGCGGCTCACGGCGCAGCTCCGTCCGCGCCTCGGGGTCTTCGCGATCCTGGGCAACCACGAGTACCACCCCGGCATCCGGCGGACCCTCCGCGCCTTCGACCGCAGCCCCGCGCGCCTGCTCGTCGACGCGTCCGCGACCCTGCCGGTCGGCGCGTCCCGGCTCGCGCTCCTCGGCGTCGACGACCCGCTCCGCTCGCGCGGCGCCGAGGGGTTCTTCCGCGAGCGAATCGCCCGCGCCCACGAGGGCGTCCCGGGCGACGCGCTCCGGGTGCTGCTCAGCCACCGACCCGAGGGCTTCGACGCCGCCGCGGCACTCGGGGTCGACCTCACCCTCGCCGGCCACACCCACGGCGGTCAGGTGGCCTTCCGGGGGAAGGCGCTGGTCGAGCGCGCGGGCCTCTCGCGCTACCCCTACGGGCGCTACACCCGCGGCCGCAGCCAGCTCTACACGAGCGCCGGCTTCGGGCACTGGTTCCCGTGGCGGGTGGGGTGCCCGGCCGAGGCGCCGCTCATCGTGCTGACGCGTCCGCCCGCGGCGTGAGGCGCGCGCGCGGCGGGTGGGCCGACGCGGCGCCCGGCCGTCACCGGCAGTTGACGATGCTCGACGTGATGCTGGAGAGCTCGCGCGCGAGGTCGGTGGCGCTGTTGGCGGGGTAGAACCGCGGGGTCGCCGCGCGCGCCCGGCCGCCCGCGTTGGCCATCGCGTCGAGCACGCCGGAGAAGGCCTCGGCGCCGTTGAGGCCCATCACGTACGTGAGCACCCCCTGCCGGCGGACCAGGCCGATCGCCGCCAGCGTGCGGTCGTCGTCGAGGCAGTTGATGGGCGCGGAGGGGTTCACACTCGGGTTGCAGCTCGACGCCGCGCCCGTGCAGATGCAGCTCGACGGATCGAGCGAGGGGTTGCAGTTGGGCGCGCCGTCCGTCGCGAGGACGACGTAGCGCTCGCCGTCGCGGTCGGGGTGGTCGGCGAACCACCGGCCCGCGACCTCCACCGCCCCCGCGGTGGGCGTGGCCCCTTCCGGCGGGGTCGCCCGGAGCCGCGACAGGATGGCGCTCGCGGCGTTGAGCTGGGGTTCGAGGTCGAGGGTCGTCCGGAGCGCGCAGACGGAGTCGGGCGCGCCCGCGCCGCCCCTCGAACCGGGCTGCGGGAATGTGACCAGCCCGAGCGCGACGTCGCGTTCGATGCGCGGCAGGGCGGTGTCCAGCGCGGCCAGCAGGGCGCCCCACTTCTCGACGCCGTCGAGGGTGTCCCCCCGCATGCTGCCGGAGCGGTCGATGACGAGGATCGCGCTGGCGCGGCGGCACGTGAGGGAGGGTGGGGTGCCGCTGGGGGGCCCCCCGCGGCCGGGGATGACGCCGCGCACGACGCCCACGCTCACCGGCGCGTCGTCGAAGGCCGCGTCGATCGGGTCGGTCGTGAGCCCCGGCGGCCGCGGGTCGCCCGAACAGCCGAGCGCCGCGAGCGCAAGGCCCGGGACGCCGGCGCGCGAGAGGGCGCTCCACTCCATCGCGCGATGATACCCGCCTTCACGCGAGGAGGAGGTGGGCGGTCGATCGCCGCCGAGCAACCCGCGATGCCCCGCAGGGCGCTCCGCCTCGGCCGGCGCGTTGCGGCGATCGGGCCGGTTCCCGCTACTCCGCCGGTGCCACCGCACCGCCTGACCGCCGCGACTTCGCGCGAGCCGCCGCGGCGCCGCGAGGGCCGCGGGCGAGCGCGGCGGCTCGCGCGAAGCCGCGAGGCGCACGGGCCCGGATCCTCCGCTCGCGTCGCACCACCAGCCCTCCGCGTGTGCCAACCTGAGTCCCCGGCCGCATCGGGAGTGCGGTCCGCCCGTCCCGGTGCGGCCCCATCGCTCGAACCCTCGCGCGGCGCGAGGATTGCTCCCGGTGGCCGCCATGACCACCACTCGTGTGAAGGGCCGCGGGCGCCGACTCTCCCTGGCGCTCGCGCTGGGCTCCCTCCTCGTCGGCTGCACCTCGGGCGCGCCGGCGGCCGGCCCGACGCCGCCCGTCCCGGTGATCACGCGCCCCACTGCCGGCGAGCAACAGACCCGCGACGCGCTGCGCGCCGCCGTCGGCACCGGGCCGAGGTCCGCCGAGGACTTCGCCGCGCGCTACCCGGCCCCCCTCTCCGCCGCGCCCGGCTACGACGCCGGCGCGGCGCTGGGGCTCGCGACCATCCAGGCGTCGCCCCTCGCGCTCGACGCCGCCGAGCTCGCCGCCCTCGGCCGGCAGGGCTTCGCCGTGAGCGAGCGGCAGCGCTTCCCGACCTTCAGCTACGGCTACGCGACCCTCTACATGGCCGACCTGCCGCTCTTCGTGTCGGCCGACTCCATCCTGCACGCGGTGCACAGCTCGTACGACGACATCCTGGCGGCGATCGAGCGCCTGTCGCTCGGCCCCGACCTCGACGCCATGCTCGCCGGGATGCGCGCCCGGCTCGCCGCCGGCGGGGCCGCCGCGCTCGGGCCCGAGGCGGGCGCCGACGCCGACCTCTACACCGCCGTCGCCCTCGCCCTCCTGCGGGGCGAGGACGTCGCGCCCGTGGCGGGCGCCGACGCGGGGGAGATCCGCGCGCTCGTGGCGGCGGCCACGGCGGCCGGCGGCCGGCGGCAGGTCGCGCTCTTCGGCACGACGCGTGACGAGGACTTCTCGCAGTTCCGGCCGCGCGGGCACTACGACGGCTCGCCGGAGCTGGAGCGCTACTTCCGCGCGACGATGTGGCTCGGCCGCACCGACCTGCGCCTCCTGGAGACGCTACCCGACGGGAGCCAGGTGTTCCGCCGGCGCCAGCTCATGGGCGCCTACGCGCTGCGGGCGCTCATGGACGACGGAGCGCTGGCGCGGTGGCGGCGCATCGAGCGCACCGTCGGGGGCTTCGTCGGCGAGGCCGACAACATGACCCTCGACCAGCTCGACCCGCTGCTGCGCGACCTCGGCCTCGCCTCGCCGGCGGGCCTCGCGGGCGTGGCGGACGCGGCGATCGCGGGCGCCGTCCGCGCCGGGAGCTACGGCACCCAGCGCATCGCCAGCCACCTCATGGTCCACGGCACCCGCGACGGCTTCACGCTGCCGCTGTCGTCGACCTTCCTCCTGCTGGGGCAGCGATACGCCCTCGACTCGCACGTGCTCGCCAACGTCGTCTACGACCGCGCGGGGGGCGGGAGCGTGCGCCGAATGATGCCCGACCCCCTCGACGTCGCCTTCGCCGCCCTCGGCAACGACCAGGCCGGCGCCCTGCTCGGGGCCGAGCTCCGGCGGTACGACTACGCGCGCGACCTTCACGCGATGCGGGTCCTCGCCGACGCCCACCCGGCCGACTACTGGAACGCCAACCTCTACAACCGCTGGCTGGGAGCGCTCCGCACGCTCTCCCCGCGCGCGGCCCTCGCGCCCGCCGCGTCCGCAGGGCTGCCAGCCATCGCGCGCACCGAGGCGTGGGGGCGGCGGCTGCTCAACACCCAGCTCGCGTCGTGGGCCGAGCTCCGCCACGACACCCTGCTCTACGTGAAGCAGTCGTACACGGGGCAGGCGGTCTGCGAGTTCCCCGACGCGTACCTCGACCCCTACCCGGCGTTCTACGAGGCGGTGGCCGACCTCGCGCGCCGCGGCGAGGAGGTCGTCGCGGGCCTGGAGCTGCCGGCGTCGCCGGAGGCCGAGCGCATCCGGGCGTACTTCCCGCGGCTGCGCGGCGTGGCCGAGCGCCTGCGCGGGATGGCCGAGCACCAGCGGGCCGGCACGCCCTTCACCGCCGAGGAGCTGGCGTTCATCAACCAGGCGGTGGTGCTCGAGCGCGGCTGCGTGGTGCACGGGTCGAGCGGGTGGTTCCCGCAGCTGTACTTCGACAACCGCGCCACGGTGGCCTTCGACCCGACCATCGCGGACGTGCACACGCAGCCCACCGACGCGGCCGGCGCCGACGTGGGGCGCGTGCTGCACGTCGGCACGGGCCACGCGCGCATGATGGTGGTGGCCGTGGACACCTGCGCCGGCCCGCGGGCCTACGCGGGCCTCGTGTCGTCGTACTTCGAGCGCGTCACCGAGCGGTACGAGCGCCTCGACGACGCGCGCTGGTCGCGCGAGATCAGCGCCGCGACGCCGGCCGATCCGGCGTGGCTCCGCGACGTCATCACGCGCTGAGCCGCCGGCGTGCGCCGCGGCGACACACCCGCGGACCGAGGACCTCGACGGCCGCTCGCGCGCCGTTCGTCTACTCTCGCCCGATGGGCTCCTTCCGTCCGCGCGCCGCTCCTGTCTCCCGAAGCCTCGCGGCCCTGCTCCTCGCGGCCGCGTCGTGCGTCAGTGTCATCGCCCCGCCGCCCGACGCGGGCGACGCCGCCACCAGGCCCGCGGAGGCATCCACCCCGGTGGACCTCGGCCCCGGGGTGCGGGGCACGCCCGAGAGCCGGATGCCCTGCGTCCCCGGCGCCGAGACCGCCCCGCCTCCTGGGAACGCCTGCCGGCCGGGCGCCCAGGCCAACTGCGACGTCTACGGCAACACAGTCTCGCGCGTGGGCCGGAGCTACACGCACTGCACCACCACCGACTGCGTGAAGGCCGACCGCTGCGGCGACATCGCGGACGTCTCGTCGTGCCGGTGCGGACGCGAGCCGGCGTGCATGATCGGTGAGGCGTGCGTCGCCGAACCGCCCGACGCCGAGCCCCGCTGCCGCTGCATCGCGCGCTGACACGGGCCCTGCGCGCCCAGGTCGAGGCGGCGAGCACGAGCACGGCGATGCCCACGCTCGCCCTCGAGCCGGTCGACGCCGCCGTCGGGCCGAGCGACGAGGTGACAGCAACGGACGACGTGCGTCGAGGGTCCCCCTCGCGCGCGTTGGAGAGGTCGCTGGCCCAGCTCGGCACATACGCTCGGTACCGGCGACGTGATTTCAAGGCGTTCCACGTGGCGCCCCGTTTGCACAGCGACGAACGATGAAGCAACGCCCCCGCTACCTGGGTGACCTCTTCCACTGGATCGTCTTGACGCTGGCGGTCGTGGGCTGCGGGAGCAACGGGACGCCCGCGGGCGGGAACGACGCAGGCTCCGACGTCGGCCCGACGATCGACCGGCAGGCCCTCCTCGACGCCGGCACGGACGCGGGGACGCCCGGCGACGTTCAGGGGACCGACGTGACTGCGTCGTTCAGCGACGTGGGCCAGTCGATCACCACGGTGCGAGCGGCCATCACGCGAGCGGCCATGACCGGCGACGGCGGCACGCCGCTCGACGTCGATCTCGCGGTCCTCTGGGTGACGGAGACCGTGGCCGCGACAACGTCCGACGGCGGCGTCTCGGCCGACGACCCGGCGGGCTTCTTCGTGCAGGGCCCGGGCGGTGCGATGTTCGTGGCGGTCGACCCGGCGACGCTCTCGCCGCCGCCGCAGCACGGCGACTTCGTGTACTTCAGGGCGACCCGCGGCGAGGTGCACGCCGGCGCCCGGTGGATCACGGCCGTCACGAACTTCGGCGTGATCCGACGAGACCCCTCCGGCCCCCCCTCCCCGCTGGACCTCTCGGCAGCGGACCTCCTCGTCGCATACCTCGACCAGTACGAGCACGGGCTGGTGCGGGTGCGGGGCACCGTCGCCGGGGATTTCGCGGACGCGGGCACCGGCTTCGAGTCGGCGCTGATCACAACCGCGGGCATCCCGGTTGCGACGCCCGACCTGGCGCTGCGCGTCCCGGTCGCGCTGCGGCGCACGATGAACCTGCGCAGGGGCTGCGCGTTCACCGCAGCTTCGCCGCTCTGGCGCCACGACGCGCAGGCCCAGGTGCACGTCTGGACCGCCGACCAGTTCACCCCGGGGGCCTGCCCCGGGGACGCCGATGGGGGTATCGACGCCGGCTCGCCCGACGCCGGGCCCGGCGTCGACGTCCTGGCGGTTCCCGACGTGCCGAGGGCCGACGGGTCGCGCGACGTGCCCACCTACGACCCGTGCGCGATCGCCGACGACCTCAGCGCGGGAACGCCCGGCGCGGACGGCGCCATCCGCATCGCGAGTTACAACTACGCCGCCCCGGCCGCGGGCCTGGGCGACCTCGGTCTGCTGGGAGCGGGGGGCTGCCTCGGCCAGACCTCGGGGGGCGCCGGAGCCGTCGGCTACCCGGTGGTCTTCCGCTACACCATGCACAGCACCGCGGCGCTCGTGGCCTCGACCGACAACCCCGGCACCGACGGCACCTTCAACAGCGTCGTCGCGGTGCTCCCCACCTGCACGGCGGCCGCGCGGCCCCTCGCCTGCAACGACGACGTCGCGAGCGCCGGCACCGCCAACCGCCGCTCGACGGCGCGCAGCGCGGTCGCGCTCCCCGCGGGACAGGTGGTCTACGTCGTCGTCGAGGGGTGGGGGCCCACCGCGATCGACGCGTCGACCGGTGCCTTCGAGCTGTCGATCCGCGAGCAGCGCCCCATCGCGCTCGGCGGCGCGTGCAGGGCGGGCGAGCTTTGCGTCACGGGCGCCGCCTGCGTCGGCGCGACGCCCACGGCCGCGGGCACCTGCGTGGCCCACGACTGAAAGGCCCGAGCAGGGGGCCGAGGCGCAGCACGGATTGGAACACGCGGGCACGGGGCTGCTGGGCCGAGCTCGATCGGGCGGTGGACCCGGCGCTGGTGAACGTCGTAGGGCCGCCCGACCGCGCGACGGGGCTCGCGCGCTTCGCGGCGATGAGCGATACGCTCGGATGAGGACGGGAGAGGTCGCGATGTCGAAGCACACGCTCGCACTGCTGGCGGTTCTCGGCGTCGCGGGCTGCGGTGAAGCAGGGCCGTGGTCGTCGGGCCATCGTCCCGGGCCGCCGTCGACCGCGAGCGCCACGGTGTCCGACGCCGCCCAGCCGTTCACCGCACAGGGGGGCTTCAATGTGCGCGAGCACGACGGGCAGCCGTACTTCGAGGTCAGCGTCAGCGGCGGCCACCGGGACGCGACGAGTGGGGAGCCCGCACCCCTGTCGTTTCAGACGCCGCTGAGCCTCGACGAGGTGCGCCTCCTCATGGGCGGCGGAGCGGTGATCCGGCCGGACCCGCCCACCGCAGGGGCGGTCACCTACTTCCTGCCCGGGGGCCGGGACCCGCAGCACGGGACGGTCTCGCGGTGGATGCGCCGGATCGAGCTGGTGTGGAACGACGATGCGACCCTGACCCTGCGCGCGACGCTCGGACCGGTCTTCCGCTTCGAAGACGGCGCCGCGAGGCCCTCGGCGCCGACCGCCGTGGCCGAGGTCCACGGGACCCTCCGCGTGGCGTGCACCATCGTGGGGACCGATCCCAACGGCATCACGTACGACCCGCACTTCGAGAGCGCCTTTTGTCGCACCGCACTCGCGGACACGGGGCTGTCGCGCGTCGTCGCGCTCGCCGAGTGAGCCGACCGCAAGGCCCGCGCCGCGCGGTCGCGGACCGTGCGCTCGACCGGTGACCGCGCGCCGATCGTCGGGCGAACAGGCGCCGATCCGCCCGAGGTGACGGAACCGTCCATCGACGGAGCGCACGTGCTGGCGACCGTGCGTCGTTGGCTCTCTCGCGTCCGCTGGAGCGCTCGCTGGCAGACTCCGGCAGGCTGCGCCCCGGCCCGGCCTTGCGCAGCCTCGGCACCCACGAGGGCGAAGCGGCTCGGGCTCGACGATGTCGCCAGGGATCGTCGCCACTCCAACCCGGGAGCGACGTCACGACCGGGGAGCCGACGCGCCTGGCCGTCACGGCAGCCACTTCGGCGGCGCGGCCGAGGCGCTGCCCTTCGGGTCGGCGGAGGTGCCGGTCGCGGGGACGCCGCCGAGGGTCGAGGTGGCCGAGGCCTCGGCGGTGACAGCTAGCCCCTGGGGTCTGACGTTGGTGGACGTCAGGGCGTGTAGCGCGCGACGTGCACCGCGCCGTCGGCGTACGCGTGGCACTCGAAGTCCGTCGGCGGGGGTGCCACGCACACGCAGGTCGCTGCCCCGGCGCAGGCCGCCGGGAGGGTCTCGCAGGAGTACGCGATGCTCGCCCCCACCCCGCCCCCGCTCAGCCCGCGGCAATACTGGGTCGCCGGGTCGCAGCGCCGGGTCCCGCACGGGAACGACCGACCGCCGTCCGCGCCCGCGTCGTCGCAGACGGTCACGCCGCAGGGGCACTGGCTCCCGGTGCAGCGACACGCGTAGCCGCGGATGAAGCTGGAGGGACAGCTCCAGACGCCGCCCGCGCAGGTGGGCCACGTCAACGAGTCGCCGCAGATGCCCGACTCGACCCCGCCCGAGTTGCACTCGAAGGGCGGCGTCGACCCGCACGCCCCCGCGTCGACGGACGCGCCGGGGCCGGGCCCGCTCGCGTCGGGCGGAGCGACGTCAGGGGTCGCCGCGTCAGGCGCGGCCGGCACGAGGTCGGCGCAGCCCTGCGCGGCGAACGCCGCGACGAGGATCGACCGGAATAGCGTCGGAAACGAAGCGGACTTCGGGGATCGGGGAAGGCGAACGGGTCTGACAGTCATGGCGGTTCTCCTCGTCGTCCGCGGCTCACGCTGACACAGCGAGCGTACCGTCGCCGCGCTGCGCCCACGCGATGCGAGGCCGGGAGGTTCTCCCACGCACGCAGCGGACCACCCATCGACGGCGTCACGAACGCGGAGCCGAGGGCAGCCGGCGCCGATCTCTGCTGAGCGACAACTACATCGGGTCTTCGTCACTCTCGATGACGCCCGATTGCGCGGGAGCTCTCGCGGTGCAGACTGAGGTCCCGCTTGATCGGGAAGGAGTCCACGATGCTGACCGCGTCCGGCTCTCCCTCCGCGGCGGCGCTCTTCGCTCCTGACGCCGACGTCCGGGTGGAGGAGGTGCGCATCGTCGAGGGCGAGGTCATTCACGTCGCGCTGCGATGTGCACGTCACTGCGCCTCCTGCCCGGTCTGCGGGCACGAGGCTTCCCGCGTCCACAGTGTCTACTCCCGCTCCCTGGCGGACCTCGCGTGGCGGGGATTTCCGGTCCGCCTCGCGGTGCGCGTTCGACGTTTCCGCTGTGGGCACGCGACGTGTCCCCGCGCCCTGTTCGCCGAGCGCTTGGACGATCTCGCCGGCCCCTACGCCCGGCGCACCACGCGACTCACGCGCACCCTCACGCGCGTTGGAATGGCGCTCGGTGGCGAGGCCGGTGCGCGCTTGCTCCCCATCCTCGGAGCGTCGGCCAGTCCCTCCACGATGCTGCGGTTGGTTCGTCGCTCGCCATCCCCCACCCGGCCCACGCCGCGAATCCTCGGGGTGGACGACTGGGCCCGCCGACGCGGCCACACCTACGGCACGGTGCTGGTGGATCTGGAGCGGCGCGTCCCCGTCGAGCTCCTGCCCGACCGGGAGGCCGCGACCTTCGCCCAGTGGCTCCGCGATCACCCCGGCGTCGAGGTCATCGCCCGCGACCGCGCCGAGGCCTACGCCCAGGGCGCACGGGACGGGGCGCCGGCCGCCGTCCAGGTCGCCGACCGCTGGCACCTGCTCAAGAACGTCGGCGAGCTGCTCGAGCGCCTCCTGCACGCCCACCGCGCGGCCCTTGCCGAAGCTGCCCTCGCGGAGCCCACACCGGCCTCCGCTCCAACACCACCGGCGCGAGACAGCGACCCCGCGGCCTCATCGTCGGCGCCACGAGCCAACCCATCGACCCTCCCGACGCCCGAGGGAGTCCGACCATCGCCCGAGCCGCTGACCCCGGCGCGAGCGGTCGCTGCCGGGCGCCAGGCCGCCCGTCAGGCCCGCTACGACCAGGTGAAGGCGCTGCGCGCGCAGGGCCTCTCGCACCGCGCCATCGGCACCCGCGTCGGGATGACCCCGGCGACGGTGCGCAAGTATCTCGCCGCGCCGACGTGCCCGACCCGGGCGCCGCGTCGCACGAAGGTCGGGACCCTGACGCGCGTGGACGCCCATCTGCGCGCCCGCTGGCAGGAGGGCTGCGAGGACGCCCTGGTGCTGTGGCGCGAGGTCCAGGGGATCGGGTTTCGCGGCTCGCTGCGGACCATCCAGCGCCATGTCGAGCGCTGGCGAGCGACGGGTCGGCGCACCGATGTGCTGCGTGCGACGGCCTCCTCGGCCCCGCGCCCCCCGTCGCCGCGGCAGGTGCGGTGGTGGCTGACGTTGCCCGCCGAGCGACTGAGCGAGGGCCAGCGGCGCTACGTCGAGCGCCTCACCGAAGCGTGCGCGCCGATCCGCGCCGCCCGGCAGCTCGCCCTCACGTTCGGGGTCGTCCTGCGGGGCGGAGAGGCGAACGCCCTGGGGCCGTGGCTGGAGGAAGCGACGGAGAGCGGACTGACCTCCTTCCAGGACTTCGCGGCGGGGTTGCGACGCGATCAGGCCTCGATCGAGGCGGCGATCCGCGAGCCGTGGAGCAACGGCCAGACCGAGGGACAGGTCAACAAGCTCAAGATGCTCAAGCGGCAGATGTACGGGCGCGCCGGCCTGCCGCTGCTCCGTCAGCGCATGCTGGCCACGGCGGCATGAGCGCCGGGAAGCACCGTCGCCTCAGCCGGTGAGAGTGGCGACTGCGCGACCGCCGACACTTCGAACTCATTGATGCCGACCGGTGGTGGGGCGCTCGTCCGTCGTCATCGAGAGTGACGAAGACCCAACTTTAGTGTCGCTTGACAGAGGGCCGTTCGTCCGCCGGCCGCGCCCGCTCAGGGCGCCTTCTCGGAGTCGGGACGCTGATCGAACCGGCCACAATACCCGCTGATGCGCACCACGCACTCGACCTCCCACCAGCGTGGGTGCGCGGGCAGCGCGACACGGATGCCCGGCGATGCCAGGGCTACCGCGCCGTTCCCATCTCCTCCCGATGAGCTTCGAGATAGGCGCCGATGGCCAGCGCGAGCGCGTATTCGGTCTCGTGAACGGATAGCCTTCCGAGGTCGTCGAAGAACAGGAACACCAGGGTCTTGCGGGCGGCGTCCGCCGAGGGCGCTGACGAGAAACCCGCCGACCGATCGCTCGCGTAGGCGTCCCGACCGCGCGCCTGCCAGACACCTTCGTCGAGCCCCATGGCCGCATGCTGGCTCCCTGGCTTCCCTGAATCAAGATTCGGATCGCGAGGCTTTCATGTCACGGGCCCCCTCGCTCTGGAGGTGCAGGTTCGTGCTTCGCACCCGTCGTTCGTGGTCTGCGGGACTATCCCGTCAGTCCCTTCGTGGACCGTCAAGCGGGGTCTGTCCCTGACCGCAGAGCCAGAGGATCCGGCGTTCTCGGCCGCTGCGAAGGGGCCTCGGAAAGTCGCTCGGAGCGCACGGCCGGGTCGGTCAGAGACGGGAAGAACGTTCATCCAGGTCTCGGCCACCGTCGTACTCTTCGGTCGTGGCGAAGATGAAGCTCGAGCCGTGACCGCCAGGTCCCCCACCCTCACGTCGTGGCTTGGGTGCCGTCGGTACCCGTGCCTCCTGGGCCTGCTCGGCGCCGTCCTCACGAGCTGCACGGTGCCCTCGACCTACGTCCTGGACGACGTGGGCGTCGACGCCCCACGTGGCGCCGATCGGGGATCTCTGGGCGACCTCGGAGACGATCTCGCCGATGCAGGCGACGTCGCCGCGCTCGATGCAACCGTCGACGTTCCGAGCGATCTCGGGACGGAGACATCGGTCGGCGACGCGGCCGATGGACCGTCGCTCGACGACCAGCCCGATGGCCCAGCCTCTCCGGACGACGGGAGCGACGTACCCGAACCGTCGCTCGATGTCGTTTGCCCCACGGGGCGCACCCGCTGTGGGGACACCTGCGTCGACCTTGCGAACGACCCGTCCCACTGCGGCGAGTGCCACAACGCCTGTGGTCCGGCCGGGCAGTGCTTCGTGGGCGGGTGCGTCGTGGACGCCGGCGGCTGTCCGACGGGCCGATCGCTCTGCGGCGAGATGTGCACCGACACCGCGACCGACCCCTTGAACTGCGGCGAGTGCGGCAACGCGTGCGGCGACGGGTTCGGAACCTGCGTCGGCGGCGGCTGCATCACGCTCGATGCCGGTGGGTGCCCGCGCGGCCGGAGCCTGTGCGGAGAGACCTGCGCCGACACCGAGACGGATCCCCTGAACTGCGGCGAGTGCGGCAACGCGTGCGGTGGGGGTACTGGGACCTGCGTGCGTGGGGGCTGCTCGTCGACGGTCCAGACGTGCCCGCCCGGCCGGTCGCTCTGCCTCGACCAGTGCGTCGACCTGAACACGGACCCCGCGCACTGCGGGGAGTGCAGCAATCACTGCGCGAGCGGACGTTGCCTTGCCGGCGGGTGTCGATGAGGGCAAGACGCTCATTCCGGTCTCCGGCCGCCCGCCGCGTCAGCCGTGCGGACGTCGCGGCGCATCTCGCCGGGCCTGGTCGGGGCCAACGCCGCGCCGGCTCCTTACGCGGCGAAGTACTTCGTCGCCCGCTTCTCGCCCGTCTTGCGGAGCACGCCCATCGAGAGGCCGCGTGCCATGGGCACGCGGATGTCGCTGCGGGAGCTACCGAGCGTCCGCTGGATCTCCTCGCTACCGATCCCCGGCTTCTCCCGGAGGAGCGCCGCGATCGCGTCGAGGCTCGGCTTCCGCTGCCGGGAGGATCGCCGTCCTGGCCCCGCCGCTCGTGACCGTGCAGACGTCCCTGACGGGCGCTTCGTACCGGATGAGGACGTCATCGGCGCAGCCGTCTTCGCGGGTGCAGACCCCGGGCTCCTGGCCAGGTCCCCTTTGAGCCTCGGGCTGCCCAGCTCCGCGACGACTGCGGCGTGCAGCACGGCGAGTAGCTTCTGGGTGTACTCATCGAGGAGCGCGGGCACGACTTCGGCGAGGGAAACGGGCATGGCAGATGCTCTTCCTGGGCGATGTGAGTGACAGGGCGGGCGCGACCGAACGCGAGCGGAGGCCACGCCGCGCGGTGGCGATCGGTTGGACGCAGTGACTCGCGCGTCCAGATCGTCGGCACGACGTACCGCAGAGGCGAGCGAAGTGGAAGGACTCCCGTCATCGAGCTCCGGTATCCGGCAATGATCGACCTCGCGCTCGAGATCGCGGGAGCGCGAGCAGCGCCTCAAGCACCTCGCGCTCCCAGCGTGCGGCTACATCATTATCCGCGATCCCCGTCGTGGCGACGGCATGGGCCACCGCGGCGGTCTCGATCGCGGCCGCCAGCAGCGTCTCCGGGGATACCACCTCCGGGTCGCAAAGCGCTGCGGTCTGCTGCACGGCGACCGCAACATCGATGTACCCGCTCTCCATCCAGCCCTCCACGAGCGCGCTCATCCGGTCGATGCGCGCGCGACGTCGCTCGGGATGCTGCCATTCCAGCGCTATAGATTCGTCCAGCAGCGCGGCAGACTCCGGCAAGGTCTCGGCGACGATCAACCGGACGCGGGACGCCAGCACAGACAGCACGGCCCGCGCCCCGGCGCGCCGCAGTGCTCGGCCGGCCGCTTCGCTCGAGGCTTGGTCCATGCCGCGAAGCGTAGTCGGGGCAGCGGCGGTTGGTCCATCCAACCGGGGTATTCGACGGTGCGCCGTGGAAGACGTCCCCTTGCCTCGACATTCGGGAGTCTCCGACGTACGCATGGGCAATCTTGAGCGGAGGACTGACGTGATGGGCCTGCGGTGGTTCCTGGGTGTCGGTCTGTTAGTCTGTGCGTGTTCGCCGCGAGCCGTCGCCTCGTCAGGCCCCGTCGACGGCTCCCTGACAGGCGCCGACGTGACGACCGATGTCATGATGTCGCCGGACATGGCGGCGGACGGGTCCGCGACGGATTCGACCCCCGTGTCGCGCGACGCGGGGAGCGTCGTCGACGACGGGGAAGCGATCGACGTCGCAAACGTCGTCGACGTGGTGGACGTCGTGGACGTTCCGAACGCAGTCGAGGTCGTGGACGTCGCGAGCCTCGTTGACGTCCGTGACGTAGGAACCGGCTGCATTACGAACGCGAACTGCTCCGCAGGACACGGCTGCGACGTGGGCGTGTGCCGCCCGTGGACGTGCACGCCCGGAACGGCCTCCTGCGCCGATCGCTTCATGCGGCGGGTGTGCGCCGAGAACGGTCTCGCCTTGACGACGACGAGCTGCGCTGCCGGTGCGCTCTGCTCGGGTGCCGGCCTGTGTCGCTCCTACCGCGACGTCGTGATGGCATCGGGCCCGGCGGCGTACTGGCGCTTTGAGGAGACGTCTGGACCCACGGCGACCGACGAGGTCGCCGGACTCGTGGCGACCGCGACGTCGGGCGTCGACTTCGCGCAGGCGGGCCTCATCGGTTCCGGACGTGCGGTCGCATTCCACGGAGCGCAGGCGCTCAACATCCCCTACGCGCCCGCGCTCAATCCGGCCGAGTTCTCGATAGAGGTCTGGGCCAGGGTCACCGGGTCAGCGGGAACGTATCGTTCGCCCATCACCTCGCGGGGAGGTCCGTCACGCCAGGGCTACGCGCTCTATGTCGACATCGAAAACCGTTGGAACCTGTTCATCGGTGATGGCGTGGCGGCAGGCTGGCAGGTCCTCCCTGTCGGCGGCGCCGTGACCATCGGGCAGACCTACCACGTCGTCGCGACATTCAGCGCGAACACGATGCGGATCTATCTCAACGGAGGGCTCGCCGGGTCGCGTACGAGCGGCTTCTTGCCGAACACGCTTTCCAGCGCACGGATCGGAGCGGGCGAAGAGCGATCCGCCCCCGCCTTCTTCTTCGACGGGCTCGTCGACGAGCTCGCGGTCTACGCGCGTGCGCTCCCGGCGGCGGAGATCGCCGAGCACTGGGCGCAAGGTTCAGGCTCGTAGCGCACGATGCTCCGAGACTCGCCGCTGCCTGCTGGGGTGCGCGGCTGAAGAGCCCTCAATGGCGAGCAGTTGGAGGATCGTTCATCGGCGCTGGAGGAAGACGGTCACGGTTCAAGGCGCGCAACGAACGCATCCACGCCGCCGTAGCTGGAGACTGTCGCGCGGCCGATCGTTAGACTCAGGGTGAAGTCACCAGTGAAGACCACACCCGTTCCGAGCGGCCTGACGTAGCCCCCGTGAACGACGTAGGCGTTTCCGAAACGCCTGGCGCGACGCGCGGTGCCGTCCGGTCCGAACGTGGCCAGGAACGCTTCGATATACGTTCCGCCCGGCGTCAGCGTCACGCCGCCAAAGTCGACCGACCCAAGGAACGACCCCGCGACCTGAAGGTTTCCGGCTCCGTCGAGTGCGACCGTCGATGCCTGGGCGAGGTTCGAGCCGTACGCGTGCGCCCACCGAGGAGAGCCGGAAGAATCGAACGAGGCGAGGAGGGCGTTGAACGAATGGGTCCCCGGCCGAGCGTTGGCGAGCACCGTCGTACCCACCGTGAGCGTCGATGAGTAGAACGTACCCGAAACGTAGGAGTTTCCCGACGCGTCGAGGGTGACGCCAGTGAGGTAGTCGTCGTCGTCACTGCCGAGCCGCCGGGTCCAGCGGACGGCTCCAGTCGCCGTGATTCCGATCGCCAGCGCGTCCTGACGACCCGCCGCCGTGAACGCCGTTCCGTCGACCGTGGCCGACGTCTGGAAGTAGCCGACGACGACGCCGTTTCCCGATGCATCGAAGGCGACGTTCGTGAACTGCGACCAACCTCCGCTGATGACCCGCGTCCACCGGAAGCCTCCGTCGCTGGTCAAACTGACCACGATGCCGTTGGGGTTCGTCGGGGCATCGAGCAGCCCACCGCCGAAGTCAGTGCGTGAGTCGTACTCCCCGACGGCGTACACGTTCCCGCTCGCGTCGACCGTGATCTCGTTGACGTGGGTGGCGCTGGCGCCGTCATACCGACGCGACCAGCGAAAGTCGCCCGCCGACGTGAAACTCGACACGAAGAACCCGTGCGCACCGCCAGCCGTCGTGACGCTCCCGAGGGTGGCTGCCCCCTCGACGTCTCCAGCGACGTAGATGTTGCCTGCCCCGTCCAGCGCCACGCCATTCACGCTGTCGTAGGAAGTACCTCCGAATCGCCGTCCCCACCTCGCGGTTCCGTCGGGATCGAGCGCCACGATGTACCCGTCGGAGAGTCCGGCGCTCGTCTCGCGGACGCCTGCCAGGAAAGCCGTGCTGCTGAAACTCCCCCCAACGATGACACCACCCACGTTGCTCGCGGCGAGAGCAGAGATGGAGTCGTCCCGGGCCGATCCGACCTGTTGCACCCAGTCGGTAGCATCGACGCCTGCGTCGCGCGGAACATCGGGAACCCCGACATCGGCGACGGTGCTGCCGACGTCGGGTGCACTCACCCCGACATCGATAACGTCTACCGCGGTCCCAGCGTCCCCGCCGACGTCCATTCCAGCATCGACGCCACCGGCATCAACGACGTCCACCCGAGCGTCCTGTGTGCCAGGTCCGGCGTCGGCAGCCATGGCAGAATCGGAATCTGCGCCAACGTCGGCGCGTGCGACGTCGAATCCAACGTCCGTCCTGACAACGTCCCGCACGTCGCGACCAGTGTCGATCGGAACATCGATCGGTTCGGAGGCGTCGCCCTTCTCGGCGTCCATGACGGAGGCGGCGTCGGCCTTGGAAATGTCAGCATCGGACGAACCAGGTCCGGCCGGGGCGTTGTCGGAACACGCTCCCGCCGACACCATTGCAACCGCGAGGAAGATCCGTCGTAGCGTCATTGCTAGGGTCCCTTTTCAGACCGGCGCGGACCCTAGCATTCCACGCTCGTTTGGTGTCAAGCTCGCCGCTTCGTTCGTTTGAGCCGCAGGGCGAGCGCATGAGGAGTCTTCAGTTTCCGCGAGTTTCCGCGAGGTTGGCAGAGCCGCAGCTTCAGTCCGAGCACGCCTTCCGCTCGAGACCCGCGCGCACCGTTCGCTCAACCACGGCGGCCGCCTTCTGACCGTTGCGCGCGCCGAGCGACGCACAGGTACCATCGTCCCGGCATGCACGACCTCCTCGCCCTTCTCTGGCAGAACGACGACGCACTCCGCGACGACGCGATCGTGCGGGCGGTCGTGCGACCCGATATCGCGATCGGTCCGATCGCGCTGGGGATGCCAGCGAGCGAGCTGCTCTCCGCGATCGAGCACGGCCCGAAGAACGAGCGCGGCCGCGGTCTCATGTTCGGCGACGAGCACCGGGCCGAGGTCGGGTCCGCGACCGGCACCGTCGCGCACCACCTGTTCAACGACGACCTCCCGAACGGGCGCCTCGCCTGGCTCGAGTGGGCGGCCGACCAGCGCACCGACCGGATCATCGTCGCGCGCTTCGTCGTGGGGCAGTCGGACTTTGCGCTGGCCGGCGCGGTCGGCGGGGTCGCCGCGGCCGACGCACTACTCGCCGCGTTGCGCGCCGCGCTGAACGCAGCGCTCGGCCCGGGCGTCGAGCGGCGCTCGAAGCATCGCCGCGCCCGGTGCCGGCCGGTGGACTGGGTGAAGGGCTCGGCGGCGCTGACCCTCGGCGCGGCGTACATGGTGGGCGACCGCTGGCACAGCCACACCGCGGTCGTGCTCGAGGCATTCGACACGTCCTGGCCCGACGCCATGGCGCGCTGGAGGATGTTCCGCTGACCCTCCGCCCGCTCGTGTTCGTGTCCGACGACGTCTGAATCACCCAATCCGAGGGCTTCGCACGCCACCTCGACCTCCCCGCCGAGGCCCTGGATGTAGACGCGGCGAGCATCTCCTGTATCCTCGCGTGCAACCATGATTCGACCGCAGGACTTCATCGACCGGGCCAGGGGGCTTGAACGGCTCGAAAACTTCCTTGAATGCCATTTACTCGGCGTGTACGCGGCGAAGCTCCGAGAGGCGGTCGCGTGTGAAGACTTCAAGGGGAACAAGCGGGCAGAGATGGCTCCGATCGTGACGGCGGCGGAGCGCGCGCACGCACGACTCGCGCGTCGCAACACCGCTTCCCAAGCGCTGGCGACGGTCGTGACGGCGCTCGCATCGGTTATGGTGACCATATTCACAAAGACGGTCACTGATGGCTTGTCGCTTACCGTGTTGTTGATCATCGCTGGGACCGTTCTGGTGGGGGCGAGTGCGTTCCTCGTTATCACCCGCGTGAACGAGGTGCCCCTCACGCGCGCAGCAAAGGCATGCGACGAACTGCAAAAGGTGGCGCTGTGACGACGCCCGACCCTTCGGCATCCGAACGTTCTGCCCGTAGGTGTTGTTGACGAACAGCGCGTCCGCGCCCAGGCAGTCGCGGGTCCAGTGTCAGGTGTCCGGGTCGAGCGGCTCGCCGACCACCGAGACGAGCTCCAGCCGACCGAGGTCGTGGCCGCGCAGGCGCTCGCAGGTTGTCGTCGAGATTGAGGAAGACCCTCCAACCTCCCCAAAACACGCTCTGCGTCTGCGGGAGGAAGTCATGATGTCCGAGCGCTCGAGGACGCCAGCCTCCTCGTCTTCAGGAGACGCGCGCCGCAGGACCTTCCCTTCGCCTACCACCGCATCGCGAGTGCAACGGAGCCCGGACCGGCACCGACGCTCATACGTCGGGTCGGCGCGAGAAGCCACCAGGTGGCTCCGACCGCGAGCGCCGCGGCGCCGAGTGCGAAGGAGACGTTGGCCGCGAGCGCAAGGTCCGGGGTCTGGCTCGCCCGGTCGAGAGCCGCCGGGGTCGCGCAGCGGGCGACGTCACTCTCGACCCGACACCCATCGAGGGCCGCGCGTTCGAGCGACCCCAGGACCACGCCGGTCGCGAGCACCGCGCCTCCCCCGACGAGGAGCGCGAGCGCACCCGCCGAAGGACGGGGGAAACCGCCTCGTTCGAGGCCTCGGTCCTGACCGGGGTGGGGCCGGGGGGAGACGAGCGGGGGCGCGACGAGAGATGTATTCGTCGGGACGGAAGGGCGAGGGGCCGTCCGCGCCATCTCCACAGCGAGGCGACGCCCAAGCACCGCCATCCGCGTCTGGACCGGCCGCCGATCGAAGGTGGCCGGCATCCCCTGGTCGAAGCGCTGGTACGCGTCGAGAGCGCCCCGAAGCTCGCCGCTCTCTTCGAGGGCGCGACCGAGGTTGAAGAGAAGTTCAGCTTCGTGGGAGGCCTCGTAGGCCCGCTCGAACTCCCGGGCCGCCGCCGCGAAAGCGCGCGCTGCGAACAAGCGGCTGCCCTCGGTGAAGTGTGCCTCCGCGGAGATGGTCGTCGGCGCCGTCTGCGCCCACGCGAGCGCGGGCTGGGAGAGCGAGAGCCCGAGGAGGACCACCATCCCGTCGAGTCTTCGGATCATGGAGCCCTCTCTCCGGCACTCACTGGCAGCCGCCCCTCACGCAGCGGGCATTCCCGCACTGGTTGCTGCACTCGCCACAGTTCATGGGGTCCGTGTTCGTGTCGACGCACCGCTCGATGCAGAGCGACTGGCCGCGCGGGCACAGCTCTGCGGTCGCAAGGCAGCCTCCCCGCATGCAGGTCCCGAGGCCCTCGCCGCAAGCATTGCCGCACTCCCCGCAGTTCAGGGGGTCGGTCTCGGTGTCGACGCAGGTCTCTCCGCAAAGACTCCGGCCGCGCGGGCAGCCGGCGTCCGGCGTATCGCACCCGCCCGCCACGCAACGTCCGCTTCCTTCGGCGCAGGCGTTCGCGCACTCGCCGCAGTTCAGGGGGTCGGTCCGGGTGTCGACGCACGCCCCGCCGCAGAGCGCCCGGCCAGCCGGGCAGACGCTCGCGTCGGCGACGCACCCTCCGACGAAGCACGTCCCGACCGGGCCGCACCGGTTGTAACACTCGCCGCAATGGGCCGGGTCGTTGGCGAGGTCAGCGCACGAGTCCCTGCAGCGGGTGAAGCTCGCGGGGCACACGACGTCGAGGCCCTCCTCCGGAACATCGACCGCGCCGTCGGCCGACGACCCGTCGGTCGCGGTGTCGGTCCCGTCCGTACCGAGGTCGGACGGAACGTCCGCCGTCGCATCCGGCGCGGCCCCGTCGCCCGCGTCGACGCGATCGTCCCCGAGGTCGCTGGGAACCACGCGATCCGCCTGCTCCGGGACGGCGCCGGCGTCGTCCAGGAGGAAGGTCGAGGGGGCGATGCAGCCGGTGAGCACGGCGCCGAGCAGGCCCCAGAGCTGGCAGCCGTGACGGAGCCGGCGGTGCACCGGGCCGAGTGCGTGGGATCCGGCGGTCACGGGGCGGCGGTCCTCATCGGCGCGGTGGCGGAAGAATCCCGGAGGGGATCGAGACCCTGGACGACCGTTCTTTCAGGCTTCGATTCCGTGCGCAAGACACTTCCCTTGGCGGCCGGTAGGCCTGTCATACCGCCCTACGGTCCGCGGCTGTGGAACCAGAGACCGCCGCCTTCAATCTCACTCTCGACCACCGGCGGCGGGACGTGCAGATCGCGGCGCGATCAGCATGAGAGGCAGACCCGATCGTCAAAGCGCGGGTACGCGCAGTACAACCAACCCGCAAGGTGATAGAGGTCACCACAGCGGGATCGTTGCGCACGGGGCCATTCCGGCGCCCGTACGGCACTCATTCACCTTCCAACGAATGGATTCCATGTCCTCACGACAACTTCGTTCCTTCCTGACCTGGGTCCTAGCGTCTTCCTTGAGCGCTTGCGAAACGTCGAACAACCCGCCGCCGGCCGACGCGGGCGCCGACGCGCTCGCGGCCGACGTGGTGGCTGCGCCCAAGGACACCGCCGGGAGCGACACCGACGCTCCTGGCGAGGCGGGTGCGCCCGACGTTGTTCGGGTCGACGCCGGTGTCGATGCACCGGCCCCAGACGTGGGCTTCGACGCCGGCTTCGATGTGGGTTTCGACGTCGGCTTCGACGTCGGCTTCGACACGGGCCCAGACGTCCCGCGGGTCGACACCGGACCGGACGTGCCGGTGGATGCCGGTCCACCAATCTCCTGTGCGCAGTGCCGCGCGACCTTGTGCATGGACTCCGACAGCGCGTGCCAGGCAGACATCTACTGCGCCTACCGCTTCACCTGCCTCGACCGCTGCACCGGCACCTTCCCCGAGGACTGCCGCAGCGGCTGCGCGCGCGCCTGGCCCGCGACCACACACTCCAACGCGTTCATGACGTGCCTGCGTTCGAACTGCCCGCGATCCTGCCCGCAGTACCCCTGAATTGACGGTCGGCGAGTGCAGCGAGGGCCAAGGCCCGCCCCTTTCAAGGTCTCTTCGCACTCCTCCGCCCCGCGAGCACCCGTGCCGTGGCAACGTGCTTCTCGACCTCGGGTCTGGGCGCGTAGCCGACACGCTTCTTCGGCGCGGCTCGCTTCGGAAATTCCTGAGCCTCTCCAGGTCCACTCGCCCCGCGATGCGCAGCAGCCGCCTCGCCAGCCTCGCGGGGCTCTCGGCGTCGAGCCGCACCCAGGTGGCCCCATCGATCATCGCGGCCAGCGTGCCGAAGTGCAGCCGCACGTCGCCCGCCAGTTGATGCGTCGAGATCGGCACCGCCTCCTCCTCCTGGTGCGCCGCCGCGAGCGCCGCCTCGATCACGTTCAGGACGTTGTATGCGAGGGCCGCCAGGCCGAAGGCCAAGCGCGACTTCGGCCCGCTCCCCACGATGCGCAGGAACATCGTGCGATCGACCGACACGGCGTCGGGGTCGCTCCGGTCGCCTGGTCCGACCGAGGCCCACGAGAGCACATCCGCGACGCACTCCTGCATCGGGTACGGGTCGTCACGGTGACGGTAGAGCGCGAGGGTCGTCGTCCTCGCGTAGCCGCAACGGATCTCGCCGACGCGGGCGCCCTCATCGAGGTTCCAGAGCACGCACCTCTCGACTCCGCCGTCCGAAGGCACAGCGAGCGCGTGGGCCACGCCCGCCGGGACCGCGGAGGTGACCGGGCTCGCGTCGAGCTGCCGCTCCGAGATGACGGCCCCGCTCCGCGCGTCCATGCCCCGCACGACGAAGGTCGGCGCCCGGGGTTCGTCAGGTACAGGACGGTCCCATCGGCGCTCCAACCGAGCAGGGCCACGTAGATCCCCGGGCAGAAGTGAGCCGTGCCAAGGACGCGGGCGAGCCGCACCCGAACGTCGTCGGCCCGACCGTCAGATCGCCACCCATCGGTCTCCCCTCCCCGTGCGCTCAATGCGTCGGGACGAGGCCCACGGTGAGGAGGTAGTTCCGGAGCACGGCGCGGCTCGCTTCGAGCACGCACACCACATAGCGCCCTGGGGGACGGTTGCGGATCTCCCGGATCTGCGTCGGGTCGAGGCTCGGGCAACTGCGGCCGAGGGTGGAGGCGGAGGTGGCGCTCGCGGAGGTGACCAGGTCGAAGCTCGGGTTGTAGACCTGCACCACCGGGTTATCGAAGCGGCAGGTCGGGTCGTCGGGGAGCTGCACCTGCGCGAAGATCGACACCCCCTCCGTCACGACGACGGACACGCAGTCGAAGCCGCGCGCCTCGACGGTGCCGTGGACCACCGCCCCTGTCGCCGCCGTGGGCGTGGCGTTGCTCTGCGCGTTGTTGGGCTCGATCTCCTCCACCGCGGGCGTGCACACACCGGAGTGGGAGCCCGTCGGAACGCAGCCGCTCGGGGCCGGGCAGATCGTCGTCCGGCCGGTCCAGTCGCAGGCCGCGGTCGGCGTGGCGAGCGTGCGACGGCAGTACCCATCAACAGGCGTCTCGCTCGAGCAGCTCAGGCCCGCGGCGCAGCGCGGACCGTCGCGCAGGCACTCCGCGCCCGGGGCGGTCCCCGGGTAGGCGCAACGGCCCTCGGCCTCGCCCGGAACGGCCGAGCACGCCCACACCCCGACGCAATCCGTCAGCTCCCCGGTCGCATCGCAGGCCTGCCCTTCGGTGAGCACGGCCCGGCAGACGGACTCGAAGCGCCCCACCTGGCACTGGAGCCTGCCGTCGCAGGCCGGTTCGGTGGTGCGGCACCGGGCGCCCTGCGTTCCGAAGCGCACGCAGCGTGTGCCCGTCGGCAGCTCGCGGCACGACGCGTCCTCCTCGCAGACGGGGTCGTACTGCCCGAAGGAGCACGTGGCGCCCAGCGGCAGCACGGTGCGGCACCGCGTCGTGGTGGCGCTCTCGTAGCAGCGCAGGCCGGCGTCGCAGGCGGCGCCGGTGATGCGGCAGAGGCCGTTGGCGGTTCCGTCTACGACGCAGGTGAAGGCGTCGGGTCGGTAGACGCACGAGCTCCCGGCGACGCAGACGTTGTTGTAGCGGTTGCGGTCGCAGACCTCGCCCACGGCCACCAACGGGCGGCAGTGGGTAGTCGTGGAGGACGCGTACCCGTCGCACCCGAGGCCGGCGTCGCAGGCGTCGCCCGTGGCACGGCAGCGCCCGTCCAGGGCGCCGAAGGCGAGGCAGCGTCCGCGGGCGGTGTTGCAAGGCGCGGCGCTGGGGCAGATCGCGCGGGTGCCGGAGCCGCACTCGGAGCCCGTCGGCACCGCCGTGCGGCAACGCGCGCCCTCGTCGTAGCGCTCGTAGTCGCAACCGAGGCCGGCGTTGCAGGGTAGCTCGCTGAAGAAGCGGCAAAAGCCGCCCAGGGCGCCGTCGGCGATGCAGGTTCCCGCGGTCGGGTCCGCGCCGGGGACGCACCGCAGGCCCACGCCGCACGAGCTGGCGGTCGGGTCGCAGGCCCCGCCCGCAGCGACGGCCGGCTGCTCGGTGATGGTGAGGGCGAAGATGCCCGTGTCGGTGCGGGAGCCATAGCCCGCGACGACGATATAGACCGGCACTCCTGCCGGCAGCGCCTCGGTGCGCTCAAGCAGCGAGGTCGAGCCGGTGCCGGAATCGTTGTCGCACCCGAGGTTGCGGGCCGAGACACGGAGCGAGGCGCAGGAGTCCTGCACCCAGACGACCGTGTTGAAGTTGGTTCCGGGGTTGTCCGTCGAGACGCGCAGCCGCGCCTCGGTGCGCGGGACGTACCGCAGCACACGCTCGTGCGAGACGCTCTCCGTTTCGAAGCACCCCGAAGCGAGCGGCGCTCCGCTGGCCACCGACGCGTTGCTGCCGGTGTAGCTGGTGGTCGCGCCCACGCGGGTGCCCACTGCGTCGAGGTCGGTCACGGCGCTGGGGTCGCAAAGCGTGGCGACGGTGGCGGGCCCGGTATCAACGGGGCCTGCGTCGGGCGTGGCGACGCCAACGTCGAAGCCCGCGTCGAGGCCTGGGGCGACGTCGGGCGCAGGAGCCAGACGGTCGTTGGCGGGAGAGCCGTGGTCGGTGGCGGTGGGCGGGCGGTCGAGGGGGGCCTGGCCTGCATCGTCGGGCCCCGGCGCGGCGTCGGCGACGTCGGCGGGGTTGGGGTTGGGGGGCGCGTTGGCACCGCTGCACGCCGCCAGCAGAAGTACCACGGATGCAAACAACCACGACCGATTGGATCCCATCGCGCGCACCTCTACATGGCGCGTCTCACGAGCTCCGTCGCGACGTCAAGGCGGCGCGGACGCGCGTCCATTGCACGGTGGCGCCCGCGGCCGTGAAACCGGTCAGCTCGATGCACGACGCTCGCGGGCGCTCTCGATAGGGGGAGACGGACACGGGCCCATGAGGCGCGAGCCTCGTTCACGCCCAGCGACGCGCGGTCACTCCCGTTCGAGCGGGACGTCCCAGGTGACGAGGTCACGGCTCCGCGCGAGACCCAGCCGCGCGTGCCCGCGGCCGCTGAACGTCCGCGTCTCCGTGCTGCCGGCGTAGAGCAGGTAGAAGAACCCGTCCTGCTCGCGAGCGTCGGTCAGGAACGCCGCGTTCGCACGCTCGTACAGGAGCGGGCGACCGGTGTTCCAGCGCTGCTCCTCGATCGCGAGCTCGCGCACGATCGTCCACCGCCGGAACGAGTCGGGGTCGTTCTCATCGCCGTCGAGCCGGTACAGGTCGGCCTGTGAAGCAGCGGGATCGTCGTCGCGAGCAGGTGCCACTGCCCGTCGATGCGGATCGGCTCAGTGCGCGGTCTGGTCGAGCTTGAAGAGGAGCATCGCGCCTGCTGAGCGCTACCCGACCCGCGAATCGGCCCCGCAGGTGTGACCCGGAGGACAGCCGTGATCGCTCTGTCCGATGGGAACCGGGGCGGCGGCGGGGGGATGGGTGCGCGGACTGGCGTTGATCGCCTGGGTCGCGAGGTCGGGCGGCGCGTGCAGCACGTCGGACCCCGCCTCCCCGCCGGCCGCCGACTCGGGCAGGACCGACGCGCCGGCGGCCCCGGACGTCGGCGCGCCCGCGCTGGACGCCCCGCTCGACGCGTCGGCGGTCGTCCTGATCGACGTCCCGATCGCGGGCCTCGACGCGGCCGCGGACCGGCCGGGGACGACCCCCGTCGACGTCCCGATCGAGGACCGGCCGGGGACGATCTTCGTCGACGTCCCGATCGTGAGCCTCGACATCCCGGACAGCGGCCTGTGCCTTCCCTACTCCGGGCGGGCGACCCTTCCGGGAGCCCGCGTGGAATACCGGACCACGGTCACCGGCCTCGGCTCGGTCCACAACGGGTGCAATTTCGGAAGAGAAGGCCCCGAAGCGTTCTACGAGGTGACCCTTACCGAGCGGACGCTGCTCAGCGTTTCGGCTTCTCCGTTTGGTGATGACTTGGTGGCGCGCTCCCTCACCCTCTTCCGCGGCTGCGACCCGCACGACGAAGTGGCCGCGTCCTCCGACCCTCGCGAGAGGAGGGCCAACTGCAGCCGCGACTACTTCCGGGGTCCGATGGAGCCGGGCACCTACGGCCTGCTGGTCGCCGTCGGAGAGTCCCCCCTTCGGTCGTCCACATCGTGCGAATGGGCTCGCACGAGATCGCGGTGAACGGCCGTTGCAGGGACGCGCTCCCCCTCACGCCGGGCGCGCCTGCGGTGTCCGGCGACACGGCCGGAGGGTGGCAGTACCCCTGCCCTGGCGACGGTACGATTATCGAGGCCGCGCTCTACTACCGGGTGACGGTTGCCGCCGAGACCGCGGTGATCGTTCGCGCCAATCAGCCGTCGGGCTCCCGAGAATCAGTGTCCGTCCGGCTCCTCGAGAGCTGCGCCGCCGCGTGCCTTCCACTCGCGGAAATTTACACGGACGACTCCGTCAGCGTCATCGCGGGCAATCCCTCGACCGCGCCGCGCGATGTGATCGTGGCGGTGGGGAGAAACTATCTGGCCAGGGAGGAGGCGCGCTTCGCAGTCACCGCGTCGGCTCGGGCGCAGGGGACGATCTGCGCGCTGCCGATCCCGCTGACGCCCGAGAGACCGGCCATGGGGGTCCAGTCAAGGGACGGCGGCAACGAGGAGCCGCTCCGCTGCCAGCCCCTCGCCGAGGGCCCGCGCACCTTCTTCGGCTTGCGGGTCCCGCCGCGGACGCGCGCCACCGTGCGCGCCGTCCCCGCCAACCCGACGACCGCGCGCTGGGCGCCAACGCTCCGCCTGCTCGACACCTGCAGGGCCCTGACCTGCCTCGCGTCCCAGCTGGGCGGAACCTCGGGCTCGACCACCGAGCTGGTGTTCACCCACGAGGGCACCGCGGCCCGGGACTTCATTGTGACCGTCGCCGGGTGGATGCGCCCACGCGAGACCGTCGCGGGGTCCTGGGCGCAGGCGCCGCTCGGGGCGTGGGCGGTGCTCGGGGCGCACGGGGCGCCCGGGGCGCCCGCGACGACCGCGGCCCCCTCGGTCGGCGTCGTGGCCACGCTCGGCTCACCCTCCGACGACGCGGGTGCCCAGAGCGTCGCACGCAGGGCTGTCGGGATCAGCAGGGCGCCCAGACGCACCCGGAGATTCCAGGCGAGCTGCCGATAAGGGTCCAGAGCGACTGGCCCGCGGGGCTCCAGCTGAGGGTCCGATCGAGGTCGCGCTCGCGATCCTCCTGGGCCAGCGTCGCCTCGAAGCCGCCGCGGGCGAGGTAGACGCTCAACACGTCCTCGATCGACCAGCCGCTCGCGCTCCGGTCGGTCACGAAGAGCTCGAAGACGTGATCGCCCACGCGCTTGCCCACGCGCGGCTTGCCCGGCTCGACGGCCACGCGCCGCGTGACGATCAGCCGCGTCACGACCGCATCGCTCGGGTCCTTGGCCGCGACCCAGGGCAGACCCAGGACCTGCCAGGCGTCGCGCCGCACCGAGGAGTCGGGCGAGGCGTAGGTCGCGTGGGGCGGCCCGGCGATCACCGCCTGCACGACCTTGCGGCGGAACAGACGGTAGTCTGTGATGCGCAGGCGTCGACGAGTTGAGCGAAGGGATGGCCGTTGCCCGGCGCGCTCCAGCAGCCCAGCCACTCGTGCGTGTGAGCTTGCTGGAGCGTCGTGCGAGTGCGCGTGACGTCCGCGCGCCCCGACCCTCCGTAGTAGCCACGTGCGCACAGGCGGTCGGCGCGACGGCGGGGCGGGGGTCGGCTCGGGTCGTGGGCGAGCTCGCGCTGCCGCACGCCGTGATAGGTGCCGTCGTCGTCGAACACGAGGGTGCGCTGCCCGTCCCGATCGATGAGGCCGCCCGCGCGCTCGGTGGGGATGCCGTGGTCGATGAGGTCGTCGAGCAGCATCGCCGCGAAGCGCGTGACGTGGTGCGGCTGGACCGCGCCGAGGAAGCGCGAGAGCTCGGCGCGCGAGGGCAGAACCGTCCGGTCCCAGAGCGCGCCGAGCGCGGAGGCGACGGGCGCGAGTTGCCGGAAGAACGCCTTGAGGTGAGGCGCGTCCGAGACGGCGAAGGTGAGCATCACCAGGACGAAGTCGGCGGCCACGTAGATCCCCGCGCGTCCGCGCTCGACCCGCAGGCGGTCGGGCAGCGAGGCCCACAGCCCGCTCACCCGCAGCGCCCGCAGGACCGCGAGGGCCTCGGCGAGCCAGGGAGGCGCCGTCGGGGCGTCCTCGGGGGTGGTCTCGATCACGGTGGTGGACGTATCCTCGGAACGCTTCTGCGCCATGGCGTGCCTCAGGTGTCAGCAACCCAGAGGATGCCGCGATGGCGCAGGAGCTCTAACCCCGAGGGACTACGGCATCCGCGCGATCAGGCGAGGAGCTGGTTGCGCATCTCGTGGGTCTGGCCACCCAATCCACGGCCGCGACCAGGGTACGAGCCGCCTAGTGTCGCCGCCCCGTCCCCAAGCAGAAGGCTGTCTGTTGGTCTCATTGCGGACGGGGTTTCTATCTTCCGAGGCGGTCCGGTAGGCTCGAGGGCCGCGAGTGCGGTGGCGGCGATGAGGACCCGTTCGAGCCCACGCCCGAGGATGAGCGGCCGCTGTCACGTTCGTCACCCACACGTGGTTGGGTGCCTCGTCAGCGCAATCCTGCTTTGGAGGCTCCGCAGAACAATAGGTTCGTGTGTGCGAATGGAAAGGCACGTTTTCTCGTGTCTGTGCTCCTACGAACGGGCCGCTAATTTTGCGGAGCCTCCTTTGGCGGAGCATGCTCATGAAGCAGTGCCAGTCGGTGTCCGTCTAGTGGGTCGAAGACGCGTGGAGCGCCGAGGTGGCCTAATCGTCGACCAGATAGATCGGCGGTCGGCGGTCTGTGCACCTCACCGTCTTGGCGACGTTGCGATGGAACTGGTCCCGCCCCGCGGCGATCATTTGCACGAACTCGTCGACGGCAAACGGCGGCGCGTCGAGGCTCATCTTGTTGCGGATGGGGTTCTTGCCGATCGACTCGTCGAGCGGGGTCAGCCGGCTAGAACCCCTCGACCCGTCGGGGCTCATAGCGGCTCCTCGGTCGCGAACCGTACGTCGAACAGCACCCCGCGCACCGGTCGCATCGACTTGATGTCCTTCTTCGTGAGGAAGATCGGCTCTCGGGCGTCGATCGTGTTCGGGCTGGCGAGCGCGATGCCGTCCTTGTTGTGGAAGGCCAACTTGATGACGCTGCCGATGTGACTCAGGTGTGTTTCGACCACAAACAGCTCCCCCGAGCGGAACGTGTCCAGGTTGGATTCGCAGGGGCCGACGAGCACGACCTGGCCGTTGTGCGCGATCGGCTCGAGGCTCGTGCCGACGATCCTGATCCCCTCGCCGCCTGCAATGGCGCTGCCGTCGAACGCGGTGTCGAGGCGCCACTCCTGGGACGGTCCGGCGCGCTTCGTCGATTGGACCTTCTGGCGGTCGGACACCACGCCGACGACCTTCCGCAGCGCGCAGCGTTCGCGATGGAGCATCACGATGGGCTCCTTCGCCAGAGGGTTGAGGGCCCCAAGGAGCCAGTGGCTCTCGGTGGAAGAAGCGCGGCGCAGGAAGTACCCTAGCGACCCGTCGTAGGCCGCCACCAGATCGCCGTCGCGTGGCGTCTCGTCCGCCGGGGCGAGCAACGCCCACTGCCCCGGCGCCGCGATCGGCATGAGCGTGTCGGCCAACACGACGATGGCGTGGACCGAGCCAAAGTCGGCGGGGGTGGGCAGGTCGGAGAAGTCCACGACGTGGCCGTGGGAAAGGGCTGCCGCCGATCCGATCAAGGAGAACCGCAAGTCACGCGGCTCGGGATAGGCGTCCCCGGAGCGCGGGAAACGAATGGGAATGACCGGCGCTGAGGGATGAGGGTCGATCGCGGAGGGAGGAACGCTTGGGGACGCGGCGTGGGTGCGGGTGTCTCGCCGAAGAAAGTTGAGACGCTTGATCTCATTTCGGAACGTCACATCCATGGTTTTCAGTGCGCCAAGACATTCCTCCGCCGCAGCCATTCCAACGCGCGCCTCCGTGTACGCATGCGAACCAGCGTCGAGCACCGTCTTGACGTTCGGAGCCGTCAACGTGCGGACGATGAAGTCGCGGTGGCTGTGCGCGAGCACATGGCTGCTATCAAGCGCGGCGTAGCGATCCAAGGATTGTTCGAGATTCTTCGTCGTGAAGAAGGCGACCGGGCTGTAGGAGTCCAGGGCGATCAGCACGTCCTCCCGGTACTTCCGCATCTCGTTGGCGGCGTTCCTCCAGGGGCCGCGCAGCAGATCTTCGGCGCGCTCCAGTCGGCTACCGTCCCACATGGTCAGCGCGGAGTCGTGACGGCGGTGATTGATCTCCAGGACCCTGCCCGCATGGAAGTCGGTCCGGCAGATGTTGAGGTAGTCGAGCTGGTGGGTGGACACGACGAACTGGGTCGTGTCGAGTGCTGGCTGGAGCAGACGGTTGGACCACCGTCGGCGGTGGTCCTCGTCGAGGGACAGGATCGGGTCGTCCATGATCACGAAGCCGAGCCCGCCAGGGTGCTTCTCCAGGAGCGCGAAATAGAACGCGAGCGCAAGCGCCCTCAGTTGGCCAGCGTTCGAGACGTGCTGGCTGGGGACCTCGTACGTTCCGCCGCCGAGGAGCGCCTCGATCGAGCGGTCCTTCACCTTGCCGCTGATCTGCAACCTCGTCGGCTTGAGCGATTCGTTCGTCGAGTAGTAGATCTTCTCGAAGTTGGCCAAGGTGCTGGCTTCGATGTCGCCGAACACTCGCTGCACCTCCGCCTCGGCGTAGGCGCCGATGGGCTTCAGGTCCTCCAGCGCGTCCTTCATCTCCACGAGGACTTGGATCCCGCGAGCAAGTTCGGCTGCTCCCTCGCACTCGCGTTGGAGGGCCACCAGCTCGGCGCGCAGCGCCTCTGTGGGGCGAATGTCCTCGGCCGCCCTGCGTCCGAGGCCGAGGGTCGAGAGTAGCGATGGGTTCGGCCCGTCGACCCCGGTGAGGAGCTGCTCCAACCTCGTCCGGGTCGCGGCGAGGTGACCCTGCGTCCAGCGCATCGTCGCGAGGCTGCGCTGAAGCCGCCCGACATAGTCGACGAAACCGCGCGCCGCCTTGCGGAACTGCGGGTCGACGTCGCTCGGCAGCAGCTCGCGCTCGAACGGAACGACGGGCGGGAGGGCGTCGATGACCTCTCCGACTGCTTCGGTCCAGCGCGCGACGACCGGGCGTAGAACCGCCGCGCAATGGTCGGCAAGGCCCGCCCAGTCCTGTCGGAACGCGGTGACTGGACCCTTGGTCCCGTAGGCTGCGAACGCCTCCGGGAAAGCCGCTGCCAGCTCTTCGCGGAGCGCGTGAAAGAATGCGTCCGGGGGCTGACGAAGCTCCCTCGGGATCTCGGCGAGCGTCGCCAGTTCGTACGCAACCGGCAGGCCGTCGATGGACTGCTGACACACCGGGCACTGCAAGCCGTGGCCGTCGTAGTGGTCGACGGCCTGTAACAGCAGGGACTTCCGGCTCGCCGGTGCGACCTCGTCGCGCCACAGCGAGAGGCGCTCGCCGATGCGGCCCTCCGCGCTCGCGAGAAAGCGTTCGAAGTCGAACGTGAGGTCAGCAATAAAGTCGTCGACGGACTTCGCTTCGCCGAGAGGCAGGAGGGCGTCAATCCGCAGGGATTCCGCCTCACGGAAGCGGGCGGGCCACGGCTTCTCCAGCAGGCTGATCGCCGCAACGAGTGCGTCGGCCAGGCCGACAGGCGCCGAATTCACGTCGTCGAGTCCGATCACCGACGCCAGCTGGCTGTTCGCGCTCTGCACGAGGTCCGCGGCACGTGCCGCGACTGCAGCCACCGATGCAGACGACGGCACTGGGACGTGGGCCAGATCGTTCAGCGACGATCGCAGCGGGTGGTCGTCTCGGAGTCCGCGGAGCTGTGACGTGAGACGGGCTCGGACGTTGGTTCCGCGTGTCTCGGCCTGCTTCGTCTCGTCCGTGATGGTGCGGGTGAGGTTACCCAAGAGGCCCGACGCCAGTTTGCCGAGGTCGTCGAGCTCATCGAAGCCGAGGAGCATCGAGAGCAACTGGTGCGCCCCGGTCGCTCCCCCCAAGCTCTCGTGGCTGAACATCGCCGCCGCGGAGAGGGAGAGTTGCAGGTCGAGCGGCTCGATGCCGTGCGTCTCCAGCGACGAGCAGGGCTGCCACGTCTCGCCGTCAGCGCTCTCCTGCAAGCCCGCGAGGTCCCTGCGCAGGAAAAGCTCGTGTTTCTCACACGGGGTGCGGAGATGAATCTCGACCCAGCAGTCCGGCGTCACCTTCGTAGGGTCTTGAGCACGGGGCAGCGTGTGCACGCTCGGCCACGTGCCGACCTTGGTTGGCTCAGTAGAGGCCTTCTTCCTCGCGTACACCGCGATCTGGCCTGCCGCTTCCCCCGCATCCGTCACGACCTCGCCCGCCAGCACCCAGACGACGGCGCTCAGCAGGCTGCTCTTGCCGCTGCCGTTGGTTCCGTAGATGAGGGTGGGCGCGCCCGTGAACTGGTGCTCGAAGGTCTCGCCCAGCGGAGCAATGCCCCGGAACGACATCGTGCGGAGACGATGCAGTCGCCAGCGTCGCGGCGACGTCGGATCGGCCTGGTCGGGCGCCGGTGCATCGCCAACGAACACGTCGGACGAATCGGTGGCGTGCGACGACGCCGCGTTGAGGTAGCCGCGCCGAGCGTGTCGTCCCTGCTCGACACCGGTCTTCGCTGAGAGGGCCACGCGCTCGTTCCAGAGGACAGTCAGCAGATGCCGGGCGTGTGGGCGGACAGGGCCAACCTTGACCTTCTTCGACTTCAACTCCTGGCCCGCATGGAGGGCGTCGATCGCGGCCTCGGCCGGGTTGGATCTATTCGTCAGCAAGGTCTTCCCCCACGCTCGGGAGCCTTTTCTCCCGATGCCCCTTGTACCGACCTACTCCGTCCCGAGCAATCGACCTCCGCCGTCGTCGCTCTCCGGAGCCGCCTTCGCGCCGCGCTTCGCCCGCTTCGGCTTCTCGGTCGCGCCTCCGCCCGCGGTCGCCCAGCAGCGGTGCTGCCAGCGCTCGACGAGGGGGGATGCGCGGTGACGGTCTCAATGTACCTGCTGCACGGGGCGCACGACGACGTGATCCCGCTGTAGGAGTCGCGCTTCACGGCGCGGGAGTTCGAGGGGCGCGCCGATGCACCTGCTGCTGACGACAGCCATCGATCACGTCACCGTGCAGAGCGACCTCCCTGCGCGGCAGCGCTGGGAGGTGGAGATCGCGTTCGCGCACGAGGGCGAGAGCGAGGAAGGCGAGGGGGCCGCGCTGTGGGTGTTCCGCTACGCGGGCGGCCGGGTCACGCGGCTCGCGCGGGTCGCCAACGCGCAGTACCTGAGCGACGTGGACGGCGACGAGCGGCCCGACGCGGTGGCCATCCACCGGCGCCTTTGGGAGACCCCGGCTGAGTTCCACCAGGACCCGCACGACGTGTGCGTCGACGAGGTCCGCGCGCCGATGACCGCAGCGCGCTCGCTCCCCGGCGGGGCGTTCTCCATCACCGATCCCGCGGTCCGCGCCTACAACCGCCGGGAGTGCCCGGCGCGTCCATCGACGATCGTGGCGCGCGACGCCAACGGCGCCGTGGACGAGGCGACGACGGCGCGCACCGTGGTGTGCGCGGGGGCATGGGGCGTGCGGCGCGCGACGATCTCCGCTGCGACGTCTACGGCGACCTCCCCGCGACCTGGTACGAGGAGGACTGAGGACCCGTTGTTGGTGACGTCGACGGTCGTACTCGGGGCCGAGCGCGGCGGGGCTGCCCCGCGGTTTGCGCGGGTAGTTGGCGCGGTGCAGTCGTCCGCCGCACCCCACGCAGCCCCCCTCCAGGGCGTCAGTGGCGAGGTCGTCGTCGAAGCGAAACTACGCGTCGTAGAGCCTGGGGTCAGCCAACAATCCGTGGGACGGTGGTGCCCTCCTTTCGCCTGGCAGGGCTGAACGGAGGGGACCCCCTCGAATCGTGCTGATCAAGCTCGCCGAGGGGGGTTCGTTTGGAACATCACCCAGCGTGATCAGCCAGGCCGAGATCCCCATCGACTACCGTGACCACGCTCACCGCGGCGCCGAGAGCCCACGTCCGCGGCGTCGTTTCGGGAGGCGCCTGTCTCGTGCTACCCACCCCGTTTGCGCGCCGCCCGCAACCGCTCGATGTTCCGGCGGCGCTCAACGCACACGCAGGTCCGACGCCTCGTCTGCTCGATGGTCATCATGGAGGCGGGCCCGCGAAGAAGATCGAGCTGTACGCGCGGCTCGGCCACCGTCTGCCAGCCCGCGGCGGCCTTCACGAACTCACTCGCCACCATGCACGCCGAGAGGCAAGCGACGAAGGGTACCGACGGGGAGAAGCGCATCGTGGGCGCCGAGGAGATCTCCGCCGCGATCGCCTCCTGCACGACCGAGCACACTGGCCGCCCCACGCGCTCTGCGAGCCAGGCGCGCTTCTCGGGCGGCGCGGTGAGCACGTCACCCTCGGCGACGACGGTCTCGGCCGCCGCAGCCCGCGTCGTCGTGAGCCCACTTGCCCGGCCCCCGCGGACCTCAGCAGCTTCGCCGGGCGGCTCGCGGAAGACGCAACGCAAGCAGCCCACATCATCCTCGAAGGGGTGGCGGCCCACCTGGCAGAGGAAGGTCCCGATCGCCCCGTCGATCGCGAGGTCCGGCCAGATGTCCTGGACCGCGTGCCGGGCCTCGATGTTGTCGAGTCCAGCGAGCACGACGTTCGGGTAGGGCACCTCGCACCCCAGGCGCGCGGCGAAGAGGTCGAGCTTCTCGACGAAGCCCTTCACGACAAGGCGCCCCCCGAGCACGCGCTCGCCGAACAGAGCCTTGTCCGCGCCGACCTCGGCGGGGCCGATGAGGAGGCAGGTACCCAGGTTCTCCTCGCCGTACTTCTGGGAGTCGACGATCGACGCCCGGCCCCGGCAGGGGAGTTCGCCGAGGAGATAGATGAGCCCGTTGCCGATGGCCCCCGCGCCCACGAGGAGAAGGTCGGTCGGAATCTCTACGGGCAGGGCGGGGCCGGTCTCTTGCTCGGTGAGCGCGTAGGAGTAGAGGCTCCAGCTCACCCCGTCGAGGAGGACGCCGCGCTCGGGCTTGAGTTCGATGAGGCGCTTGAACACCTCGCCCACGCCGAGGCACGCCGCCGCGAGCGCAGCGATGGGGTTCGCCGAACCGCGGGGGGTCGGCAGGTCACGCCCGCCGGACGAGACCCGCGCGAGCCACCCGTCGGCGTGAATCACCGTCCAGGGCTCTCCGGGCCGCGCGAGGGTCCCGACGCTCAGGACGGCGTCGTAGTCACCGACGCCGCGCCCGAAGGCGGGCACGAACCGGACGGGTCGTCCGCCGAACGCGATCGCCTCCGCGACGTCGCGGCACTCCTCATCCAGCGCGTCGAGCCCGCCGGGCAGTGCGACCGTGACGTCGCGGGAGATCCGCACGAGGAGTCGAAGCGACGAGAGGAGACACATCCGCCCGTTGGGCGTTGCGAGCACTGGGGCCTCGCCCGTGAGGAGCACGCGCTTCTCGGCGAAGCGGTGCGCGTCCGCCGCGTCGTGCCCGAGGCTCTCGACCGTGGCGACGACGCGGCTCATCGAGAGCGGCGGCGTCATGGCGACATCTCCTCGCCGACGACGATGATGGCCGGCGCGTCGTCGTCGGTCACCGCGATGCGCGCCGCGAGATCTGCGGGCGTGAGGCGGCGGTAGCCACGGTCGGGGTCGAAGACGTGGACGCCACAGTCGGTGATGCGGGTCATGGGCCGCTGCGCGTAGTCAGGCGCGACGACGGAGAGGAACCACGGCACGCGGATGCCCTGCGCGTGGTCGACCCACGAGAGGTCCACGCCGTACCCCGGGCCGTGCGAGTGGATCTGCCCGAGGAGCGAGACCTCGAGCGCGATGGTCACGTCGGCGATCTCGTTCAACACGGCCGCCGGAAGGGAGAGGTGGTCTGGGAGCCGCACGACGCCCATCCCGCGCAGCGCCACCGCGTGCGTGACCCGCGCCTCGTCTCCCTCACGGACGCCGAGCCAGAAGGCGACGCCCTCGTTGCCCCGTGCGCCGTCGCGAGCCATCTCGGCGAGCGACGCTTCGAAGACCGCGGCGGGGATGCTCCACCGCGCGACGTAGGGGAAGTACGACGTGCTCACGGATGCCTCCCGGTGAAGTGGTGGTCGAGTTCGTCCTGCAGGGTGCGCAGGACCATGAGGAGGACGTTGCCGCGCGTCTCCCAGCGGTAGCGCGGATCGGTGCGCCACTCGGGGTGGAGCGCGAAGCCCTCGGCGGTGTAGTTCACGCAGGCGTCGAGCGAGCCCGGGCGGAACCCGCGAACCTTGGGCCACGCCTCCGGCCGGTCGAGGCCACCGGTCGCCGGGTCGCGGAACTTGAGCGACGGCGGCTCCGCCGGGTACGTCGACCAGAGGAGCCGCGCCTGGAAGCGTTCGCTCGTGGCGCTCGCGGGCGAGAGCGCCACGAGGACCTCCAGCGGGTTCGGGAGGGTGATCTCCCAGCGCGCGGCGTCCTCTGTCGTCCGTACCTCGGCGAGGTCGTCGGCGAGGTTCAGGGCCGAGAGATCAGCGCCCATCGCCCTGCGTGATCTGCTTCGCGAGCTTGAGCTGGAGGACGGGCTTGTCGCCCGCGAGGGCGCCGAGCATCTGGCCCGGGTCCGTGAGCTCGTCCTTGCCGTGGTGGAGCGAGTACGTCACGACCGAGCCGTCGGGCTGCGGCCCCTCAATCAACCCGAAGGCGTTGAGCACGCGCTTCTTGAGCGCGCCCACGGTCTCCTCGTGCGAGGCGTCGGGGTCCTGGAAGGGGTGGGCCGCGGGCGGGAAGACGACGATGACCTTGAACGAGGGCTTGGGCTTGTTGGGGTGATCCATGGTGATGATCTCCGAGACAGGCACGGAGGTGACGCCGACGACACGCTGTCGTCGGACGATCCGTGCGGCTGATTCGGAGCATGGGCCCGCTCACCCCCTCGATGCTTTAGGCTCAAACTAGGGCGTTTTGAGGCATCGGGACCTCGCGACCTAGTTTCGACCTAGCCTCCGTTCACCCCTCCTCACGCTCCGCGAGATCGACCGCCTCCACGAGAAACTCATACCCGCCCCCGCGGTGCGACTTGAGGATCTGCGCGACCTTGGTCTCCGGACCCCTCGGGTCCCGAGTCAACGCTTCAGCGATCGCGGCGGCCACCGCCTGCCTCGCCTGATGCGCGATGGTCTCCGCCAACATCTTCCCGCCCCCTGCGACGCGCAGTTCGTCACCGAGCTGCGCCTTCGACTTCGAGGGCCCGTGCCCGATCACGAGGCGTACAAACTCGATGTGCTGCGCGGCGGTGACATTGAGCTTCTTCCCGTCGAGGTGAACACCGTCCGCACGGACAACGAGGCGGGCCTTCCCCGCCGCCTCGTCGATGTCCATCTCCGACCGCAGTCCCAGTCGGTCATAGAAGTGCTCGACGATGTCGCCGAAGGGCGGAATCCACTCGTGCAGGGGGACGATGTCGATGGCCCCTTTGTCCACGAGCTCCGGAGGGGCAAGGAGAACGAGCCGGTCACCATTCGCGCGAGCGCGCAATGACGAAGCGAGCTGCTCCAAGTCTCCCGGCGGTGCGAGCGCGAGAAAGACTCGCAGTGCCTCCGCGCGCATCTGACGGCGCCCGACCTGCATCACGCCGTCTGGAAGGGGGCCGACCGGCAAGACGGAGAGCTTCAGGACCTTCTGCAGGTGACTACCGAACACCGCAGGGTCGAGGACGTACCCGTCGAGCGCGCCGTCGGTGAGGCGGCGCGCGGGAACGTCGGGGTCGACCCCCACGGCAACATCGTCGAGCCCCTCCACCAAACGGAGCGCGCCATCCGCGATGGAGCATGATTCGTCCGGCGCTGCATCGAGCGGCGCGTCGATGAGAAATCCGTCCGCGAGGAGCGCATCGAAGCGGCCCCGCAGTACGCGCCGCCACCGGTGGGCGGGCCGTGGGCGCAGCGCGAACTCCCAGAATGACGCGGCGAGGCCGCTGCCGAGGAGCCCCATGCGGTTGAAGATCTCCTCGAGCTCCAGCCGATCGCCCTCCCTGCTGCACTTGATCCCGTGAGGTGGCTTCAAAGACACGCCGACGCGACGGCGTGTCTTCTTGAAGTGGAAGAGAAACTTCGCACGAAGGACGTGCTGCTCTCCGAGGTGCTTGAGCTCGCGCACGAGCATCGCCAGACAGTCGGGATTCTTCGCCGTCATGCGCCCACCGGCGACGGGCTCCCAGACGATGGACTCCAACCTCACGGCGACGTCAGGGCGGCCCGGCACCGTCAGGCTACGGCCGTGTCCGAGCAACGTCCCGAGGTTGAAGCTCTCTTCGACGACCAGGGCCCCGGAGCGCCCGAAGATCACCTCGCCGAGGATGCGCGCGTATGGCTCGACGAGGCGCTCCTCGCTCGGCATGATCTCGACCCGCGCGTCTGCGAGGTCGAGGTAGATGAGGTCGCAGCACGCCGCCCGGATATTGCCGGGGGCGGTCACGCCGCTCTCGTCGTCCATGAGAGGCATGCGCTGGCGACGGGTCCCGCGCAGGATGTAGAGCGACAGGTGGCCCGGCAGCACCTGCGTGTCGATCGTCACGTTGCCGGTGAGGCCGCCCTTCTTGAAGAGCTGCGAGAGGTGCACGTGGAGCTTGCTCGTCGCCTCGTCGTTCCAACTCACCGCCCCGTCTTCGGCGGGGATGTAACGATAACGCGTACGCCTCCCCTCCCGAGCAGCCGCCTCCAACTGCGCGGCGACCAGGACCTGATGCAGGCGCGATTCGTCCTTCGAGCGAATCCAGAGGCCCGCGAGCGCGTCGGCCGCGGGTAACTCCATCACCCAGTCCGGCGCGTTGATCCCGGCGCCAGCGAGGAGTTCCAGCACGAAGTCCAGTCCCCCGTCCGAGTGGGAGTATATGAATTCCAGCGCATCGACGATGTCGTCGACGACACCTTCCTTGAGCCGTCCGACGATCGCGTCGACCGCGGTGTCGACGAGCGCCTCGCCGTTCTTCTCGAAGAGTCCGCGCCAGCTCTCGCCGGAGAGCGTCTGGACGAACGTACGCGCCAGCAACATTCCTTGCGGGACGCGCGCAGTCGGAGCCGACGCCGAGGTTGTTTGAGGTGCTGCCGCGGGCAGCGGTACCGTCCTACCCATCCGGCCAACCGTGGTTCGGTATGAGACGGCATGCAACGTGTTCGGAACCTCGGGGCGGACGTCGCGGTTTTCTTGACACTCGCCCCCATATCGAGGGTGGGCGCAGGAGCTCAGCGACTCGTCTCGCGCACAGCTCCTTCGACGCCCGTGGCTCAGCAGCTGACGCGGTCCCGGTCGACGATGCCCTGGTGGCGCGACGCGGATGGACGATCAGCTCGCGGTCGATGTCGCCTACATGCCGCCGGCGGCGCCGCTGCGTGCGGGCGGCGCGGACAGCATTGGAACAACTGGGGGCCTCTCGACAGCCCTGCGGCCGCCATTGTAGAGGTACGATGCCGTCGCCAATCGTTCGTTTGCTCGACGCTCGCCGGGCGGGACCTGCCGGAACTCGGCGCCGATGCGGAACCACAGGAGGCTCCTCTGGTGCTCCACGAGCGCCTCCCGGATCTGCTCGAGGGCGCGGGGGTCGCCGGGAGAGATCAGGACTTCCCGCTGCGGATCGTGCGAGCAGGGGTGGACGACCGCTACCTCGTGAAACTCCTCACCCTTGATCTCAAGCAGCTTTAGATGCGCTCGCCCTACGGCGCTGGGTGCATTGGTCGACGGGCTCACTACCGACGAGGCCGAGGTGTGTCTGGCGGTGCGCGTGAAGCGATGAGCCGCGGACTCACGGCACACCCCCGAAGCGGGTCGGGTCGGTTTCACACAGAGAGAAACAGGAGGCCGATCGTTGGTCGACCGGTACGTTCTGGCCGACGCGCGTACACCGCTCGTAACAGACCGCTGCCCGCATGGGCCGCCGAACCTCCCAGCCGCAGTCCGCGTTCAGCTCGTCTTCTCTCACGAACGCCCAACCGGTCTGCCCGTCGAGGACGATCTGGACGCGGAAGAGCCGCTCGTCGGAGCGGATCTGGTTCGTCGCTTCAAACACCCGTACCTGGGTGCCAGTGGGATACTCTGGCCCGTCGAGGGCGATGTCCAACCTGGAGCGCAGGTGGAAGCTCCCGTGGCGGGTCGCGACGCAGGACGGCGGCGCGGGCGCGGGTACCGCTGGCGGTGACGGCAGCGCGGGCGCCTGCGGTGGCGCGTACCGGATCGGGGATGAGCGCTCCGGCGTCCGACGCATCACATAGAAGAGCAGCAGGGCGAGCAGCACCACGGCGACCGTCACCGCGCCCCTGATCTCGGGCTGTCGGGCCGGAACCTTCGCCGCGGCCTGGGACCGCAGGCGGGCGCCGCACGCGAAGCAGTGGATCGCTGACGTCGGCGCGACGACGCCGCACTGCGAACACGCTACACCTTCCGGGGCGATGTAGGTCGGCGCGTGCGCCCGGACCGGAGCCGGGCCCCACGCGGCGCTGTCTTCCAACGATCCGCTGGCCGCCTCCGACGGAGGTTCACGGTGTTCGGGGGCCTCGGGCACGAGCGCCTCCCGACCTCTTTGAGCGACCGCGGGGCTCCAGACCGGGGTGCCCCAACTCACGCCCTCGACCACCGGGGGCGGCGCAACGGACGGCGCGACAGACGCCGCGATCGGTGGTGCGACGGTGCGAAACGCGTGGGAGAGCTGCCAGCGCGCCGAGGACGATCGGGGGATCAACCCCGGGCCGGCCGTCGCGGGCGCGACCGCAGCGATGGGTTCGAGCGCAGAGAGCCACTGCGCCGCCGTGGCGCACGTCGCGATCGAGGGGGACTCCCAGGCGCGCTGAAACAGCTCCGCGACGGGCGGGCACTCCCGGCGGAGGTAGTCCAGTGCACTCCGATACCGGGGCGAGTCGGTGTGGAGCTCGTCGTCGCTGAAGTACCCCCCACCCTTGTCGCACTGCGCGGATAGCTCCGGCGCGGAGACGATCAACATCTCGGCGGCCAGGATCGCCACGGCGAAGCGATCACATTCCGCCGACCAGAGCCCCTCGGCCGAAGGGTCGCGCAGGGCTCGATGTCCGTACCCGGCGGACCCTGCGTTCAGCCTCGCGGGCCGCGGGAAGTCGGGCCCGAACATCTCTTCAAGGTCGATCAACTCCACGCCGATGGAGTCGACGTCCACGATCACGTTGCCGCTCGCGATGTCGGTGTGCGCGAGGCCGCGCCGCTCGATCTCGCCCATCACCAGGCTGAAGCGATGGGCGAGGCGCGCTGCGTGCGACGGATCCAGGTAGGTCCCGTTGCGGGGGCCGCCGACGTTCAACACGTTGAACCAGGTGTACCCATCGACCCACGGCATCATCTGCGCGTGGAGCAGGTCGGGGTGCGCCGCGACCAGCGGGTGCCCCTCTTCGAAGACGGCTCGCCTCGCGGCCCTCAGCCCGACGACGTCGACCAGGGGACGCAGCTTGCGGGCGATCTCCAACTGGTGCGGCTTGCGGTAAAGCTTCTTGAAGACTTTGAGGGCCCACTTCTCCTTGCCGTTCGAGAGCTGATAGACGGTGCCCCGCTTCCCCTCTTCGCGCAGCACACAAGGCATCTCCTTCACCCCAGGGTGCTGCACGAAGAACAGCGGGCTTCCCTTGTAGTCGATGCTGTCCCCGGGGTTCGGCGCGAATGCCATCAGTCCGCCCCCCCTGCTTGTGCGCTGACACTCACGGGAGCATCCGCGCGGTGGTGCCGCCGGTGAAGGGGAACGGCTCCGTCGGGCGTCTCGACCCGCGCTCCACCGTCCTCGCCGGAGTCGGCCTCGACCCGTCGAGTGGGTGCCCCCGGGTCCGCCGCCCGCTCGGGCTCTCTCGGCGACTCGCCAGGAGCGATCCCACGTTGTGGCCCTGAGGTGTCCGTCAGGTGTGTTCGCCTTGAGGGCACCCGTGGAGGCGGCGGTGCGGGTATCGCCAAGGGCTTCTCGGTTCCCGTCTGCTGGAGACTGCCCAGATCCGGGGGCGTCGCGGCGTCGCTCTCATCCGACCACGGGTTGATTCCCGACAACCCCGCCATCGCCACCAAGGCCGCAAGCCCCAGCGACACGACCACGAGCGCGCCACATCCGAGCGCGATCTTCGCGGGACGACCGGCGGCCGCGTCGGCCTGGCCGACCTTGTGACCGACAACCCAGGTGGGCCGAGGGCGGGCCTCGTCCGTCGTTGGAGACGGGATCTTGAACGCCGCATTCGCATCGCCGACGGGCTGCGAGAACGGGGATGCCCCCACGACCGCCTGTCCCGGCGGGAGCACCGAAGGGGACGGCGGGTTCTCTTCAACGTCGGCGTCGCGCGAGGGAGCGGCCTTCACCTGTGGGCGTTCGTCGGGTCCGACAACGCTCCGTGCTCCTTGGAAACTCGCCGCGACGAACGACAGGTCGTCCCGACCCGCCATCTCCTTCGCGAGATCGGTGAAGTTCGCCGCCACCTCGACCGCGCGCAGATCGGCCCCCCACGTAGACCCGGTGCCGTCGGAACGCAGCACCACCGAGTCGACATCACGCAACTCGTGTCGAACCAGCTCCCCGCGGATGCCCTTGGTGCTGGACCACCTCCCCTTGGCGTCGGCGGCGAGCTCCCTCGAAACCCCGTCGGCGCCGAGGACCGTAGCCGTGACGTCACCGAGGATGAACACCTCGCCGCGGCGCGCCTGAGCGTTCATCGAGAACACCGCGAAGACCGTCTGGCTCCCCGTGGTGCCCCGCTTCTTCTCGAGCTCGTGTCGAACCATCTCCGGAATGCCGACCGAGAGTTCCCACCGCGCGACGCGGTCGGCCAGCGTCGGTTGCCTCGCCTGGATGGCCTCCCGCAACCATTCCACCGTCGTCTCGGTCCCCCTTCGGCCGAGGAGGATTTCGAGGAGCCCGCGGCCGCACTCCTCTGCGGCGAGGTGTCCCATGAACGACTGGCTGACCCCGTCGGCCACAACTGCCACGAGCCACCCGTCTTCCAACACGTATCCGCAGAAGTCCTGTCCCTCGATGTCCCTTGGATCAAAATCCAGGCAACGTCGGTATCCCGCGGTGATCGAGAGATCATCCGCTCCCGCGATCGTTGCGACCTGCCGGTGAAACTGGACTTCGCCCGATCGTTGTACCGAAAGGAATCGCCCCTCGCTGGACGCGACCTCGCTCACGTCGGCCCCGACTTACCCCCGGATGGAGCCTTCCCGTGACTCCAGCCGACGATCTCGACGTCTTCGCTGCGGGCCTTCTTCGTGGTCGTGGTCGGGGCAGAGGCGGTCGCGACCGCAGGCGCGGGCCGCGGCGCCGAGGGGGCGGGCGTCCAGCTCACCACGACGACATCGGCCAATGGGGCAGGCGCTGGTGGACGGAGCGGAGCGGGTGACGGAGCCGCGACGGGTGGGGCAACCGGCCCCGGCTGTGCGGGGACTCCGTACGAGGGCGGGGAGTACGACGGCGGTTGGCCATAGGGCACATTCGGCGGGGGCGCGGCAGCGCCGTAGGCTTGTGGCTGTCGCGGCGGAAGAGGGAACGCAGTGCGGATCTGATGCGCCGAAGGCGCGATGCCCGGCTCGTCGAGTCGGGCGAGCACCGAAGCCCATTCTGCGAGCCGAGGGCACTCCGAGCGATGACCCGCTCGCCACGCTCTCTCGAAGAGAACCGCCAACGCCGGTTCGATTCTTCGGAGCGCCAGCAGGAGCGTCGTGAGGCGGTCGCTCCGTGCCCCGCGAACCTCCGCGGGGTCGAAGTAGCACCCGAGCCCGCTGGCCCTTCGCGAGACTTCGGGATCGCCCCAGCCGAGCATCTCACCCAGCAGCATCGCGCCAGCAAACCGGTCGGCGACGGGGCCCCACGCACCGTCGAAGTCGTCGACCATGTTGTAGCCGGGCGTCCCGGTCGTCGGATGAGGCGGAGCCGGGAACCCCGGAGCGTAGAGGTGCTCGACGTCGATGAGCTCAACGATCCCGTTCGGCAGGTCGAGAATCACGTTGGGGCCGGCGAGGTCGCAGTGCGCGATGCCGCGTGACTCGAACCCGGCGATCACCTCGGAGAACCGGGTCGCCAGCTGCCGCGCCGCCGCCGGATCGAGGGCGTGTCGGGAGAGCACCACCTCCGTCCAGGTCGGCCCCTGGATCCACGGGATCAGCACCGCGTAGTGGAGAGCGGGGTGCCTCGCGATCGTCTCCGCGGCGGTCTGCGGTGAGAAGCAATGCCGGTCGCAAGAGCGCAGGCCGGGCGCGATGCTGTACGTGCGGATGTTCCTGGTGATCGCCTCCATCGCGGGCTGCTGGCACGCCGGGCGGAACACCTTGAGCGCGAACTCCGCGCGATCGCGCTGTCGCTGGAGGTGGAAGACCGTCCCCTCGCTGCCCTCGATCGCGTGCGCGTAGGCGGGAGCGCCCGGGTGCGCGACCGCGCGAAACGGCTCGGCGAAACGACCGACCACGAGGTCGATCCGCTCATCAGGCTTGAGACTGAAGGACCCCATGGGACTCTTTGAGCCTTTCGGGGGAGTCTCCTCCCCCCGAAGTCACCGCCGCCCATACGGCGCGAGCGGGCACGTGCTTCAACGGGTATAGGTGGCGCCGGACATCGCGAAGGCGAGCTCGACCAGTTCGGTGCTGCTCGCCGGGAAGAGCATGGCCGCGCCGGGTGCCAGCGAGAACCCGTCCTCCTCGATGGTGTCCGCGTAGCGCTTCGGGATCGGCGAAGACATGCGGAAGAGCTTCGTCGCGAAGGCGTTCGACAGCTCGGCCTCGGAGCGGACGCCCGGCCAGCTCTCGACGTCCGCGATCGGCGACCGCGTCAGGTCGGCCCCCATGTAGATGTTCTGGACGAGCACGCCGCCGTCGTCGGTCGTCATCTGCATGATCTCGTGCGCGACGGGCTCCGGGTCGCTGCCCGTATACGCGCCGTCGGTCATATGGCACACCAGCGGCGCGGGGTGCCCGCGCAGGGAAGGGAGCTCGCGACGGAGCAGGTCGCGCGCCATCATGAAGGCCGCCGCGGTGTCGGTCTGGTTGGTCGGTTTGAACTGCGGCGATCCGAGCTGCGCGACCTCGGCGACAGTGCGAATGCCGCCGAGGATGTCCTTGGGCGTCGAGCTGTACGCGATCATGGCGAGGCGATAGCGGGGCGACACGACCTCGGACTTCGTCGACCGCGCGACCATCTTGCCGATGACGTTCTGCAGCGCGCGGTTGAGGTGTTGGATCTTCGGTACCCCGTCGAGGTGCTCGGACATCGAACCGCTCACGTCGAGGAGGTAGACGACGAGCGCGGGGGTAGCGGACGTAGCTGCGATGTCATAGGCCATGGGCGAATTCTCCCGTGGGTGGGAAAGGATTCCAACCGGCTTGGAGAGCGGCTTCGGATGCGGCCGACCCCCTCCCCGAGGTGTTGGCCGTCGAAGGCCGACCGACGGTACACTTCCGGTACGCGGCCAGTCAACGGTCGGGCGAGCGCGGAGGGACGGCGGTGATCAATTCTTCCGTTGTCGCTGTGCGGGGAGGTAGCGTCGGCGCGAGAAGGTCCCATTGGCTCAAGCACCCATCCCGTCGCGACCGATGAACGGTCAGGAACCCGGAAACGCGTTGCGGAGCCTCCTCGACCTGCCGCTGCGGCAGTCGCTCGCTCCAGAACTCCAAGGCGCGATCGCCGCGTTGGGCACGGACATCCGCTCGGCGGACGCGGCGGCCGATTGGGCCCCCTTCTACGCCAGGGCGATCAAGATCAGCGACGAGATCCTTGGCACGACGGACGGGCGATTGGAGGTGCTGCAACGGCACTCGCTCTCGATCGAGGATCCGATGGAGGCCCGGGCCAGGATCGCTCAGGCGCCGCGCCGCGAGGCCGAGCGGCTGCGAACGGAGGCCCTGGCGAACGTTCAGAGGCTCGTCCGGGAGTGGCTCGATCGGGCGAAGCGGCAGCAGGAGCACGTGGCCGCCGGCTGCGCTCCGTACCTCCGGGAGGCGCGCCTCGTCGAGCGGGTGGACGGCAAGCACGGCATGACGCTGTCGCTCGACGCGAGGTGGTGGTCGGAGTTCTCCGATTACGCCAGACAATGTTGTGACGAGTGGACGAAGAACTTCTGCCTCGGCCTGGAGGCGGACGTGGGGCCGTCGATCGCGGAGGGTCTCGGCGAGCTCGCCCGGCGCCACGGCCCGCCCGGCGCACCGGTCGCCTGGACGCAGCCGGTCACCAGCGTTCAATTTGATACGGTCATCGAAGCCCGGGAAGTCGAGACGCCCAGCGTCAGTCTGTTGTTCGTCCGCGCGGTACGAACAACCTTCATGATGATGATGGGTTTCGTCTCCATTATAGTGAACCTCGCGAAGCCGTTGTCGTCCGGGGGAGGCGGCCATGGCTCGATGGCCGAGATAGGCCAGCTCGTCCTATCCGTCATAAGCCTCGCCTGCTTCGTGACGGCGATCTACTTCGGCGTCGGTGACGCGCGGCGGCAGCGAGAGACCTTGCAGAAGCAGGGATTGACCACCTGGCGTGACTCGGCCGTGACCCAGCTTCGCGGCGAGCTCGACAAGATCCTCGACCGTCACCGCCGCTTGCTGGAGCGCTGGGCGGCGCTGCGGGCCGATCAATGGACCGCTGCCATCGACCGATGGTGGGATACGCGGGTGGAGCCGAGGTTCGTCGAGTCCGACGCGGTGGCCGCGGAGCACGCCAAGGAGCTGAAGCTCCAACAAGGGCGCCTTCAGGAGGAGCTCAGCGGCCTCCGCGCGCTCCGCAATCAACTCTCGCAGACGACCCTCTTCGAGCTACGACGCAGGCTCCGTGACCTCTCCGAAGGCGCCTCGTAGCCGCGGGCGCGCGGACGCGCGGACGGTTACGGTAGGCGATCGAACAACCGTTGCAGCTCGCGGAGCACGCCGAGCGCGGCGTTGAGCCCGACGTTCGTGGCATTCGACGCGGTCTGTAGCGCCTGCGTTCCGTCGATCGCCAGGGCACCGGCGGCGTGTGTCACCGTCGCCGAACGTCCCAACGACTCCCCCGCCTCCCGGGCCCGATCGCGAGAATGGCTGAGGTGGTCGCCGCTGCGCCCCTCGGCTTGCCGGGTGACCTCCTCGGCGTGGTGCTGGCTCTCCGCGTGCGCCTCCTGGCCGTCGCGGGTGACCGCCTGGGATGCGCGTTCGAGGCACTCGGCGAGGCCATGCACGGCTTCTTCGATCGCGGGTACCCACTCCCCGGTGATCCTCTCCTCGACAGACCCGACGGCGCCGGCCACCTGCTCGTCCATGTGGTGCGCCGCCGCAAGGACGGCGGTGGTCAGGTGCTCATGGAGGGGCGCGACGGCCGAGTCCGTGGCCTCGTGATGCTCCGTCAGCGTCGAGTGGAGCTGGACGATCGCGTGGTCGACCTGCTCGGAGGGCCCGTGCAATTGCTCTCGCAGATCGCGGATGTGATCGCGGCACGCGTCGACCTCCCTCGACAGGCGCTCGAAGACCTGTTCGACGTGTTGACGCGCGTGCTGGGTCTCGGCGCGAAGCTGCGCGAGGGCCTCCCGCGTCTCCGCGACCTCGCCCGCCAGCGCGGCGTCGGCGGAGCGGCGCGTGCTTCGTACCGCCTCCAATCGATGCCGGAGGCTCTCGGTCGAACCGTCCGAGGTCGAGCGCAGCCCGGCGACCTCGCGCTCGCCCTCCGCGAGCGCCTCTTCCCACGCGACCACGACGTGACGCACGGCAAGGGTCGCGTCTTCCTCAGTGGATTCCATCCCCCGCCTCCAACAGCGCTCGCTGTCGCTCGACCTCGGCCACGTGGTCGTTGGCGTCGTGGACGCCGCTCTGCAACCCCGGGATCAACCCCTCCAGATCGCGGATGATCGGCTCGATCAGCTCGCGCGCCGCCTCGAGCTCGGCGTGGCTGTGGCCCAGCCTCGACACGAGGTCATCGAACATCTGTTGCAGCGCCTGCACCACCTCGTGAATCAACCCGTGAATCTCGTGCTCGATGGTCGATTCGACGGACCGCTGGATGCGCTCCGTCGCCGCCGCGATCAGCGCGCCCGCCAGGCCCAGGTGTTCTCTCAGGTCGTCCGCGGCGGAGTGCCCGTGCGCCGCCATTTCCCGCGTCGCATCGGCCGTGTCGTGGCCCGCCTGGGCGGCGCTCTCGTGGAGCCTCGCGAGCTGGTGGTCGAGGCCCTGGTGCCGCGCCGTGGTGTGGTGTTCCGTGTCCGCGAGGGATTGCGCGGCCGACCCCGACGCCGCCGTCAGCGACGATCGGTGGCCCTCGATCGCCTGGTGGAACTCGGCGGCCCGCGCGCCGACGCGCCCGACCTCCTCGCGCTCGACACCGTGGCGCTGCTGGACCTCCGCCTCCAGCGCATGCGCCTCCGACTGAAGCTGGTCGAAGTCCCCGTCCAGCGCGTGTGACCTCGCCGTCAGGTGCTCCACGAAGTCCGTCACTTCGTGAGTGGCGGCGTCGAGGTCTTGCCGCAGATCGTCGTCCTGGTTGCCACCTGCGAGCGAATGAGGGGCCAGTTCGCGCGCGACCTCGTCGCGCAAGTGGGCGAGGGCTTCCACCGCCCGCCCCGCGCTCCCTTCGGCCTCGGCCAGGTCATCCCGCAGTCGGCGGCGCCGCTCGCGCAACGCCGCCAGTTGATCGCGCAGCTCCACCTGTGTCGGCTCCAAAGGCATCTACGTTCGCTCCATGACGATCGCCCCAACCACGTCAGTCGAAGATGTCCAAGACGAAGTTGATCGCCCGAAGCCCGGTGCGCGCGGCCAGCAGTTCGGGGACCAGCGGGGACAACGTCACGGTGACGGTCGAGCCGACGCCCATGGTGACCGCCTGCACCGCGACCTCCGACACGAGCACCTCGACCCCGTGGTGCAGCAGTTGCTGAAACCCGCGCTTCACCTCCTCCAGGGTGTCGTGGGTGATGCGGTCGGCGCTCTCCAGCACGGCGCGGGTCACGAAGGACTCCAGACCGCTCGAATGCGCCTGCACATCCTGTTCGAGGTGCTCGAAGGCCCCGGAGACCTGTCCCTCGATGCCCTCGAACGCGTGGTCGATCGCGGCGCGACCGCGAGACTCGATGGCCTCCACGAGCGACTGGATGGCCCCGTGCGTCTCCTGTGCATGGCGGCCATGCGTCTCGTGCGAGAACCCCTCGATGGTCGTTCGGGTCGACGTGGCCTGATCGCGGAGCGTGTGCCGGTCGTGGCTCAGATCCTGGTCGAACGAGTGCAGGCTCGAACGGACCTCCATCAGTTGAGCGTGGACGGACTCGATCGACTGGAGCGTCTCGCCATGCCAGGTCGACAAAGCTGCGTGAGCGCCTTGCAGGTCGTCGACCAGTAGCCGGTGGGAGTCGAGCCCGTTCACGGCCTCGTCGAGTGCCGCGTCCAGCGCGACCTGTGCTCCATCGAGCGCCCCCACGTCCCAGGTCGGGTGGCTCGGAGCGGCGAGGTCGTCGAGCAACGTGCCCACGGCCGACACCGCCGGTGCGGTCGGCAGCTCCTCGTCCGCGGAGTCCCCCAATCCATGCAGGAGCGCGAGCAGCTCACTCCAATGCTCGGCCCGGTCCTGCTCGTGGTCGGTCATCGTCGCCTCCGTGATGGTCTTCGTGCCATGCGACCGGATCAGCCGAGGACGGTCTGGACCATGTCCAGAACCGGCCTGATCGCATCGATCACCTGGATCACCCCCTCCAACTGTCGGAGGAGGTCGTTGGTCTGGCCGTCAAGGCGCTGCATCTCGGACATCGCGCCCCGGCTCAGGCCGTCGAGCGACTCGTGGAGCTGGTGGGACGATCGCTCCAACGCGCCGATCGCGTCGTCGATCAGGGCCCGCTGGGCGGAGTCGTGAAACCGGCTGCTCAGGTTGCGAAGTCTCCCGGCTAGGTCGTGCGACAGGTGCTCGGTCCGCTCTCCGACGTGGCGGAGGTCCTGCACGACGGCGGTGACGCGCCCGACGATGTCGTGATCGAGCGCGGCCAGGCGGTCGTGCAGCTCGATCACCTGCCCGCGGAGCTGGTCGAGCAGACCTTCGACCTCCTCGACGAAGCTTCCGGCGACCGCGCTGACGCGCGCCCCCTGATCAGCGACCGCGTGATGGTGTTCTTCGAGCTCGGCCCGCAGTCGCTCCTGGGCGTGAACGGTGTCCGTGGCCGACGCGTCGAGGTGCTCCCGCTGCTGTGCGATCGACTGCTCGATCTGGTGAGAGTGCTGATCAACCCGGAGCAGACTGTCCGCGATGCGTTGCCGCATCACGGCTACACGATCACGAACAGCGCGCAGCTCGGCCCTCCGCTGGTCATCGCGATGATCGGGCAGGGATTCGAGCGCGGTGGTCGAGTCCTCGAGTTCGCGGAACGCCGAGTGCGTGTCGCTGGCGATCGCGTGGATTCGATTCCGAACGGCGTTCGCTCCGGCCACAGCATCGTCCGCAGCGAGCGTGACCTGATCGAGTGGGTGGGACATCGCGGTGCCTTGCTACGGCGGACGGACGGTTTGATTCAGCGCCAACGCCACCGGAGGAGCGCGATCGAATCGCGGCGGGCGGGCGGGTGTCAAGGTCGCCGTGTTGCCGCGGCTCGAAGCCAAACCCACGGTGCGCGGGCGACACGGCGGGCGGGCGAGGCGGGCACGGTGCGAGCGTGTGGCGTCATCGGGGTCGGGCGCGTGAGCAGCAAGCGCGCCAACGAACGTGGTAGCAGTCATCCTTCACACGCTGGCGTGGCGCGACGCTGGACCGACGGACGAGGCGCGAGGTGACGATGCCGACGGCTGCGCCGGAAACCTCCCGCCGCACCCAGTGTCTGAACGCGGGCCCGCGGCGGCGGCTCGGGCTGATCGGCGCGAAAGGCTCACGCCCTCGGCGGAGACCTCATCCGCGGTGCCTACCCGTGCGCGTTGACCACCGCGCCCGTCGATGATGGCCTCGTGCGATGCCCGAAAGGACCCGCACCTGCCTCGGTGCTCTGTTCGCGCCCACCCTCTGCCTCACCCTCGCGAACGCGCTCGTCGCGTCCTGCGCGCGTCCCGAGATGATCCCATCGCCGCCGCCACACCGTACAACTACGCCCGCACCGCCCGCCGCGGCCCGCGCCCCCGGCCGCACGATGGGCGCCGACGGGGTGCTCGACGTGCTCATGGGCGAGGGCGAGGGCACAGTGGTCGCGCACCTCTCCGGCTGCCTGGCGCCGCGTGGAACCGATTTCGTTCGCGACGTCGACCTCCTCCCCGCGCGCGACGCGGTCACCTTGATGCCCGAAGGAACCTGGGCAGTCGACGCGCGGCGACTTCTTCCCCGTGTGGCCCGCGACTGCGGCCGCCGGGTGCGCGCAACGCCCGTGCGTCCCGCGGGAAGTGGTGGGCCACGGCCGCGTGGTGTTCGTGAGCGACTACGGCATCGCGCGCTGGGAGGACGGAACCGTCGCTCGGCGCACGCGGCTCGGCCGGCTGGGTCGTCGATCACCCATCGCAGCACGTCGTGGACGTGCACACCAACGAGTTCAACGCCGTCTTCTCCGGTGCGAGCTGCTCGCCAACGGTGACGTGCGCCACGTCGTCGTGCGCGGCTACGGTGGGACACCGGGCGCGACCGACGAGTTCACGACGTCCCTGTTGCGCGTCCCCGACCCGATCGAGCTGGTCGAGAGCTTCCTCGGCGACGCCGCCTGCGTTCGCGGGCGCGGCGGCGACCTGCGATGCGGCGCCCACTTCGACCTCGACCACCACTTCGCCCGGGACGCGGGTCGCATACTCTGGGCGCCGCTCGACGTCCCGCCGACGGGGGCCGCGCAGGTCGCGGTGAGCGAGCGCGAGCTGTGCTGCGTAGGCGTCGGCGGCGAGCTCTCCTGCGCGCAGTTCCTCCCGCAGGACGACTATGGCCCGCGGGGCACGCCTGCGCTCACCTTCGCACCCCTCGGGGGCCTCGACGACGTGCGCGAGGTGGGGCTCGGCCACGAGGCCGGGTGCGCGCCGCCGATCGGGTGAGGTGATGTGCTGGGGGGAGATGTTCCGCCACGGCGGCGCTGTGCTGCGCGGCATACCGGTGGCCGTCGGCGGCTTCGACGCCGTCGAGCGCCTGGTGCACCTCGATCGCTACCTCTGCGCGCTGCAACGCGGGGTCGTCTCGTGTTGGGGCGGCGGCGGCTGCCGTCGCCGCTCCGTCGCGCGCCCGCGGCCCCTCGCCGGCGCGAGCGACGCGACGGGGTTCGCCACCGCCGGCGTCATGCTTTGCGTAACGCGTGCGCCGGGCGGCGTCGGGTGCTGGAGCGGCGACCCGTTCGATTCGTCACTGTGGATGCGCGGGGCCTCCCCGGCGGCGCGCTCCACTCGCTCGTCGGCGCCCGCGGCAAGCGCTATGTCCTCGACGATCGCGCGCGGGCCTGGGTGCTCGACACCGAGGACCGCACGACCTTCGCCTTCCGCCGCGCGGCCTCTCTCGACGGCTACGACCACCTCATCGAAGCCGACCAGATCGTCTGCGCCCTGCGCGGGACCGAGCTCATCTGCCCGACCGACCGCGACCCGTCGCGCGTCAACGAGGGGAGGGGCCCGTGGTACGCGGAGTCGCGCGCACGCCTGCTGCTCGCCCCGCGGCTCGCGGCGGGGCGGGGCGCCGATACCCTGATCGGCCACTACCCCCGAGAGCTGGCGCCGGACGAGTGCCGCGACGCGGAGGAGTTCGCGGTGCACGCGCTGCTGCCGGGCGGCGTGCGGGCGAGCGGGGCAGAGGGAACGCCCGGGTCATCTCGGACCGAAGCCGGGCGGACTGCTCGGCCGTGACGAGCTCGTCGGCCACTAGTACCTCGTCGCAGGGGATGTGACGGGTTGAGCCTGGCGAGTCATTCGGGGCGTCGGAGGATCGGCAGGGCCTCGGGCGCGACGAGCAACTCGATGGAACGAGCGACTCCGGGCTGACGACGAATGAAGCCTTCGCGCTCCAGCGTCTTCACCATGGTGTGGACGCTTGGGGCCGTGCATCGGAAGAACGTCTCCATGTCGCGCTCCGCGGGCGCCCGACCGTGGATCACTGCGTACGCGTAGAGGAAGGCGAGGTACTGGCCCTGCTTCGCCGTCCACCGCGGCACATCGTCGTTCGCGCTCGACATCGTCCTCCAGCGAGAGCTCCGCTCGTCGCGGAGGATCACCACCGATGAACGTACGGTATCGGGTCACGCTGAGCGACGAGGAACGCACGCAGCTCCAGGCCCTGGTCGCACGGGGCCGCCCGAAGGTCCGCGAGGTCAAGCGCGCGCAGCTCCTGCTCGCCGCCGATGCGGGCACGACGGACGTCGAGATCGCTCGCGCGGTGAGCACCAGCGCGGCCACGGTCTACCGGACGAAGCGGTACTTCGTGGAGGAGGGACTGGCGGCCGCCCTGCACGACGCGCCGCGTCCCGGCGGGGCACGAAAGCTCTCGGGCAAGGAGGCGGCGTTGTTGATCGCGACCGCGTGCGCCGCGCCGCCGGAGGGCCGGGCGTGCTGGACGCTGGAGCTGCTCGCGGGCGAGATGGTGCGGCTGACCGCGCATGCCTCGCTGAGCGGCGCGACGGTCGGCCGTCGGCTCGCGGAGAACAAGCTCAAGCCGTGGCGGGAGAAGATGTGGTGCATCCCGAAGATCAACAGCGAGTACGTCGCGCGGATGGAGGACGTGCTCGACCTCTACGCGGCGCCCGCCGACCCCAAGCGTCCCGTGGTGTCGCTCGATGAGACGCCCATCCAGTTGATCGGCGAGTCGCGGGTGCCGCTGCCCCCGGAGCCCGGCAAGCCACGGCGGTGCGACTACGAGTACGTGCGCCACGGGACGGCGAACCTGTTCGTCTGCGTGGACGTCAACCGGCCGTGGCGCCGCGTGAAGGTCACCGAGCGGCGTACGAAGGAGGACTTCGCGGCTTTCGTGCGGGAGCTGGTGGACCTGCACTATGCGGAGGCCGAGTGCGTGCGCATCGTGCTCGACAACCTCTCGACGCACACCGCCGCGGCGCTCTACGACACCTTCGATCCGGCGGAGGCGCGGCGCATCCTGCGGCGGGTCGAGTTCCACTACGTGCCCAAGCACGCGAGCTGGCTGAACATGGTGGAGATCGAGATCGGGTGTGGCTCCCATCGTGCTCGTGAGGGAGCGGGGAAACCAGTGGTTCCAGAAACCAGGGCCCTCGCTACGGGCCAGTGCGGCACGATCGTCGACAGTCGCGCACGCCGTGCCGGCGCGCAACCCCGCGAAAACACATGCGGCAGCTCCGAGCACGATGGGAGCCACACCCTCGAGATCGGCGTGCTCAAGCAGCAGTGCCTCGCTCGTCGCATCGCGGATGTGGCCGTAGTCCGCCACGAGATCGCGGCGTGGGAGAAAGCGCGCAACGAGTCCGGCGCCCGAATCGAGTGGATGTTCACCGTCGAGCGAGCACGGCAGAAGCTCGGGAGGGTCTATCGACAGTTGGAGACCGCGCGACTGGGGACAACTTCGCAGGAGGTGGCTCAGCCGAGGGCGGCGTGAACCCGTCACATCCCCTGCGACGAGGTACTAGTACCGCATGGCCTTGTCCAGGATGCGGTCCGACCAACGGACCTGGAAGTACCCCTCTCTGGCCGCGCGCAGCAGCGTGTCCCGCAGCGTGAACGGGTACAACACGTTGGCGTCGAGAACGACCTTGGTCGAAGCGGCGATCATGCGCTGCCAGCGCGGTGGCTCACTCGAACTCCCGGTCGTATCCCCCAGCCTCCTCGGTGAGGTGGCTCAGGTCGCGAAGCGCCACCTTCCTCTCGGCGTCCCGCTTCTCCTTGAAGAGCAGACCGCGACGGACTGACGGCTGGGGGCCATGCGTCCGTGCGTCGTGGCGACCGGGCATCGCCACGTCGAGAACGCGGGCTCGCGCAGCGGCTACCATAGGCATTCTTGCGAAACGAGGCGCGGGCGCGGAGCGTGCGGCGATTGGAGACTGTCTCCGTCCGACCCTGATGTTTATCGTCACCCTCGCCGAGACCGCGTCGTGAGGCGCCACGCCCTCGCTCCGCGATCGTGTCCGTCAGGGCGCGGGCAGGAAGCGGTAGTGCGTCCCCGCGGTCGGAGCGCATGAAGCGCCGCACGGAGTGATGGCCTGCGTCCCCGTGAGGTCCTCGACGCCGACGGTGTGGCCGACCGCTCCGTCCATCCTCTGGTACAGGATGTCGATGGCGCTAGTGCCTTCGCTGATGATGACCTCGTAGGTCAGATGGGAGCTCGGAGCAGCGGCCGCGAACGTGTCGGGCCACTCGGCGACCCATCGGCGGTTTGGTGCCGTGCCGACCGTGACCAGGCAGAGACCGCCAAAACGGTTCGAGTTGTCGCCCCAGTACGGGGCGATGAGAAGGTTGGGCGTACGGGTATCAGGGATGCTGCCGGTCGGCGCCCTGGTCCCGCTCGTGGTCAGGTTGATCCAGCCGTCCACGTTCACGTAGATGTACCGGCGTTCTGGGATGGTCACCCCGAAGAAGCGAACCGCGAACGGAATCGACGTCTGCCACTCGGCGGTGATGTAGTTCGGCCACTCAACCTGCCGGTAGGGTGCCGTGCACGCCTCCACCCACTCCACCTGCGGCGGTGCCGCGACGAGGATCTCCGCGAGCGGCGGCGTCACGCACCGGCCGGCGGTGCAGTTCTGCCCGACGGGGCAGGCCATGCCGCAGGCGCCGCAGTGCGCGTTCGTGCTCGCGAGATCGACCTCACAGCCGGTCGACGCCACGCGGTCGCAGTCGCCGAAGCCCGCGTTGCAGGCGAGCCCGCACGCGCCGGTCGCGCACGACGGAGCCGCGTGGGCACGCGTGGGGCACACCGTCCCGCAGTTCCCGCAGTTCAGGACGTCGGTTGCGAGGCTGATCTCGCAGCCGTCGACCAGGCCTCCGTTACAGTTCCCGAACCACGCTTCGCACACGAGCTGGCAGATGCTCCCAGAGCAGTTCCCACCGGGCGCGTGGGGGCCACCGCCGCATCGAACCGGCGCCTGTCCAAGTCCGTCCTCGCGGCATGCGAGAAGGGTCGACCCGTCGGAGCAGGTGCCCGTCCCCGGCGTACAGACCCACGGCATGCATGCGGACCCCGAACAGGTCTCGCGCGCGGCGCACGGGACCACGCTCCGGTTGAGACCGTCTGATCCGCAAACCGATCGCGCGGACGTCGATGCACACGTGGCCGAACCGGGCACGCACGACCCGTCGGGAGGGGGAGGTGCGTCGGGTGCGACGGGGACGTCGAGCGGCTGAGCGTCCACGGGGGCAGAGACGTCGGCAGGTACGGGGACGTCGGGCGCGGCGGACGCATCGAGAGATGAGACATCGATCGGCTGGGTGTCGAGGGCGAATGGAACGTCGGCAGGCTCCGTGACGTCGGGCGACGTGGACGTGTCGAGGGAAGGGGCATCGGGCTGCGGGCCCGCATCCGTAACGCCCCCGCACTGACACGGTCCCAGCACCCGATCCGTGCCGCACACCTGCACGCCGCTCGTCCCGCCGAGGCAGGCGCACGCCGTCTGGGCACCCGGCAGACAGCTCAGCACCACCGGGTCGGCCGAGCAACCCAGGAGGAGTGCCCCCGCAACCGCCAGCAGCCCCGTCAGATTGTTCGGGCGCGCCCCCTTCACCGTCGTCCACATGCTGGTGTCTCCGACTGTCTCAAGACTGCTAGCGGCTGCTCGCAGGATCTGGCTCACCCTCCAAGCCGTACTCGTGGGGCGAAGCTACGCCGATCGTCGTGCCGACGTCACGCGTCGAGCAGAGCGCGGCATGACGCAGTCGATCATCGTCCCGCCCACGCCAGTCGGCGGTGTTCGACGCGGGACGCATCCTTCCGCGATGACTCATGGCCTCACGACTGATCTGACCGGGTCGCTGCAGCCGTCTGCGTTGACGTCCCTCAGCGATGCGAAGGTGCCCGTCCCGCTCCCCGGACGTGATCGATCGGAGGGCAGCTCGTTGGCGACGTGTCACCGAGCGCGCCGCGCCCGTCGTTGACACTCCGCAAGCGCGATGATGCAGTCCGCGGCCATGCGATCGTGGCTGGCTTTGGTCTATCTCGCCGCGATCTTCGCGGGCTGCGGCGCGTCGTCAGGTGACCCGCCCCTTGCGCCCGCCGACGCAGCAACCTCCGACCTCCCGAGCCTCGACGCGGTGCCCACCACCGACGCCGATCCCCTGTCCGATGCCGATCCGCGGCCCGACACCACGCGCGACGCCGCCGAGGCCGCCGGGGGCGACGCCCCCACAGAGGCCGTGAGCGCATGCGCCCCCTCGGCCGTCGTCACCCTGACCCCCGATCCCGTGGAGGGCGGCGCGCGCTTCGCGGGCGACAATCGCGGCGTCACGACCATCTCGCCGCTGCGCACCCCGACCTGCGTGTCCAACCCGGCCGGCGTGCGCGTCTTCTCGTACCGCGTCCGCTCGCTCTCGGCCGTGCTCGAGGCCACCCTCGCGCCGCCCTCCGGGACGCGCCTCGGCTTCGACGCGGCGCTGTGGATCGCCCAGGCCTGCAGCAGCAGCGCCCAGACGGGCGCGTGTCTGCTCAGCGCGTCCGGAGCCCCGGTGACCCTCCGATCGGGCCGCCTGAACCGCGACACCCTGGTGACCCTCGTCGTCGGGGGCGACGGCGACGCGGACCCCGCCGGGGACTTCGTGCTCACCGTGCGTGAGCTCGCCCGCAGCGTCGACGAGGGCATGGCCTGCAACGGTCCGGACGACCACTGCGCCGCCGGCACCATCTGCATCAACGGCCTCCGGTGCGGGCAGGCCCTGCGCGAGGGTGAGGCCTGTCGCCGCGACGGCGACTGCGCCACCGGGCTCTACTGCCCGGGGATGCGCTGCTTCGCCTACGCGCCGGCGGGCACTCCCTGCTCATCCTTCAACCACGACGTCGACTGCGGCCCCTACGCGAGCTGCCGCTACGGCGACTCCTCGCAGCCGGTTTGCACCAACTACGGTGCCGTGAACGGCGAGTGCCGGCGCCCGCCGTTCAGCACCTCGCCCACCCCCTGCGACACGGGGCTCGTCTGTGTCCAGTCCGCCTGCCGGCGCACCACGGCGGTCGGCGACGCGTGCGACAGCATCGAGACGACCTGCACCACGGGGTCGAGCTGCGTCGGTCCGACGGGCATGCGGCGATGCCTCAGCGACGGCACCCGGTCGGCGCGCTGCCGCACCGAGGGGGCGCGCTGCGATGCCGGGCTCACGTGCTCGTGGGAGGGCCTCTGCCGCACCGAGATCGCCGACGGCGGCGCGTGCGACAATCGCGACGCCACCTCGAGCTGCATCGAGGGCTCGCACTGCGTCGCGTCGCGCTGCGCCCGCGACGGGGCGCTGGGCGGGAACTGCCGCCCCTTCGGGACCGTGCGCTGCGACGCCGGGCTCGGCTGCAACTCTGGGGGGACCTGTGTTACCGGCCAGGGCGTCGGTGAGGGGTGCGGCGAGGCTTGCATGGAGGGCCTCCACTGCCGCGTCTCCGCGCCGAATGGACCTCTGCGGTGCCTCGCCGACGGGACCTTCGCGGGCGACTGCCGCCCCGCGACGGCCCCGACCCGCTGCGACGACGGGCTCTTCTGCGACGCGTCCGTCTGCGTCCGCTTTCTCGCGGTGGGCGACGCGTGCACGGCCGGGGCGTTCCTCCTGCGGTGCCCGGGCACGGCGGCGTGCCTGGGGGCGGCCGGCGCCACGCGCTGCCTCGCCGACGGCACCGAGGGCGCCCGCTGCATCGACAACGTCTCCGGCGGCACCTGCAACGCGGGCCTGCTCTGCAACCGGCCGTTCGACCGCACCTACGGCCGCTGCGTCCCGTCGCGGGCCACCGGCGCCGTTTGCGACCCCGACGGGCTCACCGACCGCTGCGTAGCCAACGGCGCGTGTGGCGCCCGCGCCGGTGCCTACCGCTGCATCGCCGCGGGCACCCCGGGCGGCACGTGCAGACCTTCGTCGACCGGGGCGAGCGCGTGCGACGTGGGCAGCTGCGTGGGCGACCGATGCCCCATCGCGTCCGGGGCCGACGGGGGCACTTGCCGAAGCACGTCGCCCGCGTGTGACGTCGGGCTCGCTTGCAACGGCACGGGCTCCTTCGCCAGTTGCCGCGTCGCCGTGGCCGACGGCGAGGTCTGCGACGTGTTCGGCAACCTCAACGCGTGCATCGCGCCGGCCCGCTGCAACACCGCGCCGGGCTCGGCCGTCTTCCGCTGCCGCCGGCCCTGAGCCCCGCGGCACTTCGTCGCGACGGAGGCCCCATTCGAGGGGCCCCGCATTGGTAGATCCTGCTCTCTCATTCAGGCGGCGTGAGACTTTGGCCTACGCCTGGGTGAGCGGATCATCGACAGGATTCGGCACTTCATGACCTGGTAGTAGCGGAGGCTGTCGCGCAGCGCGGCGCACATCGCGGGCAGCGCCTCGAAGAGCCGGTTGTGCGTCGCCCGACGCCGCAGCAGCTTCCACAAACGCTCGATGACGTTGAGCTGGGGGCTGTAGCTGGGCAGCCGGTACAGCTCGAGGTTCGGGTGGTCGCGGAGCGCGGCGCGGATCGGCTCGCCCCGGTGCCAGGGCGCGTTGTCGATGGTGATCACCACCCGCGGGAACCGCGCCGCCGGGTAGGTCCGCCCGACGTCCCGCAGGTGGCGGGCGAACATCGCCTGCAGCCGGCGCGTCTTATGGCTGCCCTCCCGCCGTCGCTGCCGCTGGGTGCTCGGCAGCAGCCGCGTGATCAGCCGCCCGCTGTTCACGTCGAGCGAGGCGAAGGCGTACACGACGTCCTTGTTGTCCGTCGTGCCCACGATGGGGCGCTGGCCCTTGAGCCCGAGCGTCCGCACCAGCGTCGGCACCATCGGGTGGTGCGCCTCATCCTGGCTGAGCAGCACCACCTCGCCGGCTCGCGCTTTTTTCCCCCAGTGCCGCGAGCTCCTCGCGGGCCGTCTGCTGCTTGACCGGGTCGCCCTTCAGGAAGCGGTAGGTGGGCCGGTAGGGCTTGACCTCGTGGCGCTGAAGGAACTGCCGCATCGTGCGCTCGGCCACGCGCACGCCGTGGGTGCACCAAAGGTGCTCGGCCAGCTCTGCGCTCGTCCAGTTGGCGCGGTTGAGGCCGCAGGCCGTGGGCCCCTGCCGGACCCACGCCAGGATCTCGGGCGTGAGCGTCTCTTCGATCAGGGGCGTGGCGCCCGGCGCCCACTGGATCTCGAGGCCGGCCAGCCCCTCGGCGCGCCACGCCTGCAACCAGCGCCGCACCGACCTTTCAGAGACCAGCAGGTCGGCCGCGATCTGTGCCTGCGTGCGATCGCCAGACGCCATCAACACTGCCTGCACGCGATCACGCAGGCGTCGGTCGGTCGTCGTCCGAAACGTGTCCTCCAGCCGACGTCGATCCTTCGCTGAGAGCTCTACCGTCGCCATGCCGGGGAGCATGCCTCAGCCTTAGGCCAAGGTCACCCGCCGCTTGAATCAGGCGTTGAGGTTGAAGTTCAACCGCGAAAGGGCGGGACCCCCCTTTCAAACCGTGCGAGCGGATTTCCCGCCCACGACTTACCGGTGGTCTTCCTGACGAGGCATGCGCACCGAAGCCTTCTCGCAGACAGGACGCCGTCCTGCCGGCGTCACCCGGCGGTCGGCTACAGGTGTTCCATCTGCGATGGGTCCGGCACTTGGCCACCGCCCATCGCCCGCGTTGAGGTTGTTGCACGTCGTCGCTCGGTAGATGGCCGACAGGGTTGTTAGGTCCGCTCCTGTCTGTTCCCAGTCACGTTGGGTGATGGCTTCAAGCGCGTTCACTCACCGACTGGGTGATGGCCTCGCCGTACCAGGCGCCACCATCGCCATCGCGCCGATGGCGTCGGTTGCGTCGTCGATGATGGGGTAGACGCCCGGCGCGAAAGGACGGGGCTGCGACGTTGGTGTCGGCCCGAAAGTAGGTGACGAGGCGGATGCGCCAACATCCCCTCGTCCGGTCCCGTAGTGCCTATGGAGAGGAATGGACGGGACTCCGCCCGTGTCCTCCGTTCGCGGCTCGACGTCAACGCCTGGATTGCCTCCCACCCCTCCGTCGAGCAGGTGCGCCCGCCTGCTGCGCCGCGTGCCGCGCCCCGTCGCGACCCCCAGATGGCCTATCCAGAAAACCTGCTGCGTCGGATGGGCCTGCCCGTCCGACGGGACGCTCTGCGGGCTCTAGCGTCGGACGGAACGAGTTCCCGGTGAGGACACGGTGAACGCGACATGCGCTGTTTTGTTGGTCCGTATGCGTCGCGCTCGAGTACGTGCTCAGCCGGTCGGGGCGACGGGTGCCTCGGGCTTCTCACGCTTGCGAGGTACGTAGTGCATGTGGAGCGTGGGGACGTGCCGCGTCAGCCCGTGCCCCCAAAGCGCCCCGCTGGCCAGCGAGCTCTCCAACGACCACGTCACCCTCCCCCGCCTCCCTCTCCCGATACGCGAGAAGGATGGGGGTGAGGGTTGCCACCTCGTTTCTCCTCGGCTGGTCCATGAGCCAGCAATGGCGCAGCGCCGGGAGACCAACGCTTTCACGGGTTCAACCGCGCGACCCAGGCGTCGGACCTCCCCCCGCTCACGGCCCCTCCCCCAGCGAAGGGCAGCGCCCCGACGAAACGGCCCGTGGCGAGGAGGCTACCGCCCACGGTGCCGAGGCCCCGGATGGCGTCCTGGCCGCTGCCGCCGAGGCGCCTCCCCCGCCGCACGGTTCCGTCGGTTCCCAGCGAGACGATGTAGGCGTCCGAGAACCCCATCGGTTGCAGCCGGTCGGTCCCGGCCATGAACTCACGGAGGAACTCTCCCCCGAGGTGGACACCGCCGGCGCCGTCCAGGGTCACGGCGCTCACCCCACTCGCCGTGAAGCCACGCGCCCAGCGCGGGACTCCGCGAGGGTCCAACGCCACGAGATAGACCTCCCCCTCCACCGACCCATTGACGATGGTCTCGGCGCCCACGACGACCGTCGGCGACCGGGACAACCCTGCGACATAGGCGTTTCCGGCCGCGTCGACCGCCACGCCCGCAACCTTCTCGTCCCCTTCGCCCCCCCAGCGCCGCGCCCACCGGAGCTGGCCCCCGTTGGTGATTCCCAGGGCGAAGGCGTCGCCCGACCCCGCCGAGCGCAGACGAACCAGCGAGCCGCCCATCGATAGGGTCTCCCGGAATGCGCCCGTCATCACGACGTTGCCGCCGGCATCCACTGCCAAGCCCGCCGGCTCCATCAGCCGGTCGAAGGTCGCCGCCCAGCGCTGCACCCCGTCGCCGCGCAGACTGAGTAGCATGACGCCCTCGTACTCGCGTGGCGGCACGTACCCGAAACCCTCGGGGTACCCGAACTGTGCCACCAAGAACACGTTGCCCGAGGCGTCGACCGCGACATTGTTGGTCGTCGCGAACGGCGAGGCGTTGCCGGGGTAGAGCCTCGACCAGCGGATCGCGCCGTCTCGCGTGAAGCAGACCAGGAAGTTCGCGAAGGGGCCCGCCTCGATGACCGAGCCGCCGCCGAGGTCGAAGCGCCCTGACGTGAACCCGGTTACGAAGGCGTTGCCCGCCGCGTCGACGGCCACGCCATAGATGGTCGTACCCTGACTGCTCCCGATCCGGCGGAGCCAGCGGACGCCGCCGCCAGGCTCCATCGCGGCGAGGAACCCCGCCCCGTTCGACAGGCGGGCGAGGCTCACGTCGCCGACGCGGAGCGCGTCCTCGAAGTGCCCGGCCAGGAACACGTCGCCCCGTGGGTTGGCCGCTACGAACTGCCCCTCGTCGTCGCCGGTGCCGCCGAGGCCCCGGAGCCACTCTGCCTCCTCGCACACGCCCAGCACGCAGGCGCCGGTACACGAGCGCCCGCAGCCGCCGCAGTGGGCGCGGCCGCCGCGGACGTCCGCCTCGCACCCGTTGGCGGGGTCGCCGTCGCAGTCCGCGAGGCCAGGGTTGCAGACCACCGTGCACACGCCGCGGTCGCACCCGGCCGTCGCGTTGGGGGCCGCCGGGCAGACCCGTCCGCAGCGGCCGCAGTCGACGGGGTCGCGCTCGGTGTCCACGCACCGCTCGCCGCACGCGGTCGCCGTGAACCAGCACCGGCACAGCCCGCCGGAGCAGCCGTGGGCGGCATCGCAGGCCGCGCCGCACGCGCCGCAATGAGCGTCCGTGCTACGGAGGTCCACGCAGAGGCCGTTGCATCGGGTGTCGCCCCCGGAGCAGGTGCATACGCCGTCCGTGCAGGGCTGCGCGTTGCGGCAGATCCGGTCGCAGCCGCCGCAGTAGTTGCTGTCGCTGAAGGGCTCGATGCAACGCAGGGGGCAGAGCGTGCGGTTCAGGCTGCAGAAGCACCGCCCCGACTGGCACGACGAGAGGGCGACGCAGCGCACGTCGCACGCGCCGCAGTGGAGCTCGTCGGTCGCCGGGTCCACGCAGTGGTTGTCGCAGAAGATGCGGGCGCTCCCGCAGTCGCAGCGCCCGCGGACACAGGCGCCGTCGCGGCAGAGGGGGTCGACGCCCGCCTCGTCGACGGCGCCGTCGCAGTCGTCGTCGACGCCGTTGCAGCGCTCCAGCGCGCCCGGATACCAGGCTGCGTTGTCGTCGTCGCAGTCGAGGCCGCCGCACGCGACCGGCGCCACGCCGTCGCCGTCGTCGTCCCGTATGGAGGACACACAGAACCCCGACGCGCAGACCTCGCCGAGGGTGCATGGGTCGCCGTCCGCGCAGTCCGAGGTGCGCACGCAGCGTCGTACGGCGACGTCCAGGAGGCGAACGTCCACGACCGGGACGTCTACGACCGGGGCGTCCACGAGCGGGGCATCCACGAGCGGAGAGTCTGCGAGCGGCAGGGGCGCGTCGAGGCGGTCGCCCGGTGCGTCGCGCCCGAGGTCCATGGTCGGGCTCCCGGCGTCGGGCGCGCTGCCGGCGTCGAGCTGGACGTCGTCGACCGTGGCCTCCACGGCGACGCGATCGACCGCGGCGCTGTCCTTGACGGCGGCGTCGCGCGCCGAGGCGACGGGGTCGGCGCAGCCGGCGACCGCGACCCACAGACCGAACAGGACCGTGAACCAGTCGCGAAAGACCCTCTGAGAGAGGTCTTGCGAGCTGGTGGGGCCATGGACCTCGTTGCGGAAGGCGTCGACGTCACCGGAGAAGACAGCGCGGTCGACGTGGGCAACGGGCGCGCTAGACATCCGGGTTCTTCGTACCACAACCGCGCTTCCTTGATCATCGCGCATACGGCTGTTGACCCGCGAGGCCCTGGACCACTTCGCGGAGGTCGTGCCCGACGTGCTCATCAGCGACATCGGCCTGCCCGACGCGTCGGGCTACCAGCTCATTCGTCAGATCCGGGCGCTGCCGCCGAGAAGGGCGACCGCGTGCCCGCCGTGGCGCTGACCGCGTATGCGTCGATGTCCGACCGGACCCGCGCCCCGATGGAGGGCTTCCAGAACCACGTTTCGAAGCCCACGGAGCCCCAGGAACTGCTCGCCGCGGCGGCGGCCCTCGTCGGCCGGCACGCCGGGGGCTGATCCCCTGCGCGCGAGCGTCGTCTCTCCCCCCCCAACCGAGGTGCTGCGGGTTGGACTGTGCCCTGGGTTCAGGGTCGTCCGTTCGAACACGGTCACGGGCGACGGCAGATCGCGAGCGATCCCAGCGCCCTCGTCCACCTCGCGCGACGAGGTGAGCGATCGCTCATGCGCCCACCTTCAAACCCTCCATCGTTGCAGGCGAGTGGGTGCGAGTGAACTGACTTCGCCGCCCCCCTTCAGACACGCGACCGCCGTCGCCCAATTCAGACAGCTTGAACCAGCTGTACTTCGCCCCAGGTGCCCGGCGTCAGTGTCTTTCGAGCAAGCTCCAGGTTGCGACCGTGGTGCGTGAGCAGCAGCACCTGCGTCTTCTCGGCGAATTCCGCCAGCACCTCGATCCCCGCCTGAGCCCGCCCGTCGTCGAAGTTGATGAAGATGTCGTCGAGGACGAGCGGCATCGGCTCTTGGAGCGTCAGGTGCTGCTCGATGCTCGCGAGCCGCAAGGCCAGATAGAGCTGGTCGAGCGTACCGTCGCTCATGACCCTCTCCTTCACCTGCACCGCCTCCCCGCCGCGGACGCATCGAATCGTCGCGCCTTCGCTCTCGAATTCGACGCGCAGCTTCTCGTACCTGCCGCGCGTGAGCTTCGAGAAAAGCGCCTCCGCCCGCTTGAGGACCGCCCCCTGACTCTCCTCCTGATACCTGGCCATCGCTAGCCGTAGCAGCGACGTCGCGACCTGCAGACGCGCGTACCGCCCCGCGAGAACGCGCGCCTTCTCGGCCTGCGTGTGCTTCTCCTGAAGGCATCGTGCGGCCTCGTCCCCCGCCCCGAAGGCGGCCTCGCGGCCCCGCAACTCCCCCAGGTTGAGGACGGTCGCCTGCCGCTGCTGCTCCTTCGCGTCCAGATCGGTTTCGAGGATTTCGAGCGCTCCCCGGATGCGGTCGCTGTCCTGCCCCGCGGCCGCACCTTCGAGTTCTTCCAGGGACCATCCCTCGCCAAGCTCGGCGAGGCGGCTCTCCGCCTCCGCACGCTTCGCGTCCCAGGACCTCGCCAGGTCCGACCTCACCTCCGCCACCTCCAACGCTTCGACGCTCTCGCAGGCAGCCTCCTCGAACAGGCGCCGCAGCCCCGCCATCGCCCGCTCGCGACGTTCTTCCTGCCCGATCCCCTCCAGCGTCAGGCGGTCAACCTCCTGGTCCAGGTCACGACGCCGGGCCGCGTCCTGCTGCGCCTGCGTCACCGCGGTCCGAAGCCCCACGGCGCGATCAATCGGCGTTCCCGCGAACGACAGCCCTACCTCTCGAAGACTGTCAGCGAGGGTCGTCTCGAAGTGCACCATGTCCTTCTCGATGGCCGAGATCCTCTTCTCCAACCGAGCACGGTTCTTCGTGGCCTCAAAAAGCTTCGTGAGTCGATCGAGCACCGCGGTCGCGGCCTCTGGCGGGAGCGGCCTGGGTCCACCCAGACGGGCCGTCGCAGCCTCCCACTGGAGGCACCACGTGGCCTGAGCCGTCTCGAGGTCGGCGTGTTGGGCCCTCGCCCGAGTGACGTCTCGCTCGAGTTCCACAAGGCGGGCGAGCGCGTCCGCGTGGGCCCGCGCTGCGTCCGACGCGTCCGCGATGGCCCGGTCCGCGATGGCCCGCAGCGTCGACCACGGAACCTCTGGCGCTGTCGGGATCCCTGCAAGACTGAGAGCCGCCGAGACCGCCCGCTGCAGCTCCGCAGCACGAGCCGCAAGGCGCGCGCACTCAGACGCGGTCGTTCGCAGCCGCTCCCCATCGTCCACGAGCGCCGACCACTGCGACCGCCAGCCGAGCATCTGCTGAGGCGTTCCCGGGTCGACCCCGACTTCCTTCCAGAGATCCCTCCAGGCGACGAGCCGTTGCGCCTCTGCCGCAGCCAATTCCTCAAGCGCGCGCTCGACAACCTGTACCGCTTCCTCCGCGTCGCGACACCTCCGCAGCAGTTCGACGTGTTGCACGACCCGCGTCGCCTGCTCGCGCAAGGCGTCCGCCAGCGCATCGGCTCGGTGCATCGTGGCCGCAAAGGAATCCACGACGTCCGCGAGCGAGGATTGGGCCTCCGTCGCGCGCGTGGTTTGCCCCACGCCGACGCATGCTTGACGCACGTCCACCCAGAGGCGGTCACGCTCTCCACGGGCCGTTACGAGAGCCTCCAGAGAGGGTACCGGCCCGCCAGCAACCAGTTCCGACAGCTCGCGTCGACCAGTCTCGACGTTCCCGATCGCCGTCCGCCGTTGGTCATCGAGGGCTTCGCGGTCACGTCGACCGCGCTCGAACCCCCGGTCCGCCGTCAGGATGACTCCCTCCAGAGGGATCCGCAGCCCGAAAAGCGTATCGAGGTCGGTCGCCGGCAGGCCCAGCGCCGCGGCCCGACGCATCACGATCCCAGCAAGGTCCGCACGGCGATCGTCCGCGTTTCGGAGGAGCCGGTCGATGTCGTGCTCGGCTTCACAGCGCTGCCAGACTTCGCGCAGAACGGAAACGTCTCGCGGCACGCTCGACCCGTCGACGCGCGCTCGAACCTGCTCGCGTTCGGCCTCCAGTTCGGCGACGCGAGTCCTGCTTGGGTCCAACGCGCCGACCAGTTTCGCGTGCTCGGTCTGTAGCGACTGGATGCGCTCCCGCTCCGCGAGCGGGACGCGCAGCGTCTCGACCTGATCGATCGGAAGATCGGGGTGGCCGAGGTCTCGCAGGATCTCCTCCGCTTCACGCCGGATCGGGAGGATCTCATGGATGAGTGCGGGCTTGTCGACGGCCGCCTTGCGGTAGGTGCCCAACCGCTCGGTGAACGTCTGCAGCGACGGCACCATCGCCGTGAGACCCTCCGGCACCACGAGTTGCTCCCGCTCAAGACGCGCCTTGTCCAGCCTCGCACGGAGGCTGTTCAGCGCCAGCTCGGCCTCGTCCCGGTCGCGCAGGATTTCGCGACGGCGTTGGGTCATGCCGGGATCGAGCAGGTGCACCGATCCCATGGTGGTCCGTTGTTCGATCGCGTCCGCCCTCATGCGGAGCCAAGGAAGGGTCCGTGCGACCCGCTTGAGGCGACCGATCTCCACATGCGCCTTGCGGAGGTCACCGTCCAGACCGTGAGCGGCAGCCCGCGCCTGGGACAGGTCCTCCTGGAGGCGCTTCCACTTTCCGACCGAGCCCTCGGCGTTCCGCTCGGCCTCCCGCAGTTCGTTCCACCCCTTCACCGCCTTGAAGATCTCGCCCGCCCTCCCGGCGGTGCTCAACAAGGTTTCGGACTCGTCTTGCAGTCTCGACAGCGTGTTGCGCAGGGCCGACCCCTCTAGCGCCGCGCTGAAGAGGGCCTCCGCGACCGCCTGCTTCGAGCTCGCCAGGGCCTCGCCGGCCGCGCGGAGCTGCTCGTGATTCAGGCCGAACATCCCCTCGAAGAGCTTGCGCTCCCGGACGCTGAGCCAGTCCGACAGTTGGGTGTCGTCGATGGGGTGGCCGTCGGCGTCGAGCAGGGTCCCGCTCTGCGTCTTCCGGCGGATGAAGTAGCGCTCGCGACCGGACGAGTGGCGGACGCGGGCGCCCACCCGCAGTTCGCTCGCCTCGAAGCGATGGGCGTCCACGGGACGCGCGTCGAACCCGTAGAGGAAGCCGGTGATGGCGCGCAGCAGGGTGCTCTTGCCCGCCTCGTTCGGTCCGTAAACGATGTGCAGGTTCGGTCCGTCCGCCGGGAACGCCAACGTGCGGCGCGAGAAGTGCCCGAACGCGAGGAGGTCGATCGCTGTGAACCTCATCGGCGCCTGCCCCCGTCGAGCAGCATGGGCACCACCAGTTGCTCGACCTCGCCCAGCAGCGCACGGAGTTCCTCGGGCTCCTCAAACAGCGGCGCGTCGTCGAGTCGGCCCAGCACCTTCCGCAACGGTGAGAGACCGGCCGCGAGTGAGCGAAGCCCCGCCTCGTCCCCGCGGCAGTCGTCGAGGCAGCGGAGAAGCGTCGCGAGAGCGCCAGGTTGTTTGCGGAGTGCGACGAGGTCGACGGGCGTCCGCGTGTCCAGTTGAACCTTCTCGACCCACAACGCCTCGATCGAGGACGCCCGCCCGCGGAGTTCATTCGCCCAATGCTCTTCGCGTTCGACGAGCTTCTGGTGCGCGTCGCACTGGCCGGTCAGTCGCACCCTCACCGCGAGAGGGCGTTCGGGGTCCGCCCGGCGTAGCGCAGCGAGGCGCTCTACCGCACGATCGATGGCCGCGTCGGGCGTGTCTGCCGCAGAAACGGTGACCTCGCAGTGATGCCACCTCACGACATCGAGATCTCGATGCTCGGGCCGCGCCCTCAGGTCGTCGTCGACATGGACGAGCGTGGCCCCCTTCGGGCCCGCTTCCCGGATGTGGCGCCCCTGCAGGTTCCCCGGGAAAAGTATGGGAGGGTCCAGACACAGCTCGGTGCGCCGGTGGACGTGGCCCAAGGCCCAGTACTGGTATCCCTTGTCGATGAGCGCCTGCAGCGAGCAAGGTGCGTAGGGCTTGTGCTCCGACGACCGACCGTCAGCGCTCGTATGAAGCAGCCCGACGTTGAAGAGGTCGCGCCCGCCCTGTGGGAAGGCGGCGGAGAGATCCTCGATGACCTCCGTCCGCGGGTAGCTCTGACCATGGACGACCACCGGCACGGACGGATGCGAGTACTGCTCGGGCTTCTTCGAGCCGAACACGGTCACGTGCCCGGGCATGTCGAGGCCCTTGCTCATGACGTTCTCCGCGTCGTGGTTGCCGTGGACGACGTACACGTGAACATCGTGTTCACGGAGCCGGTTCAACTGGCGGATCAGGAAGAGGACGGTGTTGTAGTCGCGCCAGGCACCGTCGTAGAGGTCGCCCGCGAGTAGAAGAAAGGCGGCGCCCTCGTCGATGCATAGTGAGATGAGGTTCTCGAACGCACGGCGGGTAGCCGAGCGCATCTCCTCGACCGGAGCGTCGTCGTATCGCTCCAAGCCTCGAAGCGGACTATCCAGATGGATGTCTGCCGCGTGCACGAACTTGAACCCCATGCGACCCACCTCCCGCTCGGTCGACCCCTCAGCACCCAAACCCAGCGCCTTGGAGAAGTAACACAGGCGAGGTCATCTGGGACGGGAAGGGCAGGGCGTCGGACCGTGGTGCGGCTCACCTCGGACGTCGAGATCTCGGTCTCCAACGACGGCGCGCCGATCCCCGCGGGCGAGGTCGAGACCATCGTCGAGAAGTATCGCCGCGAGCGCAGCGAGTCCCAGCGCATGGGCAACACGGGCCTCGGCCTGTACTTCTGCAAACGCGCGTTGGAGGCCCAGGGGCGACATCCGGGTCGCCGAGACCGGGGAGCGGCCGACCACCGTCGCCATCCACCTCCCCGCCAGGAGCGAGGGCGTTCGGGCTTGAGCCCATCTCGATCGGGTTCGCGCGGTCGCGCTCTGTTCCCCAGCGATACGGACCCACACGCCACCGGCGCCGGAGCCATGGTCGCGGCGCCACCCCTCCCACGAGATCCCGTTCGTCGGCGCACGGCCGCCTCGGGACCGGTCGAGAGCGCCCTTGCTGACGGCGTGAGATCCGTAGCGCCCGCCCTCGCGTAGGGCGACCGTTCCCCGGGAGCTCCCAGTGTGGGAAGGCTCCCCCCGCGGCGGCGCCCACGTCGCCAAACCCGTGCGCCGCCGCAGGAGGCGCCATGAAGCACTACCGCTCCCTGCCCACCGCCGTCTACCGCGCCGAGCAGCGCCTGGAGGTGGTCACCGCCGCCTGGGGACGGGACGAGGGCACCACGCTCGCGGACATCGCGCGCGACTACAAGATCTCAGTCGCGCTCGTCACCAAGCTCCAACGCCTCGCCCGCGAGGCTCTCGTGCCCAAGGCGCCCGGCCCCAAGCCCAGGCCCGCCGCGGTCGCCGTCGAGACCGCCGCGTCATTCGTCGTCGCGACGACAGGACTCTCGCTCGACGGCGACCGGGGCGGTGCGTTGATCTGCACGCTCGCCGTCCACAACGGCTCGCTGCGCGGCACCCAGAGCGTCTTCAAGGCACTGGGCCACCCGCCCCCGTCGCGCGACACCCTCGTGGACTTCCTCGACCGGGCCGGGCGCGCCGCCACGCGCCTGCTGCTGCGGGCGCGCGAGCAGCTGCACGATCGCCTGGAGTGCCTCGCGGGCGACGACATCTTCTTCCATCGCACACCCATCAAGGTCCTGATCGAGCCGGTGAGCGGCGCGCTGCTGCACGTGCTGCGCTGGCCCTGGCACACCGCCGAGGACTGGGCGCTGATGCTGGAGCCCTGGACCGCGCTGCGCCTCCTGGTGAGCGACCTGGGCACCGACCTCGTGGGCGCCGCGGCGCTGCGCAAGGTCCACCACCAGGCGGACTTCTTCCACGAGCGGGCCTGGTGGACCGAGAAGGTCTTCGAGCCGTTGTCGTGTCGGGAGTCGAGACGCGCGCACTTCGCTCATGCGTGCTGGGATCGCGCCACCCGACCGCTCGGCCCCGGCCGTCGCATGAGCGGCGAGAAAGTCGCCCTGGCGGACGCGCGGCGGGCGGCCGCCGAGGAGGACTTCTTCCAGGCCGTGCGCGTCGAGGAGCTGGCCATGAGGCTCTTCGAGCCGCTGTCGCCCGAGGGACAACGATGGACCGACGCGCGCACCGACGATCTGCTGGCCGAGATCGAGCGGGAGGCGGCGCTGCTGCCCTCGTTCTACGCGGCCCGCGTCTGGCGGCACCTCCACCGTCACCGCACACGCTGGAACGCGCACCGCGTGATGTGGAATGGGATCGAGGTCCGCCTGCGGCCGGGCAGCGAGTGGGATCGCGAGCGGGTGCTCGATGCGGTGGTGTCGCTGCGCCACGCCGCGCGGCGTCTGGCGTGCGCCCAGGAGTGGCCGGGGATGCGCGCCGCCCAGCAGGAGCAGGCGGGGCTGCGAGCGGCGCTCGGCGACGCCTGCGAGAACCTCGACGCGGTGTGCGGTGCGGTGGCCTCGTTGCTCGAGCAACCGCGCCGCTCGTCGTCACTGGTGGAGGCGCTCAACAGTCGATTGCGCGTGTTGCAGATGGTGCATCGGAACGTGCCCGACTCGCGGCTCTCGCTGATGGCGCTCGCGTGGAATCTCACGGCCCGCGCCGAGGGGCGGCGCCGCGGGCCGAGCCCCTACGCGCGACTCGGCATCGACTTCGCCGACGACCGCCGGCCCTGGTACGAGGTGCTGCTCGAAGAGATGAACGCGAACTGACCCGCGCTCCGGTCACGCGGTGAGCTCGCCCGCATCCGCGGGAGCGGCGAGGTGCGTCCTGCGGGAGTCGCTACGGATCTCAGGACGACGGAACGACCGGTCCCCGGCGCCTCTTTGAAGTGCCTGCACGCGATCTGGGACTCGAAGCCATGCCCGGCCCGATCGTGATGGGCGGGGCCGACTTTCGGACGGTGTTGAACATCGGACGCGCGGTGCGCGCCTTGAGGGTCGGGGGGTGGATTCGACGGCGATGGCACCTCGCGAGGGTTGGCACCGTTCTTCCAATAGCTTCTCGCAGAGCCCATCGACCTCCTCGGGGGAGTTGAGAGCGGGTGACGTCAGCGATGCCCTCCGGGGGGGCGTTGCGCCTGCACGCACGGAGAGAAGCCACGATGTTCACCGACTCCTCGATCTCCTCCACGTCAGCCGACCAGGACAACGTCTCGTTCAGCACCGCCGCCGCGGTCCCGATGGGTGCCCGCCTCACCGACGAGCTCGCGCGCAAGTACATGGTCTTCGTCGTCGCCCACGCCAAGCGCCTCGCCCGCCGCCTCCCGGCGCACGTCTCCCTCGGCGACCTCGTCAGCGCCGGCATGCCGGGCGTGGTCGAGGGCTTCCTGCGCTACGACCCGAGCCGCGCGGAGACCCTCGACGCCTTCCTCGACCACCGCATCCGCGGCGCGCTCATCGACGAGCTCCGCCGCAACGACCCCCTGACCCGCGGGCAGCGCACCTTCGCCCGCCAGCTGGGCCGCGCCACCCGCGCCGCCGCGGGCACGGGCGGCGCCTCCGACGAGTCGCTCGCCGGCGCCCTCGGCCTCAGCGTCGTCGCCCTCCGCGAGCGCGTCTCGCAGGTCTCCTCGGCGCTGGCGATCCAGGCGACCGGCGACGGCCTCGGCGCGGAGCACGTGCAGGACGACGGGCTCGGCCCGGACGCGGCCCTTGACGCCCACGAGCGCCGCACCGTCCTCGCCCAGAGCGCCGCCAGGCTGCCGGCCCGCGAGCGCGAGCTGCTCACGCTCCACTACGAGGACGGCCTGAACTTCCGCGAGATCGGCGCCCGCTTCGGTGTCTCGGAGTCGCGGGTCTCGCAGCTCCACACCCGCGCCATCCAGCAGCTCCGCGCGAAGCTCGCGGACTGACCCCACGCGGCCCACGCGTTGCACTGACACGAAGCATCGAGCGGCCGCGCGGAGCGACGTCGGGGAAAGGTCAGGGGAGGTCCACGATGTTGCAGACGGGAACGCGGGTCGCCGACCGGTACGAGATCGAGAAGGTCCTGGGGCAGGGCGGGATGGGCGCGGTCTACCGGGCCCTGGACACCGCGACCGGGGAGACGGTCGCGCTCAAGACGCTGCACGAGGACCTCTACGAACGCGACGACTTGGTGAAGCGCTTCGAGCGCGAGGCCCGCGCGGCCGCGAGCGTCGGCCACGCGAGCATCGTCGGCGTGCGCTCGGTGGGCACCGACCGGGCGCAGCGCGTGCGGTACATCGTGCAGGAGTGCCTGCGCGGCGCCGACGTGGCCGGGTGCCTCAACGAGCTCGGGAGCCTGTCGCCGCTCTCGGCCCTCGTCGCGGCCCACGCCGCGGGTATCGTCCACCGCGACATCAAGCCGGAGAACGTCTTCCTGCACGAGGCCGACGACGGCCACGTCGTGCCGAAGCTCATCGACTTCGGCATCGCGAAGGTCGCCGACGAGATGGACCGTGCCGCGCGCACCGCCACGGGGCTGGTGTTCGGTACGCCCTGGTACATGTCGCCCGAGCAAGCCCTCGGCGACTCCGCCATCGACGCGCGCACGGACGTCTGGAGCATGGGCGCGGCCGTCTACGAGATGGTCTGCGGGACGCTCCCGTTCGGTGCCAACAACCCCAACGCGGTGATGGCGCAGATCATCTACGGGAGCCCCACGCCGCTCCGCCAGCACTGGCCGGATGCGCCCGCCGACCTGGAGGCGGTCCTCCACAAGGCCCTCCAGCGCGACCTCGGCCAGCGCTACGCCACGATGGCCGAGTTCCGCGACGCCCTCGCCGCGTGCGCCTTGTGGCGGGGCGTCACCCCCGAGATCGCCCTGGGCCTGCTGCCCCGGCCGAGCGCCTTCGACGGCGTCAGCGACCTCCTCCCGGCGGACTTCATGGACGAGTTCGCCGCCCCGGCGCCCCAGCCCGAGCCGACGCCGTCGCCCGAGGCGATCGTTTGCGCGGCGCACCTGGACGTGGCCGCGACGCAGCCCCGCATCGAAGCGCCCCTGGCGACGCGCCCGATCCCGCTGGAGGCGAGGGCCCGCCGCAAGGCGCCGCACGCCGCGACCGTGAGCGCCGCTCCGGGCCAGCGGCCCGAGCGCCCTGCGGGAGCGCGGGTGTCGCCCAGGACGCCCGCACCCGGCTCGCCGGGAACCCTCGCGCGCCCGGGCGCCGGGCTGCCGCTCCTCGGGAGCGCGCTCGCCAGGATGGGCGCCTTCCTCGGGTTCAACCGCGCTCGACCGGCTCACACCCCACGGAGTCTCGACCGATAGGGGAGCGCATGCGGACACCCGGGACTCGCGGCAGAGTAGTCTTGCCGCTATGGTCCGGGCCGAGAACGAGACCGATTCACAGGTCCTGGCCACGTTCGACGCGATGATCGCCGCGGTGCCCGGCGTCGAGCGGAAGGGCGCGGCGATGCCCTACACCTCGATCAACGGCAACATGTACGCGATGGTCAGCAAGGCCCACGTCATCGGCCTCCGCTTGAGCCGCGAGGACCTTGCGGCCTTCATGGCAGAAGGCGGGATGCCGTTCGAGGGGACCCCTGGCTACATCAACAAGGAGTACGGGGGCGTACCGACCTTGATGCTCGGCGACGCGAAGGCATTGCAGCGCTGGTTCGAGAAGAGCCACGCCCTTGCGAGTGCGCTCAAGCCCAGGAAGGCGGCCAGCAAAGGCACCGGCGCGCGATGATCTGCCGGGCGTCCCCGGTCTGCATGCACGCCCGAGAGGGCTGATGCCGGGCGCCAGGTGTCGACTCGGCAGCGTGGTAGGTTCCGACGCGACATGAGCCCTTCGTTCCGTCGTGTCGCCAACCTCGCCGCGATCGCGTTGGCCCTGGCCGGAACGTGGCTGATCGTCGTTTCGGTTCAGAACAATCCCCTCGAAGGATGGGGGATGCTGCTCCGCGCGCTCGCGGGCCACGCACTCTGGATCGGTGCGGTCGAGTGCGCCGCCCGCGCGAAGGACGGCCGCTCGTCTCCCGACGCGCGCCACCTTGCGGCGATGATCTTGTCGCTGGTCCTCACGCCCTGTGCGGCGATCGTCGTGTTGATGAGCAAGGAGAGCGGTCCGAGCTGGAGCCTGTCGGCGATGATCCTGTTCGCGTGGTTCGCGGGGACCGGCATCGCGGCCTTCGTTGCGCGGCATCGATCGCGGCGCCGATAGGGGCCTGCGTCGAGGCGACAGGCGCAGCTGCGTCGGGATCCGCGCCGCGGGCCGGAGGCTTCCCACCCGACGGCACGCGGACGAATCGGATATCTTCGCGGGTATGTGGAGGATGCCGGTGCCGAAGCCGAGGTCGTTCTTGGTCCTTTCGCTCGCGGCGCTTCTGGCCGCATGCAGCCCGACCTCCGTCGCGCCGCTCCAGCCGCCCTCCGACTCCGGCGCCGCCCGAGACACCTCCGCCAACGGTGACGCCGCCTCGACCGGCGATGCGCTGGTCGCGCCCGACGGCGCCTCCGCATGCACGTCGGACCGCGACTGCTCGGCGATGGGGATGGTCTGCCAGCTCGAGCAGGGCCTCTGCGTGGGCTGCAACTCGCAGGACGACTGCACAGGCCCACTGGTGTGCCTGCGCAACGCCTGCCAGTCCGTCACTCGCTGCACGTCGTCGGTCATGTGCCCGCGGCAGGTCTGCTCCGCACGACTCGGCTTCTGCGTGGACTGCGACTCCGACCGGGACTGCCCCGCGACGGAACAGTGCGCCTCCGCCGTCTGCGTCCGCCGACCGCCCCGTTGCACGTCGGACCGCGACTGCTCGGAGATGGGCATGGTCTGCAACGCGACGCTCTCGCACTGCGTCGCGTGCAACGCGGACGCGGACTGCGCGGCCGGGCGATACTGCAACGCGTCCAACGCCTGCGCGCGCCAGGTCTGCACCCCGTCCAAGAGCACGTGCCCGGACCTCACCCACCAGTCCACCTGCCAGGCCAACGGGTCGCGGCTCGTCGTCGTCGACTGCGCCTCCGGACAGACCTGCCGCGAGGGTCGCTGCCAGGCGACGACCTGCGTTCCGGGGAGCGCGAGCTGCGACGCGAGCAGCGGGACGCGGCGCGAGTGCAATCCCGACGGTGCGAGCTACACGTCCGCGGCGTGTCCTCCGGGACGTTCGTGCAGCGGCGGGGTCTGCGTGGCGCAGACGTGCGTCCCGGGGAGCTCGACGTGCGCCGACGTCCGCACGTCGAGCGTCTGCAACGCCGACGGTCTCGGGAGGACGGCGGTCGCGTGCCCGGCGATGGCGAGCTGCGTCGGGATGAGGTGCTCCTCGTGGGCGTGCACGCCCGGCAGCGCGACCTGCGCGTCGTCGACGGCCCGGAGCGTGTGCGGCGCTGACGGGACGGGGTCGACCACCGTCGCCTGCCCGACCCCGGCGAACGCGACGGCCCCGCGGTGCTCGGGGACGAGCGCTTGCGGATACGACTGCGCGCCCGGGTTCGGCGACTGCGACGGCGACGCCCGCAACGGCTGCGAGGCGACGCTCGCGACCGACCGCAACAACTGCGGTGCATGCGGCAACGCCTGCGCCGCTGGTTCGCCTTGTGGGAGCGGTGCGTGTGCCGTCGTTGGGGAGATCACGTACTTGACGCCGGGCAGTCACACCTGGACCGTTCCTCCGGGCGTCAGGTCTGTCAGTGTTGTCGCCGTCGGTGGCGGGGGCGGCGGCGGTGGCCTCAACGGTGGTGGCGGTGGGGGTGGTGGCCTCTGCTTTCTCAACGCGTTCGCCGTTACCCCCGGTGCTGGTCTTTCAATCGCAGTCGGTAGTGGCGGCAGCGGCGGCAGCAGCCCCGGTACCGGCGTCGGCGTATCCGGCGGGACCACCAGTTTCGGGGGCGTGTTGGTTGCGCAGGGTGGCGGCGGCGGTAGCACCGCGGCCATCGGTGGTCGCGGCGGTGGTGGCACGGGTGGGTCGTGCTTCAGTGGTGGCAACGGCTACGGTTCAAACGCAGGCGGTGGGGGCGGCACAGGGGGTTACGCGGGCAACGGCGGCGACGGCGGTTTCGGCGTCTCCGGCGCCGGCGGCGTGGGCGCCCGCCCCGGTGCTGACGGTAGTGGTGGTGGCGGCGGCGGCGGCCAGGGAGGCGGCAACAGCGCCTGGTCTGGCGGCGGCGGTGGGATTGGACTGTCGGGAGTCGGGCCCAGTGGCAGCGGTGGCGGCACCGTCGTCGGGGGCGTCATCGTCGGTGGCTGCGTCGGCGGTGGCAGTGGCGGCCGCGGTGGCAGCGGCGGCGGCAACGGCGGCAGTGCTTGCGGTGCCCGCGACAGCAACGGCGGCAACTACGGCGGGGGCGCGGGTGGGGGCGGCGGGGGCACGCTCGTTGTCGGCGGCGTGGGCGGCGGTGGCGCCGTCCGCATCATCTGGGGTCCGGACCGGTCCTTCCCCAACAACGCGAGGTAGTCGTTCAAATCGGCCTTGCGGCGTGTCGATCCACCACTTGCGCCCCAGGAACTGAACCGTCCGAGGCGGACCGCACGGTCGGTCAGAATCTGGGCGTCGGGGAGGTGCCGATCCCCGCGACGGGATGGGCTTGGGTAGGACACCCGCGTCAAGATCGCCGTTCGCGGACCCGCACTGCCCTGCGTGTCGATGCAGAACGCCCATGGAGCCACGCAGGGGTCAGGGGGTGCCCTGCCCAACTCGTGACGTCGGCTCGCGGGTCGGCGTAGCGTCGCACCAACGCGCGGCCCGAGGAGGAGACCCGTCGAGGCGCGCCCTGTGACGAGAAAGGCGGGGACGCGAGCATGTGGACGGAGCCGAGGGGCGTGCGCACGGGCGGTCTGGTGGGGTTGCTGGCGGCCGCGCTCATCACGGGTTGCCCGGGTCCTGTGCCATTGCCGCCCTCGGGCTGCGTGCCAGGCGCGCAAGCGACGTGCGGCTGCCCAGGCTCGACGAGCAGCGTGCAGGTCTGCCAGCCGGACCGGACGTTCGGGCCGTGCCAGTGCGCCGGTGACGGCGGGATGGACGCGACGGGCGCCGACGCACCGGAGGCGAGCGCCGACGCACCCGAGACCGGGACCGTCGACCTCGGCGCCGTCGACCTCGGGTTCGCGGCGCCGGACACCGGCACGGCCGACGCTGCGCTCGTCGACGTGGGCGCGGTGGACACGGGCGTGGCAGACGGCGGCTCTTCCATCGACGCCGGCTCCGGGTGCGCGTCGATGACGGTGGAGAACTGCTGCGGGATCTCGTGCCCCGCCGCTAACCACGCCACGCCGACGTGCGGCGGGGGCGTTTGCACGGTGGCGTGCCTGGCGGGCTACGCGAGCTGCGACGGCGCGCTCGCCAACGGTTGCGAGGTCGAACTCGCGACGAATGGCGCCCACTGCGGCGGGTGCGGTCATGCGTGCGCGGCCGGGCAGGTGTGCGCCGCGGGTGCCTGCCGGATGCAGACCTGCCCCTCCGGCATGAGGCTGGTCCGCGGCGGAACCTTCATGATGGGGTCGACGGTGAACCCAGCGGAGCAGCCCGTGCACGCGGTCACGGTGACCACCTTCTGCATGGACGCCACCGAGGTGACGGCGGGTGCCTACGGCGCGTGCACGGCGCCCGGGTGCACCGCGCCGAACACGGGCGGCGGCTGCACGTGGCGGGTCAGCGGTCGGGAGAACTACCCGCTGAACTGCATCGAGTGGGCGTCGTCGCGGGCCTACTGCCAGTGGCGGGGTGGCGACCTGCCGACCGAGGCCCAGTGGGAGTACGCCGCCCGCGGCACCGACGGTCGCACCTACCCGTGGGGCAACGAAGCGCCGTCGTCATCGCGGCTCTGCTGGAACCGGCCGGGGCCCTGCGCGGCGGGGTCGTTTCCGTCGGCCAACTCCCCCTTCGGCATCTCGGATCTGGCGGGCAACGTCTACGAGTGGACGTTGGACTGGAGCGGCGGGTACGAGGCGGGCGGCGCGACCCCGGTCGTGGACCCGACGGGCCCGGCCACGGGGACGTCTCGCATCTACCGAGGTGGTGCCTGGTACTTCTCCGACGCGAACCTGGTGCGCGGGGCGTGGCGGTATCAGGTGACGCCGACCTGGCGCGGTGGGGACGCCGGTTTCCGCTGCGCGCACTCGCCCATGTAGGGCGGACCGCCGCTTCGCCGCGATGAGAGACCGTCGGGCGGCCGCGGGCGGATGGCTCGTGGCGGTGCGACGGCGCCCTGCTCTCCGCGCGTAGTGCGGCGCCGGGCGCTACGCTCAGGCGAGCAGCACGTCGGCGCGTCGCTCGTGGGAGCGGACGATCCCGAGGAGCGTCGCAACCACCGCGATCCAGAACATGGTGACCGCGCAGCGCACGGTCGGCGCACCGCGCTCTACTATGAGGACGTCGCGCGAGCGGACGGAGGGACCGGTGCTTCGCGCGAGAGTGGGCCGAGGCGGCGTAGAACCCGTCCATCGCAGCGAACCCGAGGGGTGTTCTCGGTGTCTCGCGCGCCAGCGCCTCGCCGCCGGGTGATAGGTTCATCGCGGGCACGGAGCGCCGACATGAACCGCGTCTGGATCCTCGCGCTGAACGTTGCACTCAGCACCGCGTGTCGCGGCGGTACGCCGATGCGTTCAACAACTCCCGACACGCGGACTCCCTCCCCCGCGACGTCGGCGCGACCCTCGGAGTCGATCGCGATCGCGCTCGACGACGACACGCCGCCCGCGGACGCCCCGTCGTCCAGCCCGCGCGAGGACACGTCGTTCGTCGGCGTCTCGCAGTACTACCTCCGCGAGGGAGCGTTCCCCACCCGCGAGCAGACGTTCCGGCCCGGCCTCACCCTCGAAGGCGCGTTCGAGGGCGCCGTCGAGGGCGACGGCTCGCACGCGCAGCTCGTCGCCTTGACCATTCCGCACGACGGTCAGGGCGACGCCGTCGACCTGCCGACCCGCGTGCTCGCGTACCTGCGCCGCACGGCGTCGGGCTGGCGCTCCGAGCTGTTGCCCGACTCCTTCTACGACACGTACTGGCGGCCTCCGATCGTCGTCATCGGCCGCCCCGTGCTCGTCGCGGAACAGCACAACAACTCCGCCAGCGAGTGGATCGACTACGACGACGGCCGTCGGGAACTCTCACCGGGCGGCACCACCTACTACTACTCGCTCGCGAGCCGCGACGACGACGGCCGGTGGTTCCTGTTCGACCTCGACCTCCACACGACCGAGTACTACGAGCACTACGAGTTCGCCGGGCGGCCGGACGGCTCGCTGCTGGTCACGTCGGTCGACGGTCGCGGTCGGCGGCGCTGGCGCGTCCTCCAGGTCGACTGGACCGAGCGACGCATCATCGGTCCCGACGACGGGCGGAGCGACGGCGCCTGGTCGCGCGGCGCGCCGCCCGCAAGCGTGCCCCGGCCGCGGGTCACGCAGATGGAGGGCGTGGTCTGCCACGCGGTGATCGACGCACCGTTCCGGGCGCGCCGGACCGAGACGGCCGCGCCGACGGGCACACTGTACCCGGCGCACACGTACCTGACGCTCCTCTCCGTCCCCGGGGTCGTGCGGGGCAACGCCCGGCTGTTTCGGGTGCGCGTCGCGAACGCCCACGACGAGTCGGGCCCCGAAGGGTTCGCGTTCGTGCGCGACCGCGAGATCTGGGACAGCTGTCCGCTTCCGGAGCGCGGGTCGGGCGCGCGATTGCGGGCGTGCCCTCCTGAGGCTCATCGCGCATCACCTGCACGGCCGACGTCGACAGCGGCGCCCTGAGCGGGCGCTTCGCCATCCGGTGATATGGGCACGGAGGGCCCGGTTGGCGCGACGTTCGAGAAGGCGCTCACCTGATACGATCGGCGGCACGGACCCGATGACCCCCAAGGACGATCCCCGCGAAGTCGGCATCGGCCCGTATCGGAGCCTCGCCGTCCAATCGCCGCGGGCGGCGAGGCGCCTCGGTCGCATCGTCGCGGTCGGGTTCGCGCTCGCGGCGGTGTCGGCTGCGGCGGTGGCCGGGTGGCGCTTCGATCGCGCGCGGCGCACCCAGGAGGCGCGGCGAATCGCGACGGCGCGGGAGGTCGCGGAGCTCGTCGCGCTGTCCCACGGCGGGACGATGGCGGGCGGCCCGCAGGTCACCATCGTCGAGGGCGAGGGGGACCGTGCCGTGGTGGTGCGCCTCCCGGGCGTCCTGGTACGCCGGGGCACCGACGTGGTGCGACGAGCGGAGGTGCTGCGGGCGCCCGGCGTGGTCGCGCTGATGCCCGACGGAGGATGGGCCGTCCGCCGCGACGGTAACGTCATCTTGGTCGGTGACCGGATGGCCGACGGGTGCACCGCTGGGCGCTGCGCCCCGCGGCGGGTGACCGGGCACGGCCGGGTGTTGCAGGTGGGCCGCTCCTTCGGGACCCGCCTGGAGGACGGCGCGGTGGGATCGATCGATGGTCGGTCGTACCTGCGAGGCGGGGCCGACCAATCCCGTCGCGTGGTCGATCTCGGCGTGTCGGGCGGCACCCTGCTGGACGACGGCGACGTCGAGCTCGACTTTCCCCATACCTGCAGGTACGGCCACGAGTCGCCAGATCTCAGGTCGTCCGCCCTCCGCGTTCCAAGTCCCGTCCAGCTCGTGAAGACTGGCATCCGAGAATACGGCGGCCTCGTCTGCGTACGCGGTGAGCGCGGCGACGTCGCGTGCGGGACCCCCCACATCCAACGTCTCGGCGATCGGTCGCAGCTCCGCCCCGTGCGCATCGACGGAGCGACGCGCATCCGCCAGGTCGCGTTGAGCGACGCCGACCTCTGCCTCGTGGGCCTCGCCGGAACCCTCTCCTGCGTCGTCGGGCCGGCCGAGGACCTCGCCTTCGACAACATCGATGTCTTCTCGTACCGGATGCGCCGCGTGCTCGAAGGCGTGACGGAGGTCGCGCTCTCGGACGACGTGAGCTGCGCGCGCCGGTCGGGAGAGGTCGTCTGTTGGGGGCAGCCGCTGCAGGACGGCGGCATCGTGCGGCGCGACGCGGCGGTCGAGGTCGCGGGCCTCGACGCGGTCGAAGGTCTGGTGACCTTCGGCGACTACGTCTGCGCCGTGCAGCGCGGGGCGGTACTCTGCTGGGGCGCTCTCCTGCCCAACAGCCCCCCGCACCCGCGCCCTACGCCCGTCGCCCTGCCGGGTCGCGCCGTCAGGCTCAACAGGGACGGCGGTCGTGGGGCCCTGTGCGCGACCCTCGCGGAGGGGCCTGCGCGCTGCTGGGAGGACGACCCCTTCGCGACGCCATCGCGCGCTGCGACGCCCGCCGACCTCTGGCCGAACCGCGACCTTTCGCCACCGAGGACGATGCTCCAGTGCGGGGTGGCGCCGGGCGGTGCCGTCACCTGCCGTTGGGACGCCTCGCAGTTCGGGGCGAGCCGCGACTCCGTGCTCCTGGGCTACGACGAGCCACCGGTGGTTCCGGGCGTCGGTGACGCGGTCGAGGTCGCGGTGACCTACCAGGGCCTTGCGTGCGCCCGCCGCGCGTCGGGCCGTGTCTCCTGCTGGGGGAGCAACGTCGGCGGCGTGCTGACGGCGGGGGAAGGCGACTCGCCACGGCTCTTCACGCTGCGTGAGCTCCTGGCGCGGTCCGGGCGATAGGCGATCCGGCTCACCGTCTCCCGGTGAGGCGCCGCTCGCGGAAGTACCAGGGGTACTCCTCCCGAAGGTCGCGCCCGAACTCCGTGCTGTAGTGGAAATACCCGACCTGCGGGCAATGGGCTCCGCGCTCGATGAGGTCGAGCGCGGCCCGCTGGGCACGACGGGAGCGTGCGCCTCGCAGGTCGGCAATGCCCACCGTGGCGCAGGCGTATCCGCCACCCCGTTCGCACACGCCGAGGGCGTAGGCGCGCTCCTCGGGCGTGCTGACGCCCATCTCGTAGAGCGGGAGGAGGTCCTGCTCGGTCCTGCGCGGGCGGAGGGTCCACGCGCGAGTGTAGAGGCGGGCGGCCGTGACGGTGTCCTGCTCGACGCCGTCACCCCCGACGCGAAACGCGTACGCCGCCGCCTGGCACCCGAGCGCATCACCCCGCCGACAGCGCTCGACGCGGGCGCGGGTCCAACGTCGGAGGCGGCCCGCAATCTCGGGCATGGGCTCGATGGTTGCCGCGGAACGGGGCACCGCGTCGACCGCGGACAGCCATACGAACACGGAGAGCCCGAGGGAGACGCGCGAGATCATCGGTCGTTTCGTCGGTTGCGAGCCTGCTCCCGGTCAAGAAAGCGGTCGCTTCGCAAAGCGCGCCCATGGCCGAATAGGGCCCGTGCTCCCCCTTCGCTCGGACTGGGGTTGGTCGTGTCCCGCGCCGCAACGGCTGCTGTGAGGCGAGTGACGACGATGATGGCGACGCCTGCCGCGCCGACGCGCAACCCGTCGACGGCGGCGGCGAGCAGCGTCGCCGTGCGAATGCCCTCGGCGCGAGTCGGATCAAGGTGCACCAGGGAGGCGCCGAGCGAGACGACGCCGCTCGCGAGCCAGAGCGCCGCCCAGAGACCGACGGGTGCCCGACCTTCTGCGCCAACGGACGGGAGCGACGTCAGGGCCGGCTCGCGGTAGCCGACATCGTCGCGTGCGACGGGGCGCGGCTCCGCCAACGGCGTCTCGACGAGCGCGCGGCGCAACGAGAGCAGGCGGCGGAAGGGCTGCACGAGGTTGACACCGGGGACGAGCCACGACAGCGCGAGCGTCGGAGGCGCGTCGCGCCAACCGAGGAGGCCCGCGCGCGTCGCGGCTCGGGACAGCGCGACGGACCAGAGGGCAAGCGCCGCCAGGGAGCCGTACGCGAGCACGGCGGCGGTCGTAGAGAGCGCGGTGAGAGCCCCGTCGAGGGCTCCGACGGAGGGCGTCGCGGTCGGCGCATCGCGCGCGAGTCGCTCGATCGCGTGGAGGGCGAAGGCGTGGCGAGCGAGGAGCAGCGCATGGTCGAGCGCGCCCAACCCGAGCAGCAGGCGGACGGCCCATGCGCAGCGACGCAAGGAGACCGAGGGCATCACTCCCTCCCCTCCCCGCGGCCTTCATCGCGCGGGTCGTCCACCAGGCGAAGCGGGGTGACGGTCTCGCCGTCGTCGAGGACGCCGTCGAGCCGTCCGTCGTGCGCTTCGAAGCGCGCGGGGGCCATCTCGTCGTAGGTGCTGTCCTCCGTCCCGGGGAGGCGGGCGTCGAGGGTGCGGAGGCAGAGGGCGCCGTCGCGGAGCTCGTAGACGGCGTGCGACGCCTCGAAGGCGACGCTCCCGGCGATGGCAGACCTGATGACGATCGGCGGCGTCACCCGATCCGACGACTCCCGTCGCGTGGAGAAGGAATGCAGCCGCGGCGCGGACCCGGCGGGTGTCGCGCAGGGCACAACCCGCGCGCCTTCGACCGGGAGCGATCCGAGCCCCACCGCGTCGTCCCCGTCCATCGGGAGGAAGCGCGCGACGCGGCCGCGATCGACGACCGCGAGCCCGAAGTCTGCACCGAGCTCGGCGGGCCCGAGGATCTGCGCGTCCGCGTCGTGCACGCTCCAGGCGCGAGCCGCCATCGCCCCTTCGGCGTCGACCCGCGCGACGACCGCCCGGTGCCGCCCGGCACGGTCGTGCGTCCAGGTGCCGCCGTGGTCGGCGACCGAGCGTTCGAGGCCGACGAGCAACATCCGCCCGTCGTCGAGGTGCGTGCCCAGGTGCCACAACAGGTGCGTGTCGAATGGAGACAGGTCCACCGCCCGGCGCCCCCGCGCCCACAGGATCGAGTCCCAGGTGGTGCCGACGAGGACGCCGTCGCGACTGACGGCGAGCGCGCGCTGTCCGACCCCGACGCCCGTAACGTCGAGGAGGTCGGGAGGGTGGACCGCGGTAGAGATATCGGCCGTACCGCGGAACTCCCCCTGCGCGTCGTGCCCACGCCAGCGCAGGGAGGCGAGCGTGTCCCAGTACGAACCGGGTGCCCGTGACGACCGGGCCAGCAAGGCCCCGTCGGAGGCCCGCAGGGAGTGGGTCCACCCCGAGCCGGTGAAGAGCGGCGCGCGGACGGGTCGTCCGCGGCTCGCCACGCGCAGCGCGACGGGCGGAGGGGCCCAGGGCGCGTCGGGCCCCGCGCACCGCGGACGCTCGCCGGCCGCCAGCACCTCGTAACGCTGCCGTCGTACCCGGCCCGGGTCCTCCACGTCACCGGACGTTCCTTGCGGCTCCGTCGACGGCGACAGAGTGGGGTGCCGCGCGTCGGGCGCCCCGGCGGCGAAATGCATCCACCCGTGGCTGGTGCGGACCCGCAACTCAGGCGGAGAGGCCGCCTCCACGGCCTGCGCGCATTCCAACGAGACGGCCACGTCCCGCCGCGTGGGCGTGCCCCCGAGGTCGACCGGCCGCCACCGCGCGCCGCCGTCGTCGGTGCGGAAGAGCGCGCCCTCGCGGGTGATGGCCGCGCCGACGAGACGGTCGCAGAACAGGGCCTCGTCGGTGCGCGGCGGGGCGTCCAGGGGCACCCGGCCGCGGCGGGGGTCGATCGCGTACGGACGGTCCCCCACGAACTGCACCGCGAGCCCACGGCCGTAGGCCGGTGCGCGGTGGTCGCACACGGCCCCGGCGACCACCCGTAGCGGCCCGAGGAAGGTCTCGCTGACCAGGGCGCGCCCGTACTCCGTGAGGAAGACCCACGCGCCGTCGACCTCGAACGCGCTCGTGATCGCCTCCTCCGTGCAGTCGCCGGCGACCGTGAAGGACCGGTGATCCCCGGCGTGGAATCGCACGCCGAACATCCAGCCGAGACGATCACCCGACGGGCCGCGGATGGAGTCGCCGAGGTTGAAGCCACCGCCGACGCCCTCGGGTGGGGGGCGCCGTCGCGCCTCGCGGGCGGCGATGCGTCGGCGCTCCTGCGCGCGGGCGAAGGGGCCCAGGCCCGTCGGAAGCAGCGGCCCGTGCAGCGGCAGCGCGGCGAGCAGCAACAGCCCCCCGAGGGCGTGCGACCCCTTCACGGCGTGCCCCGCGGGGCGGTCTGCTGGGGCATCGGTCGGGTCCTCCGGCGCGTCAACGCGCGATCGCGGGGGGCTCGTCCCGCGCGACGGTCGAATGCCGCGACGACGGCGCGGGCGATGAGCGCTCGCGGAGTCTATCAGGGGAGCGAGAGCGCGACGGGCGGCGCGAGCGGGGCGCCGTCGGGCCGAGGCGGACCGCCATGAGGAGGCCGCGCGGTCTGGCGTAGCGGGTCCAGACGGCAAGCGTCTCGCGCTCGTCGATGGAGCGCGCGACGGCGGCGCTCCCGAGTTGGGAGAGGGTCGCGCCCGGCCCGATGCGCCGCTCGTCCCTGCGGGGGACGCCCGTGGCGTCGAGGACCTGCGCGTGCAGGATCGGCGGCGGGTCGCCCTCCTCCGGGACGCCCACCCAGGCGCTCACGCAGTCGGTCGCCGCGTACGCGACCGTGGGCACGTCGCCGCTGCGCCGCGGCCCCAGCGCGACCGGGCCCGCGACCACCCGTCGCCCCTCGAAGGCCACGAGCCGGGGGTCGTGCCGCACGCCGAAGGCGGAGTCCTCGGCCCAGGGGACCCACGCGGTCGACGCACGCACGGCGACGCGCAGGGCGCCGACCTGGTTGCGCGAGCACGAGCGGCCGATCGTCAGGACCTGCGCGCGACGCATGAGTCCAGTACCGTCCCGCCCAGGGGTGGCGGAGAGCGCTTCATCCGCTGATCGCGACGGCGTCGGCGACGCCTGCGACGAGTGACCTGCGGGTGATACGCTCGCGCGTGGTGCGTGGTCGTTGGCCATGGCGGATCTGCGTTGCCGGAGCGATGGCGGTCGCGTGTCGACGTCCCGCGTCGCCGCCGCGTCGACCGCCACCCTCTCTGGCGCCCGCCGCGGTTCCGTCGGCGGTCGCAGCCGAGCGCTGCGCCGTCCCGCGATCCCCCTCCGGGTCCGCCGCGTACGGGGGCGCCCTGGTGCGATCGCCCGACGGGCTCCTCGCGGCGGTGGACGAGGACGGCGACGCAGTCGCCATCCTCGCGCGCTCGGCGGGGGTGCTCACGGTCCGGCGCACGATCGCGGTGGGGCGACGACCGGCGCAGGCGCTGTTCGCCGAAGGGGCGCCCTGGGCGTCGTCGTCGAGGCACGAGAGGCGCACCAGCGTGGCGTCGCCGGGGCGCGGCGGCGGGGCGACGTCATCGACGAGGTACTGGCGCGAGCGCACCCGCACGATCTGTCCCGGCTGCGGCGCGTCGATCAACTGTCCCCCGGTCATCGGCGGGCGACAAACGACCGCAACCACACCCGGCGTGTCAAGCGCGGCGGCAAGGTCGCGCGGCGACGCGGTTGGTATGAGGCGGTACGTGCGACGATGCGCGGCGGGGTACATTCCGGACCCAGGGGACACCGTCAGGATTCACTGGGCCGACCCTCCTTCCCCCCTTCCGACCGGCCGAGAGAGGACCATCGAGCATCGTGGACCGAACCATCACCTTCGTGGAGCAGCAGTGCGAGTACGACCACGACGAGTACCTGAGGTGGGGCGCCGCGGACCGGCAGGTGGTCGACGACGCCCTGCGCATCACGGGCGACCTCGGCAAGTCAGCCGGCTCGATCGCCAATCAGGCGCGCTCGGCCGCGTCGGGGAGAAGCTCGGGCAACCAGCACTACCCGGAGGTCTGCTACGCGCGGCATCTGATCCGAGGGGGCGAATTTCCGAGGGATGGCCTCGTCTACGAGAACTTCCGGGTCTCGGCGCGCGAGCGGGCCAGGGCGAAGGACCCCACGAAACTCGTCGCCGCGGGCACACGGCGCGTGGCCGAGATCTTCACCGACGAGTTCTTCACCCGCTTCGACGCGCTCTGCGATCGCAACCGCAACGTGCAAGGGGCGGGGGTGATTGAAGGCGCGCGCCTCGATCTCTTTGCCGTCGATCGGGTTCGTCGTCGGGCGGGGTTCTGGGAGATCAAGAAGTACGGCCTCTCCGGCAACCGAACAGAGACGGTGCAAGTCCGACAGCTCCTGATGCTCGCGTTCATTCAGCACCTCGTGATGGAGGAGCGTGATCGGGTGCTCCGCGACTCCGAGTACGTCGTGGAGGTCGCGCTCGTCGCGTTCGTCCCGCGGGGTCGATCGATTGTGCAGAGGCAACACACGGTGGTGTTCGACGTCGTGTGATACTGGTTTCCTGTCAGTTTGGCCGCTTTGATCTGCTCGGACGCGCCGATCACGCGATCCCACCCATCAGCGAAAGCGGCCAAACTGACATGAAACCAGTATGAGAGCTGGCTCGTGGTTGACTTGGTAGCGTCGCCGGATGGCGGACGTGGAACGACGGCGGTGGACCCGGGAGGAACTCCTGCTGGCCCTGCACCTCTACTCGCGCATCCCCTTCGGCCAGCAGCACAAGGGCAACAAGCAGGTCGTAGAGCTGGCCGCAGCGCTGGACCGCACACCGTCGAGCGTCGCGATGAAGCTCAACAACCTCACCTCGCTCGATGCGGCCGAACGCGCCCGCGGTGTGAGAGGGCTGCCCGGGGCCAGCGCCCTCGACGCGGCGGTCTGGGAGGAGTTCCAGACCGACTACGAGGCGGTCGCGCCCGAGAGCGAGGGGCTCTGGCGGACACGGGTGGAGGGACTCCCCGCCGGACCGGCCGAAGCGCGGTCAGGTGGCGTGGCGCAGGAGAGAGCCACAGAGACGTCAGCGCAGCGGGTCGTGCGGTTGGGCCAGGACTACTTCCGGCGCGTGGTGCTGGAGAACTTCGACGGTCGTTGCGCCCTCACCGGCATCGCACACCCGGCGCTCGTGAACGCGAGCCATATCGTGAGCTGGGCGGAAGACGTCGCGCACCGGCTCGACCCCACGAACGGCATCGCGCTCAACCGGCTGCACGACGCGGCGTTCGACCGCTACCTTATCACGTTCGACCGCGACCTGCGCATGGTCGTCGGCCGCCGGATTCGGGCCGACCTCCCACGCGAGGAACTCGCGAAGGGGTTCCTCGCGTACGAGGGCCGACGGTTGACGGAGCCCGCGCGGCACGCCCTCTCGGCGACGATGCTGGAGCGACACCGCGATGCGTTCCACCGGTCGAACACGTAATCCAGCCCGCGTTGATCCGCCGTCATCGTGCCGGGCACGACACGGTCTGGGCGACCGCGATCAGCTCGCCCTCTTCCCACCGCAGCACCAGCGCCTCCTCCTCGTCTCGTCCGTGATCACCGCACCCTCGCTGGACCAGGCGAGCGTCGCGGCCGCCGCGCACGGCAAGCCACTGGTCCGGCGAGGTCAGCACGACCGGCGACGACCCGGTCAGCGGGCCGCCGAAGACGCCCAGGCGACGATCCGAACGGAGACCGACGAGCGCAGCGGCGCGGCCTCCGCCGAAAGGGGAAGCCCCGATCTGCACTACGAACTCGGCCGCGATGCCGTCGCCGTTGAAGTCCGCGAGGGTGAGAATCCTCGCGAGGGGACGACCCTCGAACCGGGCGCGAAAATCTGTCCCAGGTGGCGCGGAGAGAAGGGCCCCCACTTCAGCGCTCGTCAGCGACCACCGAGGGAACGCGGGTCGTCCGGGGCCGTAGACGTCGTCACCCGCGTAGATCGGATCCAACGAAAACCGGTCGACGACCGCACCGTCGCGCTCGCGTCGAAGTTCGGCACTTCCCCGGTCCGAGAAGAGCAGCCCTTTTCTGCACCAGGCGGCGGGATCCGTGACCTCATCGTAGCTTGAGCAGTACGGCGTCGGCGGCGATGTCCACGCGAGTCGCCAGGTCTCCGTCACGCCGTTCCCGAGGGACACGAGCGCGGAATCGCGAACACCGTTGGCAGGCACCGCCCTCCTTGGCGGAGGGATCGGGGGGGAGGGCGAAGGGACCGGCTGGGCCACCGTCGAGACGGGCGATGTCGACGCGTCAGGCCCCCTCAAGCGGGTGACCGGCGGTGCCGTCATCGTTCGGGGCCCGGAACTCGCCCCACTCGCGAGGCTCGCAATGGCCCCCGCGAGGACAAGCGCCGCGCCGCCGCCGACGACTACCGGCACCCTCCACCCTGTCCCCGCGAGCCTGCCCGGGGAGGCTTGACGAGCGACGACCGCGTCCCCCGAACCCGGCGGTGGCCCCCACGGGATCGTCGGCGCAACCTGAACTGGCCTCGTCGCCGGGATCGCGCCGCGCTGGTCCCCGAGAGCGACGGCGAGCGCGGCGACAGCGCTCTGCGCGTCCGGAAAGCGCGCCGTCGGTGAGCGATCGACGCATCGCGCGAACCACCCGTCGAACCCCGCCGGCAGAGGCGCGGCACAGTCGAGGGCTCGAGCGCGCGTCGAGGCGGCCTCGATCGGCTGCGACATCACCTCGACGATCAGCGCCGTGAGGTTGAACTCGTCGTAGGGCGCGTTCGCGCCGAGCCAGTAGTACCGCCCCGTCAACAGGTGGAAGGCGATCAGCCCGAGCGCCCAGACGTCCGTGGCGGGTCGCACCTTGTCGCCCCGCTGTGCCTGCTCGGGCGCCATCCAGAACGGCGACCCGATCGCGGCGGTCACCGTCGCCGCGGTCTTGTTCTCCTGCACCAGCTTCGCGATCCCGAAGTCGAGGATCTTCATGGTGAAGGGCACCCCGCGGCGCCGTGATACCGCCACGAAGAGGTTCTCGGGCTTCAGGTCCCGGTGGACGATCCCCAGCGCATGAGCCTGGCCGAGTGCGTCGCCGACCTGCTCGACGATCTCCCGCACATCGCCCGGAGGCAGGCGCCCCCGCCGCCTCATCGTCGCGGCGAGGTCCTCCCCGTCCAGCAGCTCCATCGCCAGCCACGGCGTTTGCGTCGCCTCGTCGATGCCCGCGCCCACGACCTCCACGAGGTGATCGCTTTTGATCTGGCCGCCGATGCGGGCCTCCTGACCGAAACGCTCTCTCGCGCGCGGATCCGACACGAGCTGCGGGAGCATGATCTTGAGCGCCCGCTCCTTCCCTGTGCTGACCTGCTCGACGACGTAAACCGCACCCATCCCTCCCTCCGAGAGCGGACGGACGACCCTGAAGTCCCTCGCGAAGATGGTCCCGGGTTCGAGGCGGAGCGGCGCAACCATCGACGGGGAGGCTAACCCAGGTCGAGCCCCTGGACTCGGGGCGCGGCCTACTCGACCCGCCCGACGCCGGAGCCCGCCGTGACAGTTCGTGGACCATGCCCCACGCCTCCGACAGCGCCGAGCAGCGAGCGACCGAAGCTGACGTCCTCCGCGCTTTGGAGGCGATGCTCGCCGTGACCTTCACGGACGCCGACCCGCGCCTACGGGGTCTGAAGGTCGACGCGTTCGCGTCGGGGCCGCCGTGCTCGTCGAGGTGTTCGCTCACGTCGGACCGTCGAAGTGTCAATGGCCATCAGGAACTGACCCACCCCGGGTACGTTTCCGCGCCCACGGACACACCCTGGTTGCAGGAGCAAGCCACGACCGAATCGGGGCGCTGCCGCATCTCCTGGGAGGGAGCTCTGTCGTTTTTATTTCATCTACGGATGAGCAACAATGGACGAAAGCACACCAATTCCGTCCCTTTGGGGGCGTATGCCGGTTGTTGTCGATTGGTTTGATTTTGTCTCGGAACTCGGAGAACGCTGAACGTGGCCCGAAGTTGGGGCTGCCTTGTCCAAGGAACCTCGTCGAATGAAACCCAACCCGTTCACCCACTCCCACCCCAGGGACGTCTCGTGGTTACCGTCGGCCGATGCGACCATCAACCGACTGACGGCCCAGCTCTCCGTTGCGCGCTACGCCGTCGAGCGGGCAGCCGACTACTGCATCCAAGGCGTCGCCCTCCGGCTCACGGTGGGCTCCGCCTCGGAGACGACGATCACGCTGGGCCATCTCTCGGTCAGGATCTCCGCGCATCCGACGGACCGCGCGGGTGTGATGCTGACACGCAACGGGTTTGCCTCGTCGCGGCTGCCGGCCGGCAGGCGAACGGAGAAAACGACCCCGCCCGCATCCGAGGTGGAAGCGCGAGCTTGGGCCGTGAAGTTGGTCGATGACGCCATGGCGCTGCTCGCCGCCTCACGCTGAACCGGTGGTTTCGGCGCGTTGCTCGGACCACGCGGAGAGATGTGTCTATGGCCCCAATCAACTGGCCCACGCTGACCCCCTGACGCGGCTCAAGTTCGCCCTGAAGATCCCGCGACTGTGCGGGCCTGCCGCGCGGCCTCCTCCAGCGCTGGGCGGTGGCGATGGAGGAGGCGCTCGACCACATCGCCGACGTTCTTGAGCAGGTGCCAGCGGTCGGCGACCTGGACGGCGGCCGGCGCCCCGTCCCGTGCGCCCTGGGCGTAGGCCTCGGCGCGGGCGCGGGCGATCACCTCGACACCGGGGTGCTCGCGGGGCCACTGCGCGAAGGTCGCGGCCTCACGGTCGGGCAGGAACTCGACGGGTACCCGTCGCCCCAGGTCCACCGGCAGCGTGCTGTAGGTGTGGCCGCGCCGGCGGGTCCAGTCGTCCACCCCGAGGACGCGCGGCGTGGAGCGGGCCGGAGTCGGCGCGTGGTGGACCAGACGCAGGAGCGTCGCGGGGCTCGCCGAGGAACAGCAGCAATTGGGCGCGGGCCTCGCCGCCGAGCGCCATGCCGACGCGCGTCAACGCCATCGAGAGTCGTGTGGTACGTCGGGCATTCGGGGCCGCGAGACCATCGAGCCGCTCCGCGAACAAGGCGGAGGCGCCGAACCCGCACCGCGAGGCAGACCGGGGAAGCCCCGCCACGCGAGGTCGGCCAGCGACCGAGCGTAGATGCTGTGGACGCGGGACGCCTGCTGGCCGCAGCACAACACGTGGCGATGGGGTGTGAGCACTGCCAACCCGATCGTCGATGACTCCGCCCTCGGCGACGCTCAGAGCGTGTCTCACGAGGCGTCGACCCCGATGTGGTGACCATCGGTCGCTTCGAAGACGAGGCGGCCGCAACTGATTGCTGAACCGTGGACGAGCGCTGCTGGCGCGACGTGTCCATCAACCCCGCCTCAGCCGTTGCGGCGACCAGACCGCGGTCCTGCAGACTCTCGAGTTCTGTCCCACCCCCAACGACGGCCGTTCTGGCACACGTCGGCGCCGACCTCCGAGAGGGTCCGGTCATTGCGGCGTTTGGCGCTCAGTCCCCTGCTACGGTTCAGCTACGTGTTGGCACCGGCCAGGCAGCGGTGGGTGTTTGATAAGGCAGTGCATCAAACCCTCTTGTCCAAGGGGTATGGCAGAGGCATCTTCGACTGTTTCTGACGTGCCAACGTGCCTCTCAACCCCGCGAAGGTAGATGCGAAACTGCCAATGGTCGCCCCCGTCGGCGACATGGACTGGTGAGCTGCTTCAACCCCCCCGCGACCGAAGAAATAGCGGTCGCCACCGTCCCTGCATCAAACCCTGCATCAAACCCTGCATCAAACCCCTTTTCGCCACCCAAGTGAGAGAGGCGTCTCCTCCTGCTCAGTTGACCGAATACAAGCCTGACTTCCGATAACTGTTCGCCGTAGGTCGGCTTTGAACGTCCGTTCAGGACGACCATTGACCCAAACCGGCACAACGGCGAGCACGATGAGTCACCTGTGTCGCGATGGGTCGTCGGCCGTCTCCGTGTGATCCGAGAGTGTGGTCCTGGTCGGATCGCGCCGCCCTCTCAGGTCATGACGCAGGGCTCCGTCGAACACTCCCACGATGTCGAGTGCTGATTGGCTGGAGCTCAAGCCGAATTCGAACTTCCGCATTGCGCGGCGTCTACCAGAACCCCGCTGGCACCGACGTTGGATCTGGCTCCCAAATCATGGATCCGACATTGGTTTTCGGCCATCCCATGGCCAGAATGTTCCTCAACCCATCCTGCTGACACAGCGCGTCGACGGGCCAGACCGCCATCGGTCGGAGCTGCGACATAGGGAGCTGCCCCCGACCCTCAGCGAGGAATTCTCGGGAATCGCGCATTGGACCGAAGTCGATACCGGTGGCCGGTCGAATTGTTTGCAATTCGATCGCTGCCTCGGGGAGGGTGGTTGATGCCCCATGCCGATCTTGGGGTTGGTCCCCTCCATACAGGAGTTCACTCCATGAACGTTACGCATCCTATAGATGGGGGATTGCCGTCGTGGCTGATCGCCTCGACGACGATGCCATTTTCGTCCACCCCCATGTCTGTCCAGCCGCCCCCTGTGCTCGCGTCGATCCTCGCGATCCTCCCGGATTGGCTACGGTCCGTGTTGGCCGCCATCGCGCCCGGCGTCGTCACCGTGAGTCATGTTAGCAGCCTCGTTCTGCAGATCATGCAGGCGGCGGCGACACGCACTCGTGCGCGCCCGAAGCCGGTCAGCTGCCCCACAAACTCCGGTCCCACGCCGGACGAGGCTGCGCAGACGACCAGCCTGCTCGGTAGACTGCCGATCTGGAGACGCATCAAGGTGGGGGCGATCGGGGTCATCGCCCAGTATGGCGTCCGTCGTGACGGCGTTGGCTCGGCGCGTGACACCGTCGACACGGCACCCTCCGAGGTTGACCCTGCTGGCACGGAGCACGGCCCGGCTGCCGAGTTCGCCCTGCGGTCCGCACACGAGTGGATCCGTGTCGGCGGGACCCTCGCGGAATTCCGTGCCTGGCGACACGCCGTGCCCTGGGGACGGCTCGCGCCCGATGACCGGCGCGAGATCCTGAGCGCTGCAGTCGAGGACCGAATCGCGACCGACGACGACCCGGCGTCCGTGGTCGACACCCTGCCCTACTGGCTCTGGACGGTCGCCCCTCTGATCTACGAGGACGCGGTCGAGCGACTCGAGTGGTTTGCGGCGCTCGTGCCCTCCCTCGTGCAGCATCCGATCTCGGGCGAGCGGCTGCGCGAGGTCCGCGATGCGGTCGATGGCTGGGCCACAGAGGTCGATCACGAGGACAACATCGCGGTGTTCCTCGCCCGCGAGGCCCTGACTGGAATTGCCTTGCTGGGACCGAACCCGACCGAATCATTGGGCGGGTCCGTGGCGAGCGCATCGACCAACCTCGATCGGGCGTGCGGTTGGTCGGACCCGCCGGCTGCTTTGAGGGCCGCTCCCATGCGGACGCACTCCGCCGGGTGGGTCACCGAGCCGAGGCACGGTCCGACCGACGTGATTCTTACGTCGAGGAACTCGTCGATGGAGGTGTGTGTCGACGAGGAGCAACTCCAGGTTTGCACCGACCAACTTCGTCGCCGCATGGCAGTCGCAGATGCCCCATCCAAGCCGCGCTCTCTTGTCGGCGATCTCCCGCGGGCACGGCCCATCCGAGCGCTATCGCAGGGGTGGGGTGTCGCTCTCCTCCAGCGGGTGCAGTGCGCCGTAGCTGAGTTGGGCAGGTGGGCTACCGACAGGGTCCCGCTGGGTCGCTCGGCCCCTGTCCTCGCTCTCAACGCAGGAGCCCGAGGTCCCTGAGCTTGATCCGCGGCCTCGGTGGCCACCTCGTCTCAGCCGGTGCGGAGGCGGGTGTTCGCGCCAAACTTTGCTCCAGGCGCTGCGATCTTCACCGACCAGAGGAACTATGGCTGTTCGGTCGCGGCCTCATCGGGTTGCCGCTCCGTCTCCGGCTTGCCCTCAGTAGGGGGCACGGTGGCGCGTGCCTTCGAGGGTCGCCCTCGCTTCGGCTCCGCGAGGGGCGCCGCGGGCAGCAGTAGTTCCTGGATGTCGACACCGAAGCCGTCGCAAAGTCGGGCGAGCGTCGTCGCCGACACGTTGCGACGCCCGCTCTCGACGGTCTGCAACATGAACGTCGCCATGCTGCACTCGGCTGCGGCGTGGAGCTGGGTCCAGCCGCGCGCCTCGCGCAGTCGCCGGGTGTTGGCGGCGACACGCGAGAGAATCGTCCGGTAGCTCCCGCGCGCGTAGAGACCAGCGCGTTCTGGGCTCGTCGGCTTCATGCGCGCGAGCCAACGGAATCCTGGCCGGATAAATACCAGACTTGTCTTGCAATCGTTCGGTCGAGATGGTCCCTTCCGCCGCGCCGCCACGACATCGCGAGGCGGAATGGTGTCGCGCCGAGCGACGCGCAGGAGCCCAGGGAGAGAGCCGATGGAACGATCGAAGCGAAGGAGCGCTGCGGGAATCGTGGGACTGGTGTTCGGGGTCGCTGGCTGTGGGGGCGATCCTCCCCCACTCCCCGCGTACGACGCGGGCAACACGGACACCGGCTGCGTCCACACCGAGGCGTGGCACACGATCTACAACGACCCCGCCAACTGCGGGTCGTGCGGCAACACCTGCGAGCCGGGTCGCGCCTGCTTCGGCGGACGCTGCGACACGCGCACCATCATCGAGCCCTACGCGCCCTGCCCGAGCGCGGACTCCTACTGCCCCTCGGGCCGCTGCGTTGGGATCGGCGCGGGCGGCCCGAGGGTGTGTTCACCCCGATGTGACCTGCAGGCGAACTGCCCGCCCTCGACCCTGGGCGGCGCCGCGCGCCCGGTCTGCCAGACCGCGTTCGACGACCAGTGCCTGCTGGTCTGCAATACCGACGTGGACTGCCCCGAAGGCCTCGCCTGTCGCCGCCCGAACACGACGTCGGTGGCTGGCGTCTGCGCCCGGTAGGCACTGCACCGGACCGCACCACGCAGCTGACGACCTCACTCGCCGGAGATGCAACGAGGGGCGAGTGGGCGGTGCGGAGCGACAGCGAGGCGCGAGTTCCGGCGGCACCCACTCCGTGCCCTATCTCGCGGCGTCGACGTGCCCGCCGGCGGAGTCGCCCGCCGCGACGGAATCGTGATCCCCCCGGTCGTCGTCACGCGGTCTGACCGATGGTCGCGCGAGCTGACCTACTGCTGTCCATCACGGCTCGAGTGCGACGCAGAAGCCATCATCGCCCCCTTCGCGGCCGACTCCTTGCCGTGACATACCCGAAGGATATAGTTTCTCGGCCGTGACGAACTTCCCGCGCGAGTCGCTGCGCAAGGTGCAGCCCTTCCTCATCCCGGCGAGCCTCGCCGGCGCGATCGAAGCGGCCATGGAGGCGATGCGATCGCCGATGTTCCCCCGGGTCACCATCACGTTCGCCGCGAGGGAGTTGCTCATGCAGGGCTGCGACGCCCTCGAGCGGGATCTCGAGGCGGCTCGGCCGATCACCTGGACGGTCGCGGATCCGCCCCGCGGTCCTCGGCGGCGCGAGGAGCATGTCCGACCCCGCACCCAGCGCGTCCGCGACGACACGTTCTCGCAGCTCTCTCCGATCGCGTTGCCCGAAGCCTTGATCGAGCGCCTGCACCAGCTTCAGCGCCGCCTGACGACCGCGACGCGGAAGAAGGTGTCCCTTGCGAAGCTGGTGCGGGAGGCCCTGGCCCGTGGCTGCGTCGAGCGGGAGCGCGTGCTGCGCGACTCCGAGGCCTTCGTGCGCGCGAACGCGGGCCTCCTTGCACTCGCCGGTTTTCCAGACGCGTCGCGGATCAGGGTCGTGGCCTCGGGCGTCTCGCAGCCGTTTCCGCCGAACGAGTCCGCGAGCAAGAAACCGCGGCGCACGAAGACGCTCCCGCCCCGCGCGACGAAGGCCGAGAAGCCGCCCGGCAAGCCTTCAGCGACGAGCCGACCACGGGCGCGCCCGAGGCGAAAGGCGACTCCGCGGCGAGTCACCACAGGGGATGAGGGCGACGAAGGTGGGGGCAGCGATGCCCCCGAACGTCAGCTCCCTCGCCGAGAGGACGTGCCGTCGGTCGCAGGTGTGCACACGGTCGTCGCTGCGAGGGTCCCGTGAAGGCGCCGCGCGACATCGCGCTCACGACCTACATCGGGTCGGTGGAGGTCGTGCAGGCGCTGGGGTGCTCGAGTTCGCTCGCCTACTTTCATCTGCGCCGCGCGGCGGGCCGGGGGCCCGGAGTGCGCGGTCTGCTTCGCGTTCCGATCGAGGTCTGGGAGAGGTACGTTCAGGAGGTCTTCGGATGCGGTTCTTCAAGCGCGGCGACGTCTGGTACTGCTGGTTCTTCGACAACGCGGGGCGGCGCATCAAGCGCACCACCCAGTGCACCGACCGCCGCGCGGCGGAAGCCCGCGCCCGCGAGTGGGAACGGGACGCCGCCGATCCGGCCCACGCAGCCAAGAAAGGCGCGTCCCTCGGAGAGGCCCTGAAGACGCTCCTGGACGCCGAACAGGCCGACGCCAAGGCGGGCCGACGCAGCGAGGACACGGTCGACTGCTACATGGTGAAGGCCGGCCACTGGGTGCGCCTGCTGGAAACCGACGCGCAGGGCCGCCACGTCCCGTTGCCCCTCACGGACCTCGACGCACGACGCGTCGACAAGTGTATCGCCAGCCGCCGCGAAGAGGGGGTCTGCGACGGCACCATCCACAAGGAACTCACCGTCCTGCGCAAGGCGCTCAAACTCGCGAAGCGTCACGGGCTCTGGGACGGGGACCTCGAGAAAGTCCTGCCCACGCGGTTCAGCCCCGCCTACGAGCCCGTGGAGCGCTGGCTCCCGCGCGACGAAGTCGACCTCCTGATGAGGGTGCTGTCGAAGCACCGCGGCGCTGTCGTGGCGTTCATCGTCGCGACGTCCGCCGAGTGGGGCTGCGTCGAGCGGGCACGGCGGGAGGATCTCGGCACGGAGAACGATCCGGTCGCGTTGAGGGGCACGAAGAACCCGCGTCGTTGGCGCAAGGTTCCCGTGGTCACGCAGGCCCAGCGCACGATGCTGGACTTCGTCCGCAAGCACGCGGACGGGAGCGACGGGCTGCTCTTCAGCGCCTGGGCCAACGTCCGCCGCGACCTCCACGATGCCTGCCGACGCGTCGGCTGCCTGCGCACGGGGTGCATCACCGAGGTCGAAGCCACGCGTCGCTCCTCGTGCACGCGCGACGACTGCGAGAAGGCGGCGATCGCCCCCTGCTCGCCCAACGACCTCCGCCGCTCCTTCGCCCACCACCACCTCGACGTCGGCCTCCCCCACGCGCACGTCGCGCGCATGATGGGCCACCGCGACTCCCGCATGGTCGAGCGCGTCTACGGACGGCTCGACGAGCAGGAACTCGTGACCCAGGCGACGGCCCACGTCCGGCCCGAGCACCGGCTCAAGGAGCCCCAGCCCCGTGGGACACATTTGGGACAGACTCCGCGCTCTGGCGTGGACTCCCTGGACTCCCTGGACCCCCTGGAGCCGGAAATGTCGCGTAATTTCGTGCCCAGAGACGGAGTCGAACCGCCGACACGGGGATTTTCAATCCCCTGCTCTACCAACTGAGCTATCTGGGCTTCGTTGGGGGCGACATTGCTACCCCCTCCCACGGTCCCCTGTCAACGAATCTCTTCGCCCCCTTTCGACTCCCCGCCGCCCCTCCCTCCTTACGCCTCAGTGTATTCCCCGAGCCATCCCGCTCCGCGCCGCCTCCAGCACCCACCACGGAACCACCACCCGCCCGGTCGCGACCACCCCGTCTCCCTCCGCCAGCGCCGTCCCATAGCCTCCTCGCGCCAGCGCTCCCGCCGCCGTCGCCCCCTGCCCCCGCACCGTGACCACCGCGCTCTCCCTCCCCGCGCCCGTCCCCGCGGCCTCCCCCTCCGCACCCGCTCCCGTCCCGCGCCCCGACCGTAGCCGCGCGTCCAGCCCGTCGAGCGCCGTCCTCGCCCTCGCGCCCACGATCGCCACCAGCGCCTCGCCCCTCACCGCCAGCACCATCGTGCCCGCTGTCCCCGCCGTCCCCGCCGTCCCCGCCGTCCCCGGTGCCGTGCCCCCGGTCAGCGTCGCGCACCACGCCCCCGCGCCGCAGCCCGTCACCCTCACCCCCCGCCCACCCCAGCGCAGCGCTCGCACCCACGGCGCCGTCGCCAGCTGCCCCAGCGCCGCCCTCGCCGAGCGCCCTCCATCCCTCTGCCCCACCACCAGCGTCCACTCTCCTCCCGCGCTCCCTCCCGCGCTCCCTCCCGCGCTCGCTCCCCCGCTCGCTCCCCCGCGCGTCACCCCTCCCAGCGCCGCCGCCTCTCCGCTCTCCCCGCCCAGCGCCTCCAGCGTCCGCCTCGCCGCCACGCCATCCCCCACGCGCGTGCCCAGCACCCTCACCGCAGCATCCACCGCGCTCCTCCAGAGCACCCGATGCCCGTCGTCTGGCGTGTTCACCCACGCTCTCACGTCCGCGTCCGGAGCCACCCAGCGCGCCAGCGCCTCGGCCCCTCCCGCGCCCGCGCCCGCCCTCGCCACCGCGTCCGCCGCCACGCCCGAGGAGCCGCCTCTCGGCAGCGTCGCCACCGTCGTCACCGCCACGCCCTCCTCCCCCACGCGCATCGCCACCCGCAGCCCGCGCACCTCCGCCATCGCCGCGCCCACCGCGTCGCGAGCCCGCTCAAGAACCCCCAGCGCCGCCTCCGGATCGCCGTAGTCCGGCGGCCGATCGTGCTCCCTCCGCGCCTCGCTGGCCGCCGCGCTCCACCCGGTCAGCAGCTCCGTCGTCACCGTCTGCCACCGCGCCCTCAGCCTCGGCGCCGCGCCCTCACCCAGCGAGGCCACCACGTCGTCCTCCCCCGGCGCGCCTCCCCCCGTCGGCGTCGTCGTCCACGCCAGCCACCGACCCGCTCGCCCCAGCAGCGCCGCGTCCGTCGCGCACACCACCCTCGCCGCCACCGCGTCCACCACCGGAACCAGCGCGCACGACACCCCCTCGCCCCCTGCTCCCTCCCTCGACTCCGCCCGCTCCCCGAGGCCCTCCACCGCGACCATCCTGTACCGCGACGACAGCGCCGCCCTCGCCTCCGCCGCGCTCCTCGGCGTCAGCGCCAGCACCCACGACACCCCTTGTCCCCCGCGCTCCACCGCGCACGCCGTCACCGGCCTCGACGTGTCCACCGCCCCCAGCACCGCCATCGGGACGCCCGCCCCCACCGCCAGCAGCAGCTCGACCGGAACCCTCGCCCCCAACCGCTCCCCCAGCGCCTCCGCCGTCGCCCTCGGCCTCGCCAGCGACACCCTCCCCAGCACCCCCTCCGGCGCCGTCGGCGTCGCCGTCACCCTCAACCCCGCCGCGTCCCTCACCGCCGTCGGCGGACGTGCGTCCCGACAAGCCACCAGCACCAGCACCGCCGCCAACGAGAGGGTCCTTCGCATCGCGGCCCGGACCCTAATCCGTTCCGAGACGCAACGGGAGGACGTGACATATCCTGTCATGCCCTCAGGGAGCGCGGGTATCCCCCGGCGCTGGGCGCATGCTATGGCCCGGAACACACCCCCACCATGGCAGCGCGCGAAAGGCTAGGACCCCACGGCCCCCTCGCGAAGGTGCTCCCCGGGTACGAACCCCGGGAGGAGCAGCTTCGGATGGCCGATGCCGTAGAGCGCGCCCTCCAGGAGAGCGGGACGCTCCTCATCGAGGCAGGCACCGGCACGGGGAAGTCCCTCGCGTACCTGGTCCCTGCGGCGGAGAGCGCGCAGCGGGTGGTGATCTCCACCGCCACCAAGGCCCTCGGCGAGCAGCTCGTGGAGAAGGACATCCCCACCATCCGACGCCTCGGGCTTCACCCCGACGTCACCCTGGTGAAGGGCCTCTCCAACTACGTCTGCAAGCGCCGGCTGGAGGAGTACCGCCAGTCCATCGTCACCGGCGCCGTGGCCCCAGAGCACGGCATCGACCGCATCCTCGACTGGGTCGAGCGCACCGAGACCGGCGACCGCAGCGACCTCCCCTCGCTCCCCGAAGACGCCGCCGTCTGGCGGGAGGTCACCTCCAGCTCCGACACCCGCATCGGCGCCAAGTGCCGCTTCTACGACGAGTGCTTCGTCACCAAGATGCGCCGCGCCGCCGAGGCCTCGCAGATCATCGTCACCAACCACCACCTCTTCTGCGCCGACCTCGCCCTCCGCAACGGCTTCTCCGGCGCCCAGGCCCTCCCCGACTACGACGCCATCATCTTCGACGAGGCCCACGCCCTCGAAGACGTCGCCACGGAGTTCTTCGGGGTGCGCCTCACCCGCACCCGCGTCGACACCCTCGTCCGAGACGCCGACCGCGCCCTGCGGGCCGCCGGCTTCTTCGTCGACCGCTCCCGGGAGCAGTCCGTCCTGCGCACCCTGATGCAGCTCTCCTCCGGGGCGCTGCGGCTCTTATCCTCCATCCCCCGCACCACCGGCCGGCTGCTGCTCCAGGCCTCCATGCGCCGCGGCGAGTTCGACGACGGCGCCCGGCTGCTCATGGAGGGCCTCGACGGGCTCCTCGGCCACGTGCGCGACTTCGTCGGGTCGAGCGACCAGCTCCTCTCGGTCTCCCGCCGAGCGGCCACCCTCAAGGAGTCCCTCCAGACCGTCCTCGATGAGGAGTCGCAGACCCACGTGGCCTTCGCCGAGCCCGACGCCCGCGGCGGCGGCGCCATCGGGGCCTCGCCCGTCGAGATCGGTCCGCTGATGAAGGAGCGCCTCTGGAGCCGCAAGGGAGCGGTCATCCTCGCCTCCGCCACGCTCTCCACCGGCGGCGACTTCGCCTTCATCCGACAGCGCCTCGGCATGCCCGAAGACACCGCCGAGCACTCCCTCCCTTCTCCCTTCGACTACGGCGAGCAGGCCGGGCTCTACATCCCCCGCAACCTCCCAGAGCCCCGAGAAGACCGCTGGCTCGACGCCGCCTGCGCGGAGATCAGGAAGCTCGTCGCCATCACCGGCGGCGGGGCCTTCGTGCTCTGCACCAGCGTGAGGGTCATGCGCGCCCTCTACGACGCCCTGCGCGACGCCTGGGCCTTCCCCACCTGGGTGCAGGGGCAGCTCCCCAAGAGGGTGCTGCTCGACCGCTTCCGCGCCGCCCACGACGGGGTGCTCTTCGCCACCTCCAGCTTCTGGGAGGGAGTCGACGTGCCCGGCCGGGCGCTGCGCCTGGTCATCATCGACAAGCTGCCCTTCGACGCCCCCAACGACCCGGTCACCGGCGCCCGCATCGCAAGGCTCATCGAGCAGGGAATCAAGCCCTTCGAGGCGCTCCAGGTGCCCGCCGCGGCGCTGGCCCTGAAGCAGGGCTTCGGGCGGCTCATCCGCACCCGCAAGGACGTCGGCATCGTGGCCATCCTCGACCGCCGCATCGTCACCCGCGGCTACGGCAAGACCCTCATCGCCTCGCTCCCGCCCGCGTCCCGGCTCTCCTCGCTCGACGAGGTGCGCGCCTTCTGGACCATGGCCGACGCCCGATCCGCCCCCGAAGAAGCCCCCTCCGACGAAGCCCCCTGGAGCCCCCTTTGATCGACCGCGACGCCCTGGCCCGTGAGCTCAACCCCCCGCAGCTCGAGGCCGCCCTCCGCACCGACGGCCCGCTGCTGGTCTTCGCCGGCGCAGGCTCCGGCAAGACCCGGGTCATCACCTTCCGCGTCGCCCACATCCTCGACGAGAAGAACATCCCCCCGTGGCGCATCCTCGCGGTGACCTTCACCAACAAGGCCGCCCAGGAGATGCGAGAGCGCCTCCACCGCATCGTCGGCCACGACCGCGCCAGGGGCCTCTGGATCAGCACCTTCCACGCCCTCGGAGCTCGCCTGCTGCGGCGCTTCCACGAGCGCGCGGGGCTGCGCCAGGACTTCGCCATCTACGACGACGGCGACCAGCGCTCGGTCATGAACCGCGTCTTCGACGAGCTGAAGATCGACGAGAAGTTTCTCCCGGTGCGCACGGTCCTCGGGGCCATCGACCGGGCCAAGCAGGAGGTGCTCGAGCCCGATGACCTGATGGCCCGCGCGCTCACCCTCCACGACAAACAGATCGCCCGCGCCTGGGAGGCCTATGAGAAGCACCTCGCCAAGAACGGCGCCGTGGACTTCGGAGACCTGCTCTCCCGGCTCACCCGCCTCGTCGAGCGCGACGCCAGCGTGAGGGAAGAACTCCAGGAGCAGTTTCAATACCTGCTCGTGGACGAATTCCAGGACACCAACAACGCGCAGTACCGGATGCTGCGCGCCATGGTCAACGAGCACCGCAACCTCTGCGTGGTGGGCGACGACGACCAGGCCATCTACCGCTGGCGCGGCGCGGACGTGCGCAACATCCAGTACTTCAAGCGGGACTTCCCCGACGCGCTGGTGGTCAAGCTGGAGCAGAACTACCGCAGCACGCAGCGCATCCTCCGCGCGGCCAACGCGGTGATCTCCAAGGCCCAGCAGCGAGAGGGAAAGACCCTCTTCACCCGCAACGGAGAGGGAGCGCCCATCGAGCTGCTCCCCTGCGAAGACGAGCGCGAGGAGGCGAGGCACATCGCCCATGGGGTGAAGTCGACGCTGGCCAGGGGGGTTCCTGCGAGGGAGGTCGCGGTCTTCTATCGAATCCACGCGCAGTCGAGGCCGCTGGAGGACGCCATGAGGGCGGCCAACATCCCCTACATGATCTATGGGGGAATGCGCTTCTATGAGCGCGCGGAGGTGAAGGACATCCTCGCGTACCTTCGCATGGTGCTCAATCCCAACGACGATGTGAGTTTGTTGAGGGTGGTCAACACCCCGGCTCGCAAGATCGGCAAGACCACCCTCGACCGGGTGACGGCTCATGCGACGGCGAGGCAGACCTCCATCTGGAAGCTACTGGCCACAGGCGACCTGCCCGAGGACGTGGGCGCCGCGGCGCGCAAGGCGCTGACAGGCTTCTATCTGTTGATGGGAGAGATCCGGAGGGAGGCGGCGGCGATGCTCGACCGGCCCGCGGAGGTGGGGAGCCTGGTCTTCCAGAAGACCGGGTACGCCCGGATGCTGGAGGACAACAAGGACGTCGAGAACGAGACCCGACACGAGAACATCCAGGAGCTGCTGGGCTCGATGCACGAGTACGCCCAGGAGGCCGACGAGCCGACGCTCTCGGGATACCTGGAGCGGGTGACCCTCAACGAAGAGACCCCCGAAGGGGAGGACAGCCCCAAGGTGTCGCTGATGACCGTTCACTCGGCCAAGGGGCTCGAGTTTCGTGCGGTGTTCATCGCGGCCATGGAGGACGGGATGTTCCCGTACAAGGGAACCGAGCTGGGGTCGGACCCGGAGGAGATGGAGGAGGAGCGGAGGCTTGCCTATGTGGCCATCACCCGGGCTCGGGAGCAGCTCACGGTGTCCTTCACGCGATTCCGGCAGATCTTCGGGCAGACCCGGATCAATCCCCCGTCGCGATTCCTTCTGGAGATACCGCCCGATGTGTTGTCGGGAAAGGTTCCTCGAAGGCACTTCGGAGAGGGGAGCACCCCGTCGAGAGAGAGCGGCAACACCTGGGGCAGCAGTGGTGGTGGCGGTGGTGGATATCGGGTGGAGAGGGACCCGGTTCCGTCGAGGGCGAGGGAGCCTGAGCTGCCCGTGGTGAACGACGGCCCGGTGCTGGTGCGCGACAACCCCGCCGTGGGCTGGCAGCGCGGCATGCGGGTGCGCCATATGAAGTTCGGCACCGGCACCGTGAAGACCGTGCTCACCGGCGCCGAGCTCAAGGTGGAGGTGTATTTCCCCAACCTGGGAGCGACCAAGACCCTGCTGGCGGAGTACCTGCAACCGCTGGGGTGAGAGGGCCAACCCGGGGTTTGCGCGCTGGGACAAGGCCGCGCGTTGGACGCTCGGGGTATGCGCGGTGGGGCAGGTCGCTCGTTGGGCGATCAGGGTTCGCGCGTAGCGGTTCATGGGCGCAAGCCGCTCGTTTGACGCTGGGGTTCGCGCGTAGCGGTTCATGGGCGCAAGCCGCTCGTTTGACGCTGGGGTTCGCGCGTTGGCGCTCACCCCAGGCTATAACAGGTGACGACCCCGCGTTCGCGGGGTCTTTCGTACCGAAACTCGATGGACCTTCGGAAGCTCCGGCCGACGTGCAGCGGGCTCCATCGAAGTGGCATTCCTGTTCGAAAGACCCCGCGAACGCGGGGTCGTCACCTGTTATAGCCTGGGGTGAGCGCCAACGCGCGAACCCCAGCGTCAAACGAGCGGCTTGCGCCCATGAACCGCTACGCGCGAACCCTGATCGCCCAACGAGCGACTTGCCACACAGCGCATACCCTGAACATCCAACGAACGTCCTGCCCGACGCGTGTACCCCGAACGTCCGACGAGCAGCTTGTTCATTGATCAACCGATCGATCGCAGGGCGGCAAAATCGCTAGCGGGTGGGCATGAACAGCCCCGCGCCTCCGTTCCATGATATCCCCGCGGCCGCCATGAGCCGCCCACTCACCCTCTGCCTCGCCCTCGTCGCACTCTCCGCCTGCGCCGCCCGCCCGGCGCGCCCGACCGTCCGCTGGCAGCCCCGCTCGGGCCCCACGCTCGACCAGCTCCTCAACGTCCACCGCGCCTGGGCCCCGTCACCCTCCCCCGACGGCCGCGCCGTCGCCTTCCTCTCCGACACCGCCGGGCTCCCCCAGGCGCACTCGCTCACCGTGGGTACGGCCCCCGTCCCCGAGGCCTCCTGGCGCCGGCTGGTCACCGCCACCGAGCGGGTGCAGTTCGTCTCCTATGCCCCCGACGGGCGCTTCCTCTTCATGGGCCGCGACACCGGCGGCAACGAGAACACCCAGCTCTTCCGCTCGCTCCCCGACGGCGCCTCCATGGTCTCCCTCACCCCCGAGCCCCAGGTGAGGAACAACTTCGGCGCCCTCTCCGAAGACGGCCGCCAGGTGGCCTTCACCGCCAACAGCCGCTCCGCCGGGGACTTCGACGTCTACGTCCGCCCCGCCGACGACGGCACCGCCCGCCGGGTCTTCGAGGCAGCAGGGCACCACGAGGCCATCGACTTCTCCCCCGACGGCCAGCGACTCCTCATCACCGAGGAGCGCTCCAACTTCGACCAGGACGTCTTCGTCGTCGGCCTCACCACACCCGCCCCCGCGCCCATCCGGCTCACTCCCCACCAGGGCGATGTCCGTTATCAGCACCCGATCTTCACCCGGGACGGCCACAGGGTGCTGGTGCTCTCCGACCACGGCCGGGAGGCCATGAACCTCGCGCTCCTCTCCGCCGACGCCCCCCTCTCCGGGGCCCCGCAGTTCGTGCTCACCGACGATCACGACATCGAGAACATCGCCCACGCGAGAGACACCCTCGCCCTGGTCTTCAACGTAGACGGCTACAGCCAGCTCCGCCTCTACGACGCCTCCGACCCCGCGCACCCCAGGGAGATCGCGCGCCCCGCGCTGCCCCCGGGCGTCATCTCCTCGGTCGCCTTCGCCCACGACGGCAGCGCCCTCTTCGTCGACCTCTCCCGAGCGACCGCCCCCGATGAGGTCTATCGCGTGGAGTCCCCGAGCGGAGCCGTCTCCGTGGTGACCGCCGCCGACCACGCGGGCCTCGACGCCAACGCCCTCGTCGAGCCCACCCTGGAGCGCGTCCGCAGCTTCGACGGGCTGGAGGTCCCGGTCTTCCTCTACACCCCGAGGGGGCTGAGGCCCGGAGAGCGGGCCCCGGTGGTCGTCTGGGTGCATGGCGGCCCTGAGGCGCAGTTCACTCCCTACTTCAATGCAGTGATCCAGTTCATGGTGGGTCACGGCTACGTGGTGGCGGCGCCCAACGTCCGGGGCTCTACCGGCTATGGCAAGCGCTACTCCCACCTCGACGACGTGGAGCGCCGCGAGGACAGCGTGAGAGACCTCGCCGAGGTCAACCGCTGGCTGCGCTCCCGCCCCGAGGTGCACCCCGACCGCATCGCCGTGCTGGGCGGTTCCTATGGCGGATACATGGTCCTGGCCGCGCTGACGCTCAACCCGGAGCTTTGGGCGGCGGGCTGCGACATCGTCGGCATCGCCAACTTCCGCACCTTCCTCGAGCGCACCGCCTCGTACCGCCGCGCCCTCCGCGAGGCCGAGTACGGCTCCCTCGCCCGCGACGGCGCCGTGCTCGACCGGGTCTCCCCCATCCACCGCGTCGACCGCATCCGCGCTCCGCTCTTCGTCATCCACGGCGCCAACGACCCTCGCGTCCCCGTCGGGGAGGCCGAGCAGATCGTCGCGGCCCTGCGCGCCCGCAACCAGCGGGTCGAGTACCTCCGCTTCGAGAACGAGGGCCACGGCATCTTCCGCCGCGAGAACCGCGTCTCGGCCTACGGCGCCCTCGCCCGCTTCTTCGACGACGTGCTCGGTCGCTGAGCCCCTAAAACCCCCGCTCTCCCACCACCCCCCGCTGCGCCGATTGGGATTCCCGTTGCGCCGCTGCCGCGCGCTGTGGCCCAATCGCCACCGATGCGGCGGGTCGTGGTGCTGGGCGTGACGATCCTCCTTGGCTGCGCGGCCTTCCAGCGCGGCGAGGGCCTCGACCCGGCCACCGTCCCCTCGGCGCTGCGACCCGACTACGAGCTCTTCGCCCAGCGCTGCTCCCGCTGCCACTCGCTCTCCCGCCCGCTCAACGCCCGCATCTCCTCCGACGAGCACTGGGGCGTCTACGTCGCCCGCATGCGACGGATGCCCGGCTCGGGCATCGCCCCCGACGACGTCCCGGGGCTGCTCCGCTTCCTGAACTGGTACTCGGCCGCACGGCGCTCGCCCGATGGCGGCGTGGGAGGTACGCGATGAAATCCCGCGCGTTGATGCTACTGCTCTGCCTCGTCGGGGTGCTCTCTCCCTTCGCGGCCCGCGCCATCGACCTCAACCTGGCAGGAACCCTCCAGCTCGACTACCTCTTCAGCCCCTTCGGCCGGAGCGACCCCCGCCCCGCGAGCCACACCCTCGACGGCTTCACCGAAGAGCTCTCCCTCAAGCTCGCCATCGACATCTCCTCGCACGCCTCCGCCAACGTCAAGGCCTGCTTCGGCTGCCACGGCTTCGAGGTCGGCATGGCCTATGTCGACTTCCGCCTCGCCGACGAGTTCAACATCCGCGTGGGGCGCTTCTCCCCGACCTTCGGCGAGTTCGGCCTGCGCCACGACCCTGGCAACCACCGCCTCAGCGACAAGCCCCTCCCCTACGACATGGGCCGGATGCTCCGACTGAACGCCTTCGGCGACTCGGTGCTCCCCTCCCCCTATGTCGACAACGGCATCGAGCTCTCGGGCACCCACTTCTTCGACCGAAGCCTGCAGTTCGACTACGCCGCCCACGCCGTCGCCGGGCTGCGCGCCAACACCGACACCCCCTACGACGTCGACTTCATCGCGTCCCGCTCCGCCGCTCCCTATTACATCGACAACAACTCCCAGCCCTCGGTCGGAGGCCGCGTCGGGCTCACCGCGCGCCTCGCCAGCCGCGTCGACCTCAGCGTCGGCGGATCGGCCATCTGGGGCGCCTACGACACCCGCGCCCGAATGACCTACACCGTGCTGGGCGCCGACCTCTACCTGCGCGCCGGGCGCACCAACCTGCGCGCGGAGTACCTCATCCGGCGGACAGACATGTACGCCGCCGACCAGGGCCGCTTCGAGTACATGCTCCAGACCCAGGCCGACGGGTCGCTCCCGGAGCGCACCTTCCAGGTGAGGGACGGCTGGTACGTGGAGGTCGAGCAGCCGGTGCTGCGCAACCTCGACGTCATCCTGCGCTGGGACGGCATGCGCCGCCGAGGCAACACCGCCCCCGGCTCACAGCTCGACTTCGAGGCGGGAGTCTCCCGATGGACCCTCGGCGCGCAGTACGTCGTCGAGCGAGGATATCGCTTGAAGGCCTCCGCGGAGCACTACTCCTGGTGGGGAATGCGCAACGGCATCGACCAGGACTGGGCCTTCCACCTCGGGGCCGTCGCGACCTTCTGACGGGACGACCCGGGATCACAGATCGTAGACGAAGCGGCCTGGTGCAATTGTGGAGATCCGTTCGCACCGTTGGCCACGGTTGGCAGAGTCCCTGAGCGGGTCGATTCAACGAGTCGAGGTTTCGAGGCCGCAGACCGGAGACGGTTCAGGGGGGTGTCACGACAGACATTGAAAACGAGCGGGAAGGGCGTTGCTGATGGCGGCGCAGCGCTCTATTGGCGCGCACTGACCGAGCGCCGGGCGTCCCAGTCCGTCCAGATTCCGTGGCAGGACACACCCGTAGCCGGGCTTGAGCACCTGACAGGTGTGAGCATCGGTACACGAGGGACCGGTCTCCATGCACGCTCCGGTGGGATATCGCTCCGAGGCAGCCCAGCACGTGCTGAACTGACCACCACACCCGGGACAACCGCGACCGCACAGAACACCCGCGAGCGCGGTCGGGCACACCCCGGAGGATACGAAGCCCGACTCGAACGGTGTTCCGTCGGAGTAGCGGCACTCGACGACGTTCGCGTAGGTCGGCGGGCGAATCATGCGCGCTCGGATCGCGGCGCACACCGCGGGCGTCTCGCAGACGATCGAACTTGGGGAGGGGAAGTCCTGCACCACGCAGACGAGTCCAGTGGGGCAGACGCCGATGACGCAGAGGTTGGACTGGTCGGCAGCGCGTGGCGTCACACAAAGGCCCGCCTGGCCGTCCGACGAGCCGAGGCACAGACAGCCTGCGTCGAGCGAAGATACGAGACACCCTGGGACGTCGGCTGGGATCACCCCATCGGGCCGATCGACGCTCGCCTCGGCGTCGCGGGGAGCGCTCACATCCCCTTGGTCCGTGTCCCCGGAAGCGTCGAATGCGAGATCGGGCGTTGCGTCTGGAAGGGCGTCCGTCTCGGAACGACCAACCTCGGCAGAGTCGGCCAGAGATGCGTCGGGTGCCAGCCGGTCCTCGGCCGCGGTCCCGGAATCCGCAGTTGACGAAGATGCGGAACAACCAGCCTGAAAGGCAGTCGTCACCAAGGCCAACCGCAGCAGCCTCCACGCCGACCCGCGCGCGGAGAGCGCGCTCACGGCGAGTCTTCCGCTGACGGAAGCGGGGGTCACGCCAGCGGCCACGAACGACGTCCCGGAGATGGACCCGTATACCGGCATCGTGCGACTCGCGCCGCAGTAGTTCGAACGGAGTGGATTGTTTGCGAGGGAGGCATGGGCGCTGGTCGTCTGATCGACCCCTCTACCCCCTCCCCTCCGTCGATTGCATCAAGATCGCATCAAGATCGCCGGGCGCTCGGCTTGCGACCTCTCTCGCGGCCCTACACTCCGCTCCACCTCCCATGACCGAGGACGTCCCCCGCCCCGACCCGGACGCGCTGGTACGGCGCATCCGCTCGGAGGCGCAGCGCCAGGGCCGCGCCCGGCTCAAGATCTTCTTCGGCTTCGCCCCCGGCGTCGGCAAGACCTACCGCATGCTTCAGGTCGCCCGGGACATGACCGACCAGCGCGTCGACGTGGTGGTCGGCGTCGCCGAGACGCACGGTCGCTTCGACACCGGCGCGGCGCTCCTGGGGCTCGAGCTCCTCGCGCCGCGGAGGTTCGAGTACCGCGGGCGCACGCTGACGGAGTTCGACCTCGACGCGGCGCTCGCCCGGCGGCCGAGGGTGATCCTGGTGGACGAGCTGGCGCACAGCAACGTCGAGGGCTCCCGTCACCCGAAGCGCTGGCAGGACGTGCTGGAGCTCCTCGACGCCGGCATCGACGTGTTCACCACGCTCAACGTGCAGCACGTCGAGAGCCTCAACGACGTGGTGGCGCAGATCACCTCGGTGCGGGTGCGGGAGACCGTCCCGGACGCCGTGCTCGACCGGGCCGACGAGATCGAGCTGGTGGACCTCCCCCCGGACGAGCTGCTGGCGCGGCTGAAGGAGGGCAAGGTGTACTTCCCCGACCAGGCCGCCCGGGCGACGGAGAACTTCTTCCGCCGCGGCAACCTCCTGGCGCTGCGAGAGCTGGCGCTGCGCCGCGTGGCCGACCGCGTCGACGTCGACGTGCGGACCTACCGCGAGGAGCACTCCATCGAGCAGACCTGGACCGCCGGGGAGCGGGTGCTGGTCTGCGTGGGCCCGTCGCCCGCGTCGGCGCGGCTGATCCGCGCGGCGAGGCGCATGGCGGCGGGGCTGCGCGCGAGCTGGGTGGCCGCCTACGTCGAACCGAGCACAGCGGCGCCGCTGTCGAGGGAGGACCTCGAACGGCTGGACGCCCACCTGCGCCTGGCGGAGTCCATGGGCGCCGAGGTCGTCCGTCTCACCGGCGACCGGGTGGGCGCCGCGCTGCTCGCGTACGCCCGCAAGCGCCACGTCACCCGGATCATCCTTGGCAAGCCCACGCACTCCCGGCTGCGCGACCTCTGGAGGGGATCGCTGCTGGACGAGGTCGTGCGGGGCAGCGGCGACATCGACGTCCACGTGATCTCCGGCGACGAGGACGAGGTTCGCCCGAGGGCCGTGGCGGCGCGCCCCGACGGCGTCCCGCAGCTCACCGGCTATCTCCTTGCGACCCTCTCGGTGGCCTTCGCGACGGGCCTCACCTGGCTCGCCCGCCCGGTGCTCGGGCTGGCCGACCTCTCGATGATCTACCTTCTGGTGATCATCCTGGTGGCGGTGCGCTTCGGGCGCGGCCCCTCGGTGGCGGCCTCGGCGCTCTCCGTGGCGGCGTTCAACTTCTTCTTCGTCTCGCCGCGCTTCACCTTCGCGGTGTCCGACCTGCGCAACTTCCTCACCTTCACGATGATGTTCGGCATCGGTCAGCTCATCAGCGCGCTGGCCCTTCGCATCAAGCGCCAGGAGCTCAACGCCCGCGACCGGGAGGCCCGCACGGCCTCGCTCTATGCCCTGAGCCGGGCGCTTGCCAGCACGGCGGACGAGCGCCACGCCGCGAGGGTGCTGGCGGAGCATGGGGAGGAGGTGTTCCAGGTGGCGGTCGCGGTGGCGCTGGCGCCGAAGGCCGGGGAGCTGGTGCTCGACGGTCGCTCGGGGATGGTCGCCGTCGACGCCGCCGAGCAGGGGGTGATCCGCTGGGTGCTGGAGCACGGGCAGCCCGCGGGCTCGGGCACTGACACGCTTCCGGGCGCGAAGATCACCTGCGTGCCGGTGCGCTCCGGGCCGTCGGTGCTCGGGGTGCTCGCGCTCTGGGGCCGGCGCTCGCTCGACCTGGAGTCCCGTGACTTCCTTGAGACCTTCGTGCGCCAGGGGGCGCTTGCGATCGAGCGGGCGCAGCTCGCCGAGGAGGCGAAGGCCGCGGCGCTCCGGGTGCGGCTGGAGGAGATGCGAAGCTCCCTCCTGAGCGCGGTGTCCCACGACCTTCGCACCCCCCTCTCGGCGATCATCGGGGCGGCGACGACGCTGAGGGACGACTCGGCCACGGTGCCCGCGGGCGAGCGCGCGGGGCTGCTCGAGGCGATCTGCGAGGAGGCCGAGCGGATGGAGCGGCTGGTCGCCAACCTGCTGGACATGACCCGACTGGAGTCCGGGGGATTGCGCGTAAGGCGGGAGTGGGTTCCGCTAGAGGAGATCATCGGGTCGGCGCTGACGAGGCTGGAGTCGAGGCTGGAGGGGAGACCGGTGACGACGCGGCTGGCTGAGGGGATGCCGCTGTTGTCCGTCGATCCGTTGTTGATCGAGCAGGTGCTGGTCAATCTCCTGGAGAACGCGGCGAAGTACACACCGGCGGGGACTTCCATCGAGGTGAGCGCGCGCTGGGACGACTCGCTGGTCACCATCGAGGTGGCCGACCGAGGACCGGGTCTGCCGGAGGAGGCGCTCGAGAAGGTGTTCGAGAAGTTCTACCGGGGGCCGCACGTGGGCATCGGGGGCGTCGGGCTGGGACTGCCGATCTGCAAGGGAATGGTCGAGGCGCACGGAGGTTCGATCGAGGTGTTCAATCGCGAAGGGGGCGGGGCGGTATTTCGGCTGGCGCTGCCGAGGGTCGGGGGCGCTCCTCCGGCGGAGCCGCCGGGGGAGGCGGGCCCATGAGCGACGCCGGGCCGCTGGTGCTGGTGGTCGAGGACGAGCCGCAGATGCGGCGCTTCCTGAGGGCCTCGCTGACGTCGCACGGGTATCGCTTCATCGAGGCGGAGACCGCGGCGGCGGCGGTGCTTCTGGCGAGCAGCCACAACCCCGACCTGGTGCTGATGGACCTCGGGTTGCCCGACGGCGACGGCATCGAGCTGACGCGGCAGATGCGGGAGTGGACGCGGGTTCCGATCGTGGTGATCTCGGCGAGGGGCCGGGAGGACGACAAGGTGACGGCGCTGGACGCGGGCGCCGACGACTACCTGACCAAGCCCTTCGGGGTGAACGAGCTGCTCGCCCGGATGCGGGTGGCGCTGCGCCACTCGGCCAGCGCCGCGTCCGGCGACGTGGCCAGGCCGGTGCTGGAGTCTGGGGGATTGCGCGTCGACCTGGTGCGGAGGGAGGTCACCCGCGACGGCCAGCCGGTGCACCTGACCCCCATCGAGTACAAGCTCCTGGTGCTGTTGGCGCAGAACGCCGGGAAGGTGCTGACGCACCGGCAGATCCTGAAGGAGGTGTGGGGCCCCGCGTACGCGAACCAGTCGCATTACGTGCGGGTGCACATGGCCGAGCTGCGCAAGAAGGTGGAGACCGACCCCGCGCGCCCCAGGCACATCGTGACCGAGCAGGGCGTGGGATATCGATTCAGGGAGGAGTGAGGCGGAGGGGGTGTCGGCGATCGAGCACCTGCTCAATGAACAAGCCGCTCGGTTGACGCTAAGGGTTCGCGCGCGACGGGATATGGTGCAAGCCTCGTGTTTGACGCTGGGGTGAGCGCCAACGCGCGAACCCCAGCGTCAAACACGAGGCTTGCACCCATTGAACTGATACGCGCGAACCCTTAGCGTCAAACGAGCGGCTTGCACCCCCGAATGGCCATACCAGATGAGCTCGACGGTCAGAACAGTCGGTTGAGCCCGTTGAGCGCCGCCACCCGATAGGCCTCGGCCATGGTGGGGTAGTTGAATGTCGTGTTCACGAAGTAGTTGATCGTGTTGCGGCCCTCGGGCTGGCTCATCACCGCCTGGCCGATGTGGATGATCTCGCTGGCCTGGTGGCCGAAGCAGTGGATCCCCAGGATGGCCAGCGTCTCGCGGTGGAAGAGCAGCTTGAGCATGCCGACGGTCTGCCCGGTGATCTGCGCCCTCGCGAGGCTGCGAAACAGCGAGTGCCCCACCTCATAGGGGACCTTGTCCGCGGTGAGCTCTCGCTCGGTGCGCCCGAGCGAGCTGATCTCCGGCGTGGTGTAGATGCCGGTGGGGATGTCCTGCGCGAGCCGGTTGTCGCATGAGCCGCAGGCGACGTGAGTGGCCGCGAAGCGCCCCTGGTCGTAGGCCGCGCTGGCGAGGGCGGGCTGCCCGATGACGTCGCCCACCGCGTAGATGTGCGGGAGCGAGGTCTGGTAGTGCTCGTTGACCTTGATCTGGCCGCGGTCGTCGGTGACCACGCCGAGGGCCTCGAAGCCCATGTTCTGGCTGTTGCCGGTGCGGCCGTTGGCCCAGAGCAGCACGTCGCTCTTCACCCGCTTGCCGCTCTTCAGGTGCAGCACCACGCCGTCCTCCACCGGCTCGATGCGCTCCATCTCCTCGTTGTGGCGGATGACGCAGCCCTGGTCGCGCAGGTGATAGGAGAGCGCGTCGATGATCTCGTCGTCGAGGAAGGACAGCAGCTTGTCGCGCGTGTTGATGAGGTTCACCTTCACGCCCAGCGTGCGGAACATCGACGCGTACTCGCAGCCGATCACCCCGGCGCCGTAGATGGTGATGTTGGAGGGCGTCTCCTTGAGGCGCAGCACCGTGTCGCTGTCGCAGATGCGGAAGTGCGAGAAGTCGACGTTGGCCGGGCGGTAGGGACGAGACCCCGAGGCGATCACGAAGGCCCGCGCGTGAAGCCGCTCGGAGGCCCCGCCGGGCGCCTCGACCTCCACCACGTTGGGCCCGGTGAAGCGCGCCGTGCCGTGCACCACGCGCACGCGGTTGCGCTCGTAGAAGCCGTGGCGCATCGACACCTGGCGCCGCACCACGCTCTCCGCCGAGCGGAGCATCCCGGAGAGGGGGATGGGCTCGTCGTTGGCGAGCAGCGGCATGAAGAGCGGGTTGTTGCGAAACTCCGCGAGCTGAGAGACCGAGTGCCGCAGGGCCTTGGAGGGGATGGTGCCCCAGTGGGTGCAGCCGCCGCCGACGTCGTGGTAGCGCTCCACCACCGCCACCGACAGACCCGATTTGGTGGCCTTCATGGCGGCGCCTTCGCCGCCTGGGCCGCTCCCGATCACGACGAGGTCGTAGTGCTGTTCCATCGCGCCGGGCGGTGATGACCCGCGGACGGCTTCCGGGTCAAGCCCGCAGCACCGCCGCCGTGGCCGTGTCCCCCCTGGCGATGTCGTCTGGCGTCCCCTCGGCCACGACCCTTCCTCCAGCGCGACCCCCTCCGGGGCCGAGCTCGAGGATCCAGTCGGCGGCCCTCAGCACCGACGGGTGGTGCTCGATCACCACCAGCGAGTCTCCCCGGTCGACCAGCTGCTGCATCACCGCGATGAGCTTCATCACGTCCGACACGTGCAACCCCGTGGTGGGCTCATCCAACACGTAGAGCGTCCCGCCGCCCCCGGTCTGCAGCTCCGTCGCCAGCTTGATGCGCTGCGCCTCGCCGCCGGAGAGCGTGTGCGACCCCTGGCCCAGCGCCAGGTACCCGACGCCCAGGTCGTGGAGCAGGTCGAGCGGGCGCTTCACCTTCGCCACCTGCGAGAACACCTGCCTCGCCTCCTCCACCGTCAGCCCGAGGATCTCCCCGGCGTCGTAGCCGTGGAGCTTCACGTCCCTGGTCTCTCTCGAGAAGCGCGCCCCCGCGCACACCTCGCAGGGCACCACCACGTCGGCCATGAAGGCCATCTCGACGTGCTTCACCCCCGCGCCGTCGCAGGTCTCGCAGCGCCCTCCGCCGCTCTCGGCGCTGGTGTTGAACGAGAACCTCCCGATGCCCCACCCCCGCTTCTTCGCCTCGGGCATCAGCGAGAACAGCTTCCTGATCTCATCCCAGATGCCCACATAGGTCGCCGGCACCGAGCGGGGCGTCCGTCCTATGGGCGACTGGTCGATGGCCACCGCCCGCTTGAGCGCCTTCCACCCGTCGATGGACTGATGGGCCAGCGGCTCTTCCGTGGTGAGCTTCAGCTTCTCCCTCACCGCCCGCAGCAGGATCTTCTCCACCAGCGTGCTCTTGCCGCTGCCCGACACGCCCGCCACGCACACGAAGCGGCCCAATGGAAACCTCGCCGTGGTCGACTGGAGGTTGTGCCCCCGCGCCCCCTTGAGGGTGAGCATCGGGACGTCCTTCATGGGGCGGCTCCGAGCGCCCTCCCCCACCGCGATGCGCAGCGCCCTCGCCGTCGGCCCGTCGCCCGCCAGCACCTCCGCCGCCGGCCCGTTGCCCGCCACGTGGCCGCCCGCCTTGCCGCCCGCCGGGCCCAGGTCGACGATCCAGTCTGCGCTCTGGATCACCTCCGCGTCGTGCTCCACCACGATCACGCTGGCGCCCCGGTCGACCAGCGCCCTCATGGCCTTCACCAGCCGCTGCGTGTCCCGACCGTGGAGCCCGATGGTGGGCTCATCCAGCACATAGAGCACCCCGGTGAGCCCGGCGCCGATCTGCGCCGCGAGCCTCAGCCGCTGCATCTCTCCGCCCGACAGGGTGTTGGCCCTCCGATCGAGGGTGAGATAGTCGAGCCCCAGCTCCAACAGCGTGGTGAGCTTGCCCTCCAATTGGGACTTCGGCGCCTCCGCGATGATGGCCTCCCGGGGGGTGAGCGTCATCGCGGTGAGCGCGTCGCGCATCTCCTCCGGGGTGCTGGCCATGGCCTCGTGGAAGCGCTTTCCCCCCAGCCGGACCGCCCTGGGAATGGGCGCGAGGCGCGATCCCCCGCAGGGTCGGCAGGGGTCTCCGTCGCTGTCCACCCCTCTGCCCTCGCAGGCCTTGCACTGCCCTTGAGGGGTATTGAAGGAGAAGTGCCGAGGGTCCAACTCTGGAATGCCCAGTCCGCACTTCGGACACGCCCTCCGGGTGCTCACCACCTGAGGCTCGCCCACACGCCCGGTGCGCTCGTCCCTCTCGATGACGCAATTGCCCTCCGCCAGCGACACCGCCGCGCGGATCATCTTCAGCAGACCTTCGGGCTCGCTGGCGTGGGCGCGGCCCATCCAGAGCCACACGTCATGCACCTTCGTCTTCTTCAGCGTCGGTACCTTGTCGGGCTCATAATCGACGCCGTCGACCCTCACCTGCTCGATGCCCGACTTGCGAGCGCGCTCGATGACCTCCCCGTGGAGGCCCTTCCTCGCCCTCACCACCGGGGCGAAGATCGACAGGTTGGCGTTGGGAGGATAGTGGGTGGAGAGCTCCTCCACGATGGCCTCGGGGGAGCGCGCCCCGATGGGGAGATCGCACTTGGGACAATACGGAGTGGCCACCTTCGCGTAGAGCAATCGAAGGTAGTGGGCGACCTCGGTGACCGTCGCCACGGTGCTCATCGCCCCGGCGCGCGCGGTGCGCTGCTCCAGGGAGATGGCCGGGGGAATGCCCACCACCCGGTCGACGTCCGCCCGGCCCAGCGAGGGCAGGTACTGCCGGGCATAGGGAGAGAGCGTCTCCAGGAAGCGCCGCTGCCCCTCGGCGTAGATCACATCGAAGGCCAGCGAGCTCTTGCCGGAGCCCGAAGGCCCGGTCATCGCCACAAGCTTCTCCCGAGGAATCTCCAGGTGGCCGACGTGGAGGTTGTGCTCCCTCGCCCCGTCGAGAATGATCGAGTCGGGCACCGTGATGGACGCTGGCGGACGCACCGCCCTGGCGCGGTCGACCCCTCGCGACCGGGTGGAGTCGAGCGCGTCCCGGAGGTACGGCGCGAAGCGGGAGCGCTTGACCTTCGCGACGTGCTCGGGAGTGCCCTGGGCCACCACCTCGCCGCCCGCGTGCGCCGCCTCGGGGCCCAGGTCGATCACCCAGTCGGCCCTCGCGGCCACGTAGGGCTCGTGCTCCACCACCACCACGGTGGCCCCCCGCTCGACCATGGCGTCGAGGGTGTCGAAGACCCTCGCCACGTCGCGACGGTGAAGCCCCGTGGTGGGCTCGTCGAGGATCACCAGGCTCCCCCGGCGCACCTCGGAGAGGGCGGCCGCGAGCTTGAGCCGCTGCGCCTCGCCGCCAGAGAGGTGGGAGAGCGGCTGGCCCACCCGGAGATAGCCGAGGCCCACGTCGAGCAGGGGCTTGAGCGCCGTCACAAGGTGCTCGTCGTCGCGGAAGTGATCGGCCACCGCGAAGGCCGACATCTCCAGCACGTCGGCGATGGAGGCGCCGCGCACCCGCACCTCCAGCACCTCGTCCTTGAAGCGGCGGCCGTGGCAGTCGGGGCACTGGAAGCTCACGTCCGCCAGGAACTGCATCTCCACCGTCTCGTAGCCCGCCCCCTCGCAGGTGGGGCAGCGCCCTCCCTCGACGTTGAAGGAGAAGGTTCGGGAGGAGTATCCGCGCTCCTTGGACTCCGGCGCCGACGCGAAGCGCGCTCGGATGCGGTCATAGATCTTGAGGTAGGTGGCGGGGTTGCCTCGGGTGGTGCGCCCCAGCGGCCCCTGGTCGACGTGCACCACGTCGGTGATGGCGTCGACGCCTTCGAGGGAGTCGTAGGGGAGCGACTCCTCCGCGCGCACCGCGAGCCCTCGCGCCGCGAGCGCGCGGGTCACCGCGGGGTAGAGGGTCTCCCCCACCAGCGAGCTCTTGCCTGATCCAGAGACCCCGGTGATGACCGTGAGCACCCCGGTGGGGATCACCAGGTCGACCGCCTTGAGGTTGTGCCCCCGCGCTCCGAGGAGGGAGAGCGACCCTCTCCCCTTGCGGCGCTTCGGGTGCTCCAGCCCCATCGAGCGGAGCGCGTCTCCGGTGGGCGTCCCGGCGCGGGTGAGCGTCGCCGGGTCGCCGTCGAAGATGATGCTGCCGCCGGCCTCGCCCGCCTCGGGGCCCAGCTCGATCACCCGGTCGCTGGCGGCGATCACGTCGAGGTCGTGCTCGATGATCAGCGCCACGTTGCCGAGCTGGGCGATGCCCCGGGCCACGCCGATGAGCCGCTCGGCGTCCCTCGGGTGAAGCCCCGCGGTGGGCTCGTCGAGCACCATCAGCGTGCCGGTGAGGGAGGTTCCCAATGCGGCGGTGAGCGCCACGCGCTGCACCTCGCCGCCGGAGAGCGTGCGGGAGGCCCGCTCCAGGGAGAGGTACCCGACGCCCACGTCATCGAGGTATCCGAGCCTCGCACGGATCTCCCTCAGCACCCGATCGGTCGCCTCGTCCCCAGAGGGCACCGACTCCAGCCGCGCGCGGAGCTCGGTCACCGGCAGCGCCCCGGCGTCTCCAATGGACAGGCCCGATACCCGATATCGGGAGACCTCCGAGCGCACCCGGGAGCCGTTGCATGAAGGGCAGGTGGTGTACCTCCTGAAGCGCGAGAGGAAGACCCTCACGTGCATCTGGTAGGCCTTGCCCTCCAGCCACGAGAACCACGCGCGCACCCCGGTGAACCCCCTGGTCCCTTCGAGGATCATGTTGCGCTGCTTCTCGGTGAGCTCCCGCCAGGGCTTGTCGGTGGGGATCTTCTGCGCCTTGCAGAGCGTCGCCAGGGCCTTGCGCTCGAAGGCCGTGGTCTTGCCCGTCCATGGCTTGATGGCGCCCTTGTCGAGGGAGAGCGACGGGTCGGGGACGACCTTGTCCCAGTCGATCTCGATGATGCGCCCGAAGCCCCGGCACCCCTCGCAGGCCCCGAGCGGCGACTGGAAGGAGAAGAGCGCGGGCGTGGGCTCTGGATAGGTTCGCCCGCAGTGGGCGCAGTCGAGCCCGCGGCTGTAGCGATCGACTCGCCTGCCCGCCTCCTGCCGGTCGACCCAGTGGACCTCCGCGCGGCCGCCCTTCGCCATGGAGGTGCTCAGCGCCTCGGCCACGCGGGAGCGCTCCGCCCCGGTCACCTTCAGCCGGTCGGCGATCACGTCGATGCCGCCGTGCACGATGACCTCCGAGGGGGCCACCTCGTCCAGGTCGCGCGCCTCGCCGAGGATGAGCGCGCGACGGTAGCCCTCCTCCAGCAGCCGCTCTCTCACGCCCAGGTAGCGCTCGGCGTCGTCGACCGGGACCCGCCAGGTGACCACCGCCCGCTCTCCGTCGGAGGCCAGCACTGCGTCGGTGGCGCCCGCGACGGTGCCCCGGTGGACCTCGCGGTTGCAGCCCTCGCACACGATGGTCGAAGCCCTCGCCCAGAGCAGCCGGAGGTAGTCCGTGAGCTCGGTCATGGTGCCGACGGTGGAGCGCGAGGTGCGCACCGGGGCCCCGCGGTCGACGGCGATGGCGGGCGGCACCGGGTCGAGCGAGCCCACCGGCGGCCTGTCGCGGCGCTCGAGGAACTGCCGCGCGTAGGCCGAGAAGCTCTCGACGAAGCGCCGCTGCCCCTCGGCGTAGAGGGTGTCGATGGCGAGCGAGCTCTTGCCCGCTCCGCTCACCCCCGCGATGGTGACCAGCTCCCCAGGGCGGAGGTCGAGGTCGATGCCCTGGAGGTTGTGGGTGCGCGCGTTACGAAGACGGGTAGGTTCCATGGTGGGGGTGCTGGAGGGGTCTCGTCAGATGTCGCGAGCGACCCGCTGGGTACGGGGTGACCGTGCTAATCCCATCGGGTGCGTCGCCTCGCGTTGGTCACGGTGCTGGTCGGCTCTCTGGTCCCTCGCGGGGTCTGGGCACAGCCCTCGCGCGGTCGCCTTCAGCCGGCGGCATCCGTACACCCGTTCAGTACCCCCGTCGAGGCCGTCGCCGCCGCCCGCGCCCTGCTGAGGGAGTCCCGGCCCGACGCCGCCGTCGCCCTCCTCGACCGCCAGCGCCTCGCCTGGCGCCGCTCTCCCGAGCTCGCCGCCACCCGCGCCATCGCCCGCTTCCAGCTCCTCGCCCCCTCGCTCGAACCCTCCTCCTCGCGCGCCCTGGGCCCCGCCGCGCAGCGCGAGCTCGCCGCCATGGAGCCCGTTCTTACCCGGCACGGTAATACCCGCCCCGACGACGCCCTCTCGGCGCTCACCCTCGGCCGGCTCCGCATGGTGCTGGGCTCGCTCGACGCCGCCGCGAGCGCCTTCGAGGCCGCCGGCCAGGCAGACCCTCGCGACCCCACCCCCTGGAACGACCGCGCCATGGTCCTCGTGGCGCTGCACCGTCTGCCCGAGGCGGAGCGCTCGCTCACCCTCGCGACCGAGCGCTCGGGCCGCGACCCGGAGCCCTGGAACAACCTCGGCGCCGTGCGCCTCGCCCGCGGCGACGCCCGCTCCTCCGTCGAGGCCTTCCAGCGCGCGTGCGAGCTCTCACCCACCACAGCGCGCTTCCGCTCCGACCTGGGCGCCGCGCAGCTCGCCGCGGGCGCTCCCCGGGACGCCGTCGCCAGCTTCGAGGCCGCCGCCGCCGCGGCTCCCGACGACCCCGTGGTGCTGGGCAACCTCGGCTACGCGCTCAGCCTCAGCGACCGCCCCGCCGAGGCCCTCGCGACGCTGCGACGCGCCGCCGCCATGCCCGGCCGCACCGCCACCATCGAGGACAACCTCGGGCTCGTGCTGCTGCGCCAGGGCGATCGCTCCGGGGCGAGGGCGGCCTTCGAGCGCGCGGTGGCCCTGGCGCCCAACGACCCCAGGGCGAGGGCCCACCTCGCCTCGATGGGCGAGCGCTGAGGAGCGCCCCCCCCCTTTACTCGCTACGAGGGTCGTGACGCTTGCGCGTGGCCTTGGTCTCCGCGACGGAGATCTCCACCAGCTTCGGGATCACCTTGTTGGCCCCGACCGTCACGGGCGAGACCGCGCCGGGCGTCGGGGTGAAGCCTCGCTCGCGCCCCAGCACCGGGATCGTGCCGGAGGACAGCCGGGCGGTGTCAGGGAGGGGCAGCACCACGCGCTCTCGCAGCGTCGAGCGCACCTTCGTCAGGAGCTGCTCCCACGCGACGCGCTCTTCGGGCCGGTTGAAGACGTGCTTCAGGCCGAGGCCTCCATGGGCGTTCCAGATGGTGCGGGAGGTCACCGCCCCGCTGCCGAACTCGCTCTTCCACTCGCAGCGCACCTCCGAGTCGGGCTCGATGCGGTGGCTGAGCGAGGCCCGCGCGCCGCGCATCGACACGTCGACCAGGGTGCAGGGATAGATGCGTGTGCTGCCCCGCGGCGACGTCACCAGGATGACCGACAGCTCGACCGGGTAGCGCCACTCGTGCCGGCCGCTGGCCTCGCGCTGCCCGTGGGCCCACTGCGCCGCGAAGCGCCCCGCCTCGACGGAGGAGCGAACGAAGCGCACGCCGAGCCCGCTGCGCGTGCCCGCCCCCGCAGGCCTACGCGACTGCACCACCCCCTCGAGAAACACCCCGCAGGCTTGACCCTCCAGGCCGATGCGCAGGTCGACCGCCGCGCCCAGCGAGAGGTCGTACAACCCCGGGATGACCACCGCCCCCTCCTCGCCGGCCTCGCGGAAACCATCCCGCAACGCGGCTCGCGACAGGTGCACCTCGACGATTTTCTCGGGAAGCGTCATCTCGTTCGACCGCAGGACAATACCCTCCTCCGACGATCAGGTCCATGTCGCTGAGCAGGCTTCGTCGAACGTACGTCGGCGGTGTTCAGCCGGTGGCGGCTCTCTGGTAGAGTGCCGCTCCAGACAACAGCCATGCCCCGATACACCTCCTTCGGACAGAGCGACGTCGGCCGCGTGCGCAAGCACAACGAAGACGCCTTCATCATCGACGACAGCCTCGGACTCTACGTGGTCGCAGACGGCCTCGGCGGACACGCCGCGGGCGAGGTCGCGAGCGAAGAGGCCGTGTACAACATCCGCGGCTGGGTGCGCCGCGAGCGCCCAAAGGTCGAGTCGCTCATCACCGACCCCTACGACGTCGACCAGCAGAACGTCGCCGAGCAGATCCTCCGCGGCGCCATCCAGGCCGCCACGTACCTCATCCACTCCATGGCCGAGTTCGACGAGACCAAGGCCGGCATGGGCACCACCACCTCGGTGCTGATGCTCCTCGGCCGCGTCGCCGTCATCGGCCAGGTTGGAGACAGCCGCATCTACCTCGCCCGCGACGGGCAGATCGCCCAGATCACCGACGACCACACCCTCATCGCCGCGCAGATTCGCGAGGGCATGCTCACCCCCGAGGAGGCCCGCTACGCGCCTCACCGCAACGTGATCACCCGCGCCGTCGGCAGCCACGAGTACGTCGAGGTCGACACCCGCGTCGTGGAGACCATCCCCGGCGACCGCTTCCTGCTCTGCAGCGACGGCCTCCACGGCTACGTCGAGGAGCCCGACGAGATCCTCCCCATCCTCTCGCTGCCGGTCGAGCAGGTCACCCAGCGCCTCATCGACATCGCCAACACGCGCGGCGGCAAGGACAACATCACCGCCATCGTGGTCGAGGTCCACGAGGTGTGATCCGTCGGGCCGCGCTGCTGGCGCTGCTCGCCTCGGTGACCTCCTGCGGAGCCCGCACAGCCCTCAGCGACGAAGCCTACGAGCCCGCCTCGCTCTATTGCTCCGACGCGGTCTTCGTCGCCCGCCCGGCGCGCGACCTCTCCCTGGTCGCCGGCGTTCCCCGCGCGCTCCGGGGCCTCGCACGCTGGTCGGTGGTCACCTCCCCGGCCGGCTCGACCCCGACGCTCCAGAGCGACGGCGGAGAGCGAGCGACCTTCCGCGCCGACCGCGAGGGGAGCTACGTCGTCCGGGTCACCGTGCCCTCCACCAACGACCGGGACGCCGGCGACGGCGGCCCCGCGCCGGAGCTCTCCTGCACCCTCGCCGTGCAGGTGCGCGCCGCGGGCCCGGTCGTCACCTGCCCCGCGGAGCTCACCGTCGCCCCGCTGCAGCCCGTCGACCTCGAGGGCCGCGTCGCGGGCGACCGCGCCATCCGCAGCGTCGGGTGGACCGTCGACAGCGCCCCCTCCGGCAGCGCCCGCCGCCCGCCCGAACCCACCGACCGGGCGCGCACCCGCTTTACCCCCGACATCGCCGGCGACCACCGACTGCGCTTCCGCGCCGTCGACTCGGACGGAGCCAGCGACGAGTGCTTCACCGTCATCCACGCCGTGCCCCGAGAGGGGCTGCGCATCGAGCTGTCCTGGGATCCTCCGGGCCGATCGTGCCCCGCGAGCCCCGGCGCGGCGTGCGACTCCAGCGACGTCGACCTGCACCTGCTCCAAGGGGTCGGCGACCCCAACTGGCGCACCGACAGCGACTGCTACTACGGCAACTGCACCAGCAGCGGCGGCCTCCGCTGGGGAGCGCTGACCGTCGACGACGACCCGCACCTCGACATCGACGACGTCACCGGCCACGGCCCGGAGAACATCAACATCTTCCGCCCGAGCGCGCGCTTCTACCGCGTGGGTGTTCACTACTACAGCGACCACGGCGCGGGCCCGCAGGCCGCCACGCTCACCGTCTACTGCAACGGCGCGACGGCCGTCGCCCGCCTCGGCCCGATCACCCTCAGCTCCCGCGGCGCCCCCGAAGACAACGATTTCTGGATCGCCGCCGACGTGCTCCCGCTGCCCGGCGGCGGCTGCCGCGTGGCGCCCATCTCCCGCGGCGGACAACCGTGGATCGTCCGACAGTCCGAAGCGCTGACCTCCCCGGGCCCAAGCGCGCCGTGACAGCGCGCGGCTCCTGGTGGCATCGTCCCGCGGTGTGAAGCCACGGGTTCCGCTCGCGCTCGTCCTCCCCGCCGTCGCCGTCATCAGTTGCAATGTCTATGACCCGTCGCTCCTCGATCGGCGCGACGCGGGGGCGGATGTTACCCGGGACGGTAATAGCGACCGCGGCCCCGTGAGCGACCTCGCGGCCGACCGCCCCGGCGACGTCGCCGACGCGAGGATCCCCTCCGACGCGATGGACGCCACGGTCACCGACGCCCCATCGCGGGACGCCTCCGACGCCTCCGTCGACGCCCGCTCGGACGCCCCCTCGGACCTCGGGCGCGACGTGCCCGACGTGCCCGTGGACGTGCCTCCGAGCTGCTCCGCCACCCTGGCCATGGGGGCGCCCTGCATCGAGCCCGTGACGGGCCACCGATGGAGCCCCGACGAGCCCCGGCTGGTGGCACCGGGCGCCCTCGCCGTCACCGCCGATCGGCTCTATGTGAGCGACCCCGGCGGCGCCCGGGTGATGGCCTACGACCTCGGCGTCTCGCCCATCGCCCCAGTGCGGCTCGCGGGCACCGGCGTCGCGGGCAGCTCCCTCGTGGGCGGCCCCGCGCGCTCCACTCCGCTGGGCTCGATCGCCTCGATGGTGCTACTCCCCGGCGGCACCGTGCTGCTCGCCGACCAGGAGGCGCACCAGGTGCTGCGCCTCCGCGACGGGCGCGTCGAGCCGCTGCCGCTGGCGCTCTCGCTCCCCGCGGGGCCCTTCGGCCTCGCCTACGCGCCGGACACCCGCGAGCTCTTCGTCACCGGCGACAACCGCATCCATGTGGTGACGCTCGACGCGGACGGCGGCGTCGGCGCGGCGAGCACCGTCGTCGGCCAGCTGTGCGGCGGCTCGTGCCCGGGCTTCAACGGCGACGGGCGAGAGGGCACCGGCACCGCGCTCGCGCACCCCGTCGGCGTCGACGTGGACACCACCTACGTCTACTTCTCCGACCGCGACAACTGCCGCGTCCGGCGCTACCGCCGCGATGACCCGATGCGCCGCGTGGAGACCTTCGCGGGCTCGACCTGCGAGCTCTCCGGCGATCCGCTCGGCGACTCCACGACGGGCTTCGCCCCGAGGGAGGCGCTGCGCCTCGGCCGCGTCACCGACGTGCGCTACGGCGTCGACGGCTCGATCTACTTCGTCGACGCGACGCACTGCGCGGTCTTCCAGGTGGTGGCGAGGGCGCTCACCACCGCGCGCATCGTGCTGGGCTCTCGCTACGGCTGCGGCCAGCCCACCGGCTCCGGCGGGATCACCATCGGCCGCATCGGGGGCATCGCCATGAGCGCCGACCGCAGCGCCGTCTATGTGAGCGACCTGCAGCAGCAGCTGGTGCTGCGCGTAGAGAACACCGCCATGGGAGGCTCTCCGCGGGTGGAGGTGGCGCAGGCTCCTGGCGCCTTCCCCTCGATGGACGAAGACGCCGCGGGGCTGCGCGCGGGGCGCCCCTCGGGGCTGGCGCTGCTCAACGACCGCGCCACGATGCTGCTCTCGGGCTCGGCCGAGGGGCGGGTGTACCGCGTAGACGGCGGCAGAGCGAGGGTGCTGCTGGGCGCAGGCACGGTGAGCCCCGCCGCGACGGGCGACGCCATCGACCCGGTGACGATGCCGCCGACCAGGGTAGCGGGCATCGCGGGCGACGGCACCCACGCGCTGCTTGGGATGCCCGAGCGCGGGGTGATCGCCGACCTCCTCGGGCTGCCCATGGCCCCGAGGCTGCGGCGCGTGGCGGGGCGCTTCTCCGACTCGGCGCTCGACGGCGGCGTCGATGGGGGCGCGGACGCGGGGGGCGCGGACGCGGGGAGCGCGGCGACGGAGATGGGCTTCGAGCTCCCGGCGTGGCCCTTCACGCAGACCGGGCAGACATGGTTCAGCGACGCGAGGGCGAGGGTGTGGCGGGTGACCTCTGGCAGCGCGGCGGTCATCGCGGGGAGCGGGTCGAGCGGGGGACTGCCCGATGGCGGCGTGGTGCCCGCGAGGTCGGCCCCCTTCGGCAGCGCGGTGGCCTTCGCCGTCGGCCGTGGAGGCACGCTCTACGTCGCCGACCCGCAGCGCTACGTGGTGTGGTCCATCGACGGCGCGGAGCGGGCGCGCGTCGCGGCGGGCGTGCTCGATCGGCCGTCGCCGCTCGGGGATGATCCCGGCCCCGCGACGAGCCTCGGCCTCGCTCAGCCGGTGGCGCTCGCCTACGACGGCGCGGACACGCTCTTCATCGCCGACGCCTCGGCCAACCGGGTGCGCGCGATGACGCTCAGCACCGGGCGCATGACGACGCTCGCGGGCTCCGGCGCGGCGAGCGGGGCGACGGCGGCGCCGGGAGGGGACTACGGTCCGGCGAGGGCGGCGACCCTGGCCCGACCGACGGCGCTGGCCTGGTCGGCGGGCAGGCTCTACGTGGCCGAGGGAGCGTCGGGCCGGGTGCGGATGGTGACGCTGCCGTAGCGAGCAGCGCGGGGAGGCGAGCGGCTCAGCTCAGGCCGCGGGCGAGCCACGCTTCGAGCGCGACGGGTTCGAGGTCGAGCGCGGCGTCGAGGGCCGACTCACCGAGGTGATCGAGGCGCGCACGGAGGGCGTCGCGTTCGGGGGCGGAGACCTCGCGGTGAAGCCGACGCTCGACGATGCGAACGAGCGCGAGCAGCGTGCCCTCGCTGCGGCCCTCGCTGCGGCCCTCGCTGCGGCCCTCCGCCCGGCAGCGGCGTTCGAGCTCCTCGACAAACGGCAGTGATCTCATGAGTTCGTCCTCGTCGGCTTCATCGGGGCCTCGCGGATCGTTGGCGCGGCGGTCGTGGTGGAGTTCTACCACCCGGCGCACGAGCGCGTCGCGCACCGGGCCGGGCGGCGTCTGCTGAAGGTCCGAGATCGCCCGACGCAGCGTGAGCCCGGCGCCCATCAGCCGCAGCGCGAGCGTGTCGGCCGTCTCGGGCAGCTCCGAGAGCACCACGATCGACAGCGGCAGCGCGGCGCCCAGGTCATAGAACCCCTGCGGCCACCCGGTCGACGGCGCGAAGGGCAGCGACCCCAGCGCGGTGTCGGGGCGCCCGCCGCACAGGAGCCACGAGACCTCGGCCGCGGGCCGATGCCCCAGCGCGCGGGCGTGCTGGTGGTTGAGGATCTTGCGCAGGCAGCTCCGGACCTCCGCGACGTCGGGGGCCTCGTGGAAGGGATCGAAGAAGCAGCAACGGTCGGTCATCGCGCCCAGCAGGCCGAGCGCGCGGCGGGCCTCGTCGTGCGACGGGTCGGGGTCGAACATCACGTCAGCGCGCTGCGACTTGAGCGCGGGCGCCTCGACCTCCGTCTCCAGGCGACCGTGCGCGGAGAGCAGCAGGTCGAGCACATCCTTGGCGAACTGGTCGAAGGGCGACGACACGACCCGGCGACAGAGCGCGCGACGTGCCAGTCGAAGCCCGCTGAAGAACAAGCGATCGAGGGGGTGGCGGCGGGTGGCGGCGGAGGTGGCGGCGGAGGTGGCGGCGGAGGAGAGCCCAAGCCGGGTGGAGCGGAGTGCGCATAGCGCTCTACAACCGGGCGAGATCAGCCCGGCGGCGGCTGGTTGGCCGGAACGAGGATGTACACCTCGCGGGTGTCGAGCACCGTCACCCCGTCGCCCACCACGTCGATGAAGGCGCGGAAGAGCGTCGACTCCTGCGAGGCGCCCTGGAAGACGTTGTCGTTCTGGAAGAAGAGGGTGAAGCGCACCCGGGTGCCGGGCACCACGCGGTAGAAGGTGCTGAGGTCGGTGCGCGCCACGGCGTCGGCGTGGGCCACGCCCTCCGGCTCGGTCCAGCAGCGGTCGTTGGCGGGGCTGATCTGGCACGACGGGGTGCGCCGACGGATGAAGCGCGTGGCGTCGACGGCGAAGGGGTTGGCGCCGTCGTTGCGGGGGATGGTGTTGATGTCGAGCGGGACGCGCGTGGCGATGGTGTTCACCGCGTCGACCACGGAGCTCACGAAGGCCGGCGAGACCGTGGCCCCGCCGCCCGGCAGGTCGAAGATCAGCGGGTTGCCGTCGAGGTCGACGGAGCCGGTGCCCTCGGCGAGCACCCGGAAGTCGTAGCAGGGGCGGCCCGACGTGCGGCCCGACGGGCGCATGCCCTCGCAGCGCGTCCCCGACGAGGCGTTGAGGTTGATGATGCGCCCGGAGCGGGCGTTGAAGGCGTTGATGACGTCGTTGATGTTGTGCGGCGCCGGAGAGATGCCCGTGTAGGGGTGGGCGAAGGGCCCCATGGGCACCGCCGGGTCGCGCGCCCCGTTGTGGAAGTCCACGTCCGTGAAGTGGATCACGATGGGCAGCGCACCGACCCGGAAGCAGGGGTGGCCGTAGGTGCCGTCGGCGCAGTTGCGAGGCGCGACCCAGCACGGGGAGCGGCCGGTGTCGCCGGTGCACGCCATCGGGTTGGAGCGGTCGAAGAGCCCGTCGCCCACGATGGTCTGGTAGAGCGCCTCGACCTGCGACTCCGGCCCGTCGCCGCCGCTGCCCAGCCGGATCGCGTTGGCCGTCGCCTGCACGTCCATGGCGCGCGATGCGGGCTGCATCCCGATGCCCGAGTTGGCGATGCACCGGGGCGTGCCGGGGGGCCCGGAGCACACCGGCCAGAGGGCGCGGTCGTTGCCGCCGCCGTAGCTGCCGGTGGGGAAGTCGTCGTAGTGGTTGACCCCGAACCATGTGTCGGGGATCAGCGCCGTGATGCTGTCGATGAGCCCGGTGCGCGGGGTCGCGATGGACGACTGCACGTTGCGCAGCACGCCGCCCATGGAGCCGGTGGTGTCGCTGATGAAGTACACGTCCGCCACGCGGAGGTTGGAGCCGAACTCCAGCTCCCTCGCCACCTGCGCGCCCATCCACGGGAGGATGAGGTAGTAGTCCGTCGAGGGGATGCGGGTCGACGCCTCGGTGGCGCAGCGCTCCCTCATGTGGTTGCGGCACCAGGCGACCTCTGCGGAGTCGAGCTGGCCGTCGTTGTCCGAGTCGGGGTTGCAGCGGTCGGTGCCCGCGATGCTCTCCTCGCGGTCGCCGAGGCCGTCGTTGTCCGAGTCCGTGTCGAGGTAGTCGGGGATGCCGTCGGGCATCGGGCGGGCGAGGTCGAGGGTGCGCACGTCGAGCTCCCTCGGGCACTCGTTGGCGCCGGTCGCCAGGTCGTTGTCGCCGGCCTCCGCCGCGTCGGTGCCCTGCTCGCCGCCCATCGGGCTGTCGCCGTCGCTGTCGAGGTCGCGGTAGTTGGGCAGCATGTCGCCGTCGCGGTCGTTGGTGCCCTCCTGCGAGTCGGTGACGGTGTCGCCGTCGCTGTCCCGGTCTCGCCAGTCGGGGACGCCGTCCATGTCGGTGTCCGTCGGCGCCGCGGCGGTGCCCGGGGCGATCTCCGCGCTGTTGCTGATGCGGTCTCCGTCGGCGTCGGCGTCGGCGTAGTCGGGGACGTTGTCTCCGTCGGTGTCGAAGGGGTGGCACGACCAGCCGTTGGCCGCGTCGCGGTTCACCCCGCGGTCGCTGGCGCGGTAGCAGTCGAGCGCGGGGGCCGCCCCGGCGCCGGGCTGCGCGGGCGAGGGCGCGACCTGCAAGGCGTCGCGGATGCCGTCCCCGTTGGCGTCGGTGTCGAGGAAGTCGGGCGTCCCGTCGTTGTCGTTGTCGTCCGGCGGGGCGTCGCAGCGGAAGGCCTGGCCGTGGCCGCCCTCGAAGCGGTCGGGCACGCCGTCGTTGTCCGAGTCGGCGTCGCTGCTGTTGGCCACGCCGTCCCCGTCGGCGTCGCCGCTGCCCTCGTAGCGGGTGGAGATGCCGTCGCCGTCGGGGTCGTTCTGCGGGGCGCAGGGCTCGCCGGGGACGTCCGTCGAGGGCTCGGCGTCCGCGACGACGTCGACGTCCGGGAGGCCGGCGTCGGGGGCGGAGGTGGTGTCCGAGCAGCCCGCGGCGACGACCCAGGCGCCCGCCACGAAGACGCGAAACAACGGCAAGGACAAGCGTCGCATAGGCCGGGGATGACACCCGCCCGCGGGTTCCGGGTCAAGCGCGCGCGGTGGGATCGGTCATCGCGGCGGCGGTGCGTATACTCCCGCGCCATGACGGCCGCTGCGTTTGCGAAATATGAAGGTCTCGGCAACGACTTCCTGGTGCTGGACGCCGAGGTGTGGCCCGAGGCGACGGTGACCCCTGAGCTCGCCCGCTCCCTCTGCGACCGGCACCGCGGCGTCGGGGGCGACGGGCTCCTCTGGGTCGACAGGGCGGGCCTCGCCGGAGGGCGGGTGCGCCTGGTGATCCTCAACGCCGACGGGTCGCGGCCGGAGATGTGCGGCAACGGCGTGCGCTGCGTGGCCGCCTGGCTGCTCGACCGGGGAGAGCTCTCCGTGGGGGCCTCCCTGGTGGTCGACTCGGACGCGGGTCCGAGGCCCGTGAGGGTGCGCTCGACGAAGGACGGCGTGGCGGAGGTGGAGGTCGCCATGGGCGCCGCCTCGGTGGCGGGCGCGCCCTCGACCGTGACCGTGGGCGGCGAGCGCGTGGCCGTGCGCGCCGTGGACATGGGCAACCCCCACGGGGTGGTGTTCGCTCCCGGCGACGACGCGGCGGGGCTGGTGCGCGCGGTGACGGCGCTCGCGGAGTTTCCGAAGGGCGTCAACGTCGAGCTCGTGGCCCCGGAGCAGGGCGGGTTCAGGGTGCGGGTTCACGAGCGCGGCGTCGGATGGACGCAGGCCTGCGGGACGGGCGCCTGCGCCGTGGCCGCGGCGGCGGTGGCCGAGGGTCGGTGGCGCTCGGGCGAGCCGGTGACGGTGCGGCTCGACGGCGGCCCGCTGGTGATCACCGTGGCCGAGGGGACCTGGGCGGTGACCATGACCGGCCCCGCGCGGCGGGCCTTCTCCGGGACGGTGGGCTGATGCAACCGCTCGACTTACAGGGGTATGTATTCTCGCCGGTGATCCGGATGCCGGAGGGCTACGAGGTCTACGACTTCACGAAGGGCTACGACCCCGGGCGGGAGCTGGCCTCCCCCTACGGCGTCGGCCGCTACGACGAGAAGCGCCGCGGCGTGTACACCACCGAGCTCTTCGCGGGGCTGCGCGACATCCACGTGGGCGTCGACCTCGCGGCCCCGGTGGGCGAATGCGTCCACGCCTTCTTCGACGGCACGGTGCACCGCTTCGGCAACAACCCCTCTCCGGGCGACTACGGCTACACGCTCATCACCGAGCACCAGCTCGGCGGGAGGCCCGTCTGGGCGCTGCACGGCCACCTCTCGGCGCGCTCCATCGAGGGGCGCTTCGAGGGCCAGCGCGTCACCCGGGGCGAGGTCATCGCCTGGGTCGGCGACCGCCACGAGAACGGCGGCTGGAACCCCCACCTTCACTTCCAGCTCTCGCTGGTGCGCCCGGAGGTGGCCGACCTGCCTGGCGCCGTGAGCGACGCCGACCGCGAGGCGGCGCTGGCGATCTACCCCGACCCCCGGCTGGTGCTCGGCCCGCTCTACTGAACGTCAGCCGCCCATCCACTGGGCGCTGGTGCCGAGCCACGCGGCTCCGTCGGCCACCAGGGTCTCTCCGCTCACGTAGCTGGCGCCCTCGCTCACCAGGAAGAGCGCCGCCGCGGCCATCTCGTCGATGCGCCCGAAGCGCCGCAGGGGGATGGCCGCGATCACCCGCTCTCGGGTCTCGTCCGAGGAGAGCCGGCTCATCCCCTCGGTGCCCTCGATGGGCCCCGGGGCGAGGCCCACCACGCGCACCCCGAGGGGGCCCCACTCCACCGCGAGGGTGCGGGTGATCGCGTCCACCGCCGCCTTGGCCGCGGAGGCGTGGACCTGCAGCGGCGTCGCCGCGTAGTGGAGCGTGGCGGAGATGTTGAGCACCACGCCCCCGCGGTCGCGCAGCGAGCGGTCGAAGGCCGCGCGGCAGACGTTGAAGGTGCCGTTGGCGTCGATGTCCATCACCGTGCGAAAGCCGTTGGGCGACAGGGCCGCGGCCGGGGCCAGGAAGTTTCCCGCCGCGCTGTTGACCACGATGTCGATGGGCCCGAAGCGCGCCGTCACCGCGTCGAGCGCGGCCTCGACCGCCTTCGGGTCGCGCACGTCCGCCGGGGCCGCGAGGCACGACCCGCCCATCGCCGCCGCGGCGCCCTCGAGGCGCTCGGCGTTGCGGCCGACGATGCCGACCCGCGCGCCGTGGGCCACGAAGGCCTCCGCGATGCCGCGGCCGATGCCCGACCCGCCGCCCGTCACGAGCGCCACGCGCCCGGCCAGGAGATCACTACGGAAGATGCTCGCCATGGCGCGGGAGTCTACACGCGCCCGGTGCGGGGGAAATCAGGCTCAGCGGCGGTCGAGCGCGCGGCGCACGGCGCGAAGGAAGGAGTCAGGGTCGATGGGCTTGGCCAGCACCTCGCGGGCGTCCTCGGCGGTGAGCTGCTCGCTCAGCGCGTCGGCGCCGTAGCCGCTCGCGAAGAGGAAGCGCGCCCCGGGCAGCAGCTCACGGATGCGGCCGCGCGCCTCGGCGCCGCCCAGCCTGGGCATCACCGCGTCGAGGATCACCAGGTCGAAGGCCTCGCGCGTCGCGGCCTCGACGGCCTGGGCGCCGTCCTCGACGGCCACCACCGTGTAGCCCGCGCGGGTGAGCAGGTCGACCATCACGCGCCGCGCCCCCGGGTGGTCGTCGGCCACCAGCACCCGCTCGGCGCCGCCGGGCACCGCGCCGACGACCTTGGAGCCCACCTCGTCGGCCTCCCGCTCGAGGATCGGCAGGTAGACCTTGAAGGCCGTACCCACGCCCGGCTCGCTGTAGCAATGGACCATCCCGTCGTGCTGGCGCACCACGCCGTAGACGATCGCGAGGCCGAGCCCGGAGCCCTGGCCCTCGGGCTTCGTCGTGAAGAAGGGCTCGAAGACCCGGTCGATCAGCTCCGGCGCGATGCCGGTGCCCGTGTCGGTCACCGAGAGCAGCACGTAGCGGCCGGGCTTCGCCCACGGGTGCGCCCTCACGTACTCGCCGTTGATCACCACCTGCTCGGTCTCGAGGGTGATCCTCCCGCCGTGCGGCATGGCGTCGCGCGCGTTGAGGCAGAGGTTGAGCAGGATCTGGTCGATCTGCACCTCGTCGGCGGACACCAGCGGCAGGCGCGGCCCCTCGATCACGTCGACCGTGATGTTCGCCGGGACGACCCGGCGCAGCAGCGCCACGAGCTTGCGGGCGCGCGCGTTGAGGTCGAGCGGAGCGAGCCGGAGGTCCTGCTTTCGGCCGAGGGCGAGGAGCTGCCGGGTGAGCTCCCTCGCGCGCTCCACCGCCTCAAGGAGCATGGCGACGCTGGCGCGCCCCGGCTCGCTGAGCCCTCGCTCGGCCTCGAAGACCGACGCCGTCGAGCGCATCACCATCAGCAGGTTGTTGAAGTCGTGCGCCACGCCCCCCGCGAGCAGCCCGAGGCTCTCCAGCCGCTGGCGCTGCGCGAGCCGGCGCTCGATGTCGAGGCGGTCGGCGGCGGCCAGGGCGCGCTCCTCGGTGAGGCGGATGCGCGCCGCGGCCACGGAGACGTGGGCCGCCATCGCGATGAGGTACTCGACCTCGGCCTCGGTCGGGGGGCGGGGGCCCTCGTCGCCGAAGGTGCCGAGGCCCAGCGTGCCGAAGGGGCGGTCGATGAAGCGCAGCGGGACGTTGATGATCGTGCGGTTCTTGAGCTGGTCGACGATGGCGTGGTTGACCCTCGGGTCGGTGAGCGCGTCCTCGATCACCACGACCCGGTCGCCCTTCGCGAGCTGCTCCATCATCCAGTCGCCCTCGACCGGGATCACCGTCGCGTGCTTCCACACGTCCGCCTCGCTGGGGCCCTCGACCGTCAGGATCCGGGCCTGCAGCAGCCGCTCGTCCTCGAAGACCGACAGCCACGAATTGTTGTAGCCGAGGGCGCCGCGAACCTCCTCGGCCACCATGGCCGTCAGCGCGGAGAAGTTCATCCCCCCTTGGAGGGTGCGAGCGAAGGCCAGGAGCCGCTGTCCGCCGGGGCCGCGCTCGTCCCCGGGCGGCGCCGCGGTCTCGTCGCCCGTCAGGCTCTGTTCGTCCCAGGACATCTGATCAAGGAATTTACCAGAGGTCGTGGCGGATGCGCTCCTTCGCTGGATTCCCCGATCTTCCTCCTTCGGGGGATCCGTTCAGGGGGGAGAGCCCCATAGGCGTCAACCACTCGATTCCCATGCGGGTTTCAACCTGCGGGCACGGCGGGCGATCGACGGTTGACGCCTATGCCCCTCTCCCCCCCGCGCCGCGCCCGCGTCGCGGCGTGATCGATGGGCCGAAGCGCGGCTGTCGGTAGTATGAAGAGCCATGGACGCGATCACGCTGGTCCCTTCGCTGACAGCGCTGCTGGTGGTGGACGTGCAGGAGAAGCTGCTCCCCGCGCTGCACGCCCCGGACGCCGCCCGGATGCTGCGCGCCATCGAGCTGCTGCTGGAGACCGCGCAGCGCATGGCCATGCCGGTCTTCGTGACCGAGCAGTACCCCTCCGGCCTCGGCCCTACGGTGCCCTCGCTGGCCGAGCGCATCGGCGCGATGACCCCGCGGCCGCCCGTGTACTCCAAGACGGTGTTCTCCGCGCTGGCGCCGACGGAGGTCGCGCACGGCCTGATGGACGCGGGCGCCCGCTCGGTCATCGTGGTCGGCGCTGAGGCGCACATCTGCGTGTTCATGACCGCGCGCGACCTGATGGGCCGCGGGTTCCACGCGCACGTCCCCTTCGACGCGGTGGCCTCGCGCGACCCGGCCTGCAAGGCCACGGCGCTCGCCTCGCTGGCCTCGCACGGGGTCACCGTGACCACCACCGAGACGGCGGTCTTCGACCTCCTCGGCGACGCCAGGAACCTCCACTTCCGGCCGCTCTCCAAGCTGGTGCGCGACCTGCTCGGCTGAGCGCCGCTCACACCACGGCGTCGATCGCCTCCAGGTACTCGGTGAGCAGGAAGGCGCACTCCAGCCAGCCGTCGGCGCCCTCCATCAGCCGCACCAGCACCTGACCCTCGTCCAGCGAGGCCTCCGCCCGGTCCTCCTCGCCAAGGAACACCGCCGTCGCCGCGCCGTTCTTCCCCTTGAGGATGAAGGGCAGCTCCTTCTTGATGGCGTTGAAGAGCTCGTCGTCGCCCGGGGCGCAGGAGAACAGGTCGCCGATCTCCACCCGGCTGCGGGCGTCGGGCGCGTCGCCGAGGCCCTCCGCGACGAAGGCAGTGAGCAGCTCCAGCGCCGCGAAGTAGTTGTTCTCCGACGACTCGACCCAGTCGGGGTCGATCTTCAGCAGCACGCCGACCATGCCGCGCGTCGGCTCGATGAGCAGCTCGACCTTCGCGGTGCGGGCGATGCGCGCGAAGCCGAAGTGCCGCCGGGCGATGCGCCCCACGGGCTTGCCCGAGCGGTCGAGCTCCAGGGAGAAGCGCCGTCCGAAGGGCGTCGCCTCGATCTCCTGCGTCTTCCACCCGGCCACGCCCGCGCGGTCGCCCTTGGCGAAGCCCACCGGGGCGCTGAACAACAGCTGCCCCAGGTCGAAGACCGCGCGCTGCGTGGCCACGCCCACGTGCAGCCGCCGTCCGCCATCCTCGTTGCGCACCACCAGCGTCGCGGTCTTCTTCGCGAAGGTCGCCGTCGCCTCCATGCGCTTGCCCAGGAACACCTCCGTCGCCGCTCCCGCCCCGTCGCGCGGCACCCACGGCAGGGCCTCCAGCACCGCCGCGAAGGTGCGCGTCTGGTCGTAGGAGACCGCGAGCGCGTTGCCGAGGCTCTTCTGGTCGTCCGCGGTGGGAGCGCCCGCCGCGTCGGAGAGGAAGCGCGCGTAGGCCTGCATCGCCCCGGCCGCCAGCGTGCGGTCCTGCAGGGCGCGGCGGTCGATCCAGAGGTTGACCACCTCGGCGTGCTCGTCGTCGCTGAAGAGGGCCTCGAGCTCCGCGGCGTCGCCGAGGAGTTGAGCCTTCCACGCCACGCGCTTCATCCCTCGCAGCCGCGGGTCGGAGGCGTCGTCGCCGGTCACCCGGGCGAGCGCGTAGGTCTTCGCAAAGGTGGTCGCCTCGATCTCCGAGGCCGTCCGATCCAACAGGTTTCCGCGAGGGTTGGGGCGCATAGAGCGGCGCGGAGGGTCTTCTAGAGCGCCGCCCAGCGTCAACGCCCTTGGCGCGGGAGCTGAGCCCCACCCAGGGACCGATTGACCTCCCCTGCCCCCCCCGAGGCACAGTCCCGGCCCATGTCGTCTCGAAGGCACCGGTCGGGCTCGTGGGTCGTGGCGCTGCTCGGCGTGGCCTCGGGCTGCGCGGCCACCGTGAGCTCCACCCAGGGAGGCTCCGCGGACGGGGGCGCCGACGCGGGTCCGCCGCCGATCGTGGACCTCGCGGCCGCGGGCCCCAACACCTGCGCCCTGCGCTCGGACGGGCGGGTGCGCTGCTGGGGGCAGTACGGCCGCGGCAATGATCCGACGGCGCCTCCGCCGGGGACCATCGCCGAGGTCGCGGAGCTGACGGACGCCGTGCGCATCGCGGTGCAGCCCGACGCGCCCGCGCAGGGCTGCGCGGTGCGCGAGAGCGGGGAGGTGTCGTGCTGGTCCACCAACGCGGCGGGGGCCGTGGGTCGACCGAGGGCCGTCGCTCGACCGCTGCCGGCGAGGGCCCGCGACGTCGCCATGGGCAACGCCCACGCCTGCGTCCTCACGGTCGATGGGGCGGTGCTCTGCTGGGGCGACAACCGCGGGGGCCAGCTCGGCGCCGGGGACTTCCAGCCCTACGAGGGCCCGGTGCCGGTGGTCGGACTGCCCCCGGTGGAGGAGGTCTCCGCGTGGGAGTCGAACACCTGCGCCCGCTCCGCCGACGGCGCGGTGTACTGCTGGGGGCGCAACTTCCACGGCGCCCTGGGCGACGGCGTCGGCCGCCACGCCTGCCCCGACTCCGGCCCGGACGAAGACTGCAGCGCGGTCCCGGTGAGGGTCCTCGGGATCGGCGCCGCGCAGAGCATCTCCGTCGGGCTGAACACCGGCTGCGCGCTCGTCGAGGGGGCGCCTCACTGCTGGGGCTGGAACACCTCGCGAGGCGCTGGCGGGCTGACCAAGGCGGCGACGCGCGTGGGCGAGCTCACCGAGGTCACGTCGGTGTTCGCGGGGTACCTCGCCGGGGCGGCGATCCGCCGCGGGGGAGAGGTCTTCGTGTGGGGCGCGGACTTCTCGATGGAGTCCGACGCCGGCACCGTCAGCGACGGGAGGCCCCGGCCCGTGGCGGACATCCGGCGGGCGCGCCGGGTGACGGGCGGCTGGTACCACCTCTGCGCTCTCCAGGAGGACGGCGCGGTCTACTGCTGGGGCATGGCCGGCTTCGGGCAGCTCGCGCGACCGGGCGCGGAGCGCTCCGGGCCGGTGCGCATCGAGGGGCTCTGAGTTCGTCTGCCGCGACGATGGGAGCGTCGCCGGAGTTCATGGCGACGCCCGCGCCGACACGCGAGGACCTGCGCGGGGTGATCGCGCGGGTGATCGCGCGGCTGGAGACGATCGCGCGACGTCGGGGGCAGCGCGAAGCGGTGGATGCCGACGACGAGGACGGGATGGAGGGGCTGCGACGGGCGGTGGGCGGTCACCGAGCGCGTGGGCATCGTGCGCATCCGAGGGGCACCACGGGCGTCTCGACCGGTGGTGCCGCGGATGAGGCGAGCGCGCGACGGACCTTGATCGGCAGCGGTGGGCCGTGACGGAGGGGGTCGGCTCGGCTCGACACCGCCAGCGAGATGATGGACGGTCAGGGCCGTGGTGCGTCGGACGACAGGGAGGGCGGCGTGAATGGGACGTTGAATTCGGTCAAGGTGGCGTCCCGGGAGCTCCCGCCAACGCTCGTGGGAAGGGGAGGTTTCCGCGCCGACGGGCTGCACGGCGCGTACATCGAGGCGACCCGCGACGCGACGCTCGACGCGGTGACGATGGGCGTCGGCTTGTTCGGCCCCGACGCGGCGTGCAAAGCAGACTTCTACGTCTTCGAGCGCGCGACCGGCGGCACGGTGCGCGGGTACGTCGACCACGGGCTCGCGGGGCCCCTGGCCGGTGGGGAGTGCGCCGAGCTGACGCCGACGCTCGAGGGCTCGCCGTTCGCGCAGACGGTCCGCCTGGCCTGGTTGGAGTAGGCGTGGGCCGCTCGTACGGGTTGGTCTGCGGGTGCGGCCACCGCTATTCGATCGTGGACGGCGACATCATGAACGCGGTGCAGCTTCGCTGCGACCGGTGCGGGCGGTCGCACTTCGAGCAGCGGGAGTCGTTGCGGAAGCACTCCCACGAAGGGGCGCACCGTCGCGCGATCCTGCCCGAGCGGCACCACCGCGAGCGCGACGAGATCGGCGGCCGGATGGTCGAGATCGAGCTGCGCCGCGCCGGCGGCCTGCGCGGGATCCTGGACGCGTGGGCGTACCGGCGCCTCGCCGCCCGGCGGGCCGCGCTCGACGCCGAGGCCCAGGCCGCCCTGGCCGCGAACCCCATGCCGCCGCTGCCCGAGCCCGACCGGTCCTGCGCCTGCGGGGGCACGCTCCGCCAGGACGCGCCCATCCGGTGCCCGGCATGCCGCTCGACGGCGTTCGAGCGCGATCCCACCGTCCCCGAGATGCGCGTCGACTGATCGGGGCTTACGGGGTCTGGGGGTCGAAATGAGCCCAGACGTGGAAGAGGTCGTCCTGGATCCCGTACAGGGGGTCGCGGTCCTCGTGACCGTGCCGCTGGTCGGGCTCCCCGCGTCCTTCGCGGCGGCGTTCCACGAGATGGAGGAGGCCGTGGGACGGTCCGGCGCCGCGTTCTCGGGACCTCGTCCGCGCGTACGAGGTGATCGCCCGCGCGATGGTGGAAGTAACAGTTCAGCGGTGGGGCAAGCCGCTCGTTTGACGCTGGGGTTCGCGCGTTGGCGCTCACCCCAGGCTATAACAAGTGACGACCCCCACGTGCGTGGGG